>Ga0207903_1000002_pt1 | contig 502432 bp, 459 predicted proteins | sample MalvirmetaMSP131_FD_184234 | JGI IMG/M metagenome (GOLD analysis project Ga0207903, IMG submission 184234) | Marine viral communities from the Deep Pacific Ocean - MSP-131 (SPAdes) | ecosystem: Environmental > Aquatic > Marine > Oceanic | place: Atlantic Ocean | collected 2011-06-25
TCCGGGCATTACCGGGCTGGCCCAGATCAGGGGCCATCGCGGTGCCACCGACTGCGAAGGCGACCTTTCGGCGCGGCTCCAGTCAGACCTGGAATATCTGCAGGGCTGGACCATCCTGCGCGACGTGCGGATCCTGTTCGCCACGCTCGGCGTACTCCTCCACCACCGCGCGTTCTAGAGGGCCTTCAGCGCGAAACTTCGGCTTCCATGAAGGCGCGATAGGCGTCCGCGATACCATCGCGCAGCGCGATTTTCGGTGACCAGCCCGTTGCGGCCAGCTTTGCCCCGCTCATGAGCTTGCGTGGGGTGCCGTCGGGTTTGGTCAAATCGTGGGTGATCTCGCCTGAAAAGCCGACCACTTCGCAGACCAGCTTTGCCAGTTCGACAATCGGCAGGTCCTCTCCAGAGCCGAGATTAACGTGCTCCTCGCCGCTGTAATTCCTGAGCAGGAAGATGCAGCCATCGGCGAGGTCGTCGACATGCAGGAACTCGCGGCGCGGCGTGCCGGTGCCCCAGATCTCGATCGAAGGTGAGCCTGCCAGTTTCGCCTCATGTGCCTTGCGGATCAAAGCGGGCAGGACATGGCTGGAGGACAGGTCGAAATTGTCGCCCGGGCCATAGAGATTGGTTGGCATGGCGCTGATATAGTCGGAGCCAAATTGCCGCCGATAGCTCTGCGCGAGCTTGATCCCGGTGATCTTGGCTATGGCATACCATTCGTCAGTCGCTGCTCGATTACCCGTTGCGAAATCAGACCTTGCTGTGCGTTGCAGCGCTGATGGTTGCCATGCTGGCCGCGCGTGAAAGGCTGGAACGGTGAGTGCCGGCAAAACAGCGCTGAATCTGGCCTGGTATGCCGTGCTTTGTGTGGTGGCCGTTACCACCATCTTCGCGCAGCTTGACCGGCGTGCGCGTTTCGACCCTGCCAGCGCAGCCCTTGTTCCTGCACCCTTGCGTGGTTTTGCCCAGCGGCAGCTCGCCGTGCAGGCCATTGCCGGCGGAGATGGCGAGCGCGGACTGGAGCTGGCGCGCGGATTGCTCCGCAAGCGCCCCCTGCCTGCCGAACATCTCACCGTCTTCGCGCAGGCTTCGACCATCGGCGACGAGCCCGAACAGGCCGTACGCGCCATCGTGGTTGCAGCCGGTCGCGGTTGGCGCGATCCGGTGGCCCAGGAGGTCACGGCAGAAGTGGCGTTGGCCGATGGCGATTATGCGGTGGCGGCAGATCGGATCGCGGCGCTGTGGGCGAGCGGTGAGGAGAACGAACGGCGCGACGACCTTTCGGGTCGGCTGCTCGCCAGTGATGCTGGAATGCGGGCCATGGCGTGGCGATATGCCCAGGAGGGGCGCTGGCAGGGTGCGTTTCGCCGCGCCTTGCCCGCCTTTACCAACAAGCCGCAGCGCGCCGCCTTCCTGGCGCTCGCCGAGACGCCGCAATAGGTGAGAATTATTGCTGCGGGACGGCGAAAGTGCCCGAAACCCGGCCATTGCGGCTCTGCGAGGTTCCGTTGCCATCGACGCTGGAATTGCCCGAATTGAGGTCGATCGTCAGGCGTCCGCCGTCCAGTGTGTCGCCGCTACGCCTCAAGGACACATTGCCCGACATCACGATGACCCGGCGATTGAGGTCGTAGACCGCCGCCGCGCCGCTGGCGCGTTCGCTACCGCGTTGCACCACCACGCCTCCGCTCGCGTCGATGCGCTGGATGCGCAGGCTGCCCTCGTCGGTATAGGCGACGGTGGTTCGCGCGGCGTTCAATTGCAGGTCACCCTGCCTGATCTCGACATTGCCCGAGAGCACGACGCGTTTCTGCCGGTCCTGCAATTCGATCCGGTCTGCTGCGTAACTGACCGGCTGGTTGGCGTCGAACCGGGCAATGGCCTGTGCGCCTGCCAGTGATCCGAAGGCGGACGCAGCGATCGCCCCGGCAACCAGACCGCCAGCCAGCCCCTTGAGCGCGAGTTTTGAATATGGAGCGTGCACGCGTGTCATGCCCTCTTTCGATAGCGGCCCGGAAGGGTTTGGCAAGTCGCGGTCGGACACGGGCACGCCGGTCATGGCTCAAACCCCGTCGGCATCCGCAGTTCGCCGGGGATCATCTGCATCCTTGCATTGCCGTCGAGAGCGATGACCCGGCGGTCGAGATCGGCAAATATGCTGTCGGCCGAGAATGTCCCGCCAGGCACGGCGCCGGTTACCCGGCCGTCACTGGTCACGATATGCGTGCCCAGGTTAATGAGGACGTTGCGGGCGGCCATGCGATAGCCATCGGCGGCACTGAATTCGAGAAGACCGGGAATCCGCAGCTCTTCGTCCTCGATATCGTAGACGCCCGTATCCGCGCTGAGCACGGCCGGACCTTCCGACAGGGCGATGCGCGCGGCCAGTTCGCGCAGTTCCACCAGGGGCTGCGAATTGCTCGACTGCACCGCCTCGCCCGCAAGCAGCGAGAAGGGGCGACCTTCGCTGTCGCTGCCACGGTACATGGCGTTGTCGACGCGCAGCCGGTCCCCGGCAATGGCGACCTTGTTGCGGTCGAGCAGGAAGCTCACCTCGCCGCGCGGGCCAAGCGGGGTGATGAGCATGAGCGCGGCCATCACGCCGATTAACGCGGGTAAGGTCACCGACAGCACGCGCAGGACGCGGTCAAGCATGCTGCCAGGTGTGGCGAAGGCCTGGCGCCTCGTGCGAATGCGGTCTGCCGCGTAGGTCATACTGCCAATTGGCCTAGGCCGCCTTACTCATGGCTGAAGATGTCCTTGTCCGCCCAACCCGAAATGTCGAGCGCGGCGCGTGCGGGCAGGAAATCGAAGCAAGCCTGCGCCATGGCAGTGCGACCTTCGCGCTCCAGCCGCTCGACCAGGACATCGCGCAGCCGGTGCAGGAAGCGCACGTCGGAGGCGGCATATTCGCGTTGCGCATCGCTCAGCGTGGCGGCGCCCCAATCCGAACTTTGCTGCTGCTTGGAGATGTCCTCGCCCAACAATTCGGAGACGATCATCTTGAGGCCGTGCCGGTCGGTATAGGTGCGGGTCAGCTTGCTGGCGATCTTGGTGCAGAACACCGGCGTTGCCCACACGCCCAAATAATGGGCGAGGGCGGCAAGGTCGAACCGCGCGAAATGATACAGCTTCACGCGGGCCGGATCGGCCAGCACCGCTTTCAGATTGGGGGCATCGAACGCGCTGCCAATCGCGAAACGGACAAGATGCTCGTCGCCCTTCCCGTCGCTGATTTGCACCAGGCACAACCGGTCGCGCGGTGTGACAAGGCCCATCGTTTCAGTATCGACCGCAATCGGCCCATCAGCCAGAACGCCTTCGGGCAGGTCTTCTTCGTGGAAATATATAGCCATGATCGCCCAGTATCCGATTGGTAGGGTGCCTTAGGCGGATTGCCGAGGCAGGGAAAGAGGCATGCGAGTGCGTAATTTGGCGAGACGATGGGGATAGTGGCCGGGGCGCGTCTGGAACCGTGCGGGACGTGCGCCTAGGGATGGGGCCGATGGGCGAACAAGTCCCCGAAAGCTGGCGCGAGGCGCTCGGCCCGGTGTTGGCGGAGAAGCAGGCACGACAATTGGGCGGCTGGCTGCGCGCCGAAGAGGAGGCGGGCAAGGTGATCTACCCGCCGCGCGGCAGCAGGCTTGCGGCGCTTGCGCTGACCCCGCTCGACGCCGTCAAGGTCGTGATCCTGGGGCAGGACCCCTATCACGGGCCGGGCCAGGCGCACGGGTTGAGCTTTTCGGTGCCGCCGGGCGTTCGACCGCCACCCTCGCTGGTCAATATCTTCAAGGAATTGCGCAGCGATCTCGGCATTGATCCGCCCGGTCACGGCAATCTGGACGGCTGGGCAAAGGCAGGCGTCTTGTTGTTAAACACCACGCTTACGGTGGAGCAGGGCCGCGCGGGCAGCCATGCGGGCCGCGGCTGGGAAGCGATAACCGATGCGGCGGTGGCTGCGGTGGCGCGGGCGGGCAAACCCTCGGTCTTCATCCTGTGGGGCAGCCACGCCCGGCGCAAGGCGATGAATATTCCCGAATTGCAGGGCGATACGCGCCACCTGGTGTTACAATCCCCGCATCCCAGCCCGCTTTCCGCGCATCGCGGCTTTTTCGGCTCGCAGCCCTTCAGCAAGGCGAATGGCTTTCTTGAGCGCGCCGGACGTGGCGCGGTAGACTGGCGGCTTCAACCGCTTGAAGCTGGGGCGTAATTCGGCCCGTTCAGCCTGTGCCATAGATGGATGGCATTAGACCCCGCCCTTGTGAGGGGCGGGCGCGCGCAATAGGCCCGGAACAGCTGGTTCGTTCGAGGTTTTTAATGTCTGAGCGCAATGCCGAACTTGATTATGCACGCGCCATCGCAATCGTGCTGGTGGTGTTCGGCCATGCGCTGCGCGGGCTGATGGGGGCAGGTTATGTTTCGGAGGATGGTTGGGCGTTCACGACCGACTATCTGATCTACACCTTCCATATGCCGCTGTTTCTATTGATCTCGGGGGCGCTTTTCGCGCCGGAGAAATTCGTCGGCCTGGGCGGCCTGCTCGGCAAGCTCGGGGTGCTGGTCGTTTGGCCCTATCTCCTGTGGTCACTGGTGCAGGGCGCTGCGCAGGTGACGATGGCGTCAAGTGGCGCGGTCAATAATGCCGATGCCAGCTGGATCGGTCTGTTGCAGATCGGCTGGGTGCCGATTGGTCAGTTCTGGTTCCTCTACGCGCTGTTTTTCGCGCAGATTCTGGCTTTCCTCGCCTATAAGCGCCTCCCGGTGTGGTTGACCGCCGTGTTCGCCTTCTTCGTGTTCACCTATCTGGGGCCCCGCGCATCGGAAGTGCCGATTCTGGTTGCCTATGGTTGCTTCTATTTCGCGCTCGGCATGCTGGCGCGAAAACACGAAATCATGGCCAAACTGCCTTCAAGCTGGAGCGGGGCGCTGGCGCTGCTGGCAGCCGGCCTTCTCGTAGCGATTGCGTGCTACATGACGAACATTCCTGCCTATATGCCCATTCCCGCGGCAATCATGCTGAGCGCGGCGACGATCTCGGTCTGCAAGGCTCTGGCGAAAGGGCTGGCGGGAAGCAAAGCGGGATGGTGGATGGCAATTGTCGGCCAGTGCTCGATGGGGATCTATGTGCTCCATATCCTGGTCATCGGCGTGGTGCGGCTGGTGATGACACGTTTCATTGGCGTTACCGACCCGGCCCTTTTGCTGGTGGTGCTGACGATCATGGCGACCGCCATCCCGATCGCGGTGCAACTCGCGGCGCTGCGGCTGGGCGTGGAGAAATGGATCGGGATGCCGTGTTCGGCAAAGCCCTTTACGGCCAGCGCCTCTCGCGGGGGCGTTGCGACCCCCGCCAACTGACCCGTTGGATCGGAACTGATATCTAGCGCGGCAGTTCGCTCGCACCCATCAACGCCATGTCGACACTGCGCGCCGCCTGCCGGCCCTCGCGGATGGCCCACACAACCAGCGACTGACCGCGACGCATGTCACCGCAAGCCCAGATCTGCGGGTCGGAGGTGCGGTAATCTTCGGTGTCGGCAAGCACATTTCCGCGCGGATCGAGCTCCACGCCGGACTGGTCGATCATCCCACCCTTGCGCGGGCCGACAAAGCCCATGGCCAGCAGGATGAGATCGGCGGGCAGGACGAACTCGCTGCCTTCGATCTCCTTCATCTCGCGGCCTTCCCATTCCAGCCGCACGCATTTGAGGCCGGTGACCTTGCCGTTCTCGCCGATCACTTCCTTGGTCAGGATCGCCCAATCTCGATCGACGCCTTCTTCGTGGCTGGAGGAGGTGCGCAGCTTCAGCGGCCAGTCGGGCCACGTCATCAGCTTGTCTTCCTTTTCCGGCGGTTGCGGCATGATCTCGATCTGGGTGACCGATTTTGCGCCCTGCCGGTTGGAGGTGCCCACGCAGTCGCTGCCGGTATCCCCGCCACCGATCACGATGACATCCTTGCCCGTCGCGGTCAGCGAGCCGCGCGGTGCGGCGCGCTGCTCGTCGTCGCCGGCATTGCGCTTGTTTTGCTGGGTAAGGAATTCCATCGCCAGGCGCACGCCGGACAGTTCCGCGCCCGGTATGGTGAGCATGCGTGCATCCTCGGCCCCGCCCGACAGGACGATGGCGTCGAAGTTTTCCTTCAACGACTTCATCGACACGTCTACGCCGATTTCGGTCGAGGTGCGCAGCGTCACGCCCTCGGCCTCCATCTGCACGAGGCGGCGGTTGATGAGATGCTTTTCCATCTTGAAGTCGGGGATGCCGTAGCGAAGCAGTCCGCCCACCCTGTCGTTCTTCTCGAACAGGGTGACGGTATGCCCGGCGCGTGCCAGCTGCTGCGCGCAGGCCATGCCTGCAGGGCCTGAGCCAACCACGGCGACGGTCTTGCCGGTGCGCTTCTCGGGCACTTGCGGCTCGATCCAGCCTTCTTTCCACCCGCGATCGACGATGGCGCATTCGATGCTCTTGATGGTCACTGGCTCGTCAATGATGTTGAGCGTGCAGGCAGCCTCGCACGGGGCGGGGCATACGCGTCCGGTGAATTCGGGGAAGTTATTGGTCGAGTGCAGGACTTCGAGCGCGTTCTTCCAGTCCCCTTCATAGACCAGATGGTTCCAGTCGGGGATGATGTTGTTCACGGGGCACCCGTTGTGACAATACGGGATGCCGCAATTCATGCAGCGCGCTGCCTGTGTCTTCAGCCGGTCTTCCGGCAAAGGCACGACGAATTCGCGGTAATCCGCGACGCGCTTCTTCGGATCCTCGTAAGTGCGATCCTCGCGTTCATATTCGAGGAAGCCGGTTTCCTTGCCCATATCTTTTCCGCGTCCTGTGTAAGTCTTATTCCGCCGCCACGCTGGCGGCTTCCTCGCGCTCGGCCTCGAGCAGCTTGAGCGCGCGAGAGTAGTCGATCGGCATGACCAGCCTGAACTTGCCCAGGGCCGCGTCCCAGTCGGCCAGCAGCGCGCCAGCGCGGGCCGAGCCGGTGTGCAGATGGTGCCGCTCGACAAGGATCTTCAACCGCTCTGCATGGTGGTAGAGCGGATCGCCCATGCCGTAGTCCTCGACGCTCGATGCGCGTTGCCTGGGGGCGCCCCATGACCGCTCTGAGCCATCCTCCGGCGCCGTCGAGATATCGTGCAGTTCGACCTGCGCCATGTTGCAGCAATCCTGGAAATTACCTTCCGGATCATAGACATAGGCGACGCCGCCCGACATCCCTGCGGCGAAATTGCGCCCGGTCTGGCCCAGCACTACCACCACGCCGCCGGTCATGTATTCGCAGCCATGATCGCCTGTACCTTCGACCACTGCGACCGCGCCCGAATTGCGGACCGCGAAGCGCTCGCCCGCGACGCCGCCGAAATAGGCCTCGCCGCCGATGGCACCGTAGAGCACGGTATTGCCGACAATGATGTTCTCGGTCGGCTCGCGCCCGATATTATCCGGCTGGCGCACGATTACGCGGCCACCCGACAGACCCTTGCCGACATAATCGTTGGCATCGCCCACGAGATCGAGCGTTACGCCATGAGCAAGCCATGCGGCGAAGCTCTGTCCGGCTACACCTGTCAGATTGAACCGCAGCTGGTCGGGCTTGAGGCCCGCAAGCCCGTGGCGCTTGGCGATTTCGCCCGACAGCATCGCGCCCACCGTGCGGTTGACGTTGCGAACAGGGAAATCCAGCACCATCGTCTCGCCGTCTTCGATGGCGGGTCGCGCTGCCTCGATCAGCTTGACGTCAAGCGCGGCGCCCAGGCCATGGTCCTGCGTTTCGGTGTGGCGCAGCACCGCATCGTCGTCGATGTCGAAGCGGGCGAGCAGGCGCGAGAGGTCCACCCCGTCGGCCTTCCAGTGGCGGATGGCGCGCTTCAAATCGATCCGGTCGACCCTGCCGATCATCTCGTCGATGGTGGCAAAGCCCAGCTCGGCCATGATTGCGCGCAGTTCCTCGGCGACGAAGAAGAAGTAGTTGATGACGTGCTCGGGCGTCCCGACAAAGCGTTTGCGCAGCTCCGGGTTCTGCGTTGCCACGCCCACCGGGCAGGTGTTGAGGTGGCACTTGCGCATCATGATGCAGCCCGCTGCGATCAGCGGGGCGGTGGCAAAGCCGAACTCGTCCGCACCCAGCAATGCGCCGATGGCGACGTCGCGCCCGGTGCGCAGGCCCCCATCGACCTGCACCGCAATGCGCGTGCGCAGGTTGTTCAGCAGCAGCGTTTGCTGCGTTTCGGCCAGGCCGATTTCCCACGGGCTGCCCGCATGGGTGAGGCTGGTCAGCGGCGAAGCGCCGGTGCCGCCCTCGTAACCGGAAATGGTCACATGGTCGGCGCGCGCCTTGGAGACGCCCGCCGCGACCGTGCCGACGCCCACTTCAGAAACCAGCTTGACCGAGATGCGCGCACCAGGATTGACGTTCTTCAAATCGTGGATCAGCTGCGCCAGATCCTCGATCGAGTAGATGTCGTGATGCGGCGGTGGGCTGATCAGCCCCACGCCGGGCGTCGAGTGGCGAACCTTGCCGATCACCTTGTCGACCTTGTGGCCGGGCAGCTGGCCGCCTTCGCCAGGCTTCGCGCCCTGCGCCATCTTGATCTGGATATCGTCTGCATTGACGAGATATTCGGTGGTTACGCCGAACCGGCCGCTCGCGACCTGCTTGATCGCGGAGCGCATGGAATCGCCATTGGGCAGAGGGGTGAAGCGATCGACTTCCTCGCCGCCTTCGCCAGTGTTCGACTTGCCGCCGATCCTGTTCATCGCCATCGCCAGCGTGGTGTGCGCCTCGCGGCTGATCGAGCCATAGCTCATCGCGCCGGTGGCAAAGCGCTTGACGATGTCCTCGGCGGGTTCGACCTGGGAAATGTCGAGCGGCTTTTCGGCTGGTTTGAGTTCCATCAGCCCGCGGATCGTCAGCAGGCGTTCGGACTGATCGTTGATCGACTTGGCGAAGGCCTCGTAATTCTCCCAGCTTTTGCCGCGCACGGCATGCTGGAGTTGAGCGACATTTTCAGCCGTCCAGGCGTGGTCCTCGCCGCGCAGGCGATACTGATAGATGCCGCCGACATCGAGCATGTGGCGATAGATCGGGTTGTCGCCATAGGCGGCAGCATGGCGGCGCACCGCCTCTGCGGCGACTTCGGCCAGGCCAATGCCCTCGATCGTGGTGGCGGTGCCGGTGAAGAAGCTTTCGATGAACTTGCTCGACAGCCCCACGGCGTCGAAAATCTGCGCCCCGCAATAGGACTGGTAGGTCGAAATGCCCATCTTGGACATGACCTTCTGGATACCCTTGCCGACCGCCTTGATGTAATTGCGGCGCGCCTGCCTCTCGTCGATTTCGGGGAAGCGCTCGGCGCGCAGCGCCTCGATCGTCTCGAAGGCGAGATAGGGGTTGATGGCTTCGGCGCCATAGCCCGCCAGCGCGCAGAAATGATGCACTTCGCGTGCCTCGGCGGTCTCCACGACGAGACCGGTCTGCATCCTCAACCCCTGGCGCACCAGATGCTGATGTACCGCCGCCGTTGCCAGTAGCGCGGGCATGGGGATGCGGCCTTCGCCGGCAGCGCGGTCGGACAGGATCAGGATGTTCTTGTCCTGCAGCACCGCCTCGGTCGCAGTCCAGCACATGTCCTTGATCGCTTGCTCCATCCCTTCGGCGCCGGCGGTGGCGTCCCAGGTGAAGTCGATCGTTTCGGTGCGGAAGGCCCCGTCCAGGTTCTCCTCGACCGAACGGATGCGCTCGACATCGCGGTTGGTCAGGATTGGCTGGTCGACCTCGAGCCGTTTGTGGGTGCCGGCGTCACGACCGAGCAGATTGGGGCGCGGGCCGATCATCGACAGCAGGCTCATCACCAGCTCCTCACGGATCGGATCGATCGGCGGGTTGGTCACCTGGGCGAAGTTCTGCTTGAAATAATCGTAGAGCAGGCGGCTCTTGTGCGAGAGCACGGCGATAGGCGTGTCGGTGCCCATCGAACCGATCGGATCGTCGCCATTGAGGGCCATAGGTTCCAGGAAGCGACTGACGTCCTCCTGTGTGTAGCCGAAGGCCTGCTGGCGCTGGAGCAGGCTTTCTTCTGCTTCGCGGATCGCGCCCGCATCGGTCTCGACCGTTTCAAGGTCGCGCAGCTTGTACTGGGCCTGGCTCAGCCATTTTTCGTAGGGTTGCGCATTGGCAAGCTCGGCCTTGAGCTCGTCATCCTCGATGATGCGGCCTTCCTCCAGGTCGATCAGCAGCATCTTGCCGGGCTGCAACCGCCATTTGCGGGTGATGTCCTTTTCGGCGAAGGGCAGCACGCCGCTTTCCGAAGCGAGGCAGACGACATCGTCCTTGGTCACACAGAACCGTGCGGGGCGAAGGCCGTTGCGGTCGAGCGTCGCGGCGATCTGGCGGCCATCGGTGAAGGCGACGGCGGCGGGGCCGTCCCACGGCTCCATCAGCGCGGCGTGATATTCGTAGAAGGCCTTGCGCTTGGGATCCATCAGCGGGTTTCTGGCCCACGCTTCGGGGATCAGCATCATCATCGCATGGGCGAGGGAATATCCGCCCAGCAGCAACAGTTCGAGCGCATTGTCGAGACAGGCCGTGTCCGACTGGCCGTGCGGCACGATCGGCCACAATTTGTCGAGGTCGGAGCCCAGCAGCTCGCTTTCCATCGAACGCCGGCGCGCATGCATCCAGTTGACGTTGCCGCGCACCGTGTTGATCTCGCCATTATGGGCGATCAGTCGGAACGGCTGCGCGAGCCGCCAGCTGGGGAAGGTGTTGGTCGAGAAACGCTGGTGGACGAGGCCCAGCGCGCTCTCGCAATCGGGGTCGCGCAGATCGTCGTAAAAGCTGCCCACCTGGTTGGCCAGCAACAGGCCCTTGTAGACCACGGTGCGGCTGGAAAAGCTGGGCATGTAGAGCTTGAGCAGGCCAGGCATGTCATGCTTGACCGCCAGCTCCTTGAGCGGGTTTTGCGTCTGCTTGCGGATCACGATCAGCTTGCGCTCGAACGCGTCCTGGTCCTCGCAATTCTCGCCGCGGGCGATGAAGCACTGGCGGATCACCGGCATCGATTCGAGCACGGCCTTGCCGAGCCCGTCGAGCGTGGTCGGCACGTCGCGCCAGCCGATCAGCTGCTGGCCTTCCTTGCGGACAAACTTCTCGAACTGCGCGGTGATGAAATCGCGCGCCGCATCGTCCTGCGGCATAAAGCACATGGCCACGGCGTAATCGCCGGCAGGCGGCAGGGTCAGTCCGTTTGAAGCGGCCCATTTGCGGTATAGCCGGTCGGGAATCTGCATCAGTATGCCCGCACCATCGCCCAGCAGCGGGTCGGCACCGACAGCGCCGCGATGATCGATATTCTCCAGGATCTCCAGCGCCTGAGTGACGATGGCATGCGATTTGACGCCCTTGATATGGGCAACAAAGCCCACACCACATGCATCATGCTCGTTGCGCGGATCGTACAAACCCTGAGGGGCGGGAAAATCGTTCAACTTCTCAAATCCTGTCTCGTATCGCCCACCGGAAGCGCCTCGCCGCAGCCCGCAAGCTGGCGACGAAACGCGACTCACCCGGAATGGGCGTATCTGGAATTGTCGCGAACCTCTCCAATGCCGACAGAAGGCCGATTTGGCAAGATTCGACCCGCCGGCACCTAATACTGCGGGGCTGCCACCAGATCCGCCAGCATATCAGCGCGCATTGGCCTGCATCCACTCCTCGACGACCGGGGCAATCTTCGTCCGCCACTTGCTGCCGTTGAAAATGCCGTAATGGCCAACACCGGGAGCGAGGTGATACTTCTTCTTGCTCATGGGCAGGTGCTCGGCGAGGTCCAGCGCGGCGCGCGTCTGTCCGATGCCCGAAATGTCGTCCATCTCGCCCTCGATCGCCAGCAACGCCGTATCGCGGATCGCATCGGGATCGATAACCTTGCCGCGATGGACAAAGCGCCCTTCGGTCAGCGAATGGTCCTGGAAGACGTGATGGATCGTCTGGAGGTAGAATTCGGCCGTCATGTCGCAGACCGAGAGATATTCGTCGTAGAATTCCTTGGTCTTGTCGGCGCTTTCCTGGTCGCCCAGCGTGAGATGTTTGAACATCTCGTAATGGCTCATCATGTGGCTTTCCAGGTTCATCGATATGAAGCCCGCAAGCTGGAGGAAGCCGGGATAGACCTTCCGCCCGGCGCCCGGATATTTAAGCGGTACGGTGGCGATAACGTTGTTCTCGAACCAGCTGAGCGGCTTGCTCATGGCCAGATCGTTAACGCCGGTGGGGCTGGCGCGCGTGTCGATCGGGCCGCCCATCATGGTGAGCGATGCGGGGCGAAACGGATCCTTTTCCGCGCCCATGACCGCAGCCGCAGCGAAAGCAGGGACCGACGGCTGGCAGACGGCCAGCACGTGCGTGCCCTCGCCGATGAAATGGAGGAATTCGATCAGATAGTCGATATAATCGTCCAGATCGAAATCGCCTTCTGACAGCGGCACCAGCTTGGCATCGACCCAGTCGGTGATCCACACCTCCTGGTTTTCGACCATGCGCGCGATCGTTCCGCGCAGCAGGCTGGCGAAGTGCCCGCTCATCGGTGCGGTGATCAACAGTTTGGGCGCGCCCTTGGGCAAACCCTTGCGGGCAAAGCGGCGCAACACGCCGAACGGCTTTTCAAAGACCACCTCTTCGGTGACCGGATAGGATTTTCCGTCAATTTCGACCTTGTCGATCCCGAATTCCGGCTTGCCGCGTTCCTCGTAGATATGGGCAAAGACGGTCAGCGCACTGGCAAGGGCCGGGCCAATTCCCAGATAGCCCACCGGCAGAACGGGATTGGACAGCAATTGCGCGCCAATCTGCGCCATATTGCTGGCCCCGCTGAGCCAGGTGCGTTGAAGTTCATAGGCTGAATACAGCATGTTTTCTCCTTGTGCCCCGCTGCCGGGGCCCGGATTGGTATAGCGGCCCGGTCCAGGCAGGCCGCACGATTGGGTCGCTCGCTACTCTTTCGTGGCCTATGGTGCAATGCAGCAATAATGGTATTGTGCCCGATCGGTGCATGAATCGCGCATGGCTGCTTCAATCGATCGCGCGATTGGTCTAGAGGCGGCGCGCAATGGCCAGAAACTCCTTTCCGGAAGACGGCGTCCCGGCCGCAGAATTGGGCCCGCTGGCGATGATCCTTCGCTCCGCGACCCGCTACAAGCCGTTGATCGCCGCCGCGCTCGTGGCGCTGGTGATCACCGCAGCCGCCACGCTGGCGATTCCGGCGGGTTTCCGCCTCATCATCGACAAGGGTTTTGCCGAGGGAACCAATCCGGTGGAAATCGGCCGATGGTTTCGATATTTGATGTTGATTGTCGTCGTCCTGGCGCTGGGGACGGCCTGCAGATTCTATTTCGTCAGCATTCTGGGCGAGCGGGTGGTTGCTGACATCCGCCGCGAGGTACAGGAAAATCTCCTACGACTCTCGCCGGGTTTCTTCGAAGAGAACAGCCCGCGGGAAATTTCGAGCCGGATGACCGCCGACACGGCGCGAATCGAGGATGTGGTCGGGTCGACCATTTCGATAGCGCTGAGAAATGCGATCATGGTCATCGGCGGAACCGGCTATTTGCTGGTGCTCGCCCCGCAATTGACGCTGATGCTGGTCGTCGCCGTGCCGTTGATCATGGTGCCGCTGATCCTGTTCGCGCGCCGCGTGCGCGGCATGAGCCGCGAGAACCAGGATCGCGTCGCCGACCTGGGGGCGATGGTTTCCGAGACGCTGGGGTCAATGAAGATCGTCCAGGCTTTCAACCAGGAGCGCCGCGAGTTCGCGCGCTTTTCAGAAGGGGTTGAGAAAAGCTTTGAGGCGGCACGGCGCCATATCTTCACCCGCGCCATCATGACCGCCGTGGTGATCGTGACGATCTTCGGCGCGATTACCTTGCTCATGTGGCGCGGTGCGATGCAGGTCGCAGAGGGGACGCTGTCGGGCGGCACGATCGCGGCCTTTGTGCTCACCGGTGTCCTGGTTGCCGGCTCCTTCGGCGCGTTGACCGAGGTCTATGGAAACCTGCTGCGCGGGGCCGGTGCGGCAAGCCGCCTCAACGAACTGATGCAGGCCAGGCCGGAGATTGCTCCGCCCGAGCGCCCGCTCGACCTTCCCAGCCCGCCGCGCGGCGGACTGGCGTTCCAGAATGTGGCCTTCTCCTATCCGACGCGGCCTGCAGAGAAGGCGCTGGACGGGTTCACGCTCGTGGTTGAGCCGGGGGAGACTGTGGCAATCGTGGGCCTTTCGGGCGCGGGAAAATCGACGGTCTTCCAGCTGGCTGAGCGCTTCTACGATCCGCAAGGCGGCACGATTCGCCTTGACGGCGTGCCGCTGGTCCAGGCCGACCCGGCGGCGATCCGCGCGCGCATGGCGCTGGTGCCGCAGGAGGCGACGCTATTCGGCGCTTCGGCGCGCGACAATTTGCGCTACGGCGCCTGGGATGCGAGCGAAGAGGCGATCTGGGACGCGGCGCGCGCCGCCAATGCGGAAGAATTCCTGCGCGACTTGCCCGATGGCCTTGAAACCTATCTGGGCGAAGGCGGGGCGCGGCTGTCGGGCGGCCAGCGTCAGCGCGTGGCGATTGCCCGCGCCCTGCTGCGCGATGCGCCGATCCTTTTGCTCGACGAGGCGACCAGTGCGCTCGACGCCGAGAGCGAGAGGCAGGTTCAACAGGCGCTCGAACGGCTGATGGAGGGGCGCACCACTTTGGTGATTGCGCATCGCCTGGCCACCGTTCGCGCCGCCGATCGCATCGTGGTGATGGAGGGAGGCCGCATCGTCGAGCAAGGCACCCATGCCGACCTCGCTGCCGGCAGCGGGCTCTATGCCCGGCTTTCGGCGCTGCAATTCCAAGATGTGGCCGCCTGAGACATGGCGATCCGTTCTCTTGCGCCGACTGTCGCCGACGCCCAGATCGCTTTTCTACCGGCACCCCACTTACATAGAGTTACGCGCGCATGACCTTCCTGCAATTGGTGCTGATCGCCGTCGTCCAGGGGATCACCGAATTTCTGCCGATCTCGTCGTCGGGGCACCTGATCCTGATCCCGTTCCTGACCAATTTTCCTGACCAGGGGCCGATGATCGACGTGGCGGTGCATATCGGTTCGCTGCTGGCTATCATCATCTACTTCTTCAAGGATGTGGCCGGACTGGCCAAAGGCGGATTCGCAACGATCGGGATTGGCAAGGACCCGGTCCATAAGCGGCTGTTCCTGTGGATCCTGGTGGGCACGATCCCGGCCGTGGTGGTGGGGTTGTTCCTGAAGGACCACCTTGAGGAATTCCGCAGTACCGACCTCGTGGCGGTCAACCTCATCGTCTACGGGCTGCTGCTGGGTGCGGCCGACCGCTGGGGCAAGCAGGTCAAGAGCTTCGAGCAGCTGACCTTGCGCGATGCGATCCTGGTCGGGATCGCGCAGTCGCTGGCGCTGGTGCCGGGAACCAGCCGGTCCGGCGTGACGATGACCGCGGCGCGCGTGCTGGGATATGGCCGGGTGGAGGCGGCGCGCTTCTCCTTCCTGCTGGCGATCCCGGCGGTGGCGGGCGCGGGTCTGCTGGCGGCGCTCGAACTGGCCGATGCGACGGCTGAAATGCAGATGGATGCGATGATCGCGGGTGGGCTGACCTTCCTCTCGGCCTTTGCGACAATGGCGTTCCTGATGAACTTCCTCAAGAAGGCCTCGATGCTGGTCTTCGTGATCTACCGCGTCGCCATGGGTGTGGCACTGCTGATCATGTTCTGACCGCCCCTGTTCCACATTTCTGCCGCAATCCGGCAAAAATCTGGAACCAAGTTTCGTCCGGTCCATTTTTCAGTTCAGGAGACCGGAATGAAGCTATGGGTTTGGTGTTTCTAATCATTTTGGGACTGACCCTTGGATGGCTGTCCGCCATCGTGCTGCGTCCGCGCGGCCGAGACGGGCTGCTCGTCTATATGGTCTCCGGCATGATGGGATCGCTGATCGCCGGCGTTTTGGTCAATCCGTTGGTGGGGAATTCGAACCTCCTCAACGGACAATACAGCGCCCAGGCGCTGCTCGTCGGACTGGCCGGGGCCATCATCGTGCTGCTGTCCGTCCATCTGCTGCGCGATCGGGAATTGCGCTGAATCACGTCAGAAATGAAGTGCTCCATACGGGTCGGCAGAAGTCGACCTCATAACGAAGGGGAAGTTACATGAAGAAGATTATTGCCTTTGCCTCTGCCACCGTTCTCGGCCTCGGCCTGGCCGCCTGCGACAGCCCGGCGGAAGAAGCCGCCGAAGAGCAGGCCGAAGCGATCGAAGATCAGGCCGATGAGATGGAAGATGCAGGCTTGATCACTGACGAGGAAGCCGACGCGATGGAAGCGCAGGCCGACGATATCGAGGATGCGGCTGAAGGCGACACCGACGCCATGACCGAAGATATGGAAGAAGCCGTCAACTAAGTCGCGCACTCACGACAGATGAAAAGGGCCGGTCATGCCATTGTGGCGGGGCCGGCCTTTCTCGTTCTGCGGATGAATTGGCGCGTCCTTGGGCGCCCCCGTCTGTGGTTCAGGGTCGTGCCGATGCTGCAATGTCCGGCGCCGGAACGTTCTCCTCCAGCGTGCCACTGTCATCGACCGGCGGGGGCATACGTTGTTCGTCGAGCATGCCTTTGGCCTCGGCCAGTGCCTGTGCCTCGTTGCGGCTGATCTGGCCGGACAGCGCAGTCTCTGGCTCACTTCCGCATCCTGCCAGCCCGAACAGAAGAAGGCTGGTCAGCGCCGGAAATCCCGAGGCGTGCAGACGGCGCGGATTTGTCATTCCAGGGTCTATTCGACAGCCTCTTCGGCGTCCTCGGCGGCTTCATTCGCCTGATCCTCGAGAGCGTCCATGCTCTCCTCGGCATCGGCGGTTGCAGCCTCAACCGGATCAACCAGCGCATCGGGGTCTTCCACGGGTTCGGGCGTGTCCGCCATCGCCTCGTCAGCGGGCATTTCCACCGTATCGGCAATCGCGTCTTCAGAGGCGTCGGTGCTCGACCCGCAGGCGGTGAGACCAAGGGACGCGATGACGGCAAGCGAGCAAAGGGAAATGCGGTTCATTTGGGAGTCTCCATTCAAATCGATTCCGTGGCGACGATAGTCGCAAGGCACGGCGTTGCAAAACGGGCAATGAGGCTGGCGGTTTCGTGCGCGCGGCAGGCGCTCACCGCAACAAGTGTCCGGCACGGTCGCGCTTGGTGGCGAGATAGGCCTGATTGTGCGGGTTGGCGGAAATTTCATGCGCCACCCGCTCGACGATTTTAACGCCTTCTGCTTCGAGCGCGGCGACCTTGTCCGGATTGTTGGTCAGCAATCGCACTTCGCGTACACCCAGCAACTGGAGCATCCGCGCGGCAGTGCCGAAATCGCGCGCCTCCACCGGCAGGCCGAGCCGGTCATTGGCCTCCAGCGTGTCGAGACCCGAATCCTGCAGACGATAGGCGCGCAGCTTGTTGACCAGGCCAATTCCGCGCCCTTCCTGCCGCAAATAGAGCAGCACGCCCCAGCCGCCCAGCTTCGCCTCCTCGGCCATCGCCGCGAGGGCGGCGTCCAGCTGTGGTCCGCAATCGCATTTGAGCGAGGAGAACAGGTCGCCGGTCAGGCATTCGGAATGCAGCCGCACCAGCGGGGCGCGGTCGGACATCTGCTGGCCGATCACCAGGGCGACATGTTCGCGCATGTCGCCGGGCTTACGGAACACTGCGATCTCGGCGTCATCGGCAAAGGCATTGGGCAGGTGTGCACGTGTGGCGATGGCAAGGTCGCTATTGTCGTGCCATGCGGCAAGGTCGTAGGACTTGAGGGCAATCGCCTCGCCCGGCGGGATGGGTTCGACGAGGAAGGCGGGCAACACGCCGGCGATGCGGGCGATTTCCAGGGCCGCCTCTGCCGCCTTGCGCCAGACCAGCGGTTCGACCCGGAACGGCCCCTTCATCGGCGACACGGGATCGAGCGCCGGATCGGCAATTGGCAGGGCCTCGGCAAGGGAGATCGGCCCGGCGGCACGGATCAGCACCGGCGCATTGCCCTGGCCGGCGCCGCGCTGATTGCCCAGACGCAAGGTTTCGGCGCGCGCTGCAGAGATCAGCGCAAGTCCGGCGCGAATATCGGTGCCGCTGGCGGTTTCGATGGGCAGCAGCGGGGCGGCTTCGCCGATGCGGATCGGCCAGCCGTGGCGCAACGCATCAACCGCCTGGGCGACACGGCGTGCGGGGGAGGGGCCGCTCAGAGATCGAACTCCGTGATGAGCGGAACGTGGTCGGAAGGTTTCTCCCAGTCGCGTGCCTCTTCCAGAACGGAATGCGCGACCGCCTGCTTCGCCAGCTCGGGGCTGGCCCACATATGGTCGAGCCGCCGCCCGCGATCGTTCACCTTCCAGTCGGGGCTGCGATAGCTCCACCAGCTGTAATAGCGCTCCGGCGCGAGGATGTGCTCGCGGCCAATATCCCTCCAGCCATGGGCGTCGCGGAAGCGTTCGAGCGTCTCGACCTCGATCGGCGTGTGGCTGACCACTTTCAGCAATTGCTTGTGGCTCCAGACGTCGGATTCGAGCGGGGCGATGTTGAAATCGCCCACGATCATCGTCGGCCGATCGACTGTGTCGGCCCAGCGAATCATGCGCCCCAGAAAATCCAGCTTCTGGCCGAATTTCAAATTCTGCGCGCGGTCGGGAATGTCACCACCGGCAGGCACATAGACGTTTTCCAGCACCATGCCCTGGCCGGGTCCGAGAATTTCGACGCCGATATGGCGTGCCTCGCCATTGTCCTGCCAGTCATGTTTCGAGAAATTGCGGAGTGGCACCCGGCTTACCGTCGCGACACCGTGATAGCCCTTTTGCCCGTGCACCGCGATATGCGGATAGCCGATCTCGGCAAAGCGCCTGGCCGGGAATTGCTGTTCCTGGCACTTGATTTCCTGCAGGCACAGGACGTCGACGTCGTTCCCGGCAAGGAAACGTTCGACGATCGGCATTCGCAGGCGAACCGAATTGATATTCCAGCTGGCAATCTTGAGCATCGCGCCTGCTTAGGTGGCGGTGCGACGCGCGGCAAGCAATGGGAGATGCCCAAACTGCGCGAAAACAGTGCAGAATTGTAAAACCCCCGTCCCGGGGGCAAGTGGGACGGGGGTTCACGTTTCGCGTTCGTCACGCTGTGCAAGGCGACCTTTTTTCGGGGTCGGGACAACAGGGGGGAAATCCCGTTCCAGCGCCGCCTTGTACCTTGAAGTATATGAGCGTTTCGCTTTCCCGCCAATGAACAAACGGATGTCGTTTGTCGCAAACGTCCAACTGTTAACCGTGAAGGCGTTTATCCCGGTCGACGGGTGGTGCGGCGTGGATCGCGGAACCTGAATGTCGAGTCGGGGACCGCCATGCCGTAGCGATGATTGGCGAGGCGCACCGTGGTACGGACATTCTGCGCGTCAAGCGCCACCCAGCTCGCCAGCTCCAACCCGCCGGGGGCCGAGGGCTTGGTCACGAAGATTAGCGTGATGACGCCGTATTCCGGCCTCTTGGGGTCGCTGACCTCGATGCTGACCACGTCGCTGTTGGCGGTGGACAGCGCCTTGCCGAATTTCGCAATATCGCGCGAGGGATCGAGTAGCGCGCCAAGCGGCGAATTGCCGATGGGCCAGCGTTCCACCTGCTGGACGTCATAATCGACGAGCGTCAGCATACTGCCGTTGGAAACGACAAGCATGTTCGTGTCGTCGCCATATTCGAAGCGGATCTTGCCGGGGTTCTTCAGCGTGAGCTTGCCATTGACCGAACGGCCGTTGCGGTCCGACTGGATGAAATCGGCGCGCATCGTGGTGACGCCTCGCAGTGCCTTGGCCGCGCGGTCGAGCGTCGCCTGGCCGACAGTGGGCGCCTTGGCCTGTGCTTGAGCAGGCGCCGGCGCAGCGATCTGCGCGACGGGCGCGGCAAGTGCCAGCGTTGCAATAGCGCCGGTGAGGGCAGCTTTGGTAAGGAAACTCGGGGTAAAGAAACTTGGGGTGAGGGGATTTGGCAAGGCGATCATGCTCCGGTGTTCAGGGTCAGGCCCTAGGTCAGGAGCATTGAACCGCCGGTGAACCCCTCTGTTCCGATTCGGGTGTCCGATTCGGGTGTTCCGGAAAGGTTGGCAAGATCTGGCCGAGGCTGGATCAGGCAGGGCCTGGCAGGCGCCAGTCTACTTGATCTTGCCTTCCTTGAACTCGACGTGCTTCCTGGCGACCGGGTCGTACTTGCGGAAGACGAGCTTCTCGGTCTGGTTGCGCGGGTTCTTCTTGGTGACGTAGAAGAAGCCGGTATCCGCGGTGGAATTGAGGCGGATCTTGACGGTTGCTGGCTTCGCCATGACTCAAATATTCCCAAATCTTGCGTTGGGCGCCGACCGGAGCCGGAAACCCAAGAAAACGAAAGGTGAAAAAACAACAGGCGGCGCGCCCTCAATCGGGGTGCCGCCCTTCAGGTGCGCGCCTCTGTGGCAGAATCGGGGAAAAGTCAATCCTGCGCGCCGAGGCATTGTTGTTCCTCGCCGATGAGCGGGTCTGACCAGTCCGCCCTACCAGTCAGTCTTGTTCACCTTGCCGCGATTGGCCTTGAGTTCTCCGCGCGCTTTCTTGGATTTGAGGCGCTTGACCTTGCCGACCCGGTTGACCCGAGACCTGGCGCGCTTTTTCGGCTCGCGGATCGCCGCTTCGAGCAATTGGGTGAGGCGGTCCCGCGCGTCGCGGCGATTGGCCTCCTGCGTGCGGTGGTTGCGCGCATCGATGACGATCTCGCCCGCGGCGTTGAGGCGGCTGCCCGCCAGATCCTTGAGCCGGTGAAAGATTTGCGGCGGCAGGCCGATCGCGTAGACGTTGACGCGCAATTGCACGGCGGTCGCCACCTTGTTGACGTTCTGCCCGCCGGGGCCGGACGCGGTAACGAAGCTCTCACTGGCGAGGGCTTGTGCGCGATCCACGATAGAGCCCATCAAACGGCGCCGAGTTTCACGAAATCGGCGGGCAGAGGCGCTTGCGCCTCGATCGGCGGCTTGCCTTCGCGCGGAATGCTCAAGGCCAGTGAATGCAACATCGTGCGGCTGACCCGGGCATCCTTGTTGCCGTAGATCGGGTCGCCCAGCAGCGAGCGGGCGAAAGTATGCTCGGCATGGACGCGAATCTGGTGCGTGCGGCCGGTCTCGGGGCGGAACTCGACCAGCGTCAGCCCCCCTGGCAGCTCGGCCCGCTTGGTCCAGTGCGTTATGGATGGCTTGCCCTTCTTCGCCGGGATCATGCGCCAGCCCTTCTCGGCGCTGGAAATCTTGGCGAGCGCAATCTCGATCGTGCCCGCATCGCCTTCGACCGGCCCCGCGACAATGCCGAGATAGGTCTTGGCGACCAGTTTCTGCTCGAAGGCGAGATTGAACCGCTTGAGCGCCTTGGGATTGCGTGCCAGCAGCAGGCAGCCGCTGGTATCGGTATCGAGCCGGTGAACAGGCACGGGCCGCGAACGGAAGTTCAGCCTGAGCGCGTTCAGATGATCGTCGAGGCATGGGCCGCCCTTCTTCGGGCGGTCGACGGGCAGGCCTGCGGGCTTGTCGATCACCAGCGCCTCGCCATCCTCGTAAAGGATCGGAATATCGGTGATTCCAGCACTCATGCGAGCGCCTTGCCGATGCGTGAGACCGCCTCGGTTAACGTGGCCTCGTCAGTGGCGAAGGAGATGCGAAAGCCGTCCCTGCCGCCAAAGGCGGAGGCCGCGACAACCGCCACGCCATGTTCGAGCAGGTGCAGTGCCAGCCGGTTATCGTCGCCGCCGAACCGGTTCATCAGCGGCGCGGCATGGACGAAACAGTAGAATGCTCCATCGGGAACCGGCGTAGAAAGGCCGGGAATGGCGTTGATCCCGGCCACCACCAGGTCGCGGCGGGCGCGGAAGATCTCGCTCCATTCTGCGAGGAAGTCCTGAGGCCCGTCGAGCGCGGCCAGCGCCGCCGCCTGGCTGACAGCGGCAGGATTGCCGGAAGAATTGCTCTGCAGTTTGCTCATCGCCTGGATCAGCCATTCAGGGCCGGTGGCAAAGCCGATGCGAAAGCCGGTCATCGCATGGCTCTTTGACACGCCCGAAATCGTGCAGATGCGATGCGCCAGGTCGGGGCACAGCGCGGCAAGCGTCGAGTGATCTTCGCCGGTATAATTGAGCGGGGCGTAGATGTCGTCCGACAAAACCATCACCTGAGGGTGGCGGCGCAGCACCTCGGCAATGCCCTCCAGCATGTCGGCGGGATAGACCGCGCCAGTGGGGTTGCCGGGCGAATTGAGCAGCAGCCAGTTCGTGCGCGGGGTGATCAGCGCCTCGAACTCGGCAGGGGAGAAGCGGAAACCGCGCGCGGCGCTGGTGACGAGTTTGATCACCGTGCCGCCGGCAAAGTGTACCATTTGCGGGTAGCTCACCCACCATGGCGCGGGGACGATCACCTCGTCGCCCTCACTGACCGTGGCGACGAGCGCTTCGAACAGAGCCTGCTTGCCCCCGGCGCTGACGATGACATGGGCGGGCGAGGTTTCGATGCCCAGATCGCGGTGGAAATGCCGCGCCGCCGCCTGTCGCAGCGCGCTGGTGCCCGCAACGGGCGTGTAGCGGGTCGCGCCCGCATCGAGCGCAGCCTTGGCCGCCGCGATTACGTGGGGCGGCGTGGCGAAATCGGGCTCGCCCACAGAGAGCGAGATAATGTCGCGCCCCTGTTCGCGCAGGGCCTGCGCGCGGTCGGTCATCGCGGTCGTTGGCGAAGCCTCGATGCGCTGCAGCGCCTGGCTGAGCGAGCCCGATGTAACAGGTTCGGTCATAAGAACTTTGCCTGCATCAGCCCACGCAGGGCGTTGCCGATCAGGAAACCCCCGGCAAGATCGTCCAGTGTCAATTTGGCCTCCTTGGCGCGGCCTTCGTCGATCAGAGCGCGGCGCAACACGCCGGGCAGCAGGCCAAGAGCGAGCGGCGGGGTCAGCAGCATGCCGTCCCTCTCGACAAAGACACTGGTCCAGCTTCCCTCGGTCACCAGGCCATCTTCGCGCACCAGCAGCGCCTCTGCGGCGCCGCCAGCCTGTGCCGCGGCCAGTGCGGCCTGGTGAAACTGGCGGTCGCTGCTCTTGTGGCGCAGGCGCCAGTCGCCGGGAACGAGCGGGTGCGGCAGGGCCACGCAGGCCACCGGCTCTGTCAGAGCCTCGGGCAAAGGCGCGGTCTCCAGCGCGATCGCGCCGCTGCGCGCCAGCACCAGCCGCAGTTTCGCGGGCTCTTCCAGCTCGAAACAGATTGCATGGACAAGGTTGCGGGTCTCGTGCCGGTCGAAGGAAAAGCCCAGCTGCGCCGCGCTCGCTTTCATGCGTTCGAGGTGGAGTTCGAGCAGCGCCACGCCCTCTTCAGGATCGAAGCGCATGGTCTCGATCAAATCCGCGCCCGAGGCCGCGCCGCGCGCAAAGCCACCCTTGACCATGCATTCGCGCCATTCGGCCATGGCTTCGCTGTCTGCGACGATGGCTCCGCCCACGCCGAGCGTGGCATGGTGGCGATCATTCTCGCCCGGAGTCAGGCGGATCGTGCGGATGGCGACGTTGAAGGCAGCGGCCACCGCCCCGTCCGTTCCCGCCCCGATGCGCCCGATCGCCCCGCAATAGGGTCCGCGCGCATTGCGTTCGACGCTGTCGATCAGTTCCATCGCGCGGATCTTGGGCGTGCCGGTGATTGATCCGCAGGGGAACAGCGCGCGCAGCAGGTCCATCGCGCCGGTGCCCTCGTTCAAAGTGGCGCGCACGGTGGAGACCATCTGGTGCACGGTCGGGTAGGTTTCGACCGCGAAGGGCGCATCCACGCGCACGCTGCCCGCTTCGGCAACGCGCGAGAGATCGTTGCGCATCAGGTCCACGATCATTAAATTCTCGGCCTTGTCCTTGACCGAGCTGCGCAATTCCTCGGCCAGGGCGCGGTCGGCGTCGGGGTCTGACGCACGGGGCCGCGTGCCCTTCATCGGCTTGGCCTTGGCCTCGCGCCCCTTCAGCGAGAAGAACAGTTCCGGGCTGAAGGACAGCAGCCAGTGCGAACCGTCGAAGACCAGCCCGCCATAGCCTGCTGCCGCATCGCCCCGGATCTTCGCATAGAGCGCCAGCGGGTCACCGCGCGCCGGACCTTCGAGCATGAAGGTGAGGTTGGCCTGGTAGATGTCGCCCGCGCGGATCGCCTGCTGCAGGGCGTCGAACCGGTCGAGATAATCGCCAAGCGTGATCGCCGGGCCGAGCGGACCGATGGATGCGTGTCCGCCGCCTGCTCTCGCCGCCAGCCAGGCGGGCATTTCGGCGGCAGGGATGCGCTTCACCTCGTCAAAAAGCCCGAACCAGACGAGCGGACCGGTGGCCCCGACGCGCGGCGGTGCAAGCGGTGCCAGCCTGTCCTCCAGCGCCAGCCCCGCCTCATAAGCGACATAGCCTGCCAGCGTGCCGCCGCTTTCCGCACGCGCGGCCTCTGCGCGGGCGAGGACCGATTCGACCTCGTCCGATTGGCGCGCCACGAAGATTTCTCTTGGATTTTCGAAGACTTGCGCATCGCTCGCACCCTCGGCGCGCGCATCGTCGAGCAGCACGAAAGGTCGCTTCCCATCCATGCCGCCCGCTCTAGCGGATTGGTGGGCTGAGTCTATTGCGAGTCTGGTGCTTGACCGCGCTATCCTCGCTGCGCCACGCTGCTCACTGCATTCGGGCAGTGGAGTGGTTTGCGATCATGACGAGTATCTTTCTCGGCAAGGACCTTACCGGCGAGCCGCAAGCGCTCGAATTGTCGAGGGCCAATCGCCATGGCCTGGTCGCAGGCGCGACCGGCACCGGCAAGACGGTGACCCTGCAAGGCATGGCGGAGAGCTTTTCCGCCAACGGCGTGCCGGTCTTCGTCGCCGACGTGAAGGGCGACCTTTCGGGCATCTCCATGCCCGGATCGCCGACCTTCAAACATGCTGACAAGCTGGAGGGCCGGGCGGAGGAACTGGGCATGGACGACTATGCCTATTCCGATAACCCGGTGGTTTTCTGGGACCTTTATGGTGAGCAGGGCCACCCGATCCGCACCACCGTGTCGGAAATGGGGCCGCTGCTGCTCGCGCGGCTGCTCGACCTCAACGAAACGCAGGAAGGCGTACTCAACATCGTCTTCCGCTTCGCCGATGACGAGGGGCTGCTGCTGCTCGATCTGGAGGATCTGCAGCGCATGCTCGTCCATACTGCCGAGAATGCCAGCGAGCTGACCGCCAAATACGGCAACGTCACCAAGGCCAGCATCGGCGCGATCCAGCGGCAATTGCTCAGCCTGGACAGCCAGGGCGGGGCGCAATTCTTCGGCGAGCCGGCGCTGGAGATCGACGATTTCCTCAGCTGTGACGATCAGGGTCGCGGCTTGGTCAATATCCTGGCCGCCGACAGGCTGATGGCCAGCCCCAAGCTCTACGCCACCTTCCTGCTGTGGTTGCTCGCCGAATTGTTCGAAAGCCTGCCCGAGGTTGGCGACCCGGAAAGGCCGAAACTGGTGTTCTTCTTCGACGAGGCGCATTTGCTGTTCGACGATGCGCCCAAGGCGCTGGAAGACACGATCGAACGTGTCGTGCGGCTGATCCGTTCGAAGGGCGTGGGGGTGTTCTTCGTCACGCAGAACCCCATCGACATTCCCGAGGAGGTGGCGGGCCAGCTGGGAAACCGCGTGCAGCATGCGCTGCGCGCCTTCACCCCACGCGACAAGAAGGCGATCAAGGCGGCCGCCCAGACCTTCCGCATCAATCCCGATCTCGATGTCGAGACCGCGATCACCGAACTTCGCACCGGCGAGGCGCTGGTCTCCACGCTGCTGGAAAACGGTGCGCCGAGCGTTGTTCAGCGAACCCTGATCAAGCCGCCGCGTTCACGCCTCGGCCCGGTGACGCCGAAGGAACGCGCGATCATCCAGTCGATCAGCCCGCACGATGGCAAATATGACGAGCGGATCGACCGCGAAAGCGCCGAAGAGGTGTTAATGGCCAAGGCCGCCGATGCCGCCGAGACCGCGAAGGAGGTCGAGGAGAAAGGCGAGGAGGAAGTTCGCAAGCGCAGCCGCAAGACCACATCGATCTGGACGACAGCAGGCAAGCGCGCGATGACTGCGGCGGCAGGCTCACTGGCGTCGGTCGCGGTGGCAGCGGCGATGGGCAAGAAGTCGCGCGCCGATCCGCTCAAGACCGGGGCGACCGCGTTCGTGCGCAACATCCTCGGCGGACTAATGCGGTAACATCAGCCCGCCGGGATCAGCTCAACGCGCTGCCAGCCATTCGGTCAGCCCCTCGCGCTGATAGGAGTTCGAGGCGATCCGCTCCTTCAGCGCCGCAATCGCGCGATTGATCGCGGTGCGCTGATCGGGGTCGAGGGTGTCGCGGAAGCCCTCTGCCTTGGCCAGCATTTGCGGCGTCGAGGCGCCTGCCAGCAGGTCCCCATAGAAACGCGGCAGGCCCGAACCGTCGACGAAGCTTTCTACCCTGTCGCGGTTCTCCTGCACGAATTCCCAGCCCAGGTCGGGATGCGAATAGGCTACCGCGCCGATGATAGAGGCGCTGAAAGTTGCTCCCGGTTCGTCGGTCAGGGCCAGCGCCAGCGCGTCGCGGGCTATGCCCTCGTCGGTATTGGCGCCGAGCAGGCTGAAATAGATCTCCTTCTCGACCGCGCTGTTGGTCTGACCGGCGAGCCGACGTATCAGCTCCCATTCCTCGCGGCTGGCATTGCGCGCCACGGCCGATAGCCAGGTGGTCTTGAGCGGACCGTCAATCGCGGTTGGATCATCGGCCAGGCCGGCGAAGCGGCGGCTCGCTTCTTCGGCCACAAATGTGTCGCCCATGGCACCCAGCGCGCGGATCAGATTGGCGCGCATCAGTGCATCGCCGATCTTTTCCCCCTCAATCGGATCGAAGCCCAGTGCCTGCAGGCGCGGCAGCCATTCTGCGGAGACCAGCCCGGCCAGTTTGGCGCGGACCTCTTCGCCCTCCAGAACACCGTAGAATTCCTGCCAGCGATTGAGCACGCTTTCGGCAAGAATACCTTCGGCATCGGCGGGAACGGCGGCCAGCACGTCGAGCCCGGTGGAAAGCGGCTGATATCCGGCCCGCGACAGGGCGATGGCGTCGCGCATCGTGCCATACTGGTCGATCGGGGCCAGCTCGGCGAAGCCTGCGGTCATCACGGCCTGTGCATCCGGATCGTAGAGCGTGCGGAAATAGCCGTGCTGCCCGGCATTGACGGTAACCGGGCCGCAGCCTTCAAGGGTAAGGCTGGCGCTGGCATCAAGCAGATGCCCGACCGGTGCCCCGGAGCCCACGCCGATGAGTAGCGGCACCCTCCAGCTTTGCGGATTGGCGCGCGCGGCTTCCATGCGGTCGCGGCTGAATTCGCTCTGTACCAGGCCGAGTTGCGTCTGCCCGTCCACGCAGGTCATCTGCGTGACTTCGACCAGCGGCACGCCGGGCTGATGGATGAAGTCATTGGCGATTTCGGTAAGGCCTTCGGCGCCGGCCTGTTCGACCGCGCTCCACAGATCGTTGTTCACCGTGTTGCCGAACTGGTGCTGGCGCATATAGGCGCGAAGCCCGTCGCGCCACACGTCCTCGCCGGCATAGGCTTCGAACATGCCGATGACCGATTTGCCCTTCTGATAGGCGATGGCGTCGAAGGCCGCGCCCAGTTCGTTCACCGTGGCGATTTCCTGAACCACCGGATGGGTGGTCTGGAAAGCGTCGAGGTTCATCGCCGCCTCGCGGCTGGAGACGCGGGTGAAATCCTGCTCCCAGTCGGGATGGAAGTGCGAGGTGACCTTGGCTTCCATCCAGCTGGCGAAGCCTTCGTTCAGCCATAGATCGTCCCACCAGGCCATGGTGACGATATTGCCGAACCATTGGTGAGCCACTTCGTGTGCGGCGACCTGGTAGGTGGTCTGGCGCACCGAATCGCTGCTGACTGCCGGATCGAACAGCAACAGGCGCTCGAACGTGAAGATCGCGCCCCAGTTTTCCATCGCGCTGAAGAATTGCGAGCGGCCCGGCCCGGCCACGTTGTCGAGCTTGGGCAGCGTGTAGGGCATGTCGAAATAATCGGAGAAATAGGGCAGCATCTCGGCCATGGAATCGAGTGCGTAGGTCGCCTGGTCGCCACTGCCCGCAGGCGCGACGATGCCGATCTCGGTCCCCTCGGATGTGAGCTTTGTTGCACGCTCAAAATCGCCCAGCGCAAAGAACAGCAGGTATGACGACATGACCGGGGTGGTGCCAAAGCTGATCAGCTTGGTTCCATCGCCAAGATCTTCTTCGCTCACGATCGGCATGTTGCCGACCGCCATCAGATCGGCGGGCACGGTGGCGGACAGGTCGAAGCTGGCCTTGTAGCTCGGCTCGTCGAACATCGGCGCGAAGCGGCGGCCGTCCGGGGCCTCGAACTGGGTGAACAGGCCGCGCACCTCCTCGCCGGTGCGCTTGTCCGGGTAATCCAGCGCGAACAGGCCGTTCGCCTGGGTATAGATTGTGCCGGTATAGGTGGTGTCGAGCCGGTATCTGCCCGGCGCGATCAGCGCAGATCCGGAAAGGCTGGCGGTCTGCGCGGCGGTGTCGAGCGTTACGGTGAGATCGATTGCAGCGCCGCCATCCAGCGGCAGCAGTCGCGCGCTGAGAATATCAAGCTCGTTGGCATGCAGCGTGATCGCCTCGCTGGGCTCGAACACTTCCAGGTCGATGCTAGCCGACCCGCCAAGCGTCAGCGCCTGCATGTCGGGGATGATGTGGATCGAATAATGCGAGGGGCGCGCATTGCGGGGCAGGTCGCTGGGTGTGGCTGTCGCGAGCGGGCTGCTTGCGGGCACGCCACCTGTCCCCTCGTCTGTGGCGGCAAGCGTGTTCTGGGGAAGCAGGGCGCAACCGGCGAGCAGCGCGGCGGTGGCGGAAACAAGTGTTTGACGTTCTGGGGCAAGACGCATCGGGGGGAGGGCCTTCGTAGCAATTGTTCAGGCGCCCAGCACTACCAAGAAATCGCCGCCCGGCGAAGTCGTCAATCGAGCGGCAGATGCAATTCGGCGATCATTCCGGCGGTTTTGCCGTCCGCGCCTGCGCGGTTGCTCAGGGTAAGCATTCCACCGTGTTGCTCGGCGATGGCGCGCGCCAGCGTCAGGCCCAGACCGGCCCCGCCAGTGGAGCGATTGCGCGACACCTCGCCGCGCGCGAAAGGCTCGAGCATCGCCGCGATCTCGTCTTCCGGTATGCCCGGCCCATCGTCCTCTATCGTAATGACGACTTCCTCGCTGCCATCCGGACCCTCACCTTTGGCCAGGCCAATCCGCGCCCGCTCGCCATAACGCAGCGCATTGTCGATCAGGTTGCGCAAGGCCCGCCGCAGCCAGGTAGCCCGCAGCTTCATCGCCAGGCGCGGCGCGCTGCGTAGCTCGACCGGTTGGCCCATGTCCTCATATTCATCGACCACCGAGGCAACCAGCGCGGCAATGTCGGTGCGTTCGATCTTTTCCGAAGAGCGCCCAATCCGCGCCAGCGACAGGATGTCGTCGAGAGTGCGGGCAATATCCTCGATACTGGCGGCCATGCGGAGCCGCTCTTCATCATTATCGACCGATTCAATGCGAACCCTGAGCGCTGCCAGCGGTGTCTTCAGATCGTGGCCGATGGCGCCAAGCATCACGTCCTTTTCGTCAATCAGCGCGGCGATACGCGCTTCCATGGCATTGTGTGCGGCGATCAGGCGGCGGGTGTCCTCGGTCCCGCTGGGTTCAAGCGGGTCGTCCGTCTCGCGGCGTCCGGCAAAGCGGTCGACGCGCCTGGTCAGTGCCGCCAGCGGGCGGGTAATGCGCCGCAACAGGAATGCGAGGCCGCCCACCAGCACCACGTAGAGGATCAGCGTCTGCACGATGACCCCGCCAAGCGCGCGCGGATTGCCTTTGGGCAGAGGGACGCGGGCAATCAGCCACTCGTCCTCACCAACGCGCTTGAGCCCGGCGACCAGAATGTCACCGTTAAGGTCCCAGCGATTCGATTCGAACCTCGGCGACCGCCGAAGGATGCGCCTGATGTAGACGTCGGAGGAGATCGGGCGGGCGAAAACGACCAGCTGATCGATGGCCACGCCCTGATCGTCGAGCAGTTCGCGCAGGGCGTGTTCGTGCCGGGGGGTGGGTTCCTCGCCATGGGCGATCGGCGAATGGGTCGCGTGTTCGATCCGCAGCCGACGGCGACCATGGCCATTGCGCCCGGTATCGGCGGGACGAAAGTCGACACGCGGATCGCTCACCAGCTGGAAGGCCAATGCGTTGATCAGGCCGTATTCGATGCGTCTTTGTTCGGCGCGGTACAGCAAGACCCCGGAAAGCACCTGCGCCACCAGCAGCGCGACCGCCACGGCGAGCAGCATTTGCCCGAGCAGGCTGCGGGGCAGGAAACGGCGGATCATTGCGCCCTTCTCACTCCGGCCCACCTGTCACGCGGCTGACTTCGGCGGCGAGGCGATAGCCCCCGCCCCATACGGTCTGGATCAGTTTCGGGTCGCGGCTGTCGACCTCGATCTTGCGCCTGAGGCGGCTGACCTGGTTGTCGACGGCGCGGTCGAACAGATGCGCCTCGCGGCCCTGCACCATATCGAGCAGACGATCGCGGTCGAGCACCTGTCGCGGATGGTCGAGAAAGGCGAGGAGCAGGCGGAATTCGGCCGAGGAGATCGGCACGATAGTGCCTTCGGGATCGGTCAGTCTGCGCTTGAGTGGATCGAGTCGCCAGCCCTCGAACGCATAATGCAGATCGGGTTCGGGGGCGTTGCCCTCGCGGCTGGCGCGGCGCAGGACCGAACGGATGCGGGCGACCAGTTCGCGCGGCTCGAAAGGCTTCACGACATAATCGTCGGCGCCGATCTCCAGCCCGACGATGCGGTCGGTCGCCTCGCCGCGCGCGGTCAGGAAGATCACCGGCAGGTTGCGCGATTCGATCAGGTGGCGGCACAGCGACAGGCCGTCTTCGCCCGGCATCATCACGTCGAGCAGCACCAGGTCGGGCCGGGTCTCGGCCAGCGCCGAACGCGCCTTGGCGGCGCTCTCGGCCTCGTGAACGACGAACCCCTGGCGTGCAAGATATGCAGCCAGGGGCTCGCGCAGAGTCGCTTCGTCATCGACGACAAGCAGGGTCTGGGGGGAGGTCTCGTTCATCCTCTAGGGGTCGGGGGCAGGGGCATCAGCTACCTTCACCGGCTCGGGAACCGTTGCGCCACTTGCCCGGACCACTACGTTCGTCGCCCGAAATCTCGCCATCGCCATTCGTGTCGGCGGCATCGAAACGGGCCAGCAGCGCGGTTGAAAATTCGGCCTGGCTGACCGCGCCATCGCCGTCGCTATCGGCATTGGCCATCATCCGTTCGCCCATACCGCGACCACCCATGCGCCGGTCACCATGACCTCGGCGGCCGCGGCGCTCGCCGACGCGCTCAGCGCGCATTTCGCCGACCTTCTCGCGCATGGCCGTGAATTCGGAGAATTCGATCATGTCATCACCGTTGGTATCCATGCGCGCGAACATCTGGCGCTGGCGTGCCTCGCGGTCAGCCTCGTTCAGGACGCCGTCGGAATTGGCGTCGAGCCGCGCGAACATTGTGCCGGCGCGTTCCTGCGCAGCGTCGCGGGTCATCGCAGGCCGGTCACCGCGGGGCGATGCGGCGTCCTGCGCCCAGGCGGTGCCGACGGCAAGACCGGCAAGGCCGGTTCCGGCGGCAAGGGCAATCAAGAGTTTCTTTTTCATCATGCTCTCCAGTTCATCTGCGTTGAGCGACGAAGTGTCGGCGGAGGGGGGGAAGTGGGGCACCGACTCCTCGTCGCTCTCCTCACCTTTCTAGGGTCCGTCTGTCGCAGCTCTTTGTCTGAAGCGGCGAGAAGTGTCGCAATTTGTCGCAGGCCGGCAGGCATGTTCATCTGCGTGCCATGAAGATGAACCCTGGATGGCCGGAAACACCCCTATAGCGGCGCGCAGGCCCCTTCCAGCCATGCGCGCGCTGCTCCGTCCATCTGTGGCGCCAGAACCTCGTGCACGCGGGCGTGATAGACGTTCCACCAATCCAGTTCCTGCGGGGTCAGCAATTGGCGGGCCACCAGCGCCCTGTCGATCGGGGCGAAGGTGAGCGTCTCAAAGCCCAGCCACTTGGCCTCGCCTCCCGCGATCTCGCGCTCCTCGACCAGGACGAGGTTCTCGATACGGATGCCGTATTCACCGGTCTTGTAATAGCCCGGCTCGTTGGAAAGGATCATGCCGGGCAGCAGGGCCTGTTCCTTCGCGCTGCGGCTCTTGCCGATATTCTGCGGCCCTTCGTGGACGGACAGGAAAGCGCCGACGCCGTGGCCGGTGCCGTGGGCGTAGTCGACGCCTGCCTCCCACAGATATTGCCGCGCCAGACTGTCGAGCTGAGAGCCGACCGTGCCTGTCGGAAATGTCTGCAAGGCAAGGCGGATATGCCCTTTCAGCACGCGGGTGAAGCGGTCCTTCTCCTCGGCCGATGGCTCGCCGGGGCCGATCCATACGGTGCGGGTGATGTCGGTCGTGCCGTCGCGATACTGGCCGCCCGAATCGACCAGAAAGACGCTGCCGGGCTCGAGTTTTCGGTTGGTCTCCTCGCTCACCCGGTAATGGACCACCGCGCCATTCGGACCGGCGCCTGAAATGGTGTCGAAGGACAGGTCTACCAGCTGGCCGGTGTCCCTGCGGAACGCCTCAAGCCGGTCGGCGGCGGCAAGCTCGTCCACATCGCCCTTGGGCGCTTCGACGCTGAGCCAATGCAGGAAGCGCGCAATGGCTGCCCCGTCGCGGGCCTGCGCAGCGCGGTGCCCGGCGATCTCGGCGTCGTTCTTTATCGCCTTGGGCAAGACGACCGGGTCCTGAGCCTTCTCGATCTTGGCGCCTGCCGCCTCGAGCGTTTCGAAAATGCCCGCGACGGCGCGCTGCGGATCGACGGCGACCTGCTTGCCCGAAAGTTCAGCAAGAGCTTGCGCAAAGCTGTCGCGCGGACAGATGCGCACTGCATTGCCGAGCGCGGCGGCGACCTTGGCGGGCACCTTTTCGGGCGTCACAAACCAGTCCGCGGTCCCATCGGCGTGGATGATGAGGTAGGATAGCGCGACGGGCGTGCGATCGATGTCCTGCCCACGAATATTGAGCGCCCATGCCACCGAATCGAGAGCGGAGATGATCACCGCATCATGCCCCTCTTCGGTCAGCCATTTGGCGATTTCTGAGCGTTTATCGGCGCTGGAGCGACCGGCAAGGGCTTCGTCCTGCAAGGTGACTGGCGCGTCGGAGGGGGTGGGGCGGTCCTGCCAAACGGCGTCGACGGGGTTGGTCTTGACAGCGACCAGTTCCATGCCTGCCCTGGCCAGCCGCTTTTGTGCCTGTTCGGCGAAACCGGGCGAATGCAGCCAGGCATCGTAGCCGATCTTCGCGCCTTCTCTGGCGTTGTCGGCGATCCAGCCCGAAATCGTGTCCTCGGGCACCGCGCGATAATCATACAGCCGTCCGTCGACCTGGTCGCGCACCTGCAAGGTGTAGCGTCCGTCGACGAAGATCGCGGCCTTGTCGCGAAGCACCACGACGCTGCCTGCCGAGCCGCCAAAGCCGGTCAGCCAGGCCAGCCGCTGGGCATAGGCGCCGACATATTCGGAGAGGTGCTCGTCCGAAAGCGGCACCACGAAACCGTCCAGCCCGCGCCTTTCCAACTCGGCGCGCAGGGCCTTGAGCCGGGCTTCGTGGGTCTGCATCAGCATGGCCTGCTGGCCTCCTTCTGTGTCGTTCTAGGGGTCGCTTGGGACCGACTGAGTAATGCATATAGAGCTTGCGCGATGCCCTTTCCACTCCTGCCGCCGCTCGCTATCGCGGCGCTGCAATTGTCCAGAAAGCCCCTCCCTTGAGCGATACGCCTATTCAGCCGCCGCGCGCCGCGCGCCGCGATCACAGTTTCACCCGCCATGGCATCACCGTCACCGATCCCTATGCCTGGTTGCGCGATCCCGGCTATCCCAAGGTCGAGGACAAGGAGGTTCTTGCCTATCTCAATGAAGAAAATGCCTTTTTTGAAGCGCAGATGGCCCCGCACAAGCCGCTGGTGGACGCGCTGTTTGCCGAGATGCGGGCGCGGATAAAGGAGGACGATTCCTCGGTCCCGCAAAAGGATGGCGACTGGATCTATTGGGCCGAGTTCGAGGAAGGCGGCGAATATGCCAAATATTACCGCAAGCCCGCTGCGGGCGGCGAGACGCAGCTCTACCTCGACGTGCCCAAAATGGCCGAGGGGCATGAATATTTCAGCCTGAACGACGTTTCGATCAGCATGAACGGTCGGTATCTCGCCTATTCGGTCGATAATAACGGGTCAGAGCGCTACACCACCCACATCGTCGACCTGGAAACAGGCGAGAAACTGCCCGATGTGATCGAGGACACCAACACCTCGCTGGTGTGGGCGGCGGACGACACGATGCTCGTCTACGGTCGCGCCAACGCAAACTGGCGGGTCGATAATGTCCGCGTCCACCGCATCGGCACCGAGCCTGCCACGGATGTCGAGATCTACCACGAGGACCAACTCGGCTTCACGGTGCACACCGGGCTTTCGGCCGATGAGAAATGGCTGGTCATGGCCGTCGGCGACAATGAAACGTCGGAGGTGCGGCTGCTGCCGGCCAGCGATCCGTTCGCCGCCCCGGTGCTGGTCCGCCCACGCAAGAAAGGCGTCGAATACGATGTCGACATAAACGGCGATACGCTGTTCGTGCTCAGCAATGACGAGCACGTCAACTTTCGCCTCGCCACCGCGCCACTGGCCGATCCGGGCAATTGGACCACGCTGATCGACGGCTCCGACGATTTTTACCTGACCGGCTTCGAGCTGTTTCGCGATTTTTACGTCACGCAGGGGCGGCTTGGCGGTCTCGATCAGGTGCAGCTTCGCTATTATGACGATCCTGCCCGGGTCGAGCCGATAGCCTTTCCCGAAGCGGCCTATGCCGCCGGGACGGGCAACAACCCCGAATTCGCGGTCGGCAAGGTGCGGGTGGTCTACCAGTCCCCCGTCACGCCCGCGACCGTCTACGATTACCATGTCGCCGAGCAGCGGCTCGAAGTGCTCAAGGTGCAGGAGGTGCCCTCGGGTCACGATCCATCGCTCTACAGGGTCGAGCGCATCACGGTCACCGCGCGCGACGGGGCCGAGATTCCCGTCAGCATCCTGACCCTCAAGGACCGCGATACGATGAATGGCGCAGCCGCCGGGCCGCTCCACCTTTATGCCTATGGCGCCTATGGCTATGCGGTCGCGCCGGGCTTCTCGACCACGCGATTCAGTCTTGTTAATCGCGGCGTGGCCTATGCCATCGCCCATATTCGCGGAGGCGACGACCTGGGCCGCGAATGGTATCTGGCAGGCAAGCTGGAGCGGCGCACCAATACGTTCAACGATTTTGTCGACGTGGCGCGAGGCCTGGTCGAGCGTGGCTATACCGCTGAGGGCAGGATCACTGCCAGCGGTGGTTCTGCAGGCGGTGAACTGATGGGCGCGGCGATCAACCAGGCGCCCGAATTGTTCGGGGCCATCGTTGCGCATGTGCCGTTCGTCGACGTGCTGAACACGATGCTCGACGATACGCTGCCGCTGACGCCGGGCGAGTGGCAGGAATGGGGCAACCCCATTGAAAGCAAAGCGGATTTCGAGACTATCCTGGCCTATTCGCCCTATGACCACGTGACCGCCAAAGCCTATCCGCCGATGCTGGTGACGGCGGGGCTCAACGATCCGCGCGTCACCTATTGGGAACCGGCCAAGTGGGTGGCGAAACTGCGCGAGACGAAGGCCGACGACAATGTGCTGCTGCTCAAGACCAATATGGGTGCAGGCCATGCCGGCAAGACCGGCCGGTTCGAAGGATTGAAAGAAACCGCCGAGGAGGTCGGCTTTATCCTCTGGCAGCTGGGTATCGCCGTTTAGTCTCTGTTTCAGTTGAACTGGAACAGGTTCGGCATCAGCTCTAACGAAATGTCTCGCCCATCAATGCCATTGCGCCGCGCAGGCCGCGCAGATTGATGTTCTGGATCTCGATACCGGGATGGGCATTCACTTCCAGAATGAGTGGTCCCTCGAACTCGTCGATCACGATGTCGACGCCGCAATAGCCCAGCCCGATCGCCGGGCCGCACTTGCTCGCCAGTTCGAGGATCGTATCCCAGTGCGGAATTTCGAAGCCGATCAGCTGGGTGCCGGTGTCGGGGTGATGGGTGAGTTCGGTCTTGCCCTGCAAGGCGCGCGTGATGCGGCCCGTGTCGAGGGCCACACCCGCGCCAATTCCGCCCTGATGGAGGTTGGCCTTGCCGTCCGACAGATTGGTGGGCAGGCGCAGCATTCCCATCAGGGGTTCGGTGCCGAGGCAGATCATCCGGATATCGGGCAAGCCGTCGTCGCACAGGCTCGCAATGGCCGGATCGGCGCGGATCAGCGGCTCGATCAGGGCCTGGTCCTCGGCCACGGAATCGCCGGAAAACTGCCCGTCCACGATGCGCCGGACGTGGTTGAAGACGTCCTCGGGCGTCAATTCGGTGCCCGATCCCTTGACCCAGTTCGTGCCCTTCTTGCCCACCGCCAGCAGGATGCCGTCGCCCTGCGATCCGCGTCCGGGCTTGATCGCCCAGGCGTCAGGAAGGGTCTTCACCGGGTCGAAGCGCATCAATTCGCCATACTCGGAGACGACGCAGATCGTTCCGGTCGTTGCGATGTCCTGGGCGTTCAGCGCCACTTTCGCCGCAACCTTGTCGCGTGCCCGCTCGATCGCCTTGCGCGGATTGTACTTGGCTATCAGCGCGTTGCGAAGATTGATCCCCAGAATATCCTCGATCACCGCGCCCGAAGTCCGCGGTGATCCGAATGTCTTCGATGGGCTCGAGCGTCGCAAAATCTGCGAACGCCGACTGCCAGTCGCAAGGTCCGTCTGCGTTGGCTGGTCCCACTCGTGGACGGGCCTTGCGCTTTGGTATTCTTGGCGGGGGCCGTTCGAGTGGAGCTTCTTGAAGCTGTGCGAATTTTGCGCGTTCATTGCGGTTACCTTCCAGCCAGAGTGGGGCGAAGCGGCCGATTTCGGTCAGGCGAAGCCCGCGATACCGGCCAAGAATTGCGATCGCGACCGCCGAGATGGCGGGCAGGACCATGGGCGAAATGTCGATGAGCGCGAGCGCGACGTGGCTGACGATCACGAACTCGATGGCGATCGCGAGGACGAAAGTGTTGCCGGCCATGTGCGCGGCCTTCCACCAGCCTTCTTTCTCCCACTGCTTCCACCAGCGCTCGACCACCAGCGCGCAGACCACCACGGGAAAGGCATCGACCTGCAAATCGCGGTCGAGCACCTCCTGCAACATGGTCAGGACCAGTACGACAAGCGAGATCAGCACGCCCAGGAAGCCCACGCGCGTCATCCGCAGCCTGAGCAGCGAGGGCGCGATGATCATGCCCACCGTCACCGATGAAATGAGCACGATCGGCCCGAAGATGGGACCGATCTGAAGGAAGGCGAGGGCGATCAGCATCGGCGTGAACAGGCCGAAAGCCTTCAGGCCGATGAAGCTGCGCGCCAGCACCACCAGGAAGGCACCTATCGGCAAAACCATGAGCAGATTGTCGGGCTTGAGGCCCCAGACTGCGTTTGAAACCGCCTCGCCCTGCAATGCCGAAGGCATCGAGAAGGGCGAATCCGTGCGGATCATGCCCAGCACCACCAGTCCTGCCAGTGCCAGCAGGACGGCCGCGCCGATAATCGCCGGGCGCCGGATCTGCGGCGTCGCGCGTTCGAGGATGCGGCGTAGTTGTCGCTTCAGTTCAGAAGACATGTCCCACGCTCAGGCTCAGGCGGTAGCCCTCCCGATCGCGCTGGGGATCGTTCGATGAGGAGTTGATGTATTTCGCTTCGGCCTCGATGCGCCAGTCCCCGGGCCACCAGAGCAATTCGACTTCGGGTATCACCTGCACATCGTCGCGCGGGTCGCCATCGACGAGCCTTCCGTCAAAGCGGGTGCGGCGTACCTCCACTGCCGGGCGCACACGCAGATTGCGGGTGATCGGCTGGGTGTAAGAAACCGCGCCCGATTGCCGGGAATAGCGGCGTGCGTCGTTGTCCGAGGCTATTTCCTCCGCACGCAGGTCGAAGGTCAGGTAATTGTAGCGTCCGAGGCGGTGCCGGTATTCGGCGTCGACGCGCGGCCCCGAGCCGGTGGAGGAGCCGCCACCCGGACCCATCGCGTCGTCATATTCGCGTTCCCGCCACGTTCCCTCAAGGCGAAATCTATGTGCCTTTACAGGCTCGTAAGTGACGCGCCCTGCGATCTGCTTTTCGTCCGTGTCGTTATATTCGGCGGAGACCAGATCGTCGTAATAGCGGGCGCGCAGCCGGACATCGACATCGTCGGAGACTTCGTGTTCGACCGAGGCGGTGAAGCGGTCGCGGTCACTATCGCGGCGGCCACTCCCCGGACGGAAAACCTGGATGCGGTCCGCCTCGATGGTGAAGCTGGTGGTGCCATCACCGAATTCGAGCCCGCCCTGCGCGCGGAAGGTCAGGGCATCGCCATTGATGATGAGCTCACCGTCCTGATCGCTTGAATCGGCGCTGATCGCGCTCAGTTCGAGGCGGGCATAGGGGTCGAGCGTCCATCCTTCTTCCTGCGCCCCTGCGCCCGCTGGGCCGAAGGCCGCTGCCAAGGCCAACAGCACCGGCGCAGGCGCGCGTCTCAGCGCGTTAAAGAAGCTTCCCCCTTTCATACCCAGGGGAATTACGGAGCAACGGTTCAGAAATTACTAACCCTGTTTGGAAATCACGTTTCTTATCCGTATTTGCGAGCATCTTACGCGGTCGGCCCAGCTTATTGCCAAGGGAAAATGGGCCAGATCCCGGCTCCTGCGCGACCTGCGGACAGCTTGCCCGCCCGTCATGCAAATTAAGGCCCTGCGCAAAATGCTGGTCGCGGCGCCTCGTCTCGGGCCCGGTTGCGGCTATCCCTTGCCGCGCGTCTTCGTACGGCCCATCGGCGCATGTTCGACCAGGAAGTCGATGATCCTGCCAGCAACATCGATGCCGGTTGCGGTTTCCACACCCTCCAGGCCAGGGGAGGAATTGACCTCCATCACCACCGGTCCGTGATTGGATCGCAGCATGTCGACGCCGCAGACGTTGAGCCCCATGATCTTCGCTGAGCGCACCGCGGTCGAGCGTTCTTCCGCGGTGATCTTGATCTTCTTCGCGCTGCCGCCGCGATGGATGTTGGAGCGGAATTCGCCATTCGCGCCGCTTCTTTGCATGGCGGCGACGACCTTGCCGCCCACCACCAGCGCGCGGATATCAGTGCCGCCCGCTTCCTTGATGAATTCCTGCGCGAGGATGTTGACATTGGCGCTCCGGAACGCCTCGAACACCGATTTGGCTGAGCGGGGCGTGTCGGCGAGAACGACGCCGATCCCCTGTGTGCCTTCAAGCAGCTTGATCACTACTGGCGCGCCGCCCACCACGGCGAGGACCTCTTCGGCCTGTTTGGCGTTGTGGGCGAAGGCGGTGACGGGCAGGCCGATCCCGTCGCGGGCGAGGAGCTGCATGCTCCGCAGCTTGTCGCGCGAGCGGCCGATGCCGACCGATTCGTTGAGCGGATAGACGCCCATCATCTCGAACTGGCGCAGCACGGCGAGGCCATAAAAGGTGATCGAGGCGCCGATACGCGGGATCACCGCGTCGAACTCACCCGCGCCGATGACCCGGTTGTCATAATGGACGGTCGGGCGATGCGAGGTGATGTTCATGAAACAGCGCAGTGTGTTGAGGATCTCGATTTCGTGGCCACGCTCTTGCGCAGCCTCGACCAGGCGCCGATGCGAATAGAGCTCGGCATTGCGCGCCAGCATGGCAAATTTCATCAGTTATCGGCCTCCTGGCCGTTGGCTTTCGCCGGGTTCTTGCCAAGCAAAAATGTCCGTGCCGGGTCTACGGTGAACAATCTTCCGATTCCCCTGCGCCCGATGAGGATTTCGTGGCTCATCTTCTTGCGGTTGGAGAGCGTGAATTCGCGCGTCACTGCCTTGCCGCCGATGATCAGCGTGGTCAGGATAACCGCGCGTTCCTCCACCGCCCCGTTCGAGCTCCTGACATCGCGGAATTCGCGGATTTCCAGGTCCCAGCGCAAGGTGCGGCGCGGCTCGCCGGGGCGTCGTCTGACAACGGTGATTATCGCACGTTGGGTGCCATCATTGGCGGTGAACGGCTCGATCCGGTCGACATGCAGCGACGAAGTGCGCGCGCCAGTGTCGATCTTGGCGATCTCGCCGGTCAGGCCCAGTTCGGGCAGGTCGACGATCTCGCGCCAGCCGATCACCGGCTTTGGCGGGCGCGGCTTTTTCGCGGGCTTTGCAGGGGTACCGGCCATCGTAGACCGCGCGATTACAGCGGGTTGCCATCCCTGTCGCGGTAAATCTCGCGGCGGCCGACATGGTTGGCTGGGCCGACGATGCCGTCCTCCTCCATCCGCTCGATCAGCTTGGCAGCGGTGTTGTAGCCGATTCCCATCTGGCGTTGCAGCCACGAGCCGGAGGCCTTCTGGTTCTCGCACACGATCTGGATCGCCTGATGGTATTTGCGCTCTTCCGGATTGTCGCTGGCGGTGAGTTCATCGTCGAAGCCGAAGCCGCCATCCTCGGGCTCCTCCGTGACCGAATCGACATAGTCAGGTTCGCCCTGGGCGCGCCAGTGGCTGGCCACTTTCTCAACCTCCTCGTCGGAGACGAAGGGTCCGTGAACGCGCTTTAACGCGCCGGAGGATGGCTTGTAGAGCATGTCTCCCTTGCCCAGCAGCTGTTCGGCGCCCTGTTCGCCAAGGATGGTGCGCGAATCGATCCGGCTGGTGACGTGGAAGCTGATGCGGGTGGGCAGATTGGCCTTGATGACGCCGGTGATGACGTCGACCGAGGGGCGCTGCGTCGCCATGATCAGGTGGATGCCCGCAGCGCGCGATTTCTGGCTGAGGCGCTGGATCAGCACCTCGATTTCCTTGCCGATCGTCACCATCAGATCGGCCAGTTCGTCAACGATCAGCACGATCTGAGGGAGCACCGGGTAATCGAGCTGCTCCTCCTCGATCAACGCCTCGCCCGTTTCGGGGTCGAAGCCGGTCTGCACCCGGCGGCCCAGCGGCTTGCCCTTGGCCTGCGCGGCCTTCACCCGCTCGTTGAAGCCCGAAAGGTTGCGCGCCCCGATATCGCTCATCATGCGATAGCGCCGCTCCATCTCCTCGACCGCCCATTTAAGCGCGCGCACCGATTTGTGCGGCTCGGTAACGACGGGGCTGAGCAGATGCGGGATGTCGTCATAGCTCTTCAGTTCCAGCACCTTGGGATCGATCAGGATCAGGCGGCACTCAGCGGGACTGAAGCGGTACAGAAGCGAGAGGAGAATGGCGTTAAGGCCGACGGACTTGCCCGAGCCGGTCGTGCCTGCGACCAGCAGATGCGGCATGGCGGCAAGATCGGCGACGATAGGTTCCCCGGCAATGTCCTTGCCCAGGATGATCGGCAGATTGCCCTTCGCCTCGACGAAGCTTTCGGCGGCGACCAGTTCCTTGAAACTGACCACCTGGCGGTCGGCATTGGGTAGTTCAATGCCCATCACCGTCTTGCCCGGGATCGGGGCAACGCGCGCGCTGATCGCGGACATGTTGCGCGCGATGTCCTCAGCCAGGCCGACCACGCGGCTGGCCTTGATACCGGGTGCGGGTTCCAGCTCGTACATGGTTACCACCGGGCCGGTGCGAACCGCAGTTATCTCGCCCTTGACGTTGAAATCGTCGAGCACGTTTTCGAGCAGGCGGGCATTGCGTTCCAGCGCCAGCCTGTCGAGCGGGGGCGGATTGTTCGAGCTGCGATCCTCCAGCAAATCGAGGCCGGGCAGGTCAAACTCGGCGAACAGATCCTTCTGCTTGGCGGCAGAGGGCTTGGCCGGGCGCGGCGGCGCGGACGGGTCGGTGATTTCGGGCGGCTTGCGGTCTGAGGGGACGAGCGTGAGTGGCTCGGGTTCGTCCTTGGCCTTGGCCTTGCGGCGTTCGACCCCGCGCTCGAAGGCGAGGTCGTCGTCAACCTCGCTCGTGGCACTGCCGCCCAGCATTGGCAGGCGCCGCGCCCAGTCGGGCAGGGTGAGCAGGTTCTTCCAGTCGAGCGTGAACACCCTGCCTACCAGCACCGCCCCGCCGATAAAGCAGGCGATGCCGCCGCCCAGTACGCCCCAGAATTTCGCGCCCTCGGGCAACAGGCCCGCAAGTCCGCGCACGCCGCTTTCGCCAAGCAGGCCAATCAGGCCGCCGGCAGAGGCGGGCAGGCTCCATTCGCGCGGCTCGGTCACCAGGGAGAACGTGGTCGAAAGCAGTACCATCGCCACCAGCAGCAGCGCCACGGTGCGCCACCAGCGGCGCTCAGGCGCCTCTTGCTCGGCATCGCGCCAAAGTTTGCGCCCGAAAGCATAGGCAAGCGGCAGGAACAGGACGGCGACGAGGCCGAACAGGGTGAGCGCCCCGTCGGCGACCCATGCACCCGGCGCGCCCATCCAGTTGGCGATGTTTTCGCCAGCGGCGGTCGAGAAGGAGGGATCGGTCTGCTGATAGCTCAGCAGCGCCAGCGCCAGGAAGGCGGTGAAGGCAAACAGCAGCACGGCGCCCGAAATCTGCGCGGCGCGCACCATCGAGCGGCGGAAGGCGGCGCGCCAATCCCCGTTTTGCCCGCGTGTCATTGCCTGAGACGCCATGATTGGCCCTTTCCTCTTGGCAGAGGAGAATCGCAGACGCGGGACTCGGGGTCAATGTTTTGGTGTTTGGTGTCTGTTCGCTCCGCACTTCGGGCTTCGCTGGGCCGGTGCCGGAAGTACTCTCAACTCAATCCATCAATCGCTGCCCAGCGCGGCCAGTCGAGCCGTGAGGCGGTGCAGCTGCTCATGCCTCCAAGCGCGACCACCGGAACCGTCGAATGCCTGGCCATGTGCCGGAAACGCGTCGCGCCCAGGGTCCGCGCGCCGGGATGTGAGCGGGTCGGGAAAACCGGCGAGAGCATCACCGCATCCGCGCCAATGCGATTGGCTTGCCCGATCTCGCGCATGTTGTGCGCGGTGGCGATCATCAGCAGGTCGCGGCGATGTGGGTAAAGCGCCAGCGGTGCGCCATAAATCCCGTCCGCGCCCCATTCGCGCGCGGTCCGCGCGTCGTCGGCCAGGATCACCAGATGGCCCTGGGCCAGCGCGATGCGCCGCAGTTCCTGCCAACGTGCGAAGCGGTGCGCAGGCGGCAGGTGATAATGGCGAAAGACAAAGGCAATCGGATCGCTGAAAGATCGCAGCCCTTGATCCAGCACAGCATCATTGCGCTCATCCGACAGGAGCCAGAGTCGCGGAAGTTGGCCCAAAGAGAGGGGGTGTCCAGAGCCCATCGTCGCTCTATAGCGCGCGCATGAGCGACAATGCCACCACGCGCCTCGAGGCTGTAACCGCCGAAATAGCGCGGGCCTGCAAGGCCTCGCGCCGGGTTCCCGCCGATGTGACGCTGATCGCGATCAGCAAGACCCATCCGGCAGAGGCCATCGTCCCGCTTATCGAGGCCGGGCAGCGCATTTTCGGCGAGAACCGCGTGCAGGAGGCGCAAGGCAAGTGGCCCGCGCTTTGCCAGCAATATTCCGATATCGAACTGCACCTTGTCGGCCAGCTGCAATCGAACAAGGCCGAGGAGGCGGTGCGCCTGTTCGACTGCATCCACGCGCTCGACCGGCCCAGCCTCGTCAAGGCGCTGGCTGGTGCGATGGACAAGACCGGCAAGCAGGTGCCGTGCTTCATTCAGGTCAATATCGGCGCGGAGGAGCAGAAGGGCGGCTGCGCGATTGGCGACCTTCCCGCTCTGCTCGAACAGGCGCGTTCGGCGAATATTCCGGTCGCGGGCCTTATGTGTGTGCCACCGCTGGGGATCGAGCCTACGCCCTTCTTCGCGCTGCTGGCCAAGCTGGCCGACGATAATGGTCTCGATGGCCTCTCCATGGGGATGAGCAGCGACTATCCGACGGCGGTGATGCTGGGTGCGACGCATGTGCGCGTGGGCACGGCCCTGTTTGGCGCGCGCGACTGACGTTCCGGGTTAAAGCGCCCCTGTGAATAATCGCGTATTGACCGTGAGAGGCCGCGATGAGACATTTGTGCGGCGCAACGCGTTTTCATAGCACAGCGCCAATCCGCCTAAACGACCGGAGGCCCAGTCATGACCAGAACCATCGCCGCCATCCTGACCGCAGCCACACTGACGACGGCCCCGATTGCCGTCCAGGCCGCCGAACGTAAAGCTTCGCCCATCGGGACCAGCGAGAAACTCGCAGGCAGTGAACCGATCACGATCATCGGTGCGATCCTGGGACTTGCGGCCGCAATCGCGATTGCCATCGTGGTTCTGGACGAGGATGACGAGGACGAGCCCGCCAGCCCCTAGGGTCAGGATCCCGGGCAGCAGCGCTACTCCGCCGCTTCGGCGCTCGCATTGGAGCCGGGAGTGTTCGCATCCTCTACGTGGTCCGGCCCATCCTGCTCATCCAGCGCGATCGCCTGTAGCAGCGCCTTTTCCACCCCTGCCAGCCGGTCTTGCGAGATGATCTTGTCGCCCAGCAAATCGGTGACGTAGAATGTATCGACCGCGCGCTCGCCATAATGGGTGATGTGTGCGGAATTGATCATCAGGCTGCGCTCGAACATGGCGCGCGTCAGGCGGTTCAACAGGGCCGGCCGGTCGGTGGCGTTGACCTCGATCACCGTGAAGCGGTCAGAGGCATCATTGTCGAACAGGATCTGCGGGGCGACGTGGAAATGCTCGGCCCGGCGTCGCGGAAGCGGGCGCTTGGCAAGGCTGGGGACCATGTCGATCTTGCCTGCCAGCCCATCCGCGATGGTCTTCTTGAGGCGTGAAAGCTGCGATGTTTCCCGGAATGGCTTGCCAACGGGGTCCTGTACCAGGAAATTGTCGACCGCCTGCCCGATCGCGGTGGTGTGAATGCGCGCATCGATGATGTTGCCGCCAGCCAGGTGGATGGCACCGGCAATGCGGAAAAACAGGCCGGGATGGTCAGAGCCGATGACGGTAATCAACGTTGCGCCACGGGCCGGGTAGTATTCGGTATGGATCGAAAGCTTGTGCTTTTCGCGCATCGCTTCGGCGTATTGTTTCAGATTGCGGGCGATGATGTCGGCGGGTTCGGCGGCCCAGTAGTGCTCGTCGAAACAATCATCGAGCTTTTCCAGAAGAACGGAACGGTCGCCGAGAATGTCCTCGACCTGTTCGCGCTTTGCAGCGACGCGGGCGGCCAGCTGGTCGGTCTCGTCGCCTTCCTCCAGCCGCTGGGCGGCCAGTTCGTGCAGATCGCTGAGCAGCTGGCGTTTCCAGCTGTTCCAGATACCCGGCCCAACGGCGCGGATGTCGACGATGGTGAGCGCGGTGAGCAGGTTCAACTTTTCCAGCGTGTCGACCTCGCTCACATAATCGTCGATCGTCTTGGGGTCGGTGAGGTCGCGCTTGAAGGCGGTCGCGCTCATCATCAGATGCTGGCGGACCAGCCATGCCACCAGCGCGGTCTCGTGCTTGTCCAGGCCAAGACGCGGGCAAAGTTCCATAGCCACCTCGGCGCCGAGCACCGAATGGTCGCCCCCGCGCCCCTTGGCGATGTCGTGGAGCAGGGTGGCGACATAGAGCACGCGGCGGTTTTCCATCCGCGGAATGTTGCGCGTGGAGATCGGGTGATCGTCCTCCAGATCGCCCATCTCGATCTTGTGCAGCAGGCCGATCGCGCGGATCGTGTGCTCGTCCACCGTGTAATGGTGGTACATGTCGAACTGCATCTGCGCGTTGACGCGGCCAAAATCGGGCACGAAGCGACCGAAAACGCCCGCCTCGTTCATCCAGCGGAGTACCGTCTCGGGGTCCTCATGGCCGGCGAGAACCTGCAAGAACAGCGCATTGGCGCGCGGGTCGTCGCGCACCTCGGCCGTGATCAGCCGTGCGTCGCGGCGCGCCATGCGCATCGTTTCGGGGTGGACTTCCAGGCCTTCGCGTTCGGCGATGGCAAAGATCTCGATCAGGCGCACCGGGTCTTTCGCGAACCAGTCGTCCCTGGGTGCGGCGATGCGTTCGCCATCGACACGATAGCCATCGATGGTCTTCTCGCGTCGGGGCATGAAGCGCTCGAACAAGCCGCGCCGTTTCTGCCGGCCCTGCTGCTGCTCCTCGAGCTGGGCGAGAAACACGCCCGACAGATTGCCGACATGCTGCACCTGCATGAAGTAGAACTGCATGAATCGCTCGACCGCGCTTTTGCCCTTGCGGTCGGCATAGTTCATGCGCCGTGCCACTTCGCGCTGCAGGTCGAAGGTCAGCCGGTCCTCGGCGCGATTGGCGATCGTGTGCAGGTGGCAACGCACGGCCAGCAGGAACCGCTCGGCGCGGCGGAAGGTGGCATATTCCTCGGCGGTGAACAGGCCCTTCTCGACCAGTTCGGCGGCGCTGCGCACGCGGTGGACGTATTTGCCGATCCAGTAGAGCGTCTGCAGGTCGCGCAGCCCCCCTTTGCCTTCCTTCACGTTCGGTTCGACGACATAGCGCGAATCGCCCATACGCTTGTGCCGCTCGTCGCGTTCGGCCAGCTTCTGGCTCGTAAACGCGGCCTCGGAGCCGGGTACCACGTCGTTCCAGAAACGCTCGCGCGCCTCGTGATAAAGGTCCTTGTCCCCCCACAGATAACGGCTTTCGAGCAGTGATGTGCGGATTGTCAGATCGCCCTTCGCCATGCGGACCATTTCGTTCAGCGAACGGCTCGAATGGCCCACGATCATCCCCAGATCCCAGAGGAAATAGAGGATCGCCTCGATCGCCTGCTCGCACCAGGCTGTCGCCTTGGTCGGGGTGATGAAAGCGATGTCGACGTCCGAGAAGGGCGCCATTTCGCCGCGTCCGTAGCCGCCGACCGCGATCAGGGTCAGGCGTTCGCCACTCGAACGGTTGGCAACCGGGTAGATGTCGCCGACCACGTGATCGTGCACCATTCGGATGAGCTGGTCGGTCAGAAAAGCGTGGCCATGGGTGATCTGGTGACCCGCGCCCGGCTTGGCCGAGAGGCGCGTCGACAGCTCTTCCCGGCCGCTGGCTGCTGCTTCCTTGAGCAGGGCAACCACGGCCTGGCGCGCCTGTTCAGCGCCGTCGCGCTCAACGATCTCGGCAATCTGGGCAGTCAGTGCGCGCCGGTCGATAATGGCGCGCTGGTTGGGGACGGAAATCTCTATCATCGTGCCCAGATAGGGCGCGGCGCCGCTTTGTGCAAAAGCTCTCGCACTGCGCGTGCCGGACGGGCCAGGGGGTTTCGCCCGGCCGTGCCCTGTGCCAAAGGCCGTCGCCAGGATCCCGGAGCCGGCGCCTCGCCGGTATCGCGCCTGAGCAGGAGTGCGCCTCGACATGCTGGATGTTCTGGCCGCAAGCAGCGGCTCCATCGTCAACTGGAACGATCTGGGCCTGACGCAGGGTATCGATCTGGGTTTCTTCACCCTGCGATTCTACTCGCTCGCCTATCTTGCCGGGATCGTGCTGGGCTACTGGCATCTCTCGCGTATGGCGCGGGCTCCTGGCGCCCCGCTGGCGCAGCGTCATGCCGACGATCTGTTCTTCTTCTGCACCATCGGCATCATCGTGGGCGGGCGCCTGGGCTATGTGATCTTCTACATGCCCGAATATCTGGGCACCTGGGAGATGTTCAACACGCTGGGCGGCGGCATGAGCTTTCATGGCGGGCTGGTCGGCACCGTCCTGGCGATCGCCTATGTGTCGTGGCGCCACGGGCTCAGCTTCATCAGGGTGTGCGATTATCTTTCTGTAAACGTCGGCTTTGGCATGCTGTTCGGACGCCTGGCCAATTTCATCAATGGCGAGTTGTGGGGGCGACCGACGGATGGCACATGGGGAATGATTTTCTGCGATCTCGGGCGACGCGGCTCGGAATGCCTGAGCACCTTCACCCCGCGCCATCCCAGCCAGCTTTACGAGGCGGCGCTGGAGGGTGCGCTGGTGATCGCGGTGATGCTGCCGCTGTTCTGGTTCACGCGTGCACGATTCCGGCCCGGCCTGCTCGTCGGTGTGTTCACCACGATGATCGCAAGTGGGCGCTTCGTGGTCGAGTTCTTCCGCGAGCCCGACGCGCAATTGAGCGAGTTCGCGCTTCGTACCGGCCTTTCCATGGGGCAATGGCTGACCATTCCGCTGATCTTGGCAGGGCTGGCGCTGGTCGCCTGGGCGCTGTCGCGCAAGCCGCTGGCCAGTGGAGCCGGAGCGGCTGCGAAGGGGACGGCCTGAGGCAGGCATGAGCGAAGCGGGCGAAACCAGGCAAGGCACGATCGGAGACGCCAGCCTCGCAGACCGCTTCCGGCGGCTGATCGAGGCGCAGGGTCCGATCAGCCTGACGGATTACATGGGCGAGGCCAATGCCCGCTATTACGCTACCCGCGATCCGCTGGGGGCAAAGGGCGATTTCATCACCGCGCCCGAAATCAGCCAGATCTTCGGCGAACTGATCGGGCTGTGGCTGGTTGATGTCTGGATCCGCGCCGGAAAGCCCGACCCTGTTCATTATGTCGAGCTGGGGCCGGGGCGTGGCACGCTGGCGAAGGACGCGCTCAGGGTCATGGCGCGCTACGACCTGGCTCCGCAGGTCCATTTCGTCGAAGGCTCGCCGACCTTGCGAAAGGCGCAGGAAAAGGCGGTGCCGGGCGCGACATTTCACGATGATTTGTCCGAAGTGCCCGAGGACGCGCCGATGCTGCTGGTTGCCAATGAATTCCTGGACGCTTTGCCGGTGCGCCAGCTGGTGAAGACTGCCGATGGCTGGCGCGAAGTCATGGTTGCGGCCAAGGGCGATCGGTTCGTACTGATGGCCGGTGCCGAGCCACGCGACGACAGCGTGCCTGCCTCGCGCCGCAATCTGTCCAGGGGCACGGTGCTGGAGATGAGCTCGGCCTGCGCTGCGGTGATGGGCGAGATCGGGCAGCGCCTCGCCGATCAGGGCGGTACGGCGCTGATCGTCGATTACGGCTATACCGAGCCGCGCGCCGGATCTTCTGTGCAGGCGGTGCGCGAACACAGCAAGGTCGATGCGATGGAAGCGCCGGGCGAGGCGGATCTGACCGCGCATGTCGATTTCGTGCTGATGCGCCATATCGCCGCGAGCAAGGGCGCGCGCTGGCTCGGTACGGTCGATCAGGGGCGCTGGCTCAGGCGGCTGGGTATTGATGCGCGTGCAGAGGCGCTGGCGCAGGCGGCGGTGGCTGGGAAAGAAGGGGTTCTGACCGCGCGCGACCGGCTCGTCAATGCCGACCAGATGGGTGAATTGTTCAAGGTGATGGGGCTGGCCGGGCCCGGCTGGCCGAGCGGCGAGGGCTTTGCCTGAACACCAGTTTGCAGATGGCCTGTCCACAGACATGCGCTCCGCAGATAGAAGGTCCGCAGACCGGATTAGTCAGGTGGCAATTGCCGTGCGGGGCAGGGTAATCCGCGCGACCATGCCACCGGGTTCGAAACGGCGCTCCCAACTGCCCTGCAACTGGCTGGTAACGCTCATGTCAACGAGCCGTGTCCCGAAGCCAGACTCAGCGTCGGGATCGCCCGCTGGACCACCGGTCTCGCGCCATTCCAGAACGATGTTCTCGCCGCCATCCGCAAGTGTGAGGCTGACCGTGCCGTCCTCGCTCGAAAGCGCGCCATATTTGGCTGAATTGGTTGCCAGTTCATGGAAGATCAGGGCCAGCGGCGTCGCGGCGCGGGCCGAGACAGAAGCATCGTCACCGCTCACCACAATCCGGTCACCGCCGTCCATGTCCCGATAGGGCGCGAAAATGTTGGCAAGCAGGCCGAGCAGGCTTTCGCGCGTTTCGCCGTCATCGGGGCGCACGAAATCGTGGGCGCGGCCAAGCGCGCGCAGCGTGCTGACGAGCTCCTCGGCAAAGGGGGTATGCTCGGGCATGCGGCGCACCCGCAACATGATCAGCCCGGTCACGACCGCGAAGATGTTCTTGATCCGGTGGGCGAGTTCGCGCGAAAGCATGTCACGGCTTTCGAGGGCACGGTGGACCGCGTCGATATCGGTGACCGTCCCGAACCAGCGCGTCTCACCGCCTTCTGCGACCGGGACTCCGCGGGCTAGTGCCCAGCACCATGACCCGTCATGACGACGAAGCCGATATTCGTATTCGAATGGCCGGTCCTGGCTATAGCATTCGTGCCAACGGGCGAAGGTCTTGTCGGCGTCGTCGGGGTGTATGAAGGGTCGCCAGTCCTCCGCCGTCTGCGGCGGTTCCGCGCCGGTGAGCTGTTTCCAGCGAATATTGAAATAGTCGAAATGTCCTTCGGTATCGGCGGACCATGCGATTTGCGGCAGACCGTCGATGACTGCCCTCAGCCGCGCTTCGCGTTCCGCCGCGGCACGCCGGTCGGCGCGTTGCGAGTTGAGCCTGCGCATGACCGCTTGCGCAAGTACGGCCATGCCTTCGCGCTGGAAATCGTTCAGCCCCTGGGGGTGGGTCTGCATGTCGATCGCACAAAGGGCACCCAACGGAATACCCTCTTCCGATACGAGCGGCTGGCCGGCATAGAACCGCACTCCGGGCGCGGAGGTCACAAGGCCGTTATCGGCAAAGCGAGGATCGGCGGTGGCGTCGGTCACTTCCATGATGCCCGGCGTTCGCATGGCATGGTCGCAGAATGAGACTGCGCGCGGTGTCTCTTTCACGTCGAGGCCTATGCCGGCGAGGAATTGCTGGCGCGCGTCTTCGACCAGCGAGACCTGCGCGATGGGCACGTCGCAAAGCCGTGCTGCGAAGGCCGCGATCGCCGCCAGTTCCGGATCGTCGGCCAGCGGATCGACATTGAAGCTGTCGAGTACGCGCAGGCGCTCAGCCTCGTCCGCGACAATGGTGCGGTGATCGGGCATCTCTGCGGCCGGCGGGGTTTCAAACAGGTTCATCGATGGATTCGTCCAACCCTCATTTTATAGGCAATGGACGAAAGAACAAAGGAATAGCGCAGGCTCGCGTCCATACAGCGGAAATCCGCCACCGGGCGTCGCCGGAACTGCGCGACGGTTTGCAGGGCCCTACACGTCCAGATTGGCGACGTTGAGCGCGTTGTCCTGAATGAATTCGCGGCGCGGCTCGACCAGATCGCCCATCAGACGGGTGAAGATCTCGTCGGTCACGTCAGCATCCTCGACCTTGACCTGCAGCAGTTGCCGGTTTTCGGGATCGAGCGTGGTTTCCCACAATTGCTCGGCATTCATCTCTCCCAGCCCCTTGTAGCGGCTGATGGACAAGCCCTTGCGACCCGCCGCAAGAATGGCCTCGAGCAGCTGGGCGGGCCTGGTTATGGCATCTTCGGTCACGGCAATCGCGGCTTCAACATCTTCGCCGTCTTCACCGGCTTCGCCTTCGACGTTCTCGATCTCTGGTTCGGGTTCGGCGCTGCTGATTTTCACCAGTCGCGCGGGCCGGGCATAGGCCTCGGCCATTTCGGCGGCCAGCCGGTGCAGCTTGCGCGCCTCGGCGCTGCTGATGAAGGCCGCATCGATTTCATGAACGTCGGTCACGCCGCGCCATATCCGGCTGAAACGGATCGGCGCACCTTCGACATATTCGGCCCGCCATCTGGCATCGGGATCGCCCATGGCCATGCGCTCGGCTGCATATTCGAGCGCGGCCAGCCGCATCGCGGGATCGAGCGCGGGGTCCAGCGCGCCCGCCAGCGCAACATGTTCGATGATCGCGCTATCATAGCGGCGCGGCACGAAGGCGATCAGGTTCTTCATCCGCAGCGCATGTTCGACCAGCGCGCGCAAATCGTCGCCACTACGCGCTCCACCAGTGGTTTCCAGCATGCGGCCCTGCAGCCCGCCATCGACCAGATAACGGTCAAGCGCTGGCTGATCTTTCAGATAGACCTCGGAACGCCCCTTCGCGACCTTGAACAAAGGCGGCTGGGCGATGAATAAATGCCCGGCCTTGATGATCTCGGGCATCTGCCGGTGGAAGAAGGTCAGCAACAGCGTGCGGATGTGCGCGCCATCGACGTCGGCGTCGGTCATGATGATGACCTTGTGGTACCTGAGCTTGGTCAGGTCGAATTCGTCGCGCAGCCCCGTGCCCATCGCCTGGATCAGCGTGCCGACTTCCTTCGACCCGATGATCCGGTCAAAACGTGCGCGCTCGACATTGAGGATCTTGCCGCGCAGGGGCAGGATCGCCTGGTACTGGCTGTCGCGCCCTGACTTGGCCGAGCCGCCGGCGGAATCGCCCTCGACCAGGAACAGTTCGGCCTTGCTGGCATCGCGCTCACGGCAATCAGACAGCTTGCCGGGCAGGCTGGCGACGCTCATCGCGCCCTTGCGGCTCATTTCGCGGGCCCGGCGCGCGGCCTCGCGTGCGGCGGCGGCATCGACGACCTTCTGGATTACTTCCTTGGCCAGGGCCGGATTTTCCTCCAGCCATTCGGTCATCTTGTCGCCCATCAGCGCCTCGAGCGGTTGGCGCACTTCGGAGCTGACGAGCTTGTCCTTGGTCTGCGAGCCGAACTTGGGATCGGGCAGTTTCACGCTGACGATGGCGGTCAGCCCTTCGCGCATGTCCTCGCCCGAAAGGCTCACCTTCTCGCGCTTGAGCAGGCCCGAACTCTCGGCATAATTGTTGAGCGTGCGGGTCAGCGCAGAGCGGAACGCGGCCAGATGGGTGCCACCGTCACGCTGAGGGATGTTGTTGGTGAAGCACAGCACGTTTTCGTAATAGGAATCGTTCCATTCCAGCGCGATCTCGATGCCGATCCCGTCCTTTTCGGCGGTGATGGCGATCGGGTCGGGCAGCAATGGCTGCTTGTTGCGGTCAAGATAGCTGACGAAGGCGCCAATTCCGCCCTCGTAGAACAGTTCGTGCTCCTTGGCTTCCTCGTGGCGCAGATCGCGCAGGCGGATGCGCACGCCGGAATTGAGGAATGCCAGCTCACGATATCGGTGTTCGAGCTTCTCGAAATCGAATTCGGTGACGTTCTTGAAGGTGTCGGTCGAGGGCAGGAAGGTGACGCGCGTGCCCTTCTTGAAACCATTGTCGTCGCCGTTGCCGTCGACCTTCGGCGCATCGCCGGAGATCTCAAGCGGGGCGACCGCATCGCCATGCTCGAAGCGCATCGTGTGCGCCTTGCCGTTGCGCCAGACGACCAGTTGGAGCCATTCGCTGAGCGCGTTGACCACCGAAACGCCCACGCCGTGCAGACCGCCCGAAACCTTGTAGGCATTGTCGTCGGAGGTGTTTTCGAACTTACCGCCGGCATGAAGCTGGGTCATGATGACCTCGGCGGCGGACACGCCCTCGCCCTTGTGCATGTCGACCGGAATGCCGCGGCCATTGTCCTCGACCGAGACCGAGCCGTCGGCGTTGAGCTCTATGAGGACCAGGTCGCAATGGCCTGCCAGCGCCTCGTCGATGGCGTTGTCCGAAACCTCGAACACCATGTGGTGCAGGCCGGACCCGTCATCGGTATCGCCGATATACATGCCGGGCCGCTTGCGGACCGCGTCCAGCCCTTTCAGGACCTTGATACTCTCTGCCCCGTATTCGCCCATCTGGCGGACCTTTTCAGGGAGGTTTTCAGCCGGGTCTTCGCCGGGAATTTCACCGTTATCGCTCATGTCGATCATATAGGCGCGGCGACGCGCGATCCCAAGCTCTGCAACGCCTGGGCGATGGCCTTTTCCACGGCCCCGCATGCACGACACAGGCCGTGGGATGCAAAACGGCCGCTTCCGCGATCGGGAAGCGGCCGCTCGGCTTGCGGTTGCAGCGTCAGAGCGGCGCCCGCATAGGTGAAGTGGTTTTACCGCAGGGCGACAGTCGCTGCCTTCTGGACACCCAGTGCGGTCAGCTTGGCATTGGCCTGCTCAATCACGCCTGCCTTGCAAGCGCGATATTCCTGCTTGCCATGCTGGGCAAAGATGCCCCGCGGCTCCGCGCAAAGTTCTTCGCTGGCGATCTTGATGCGCTTGGCCAGAACTTTCTGACCCTTTGCGCTGGTCAGGTCGAGATCGGCGAACACCACCTTGGTGCTGACGGTATCGTCCTTGGGGGCGGCGGCCACAGGGGTTGCGGCGAGAATGGCTGCGGTAGCCAGGATAGCGGTCTTGATCATCATTGTGTTCCTCATTCGACAAGGTTGAGACAACCCTTCGAGGGACATCCCTTATGCTTTCGAGAATGATTGTGCATCGCAACACGATCTTCTGCAAATGCGAAGACAGCGACATGTGTTGCAACAATTTCAACTAACTTTGCAAGAAGGCGTTCACTTTTCCCCGGCCATTGTGCGTGAAGCCCTTGGCGGGGCCGTAGTGAAGAGGGCGCGCGCTGGACAGGCGATGCCCATGGCGGCAAACGCTCTGCCCCATGGATACCAATCAACCTTCCGATTCCACCCAGCCCGATTCCATCCTCATCGTCGATTTCGGCAGTCAGGTGACGCAGCTGATCGCCCGCCGTGTTCGCGAGGCCGGGGTCTATTCCGAAATTGCTCCCTTCAATGCGGCGGAGGAAGCTTTCCACCGCTTGAAACCAAAGGGCATCATCCTGTCCGGCTCACCTGCTGGTGTGCCCGACGAGGGGAGCCCGCGCGCGCCTGACCTGTTGTTCGAGGCCGGTCTGCCCATTCTCGGTATCTGTTACGGCCAGCAGGTAATGAGCCACCAGCTGGGCGGCGAGGTGCGGCCCGGCCACGAGACAGGGGAAGGCGGCGAATTCGGTCGTGCCTACCTTACCGTGACGAAGGAATGCGCGCTGTTTGACGGCCTGTGGCAGGTGGGCGAGCGTCATCAGGTATGGATGAGCCATGGCGACAAGGTCACGCGCTTTGCCCCCGGCTTCGAAATCGTCGCCATCAGTGACGGCGCGCCCTTTGCGGTGATCGCCGACGAAGCGCGCAAGTTCTATGGCACCCAGTTCCACCCCGAAGTGGTCCACACGCCAGACGGGGCGAAGTTAATTGCCAATTTCGTCCGCCATGTCTGCGGTCTGGCGGGCGACTGGACCATGGCCGAATACCGCAAGACCAAGGTCGCAGAGATCCGCGCGCAGGTCGGCGATGCCAAGGTGATCTGCGGATTGTCCGGCGGCGTCGATTCCTCGGTCGCTGCGGTGCTTATTCACGAGGCGATCGGCGACCAGCTGACCTGCGTGTTCGTCGACCACGGCCTGATGCGGGCGCACGAGGCCGAACAGGTCGTCAGCCTGTTCAAGGGGCATTATAATATCCCGCTCGTCCATGTGGAGGCGGAGGATCTGTTCATGGGCGGGCTGGCGGGCGTCACCGACCCGGAGGCCAAGCGCAAGTTCATCGGCAAGACCTTCATCGACGTTTTCGATGAAGAGGCGCGCCGGGTCGGCGGGGCCGATTTTCTCGCGCAGGGCACGCTCTATCCCGACGTGATCGAGAGCGTCAGTTTCACCGGTGGGCCGAGCGTGACGATCAAGAGCCACCACAATGTTGGCGGCCTGCCCGAACGCATGAACATGCAGCTCGTCGAACCTTTACGCGAATTGTTCAAGGACGAGGTGCGCGAACTGGGCCGGGAGCTCGGTCTGCCCGAAAGCTTCGTCGGCCGGCATCCCTTTCCGGGGCCGGGTCTGGCGATCCGCATTCCCGGCGAAGTCACCAAGGAGCGCTGCGACATTCTCAGGAAGGCCGATGCGATCTATCTGGAGGAAATCCGCAATGCGGGCCTTTACGATGCGATCTGGCAGGCCTTTGCGGTGCTGCTGCCCGTCCGTACGGTCGGCGTGATGGGCGATGCGCGCACCTATGACAGCGTGTGCGGCCTGCGCGCTGTCACCAGCACGGACGGGATGACGGCGGATGTCTACCCGTTCGATGCTGCTTTCCTTACGCAGGTATCGACCCGCATCGTCAACGAAGTGCAGGGCATCAACCGCGTGGTCTATGACTATACGTCGAAACCGCCCGGTACGATCGAGTGGGAATAGCCCAGCCGAGCGCTACCAGCTGAACCCGGCCGCGATCGCCCGCTTCTCCGCAGGCGTGCTTTTGCGGCCCAAAGCGTCGTTACGGTGCGGGAAGCGTCCAAAACGCGCGACCATCGCATAATGGCTGCGGGCGAAGCCGAAGCCGTGGCGCGGTCCCAGTTCGCGGAAGATATGGAGGCTCTGGCGCTGGTCGGCGATTTTCTCGCTATGCATCAGCGGCATGGCGAGGAACTGGCGCTGGGTGTCTGTGTGCAACGCATCGAAATGGCCGCGGGCGAGGGCATAATGGGTAATTTCCCGAGCCAGGCTATCATGGGCAAAGGCACGCGCAGAGCCGCGATGCAGATTGCGTGGCAGCTGGTCGAAGAGCAGGACACTGGCGAGCGCAGTTTGCGGATCACCGAGGAAGCGTTCTGCCGCTTGCCCGGAAAGTGGCTCTAGCCAGCGGGAAAAGCGGCGGCGCAGCAAATCGTCCACCGCTGCGGATCCACCGAACCAGTCGGCGGGCCCCAAATCGGCGAACCAGGTATGGAGCAGGTCGGCCGCCCATGCGCGAGGGGTGCCATGCGCCAAAGCGGACGATCCTGCGGTCCGGCCTCTATTCGGGTTTCGTGTAGGGGACGAAATCCTCGAGAAAGACTGCGCCTGAATACATGTGCGTGGAGCTGTCGACCGTGCGGATCACATCGAATTTGCACAGCTGGCTGCCGAAGCGGTCAAAGACCGGAATGTCCGACCATCTGAGCGAGCGCGGGTCCTTCACGCGCGACACCCAGATCGTGTCGCCGCTTTCATAGACGACGCCGACATAATCGATCACCTGGATCCTGTTGGAGTTCAATGCAGTAATGCAGGCTTCCGGTTCACCGGCAACGCGGCCCTCCAGCATCTTGGCGAGGCGTGCCTCGCTCCTTTCCTGGGCGGTTTGCGCCGATGCGGTAACGGGCGAAAGACTGAGGGCTGAGATTGCAGCAGCAAGAGGCAAAAGGGCTTTCATCATGATTCTCCCGAATTTGCCGAAGCTGTACTTTGCACGGGCTTAACCTGCGCTGACCGGGGGGAACCGGATCACGCAGCCTTGTCGCGGCCCGTATCCCCGGTATCGGCAGGCCCGCCTTCAAGCACGAAGCGCCGGTCGCAATAGCCGCAATCGACATAGCCCTTCTCGTCAATCTGCATCCAGACGCGCGGATGGCCCAGCGCGGCGGAACGGTAGTTTTGCCCGTTGCGAATGTCGCCGGCACCGTCGCACCAGACGCGCGGCGTTTCGACACAGGTGGTTTCGGGAACCATTTCGGACGAGGAATCGGGGCTGTCGCTCATCTGCGCAGCGATACAATCCCCTTGCGGCGCAGGCAACATATCCGATGGCCTGTTATCCGATGGCTTGCCGCACAGGCAATCGCCGGGGCTTTACGCGAGGGCTGCGAAGGGCCAGATGGCAGCCCATGCCAGAAGCCTCCCATGCCAACACGCCCGCCATCGAAATCCGCGACGTGGTCAAGGAATATGCCAGCAGTGGCGACGCGCCGCCCAAGCTGGCGCTGAAGGGTCTGAGCTTCGACGTGCCGCAAGGTGGCGTGTTCGGCCTGCTCGGCCCCAATGGTGCTGGGAAATCCACACTCATCAACATCATGGCGGGTCTGGTTTCCAAGACCAGCGGATCGATCCGCATCTGGGGCCATGACATTGACCGCGACCATCGCAATGCCAAGCTCAGCATCGGCATCGTCCCGCAGGAGATCGTCTTCGACCCTTTCTTCACGCCGTTCGAGGTGCTGGAGAACCAGGGCGGATTTTACGGCATATCCAAGGCTCTGCGCCGTTCGGAAGACTTGCTGAGGGCGGTACGGCTGGAGGACAAGCGTGACGCCTATGCGCGCACGCTGTCGGGCGGAATGAAGCGGCGGCTGCTGATCGCCAAGGCCATGGTCCATTCGCCGCCCATCCTGGTCCTCGACGAGCCGACCGCAGGCGTGGATGTGGAGCTGCGCCGTCAGCTGTGGGACCTGGTGACGGAACTCAATGCCGAGGGCGTGACGGTGGTGCTGACCACGCATTACCTCGAAGAGGCAGAGCAATTGTGCGATCGCATCGCCATCATCAATCACGGCGAGATGATCGCCAACAAGCCGACCCGCGAACTGGTTGGCATGACGCGCGAGAAGATCGTGCGAATTTCGGTCGACAAGGACTTTGCCGGGCCGGTTATGGAAGAAGGCTTCTCCAAGGCCGAAGTGATTGCGCCGCGCGTGCTCGAAGTGACCTATAACCGCGATATTGTCAGCGCCGGCCAGGTGCTCGGCATCGTGCAGAGCCACGGTTATGCGATCGAGGACGTGACCACGCGCGAACCGGACCTGGAGGATGTTTTCGTCCAGTTGACCAGCGCGGTCGATTGAAATCAGGCAACCGCGTAATGGATCGGCTTGAAGCTGCCGCCATTGGACGCATAGGCCGAACAGGCGGTTAGCCCGATCACGCAATCCATTTCGGCGCGCAGGGAGATGTGATCTCCTGGTCGGCTTTTCGGCGGCAGGACGTCGATCGCGCCGGACTGGACATCGACGGGCACGTTCATGAACAGATTGAACGCGACGGGGATCGCGTCACGCTCGACACCATGGGGCTGCAATGCTTCGGCAAGATTGCCGAAACAGCCGCGATGCACAGGTTTATCGGGATAGAAATGGCGGAAGGTTTCCTCGCTGCACGGCGTCAGCAGGAAATCGTGGCTGCCAACGCTGTCCTCGACGATTTCCAGCATGACGCGAGAACGGTTGGACCATAGCCGGTTGCCACTGGTCAGCCGGATGGTCTGCTCGTAATCGAAGGTACGCCCGTTGGAGATCACTTCGCGCACGTCTTCGGCGGCAAATGCGAGCAGGTCGGCAACCTGCTGCCCTTCCGGGTCGTAAACCGTCAGGACTTGCCCGGCATTGAGCCTGAAGGCGACCCCGCTGCGAGGCGAAATCACTTCGCGTCCGGTTTGCCCCTCGATCACGCGCGCGGATCGGAGAACGGACACTTCCACCCCGCGTCCACGGCGCGGCCGCTATATTGCCGCGCCTCACTTGCCTCGCCATGGCGGGCCAGCATCGGATTGGGTGTACCTGCCAGGTCCACGTCGCGAGAAATGATGGTCTTGCGCATTTTCTCGTATCGGCCCTGTTCGCGCAATTGCTCGAACTGGTTGTGCAGGTTGAAGACCATGACCGGGCGCGAAAACCGACGCGCCGGGCGCGAAGCGTGAGGATGCAGCCCGACAACGAAGAAAGCCTGCCCACCAAAGCTGAGAGAGAACTTTGGGTTACCGGGGTCGGCACTTACGTTGCTGTCATAGGTCTGTCCGCGCCAGGCATCCTTGTCGGCCAGCGACTGAACACGTGCCCACAGCGCCTGCTCGAACTGCTCTTCGGTCAAATCGGTCGGCTGATCGAAAATTACGACGAGGCTGCGGAAGCCCTCGGGCTCGGCAGCGTAGCGCCACGCCCATTCCAGCAGCGCATCATGGATCTTCACGTCATTCCAGCCGCTGGTGATGTCGTGGGCGGGTACCACCTCGATCATGTCGCGTGCCGCGGCGGACTTCGCGCCCACGCATGGGAAGGCCTGATGCTCTACCATATCGAAGAACGCCTCGCGGTGATCTCTGCTTCCCAGAATGTCTCTCTTTTCGCTCATGCCCGCCAAACGACTGGATTTGCTGGCGGTTCCTGCACATCCGGCCTGACAGCTGCGCGGATGGGCTTGCCCGAATAAGGTCGCGAGTCCATGAATACCCTCTTACGGGAGCGGAAATGGCCGGAATCGAACATCAATATGACGTGCTGGTCATCGGCTCGGGCGCGGCGGGGCTCACCGCCGCGCTGACGCTGGCGACGAAACTCAAGGTGCTGGTGCTCGCCAAGGGCAAGCTCACCAGCGGTTCGACCGCCTGGGCGCAGGGCGGCATTGCTGCCGTTCTTGATGCAGGCGACACGTTCGAGGACCATATACGCGACACGATGGTGGCAGGCGCAGGGCTCAACGATCCCGACGTGGTCGAATTCGTGATCGAGCGCGCGCCTGCTGCCATTGATCGGCTGGCGGGTCTTGGCGTGCCGTTCAACGCGGAAGGTCCGAACCTGCATCTGACGCGCGAGGGCGGGCACTCGCACCGGCGCATCGTCCATGTTGCCGACGCCACCGGCTGGGCGGTGCAGGCGGCCCTGCTGAAAGCGGCGGAGGAAAACCCCAACATCACCCTGCTGCCCGACCGCACCTGCGTCGATCTTATCACCGGGCGGCACGAGCAACGTTATTCGGGATCGGGCCGGGTCTGGGGGGCCTATGCGCTGGACACCGCGACCGGCAAGGTGGAGGCCTATACGGCGCGCGCCACCGTCATGGCGGCGGGCGGGGCGGGGCGCTGCTATCTGTTCTCGACCGCGCCACGCGGGGCCACCGGCGACGGCATCGCCATGGCGTGGCGTGCAGGCGCGCGCGTCTCCAACATGGAGATGATGCAGTTCCACCCGACCTGCCTTTACAATCTGGAGGTCAAGAACTTCCTCATCACCGAGGCGGTGCGCGGCGAGGGCGGTCATCTGAAGCACCCGGAAACCGGCCACCGCTTCATGGCGGACTATGACCCGACACGCATGGAGCTGGCCCCGCGCGACGTGGTGGCTCGCGCTATCGACGATCAGATCAAGCGCTTTGGCCTCGATTATGTCCATCTCGATATCAGCCACATGCCGCCTGAATTCGTGAAGGAGCATTTCCCCACGATTTACGACCGGCTGGAGACGCTGGGTATCGACATGACGAAGGAGCCGATCCCGGTCGTGCCCGCGCAGCATTATACCTGCGGCGGAATCGTGATCGGGCTGGACGGGCGCACCGACCTGCCCGGCCTGTGGGCAGCGGGCGAATGCAGCGAGAGTGGGCTGCATGGCGCCAATCGCCTCGCCTCGAACAGCCTGCTCGAATGTTTCGTTTTCGGCGAAGCGGCGGCCCGCGACATTCTCGATTCGTGGGACGGGGCGAAGGCCCCGCCGTCGATCCGTCCATGGGATGAAAGCCGGGTGGGCGATTCCGACGAAGAGGTGGTGATCAAGCAGAACTGGACCGAAATCCGCCGGTTCATGTGGAACTATGTCGGCATCGTGCGCACCACCAAAAGGCTCGAACGCGCGGCGCACCGGATCAAGCTGCTCGATGACGAGGTCGAGGATTATTACGGCCATTTCCGCGTGACCACCGACCTCATCGAATTGAGGAATCTGCTGCAATGCGCGGATTTGATCGTGAAAAGTGCGCTCAAGCGGCACGAAAGCCGGGGCTTGCACTACACGCTCGATTATCCCGAACGTCTGCCCGACCCCGTGGATACGGTGCTGGTGCCGTGAGGGACCGTCCTTGTCAGTCGCCCATCATGAAGATCAGCGCCCAGGACAAGCCCGTGCCGGCCAGGAACAGCATCCAGGACCAGTAGAGCTGCATGTCGAGTGCGATCTGCTCGACCTGGATGTGGAACGAGCGAATGTTGAGCATGCCGCCCGTCGCGCCGCCGGAACCCATGAACAGGCATACGACCAGCGTCAGCACGATGCCGAGCGGAAGGGCCTTGAAAAAGGCAATCATGCAGGCCTCCTGAAATTTGCTTTTCCAGATGTGTCGCAGCGCGCGCGCGAGGTCCAGTCTTCGCCCCTGGCGATCCCCCAAAAGCGCGAAATCCGCATCATTCTTGCGCCTTTCGATTCATTTGATTCACGCGCGTGAAATTGCACAGGTTTTTTTCCGCAGATGCATTTTGCCCCTTGCGCGTCGCACAACCCGAGTTTGCACCACGCGTCGCGGCGTATTGCCTCGGCGATACACCCTTCATTTTGCCTGCATTGATATGGTTAATCGCAATTAATCCTCTTGCGCGTGGATTCCCGGTGATTCACTATGGGTTGTGGCCGGGTTGCGGGTGTGACCCACAAGACCTAGATTCAGTTGACGGGCGCAAAAGCGTGCGTGGCGGGATCGGGCAGGTGGAAACGCCCCTTTTCACGCCCGGCAGCAGGCAGGCGGGGGATAAGTGTTCCGCCGCCGATGCATGTGGCGCGAGGGGCAGGCAATCTGGGCTTTCGAATCGGGCGCATGCGCTGAGATTTCGGGTGTTGCGGACGGGTTCCGGGGCGCGGGGGTAAGGTCGGCACCATGTCGACGATTAATGACGGGGGCTGGCGCTCATAATTATGGACTTCAGGAACACGCACGAGGCGGGAATGAGCGACGCGGCAGCAGGGCTTGAAGACAATGTTGGTGCCGAGGCTCCCGAGGGGGCGTCCGCGCCTCAGAACGGAATGAAAAAGGCAGTGACCATGGACAGCAAGGATGCAGGAAGCGCCGACCTCGTGGCCGAGGCGACTGCTAATGCGATGGCGGAGGCGGGCAAGGCGCTCGCCGCCAAGCCCGTGTCCGACAGCAAATCGGTCAATCCGCGGCGCTTTTCCATCACCACCGATGCGGCGCGCGACGCAAACCTGACCGAATTCGGCAAGGCGACGCTGAACGATCGTTACCTGCTCCCGAACGAAACCTATCAGGACCTGTTCGCGCGCGTAGCGGATGCCTATTCGGACGATCAGGACCACGCGCAGCGCATCTACGATTACATTTCCAACCTGTGGTTCATGCCTGCAACGCCGGTCCTGTCCAATGGCGGCACCGGTCGCGGACTGCCGATCAGCTGCTACCTCAATTCAGTGTCCGACAGCCTGGAAGGGATCGTCGGCACCTGGAACGAGAATGTCTGGCTGGCATCGCGCGGGGGCGGCATCGGCACCTATTGGGGCAATGTTCGTGGTATCGGCGAGCCGGTCGGCCTGAATGGCAAGACATCGGGCATCATCCCCTTTGTGCGGGTGATGGATTCGCTGACCCTGGCGATCTCTCAGGGTAGCTTGAGGCGCGGCTCGGCGGCTTGCTACCTCGACGTCAGCCACCCGGAAATCGAGGAATTTCTCGAGATCCGCAAACCTTCAGGCGACTTCAACCGCAAGGCGCTGAACCTGCATCACGGCGTCCTCCTCACCGACGAGTTCATGGAAGCGGTGCGTGCAGGCGAGAAATTCGACCTTAAATCGCCCAAGGACGGATCGGTTCGCGCCACGGTGGATGCGCGCAGCCTGTTCCAGAAGCTGGTCGAGACGCGGCTGGCCACAGGCGAGCCCTATATCGTCTTTGCCGATACGGTGAACCGGATGATGCCCAAGCATCACCGCGATCTGGGGCTCAAGGTCTCGACCTCGAACCTGTGTTCGGAAATCACCCTGCCGACCGGCGTCGACCATCTCGGCAATGATCGCACGGCGGTGTGCTGCCTCTCCTCGCTCAACCTCGAAAAGTGGGAAGAGTGGGAAGGCGACAAGCAGTTCATCGAGGATGTCATGCGCTTCCTCGACAACGTGCTGCAGGATTATATCGACCGGGCGCCGGACGAGATGGCGCGCGCCAAATACTCTGCCGAGCGCGAGCGCAGCGTGGGCATGGGCGTGATGGGCTTCCACTCGTTCCTGCAATCCAAAGGTATCGGTTTCGAAAGCCCGATGGCCAAGGTGTGGAACCTGAAGATGTTCAAGCACATCAATGCCAAGGCGAACGAGGCCAGCATGATGCTGGCGCATGAGCGTGGGCCGTGCCCCGATGCCGAGGAAATGGGCGCGATGGAGCGTTTCAGCTGCAAGATGGCGATTGCGCCGACCGCGTCGATCAGCATCATCTGTGGCGGCACGTCCGCCTGTATCGAGCCGATCCCGGCCAATATCTACACCCACAAGACGCTGTCAGGCTCCTTCATCGTCAAGAACCCCTATCTGGAAAAGCTGCTCGACAAGAAGAGCAAGAACTCCACCAATGTGTGGAACTCGATCCTGGAGAAGGGCGGCAGTGTTCAGCACCTCGATTTCCTCACCGTTGAGGAGAAGGCGACCTACAAGACCAGCTTCGAGATCGATCAGCGCTGGCTGCTCGAATTCGCGGCCGACCGCTCGCCCTTCATCGATCAGGCGCAGAGCCTCAACCTGTTCATCCCTGCCGATGTCGACAAATGGGACCTGATGATGTTGCATTTCCAGGCGTGGGAAAAGGGCATCAAGTCGCTCTATTACCTGCGCTCCAAGTCGGTGCAGCGCGCGGGCTTTGCCGGCGGCGTGGAGGCGGACAACACCGCTGATCCGGCGAAGTACGAGCTGCCGACGACCGATTACGACGAGTGCCTCGCCTGTCAGTGAGCAAGGAGAAGAATTGAAGAGTTTCCGTTTCAAACGAGCGGAAAAATGAGGCCCGGACCAGTTTGCGGCTGTTTCCGGGCCTCGACAATCAAGCCCGGAGGGTGACTGCCATCTACACTATCACAATGCGTGAGCATCGTGGGTCAGTCAATCCCTCCACAACATGGAGTAGAAGCGAATGACCCATTATTCACAGTGGCAACTTGACCAGATTTGGAACGCGACGACTCGGCCCTTGAGCGGCCTCTCGGAGCTGGTATATCCGTCTGACGCGGCGCTAGACGAGCATGGTTCTGTTGTGTGTCGTTCAAAGTATGGAAAACACGACTCTGAATACGGCTGGGAAGTCGACCATCGGCACCCGCAGGCCCTCGGGGGCAATCATAACTTTCTCAATCTTCGTGCGCTATCATGCTCAATGAACCGTGGATTGGGTGGTCTGCTAGGCAATGCGTTGAAGTAGTATAAATGACGTGGGGCGAACTCCATGCATGGAGTTTCCTGCGGTGTTCGCCTCACAGAGATTGCCCTAGCCCTAAAGGGGAGTCGTCGCTGGCGCGCCCCTCATGTTACGTAGCTGCCCCTGGTCATAGGGGCGGACACCATGACGCGACCGGTTTTTGCGCTGATCCTCGCCATCTCGTTACCTGCCTGTTCAGGCGGCGTGGACCTGAGCGAGCCCGATCCATTGGCCACCTCGCTGGCCAAGGGGCGCTGGGTCGATCTGACCCACACGCTGTCTGAAGATGCCGTGTTCTGGCCGACCGCGCCCGATTACGATCATGAGCAGGTAGCCTATGGCGCCACCGCCGCCGGCTATTTCTACTCTTCCTACAACCTCCACCTTTCCGAGCATGGTGGTACGCATCTCGACGCGCCGATCCACTTTGCGCGGGGGCGGCAAACCGCCGACGAAATCCCCCTTTCAAACCTGATCGGGCCGGCAGCGGTCGTGGATGTCAGCGAGGCCAGCAAGGCGGATCGCGATTACCTCGTCACCGTCGCGGAGATAGAGGGGTGGGAGGCCGAGCATGGCGAATTACCTAAGGGCGCGATCGTGCTGATCCGCACAGGTTTCGACGAATACTGGCCGGACCGGCAGGCCTATCTGGGCACTGATCTGCGCGGCGCCGAAGGGGTGGCGGCGCTGCATTTCCCGGGTATCTCGCAAGAGGCGGCACATTTCCTTGCCGAATATCGCGACATCGCCGCTGTCGGGATCGACACGGCCAGTCTCGATACCGGCCAGTCCCATAGCTATCCGGCGCACCGAATATTGCTGGGTGCGAACATTCCCGGTTTTGAAAATGTCGCCAATCTGGGCGAGTTGCCCGCGACGGGCGCAATGGTGATCGCGCTGCCGACCAAGGTTGCGGGCGGTAGCGGGGCGCCCTTGCGGATTGTTGCCAATATCCCGGCGGCGCGCGGAGAGTGAGGGCATTTCCGTCTGGCCGGGCACAGTCTTGCGTGCCGCTAACTCCAAAATGGGCTGGCTTGGCGAATTGACCAAAAAAGCCGTGGAATTGTACAAATGCGACTTGCTCCGGGCGCAGCAATCGGCATTAATCACATTTAAGCGAATCTGGCGCACTCCCCCCAACGGGGTCGAGTTCGTCAAACCGCCCGGTTTCCCGGCGCCCACCCAGCCGGGATGCCGGGCGGTTGTTTTTATGCTGCATGGCAAATTTCTGCGCTTTTCCAACCCCATCAAAAATCGGCTGATTCGTGGGCCTGCGGGCCTATGTGTGAAGGGATTTTTTACCATTCGCGGCGTAGGGCGTGACGTATGAGTGGAAAGCGCGACAGCATCCCGACCCATCACGGCCATGGCGAGATCAAAATCTCTCGCTATTTCGTGCTGTATTTCACCCAGATTGCCTGGGTTGCGCTGGGCGTGTTCCTCTATTGGGACGCATTCTGGCCTTCCACCTGCACGCCCCACAATCTGTGGCAGGCCTATGGCTGCTCGTTCCGCCTGCCCGAAAACGGCGGTTGGCAGGAGGCAGCGCTGCTGACCTGGCTGTGGGCGACGCCGATCCTGGTCCTGCTCGACGTGACCCGCCGGTTCGGCAAGGCCAAGGACTAGGCACCGGGCCTTCTCGCTGACGGGCTCGCTGACGGGCTCGCTGCCAGACCTGCTGCTGGGCCCGCTGCCGACGTGCGCGACCTAACGCGCTGCCGGAACCGCTTCAGGCCGTCTTGAAAATTCCTGGGTTCCGGCGACCGCGATGTCTGCCGGGCGGACTTCAGCGTTTCTGAACTGGCGTCCGCGATGCTGGAGCTGCGGCATCATGAACTGTCGCAGATAGGGTGCCATGTGTTCCTCCTTTGCGCATTGCCTGATGATGGCGTGGTTAAGCCACTCCTGGCACCCGCGCTTTGCGCTGGCGCAAAATTGCCGATTTTGTGTGCGTGCGATCCTCGGGCCGCGCAGCTGTCCGGCTTTTATCCCCGAATGATCGGAGCAGTTTGCTATCGAATCGCGCGGCAATTTCCCTATATTGGTCGTTCACGCGAAACGCCGGAGACCACCAGATGTCGTTGCTCGAAGCCCGCAAGACCTACAAGCCCTTTGAATACCCCTGGGCTTATGAGTTCTGGAAGCGGCAGCAGCAGATCCACTGGATGCCCGAGGAAGTGCCGCTGGGCGAGGATTGCCGCGACTGGGCGCAGAACCTCACCGATCATGAGCGCAACCTGCTCACCCAGATCTTCCGCTTCTTCACCCAGGCCGACATCGAGGTGCAGGATTGCTACCACGAGAAATACGGCCGGGTGTTCAAGCCGACCGAGGTGAAGATGATGCTGGCCGCCTTCTCCAATATGGAGACGGTGCACATCGCCGCCTATTCGCACCTGCTCGACACGATCGGCATGCCCGAAAGCGAATATGGCATGTTCCTGGAATATCAGGAGATGCGCGACAAGCACGATTATCTGCAGCAATTCGGGGTCGACACGGACGAGGATATCGCCCGCACGCTGGCGATGTTCGGCGGCTTTACCGAAGGGCTGCAGCTGTTCGCCAGCTTCGCCATGCTGATGAACTTCCCGCGCTTCAACAAGATGAAGGGCATGGGCCAGATCGTCACCTGGTCGATCCGTGACGAATCGCTGCATTGCGAAGGCATCATCCGCATGTTCCACGCCTTTTGTGCAGAGCGCGATTGCCTGACCAAGTCGGTCAAGGAAGACATCATGGACATGTGCCAGAAGACGGTGCGGCTGGAGGATGCCTTTATTGATCTGGCGTTCGAACAGGGCCCGGTGCCGGGCATGACGGCCAAGGAGATCAAGAAGTATATCCGCTATATCGCCGACTGGCGGCTGGGCCAGCTGGGCCTGCCCAATATCTACATGGTCGACGATCACCCGCTGCCCTGGCTGGCGCCGCTGCTGAACGGGGTGGAACACGCCAACTTCTTTGAAACGCGGGCGACGGAGTATTCCAAGGGCGCGACGCGCGGCAACTGGCAGGATGTGTGGTCAAGCTTTGACGGGCGCCAGAAAGCCAGGGCCGCGAACGAGGAGACCGAGGTGGACGAAGGGCCGGACATGTTCGGCGAGACGAGTGGTAAGGGCGGCGCTCAGGCGGCTGAGTGATGTCAGGCAAGTAAGTCTCCTTGTTTTGTTTCATCCAGTCTGATGAGACCGACAAGGAGCCATTGGTTTCTCGTCCCGTATTCTACGTTACGCCGGCTATGAGTGCTAAATCCAAGAACGAGCCCTGCTTCAAAATACTGTTGCTCATACTTCTGCCGAAGATCGCGTAGCGCGCGGTCCTCTCCATACAATCGGTCGAAGCGTTCGAAAGCCGTTACCGTCTCCCAATCGTCGCAGACGTGAGTGTGCGATTTTCCGAGTTGGTCGGTCCAATCTAGCGTAAATCGCTTGCGGCAGGGCTTGAAAGGCTGAACTTCGCGATCCTCTCCGAAGAGCGAGCCTTGGTCCGCCAATTTCCTGTGCTCTCGGGTTTCGTATGCTAAGTCATCTGCTGGCTTATCGTGGGCTCGGAGCGCAATTCTTTGCGGTCTAATTAAAGCTAAGGATTCTCCAGCTTCATCTGCCTCGGCGGTCGAGACCTTGACGAGCGGAGCAAGAAAATTCGCTCGCTCTCCTGGCTTCATTATCGTCGTGGAAACGAGTGTATCTTGTTGTACACGTTGGCTTTCGTGGCGCGGATCAGTTCCTGCGGGGGGCACATATTTGTACTCAATCCATTGCCAACGCCGGAATTTCTGCTCCTCCCCCAAAATGCGGAATGGGACTGGATACTGGCGACGCCACTTTCTGTCACGCCCGACACCCGCACAGCAAACCGTCTCCGTATATTTGCTAGACCGATGCGGCTGCGCCTTGATGAGAATCATACACTCGTCGGACTTTGGTCCGTGATCCTGCACCTTCTCTCACCCCCAAATGTTGCGCCTTTCCGCCCAGCGATTTTTCAAGATGATCAGAAACGATCTTTCGATGGCAGGTCAATTGATCACGCTCGAAGCACATCAGGCAGATTTTTCTATCTGAAGCGAGTTCTTCAAGTTTTGCAATTGCTTCCGTCGCCGCAACGGTCTTCATGACGTCCGCAAATATAGCTCGAAAGCGTGTAAAGTCGCCTCGTCTGGCGGCTTCGCGACCTTCCTTCGGGTCTCCGAGTTCGCGCATGTGAATGTATGCTATGCCTACGGCTTCTAGCGCCTCAGACAACGCTGTCTTTGAGAAGCCTCGACGTCGGGATTGAGCGCGATCGCGAATATCTACGAGGACATCAATTTCACTCAGCTGAAGTGTGGCGATAAAGTCAGCGAGACTGGCTCGTTCATAGCCTATCGTGGCGACCATCATTTTCTCCTTCCCCTATTAAGGAGTGAGGGGTCATTGGCGTGATATTCGCCCGACATCAACCTGCTTGCGTTGAGGTGAATCGAATTGACGTCAGGACGGAGGCCGTTCAGGCTAGGAACCACCCCACCCCCTCCCGCGTTCTCTCCTTAAGCAAAGGAGAGAAATGATGCAGGAAACCACCACTCAGGATCGCAAGAACGAGCTTCGCAAGCTGCTCGACCAGATCGAGGCGCATCCCGAAAAGCCCTTCACCGAAGAGCGTAAGCGCGTCGCCGTGCTCCAGAACATGCTGCTTGCGCAGGAAAAGGGCAGGGCAGACGCCTGACCGCTCTGGGCGGCCGAGATTCTGGCGGCAATTTGATGTACCGCAATGATGGCCGTGCGCGCTCGCGATAAGCTCGCCTTCAGAAAATGCAGAGGACCGCATCCATGTCGCAGCACACGCCCAACGAACTGACCGCCATCTTCAAGCGGGATCATGACCTGATCAGCCGCCTCAAGCAGGAGGATGCGCATTACGCGCGGCTCGCCGACGAATATCACGCGATCAATCGCGAGGTGCACCGGATCGAGGCCGAGACCGAGGCGGCCAGTGACGAACGGACCGAGGCGCTCAAGAAGCAGCGCCTTGCCCTGCTCGACAAGATCATGGCCATCGTGAACCGGGCCCGCGCCGCGGCCTGACCCGACCAATCCCATAAGCCTCGCGCACCGGACGGGACATGACCTGTCCGGTTTTCCTTGAAATCGGAGTGAATCACTCTAGATTGATTCTTGCGGACCGGGCCCCTCTGGCGGGCGTGCTTCATACGAAGGCGCTCGTGATGTCGGACCGCATCGGATAGCCGATGCGTCGACGGGCCTTTCCCATCCCTCCCCTACGCATCGGCGTTCGATCACTTTTGTTCTCACGATGGAGACTGAAGATGACGGCCCGTTTGTATCGCCTGATCGAATTGCATCAGCGCATCGACGAAACCCTGCGGCGTGAAATCAATCGCCGCGCGCCCGACCAGCTGAAGGTCGTGACCCTGAAAATGCGAAAGCTGCGGATCAAGCATCTGCTCGCCCGACTGCACCTGCGGCAGCTTGGCGGTCAGCGACTGCTGTTACCCGCCTGATCCCGGACAGCTGACGGCCACGCGCGGCCCTGCCCACGTGCGGGCGGGGTCGCGCCCCCGGCCATGTTCGTCACCTGCCAGCCCGAAGCAACAGGAAGAGCCAGATGGTCACCCCAATAGCCCCGATGCTGCGCGAATTCCTGCGCCAAGAGAGCGCTGGCGGCATTCTTCTGATCGCCGCTGCGGCGCTGGCATTGGTCGTGGCCAACAGCCCGCTCGCCGGGGCCTATGCCGCGCTGCTCGACATGCCCGTGGTCATGGGCGCAGGCGGAGCCGTGCTCGAAAAGCCGCTCATCCTGTGGATCAACGACGGGCTGATGGCGGTATTCTTCTTCCTGGTCGGGCTGGAGGTGAAGCGTGAAGTGCTGGTCGGCCAACTCAGCAGCTGGAACAAGGCTTCGCTGCCGCTGATCGCTGCTCTGGGCGGGATGGCCGCGCCCGCAGCGGTCTTTATCTTCATCAACCAGAATGCACCGGAAAATCTGGTCGGCTGGGCCATCCCCGCCGCGACCGACATCGCCTTCGCGCTCGGTATCCTCACCTTGCTTGGCCCGCGTGTGCCAACGGCACTGAAGGCGCTGCTGCTGGCCATCGCGGTGATCGACGATATCGGCGCGATCGCCATCATCGCGATCTTCTATTCCGCCGATACCGATATCGCCATGCTGCTGGCGGCAGGAGCCACGCTGCTGGCGATGATCGTGCTGAACAGTGCGCGGGTGCCTTCGTCCATGCCCTATGTCCTGCTGACCGTCGTGTTGTGGGTGTTTGTGCTCAATTCGGGCGTCCATGCGACGCTGGCAGGGGTCGCGGCCGCGATGTGCGTGCCGTTGACCGCGCGCGGGGAACAGCCGCTGGAGCAGATGGAGCATGCGCTGCATCCATGGGTGGCGTTTCTGGTCATCCCGGTGTTCGGTTTCGCCAATGCCGGCATCGCGCTGTTCGGCCTCAGTCTGGCCGATGTTGTCGCGCCATTGCCGCTGGGTATCGCGCTGGGTCTGCTGATCGGCAAGCAGGTCGGAATTTTCGGTCTGGCATGGGTGGCGATCAAGGCGGGCGTGGCTAGCATGCCCGAGGATGTGGGCTGGCGACAGTTGCACGGCCTGTCACTGCTCGCTGCGATCGGTTTCACGATGAGCCTGTTCATCGGCAACCTCGCCTTCGCAGATGCCGAGACGATCAACGCGGTAAAGGTCGGCGTGCTGAGCGGATCGCTGCTCGCCGCGCTGGCCGGATACCTTATCCTCAAGCGCAGCCTGCCGCCGGTCGCGGCCAAGGAAAGTCCTGACACATGATCGAATTCCTCACGTCCGACTGGCTCGGCACGCCTGCGTGGTTCTGGCTGGTGTTTCTTGCCATCGTGATTGCCCTGACTGCTTTCGACCTTGGTGTGCTCCATCGTGACAATCGCGAGATCGGGCTGGCTGAAAGTTTCCGCCTTTCAACCTTCTATATCGGCGTCGCGATGGCCTTCGGCCTGTGGGTGTGGGCGGAGCGCGGCGGCGTGGCGGCCTCCGAATTCTACACCGGCTTCTTCATCGAAAAGGCGCTGTCGATCGACAACGTCTTCGTGATCAGCCTGATCTTCAGCTATTTCGCGATTCCGGCGAAATACCAGTACCGCGCGCTGCTGTGGGGCATCCTTGCGGTGATCGGCTTACGCGGTCTGATGATCGCGGGCGGCGCGGCGCTGCTGGCGCAGGCATACTGGGTGCTCTACCTGTTCGCGGCCTTCCTGATCGTGACGGGCGTGAAGATGTTTGTCAGCAAGGATGACGGGATCGACCTGTCGAACAACCGGGCGCTGGCCTTCATCCGGCGGCACATGCGCGTGACCGACACGCTGCACGGGCAGAAATTCTTCGCGCGCGTTCATGACGACAAGCGCGGGCGGCTGGTCTGGGCGGCGACGCCGCTGTTCCTGGCGCTGGTCGTGATCAACCTTGCCGACCTCGTGTTCGCGGTCGACAGCGTGCCCGCGATCTTCGCGATCACCACCGACACGTTTATCGTCTACACCTCGAACATCTTCGCCATTCTGGGCCTCAGGGCGCTCTATTTCGCGCTGGCGGCGATGGTGCACCGGTTCCACTATCTCAAATATGCACTGGCCGCCGTGCTGGTGTTCATCGGCAGCAAGATCTTCGTGAGCGACTTCGTGCTCGATGGCGCGAAGTTCCCGGCCTGGATCAGTCTGGCGGTGACCTTTGCGCTGATCCTGAGCGGGGTGCTGGTGTCGCTGCGGAAGACCGCGGGTGAGGCCGGGGCGGCAGACGGGCCATGATTGCGCGAGACGGGTTTCAGTCGCGCGGCGCATGACGTAACCTAGTGCGACTCCGGTCGCGTGGCCGGAGGTTTGTCACGATGGAGCCCCCACCATGCGCAAGATTGTTCCGATGCTGTCCTCGATTGCCGCGCTCGGCCTGCTCGCCGCCTGTAGTAACGAGCCTGAGCCGGTCGCCTATGAGGCCGACGTGGATGATCTGTCCGGCGGTGAGATTATCACAGTGCCGGAGGATACGGACGCGGTGCCGGTCAATCTTCCGGAAACCGAGATGACCAATGTGCCGCTCGACGCATCGGGTGAGCCGATGACAGAAGAAGAGACGGTCGAGTAGGCCAGCTCAGTCCGCTCGCGACCTAATCGCACCAGCTTTGCTTGCGACCCTCATAGGCCCGTGCATCGCCCTCGCGCATCATGAAGCGCGCCAGATCGCTGCGCGCGCCGTTCTCGCCCGTCCTCCAGACGGTCTGCAATTCGCGGCCATACTGGTCGCGCGGGGCCTCGTCTTCGCGCAGCATCTCGAAGGGGCCACGCTGCAGCCATTCCTCCAGCGCCAGAGTGGATGAACGGGCGAGGGCTGTCTCGGCCGCGCATTTCCCCTCCCGCTCGGCAGTGTCGATCCCTTCGATGCGGATGCGGCGCTTGCCGATGCGGAACGTGTCGCCATCGACCACGCAATTGGGCGCATAGCCGGGCGCATCGCATAGCGGGAAGCTGGCCGCGACACGCTGTCCCGGCGGCATCGGGATACCAAGATTCTGGCGCAATTGCGGGCTGTTCCACGCCTGCCATGCGAGCGCGAGCAGCACGATCACCGCCATGTAAATGGCCGAGCGCCTGCTGCGTCTGGCTCGCCTGGAACGGGGCGGGGTCAAAGCGCTACCTCAGTCCTTCGCCCTGAAATCCGGGAGGGGCTTGAGCAGGGCAAAATCCTCCTCCAGCGGCGGATGGCCAAGTGCGGGCCAGTCGATCCGCTCGTCCGCCACCTTGGTATCGGGCAGGCGGTCGAGCAGGTCGCGGATCAACGTCAGCCGACCTTGCTTCTGATCGTTGTAATCGACGACGGTCCAGGGTGCATGATTGGTATGGGTGGCGGCGAACATCGCCTCGCGCGCGGCGGAATATTCGGCAAAGCGGGTGCGCGCCTTGATGTCGATGGGGGAGAGCTTCCAGCGTTTGAGCGGGTCGGAAAGGCGCTCGGCAAAGCGCTCCTCCTGCGCGGCCTGGTCGCAGCTCAGCCAGTATTTGAACAGCAATATGCCGCTCTCGACCAGCATCCGCTCGAACACTGGTGCCTGGTCGAGGAAGCGCATGACCTGCTCTTCGGTGGCGAAACCCATCACCTTTTCCACCCCGGCGCGATTGTACCAGGAACGGTCGAACAGCACGATCTCGCCAGCCGAGGGCAGATGCGCGACATAGCGCTGGAAATACCATTGCGATTGCTCGTTTTCGCTCGGCTTGGGCAGGGCGACGGTGCGGCATTGGCGCGGGTTGATGCGCTGGCTGATGGCGCGGATCGTGCCGCCCTTGCCGGCGGTGTCGCGCCCCTCGAACAGTACGCAGATCCTTGCGCCGGTCGCCTTGGCCCAATGCGCCATCGCCACCAGTTCATGCTCAAGCGGTTCGAGCGCGTCTTCGTATTCCTTGCGTTTCATGGCGGGGCTTGTGCCGTAACTTGGCGCGCGGCGCTACTAGGCACAGGGGAGCCAAGCGGCTAAAGCGCGGCCCCATGACCGATCCGACCCACAAGCAGATGCTGGCCAAGGCCGAAACGCTGATCGAGGCGCTGCCCTATTTCCAGCGCTATGCCGGGCGTACCTTCGTGGTGAAATATGGTGGGCACGCCATGGGCGACCCTGAGGCGGCGCGAGACTTTGCCGAAGATATCGTGCTGCTGCGTGCAGTCGGGATCAACCCGGTGGTGGTGCATGGCGGGGGCCCGCAGATCGGCGCCATGCTGAAGAAGCTGGGCGTGGAAAGCACCTTCGTCGACGGCCTGCGCGTCACCGACAAGGCCACGGCGGAAGTTGCCGAAATGGTGTTGTCGGGCGCGATCAACAAGGAACTGGTCGGCTGGCTGTCGCAGGCGGGCGGCAAGGCCATCGGCATTTCGGGCAAGGACGGCGGCATGGTCACTGCGCGAAAGGTCACCCGCACGCGCAAGGACCCGGACAGCCAGATCGAGCAGGCGGTGGACCTGGGCTATGTCGGCGAACCGTCCAATATCGACATAAGGGTGCTGGAAACGATCACGGGGGCGGGCATGATCCCGGTGATTGCCCCGATCGGCGCAGGGGAGGACGGCCAGACCTACAATATCAATGCCGACACGATGGCAGGCGCGATCGCGGCGGCATTGGGTGCGGCACGGCTGTTCCTGCTGACCGATGTGCCTGGCGTGCTCGACAAGCAGGGCAATCTGCTCACCGACCTCAAGCCAGCCGACATTGCCCGGCTGGAGGCCGAGGGGGTGGTGTCGGGCGGAATGATCCCCAAGTTGCAGACCTGCGTGCAGGCGGTCGAGTCCGGGTGTGATGCCGCCGTGGTGCTTGACGGGCGGGTGCCGCATGCAATGCTGCTGGAATTCTTCACCAGCCGTGGTGCAGGTACGCTGGTCAGCGCCTAGCGTGTGCTCCACTCACGTGGAAGCGGCACCAGCCCGCTCCTCATCCCTACCACCCAAAGTTTACCCTGTCGGGAGGTTGGGATGAGGAGCGGGCCGGAGCCGCATCTGTTTCAGTCTGGTTGAAACAGAACACAGTGCGTATTAGCAGGTTGATACACCCGTGCGAGATGGGCTAGAGCCGCGCGCTACGGGACGTTTCTCAGACAGTCAGAAAGAAGGCCAGATCGTGCTGCTTCTCACTCTTTCGCAGATCATCGGTTATGTGATCTCGATCATCATCGTGCTGGTAATTGCTCAGTTCGTCCTGAGCCTGCTCATCAGCTTCAATGTCGTGAACATGGACAATGATTTCGTTGCCGCAATCTGGCGCGGCGTGAATGCGCTGCTTGATCCGATCCTCAATCCGATCCGGCGGATCATGCCCAATACCGGCTCGATCGATTTCTCGCCACTGGTGCTGATCGTGGGGTTGAACATCCTTGATATCATCATTCGCAATCTGGCGATCTCCCAGGCCGGCTACGGCTAGGCAAACACAGGGGTCGGGCGACAAAAGGTTACTCCAGATACGATCTGGGGTTGCTGAATTTGCGCGCCGGGAGCAGGGGCGGGGCATGAGCATCGCGCGAAAGATCCTGTCACCCCTGGCGCTGACATCGCTGGTTCTGGCATCCTTGGCGGCCTGTGCCTCTGGCGGAAGTCCGGGCGGGGGTCACGGTGCGCGTGGCGGCAGGGCGGTAGAGAGCCAACCGCTGCCGTCCATCGGCGATCCGGGCAAGGTCGCGGCCACCGACATCGCATTTGCCCGCGCCGCGCGCGATGAAGGCCAGTGGACAGCCTTTGCCGAATATGCCGGGATCGGCGCGCTCCTGCATGGGGATAATGGCGTGATGGAAGCCGGGCCTTGGCTGGGCGGTCGCGCGGATCCCGCACAAGCAGTGCGCTGGGTGCCGCGCGCGGTCTTTGCCAGCTGTGACGGCACGCTGGCGGCGAGTGAGGGCCGCTTCGTCGAGCCGGATGGCACGGTCGGCTCCTACGTCACCGTGTGGCAGCCGGACAGCCGGGGCGACTACAAATGGATCTACGCCGTGGGCGGGCCGGACGATCCGCAGCCGCCCGCATCCGTTACGCAGGACATACCGCAGGGCGACGCAGTGATCGTGGTCGAGGCGATCAACGCGATCGAAGGCAAGGTCGCCGATTGCATGGAGGGCAGCGTCCAGCTGACGCCCGTCTCTGCCGCGCCGCCGGATGGGGCGGTCGCGGGTGGCGGAGGCACGTCCAGGGATGGGACCTTGCGGTGGCAGTGGGAGCAGCGGGCCAATGGGACGCGGCGTTTCCATGTGACCTATCGGCGCGATGGCGATTGGCAGGTGCCGGTCGACTTCACGGCGTCCCCGGTGGACGATTGACCCGGAAAGCCTGACATGGTCGAACTGTTCCTCTCCGCCTTCGTGACCTTGTTCGTGGTGATCGACCCGCCAGGCTGTGCGCCGATCTATGCCGGGCTTACCGCCAATGCGACGCCCAGGGCGCGCCGCGCGATGGCCTTTCGGGCCTGCGCGATTGCCGGGCTGATCCTGCTCGGTTTCGCGCTGGTCGGGGCGCAATTGCTGGAAGCCATGCATATCGAACTGGATGCCTTCCGCATTGCGGGCGGTATCATGCTGTTCCTGATCGCGCTGGAAATGGTGTTCGAGAAGCGCACCGAACGGCGCGAGGGCCGCGCGGAGAAGGTCCTCGCCGATCCGGATTACGAGGATGTTTCGGTCTTCCCCATGGCCATGCCGATGCTGGCCGGGCCGGGTGCCATCGCCTCGATCATGTTGCTGGAGGGCAGCACAGATGGGCTGGTGGGCACGCTGGTGGTGCTGGGCGCGCTGGCGGCGGTGCTGGTGTTGACCTTGCTGGCGCTGCTCGCCGCAAGCCCGCTGATGAAGGTGTTCGGCGCGCAGGTGGAGGCGGTCATCACCCGCCTGCTGGGCGTGCTGCTGGCGGCTCTGGCGGCGCAATATGTGCTGGATGGTATGCGGAATTTCTTTGGGTGAGGGGCGCAAGACCTCTCTGACCGGAACTGGTCCGGTCCGCGACCAGCGGACCGCAAGGGCGCTGGCTCAAGTAGCCGTCAGGCCATAGCCAGACGGAGGTGCCCGCCCGCAGGTGCCCCGCAGTCCGAAGGACGGAGGTAATGGCACCGAGGATGCACGCCCGGATGATTGTGGGCACAATTACTGCAGCGTGACCTTGCCTTCGCTCGGATCGCCCCTGCCGAAAAACTCCATCAGCTGGACGAGCAATTCGCAGCGAGTGCGCAGGTCCGGCGATTCGAGCAGTGCCTGCTTGGATGCGGCATCAAAAGGCGCAATCTGCGAGACACCGTTGATAAGTGCGCAATCGTCGAGCGACGACACCGAATCCCAGTCCACCGAATAGCCCTGCGCATCGGCGAATTTGCGCGCCTCGCTCTCGAAGGAGGCACGCTCGCCCAGCGAAAGGTATTCGTCATCATCCTCGGTGATCAGCTCCGCTTCGATCTGGCGGAAAGGGGTGGTGACGTCGAGCTCGCGCAACACCCGAAAACGTGATTCGCCCTCCAGCACGATATTGTAGCGGCCGTCCTCGCTGGTTTCGACATCGGCGATCTTGCCCACGCAGCCGACGTCATAGAGTGGCGCATCCTCGCGGTTGTCCTGCGGCTGGATCATGGCGATGCGCCGGTCGCGGGCCAGCGCGTCGCCCACCATGGCGCGATAGCGCGGCTCGAATATGTGCAGCGGCATCTGCAGACCGGGGAAAAGCACTGCGCCGGGCAGCGGAAAGATAGAGAGCCGGGTGGGCTTCATCCGAACAGCAACAAAGACAGGCGGCGGCGCTTCTCGGCCACCCACGGGTCTTCCAGCCCGACGCCTTCGAATATCTTGAGCAATGTCTCCTTCGCGGCGCTCTCGCCCGCGTCGGCTTCGCGCCCGATGGCGCTCAGCAGCGTGTCGGCGGCGGCATCGCGCTCGCCCGCAGCAAAGGCGGCCTCGGCATAGGCGATCTGCGCGTCTGTGTCGGCAGGACGCTCGGCCGCGGCGGCGCGCAGCGCGTCGAGCTCTGACGGGTCGACTTTCGTGCCGACCAGTTCGAGCTGGGTTCCCGCCTGTGCAACGACCGGATCGGCCTTTACCTCTTCGGGAAGGGCATCAAAGGCGGCCTGTGCGGCCTCGACCTGGTCGGCTGCGATCAGCGCGCGGATCAGGCCCGATTGCGCGGCGGGATTATCGGGCGCCATCTGGCCGATCTGCATGAAGATGGAGGCGGCCCGCTCGCCATCGCCGCCCGCCAGTACCTCCTCGCCCATGGCGAGCAATTGTTCGAGATCGGGGGCGGCGTCCTCGGTCGAGGCATCGCCGGCATTGACCGGTATTTGCGACAGGATCTGGTCGAGCGCGCCCTTCAGCTGAGATTCGCTGCGGGCCGGGGTCAGGTCGGCGACCGGCTGGCCCTGGAACATCGCATAGACAGTGGGGATCGATTTGACCTGGAATTGCTCGGCAATGAAACGTTCCTCGTCGACATTGATCTTGGCCAGCACCACGCCCTTGTCGGCATATTCGGCGGCGACCTTTTCGAGCACCGGGGTCAGCGCCTTGCACGGCCCGCACCATTCCGCCCAGAAGTCCAGTATGACGAGCTTGGTCTGCGAGGGTTCGACGACCTCCTTGCGGAACCGGTCGACGGCCTTCTGTTCTTCGATGTTGAGACCCATGCTTGCCAAATGCCTGCTCCTGTTGTGGCGCGTTTCAATATCCCTAGATGGCGCTTTGGGCGCAATTGTGAAGGGTGAAACGGGCGGGATCGTGCATGCACGGCCTCGCCGGTGTTTTCATGCTTGCACGCCCTGCCCCCCGATGCTAACCGCGCGCCTCCTCGGCTCGGGACAACTGTTTCCGGGTCCGCGCCATGAGCGGGCGTAGCTCAGGGGTAGAGCACAACCTTGCCAAGGTTGGGGTCGGGCGTTCGAATCGCCTCGCCCGCTCCATGACGTATTCTGCCTATGCGGCGGATCCGCGATATTTTTCCAACTCGTCGCCGACCACCTTGACCACGTGGACGAGGTTGGTCGCGCCGGCTTTGCCAAATGGCACACCGGCCATCACCGCCAGATCCGTTCCGGCTTCGCCCAGACCGTGACGCAGCGCCATGCGCTTGGCCTTGGCGATCATCTCTTCGAAACTGCCGATATCGCGCGTCGCCACGGCGTGCGCACCCCACAGCAATGCGAGGCGTCGCGCCACCACGACCGAGGGCGTAAGCACCATCACCGGCACTGCCGGGCGTTCACGCGCCACGCGCCGCGCCGAGGAGCCGCTGGAGGTGAAGACGGCAATGGAGCCGAGCGCGATCGTGTCGGCGATATTCATGCAGGCATGGGCCAGCGCGTCGGCCACAGTCGCTTCGGGCGGCGTCTCCAGCAGGCGCACGCGTTGGCGATAACCTTCATCGTTTTCCACCTGGCGGGCGATGGCATCCATCATCAGCACCGCTTCTTCGGGCCAGTTGCCAGCGGCCGTTTCGGCGCTCAGCATGACCGCGTCGGCCCCATCATAGACGGCGTTGGCAACGTCGGAGACCTCGGCGCGCGTGGGCGCGGGGCTTTCGATCATCGATTCGAGCATCTGCGTCGCCACGATCACCGGCTTGCCGGTCAGCCTGGTGGCGTTGACGATCTTTTTCTGCAGCGGCGGCACTTCCTCGGGACGAAGTTCGACGCCCAGATCGCCGCGCGCCACCATCACCCCGTCGGCAAGCGCGATGATCTCGTCGAGGCGGCTGACCGCCTGGGGCTTCTCGATCTTGGCGCACAAGGCGCCCCTGCCGCGCATCAGCCGACGCGCTTCTTCCAGATCGGCCGGGCGCTGGACGAAGCTGAGGCCGATCCAGTCGGCGCCGTGCTCGATGGCGAAGGCAAGGTCCTTCCGGTCCTTCTCGGTCAGGGCGGGAATAGGGATTTCGGCATCGGGGACGTTGACGCCCTTGCGGTCGGAGATGACCCCGCCAACTTCGGCCACGCAATGGATGGCGTCGCTCTCTACCTCTTTGACCTTCAGACGGATCTTGCCGTCATTGATAAGCAGGCTCTGGCCTGGCTCGACGATTTCGAAGATTTCCGGATGGGGCAGCTCTACACGCGTGGCATCGCCGGGCGCCTTGTCACGATCGAGCGTGAACCGGGCACCATGCGCGATGATCGCCTTGCCGTCAGCAAAACTGCCGACGCGCAGTTTTGGCCCCTGCAGGTCGCACAATATGGCGATGGGGCGGTTGAATTCCTTTTCCAGCGCGCGGATGGTGCGGATCGTCTGGGCATGGCGCTCATGCTCGCCATGGCTCATATTGACGCGGAAGGCGTCAGCACCCGCCCTGAACAATCTTCGCAAGGTATCGGCATCGGCACAGGCCGGGCCGGTCGTGGCGAGAATCTTGACCTTGCGGCCGCGCGGTTCGAGCTGGGGGCGTGGGGGCTTTGTCATCGGGCCGAGGCTATGCCAAGCTCGCACTACATAACAAGGAAAGAGAGAGTGGGACCATGCCCGAATCCAGAGATTCGCTCGAAAATCTGCCCGACGAGGTCGCCGCGGCCGCTTTTCGGCGGCTGGTGCGCCATTTACGCCACCGGCACGACGCCCAGAACATCGAATTGATGGGGCTGGCAGGCTTTTGTCGCAACTGCCTGGCCGACTGGATTCGTGATGCGGGTTATGGCGGCGACAAGGGCGCGGCGCGCGCGCTGATCCACGGAATGCCCATGGAAGAATGGAAGGCGAAGTATCAGAGCGCGGCAACGCCCGAGCAGCTTGCGGCGATGGATGCGAGCCTTGCCAAAAACCGCGCAGAGCCAAAAACCGCGCAGAGCAAGCCGGCGGAATAATCGCGTGGATTAGGCTGCCAACGCCTTTTGCCCGCCGCCCACGCTGGCTATCGCGCCATCGACACCGATTCTCACCAGACCACCGGAGACCATAATGGCCGAGACCACCGACGACCGCCTGCGCCTGCTGATCGAGCGCATCGAACGCCTCGAAGAAGAGAAGAAGGGCATCGCCGACGATATCCGCGACGTCTATGCCGAGGCCAAGGCGGTCGGATACGATGCCAAGATCATGCGCCAGATCGTGCGGTTGAGGAAGATGCGCCCCGACGACCGATCCGAAATGGAAATGGTGCTCGATACCTACAAGGCGGCGCTAGGCCTGGGATAGTCCGCATAGTTCAGCGCGCCACTTATTCCTTTAACACCCCCGAAGCGCCGTTGTTGAAGGAAAGGGCGCGCTGGGCTAGGCCGCCGGCAACGTTCCACTCAGCCAACAGCAAGCGAACCCATGGCAGGCCATTCCAAATTCAAGAACATCATGCACCGCAAGGGTGCGCAGGACAAAAAGCGCTCGAACCTGTTCTCAAAGCTCAGCCGAGAGATCACTGTTGCGGCGAAAATGGGCATGCCCGATCCGGATATGAACCCGCGCCTGCGGCTGGCGGTCAACGCGGCCAAGTCGCAAAGCATGCCCAAGGACAATATCCAGAGGGCTATCGACAAGGCGACCGCCAGTGACGCCGAGAATTACGAGGAAGTGCGTTACGAGGGCTATGGCCCGGGCGGCAGTGCCATCATCGTCGAGGCACTGACCGACAATCGCAACCGCACTGCCACCAATGTGCGCAATGCCTTTGCCAAGAACGGCGGCAATCTGGGCACTGAAGGCTCGGTTGCGCACGGGTTCGAGCGCAAGGGGCTGATCGAATATCCGGCCGAGGCGGGCGATGAGGACACCGTGCTGATGGCGGCCATGGAAGCCGGCGCGGACGATATAGAAAGTTCAGACGATGGCCACACCATCTGGACCGAGATGGAGGCTTTGCACGAAGTCGCCTCCGTCATGGAAAAGGCGCTGGGCGAGGCGGAAACAGTTAAGCTGGCGTGGAAGCCCAACATTACGGTCGAGATGGACGAAGGCGCGGCGGGTACGCTCATCAAGCTTGTCGATGCGCTGGACGACGATGATGACGTGCAGACCGTGTGGGGGAATTACGAGATTTCCGACGAGGTCATGGAAAAGCTGGACGCCTGATGTTGCAGATCGTCGCCAAGGCGCTGCTGGCCGGGGCGATGATCGCGGCAATTGCGGAGATCGGCAAGCGGCTGCCCGCCATGGCGGCGCTGGTGGCCAGCCTGCCGCTGGTGAGCGTGCTGGGCATGATCTTCCTGTGGAGCGCGCGGCCAGACCCTGAGAACATGGCTGTCCATACGCAGGCGACCTTCTGGTACGTCCTGCCCAGCCTGCCCATGTTCCTGGTCATTCCCATGATGCTGCGTTCCGGCGTCAATTTCTGGATCGCGCTGGCGCTGGGATGCGGGCTGACCGTGGGGCTGTATCTGCTGATGATGCATTTCGGCCCGCGCTTAGGACTGAAGCTGTAATGCGATGATCATTCTCGGCCTTGATCCCTCACTGTCCTGCACCGGCTGGGGGGTGGTGCGGGCAGAAGGTGCGCGGCTCAGCCATATCGCCAATGGGCAGATAGCGACCGATGCGAAAGCGCCGATGGCCGAACGGCTTCACCATCTGCATGACGCGGTGTTCGCGGTGATCGGCCAATACGCGCCCGACCGCGCGGCGGTGGAAGAAATCTTCCTCAACAAGAACCCGCAATCGACGCTGAAGCTGGCGCAGGCGCGTGGTGCGGTGCTGGCGGCATGCGGGCGGGCCAGCCTGCCGGTTTGCGAGCATTCCGCACGCGGGGTGAAAAAGGCCGTTGTCGGGACTGGCGCTGCGGAAAAGACACAGGTGCAGGCGATGCTCAAGATCCTGCTGCCGGGCGCTGCTGTTGCTGGGGCGGACGCGGCCGATGCCCTCGCCGTGGCGATTGCCGACGTCCATCTGGGCGGACGGTGAGATGGTCCGGAGCCTGCAGCATAAACGGCGGGTTTCTAGCCAGAATTGCTGCACTTTATCCGCAACAAAAACCATATAAACATCAGTTTACCGCACAGGAGGCATTGTGATTGATTTCTACGGTATTCCCAATTGCGACACGGTGAAGAAGGCGCGCAAATGGCTCGATGCGAAGGGTGTCTCCTACACTTTCCATGATTACAAGAAAGAGGGCGCCGATTCCCGGATGCTGCATGACTGGGCCGGAACGGTCGGCTGGGAGGCACTGCTCAACAAGCGCGGTACGACCTTCCGCAAGCTTCCCGATGAGGACAAGGCCGACATCGACGCGGCGAAAGCCATCGCGCTGATGGCCGCGCATCCCAGCATGATCAAGCGCCCGGTGGTCGAACATGCAGGCGGCATGCTGGTCGGTTTCGACAGCGACCAGTGGGAGGCGGCGCTGTGCTGAGGGCCAGCATCGCCATTCTAGCGCTTTGCGCTGCCCAACCGCTCGCAGCACAGGAGAGCGAAATGCTCATCATCGCGCATCGCGGCGCCAGCGGTGAGCGGCCCGAGCATACATTGGCCGCCTACGAACGTGCAATCGACCAAGGCGCTGACTATATAGAACCCGACCTGGTGGCGACCAGTGACGGGGTGCTGGTGGCGCGGCATGAAAACGAGATTTCGGGCACCACCGATGTGGCGGACCGGCCCGAATTTGCCGACCGACGCACCACCAGGACCATCGATGGATACAAGGTCAATGGGTGGTTCACTGAGGATTTTACCCTTTCCGAACTCCAGACCCTCCGCGCGCGAGAACGGCTACCCGAAATCCGTCCGGCCAACACGGCTTTCGACGGGCTGTACCAGGTGCCGACTCTTGCCGAGATCATCTCGCTGGTGAAAGCGAAGGAGGCCGAGAGCGGGCGGCGCATCGGCCTCTACCCTGAAATCAAGCACCCGACCTATTTCATGGGAATTGGGCACGATCTCGCAGACATGCTCGTCGAGCAATTGCATGCGGCGGGCTATCAGGGCGAGGATGCCCCAGTTTTCATCCAGAGCTTCGAGGTTGCGCCGCTGGTGCGGCTTAACGACGTGACCGACCTCCGGCTGGTGCAGCTTGTCTCGTCCTATGGCGGTCCGGCCGACATTCTCGAACAATCTTATCGGGAGATGCTCGATGCGCAGGGGCTTATCACGATTGCGGCTTATGCTGACGGGATCGGTGCCGACCTCGGCCTGCTATTCAACGACGACGGCAGAACCACCGGCCTCACCGAAGCGGCGCATCATGTCGGGCTGCTGGTCCATGCGTGGACGTTGCGCAAGGAGAACGCCTTCCTGCCGGAGCGCTTTCGCAGCAGCGACGACCAGCTGGACCTTGCTGGTTGCTATCCGTCTCTGTGGGACGAAATTGTTTCGAGCGGCGTGGATGGCGTCTTCACCGATGATCCGCTGCTCGCCGTAGAATCCCGCAATGCCGGGCCGGAGGCGATTGTGAGCTGCCACCGCTAGCTGCCAGGTTTCAGGCCGGACTGGTCGCTGTAACGATATAGTCGAGCGCGCAATTGCCGGACAGGTGCCAGCCGCGTGAAGGGGTCAGGGCAATGCCCTTCGGTTCGCCCATGTCGAGACCCGCCTCCGCCAGCAAATCGTGCAGTTCATCGGGCGTCACGAAGTCCCCCCAGTCATGCGTTCCGCGCGGGACCTTGCCCAGACGCTCTGCTGCTTCGACCACCAGCGCGCGGCTCGCCAGAGTGCGGTTGGGGGTGGACAGGACCATGAGGCCATCGGGCTTCAGGTGCGCGGCAAGCTGGGCGATGAAGGCGGGCTTGTCGGCGACATGCTCGATCACCTCGAAACAGGTGACGAGGTCAAACTGTCCGAGGCCGAGCGCTGACAGCTCACCCTGCCGGTAGTCGATGGAAAGGCCAGCGCCTGCCGCATGTTCGCGCGCCACGGCGATATTCTCCGCTGCTGCATCGACGCCGGTCACCTGCGCGCCCAGCCTTGCCAGCGGCTCTGCCACCAGTCCCGCGCCGCAGCCGACATCTATCGCGCGCTTGCCCGCCAGCGGAGAGGCCGCCCCGACATCGCCGCCCCAATGCAGGTCCACGGCATCGCGCAAAAAGGCGAGGCGCAGCGGATTGACCTTGTGCAACATGGCAGAGGGGCCGTTCGGGTCCCACCATTGTGCGGCCTGTGCGCCGAAGCGCGCAGCCTCTTCCGGGCGGATGGTTGCACTGCTCATGGTTGCATCGCTCATGTCACATCCCTAACAGCGCGCGAGGCCCAGAGCCAGTGGTGAGCCAGACGGACGAGGAGTATTCGTGGCCCGCATCGTGATGAAATTCGGCGGCACCTCAATGGCGGGGACCGAGCGCATTCGCCGCGTCGCCAATCTGGTGCGCGCGCAAGCCGCCAATGGCAATGAGGTGGCGGTGGTCGTCTCGGCCATGGCAGGCGAGACCGACCGGCTGGTGAACTTCTGCCGCGAAGCCAACGCGCTGTATGACCCGGCCGAATATGACGTGGTCGTTTCCAGCGGAGAGCAGGTGACCGCCGGTCTGCTCGCCCTCACTCTGCAGTCGATGGGCTGCAAGGCGCGCAGCTGGCTGGGCTGGCAATTGCCGGTCAAGACCTTCTCTGCCCATTCCAACGCCCGCGTGGGCGAAATCGTTGCAGAGCGGCTGGTCGAGAGCATGCAAAGCGGTGAGGTCGCCGTCATTCCCGGTTTTCAGGGCCTTTCCGAGCACGAGCGCATTACCACGATGGGGCGGGGTGGTTCGGACACGTCTGCGGTGGCGATCGCCGCGGCGGTGGGGGCGGATCGCTGCGACATCTATACCGATGTGGACGGCGTCTACACCACCGACCCGCGCATCGTGGCGCGTGCGCGCAAGCTCAAATACGTCACCTTCGAAGAGATGCTCGAACTCGCCTCCGTCGGGGCCAAGGTCTTGCAGACCCGCTCTGTCAGCCTGGCGATGAAGCGCAATGTGCGCCTGCAGGTGCTATCGTCCTTCGTGGGTGAGGGCGCGCCCGCCGCCGATACGCTGCCAGGCACGATGATCGTCTCGGAAAGCGAGATGGATGCCATCATGGAGAAGAACAACATGGAACGTCAGACCGTCACCGGCATCGCCCATGACAAGAACGAGGCGCGCGTCGTGCTCACCCGCGTGCCCGACCGTCCCGGCGCCGTGGCCGAGATCTTCACCCCGCTGGGCGAGGCGGGGATCAACGTCGACATGATCATCCAGAACGTGGGCCGCGACAAGGGCGAGACCGACGTGACCTTCACCGTGCCCAAGGCCGAGCTGGCGCGTGCGCAGGCGTTGCTGGAAGATCGCAAGGAACAGATCGGCTTCAACCGGATCATCACCGATGCGAAAGTGGCCAAGGTCTCGGTCGTGGGCATGGGGATGAAAAGCCATACCGGCGTCGCCGCGCTGATGTTCAAGGCGCTGGCCGATCGCGGGATCAACGTTCAGGCCATCTCCACCTCCGAGATCAAGGTTTCCGTGCTGATCGACGAGGACGAGACCGAGCTGGCGGTGCGCGTTCTGCACACGGCCTACGGCCTCGACAGCGAAGACGTTCCGGCGGAGGTCGGCGCTTGAGCGCTTTTCCAAGGACCAGCGCATTGATGGCGCGCGGTGCCGAATTTCTCGGCACTGAGCACGCAATCTTGTGCGGAGCGATGAGCTGGGTGTCGGAGCGCAACCTCGTCGCCGCGATCAGCAATGGCGGCGGTTTCGGGGTGATCGCCTGCGGGGCGATGACGCCCGACCTGCTCGATGCCGAAATCGCGGGCACCAAATTGCTGACGGACAAGCCCTTTGGCGTGAACCTCATCACCATGCATCCGGATCTGTTCGCGCTAATCGCGGTGTGCGCGAAGCATGGCGTGGGCCATGTCGTGCTGGCCGGCGGCATCCCACCCAAGGGTAGTGTCGAGGCGATCAAGGCGTTCGGCGCCAAGGTCATCGTCTTTGCGCCAACACTGGCGCTGGCGAAGAAGCTGCTGCGCTCCGGCGCCGATGCGCTGGTGATCGAGGGGAGCGAGGCGGGCGGTCATATCGGCCCTGTTTCCACCAGCGTGCTGGCGCAGGAATTCCTGCCCGAACTCAGCGCCGACTTTCTCGTCTTCGTTGCCGGAGGGATCGGCACGGGCGCGATGATCGCCTCTTATCTGGAGATGGGCGCGGTCGGCGTTCAGCTGGGCACCCGCTTTGCCTGCGCGACCGAGAGCATTGCCCACCCCGACTTCAAGAAGGCGTTCTTCCGCGGCAAGGCCCGCGATGCAGAGGCCAGCGTGCAGGTCGACCCGCGCCTGCCGGTGATCCCGGTGCGCGCGCTAAAGAACAAGGGCACCGAGGAGTTTACCGCCAAGCAGCGTGAGGTCGCCAAGCTGCTCGATGCGGGCACGGTCGACATGGGTGAGGCGCAATTGCAGATCGAACGCTTCTGGGCCGGCGCCCTGCGGCGCGCGGTGATCGATGGCGATATTGAAAACGGCTCGATCATGGCGGGCCAGTCGGTCGGCATGGTGCGCGAGGAAGAGCCCGCCGCCGCTATCATTGCCAAGCTGATGGAAGAGAGCGAGGCGGCGCTGTCGCGACGCTGATTTAGGGCGCTGATTTAGGGCGCTGACTGGCTGGACGTTGGCCCCTGCGCTGCTATCCTCGGGCCTGAATCACAGGCCAAGGAGGCACGGTATATGTGCGACCAGAACATTCTCGACAGCATGGGGCCGGGGAAAAGCACCGGGTTCAACCGCAGGCAGTTCAATCGCATTGGCGCGATGCTGGGCGTCGGCGCGGGCCTGAGTGCCTGCGCGCCGATGGCCTCGGCCGGGAACGACGGCGCCCTCATCCAGCGCGATGTGACTTTTGCCGCACCGGGCGGCACGATGGACGGCGTGTTTATCGCCCCTGCGCAAGGCGCGCATCCCGCCGTGATCCTGTGGCCCGACATTGCTGGCCTGCGCCCTGCCAAGATCGAGATGGGGCGGCGACTGGCCGAGGCGGGTTATGCGGTGCTGGTCGGCAATCCCTATTACCGCTCTGTGGCGGGGGAGCAGTTTGCCGACTTCGCGGCGTGGCGTGAAGGCGGCGCAATGGAGACTGTGGCGCCCTGGCGTGCGGTGAACACACCCGAAGCCATCGCCGAGACCTATGGTGCCGTGGTCGAATGGCTCGACGCGCAGGATGAGGTCGACACCGCGCGGGGCATTGGCACGCAGGGCTATTGCATGACCGGATCGTGGACCATTCGCGGGGCAGCAGCGGTGCCGGATCGCGTCAAGGCGGCGGCCAGCTTCCACGGCGGCGGGCTGGTCGGCGAAGAAGCGGATTCGCCGGTCAATCTGCTCGATGATCTGGCACCCGACGCGCATGTCCTCGTCGCCATCGGCAAGGATGACGATGCCAGCGCACCCGATGACAAGGTCGCGCTCGCAGCGGCAGGCGATGCTGCCGCAACCGATGTTACGGTGGAGGTCTATGGCGGCGATCACGGCTGGACTGTGCTCGACAGTCCCGTCTACGATCAGGCCGAGGCGGAACGCGCGTGGGCTGCGCTGCTGGCGCTCTATTCAAACCTATAGGCGCTTGCCGGGCCTCCTCCGGGAGGCCCCCCGCCGTCACCCGATGCTCTGACCGGTCTTAGCCCAGTCGGCGAGGAAGCCCTCGATCCCCTTGTCGGTGAGGACGTGGTTGAACAATGCGTGGATCACCTTGGGCGGTGCGGTCATCACATCGGCCCCGATGCGCGCGGATTCCAGCACGTGGACCACATGGCGCACGCTGGCGACGAGGATCTCGGTTTCGAAGGCGTAATTGTCGTAGATAAGGCGAATATCGCGGATCAGGTCCATCCCGTCCGAGCCATTGTCGTCATGCCGCCCGACGAAGGGCGAAATGAAGCTCGCGCCCGCCTTGGCGGCCAGCAGCGCCTGGTTGGCGGAGAAGCACAGCGTGACATTGACCATCGTGCCGTCGCTGGTCAGCGCCTTGCAGGTCTTCAGCCCGTCAACGGTCAGCGGCACCTTGATGCACACATTGTCGGCCAGCTTCCTGAGAATTTCGGCCTCTTTCATCATCGTGGGGTGATCAAGCGCGACGACCTCGGCGCTGACCGGCCCATCCACGATGGCGCAGATTTCCTTCGTCACCTCCATGAAGTCGCGGCCCGACTTGGCGATCAGCGAAGGGTTGGTGGTCACCCCGTCGAGCAGGCCGGTGGCGGCCAGTTCGCGGATGTCCTCGATCTCGGCTGTGTCGACGAAGAATTTCATGATCTCTCACCTTGTGCGGGCGGGCAGATATGTCCCGGCCTCAGCCGCTGCCAATGGCATTGTCGCGCGCACCGAGTCAAACCGGCACCGGGTCAAGTTTGCACAGATCGATCAGTGTCTGCCCGCTTGCCGGTTTTCCTTGCCCCGCACTGCCCGTGCGCTACCATTGTCAGGTGGTGGAACAAGAGAGGGTGCGGCGATGACATACGCCTTGATTGCGCTGGTTTTCCTGATGATCGTGTTCCTGCTGATGGCGGTGACCGTGGTCAAGCAGGGCTTCGTCTACACGGTCGAGCGGTTCGGGCGCTTCACCAAGGCCGCCCAGCCGGGCCTGCACTTGCTGGTCCCGTTTTTTGAACGGGTCGGGCAGAAAGTGAACATGATGGAGCAGGTGCTCGACATTCCGGGCCAGGAAATCATCACCGCTGACAATGCCATGGTCGGCGTTGATGCGGTGGTGTTCTTCCAGGTGCTCGATGCAGGCAAGGCCGCCTACGAAGTCAGCAATCTGTTCCAGGCGATCATGGCGCTGACCACCACGAACCTGCGCACGGTGATGGGCAGCATGGACCTCGACGAGACGCTGTCCAAGCGTGACGAGATCAACGCCCGGCTGCTGGCCGTGGTCGACCAGGCGACCAGCCCGTGGGGCGTCAAGATCACCCGTGTCGAGATCAAGGACATCCGCCCGCCGGTCGACATCTCCGAAGCGATGGCGCGGCAGATGAAGGCCGAGCGCCTCAAGCGCGCCGAGATCCTCGAGGCGGAGGGCGACCGGGCCTCCAACATCCTGCGTGCCGAGGGTGACAAGCAGTCCGCCATCCTCAAGGCCGAAGGCAAACGCGAGGCGGCCTTCCGCGATGCAGAGGCGCGCGAACGCGAGGCCGAGGCGGAGGCCAAGGCCACGCAAATGGTTTCCGATGCCATCGCCTCTTCCGGCAGCCAGGCGATCAACTATTTCGTCGCGCAGGAATATACCAAGGCGGTGGCCAAATTTGCCGATAGCCCCAACGCCAAGACGATCCTGTTCCCGATCGAGGCGACGCAGCTGATCGGTACGCTGGGCGGCATTGGCGAACTGGCGCGCGAAGTGCTGGGCGACGGAAGCAAGGGTGATGTTACAACCGGCACGCCGCTAGCGCCGCAGCGTCCGCGCACGAGCGTTCCCAGGACGGGCGGCCCAGAATGACGGGGACAATCTGATGGACTGGCTGGAGAGCATCGGCGCGCACTGGGTCTGGCTGACGCTGGGCCTGGTGCTGGCGACGCTCGAAATGCTGGTGCCAGGCGTCTACCTGATCTGGCTGGCGCTGGCGGCGATCGCCACGGGCATCCTCACCGCTTTGTTCGACATCTCTGTGCCGATGCAGATCGTCGATTTCGTGTTCCTCTCACTGATTGCGGCCTATTCGGCGCGGCGGTTCTTCCGCGACCGGCAGATCGAGAGCGCCGACCCCCTGATGAACAATCGCGGTGGGCGGCTGGTGGGCGAGACGGCGCTGTTGGCCACGGCGATCGAAAACGGATCGGGCCGGGTAAGGGTGGGCGATGGCGAGTGGATCGCGCATGGCCCCGACATGGCGGCTGGCTCGCGGGTTCGCATCACCGGCAGCGAGGGCGCTATCCTGCTGGTGGAACCGGCAGACCTTATTGAAGGTTAGCTCCCGCATCCGCGGGACCATGCTCGTTGCTATTCCCTGCCGCCGGACGAGCCCGGCATCCGGGTCAAGGCGTCTTTGCTATTCAGGCGGCGGTCGGCTTCTTCTGCGTGAAGCGGCCATGGGTGCGATAGCGCACCATCCAGTCCTCCAGGAACAGCGACAGCGGCTTGGGCGCAATGCCGAGCTTGTTGAACCCGGGCAATTTGCCGCCCGCGACATTGCCTCGCCTCAGCATCACCCACTGATCCGCATTCATCGGGGTCAGCGGCAATGCGGCGAACAGTGCGCCAAAGGCGTCTGGCATCCTGATCAGGCCGCGCTTGCGTTGCTGTCCCGCCGCGATGCTCTGGTAAAGCGCTTCCATCGTGATCACGTCCGGCCCCGCCAGTTCATAGGTTTTGCCGCCATGCTTGCCCGGATCGGCGAGGGCGTTCGCCAGCGCTTCAGCCGCGTCGTCGACCCAGAGCGGCTGCAGTTTCGCGTCCGGAGCGAAGACGGGGAGCGCGGGGAAGGTGCTGACGAGGCCGGCGAACATGTTGATGAAATTGTCGTCTTCGCCGAACACCAGCGAGGGGCGCAGGATCGTGGCCTTGGGAAAGGCCTTGAGAACCAGCTCCTCGCCCAGGCCCTTGGTGCGCGAATATTCGCTTTCCTCGTCATTCGCATCGGCGCCGATGGCAGAGACATAGACGAAGCTGTCCGCGCCGGTTGCCTTCGCGGCTTCGGCTGCGAAACCCGCGCCGCGCGCCTGCAGCGCTTCCTGGTCTCCCTCGAACGTGCCGACGAGATAGGCGACTGCGTCTGAACCGGTTACACAGGCGGCGATGCTGGCCTTGTTCGCGACATTGCAGCGTACGAATTGCAGCTGCCCCAGATTGGCGAGTGGCTTCAGGCGGTAGGCCTTCTCCGGATGGCGCGCCGCGATCCTGAGCCGCGCCCCGCGCTCCAGCAATTTTTCCGCGACGTGCCGACCGAGGAATCCATTGCCGCCGATAAGGGTGACGAGCTTGCCGTCGAGGGGATCTTTGCGTGCCATGAAGCTGCCTGTCGCCTTGCCTGCTGAGCCTGAGGTGATGTGCAGCCATTGCACGATGGCAGCGGCGCGTTCAATGCCCCTTTGGTGCAGTTGTGTCCCCCTGTGTCTTGTTGTGGGCCTTCATGTTGCATCCAGGAGGGGCAGCTTCGCGTTGACAAGCTGCGCTTCGCCAGTGGCCCGCGCCTAACAGCAATGGGGATTTCGATGGCCACAACTGCTCCGGTGCCCAGCTGGCGGAATTGGTAGGCGCACCAGCTTCTGGTGCTGGCGCTCGCAACCGCTTCTCACCACTATCCACATCCCGGCGCTCGGTGTATCGCTGGCTGCCTATTGGGACGACTTTCACAGCCCCAAGAAGCTCAGCCATTGGACAGCAGAACGCGAGGCACCCGACCGCGATAGAATTTGGCAGGAAATGGCCAATGCGGCGGGCCGCATCGGGTCATTTAGCGATGCCGTCGTGGCAGGCTATGTAATGTTAATCCTGTTTGAGAAGAACAATCGCCTGTTGCTCGGTCAGACCAGTGAATCTCTCGAGGTCGAGATTGCCGCCGAGCAATTGCCGCATGCTGCGTTCACGCTGCTCTCCCGATTTCGCGGACTGATCGATCGGCATATGTCCAGCCCTTGGTCCGTAGCCGATTACTGCGAGGCTCTGGATGTGCGCCCAATTGATCTGGCCACGGCGTGCAAGGAATCAACCGGACGCACTCCGGGATCGCTGATACAGGAACAAAAGCTTCAACGCGCCATGCGCGAACTGCGCAACACCGATGCCTCCGCAGCCGAGATCGGCTATCTCGTCGGTTTCAACGATCCGGCTTACTTCAGCCGATTCTTCCGGCGCCATACAGGCCAGTCGCCGGTCGAGTTTCGGCGCGAAGGTGCGCTTTCTGCTCATGCAGAGAAATTTCGTTTTTCAGATGTGAATGCCCATCGCGGTTCGTCACAGCGATCTATGTAGGATCACATTGTGTGACCCTGCGACGGGAACCGCGATGCAGGCATTCTGTCTCTTCGCTCAGAACCGGTAGCTGACCCCGGCGCTCAGCACCCAAGGATCCAGCTGATGCTCGGTTTCGATCACCAGCGTATCGCCCGCATACCAGCGGGCCGTTGTGTCGACGAAATACTTCTTGGCGTCGATGCCGATCCCAAAACCATTATCGCCCAGCGCAATATCCATACCCGCCTGCAGGACGAGGCCAAGCTCGTCCGATAGGTTGGTTTCGGTCACTCCCAGCGGAATCGTGGCCGCGCCCGGTTTGTCCTCGATCCACAGGAAGTAGGTCGCGCCCGCGCCGACATAGGGCTTCACAATGCCGAGCGGCAGGTGGAACTTGGCGGTCACGGTTGCCGGGATAAGCTTGGCGTCGGACACCAGTTCGGCGCCAGGTAGGCCGGTGGTGCCGTCGACATCGTGCTGGGTCAGGCAGCAAATCGTCTCGACCGAGAAATTGTCGGCGAGGAAATACTCGATCGCCAGCGTCGGAACGACATTGTCGTTGGCTTGCGTCTGCGTGTTGGCGGGAAGTGGCACGAGATCGGTCTTGACCTCTTTGATCTTCCCGTCGGGCAGGACGGCCGTGCCCATCAGCTTCACCTGGATGTCGCCGGCTTGTGCGGCAGCCACGCCGGGCATGGCCAACAAGGCCAGGCCTGCGAGCATTGTGACGAAGGTGGTCCTCATGAATTTCCTCCTCGCGCTGCAATGGCTGCACTTTGCGGCCAATGGTCTCGCAGCGTTTCGGGTGGGTGGTTTAGGTATCGCTGCCAGCCTTTCATTGATCCACGTCAATGCGGCCTTGCAGGCCAGGTCGCATTCGGGAGCAATGCTGAGCACGACAGATCCGATTGCGCATTTTGGCGCCTGCCTCGTTCCGGGGGGACTGGACCGCTCGCTGGTCATGCAATTGTCCGCCGCGTCCCGCATGCTGAGTTTGCACAGGGAAGAGATGGCGCGGGTCGACGAGACGTGCGACCAGCTCGTATTCCTCCATCAGGGGGCCACCAAGCTTGTGGCGCATGCCTCGCACGACCGCGAGCAGATCGTTGCGTTCCACTTTGCCGACGATCTGGTAAGCGTGCCCGCAAAGACCAGCCACGAATATTGCCTCGTCGCGCTTCGGGCGACGACCCTGCTGACCTTCTCCTATGACAAGGTCATCGAACTGTCGGCGGAACACCCGGCGATTTTGCGCGCCCTGCTGGAGGCGAGCCGCACATCGCTGGGCCGTTGCCGCGAGAAGTCTATCGCGCTGGGGCGCAAATCCGCACCGGAAAGGGTCGCGAGCTTTCTCGTGGCGCTCAGCCGCCGAACCGCGGTCGAGGATGGCGACAAACTGCTCCTGCCGCTGCCGATGTCGCGCCGGGACATTGCCGACAGTATGGGAATTACGATCGAGACGGTCAGCCGACAGCTTACCATTCTGCGCGAACGCAACGTGATCGAAAGTCTCGGCCGCTCGCAGATCCGCATCCTCGATCTTCCGGCGCTGGAGGGCAATGCCGGCTTCCTGAGCGCTGCACATTGAGGCGAGGCAAGACTTTTCCCGAAATTTGCGCTGGATCAATGGAGGGGCGCCTTAGGTGGTTTAGTCCGTCTGCGGATGGACGGAGAATCTAATGAACGCTGAGAGCGCCCTTGCGCGGGTGGGGTTGTGGTTCGCGGTCATGTTGCTGGCGCTTGCCGCTACGGCGCTGGCCCGCGATGCGGCCTTCGCTACACATGCGGTAATCGTTGGGTTGGCCGCCTTCGCAATGATCCTGGTTTCGGCCTCGCGGTTCGACCCGGCAAGGCTGGTGCCCGCCCTGGCCGGGCCAGCAGGGGATTCGCGCTATGACGACGATGTTGTCCGCTGGGGCGTAATCGCCACACTTTTCTGGGGCACCGCTGGATTTGCTGCCGGGCTCTTCATCGCGCTTCAGCTCGCCTATCCCGCGCTCAATCTGGAGCCGTGGTTCAATTTCGGGCGTCTGCGGCCGCTGCATACCAGTGCGGTAATCTTCGCCTTTGGCGGCAATGCACTGATCGCAACCAGCTTCTATGTCGTCCAGCGTACATGCCGCGCGCGGCTGGCATTGCCAGGCACGGCCCGCTTTGTCTTCTGGGGATACCAGATGTTCATCGTGCTGGCGGCGACAGGCTATCTGCTGGGCGTCACCCAGTCCAAGGAATATGCCGAACCGGAATGGTATGTCGATCTGTGGCTGACAATCGTGTGGGTCGCCTATCTCGTGGTCTTCGTGGCCACGATCATGAAGCGCAAGGAGCCGCATATCTATGTGGCCAACTGGTTCTACCTTGCCTTCATCGTCACCGTGGCGATGCTCCACGTGGTCAACAACCTGGCGGTTCCCGTCAGCTTCCTCGGCTCGCGCAGCTATCAGGTCTTTGCGGGCGTGCAGGATGCGCTGACGCAATGGTGGTACGGCCATAACGCGGTCGGCTTCTTCCTGACCGCCGGCTTCCTGGCGATGATGTATTACTTCGTGCCGAAGCAGGCCGAGCGGCCGGTCTATTCCTACCGCCTGTCGATCATCCACTTCTGGTCGCTGATCTTCCTCTATATCTGGGCGGGGCCGCACCACCTTCACTACACCGCATTGCCTGACTGGGCGCAGACGCTGGGGATGGTGTTCTCGGTGATGCTGTGGATGCCCAGCTGGGGTGGCATGATCAACGGACTGATGACGCTCAATGGCGCCTGGGACAAGGTCCGCACCGACCCAATCATCCGCATGATGGTGATGGCCCTGGCCTTCTACGGCATGAGCACGTTTGAAGGTCCGATGCTGTCGATCAGGGCGGTGAACAGCCTGTCGCACTATACTGACTGGACGATCGGGCATGTTCATTCCGGCGCACTCGGCTGGAATGGCATGATCACTTTTGCATGCGTCTATTACCTCGTGCCGCGCCTGTGGAAGCGCAAGCGGATGTATTCGCTGCGCATGATCAACTGGCATTTTTGGTGCGCCACCGTGGGGATCGTCTTTTATGCCGCAAGCATGTGGGTGGCGGGCATCACCCAGGGCCTGATGTGGCGCGAATATGGTGCCGACGGCTATCTGGTGAACAGCTTCGCCGACACCGTCGCTGCGCTTCATCCGATGTATGTGATGCGCGCGTTTGGCGGCCTCCTCTATCTGACCGGCTTCTGCATCATGTTGTTCAATGTCTGGCAGACGCTCGCCGGGCGCCTGCGCAGCGAGGCTCCGATGACCGAGACGCCTTATGAAGAGAGCTCCGACCGCCCCCTTCCCCCCGCCGCCTTGCCGGCCGAGTGAGAACGACCATGAACGATCCCGTCGTCCAGGAAACCGTAAAGGGCCATGCAAGGCTCGAACGCAATATCACGCTGATGGCGTTGGCGACCTTCTTCACCGTCACCATCGGCGGCATCGTGGAGATCGCCCCGCTCTTCTGGATCGACAATACGATCGAGAAGGTTGACGGGATGCGTCCATACACGCCGCTGGAGCTGGCCGGGCGCGATATCTACATCCGCGAGGGCTGCTACAATTGCCACAGCCAGATGATCCGCCCGTTCAAGGACGAGGTAGAGCGCTATGGCCATTACAGCCTGGCGGCCGAGAGCATGTACGATCATCCGTTTCAGTGGGGCTCCAAGCGCACCGGGCCTGACCTTGCCCGCGTGGGCGGGCGGTATTCGGACGAATGGCACGTTCAGCACCTGACCGATCCGCAAGCACTCGTGCCCGAAAGCGTGATGCCGCAATACGGGTTTCTCAAGGATACGAGACTGGGCGTGGCGGACATCTCGGCCAACCTTACCGCGCTGCGGCGGGTCGGCGTGCCCTATAGCGATGAGGATATTGCGAGCGCCGCTGAAGATCTTGTGGCCCAGGCCAATCCCGACCGCGATGCCGGCAACCTCACCGAGCGTTATCCCAAGGCGCAAATCCGGGATTACGATGGCGACCCCTCGCGGCTCACCGAGATGGATGCGCTGGTCGCCTATCTGCAGATGCTCGGGACGCTGGTCGACGTCAACGGCGCTGCCGCGCAGGAAGTGCTGGCCGAGGAGCAGGGACGGTGACCACCTACGAGACATTGCGCCATTTCGCCGACAGCTATGGCCTCATGATCATGTTCGCCATCTTCGTGGCTCTGTGTCTGTGGCCCTTCAGGCCCGGAGCGCGCGAAAAGAATCGCAAGGCCGCCAACGCGATTTTCCAAGGACAAGATGATGGCGAATAAGCGCATTGACGACCCCACCGGAACAGAATTCGTCGGGCACGAATGGGACGGTATCGAGGAGCTGAACACCCCGCTCCCGCGCTGGTGGCTGTGGACCTTCTACGCGACAGTGGTCTGGGCCGTGGCCTATACGATCGCCTATCCGGCGTGGCCGATGATCTCTGGCGCAACCAAGGGCCTGCTCGGCTGGAGCAGCCGCGGCGAGCTCGCCGAGGAAATCTCGCTGGCCGATCAGGCAAGGGTGAGCGTCGGCGAGCGCCTCGTGGCGACCGATATCGACAAGCTTCCGGGCAATGACGCATTGCTGCAGCAGGCCCGTGCCGGCGGCGCAGCGGCCTTCAGGGTGAACTGCGTCCAGTGCCATGGCGCGGGTGCGGCAGGCAACCAGCGGCTCGGCTATCCCAACCTCAATGACGACGACTGGCTGTGGGGCGGGACGATGGCCGACATCGAATACACGATAGCGCACGGGATCAGGCAGGCTGGTGCCGACGAGCGCCAGGGCCTGATGCCGACCTTTGACGGGGCATTCGATGGCGATCAGGTCGATGCACTGGTCGACCATGTGCTGTCGCTGTCGGGCAAGGCCGAGGCCAATGCGCAGGGCGCGCAGCTGTTCGCCGATAATTGTGCGGCTTGCCACGGGCCCCAGGGAACGGGCCTGCGCCAATTCGGTTCGCCCAATCTGGCCGATGCCATCTGGTTGCGCGGCAGCTCGCGCGAGGCGATCCGCGAGCAGATTTTGCGGCCCCGGATGGGCGCCATGCCCGGCTTCGGAGAACGGCTTGATCCGGCAACGGTCAAGATGCTGACCGCCTATGTTCATTCACTCGGGGGTGGCGAAGCCATAACGGAGGAGCCGGTGCCGGCCGCGCCGCCAGCGGCGGCTGCGACCATGACTGCGCCGACGCAGGCCGATGAACAATCCTGAGGGCACCAGCGAAAGGCAGGCTGGAGCAGGGCCCGACGACCTGACACAGGCACACGATCCACGCGTGAACCAGCCTGAGCCTGCGCCGCAGAAGCTCTACGAGCCGCGCAAGCAGGTTCACAACAAGCGGATCGACGGGCCGTTTCGCCGTTTCAAGTGGCTGGTCATGCTGATCACGCTAACGATTTATTACGGCACGCCCTGGATCCGCTGGGACCGCGGACCCTATGCGCCGGATCAGGCGGTGCTTATCGATCTCGCCAATCGGCGCTTTTACATGTTCGGGATCGAGATCTGGCCGCAGGAATTCTACTTCGTTGCCGGGCTGCTGATCATGGCTGGCATCGGCCTGTTTCTCGTCACCAGCGCGGTCGGCCGGGCCTGGTGCGGCTATTCGTGTCCGCAGACCGTTTGGACCGACCTGTTCCAGCATATTGACCGGTTCGTCGATGGTGACCGCAATGCCCGGCTGCGCCTCGACGCGGCCCCCTGGACATGGGGCAAGGTCTTCAGGCGCGGATTCAAATGGTCGATATACCTCGTGATCGGCTTCTGGACCGGCGGCGCCTGGATCATGTATTTCGCCGATGCGCCCACGCTGACCTATGATTTCTGGCACGGTGAGGCGGCCCCTGTCGCCTATGTCACCGTTGCCGTTCTGACGCTTACGACCGTCACGCTGGGCGGCTTCATGCGCGAACAGGTGTGCATCTATATGTGCCCATGGCCGCGCATCCAGACCGCGTTGATGGACGAGAAGTCGCTGGTCGTCACTTACAAGGACTGGCGCGGCGAGCCGCGTGGCAGCCTGAAGAAGGCGGCCAAGGCCCCTGGCAGTTTTGGCGATTGCATCGACTGCACCCAGTGCATCCAGGTCTGCCCGACCGGAATCGACATCCGCGAAGGTCAGCAGATCGGCTGCATCACCTGCGCGCTGTGTATCGATGCTTGCGACCGGGTGATGCAGGACATCGGTCGCCCGCGCGGGCTCATCGACTATGCGACCCTGGAAGATTGCGCGCGCGAAGCCGCCGGCGGCGAGGCGCGACCGGCGTGGAAAGCGTTACTGCGTCCGCGAACGCTGGCCTATCTCGGCATATGGTCCCTCATCGGCCTGGCCCTGCTGTTCGCGCTGGGTAACCGCACCCATGTCGATCTCGCGGTTTCCGCCGACCGCAATCCTCCCTTCATGTTGCTGAGCGACGGATCGGTGCGCAACAGCTATACGCTCAAGCTGCGCAATATGACCCAGGCACCGCGCCAGATGGAGCTTGCGCTGGAGGGTCTGCCGGGCGCACAATTCTGGACTGACAGCACCAGCCGCGATGCAGGCGGTCGGGCGTTGAACCTGGAGGTTCCGGCGGATGCCACGCAGACGCTGCGCGCCTATGTCGCGGCGCCGGGAGGGACGCAGCAGGGGGACTTCGCATTTGTCCTCTCGACGTCTGACGAGCGGCCCGAAAGCGACAGACAGACCGCCCGCTTTGCTGCGCCGGAGAATTGAGATGACCAAGCGTTTTACCGGATGGCACATGGCCGCAATACTTGTCGGTGGCTTTGCGGTTGTCGTGGCGGTCAACCTGCTCATGGCCAGCGCTGCTGTGGGCACGTTTGGCGGCGTGGTGGTTGAAAATTCCTATGTCGCCAGCCAGCGGTTCAATGGCTGGCTGCGCGAGGCCGAAGCGCAGAACGCTCTTGGCTGGAGCGCGGATATGGCGCGCAACGATGCCGGTTTGCTCGAAGTGGTTACACAAGGCACGCCTGCCGAGCTTGAGGCGGTCGCCGAGTTGCGCCATCCGCTTGGTCGAGAGAAGGGACGCACCTGGACACTTCTTGCCCAGGGCGACGGACGTTTTGCCAGCCGCGAAATCTTGCCGACGGGGCGCTGGATCGTGCGGCTCACGCTGATGAGCGGCGACGAAGTGGTCCGCATCGAAGAACATGTCCGGTGAACGTTCCGCTCCGCCACGATCCCGGCGAGCTCGACGATCTCCTCGACAGTCGCGTCACCGTTCCGGGGATACGCTGCGCTGGCTGCATCGCGAAAATCGAACGCGGGCTTGGCAGCTTGGAGGGTGTCCAGGCGGTCCGCGTGAATTTCTCTGCCAAGCGGGTTGCAGTCCGCCATAGCGCATCTGTCGGGGAAGGCGAGTTGGTGGAGGCGTTGCGCCACCTTGGCTTCGAGGCCCAGCCAGCATCGGACACCCCGCTCGCATCCGACGACAAGGACAGCAAAAGGCTGCTCCGTGCGCTTGCTGTCGCCGGTTTTGGCATGATGAACATCATGCTGCTGTCAGTCAGCGTATGGTCGGGCGCGGGCGGGGTCACGCGGGAGATGTTCCACTGGCTGAGCGCGCTCATCGCCGTGCCGGTCGTCGCCTATGCCGGGCGCCCTTTCTTTGCCAGCGCCGTCATGGCCCTGCGGCATGGCCGGACCAATATGGATGTGCCGATCTCGGTCGGGGTTCTGCTGGCCACCGCGATGAGCTTTTACGAAACCATGACCGGGGGCGCCCACGCCTATTTCGATGGCGCCGTCATGCTCTTGTTCTTCCTGCTTGCCGGCCGGGCGCTTGACGCGACGATGCGCAACCGCACCCGTTCGGGAATCGGGGCCCTGCTCGGAAAGATGGGCAAGAGTGCTGCGGTCCTCCAGGCAGATGGCAGTACGAAGCGTGTGGCGGCCGAAGACCTGTTTCCTGGAATGGTCATGCTGGTCGCTGCTGGCGAGGCCTTTGCAGCGGATGGCGAGATCATTGCGGGCGACGGCGCGCTCGACAATGCGATGTTGACTGGCGAAAGCACGCCTGAGCCGGTCGGTGTGGGTGATATGGTCCATGCAGGGGCGGTCAATCTGGCGGCGCCCTTGCGCGTGTGCATCACTGCGACGCAAGCAGACACCGCGCTGGCCGAGATTGCCAGGCTGATGGACGAGGCGGGTCAGTCTCGCAGCCGGTATGTGCGGATTGCTGACCGCGCCTCGCGTCTTTATGCGCCAGCGGTCCATTCGCTGGCGCTGCTTGCCTTTGTGGGCTGGCTGATTGCGGGTGCAGGCTGGCACCAGGCGATGATCATCTCGATCAGCGTTCTTATCATTACCTGCCCTTGCGCCATGGGGCTGGCGGTTCCTGCCGCGCAGGTCGTGGCCTCCGGCGCCTTGGTCAGGAAAGGCGTGCTGGTGAAGGATGGCAGCGCGATAGAGCGTCTGGCAGAGGTCGATATGGCGGTCTTCGACAAGACGGGCACGCTAACGCGCGGAGAAGCCCGGCCCGATATCGCTGGCCTGGACGAGGAGCAGCGTTCGATTGCTCTGGCGCTGGCGCAATCGAGCCACCACCCGCTCAGCAGGGGCCTAGTGATTGCCTTGCAGGCCGCAGGGGTGGTGCCTGCGGCGGTCGTCGATGTCCGGGAAGAGAGCGGGCGCGGCTTGCATGGCGTGTGGAACGGGCAGCAGGTCGCCCTCGAGCGGCCCGATTACGCCGACGGTGGAATGGCCAGCGTACTGCGGACCGGCGATAACAGCACCATCATCGGCTTTGCCGATCCCTTGCGCCCCGATGCTCAGGAAGCACTGGCGCGATTGTCGTCGCTGGGCGTCGAATGCAGAATGCTTTCGGGCGACAAGCCCCTGGTGGTGGAGGAGGTCGCGCAGGTCTTGGGCATACCGGGCGAAGGTGGCGTGAAGCCAGCTGGCAAGCTTGCCCGGCTTGAGGCTTTAAGCCGCGAAGGACACAGGCCACTGATGGTCGGCGATGGCTTGAACGACGGCCCCGCGCTCGCTGCGGCACATGCATCGATTGCGCCAAGCTCGGCGAGCGATGCCAGCAAGCAGGCTGCCGATGCCGTGTTTCTCGGCGAGAGGCTCTCTTGCGTCCCGTTGGCAGTGCGGGTCGCGCGCGCCACGATGCGGATCGTCCGGCAGAATTTCGGTTTTGCGATTGCCTACAATCTCTTCGCCGTGCCGATGGCGCTGGCCGGGCTGGTGACGCCGCTCGTGGCGGCGATCGCAATGTCGCTCAGTTCGCTGGTTGTGGTCGCCAATTCACTGCGCCTTGCGCAGTCTGCGCGATGAGCGGCCTTGGCATTCTCATACCCATTGCGCTCGGCATGGGTGCCTTTGGCTTGCTCGTTTTCTTCTGGGCGATGCGAAACGGCCAGTTCGAGGATCTCGACGGGGCTGCACAACGAGTCCTGATCGATGAGGAAGATGATCCGGGAGCAGACGGCGATTGAGAATGGGGCCGGGCAATTGCTGGTCCGGCCGCGCTCCGGCCGCACTGTGGGCCCGGTGTTTCGCGGTCAGGCCGGCATCAACTGGTGCCTGCCCATCTGGACGCTTTCGAGCAGCCATTCCTTGGCAAGTTTCACCCGCGTGAGGTTCTGCGTTTCGCGGTGGGTGACAATCCAGAAGCTGCGGACGACCGAGTGGTCCGTGCAGATCGGTTGCAGCGACGGGTCGCGGCCGGCGATGAAGCATGGCAGCGCGCCGATGCCGGCCCCTTCTGCAATCAGGCGGTGCTGCGCATTTATGCTGGAAGAACGGATATGCACTGTCGGCCCGAACCCGAATTCGTCGAGGAAATTTAGCTCCGGCGCGTAGAGCAGGTCCGGCACATAACCGATCAGGACGTGACCCGTGCCCAGAGCCTCGATCGTATTGATCGGCCCGTGTTCGGCAAGATAGTCGGCGCTGGCATAGAGTTTGAGCCGGTAATCGGCGAGTTTTCTGCACAGGACCGGTCCAGATCGAGGGCGCGAGAGCATCACCGCGATGTCGGCCTCGCGCTTGGAAGGGTTCAGAAAGCCACTATTGGCCACCAGGTCGACGGTCAGGCCCGGGTGGCGTGCCGCGAAGCGAGGCAGATGGCGGGTTACGAACCATGTTCCGAAGCCTTCCGAAACGCTGATCCGCAAGGTGCCCGACAATCCGCCTTCGGCAGAGGCACTCTCGGAAATGCGCGCGGCGGCGGCGGCCATTTCCTCGACTGCGATCAGCAGGCTTTCGCCAGCCTCGGTCAGTTCCTGCCCGCTGCGGGTCTGTTCAAACAGCGATGCGCCCAGCCGCGCTTCCAGGCGCCGCAGGCGGCGGCCAATGGTGGTGGCGTTTACGCCCGCGATCTCAGCGGCCCGCGCCAATTGCCCGGTACGGGCGATGGCGAGAAAGCTCTGGTAATCGCTCCATTCGAGAGTGGTCATGACCGTGCTCCGCGCGTAAACTCTGGCGGATTCCCGCTCCGCTGACCATAGCGCCGCCAGGCTAAGGCTGCAATAATGCAGGTAAGACATGCAGAATTAGCAGGTTGCCTGCGTCGATTGAGAGTGGCAAACTCAGTTTAACGACTGGGGAGAGGATAGTGTCTGACGGCCAGGCTGAATCCCGTTCGGGATCGCCGCGCCATCCGTCCTTTCCGGCCAGTATCATGGCATGACACCCGGGTTTCTCCCGGCGAGACGAGGACGAATTCATGGCTACCGCTCTGCAAGAAAAACCCCAGGCCGACGACATCAAGGCCGATATTGCTGCGATGATGAAACGCGCCCGTGCCGCGCAGGCCCAGATCGCCGATTACACGCAGGAACAGGTCGATGCGCTGATCACCGCGATGGTCTGGTCCGTGGCGAAACCCGGCGTGGCCGAGGAAATTGCGCAATTCACCGTCGATGAGACGCAGTTGGGCAATTACGCGGCCAAATTCCTCAAGATCTCGGTGAAGACCCGTGCAACGCTGCAGGACATCATCCACGACAAGTCGGTCGGCATTATCGAGGAACTGCCGGAGCGGGCCATCGTCAAGATCGCCAAGCCGGTCGGCGTTATCGGCGCTCTTTCGCCCTCCACCAATCCCGAGGCAACGCCAGTGATCAAGGCGATCTCGGCAGTAAAGGGCCGGAACGCGATCATCGTCGCGCCGCACCCGCGCGCAAAGCTGACCAACAAGAAGATCTGCGACCTGATGCGCGAGGCCATCGTCAAGATGGGTGCGCCCGCCGACCTGGTGCAGTCGATCGACGTGCCTTCGGTGGAAAAGACCAATGAGCTGATGCGCCAGTGCGACCGCGTGCTGGCCACCGGCGGTTCCGCGATGGTCACCGCCGCCTATTCGTCGGGCACCCCGGCGCTGGGCGTGGGCGTCGGCAATGCGGTCATCACCGTGGACGACACCGCAGATCTCGACTTCGCGGCGGAGAAGATCCGCATCTCCAAGACGCTGGACAATGCCGCTTCGTGTTCGTCCGACAATTCGGTGATCCTGTTCGACGCGATCTACGACGACATGCTCGAAAAGCTGAAGGGCGAAGGCGGCTATGTCCTCGACGCCGAGCAGAAGGAAAAGCTGAAGAACGCGATCTGGGAAGACGGCGAACATATCAACGCCAAGGTCGTGGCGCAGCCCGCCAGTTTCATCGCCGATTACGCGGGCTTCACCGTGCCCGAAGGGACGTTGTTCTTCATCGTGCCTGAAACCGATGCCGGCCCGGAACACAAGTTTTCGGGCGAGAAGATGACCGTCACCATGGCGCTTTACCGGGTGAAGGATATCGACGAGGCGATCGCGCTGACCAACAAGATCCAGGCCTATCAGGGGCAGGGCCATAGCTGCGGCATCTATTCAAATAGCGATGCCAATATCATGAAGCTGGCCGAGGGCACGCGCACCAGCCGCGTCATGGTCAACCAGCCGCAATCTCCTTCCAACTCGGGCAATCTGTGGAACGGCATGCGCCAGACGTTTTCGCTCGGCTGCGGTTCGTGGGGCGGCAACGGCACCAACAACAACATCACCTGGCGCGACCTGATCAACGAGACCTGGGTCTCCAAGCCGCTCGCCACGCCCAAGACGATCCCGTCTGACGAGGAGCTATTCGGCAAGGAGATCATGGAAAAGATCTGATCTTGGGTCGCATGCTTATCCAGGCGGCCTGCCGAGATGGCGTCGATGACAGCGACGCCTTCTTCATTCCCACGATGGGCCGATCGCGGTAGACCGCAGCCCGCATTCACCTTTATCCGGCGCGCTTCCCTGACGGGGAGGGCGCCTCCGGACTCAGCAGGTCGAAATGACAGGACAATTCCAGCTCACCGAAGAGCAACTAGCAATCCAGGATATGGCGCAGCGTTTCACGGCTGACAACATCACGCCGTTTGCCGCCGAATGGGACGAGAAGCACCATTTTCCGCGCGACGTGGTCAAGCAGGCGGGCGATCTCGGCTTTCTCGGGATCTATGTGTCCGAGGACGCGGGCGGCATCGGGTTGGGGCGGCTGGATTCGGCGATCATCATGGAAGCCATGGCCTATGGCTGCCCTTCGACCAGCGCCTTCATCTCGATCCACAACATGTCGGCCTGGATGATCGACACCTTTGGCGACGACGCGCTCAAGGAAAAGTATCTGCCCGATCTGCTGGCGGGCGACCGGCTTGCCAGCTATTGCCTGACCGAGCCGTCATCCGGGTCCGATGCGGCGGCGCTGAAGGCCACGGCGAAGCGCGATGGCGACCATTTCATCGTCAATGGTTCCAAGCAGTTCATCTCCGGTGGGGGCGAGAACGAGGTCTATGTGACCATGGTCCGCACCGGTGATACCGGCGCCAAGGGCATTTCATGCCTGGTCATCGAAAAGGACATGCCCGGCGTCAGCTTCGGCGCCCAGGAGCGCAAGCTGGGCTGGCATTCGCAGCCCACGGCGGCGCTGATCCTCGAAGATGTGCGCGTGCCCGTCAGCAACATGGTGGGCAGCGAAGGACAGGGCTTCTCCATTGCCATGGCCGGGCTTGATGGCGGGCGGCTCAATATCGGTGCCTGTTCGCTTGGCGGTGCCCAGCGCTGCATCGATGAAGCCGTCGCCTACACCAAGGATCGCCATCAGTTCGGCAAGGCGATTGCCGAGTTCCAGAACACGCAATTCATGCTTGCCGACATGGCTGCGGATCTTGAGGCGGCGCGGGCGCTGCTCTATCTCGCCGCGGTCAAGGTCACCGAAGGGGCGCCCGACAAGACGCGCTTTGCCGCCATGGCCAAGATGATTGCGACCGAGAACGGCTCTTCGATTGTCGACCGTGCACTGCAACTTCATGGCGGCTACGGCTATCTGATGGATTATCCGATCGAGCGGATCTTGCGCGACTTGCGTGTGCACTCGATCCTCGAAGGCACGAACCAGGTAATGCGAATGATTGTGGGACGGGAAATGGTGCGTCAATGACCGAGGAACTGAACGTCCACACGCATGGCAGCGCCGGGCATATTTCGCTCAACCGGCCCAAGGCCTTGCATGCCCTCACGCTCGACATGTGCCATGCGATGAGCGCGGCACTGGCCGATTGGTCGGGTGACGATGCGGTCAAGGCGATCATTCTCGACCATGCAGAGGGGCGCGGCTTCTGCGCCGGTGGGGACATCAACCTGCTGCGGCACTCGGCGCTGAACGATGGCGGTGTCTCCGGCCGGGTGTTCTTCCACGACGAATACCAGCTCAACCACCAGCTGTTCGAATATGGCAAGCCAATCGTGGCGTTCATGGACGGCATCACGATGGGTGGCGGCGTCGGCATTGCGCTGCCGTGCAAATACCGCGTGGCTACCGAACATACGAGCTTTGCCATGCCCGAAACCGGGATCGGCCTGTTTCCCGATGTGGGCGGCGGCTGGCACCTGTCGCGGCTCAGCGGGAGGCTGGGACAGTTCCTGGCGCTCACCGGTGCCCGGCTCGACGGGGCCGAATGTGTCTGGGCCGGGATAGCGACCCACTACCTCGAGAGTGAAGACCTTCCGCAAGCCAAGGCGCGCATCGCCTCGGGGCATGAGCCGGGACAGGTCCTTGCCGCACTTGCCAAGACCCCGCCTCCTGCCCGCATCATGGACAATGCCGAACGCATCGCGCAGCACTTCGCCTCCGATCGCTATGAGGACATTCTCGCCAGCCTTGGGGCCGATGACAGCGAGTGGGCAGCGAAGGAACTCGCCACTTTGCACACGAAGAGCCCGCAGACCTGCAAGGTCGCCTTGCGACAGCTGGCACTGGGCGCAGGCTTCGACAGCTTCGCCGACAACATGGCCATGGAATACCGCATCGCCAGCCGTGTGCTGGTGCGCCCCGACTTTGCCGAAGGGGTGCGCGCGGTGATCGTCGACAAGACCAAGGACCCCCACTGGGATCCGGCAACGCCCGAGGCCGTAAGCGAAGAGCTGCTAGACGCGATCTTCGCCCCGCTGCCCGCAGAAGAAGAATGGAAACCCCTATGAGCTTCGAGACCATCACCGTCGAAACGAGGGATGCGGTCACGCTGATCACGATCAATCGTCCGCAAGCGCTCAATGCTCTGAATACCAAGGTGCTGAGCGAACTGATCGAAGCCTTCGCCGCCTACGAGGCAGACGCCAGCCAGCATTGCGCGGTGCTCACCGGTTCGGGCGAGAAGGCCTTTGCTGCAGGCGCCGACATCAAGGAAATGAGCGAGAAGGCGGCAGCCGACTTCTATCTGGAGGATTTCTTCGCTGCGTGGACCAGCGATCTCGTCAAGAAGACCCGCAAGCCATGGATCGCGGCAGTCAATGGCTTTGCCCTGGGCGGCGGCTGCGAACTGGCGATGATGGCCGACTTCATGATCGCTTCGGAGAATGCCAAGTTCGGCCAGCCCGAGATCAAGCTCGGCGTTGCGCCCGGCATGGGCGGTTCCCAGCGCCTTACCCGCGCCATCGGCAAGTCGAAGGCGATGGAAATGTGCCTGACCGGACGCATGATGACCGCGAAGGAGGCAGAACTCGCTGGCCTGGTGGCGCGGGTGGTGCCGCTCGACGAGCTGGTCGAGGACGCGCTTCACACCGCTGCGGTCATCGCTTCGATGCCGCCCATGGCCGCGATCGCCAACAAGGAAATGGTGAACGCTGCCTTCGAGACTACGCTGGATCAGGGCCTGGTCATGGAACGCCGCATCTTCCAGATTCTCACCGCGAGCGCGGACAAGCAGGAAGGCATGGCCGCGTTTGTCGAGAAGCGCGAAGGCAAGTGGAAGGGACGCTAGAATGAAAATCGCTTTTATTGGCCTGGGGAATATGGGCGGCGGTATGGCCGCCAACCTCGTCAAGGCAGGGCATGAGGTCAGTGCCTTCGATCTGTCCGAAGCGGCGCTGGAAACGGCGAAGTCCAACGGCTGTGCCACCTTCACCGATGCCGCGGAAGCCTGTTCGGGCGCAGAGGCGGTCGTGACCATGCTGCCCAATGGCGCGATCGTGAAGTCTGTCTACACGAACAGCGTTTTCGGCAGTGTGCAGGACGGCGCGGTCCTTCTCGATTGCTCTACCATCGATGTCGCCACGGCAAAGGAGGTCGCAGCCGCGGCCCAGGCGGCAGGTTACGACATGGTCGACGCCCCGGTTTCCGGCGGCATTGCGGCGGCCAATGGCGGCACTCTGACCTTCATGGTCGGCGGCACCGAGACGGCCTACAAGCGTGCCGAAGAGATCCTGAAAAGCATGGGCAAGGCGGTGATCCATGCCGGTGATGCAGGGGCGGGCCAGACGGCCAAGATCTGCAACAACATGCTGCTCGCCATTACCATGATCGGCACGGCAGAGGCGATGAAGATGGCCCAAAGGCTGGGTCTCGATCCGCAGAAATTCTACGAGATCAGCTCGCAATCCTCGGGCTACAATTGGTCGCTCAATGCCTATACCCCCCTGCCGGGTGTGGGTGTCGACAGCCCTGCGGACAAGGATTACCAGGGCGGCTTTGCCACCGCGCTGATGCTCAAGGATCTGCGGCTGGCGATGCAGGCTGCCGAAAGCGCCGATGCCAACACGCCGCTTGGCCAGCATGCCAGGGAGATCTACGAAGGCTTCGCCGAGGAAAATGGCGGGCTCGATTTCTCGGCGATCATTCGTACGCTCTAGGGCTGGTTCGGCGAACGCGCCGGGCAGCCCCTTGCGCATGAGCGGAATCCTGCTCGCATGAGGCGGATCGTGCAGATAAGCGGCGTATGGCCGGATATTGCGCTTCAGCTTTCCTAGGAAGCGCAGAAGCGAATTGCCTAGGATGCTGGCCACAAGAACAAGGCCAGCAAGAGGGGCGAAGCCAATGAGCTTTTTGGCGATCCAGTGTTCACCATCCAACAAGACAGCATGCAGGCTGCGCGGCGCGATGCTGGCAGGAACAGCGGCCATTCTGCTGGCCTTCCAGCCTGCCACTGTCATGGCGCAATCGGGCGCATTGTCGGGGCTGGAAAGGTCCGAAGGGTTCGTCCCGTTCTACTGGGACGCCGACGATGGCAAGGTGCTGCTCGAAGTGCCGGTCTTCGACGAGGATGTGCTCTATTACGTCTCGGCCGCGACCAATCCCGGCTCGGTGCAAGTCTTCATGGATCGCGGGGTCATCTATACTGCGGTCATCCATTTCGTGCGTTCGGGCGACAAGGTCGCGGTCAACCAGATCAATCTGGATTTCCGCGCGCTGAATAGCAGCGCGGCAACCGCCCAGGGAACGGTTGATTCCTTCCCGACCTCGGTGCTGGCAGTATTGCCGATTGTGTCGGAAAGCGGCGGCAGGGTCGTCGTCGACGGCACGCCGCTGTTCATGCGCGATGCGGGTTATGTGTCGGCGCGGCTTAAACGTTCGGGACAGGGCGACTTCAGGTTTGAACCGGGAAAAAGCCTGTTTTACCCGCCGCGTATCAAGGCCTTCCCCGAGAATACCGAGATCGAGACGATTGCCAGCTTCACCTCCGCCGCGCCGGGCGTGGCTGTGCGCGAGGTGATGCCCTCGCCCGATACGTTCACCATGCGCATCCACCATTCCTTCCTCAAGGCGCCGACGGGATATGTCCCGCGCGAGGCCGATCCGCGCATCGGTGTCGGCTCGATCCAGTTCCAGGATTTTTCCAAGCCGATTGACGAGAGTCCGTTCACCGAATGGGTGCGGCGTTGGCGGCTGGAGAAGAAGGATCCGACTGCCGCGATGAGCGAGCCGGTCGAGCCGATCGTCTATTACTTCGATCCGGCCATTCCCGACCCGATCCGCGAGGCGATGAAGACCGGCCTGCTATGGTGGAACGCTGCCTTCGAGGAAGCGGGCTTCATCAATGCCATAGAGGCGAAGGACGCGCCGCCCGACATGGACCCGATGGACATCCGCTATGCCTATATCCTGTGGATCCAGCGCGACGGGCGCGGTTTTTCGTCTGCGGGGACATTTGGCGATCCGCGCACTGGCGAGGTGATCGGGTCCAAGACCCATATGGACACCTACCGGATGCGGACCATTGCCAATTACTACGAGGCCTATGCGGGGGGCCTGCCCGAAGATGGCAGCGGACTGACGCTGGCCGATCCCAGCCTTGTCAGCACCGACATCTATAATGCCATGCCCGAGGGGCAGCGCGACATGGCCTATCTGCGCCAGGCAGTGCTGACCGCGCATGAGCTGGGCCATACGCTTGGGTTCGGGCACAATTGGAACGCCAATTTCAACGACCGTTCCAGCGTGATGGAATATCCGGTGCCGCGCGTGACGGTGAAGGACGGCAAGCTCGACCTGTCGGAAAGCTTCATGACCGAAATCGGCGAATACGATACCTTCATGACGCGCTACGCCTACACACCTTTGCCCGAGGCGCAGGAAGAGGCCTATCTCGACCAGATCATTGCCGAGATGCGTGCCGATGGCGTGATGTACACGCTGCGCAGCGACCCGCGCTACCAATGGTATGTTGATCGGCCCGGCCCGGTTGAGGAATTGCGTGACATGGCGCAGGTGCGTGAGATCGCCCTCGCCAATTACGGCCCTGGCATGCTCAAGACTGGCGAGCCTTACGGCGCGATGCGCGATTTGCGGCTGTGGATGGTCTATCTGCAGGAACGCTATGCCATCGAGTTCGGCCAGCGCTATATCGGCGGGCTGCTGCAGAACATCGTCCTGAAGGACAAGGAAAACGGCCTGCCGCCGACCGAGTTTATTCCCGGTGCCAAGCAGCGCGAGATCCTCGGCCTGATCCTCGATACAGTGGAACCGGCGAAGCTGACGATCCCTGAAAGCCTGCTCGCCCAACTGGTGCCCGATCCGGGCGTCAACCGCGAGGACATGTCGAGCGATCCGGTGTTCGACCAGCTGCGCGCCGCCCGCATTCTGGCGGCCATGGCGATCGAGCCGCTGTTCGACGCCGACCGCTCGGCGCGGATCGTGGCGCTGAGCGCCCGTCAGAGCGACCCGCTGACCTATCCGCAGATGGTCGATGCGGTGCTGGCGAAGACCTGGGACGTGAGGCCTTCGGGCACGGCGCAGGAACGCGCCTTGCTTCGCGTGACGCAGAACGTGACGATGCTTTCGATGATGAAGCTGGGCGCTGCCGAAGACGCCTCCCCCGACGCGCAATATTACGTGCTCGACCGGCTGGCGGGGCTGGCCGACGATCTGGCTTCGCGCAAATCCTCCGATCCGCTGACTTCGGCGTTCTATCGGGAGAGCGCGCGACAGATCGAGCGCTATCTTGATGATCCGAAGGAACACGCGCCCGGCAAGATCATGCCTGATTGGGGCGAGCAGCCGCGCTCGCGCTACCCGTCGGAACCCGGCCCGCCGCTTTGAGTGGGTCCGTGCTGCCTAGAAGCCGAAGCGCAGGCCCGCCCATATCGTGCGCGGGGCGCCAAGATCGATGGAGCCGGACTGGTCGCGGGTGATCACCTGCTCGTCCGTCAGGTTCTCGGCCCGTAGCACCAGCGCGAACTTGCCGGACAGCGGGATGCTGGCAAAGGCATCAAAGGTGGTCGCGGCGGGCAACAGGTTCGTTTCCAGATCGCTCTCAAACTGCGCGCCCACATGGCGCAGCGTGATCGACATCAGCCAGTTTTCGCGGGGGCGATAGCCCAGAGTGGCGCTGGCTGACCATTCGGGTGTTTGTGCAGGCCGCAGCCCGTCAAGCGCCACCGCTACGCCTGAGCCCTCCACCCGCGCATAGGTCCAGGCGAGCGAGGCGTCGAAGCGGAAGGCCCCGCGTTCGGCGTGTGCGTCCGCCTCGACCCCGCGCGATCGTAGCGCATCGACATTGCGCCTCTGCCTCAGATTGTCGGCAATGGTGACATTTGCGATGGCGTCGTTCACGCGATTGTCGAATGCGGTCAGCGACAGGGAAAGGCCGGGGGAGGGCGCATAATCCAGTCCCGCTTCGAACCCCACCAGCCGTTCATTGCCCAGGCTTGCATTGGCCTGTGTCACGACAGGAAAGACCACGAAGGGGCGGTAGAGTTCGTTCAAGGTGGGCAGGCGCAGGCCAGTATAGGCCGCCGCGCGCAAGGCCACTGCCCCGCTCACACGAAGCCGCGCGCTGCCGCGAAACGAGCCCTGCCAGCCGGATCGATCCGCATAGGTCTCGTCGATTACCAGCGCGCCAGAACCGTCGCGTTCGGTGAAGAAACCGCCGGTGATGGCGTAGCGGTCGAGCCGCGCCCCGCCGCTCAGCGTCAGCCGCCCCATCGTCCAGTCGGTTTCGGCGAACAGGCCAAGGTCGGTATTGGTGCCGCCGGCATTGCGGTTGGCGGTCACCGCGCCGGAAAAGGCACTGTAGGCGGTCTCGTAAAGCTCGCCCTCCGACTGGCGGAAGTCCAGGCCGAGGCGCAGGATATGATCGTCCCCGACCGGCGGGCGCAACTCGATCTTTCCGCCCAGCCCGGTCGAGGGCGTGTTGCGCTGGTCGAGAACGGGCACGAACCGGGTCGAGCTGATCACGATATTGTTGAAATTGCGGTTTTGCGCATAGGCGAGCACGTCGAACTGCCAGGCGCCGCGACCGACCAGGCGCAGGCTTGCGTCATGTCCGCGGATGGCATTGTCGGCACCCTTGAAGCGCAGCGTGCGCTCATCCTCGAAAGCCAGTGCGCGGGCCTGCAATTCGATATCGCTGCTGACCTGGCTGACAGCGCGCAATTGCAGCGATTTCGCGTCGAATGCGGACTTTGCGCTGGCCGGAACGCGGCGGTCTGATGGTGTGGTGTAAAAGCCTTCGCCCCGGTCCCAGCGCCCCGACAGACGAGCAAAACCGTCATTCCATTGGTGCGACAGGCTGGCCGATGCCTCGGTTTCGCCGCGATCATTGCCGAGCAGGCTGGCAGAGACCGGGGAAATTTCGGCTGCGCCTGCACTGGTCAATGCAATCGTGCCCGCCAGTGCGCCAGCCCCGAACGGCCCCGAACCGCCGCCGCGCGTGACCTTGACGCCCGAAAGTCGCTCGGGCGCGATGGCGGAAAAGGCGAGAGAGCCGAAAAAGGGGTCGGCCATCGGAACGCCGTCGAGCAGCACCAGTGCGCGGCTCGTCGCATTGCCGCCCAGGGCGCGCAAGGTGGCGCCCTGCGCCGAGGGGTTGGCGCTGCGACTGTCTGAACGGCGGAATTGCTGGAACCCGGCGATCGATCCCAATGCGTCCTCGATCCGGCCCGAAGGCGTCGACAACAGGCGCTCTGGGTCGATCTCGACAGTTGAATATCCTGCGGCACCCGGCGTATCGTCGAGCCCGCGCCCGGTGACGACAATCATGCCAATGGCGCGGAGGCGTTCGGTGCCATTGGCGTCATCGGCATCCGGGGCATCCTGGGCGGTGACTGGTGAGGAAAGTGCGATTGCGCCAAGCGCTGCGGCACCAGGGAGAATAGATCGAATGGTCATTGTGCGTCGCAATATTCGTCCGCACCTGCAATGCCAAGAGCGGTGATACGAACTGGCTTGGCAAGTGTGCTAGGAAGGAACAGCGGCGGGATCGCGATTGCTGGGAACCATCCGGGCGGACTACGCCGATTAAACTATTCGGAATGGCCCGAAGCGCGGTTATACCATGTCGCTGAATGAGGGTTGCAGCTGGTCCTGCAAGGGGTGGGGCCGGAGTTTGATGTTTGTAATGCCATCTCAACACCCGGGCCATTGCACGGGTGCGGGGGCATTTCACGACCGGGCCATGTCCCGGCAGTCATGAGGATCACGGCGATGCCCGCAGCCAACCGTCCAGCTCTGTCCGTGGTGGCGCCCTGCTATAACGAGGAAGGCGTGCTGCACGAGCTGCACCGGCGCCTCACCGAGGTTTGCACCGGCATCATAGGCGAGGGCTACGAGATCGTGCTCGTCGATGACGGTTCGAAGGACGCAACCCGCTCGATCATTGCCGAAACTTGCGATGCCGACCCTCATGTGGTCGGTGTGTTCCTGTCGCGCAATCACGGCCACCAGCTGGCCCTGACCGCCGGGCTCAATGTGTGCCGGGGAGAGCGGATACTCATCATCGATGCCGACTTGCAGGACCCGCCCGAATTGCTGGGCGACATGATGGCGCTGATGGATGAGGGGGCGGATGTCGTCTATGGACAGCGCGTCGCCCGCGACGGCGAATCGGGTTTCAAGAAAATCACCGCGGCGATGTTCTACAGCTTGCTTGGCAACATGGTCGATGTCGAGATTCCGCCCAATACCGGCGATTTCCGGCTGATGAGCCGCCGCGCGCTCGACGAGCTTAACCGCCTGCCCGAACAGCACCGTTTCATCCGCGGCCTGGTCAGCTGGGTGGGCTTCAAGCAGGTGCCGCTCAAATACCACCGCCATGCCCGCTTTGCCGGGTCAACGCATTATCCGCTCAAGGCGATGATCCGCTTCGCCATCGATGCGATCACCGGATTTTCGGTCGTGCCGCTGAAGCTGGCGACCTATCTTGGCGTTTTTGCCGCGCTGGTCGGCGTCATCATGATGGGCTGGACAGCCTATTCGTATTTCGCCGGCATCGCCATTCGCGGCTGGACCACCATCGTCGCGCCAATGCTGATCCTGGGCAGTACGCAGCTGCTGGTGCTGGGGGTAATCGGCGAATATCTGGGCCGCCTCTACATGCAGTCGAAGAACCGCCCGCTCTTTATCATCGAGGAGATCCGGCGGAGCGATGCCAATGCCGCCTCCCCGATACAGGAAGTGCGGTTCAGCACGTCCGACCAGAACGAGGCCAAGTCAAAGAACGTCGCCTGACGCGCAGCTGCGCCGGGCCTGATGCGCCTCAGCCAATGGCCGAGGCGATTCGCGTCGAATTGGCCATCAGCGTGAAGGTGAGGTTCTTGGCAGGCATGAAGGGGAAGCTTGCCCCGTCCGCGACGAAAAGGTTGGCATAGTCCCATGACTGGCCGACGGGCGAAACGGCCCATTCGCGTCTCTCGGCGCTCATCGGCAAGGTGCCTCCATAATGGACGCCCGCGCCAACCGGGCGCACATGCGCCATTCCGGGCACGAAGGGCGCGCCAAGCCGGGCAAAGAATTTCCCTACCTTACCCATCGTTTCGCGGATTTCGGCATCCTCGCCAGCAGCCGGACGATAGCGTGCCATCAATGCGGGCCACTCGCCGCCATCTTCGACCAGAGAGAGGAAATTGCCCGGGCGCCGCGTATCGGCATAGTTGATGTTGGCGACGCCCAGGCCCGAACGCAGCGCGCGGAAGACATGGGCCGCCGTCTTGATGTCGAGCGGCAGGCTCTGCACCACGGGGTGAGCAGATGCTGTCTTCATCGTTGTCACCTGGCCGTGCACGTAGTGGCGCGGCGCCGCCTGCGGGAGGCCGAAGGCAAGCTGGTGGTACTGGTAGCTGTCAGGCTCATAGGCCTTGCCGAGCATCGTCCAGTTGAAAAACGGTGCCAGCACCTGGCGATTGTCCATCAACCCTTCGAGCCGCACAATCTCGCCCGTGGCCTTGTAATGCGTGCGCAGGACGAGGTTGGAGGAATTGATCGCGCCCGCCGCCAGCACATAGGCATCGGCGCTGAAGCGTTCCGTGGCTCCGCCCGCGACCGGATAGGCCAGCGCTGCCGACAGCCCGCCTTCGCCATCGCGCTCGAAATGGCTGACGAAATATCCGGGGCGATAGTCGAACGCATCGAAGCCCATGCATTCGCGCAATGTCATCGAGGGCGTGTAGAAAGCGCCATTCGGACAGCCCCAAAGGCAGCGCCCGCAGGATCGGCAGGCCTCGCGCTCGCCGCGCGGTGCGGTCAGTACCGCCTGGCGCGAACGGCCGAAGCGCACCGCATGCTTGGCGCGCAATTTGTCGCGGCGCCGCTGGTAACGCTCCATCAGCGCCCCTGAAGAAACGTCGAGCGCAGTGGGGATCGCCAGATTGTCATGCGTGGTGAAGCCGACATCGTCCTCTTCGCCGGCAACCCCGATGCGTTCCGCTACTTCGCCGTAATGCGGGGCAATGTCGGCATGGGTAAAGGGAAAATCCGCCAGGTCGGTATCGTCGAAGGCATAGCTGCCCCCGGTCCAGGATTCGGCCAGCCCACCGGCGGCGAAGGACGTCAGCGGGGTAAAGCCATCGGTCTGCAGGCGGAAGCGCTCGTCGCCGCCAAAGACGTAGTCCTTGCTCGGCGGCAGGCCGTAATACTCCTGGTCTGCAGCCGGATCGGGCGAAGGCAGAGTGATGGCGCCGTGATCGCGCCCGAGGAAATATTCGACCGGGTCGGGCAATTGGCTCTTCAGCCCCATGAAGCTCTCGGCAGGCGCGGCACTCGATGGCCTAGCATGGCCGACATCGACCATTGTCACCGCATGTCCTTTGCGCAGCACGGTGAGCGCGAAGTGGACCCCGCTCGGCCCCGATCCGACAACAAGGAACCTCACGCTTCTTTTGCGCCAGTCAGGCGCGCTGCACCCAGCAGCAATACGCCGCCGACCAGCGAAGCGGCAAAGCCGAGTCCATGGCCGGCCAGCTTCCATATGCTCGACAGCGGGCCCGGTGCCTGCGGTGCCTCGAAAATCGCATTGGTCGGATACTGGTTCTCCAGAATTGCCGCCATGATGATCAGTTTTCGGCGCAGGGCCCCGCGCCGGGCAAGCAGCGAACAGACCGCATCGACGCAGCGCGCATGGCGGGGGCTGCGCATTGCGACGGCGAGCGCGCGCCGGTCGAAGGCAGCGAGTGTGGCCTCACTCGCCATTCCGTGGGCCCTATTGGCGGCGATATAATGGCGCAGGGCGGCATTTGAGGGAGGCTTGCCGCTGAGGTTGCGGGCGAAGATGTCGGCCTCGCGCTCCAGCGTCGCGCCGTCGTGCGGCGTCGATGCGGGCGGGGCGGGCGGCGGGCCTTCGCTATCCCTTCGTGTCAGCTGCGCCAGCATGGCCGACAGGCTCGGCATGGTTGGTCGCAGCCGCGCCATCAGCCAGTTCGGGGCGGCGGTGCTGTCATTGGCGAACAATGCCAATTGCCCTGCCGTCACCGGAAGAAAGGGTCTTGCTACCGGCTCGACCAGCGCCAGCATGGCCCGCGGCAGACCCAGCGGCACGGCCACGACCGGGGCGGGCTTGCCAGCGACGGCGCGGCGCACTTCGCCCAGGAAATGGCGGAAGGTTTCGGGATCGGCACCGCCCAGATCCAGTGTCTCGCCGTCAAACCGCTGTTCCTCCAGCACCAGCGCGATGGCGCGGGCGACGTCCTGGACCATGACCGGCTGCAGCGAGACGGGCGCCTTGCCCTGCGGCAACGGGATTACTGGCAGGCTGGCGATCATGCGAAGCGTGCCCCAGATGGGCGAATCCGCCCCCAGCACGACGGTGGGCCGCACAATGGTGAAGGCCAGGCCGCTTTCGCGCACCAGCCTTTCCGCCTCCGCCTTGCTCTGCGCATAGGCGTAATGGCGCTGGTCGGCATAGCCGGCGGCGATCGTGCTGACATGGATCAGCTGCGCGACGCCCGCTTGTTTGCAGGCTTCGATGAGCTTGCGCGTCCCTTCCACATTGACACGGGCATAGTCGGCAGGCGCGGCCTTGCCCGTCAGCGCGGCAAGGTGGACAACGGCATCTGCTCCCTCGAGCGCGGCGCGGTAGCTGTCGGGTTCGAGCAGGTCGCCCGCCACGAACCCGTCGCCCGCGCCCGATCCGGCGGGATTGCGCAGCACGCCGCGAAGGCTCCACGCGCTGCCTGCCAGCTGCTCGCGCAGGGCGGTGCCGACAAAGCCGCTGCCGCCGGTAAGAAAGATCGTGCTCATCCGCCTCCGGCCAAGGTCTGTGAGGCCGGGTTCAGGCGGTAAATGCCGATCATGCCGATCTGTTTTTCCAGTTCGTAATTGGCCTCGAAAAAGGCGGCGAGCTCGGGAAAGTCAGCGAGCAGTTCATCGGCGGGGCCTTCGCCTGTCCAGTTCAGACCGGTCACGAACCATGTCGGTGGGCTGGCGGTCAGTTGCGCCATTGCCTGCGCGCGATACTGGTTGCGATAGGCGCCCGGCTCGGTCAGCGGCATGAGGAAGGTAAAGCGCGTCGCATCGGGCCGGTCGGCCAGATAGGGGATCGTCGAATCGCAGCCCCACAGAAAGATGCGTTCATCCTGTCCGGACTGGCTGGCGATGTATCGGGCAGCGGCAATCTCGTCGGCGGCCTTGTAGAGGCGGAACTCGTAAATCGCGTAATAGGCTTCGGCGCCTGCGCCAAGAACGCGGTGCTGGACCAGGCGGACCACGTCACGCACCGGCCTGGCGACGGTCGCGGTCAGGATCAGCGCGCCAGCCGCCAAGCCAACCAGCGCCCACAGGCCGGGTCGATCTTCGCGCCGCAAGAGATGGTCGATGCCGAATGCGCCGAGGATGAAGATCGGCGGATAGGACGCGAACCAGTGATAGACGAAGAACTTGGCCTGGATGGCGACGCAGAAGAAGGCGACCGCCATCCAGGCAAGCAATGTCCAGATCAAGCGAGGGTCGGCCCGCTTTGCCCAGACGCCGAGGAGGGCGAAGGGTGCGGTCAGCACGATCGGCGCCTTGAGCGCGAAAGAGGCAATTCCGGCCAAAACGGCGCCCACGCTCATGTCGGCCTTCACATAGCTTGAAAGCGGATAGAGCAGGTGCACCTCGATCATCGCTCCCAGGCCTCCGCGTGCAGCGAAGTAACCGGCGATCAATGCCACGGGGATGATGGCGCCCAGCGCCAGCCCCGCTGCCAGACCGATGCGCCGCTGCCAGCCCAGTTCGCCGGATAGCGCGAGAAATACCAGAGGCGCGGCGCCCATGGCGAAGTAGAACGGCTTCACCAGCCCCGTGCAGCCGATCATGATTCCGCAGAACAGGAGCCTGCCCACGGTCAGCCGCGCGCTGGCGGCAAGCAGCGGCATGATGCCGACGATAAGGCTGGTCGTGACCCAGCTTTCAGGCTGGGCGGTGAACAGCCAGCCCGCCGAGGAGACCCACAGATACGTCGCCAGCGCTGACCATGCGGCGATCTTCCATCCGGCAAGCGCGCGCATGGATACGAACATCACAAACCCGGCCAGCGCCCAATAGGCGAGGTCCATCAGGCGCACGCCCCACATGGTCGGCCCGAATAGCAGCTCTGCCAGCGCGAAGGGGATATAGGCGATCGGCCCCTTCATGTCCCAGCTGTCCACAAAGGGAACGCCGCCGTCTATGTATGAAGTGCCGACCGACCCGATGATGCCGTGATCCCAGGCGAAGGGCAGGAACAGCGAGGAGACGGCGAAGGCCAGAGTGGCGATGCCGGTAGCGGCCAGCCCGAGCACGAGCAGGCTGTCGAGCGACAGCTTCTCGGCGAACCGTCTCGCCATCATATCCAACTGCATTGGCTGCCCCAAATGACCGCGCACCTTAAGCCATAATCTCATTACCAGCGCGCTAAGCTAATGATATTCTCATAACTGGGCGGCCAGGGTGCAATTAGTGATTAGAAGCCGTCCCATAATGCCGCAGGAACAAGGGTAGCCACCGCAATGCCGGAAGCCGGAGCCATGGAAGAACGCCCAGCCGGGTTGACGACAGCGCGCGAACAGGTGCTGCGTTTTGCCGCTGTCGGCGTGGTCGGCACCGCGATCCACTACAGCGTGCTGATCGCCATGGTTGAGCTGGCCGGGACCGGGCCGGTGGTCGGCACCTTTGCCGGTTTCATGGTGGCGGCGTTCTTCGCCTATCTGCTCAACAGCCGATACACCTTCAGGGCGCAGCTCGATCTGAGGAAGGGCCTGCTGAAGAATTATTCCAGCCTCGCCGTGGGCCTGGCTATCAATATGGGCACGGTGGCGCTGCTTACCTGGTTCGACGTGCCTTATATCGCTGCGCAGGCCGTGGCGACGGTGCTGGCCTTTATCTGGAATTTCCTGGCCTCGAAATTCTTCGTCTTCCGGCACTGAGCGGGACTGACAAGGCGCCTAGCGCGAATTGCGGCGATAGATGTCGATCGCGCCAAAACTGCGATCAAAGCTGTAGTTCGCTTCGAGGAAAGCAGCGAATTGGGGGAAGGCCTCCAGCGTATCGGCGCGCGGTTCGCTCGTGCGCCAGTTTATCCCGACCACGACGAAGGCGGGCGGATCGGCGGTAAGGCCGGCCATCGCCTCCGCGCGATATCCGGGCCGGTATGGGCCATCGAGGCTCAACGGCATTTCGAAGGTGAAGCGGGTCGGGTTTGGACGGTCGGCAAGATAAGCGAGCGTTGCATTATTACCCCAGACGAACAGGCCTTCGTCGGGCGCACTGCTGGCGGCGATATAGCGGGCTGCCGCCAATTCGTCTGCGGCGTTGTAATTTTGCTCTTCCGTAATTCCGCCCGGCAGGAAGCTGTAGGAATTGTAATAGAGGTCGGGCGCACGCTTCAGGCCGAGATAATATCCGGCCTTGGCCACATCGTAAAAGGGAAGCGCGCAAACTTGCGCGAAGAAGGCCAGTGACGCGGCGACCGCGATAAACCCGCTCGTGCGCTTCTCCGATTGGTCACGAAGCAGGCCTGCAACGCCGATTACGGCCAACAGCAGCAGCGCAGGATAGAGCGGCACCCAGTGATAATAATAGAATTTTCCCTGCAGGATGACGGCCAGAAAGTTGGCCGTAATCCAGCCTGCGATCGGCCACAACACGGCAGGTCGTCCACGCAGGTTCCAGGCACCAAGGGCGAGGAAGGGCAGCATCAGAGCGATGGTCGGGCGCGAGAAAAAGGCAGCGAAACCGATAAGCGGATTGGTCCCGGTATCGAGCGCGCCATAGGATTTGAGCGAATAGAGCAGGTGGACTTCCAGCGCCTGCCAGAACCCGCCACGCAGCGCGAAATAGGCGATGGTAAGCGCGACCGGGAGGGCGGCGGACAGGCCCGTTGCGATGGTCAGGGACGTCCTTCTCGTCAGCGCCAGCCCCGGCGTTAGCGCGATTGCCAATAGCGGCACGATCCCGAAGGACCAGTAGACCGGCTTGACGAGGCCGACGCACCCGACGAGCAATCCGGCGAGGATTACCCTGCGCAGGCTGGGCGCGCCCCGGCCGGCAAGGATTGGGGCAAAGGCAATGATGGTTATCACCGTCGCCCAGACTTCGGGCGTGGCGGTGAAGAACCAGCCCCCGGCGGCGATCCAGAAGTAGAATGCGAAACCGGCCCCGATGCCCGTGGCACGATCGGTGAGCGCCGCGACCAGCCTGTAGAAGGCAAAGCACCCGGCACCGATGATCACCAGATCGAAAATTCGCACGCCCCACATGGTTCGTCCGAACAGCAACTCGGCCACCGCATAGGGCAGATAGGAAACCGGCCCCTTCATGTCCCAACTGTCGACATAGGGCAGGCCGCCATCGACGTATGAGCTTCCGACCGAGGCCATGATGCCGTGATCCCAGCCAAAGGGCAGGGCGATCGAAGCCAGCGCGTGGCATGCCGTCGCCAGGACTGCGACACCAAAACAAATCCTGGCCCAGTATGCGAGCGACCGGGGCCGGGCGGTTACCGCATCAATCCAGCGCATAGGCAACGATATGGGCGGGTTCGTGGCCCCCGCCGTTCATGGCGGCATAGCTGCCCGAGACCATAACGACCATCTGCTTGCCCGAGCGGGGCGCGACATAGGTGATCGGGGTGGCCTGACTGCCCTCCGGCAGTTTGTCTGACCACAATTCCTTGCCCGTCAGGCTGTCGATCGCGCGCAGCCGGCGATCGCCCACCGCGCCGATGAAGGTGATGTCGCCAGCAGTCGCCACCGGTCCGCCGACGACGGGCGGCGCGCCAATGGTGAAGGGAAGGCGGGAGGCGATGCCGAACGGGCCGAGGTCTTCTGCCACGCCGAGCGGGCGCTCCCACACAGTCTCGCGGTTGTTGAGGTCGATGGCGGTCAGGATCGCGAAGGGGGGCTGCTGGCAGGGCACGCCCAGCGCGGTCATGAAGGGCCCGGCAACCACGCCGTAATCGGTGCCTTCCTGCGGATAGGCGAAATCTTCTGCGCGCGAATCCGGCGTTCTGGGCACCAGTTTGATGATCATGGCGAAGCGATTGGACGGCACGATCAGCAGGTTGCGGCCCGGATCGATGGTCACGCTGCCCCATTCGACGCCGCCCAGCTGGCCCGGATAATTCATCGATCCTTCGCCCAATGCGGGGGGCGTGTAGATGCCATCATAGCGGAATTGGCGGAAGTTGATGCGGCACAGGAGCTGATCGAAGGGCGTGATGCCCCACATGTCGGCTTCTGTCAGGGTCCCTCCCCCAAGGTCGGGCATGCCGACCGGGAAGGGCTGGGTCGGCGCGGTCCATTCCCCCGGAACGTCGGTCTGCGGCACGGCCCTTTCGACGGTTTCGACCAGCGGGGTGCCGTCGCGGCGATCCAGCACGAACAGCTGGCCGCCCTTGGTCGCCTGCAGCAACGCCGGGACCGGACCCTGTTCGGTCGGCATATCGAAAAGCACCGGCTGTGCGGCGAGGTCATGATCCCAAAGGTCGTGACGGACCATTTGGTAGGACCAGCGCACCTCGCCGGTCTTCACGTCGAGCGCGACCACGGAGCTGGCGAAATCTTCCCACAGCGGATCCCGGTGGCTGCCGACGAAATCGGGCGTGGCATTGCCGGTCGGCACATAGACAAGGCCGAGTTCGGGGTCGCCGCTCATCAGAGTCCATGAATTCGGGGTGCCGCGGGTGAACATTCCCGGCGCCTCGGGCATGCCGGTTTCTCCGGGTCGCCCCATGTCCCACGCCCATGCGAACTGGCCGGTCCGGGCATCGAAGGCGCGGATTACGCCGGAGGGCTCTCCAACCGAGATACCGTCCTGCACGAGCCCGCCGACAATCACATAGCCGTCGATCACGGCGGGCGGAGAGGTGATGTAATACTGGCCAGGGGGAACCGGGCCCATGCTTTGCTTGAGCGAGACCTGCCCACCTTGGCCAAATTCGGGGCAAGGTTTGCCCGTGGCGGCGTCAAGGGCAATCAGCCGGGCATCGAGCGTGCCCAGAATGATGCTTTGCGCGCAGAATGCAGACTCGCCCCCCGTTCCGACACTGCCTGTTCCGACACTGCCCGTTCCGACACTGCCCGTCCCGCCAATGTCTGTCCCGGCATCGTAATAGGCGACGCCGCGGCAAATCGCGCTCAGCACACCGTCGAGATCGACCTGCGGATCATGGCGCCAGAGCAGGCTTCCGTCTTCGGCATCGAGCGCCAGGATGACATTGTTGGCGAGGCAGATGAACAGCCTGCCATCAATTTCCAGCGGGACCGCCTCGTCACGAGATGCGATCTGTGAGGTAAGAGGCCCGGGTTTCTCCTCCGTATAGGTCCACACCCGTTTAAGCTGATGGACATTGGCCCGGTCGATCTGTGAAAGATCGGCAAATCGCGCGCCGCCCGGATCCTGCCCCGGATGGCGCCAGCCGGCCAGCAGGCCCTCTACTCCCGAACGTTCGGCGATGGCATTGTCACCGGCAGTCCGGACCGTCGGCTGCAGCGCCACCAGCACGGCGACGATCGTTGCCACCGCCACCGCCCCTGCGGCGTAGGCCGTGGCGGGAAGGGAGGGGCGTTGGCCCGAAAGACTATTGCGGCGAACGGGCTTCAGCCTTCCGGCGATGCAGGGCAGCGCATAGAGCGGCAGCAGCACACTTATGAAATTGACGCGCGGCAGCAGCGCCCAGCCATCCAGGCCAACCTCGGCCAGTGCCCAGATCCAGGTCGCGGCAAAGACCAGCGCAGCCAGAACGATCGCCGAGCGTCGCTTGCGCATCAGCTGGACGGCAGAAGCGAGGAGGACCAGTCCGCTCAGCAGGTAGAACCAGCTCCCGCCTTCAGACACCAGCAATCCGCCAAGCCCGACCATCAAGCCAGCGGATCCCGCGACGCCTGCCGCGAAAAGCCAGAAAAACACAGCTGAAAATGCCCTGCCCATGCCGACTTCCTACAATGAAGCGGGGGTCAGTAAAGCCTTACCCCCAAATAGCCCCAAAACAGGCCATCATCCCGTCTGCCCCATGGCCAAGGCGTGCCTGCTTGACTTAATTACGCTGCAATCCAGAACGGTGTATATGTGAGTCTTGTGCAGCGCGGCCGCAGGAGTCCGGCAATTGGGAAGCTTCCTGTCCTTTTCCTATCAGGCGGTGGCAAAGCTTGCGCTGCTCGCGTCGGGTGTGCTGCTGCTCTGGCCGGGCGAGCTATTGCGGCAATCGACCAGCGACACCGCATCCACGGAGGCGCATCAGGCCGTCGCGACCGGTGAGTTTCTCGATACGATCGGCGTCGTGACCACGCTGCCCGACCGCGGCCAGCGGCTCGACAAGACAATCGAGATGTTGCGCCACGGCGGTTTTCGCTGGGTCAGGGCCGGGCCCGAGGGGCTGAGCGACAACGGCAAGACGACCATGCAAACCTATCTCGACCTCCATCGGAAAACCGGGGTCAGGTTCAGTTGGGGCCTGCTGAGCGGCGGGAACGACATCGATTATCTGCTCAGAACGGGCCGGGTGCTCGCAGATGAAGGCGCGCTGCTCGCATTCGAGGGCAATAACGAGCCCAACAACTGGGGTGTGACCTACCAGGGCGAGCGCGGCGGCAGGGGCAGCGACACCTGGCTGCCGGTGGCGAAATTGCAGCGCGATCTCTACAGTGCGGTCAAGATCGATCCGCAGCTATCTGACTATCCGGTGTGGACGATCTCGGAGCCCGGTTCGCAGATCGACAATGTCGGGCTGCAATTCCTCACCATTCCGCCGGGTGCGGATACGCTGATGCCTGAGGGCACGCGCTTTGGCGATTTCGCCAATGTTCACAATTATGTCTATCACCCGAACTCGCCATTCCTGACCGACAACAAGGTCTGGGATGCCGCCGATCCGACCTCGCATTCACGGGTCAACGGTCTTTACGGCAATTTCGGGCGGACCTGGTACAGGAAGTTCAGCGGTTATGACGACGACGCGCTGGCGACGCTGCCGCGCGTGACAACGGAAACAGGCCTCAGCGTCCACGGCCCGGTGACCGAGGAAATTCATGGCCTGCATCTGATGAACCTCTATCTGGCGCAGTTCAAACGCGGCTATGCCTATACGGCGGTCTATCTGTTGCGCGATCGAACCGACGAGGCAGGAAATCAGGCATACGGCTTTTACCGGCCCGACTATTCGCCGCGCCCTGCCGCCCAATACCTTCACAATCTAACCACGATCCTCGCGGATGAAGGCCGGATCGAGACGCCGGGCGCGCTGGAATACACGATCTCCGATCAGCCAGACACGGTCCACGACCTGCTCCTGCAGCGTAGCGATGGCGTGTTTCAGCTCGTCATCTGGGGCGAACGCCTGCGCGGCGAGGACAAGATCGAACTGCGGCTGGGCAAGCGGCCCCGGTCGATGATTCTCTACGACCCCACTGCCGGTGTCGAGCCGGTCTCGCGGCTGAGGCGTAAGAAGACGGTCGCGCTGACGCTGAGCGACCATCCGCTGATCATAGAGATCAGGCCCTGAACCATGCAGGCCGCAATTGACGCCTCGACCTGCATCTGCGCGGGAGCCCGCCGCGCCTGATCGGCAATCCGACCGCAGACAGACCCATGGTTGATTTCTTCGAAGAGCTGGGCCTTGTTCCCGGGGGCGGTTCCGACCGGCCTGCGGCGATTCCAACTGGCCGGCGGCGACGGGGCCAGGAAACGACTAGGGCGCGGTGTCCGATGGCACGACGACGCCATGGGCTTCGAGAAAGCGGGTGATGTCGTCCCACAGGGCGGTTTCGGGCGCGTCGATTGCATCTCCACCGGCGGCTTGCATCTCTTCATGTCCGAGCCCGTCATAGGCGACGAGCTGCGCCACGCCGCCCTTGGCGTGTATCTGCGCCATGAGCTGTTCGCTGTCCCGCGGTCTGGCAACCCGGTCCGACGAACCCACCAGAAACAGGACCGGCGGCAGGCTGTCGCCGACATGCCTGCCCATTGGCTCGAACCCGGTTTCCGGCCCGAAAATTGCTTCCTCGGTCTCTCCGTCGGGCGGGTACATGTTGTAAACGCCCGACAGACCCACCACGGCCTTCAGGTCGCGGCCCGCATCCATCTCCACGCTCTCAAGCCATCGCGGCCAGACGGTAAGGCTCAGCGCGTTGAACGCGCCGGCGGAATAGCCCATCAGCACCAGATTGTCCGGGTCACCGCCGTAATCCTGGATATTATCCATTACCCACCGCAAAGCGGCAGCGTTGTCGTAGAGGAAGTCCGGCCATGTTGCCGGGGGGTAGAGCCTGTAATCGGGCACCACTGCGACATAGCCGCGCCGCGCCAGATTGGCGGCGAACCAGATTTTGTCTTCCTTCGCGCCGCCGACCCAGGCGCCACCGTAAAGATAGACGATGACCGGTCGTGCGATCTCCCCCGCATTGGCGGGGGCGTAGATATCGAGCCCGTGGCGCTCACCAGGTGCATAGGCGATGTCGGTGGTGATCGTCAGGTCATCGAACGGGGCGGCCGCCGCATTGCGGTCTGGCCCGCTATTGCCGCGCAGGGTCATGGCCGAGAACAGCGCGACAAACGCGAGCAGCAGTGCCAGTGCGATCGTCAGAAGGGTCAGCCTCCTGCCGCCGAAAAGGATGTTCATGCCAGCGCTCCGAGCTGGAGGGGGAGGTCCGCCACACTGCCTCTCAGGGGCAGGATGGCCGGAATTGCGGACAATGTGCGGCCCTGTCGCGCTGCGGTCACAGCTCTTCGATCCGCTCGGGCGTCAAACGCCCACGAACGGCGTCGAACAACCCGATCCAGTTGCCCTTGGTGCGGCCGAGCCGATCGACCCAAGGTTCCGGGAAGAGGATCTTGCCATGATTGGCGAGGACGTTTCTGCTCATCAGCTTGAGCGCGAAGCCCAGGGGCATCGTGCCCTTACCGACCAGGTAGAGCGGATTGATGATCTGTGCATAGCCCAGCCTTATGCCAGGCGTGCGACCGTGTTTGGATCCCTGGTGAACACCGGCAAAAGCGCGTGTCCAGACGATCTTGCCACGGCCCTTGAGCGCGCCGGCGAAATCGACATCTTCCTGCCAGCCATAAAGCCGCAACCGTTCATCAAAGCGAATGTCCCTGACCGCCGAGGTGCGATAGGCCATGTTGCAGCCATAAAGGCCGTCGCATTCGCAGACGATGTCGTCGGGATAACCGCCCTGCGCATCGCGTGCGGCGACAATCTTTCGGGCATCCTCGCGGCTTATGCCTTCGGTCTTGATCCCGTCGGCGAGGACATGCCCGGTTGCCCCTACAACGTCGGGATGCGCGGCAAAGAAGCGGGAGACGTTTTCGATGGCGTGAAGCGAGGGCACGAAGTCGTCGTCGTAGAAGAGCACGATGTCGCAGCTTTCGCCGATAAGGTCGAGTGCGGCATTGCGCTGGCGCGTCAGGCCCTTGGGCGCGAAAATCGCCTTGACGTGTTCGGTCTCCACGAAGTCCTCGGGCAGGTCCTGCGGCGTGACGGTGGAGAAGAGCAGCAGCTTGGGTGGGACAGATTGGGCAGCCATCCTCTTGATCATGCAATTGAGCAAATCGGGACGGCCGAGGCTGGCGATTACAACGGCGACCGAGAGCGACTCTTGCGCGCGTGTCTTGGCCTGCGGTTCGACCGCGCCCGAAACCTCACCGTGGCCGATGTCTTTTGCTGCCATGACCTTCATGCATACTCTGCCCGCTGAAACAGAGGCCGCACTGGCTCAAGCTTGTCAAGCACATCAATGACCTGCCGTGCAGCTTCGCGCCAGGTAAATCCCTGAGCGCGAGCCTTGCCAACTGAACCGAGCGCCATGCCTTTCGCCGGATCGGCAGCCAGCCCGGCCAGGATGCGGGCCCATTCACCCGGATCGTCGGGGTCGGCATAGAGCGCGGCATCGCCGCACACTTCGGGCAATGCGCCGCAGGGCGCACAGACTGCCGGGGTTCCCAGAAGCATGGCCTCGAGCGGAGGCAGGCCGAAACCTTCGGTCGTCGATGGGAAGGCGAGCGCCCGCGCTGCCTCCATCAATGCGCGCAGTTCACCGTCCGAAACGCGTGCCGAGAATACCACGTTATCGGGGACGCGGTGACCCTGGGCAAGGAAGGCCTCCTTCGTGGTCGATCCGAACAGGACGAGCTTCATGTTCGCCAGTTCCTCGCGCGCGAAGGCCTTCAGGAGGACGCCGATATTCTTGTGTTCCTGCGTGGTGGATAATGCCAGGGCGAAGGGTGCCCCCAGCAGGCCCAATCGTGAAAGGATTGCGGGGTCCGCTGCGTCGCGCAAAACATGATCGACCCCATTATGGATCGTATGGATGCGGGTCAGCGGCGCGAGGCCCGCTTTAGCGATCTGCTCGCGCGAAAAATCCGAAACCGTCAGCAGGGTATGGTTGCGCCGTGTCAGAACGCCTTGCACCAGCCGGTACCAGAGGCGGAAAGCGAGCGAGTAGGATTGCGGCGACAAAATCACCTGTGCATCATGGATCATTGTGATCGCATTTGCCGAGGCCATCGGCCCGATATTGCACAGGTTTAGCAAGACCTTTCCGCCCTGCCTGGCGGGCAGGACAAGCTGCTCCCAAGCAATGGAATCCAGCGGACCGATCTCGCGCACGGGCAGGCGAATGTCCTGCGCGGCTTCGCGCCCGTCGCGCGAGTGCCAGACCTCGAACCGGCGGCCCTGCAAATGCGGGTCGTCCTGTTCCTGCATGTCGGCGAGCGCGTTGCAGATCTCGAACGCGACCCGGTGGACGCCGGTCATGGGCGCACGCAGGAACTTGCCGTTGATGATGATGTCCTGGGCCATAAGCTGGGGTAGAGTCTTGAAGTAGCGCCAAGGCCCGCGCAAGAGGGGCAAAGGTGTGATTGGCCCGGTATTGCGGCTGCGCCTCAAAACGGGGCAGTCCTGGGCAAAGGATTCACAAATACAGGGCCTTGCGCGATAGTGGAGCCATGCAGAAGGTGATTGAGGGAAATCCAGCTCTGTCGGCCCGAACCGGTCAGCAATTCGGCGATCTATACAGGCTGATGAACGAGCGCATCCTCGTCGAGATGATGGTGCTCGACGGCCACGTCTTCGACGCTGACCCTGACGAGGCGAGGGGCGAGGCGCGTTCGGCGCTCAAACGCTTTCGCGCGATGGGTCTGGAGACCGCCCCCGGCGCAGACGGTGCACATCTTTATGATCCGGTCGAAGTCGCCTGGTTCGCCAAGCAGGCGAGCCAGAGTGGCGATGACGACTATTTCCATGCCCACGAGGTCGAGACGGCCCGAAGGCTGGTCAGTGAGCGGCCAGTAGATGCGCCCAGACATGTCACCTTGCGCTATACGCGGATCTTTGATCTCGGCGATTTTCCGCAAGGCGAGACTCGCCGCCTGCGCATGCCACTGCCTCTCGAAGGGCGCTACAGCGCGGTTGAACTCGAACCCGAACTGCCGCCCGAAGTGACGCGGCACCGGGTCAGTGACGGGCGGCTCGAAGCGAAGGTTACGTCGACAGGATCGGGCACGGTGAGGATCGGTGCGCGGCTGAAGCTGGAGCTGGGCCCGGTCGAACCGGATGGTCCGCCCGATTCGGATCTTTACCTGCGCGATCAGGAGGGGATGGTCATCGTCACCCCGGAAATTCGCGCATTGGCGCAGCGGTTGGCAGGCGATGCCAGCGCGGAAAACGCCCTGCACGCTTTCTGGAAATACCTGATCGAGACAATGATGTTCTGCCAGGTCCATTATGATCAGGTCCCTGCCGACGCGCCGCTCGACTGGGTTTTGCGGACCGGCCATTACGATTGCCAGCTTGGTTCCTCGCTGCTGGTGGGGCTGTGCCGGGCAAGGGGCATTCCGGCGCGGCTGGTGGGCGGCAATTTCCTCTACCAACGCTCACCGACCAACCATTACTGGACAGAGGTCTGGCTGGAGAATGAGGGCTGGTTTCCGGTCGATTTCATCGGCTGGGTGCTGTCGCGTGGTGGACGGGATAGCGAATGGCGCGATTACTTCTTCGGCAGGGTCGATGCGCGGCTTATCGCGGAATGCCAGCCCAAGAACTTCGTCGGCACACTGGGCGTGACGATCCCTGAGAGGTGGACGATGCTGCGCGCACCGATGAAGCACGGCGCCGCGGTGAGCCTGGCCACGCTGGACGGGCGCGAGATCTATCGTGACGAGATCGAGATCGCCTGACGTGCTACATGGGCGGTTTCGCGGCTTGCGCGACTGTCTTGCAATGGGCCAGCGGCCCTGGCGTGGTTGCATCCGGAAACTGGCGCGCAATACCTATCGGCAATTGTGCATTGCGGTATAGTCGTGTTCGTTGGACTCGTGCGCCAAACTCATGATGGCCCGCTACAGTGGAGACCAGCTCGATGATCTTTGAAGTTCGCCTGCCCCTCATCATGCCGCAGATGTCCGCCGCGACTCTCGAATGCCTCTATGTGAAGCCGGGCGAGGCGGTGAAGATGGGCAGCAAGCTTGCCGATTTGCGCGTCGACCTGTCCAGCGCCTTTGCTCAGGAATGCCCGCCGGTCTCCTATTACCGCATCGTCCTGCGCGAACGCGGCTTCGTGCGCAGCATCGTGGCCGCGCCGGGAGACCTGCTGGAGGTCGATGCGCCGTTTGCACTGTTCAGCACAGAGGCCGAGGAGCCGCTTGACCAGCCGGTGTCGCGCCCGATGCGAACCACGATTGCGGGCATCATGCACCATGACGGCATGGTTTCGGACCAGAAGATATGACGCTGCTCCCGCTCACTCTCGGCCCGTTGGTGGCAAGCGGTCATTCGCTGCTTCGTTCCGGCGTGCGCTGGATGGTGGCGGATGGCCAGTATTGCGAGGCGCACCGGCCCATCGGCTATTTCAACGTCAGCCTTGAGGCGACCGGTAAGGTGACGTCGGGGCAGCCCGAATTTGCCGACGAGCTTGAGCTGCAGGTTGCTATTGCGCCGCGTGTGTCGGGGCGCCTGAGGCTGGCCGATGGCAAGGCGCGCGGCGGCTATCTCTCGATCCGCACGATCGAGGAATGGCAGGCGGGCGATGTCATCGGCAATCTCGAAGTTGACGAAACGCCGGAAGACGACCGTGCAGGCGAATTGCGCACGCTGATGCTTGCGGGCAGGCGCATGACCGCGCTGGCCGATGTGCATACCGGCCTGATGCCCGGCTGGCACAGCCGCACGCGCGGCTGGTGGGCCGATGGCGACGAGAAGCCGGTTACCTTGCTGTGCCAGGGCGTTTGCGATGCGGTCGGCGTGGTCAGCGGCGCGCAGACTGCCTTTACCGAGATGTTCGAGATGGAACGGCAAGCCACGCAGATGGTCTATGTGCCCGACCATCCAATCGCGCCCTGCGCGCCGATCCTGGTCGACCAGATCACCCGGAGCCCTGCGCAGTTCGAGGCCATTCTCGATGATGCGCATCGTTATTTCGGCGACCTGCCGCAGGCGCCCGGCGCCAATGACTGGATGTTTCTGGGCGCGACACTGCAAGCGCTGGGCAGTGCGCCGCTGAAAGATCGCTATTCGGTGTTTACACCGGGAGGGATGCAGCATCTCGGCCCGCCCGACGCCGTACTGATGTCGCTGGCGGTCGAGCCGCTGGCAATCCTTCGCCACCGCAAACTGGGCTATCACATGCATGTGATGCGCCATCACCAGGCGGCAGCAGGGCCGGCGGTAAAGTCTTGGCTGTCGAACGCATTTGAGGTGGTCAAGCGCCCGGTCGATGCGATCGGCAAGGATTACGAGATGCTGATCGACAATCTGGCAAAGACGTCGGGCACCCGGGTCATCGCGCTCAACCGCATGTCGACCTCGGGCCATGAGGATATTTCGAGTTATATGGGCTTCGATGCGCCGCTCAGCGCTACCTTGTCCAATGTCGCGGCCAAGGAAATGAACCTGATGCTGGACGATATTGCTGCATCGAAGGGCCTGGACATTATCGACATCGACGCCATCGGCGCGGAGCTGGGCGGAGCCGAGCACCTGCCCGACGGCATCCACCAGAGCGGCACCTTGCAGACCATCGCGCGCCAGGCGGTGCTCGACTGCCTGGAAGACGTGCGCGGCTAGGCAGCGAACGTGCCGCTACCTGGCCAGCGCCGTATGGTGTTCAGGTAACCTCGAACTCCACGGTCAGTTCGCCCGATTGGGCAGAGGGGTCGGGCATGGCCTCGTCAGCACTGTCGGCGAACAGCGCCAGTTGCACGCCGATTTCGGCCCAGTCGCCCTCGGCGGCCTTCACTTCGCGCAACACGCCCGCCTGTCCGGCGCGCACTTCGACCACCGCCTTGTGGGTTTCCAGCTCGACGATGAGATCGCCGTTTTCAAAGGCCTCCCCCGGCTCGCCATGCCATTCGAGGATGCGGATTTCTTCGACACCGGGAACGGCGGCGGGGACGGTCAGCTGATAGAACATGTGGCCTCCAGTTGGGTTTCGATGATTGGGATAGTCAGCGATCAGCTTTTCGCCAAGACGCGTATCGATTCGGTTACGCGATCGGCATCGGGAATGCATTCGGCTTCGAGCACGGGATTGGAGGAAACCGGCGCGGGCAAGGCGCCCAGCCGTTTCCACGGTCGATGACCGATCTGCTCGAAAATGCGCGTCGCCACCTCTACGCCAACGCCGCAGGTGACCTGGCCTTCTTCCAGCGTCAGCAGCCTGCCGGTCTTCTCGACCGAGGCGACCAGAGTATCGAGGTCGAGCGGGGCGAGCGAGCGCAGGTCGATAACCTCGACCGAAACTCCCTCTTCAGCCAGCTTTTCGGCCGCCTGCATCGCGATACGGACCATGTAACTGTGGCAGGTCAGGGTGACGTCGGTGCCTTCCTGCCGGATCGCCGCCTTGCCGAAGGGCACGACATGCTCTGTCTCGTCGAGATTGCCGGGGGTCGGGAACAGCTTCTTGTGGTCCATGTAGACCACCGGGCCATCGTGGCGCAGCGCCGACTTCATCAGCCCGTAGGCATCGGCCGGCGTGGACGGGGCGACCACGGCAAGGCCGGGCACGCTCATCAGCCAGGCTTCGATACATTGCGAATGCGCCACGCCCTGACCCTGCGCTCCGGCAGTGGTCTTGACCACCATGGGCGCGGTCAGCTTTCCGGCGGACTTGTAACGCAATTTGGCCGCGTAATTGATGAGGGCGTCGAAGCCCAGCATCAGGAAGTCCATATAGGTGATAACGGTGATCGGCCGATACCCGGCGGCGGCGACCCCGGCGGCGATGCCGACAGAGGCAGGCTCGGCCACCGGCGTGTCGCGCACGCGGTCCTCCCCGAATTCGCCGAAGATGCCGTCGAATTCGCGGTAGGAACCGCCGAAGCTGCCGACATCCTGGCCCATCAGGATGATCTTCGGATCGCGCGCCATTTCCTCGCGCACAGCGCGCGCGACGGCTTCGCGGAAGAACATCCGCAGCTGCTTGGGCTGTCGTTGCAGGGCGGCCTCAGACGACATGCTGGAGAACCTCTGACGGATCGGGATAGGGGGATGTCTCGGCAAATTGCATGGCTGCCTCGGCGCGATCGGCGGCTTCGATGCGCAATTCCTCGGTGGTCGCCTCATCCAGCGTGCCCGCCTCTTGCAGCCGGGCGATTTCGCGCTCGATCGGGCAGCGCAGCCGCAGGGCCGCCAACTCGTCGCGCTTGCGAGTCTCACGCGCTGTGGTCGAATGCGAGCGCAGGCGGATCGAGGAGAACTCGATAAAGGCCGGGCCATTGCCCGAACGCACGTAATCGGCAGCCGTCTGCGCGGTTTCGTTTACGGCGGGAAGGTCCAGCCCGTCGACGCTTTTCGTCCACATGCCGAAGACCTTGCCGATATCGGATATGTTCTCGGCGGCATTCGATGCCTCGCGCGCGGTCGAGACCGAGAACTGGTTGTTATTGCACACGAACAGGACCGGCAGTTTCCACAAGGCGGCAATGTTGAGCGTTTCGTACAGGGCGCCTGCCGCGCTGGCTCCATCGCCGAACAGGATGGCCACGATGCCGGGATCCTTGTCCAGCTTGCGTGCCAGCGCCACGCCTGCGGCAATGGTGATATTGCCCGCGACCACCGCATGAGCGCCGAAAAAGCCCGCATCGGCGTCGGAGAAATGCCCGCGCCCGGCGCGCCCGCGATTGACCCCGCCGGTCTTGCCCAGCAACTCGGCCATCAACTGTTCGGGCTTCACCCCGCGCGCCAGGGCCGGGCCGATCGATCGCCCGCCGGTCAGCAGCTGATCGTCGTCATTCAATGCCGAGGACAGGCCCACGGCAACCGCCTCCTCGCCGGAAGACAATAGCTGGAAGCCATGATCCTTCCTCGCGGCAAGGCAATCCTCGAAGGCGCGGATGAGAAGCATCGCGCGAAGGCTTTCTATGGAACCGGACATCAGGCCTGGTGTTTCTTCGCAATTGCCTGCCTGAGCGCCGTGGCGAGCAGGGCCAGACTTTCGCGTGGGCCGCGCCTGCGCATTGCGCCTACCAGCCTGTCCATCGCCTCTTTCGGACCGATCCGGCCCTTGAAAACCTGGCTCACCAGCCACGAAGCATGGTTTTCCTGCACTGCATCGGTGTTCATCATCACCTTCTGGCGCGCCCGCCCCTTGCCCAGCGCGATGATGTCGGCGGGCGACAGCGCACTGGCCTTGTGGAAGTTGATGCTCTGCGCCTCGATATGCTTGCGGGCGCGATCCTGGACGTCAAACCCGACAAACGGATCGCAACCATTGGTGGCGATGTTGAGCGCCAGTTCCTGTCCGGCCAGTTGTGCGGCCTTGTCGCCGTTTAGCCGGTAGTCGGTGCCCAGCGTCACCCCGCCAATGTCGGCGAAGACCCTGTCGATATCGACCACGAAGGCGCCAAATTCACGCGACAGATCGGTTGCGAGCAGGTTGAGCTTGCGGATACGCCGCAGCAGTTCCTGTCCCTCTGTTGTGTCGCGCTCCGGCACCGCGCGGAAGGCGGTAAGCACGAACACCGGATCGCCGGTCTCGGCAAGCTTCTCAAAACCCTCTTCAAGCGTCCTTGTAACCGCCTCCAGTTCCTCGGCATCGAGGGCGAAGGGCAGCAGCGAGATCACGCGGATCGTGCCTTCAGAGGCGCCCACCAACGCCGCCAGGTCGCCCGCTTCCGCGCGTTCGACCCTGACCTGTGCACCTGGTCCTCCCGATGACAGGGCCTGACCAAGGGCCGGCGCCAGTATGTCATCGAGGGCGCGCAAAATGGCCGGCATTTCTCCGGCACTGGCCAAAACCGTGGCGGGTATGACCGTCATTGCGCGGACTGGACAGTTTCCATTGTGCGCTCGGCACCCGGATCGATGGAATTGTAATAATCGATATAGGCCTGGCGGATAGTTTCGGGCCCCTTGATCCCGTCGAAACGGGCAGAGCGCCGATCGAGCTCGGGCAGTGACATTATCCGTGCGTGTTCGGGCAGCGGGGAATCGTCGGCGAGGCTTTGCCAGAAGATCTGCATCAGCGCGACCGCGGCCCCGGGATGCTTGCGGCAGAACGGCTCTTCCCATTCATCCTCGACCAGCGGATCGCGCCAGCCATTGCGATGGGTAAGGTGATAGCTGCGAGCGGCGACCGCGCGCATTTTCATGCCTGCCTGAACGAGACGCAGCGCCAATTCGCGGTGTTCGTTATTGCTCAGTTCCAGATCGAAACCGCCGGATGCCAGAAACGGCTCTCGCTTGATCGAGAAGTTTGAGCCCGACGATGCGGTCCACAACACGCCGCAATCGGGGTGTTCGCGCAGCGCACCGATCTCCAGCTCATAGAGTTTGCGCGGGCCGAAACCGGGATAGACGCCGGGCTGGCTGCGTTTGTCGATGCTGGGGAAGTCATTGCGGATCTGCTCGCGCGTGACCACCGAACGGGCAAGCTCGCGCTGGGACATGCGCGCCACGCGCTCTTCCTCGCCCTTGCGCGGCGTGCCTGCCTCGGGGTCGAGGAACGGACGCGTCCCGCGCATATTGTAGGTCTCGCCGCGCAGGATCAGCCCGTCCTCGGCAGCGTGGGCGGCTGCATGCTTGGCGACAAAATCGGGTTCGCCCAGCGTGTCGCCATCGAGAAACAGCACCACGTCGCCAGACGCGTGCTCGGCACCGGTATTGGAGGCGAGGCAGCGGCCGCCAGCCGTGTCACGGTGCACCGCGACGATATTCAGTTCGCTCTCCGCCTCAGCGATGACCTCGCGGGTGTGGTCGGAAGAGCCGTCATTGACGATGACCACTTCGACAGGCGCCGTCTGGATTGCCATGGAGGCGAGGGTAAGGCGCAGCCGGTCGGCTTCGTCCTTCGTGCGGATGATTACGCTGACATTCATGATCTGGCCCCCACCATCTGCTTGCCTCGGGTTTGCGGGTCTGGCGTCGTCGACTGTATGTGCTGCATGTCGGGCGACTGCGCAATGTCGGCGCTGTCCAGAGTCCCGAGATCGGACAGGATGCGCACCACTTCGTTTGCGACCGCTTCGTAGCCTTCCGGGGCCAGATGCATCGCATCGACCTTCAACCGGTCGGCCCCGCCCCTGGCGACGATGGCATCGATATCGACAATGGAGATGCCGATGGCCTGCGACAGCTCGATCAGCGCGAGATTGAAGCGCTTGACCCGCGTAGAATAGATGTCGTCGAGGCCCAGATGGCAATGGACCATGTCGCCCGGGATGATCGGTGACATGTTGTAGACAAGCACCGGGATATCGCGGTCCGCCTGCAGTCGCTCCACGATGGCGGCGAGATTTTCCATCGCGGTCTCGACATCGACCAGCGGGTCCTTGACGAAATTATCGCGCAGCCAGGCACGATCCTGTTCCCTCCAGCCTTCGCTTTCCGGAGGCGGGTAGAACAGGAAACCCTCGGTCTTATGCCGCAGCAGCGGCGTGGCGACGTCAGGAAGGATCGACAGGATCGCCGCATCGCAGGGCGTGGTGAACAGCTTGTCGCTGAACTGGCTGGCGAGCGGATAGGTGCCCAGTTCCAGGTCGTGACCGTCAAAGGCTTCGGGCACCGTTCCATCCGCGGCCAGCAGTGCATCGAAACGGGTAAGCGTCTCGTGCCTGAGCCGCACCTTCACATCCGGAAAGGCGGATTTCAGGCTGTCATTGATGCCGTTCCACTTCAATTCGCCGCCAATCCGGCAGGAATGGAGCGAGTCGTGGATGTCGACATTGCCCTTTGCAAAGATGGTGATTCGTTTCACGAAATGCCTTCTTGCCCCCTGATACGCGGGCCCGTTCCCTTCCGAGCCCAGGCATGACCTGAGTGGTGCAACCCTATTGAGTGGGCCGCGTGGAAACGGGCAGATCTATGGATTGCGCCCGAAGTTCTTGTTCCATTGTCGGAAATAGGTGATTCGGAAAAAGGTGCTTCCAATCGCGCCGCTACCTCGCGGCTGGTCTGCCCCTGACTTCTGGCTCTGCACTTGCCTTTGTGCTCATTCATGGTCGCTCTACGCCTGCAGTATTGAATACTTGGTTACGAAATGGTGCGACCCGATGAGCTCTTTGCCCGGTTGCCTCTGGTTACCAAGAGCGGCGGCCGCCACAAAGGGTGCAAAGGGGCTAATGCGTGCCCCCCTCCAAAGGGCTGTCGTCGCCCACTCAGGAGCCGGAGGAGGCCTCATGCCTCAGGACGAGCGGATCAGCTTCATCGGATTGAAGCTGCGCATTCCGGCCCAGGCGTCACGCATATAAGTGCGGTCGGCGCGCAGCACGATGGCGATCGCGCCGCCGATCATCACCAGTTCGATGGCAATCAGCGCCAGACCCGCGCCGATCGAGGCAAAGCGCTGGGAAAGTCCGACAAGCACGAGGATGTAGAGCAGGGCGCAGGTCAGCGAGAGCGCCGCCAGCTTCTTGTCCAGTTTCAAGGGCACCAGGAACTGGTTATTCAGGGCGTTGCTCAAGGCGATCAGGACTGGCACCGGTGAGAGCACGCGCAGGATCGTCACCGAGGCCTCGAAGCCCGGACCAAGCACGATCTGGATTATCCACGGCGCGAACAGGAACAGGCCCAGTGACATTGGCACGGTCAAGGCGAGCTGGACGAGCAGGAATTGCCCGCTGATCCGGGCTGCAGCCTCGTTCGACTTGGCCATCGAGGCGAAGATGCGCGGCATGACCACCAGGCTCGCCGGCCCGATGATCATTGCGCAGATGCGGGCCAGCTTGTCGGCACCCGAATAGAGACCCACCTCGGCGGTGGTTGCCACCAAGCCCAGCACGATAGGCGGGGCGGCAACATAGAGTGTGCTGTTGGATTTGGCGAGAAACAGGCTGAAATTGGACCTGACGCTAGAGAGAATCTCGGCCAACCGCTCGCGCCTTGGGGCGAAGCCGAAAGTGCGAATGATCACCACGAAACCGACGATGCCGCCCAGCAGGCCGAAGACGCCATGCAGCATGGCGGCCAAATGCGCGTCCTCGGCATCGCGGATCAGGAAGAAGGTGAGCAGAGTCACCAGCACCCGCGCGGTGATCGAGATGGACACGAAGCGGTCGAGCCGCTCCACCCCTTGTGCGAACCAGTCGCAGGCGAAGCTGGCGCCGATGATCGTCATGAAGCCCGAAACGAAGACAACATGCCGGATTTCGGGAACGGAGTTGACGGACAGCACCGCCAGCAAGGCGGTCGCGGGAATAATAAGGACGAATTTGGCGTAGACGACCTTCCAGAAGGTGCGCTGGAGCGCTTCGGGGTCGTCCTTGTTGGTGGCCGCCTCGCGCATGCCACCGACCGGGAAGCCCCATTCGATGAGGATCCACAGATAGGCGTTTACCCCGACGCAATAGGCATAGATTCCAAAGCCTGACGCGTTCAGCGTGCGCGCCAGATAGGGCAGCAGCAGAAACGACAGGACGTAGTTGGATATCTGCCAACCATACATCAGCGCCAGGTTCTTGAAATTGAGGAACTTCATCGCGCCTGCACCCACGCGGCGAAGGCCACAGGGAGAGGGCGCGGTCGCCTGCGCCCGTATCGCCGCTGCACCCGCCTCGCCAAGGCGCAAGAAATTTGGCTATTCTTCATGTGGTGCGCGATCCCATGGGGCGGGCATTCGGCCCAGGTGCCCGAACCCAGGTGCCCGAAGTTGTGACCGAAGTTCTGGCCTTGTCTGCCGGGTGACCCGGTTCTTGAAGCGGGTTTATGCGTCATCTTGCGGTGCGGCAATGGTGGTTTGGCCGGGTGCTCCTTTGTGGCACGAAACTAGCCAAAATTCCCTGATTTCAGCTTATTGCGACCGGCTTGCGATGTGGCGGCGGTGCGATGCGGGGCAGCAAGAGGCGGGCCAGAGGGGCTTTCTCAGGCTCTTGCGGTTCACAGCGGCGCGCTGATTTGTTAGGCGGCAGTCTCGCAGCGACGCAGAACAGGACCGCAAGGCCATCCCCGGCAGGCGGACAGGACCCATCACCTATCGCATCACCAGCACCACTTTTCGCGGCATAAAGCGCTTGGGCGGACACGCCCTGATCGCATTGTTTGCAGCGGTTACTCTGGCTCTTCCGGTCGCGGCGCAAAGTCCGGCCTTTACCGCGACCGAGCCGCTGGCGAGCGACACCGGGCAGGTGCTGGTCGAGTGGGACGCCGATGGGCCGGTGACTCTGGGCATCGCCGATGCGGACAGTACCGGCGTGGTTCGCAAACTCTATTCGGGCGAGAACCGCAGCTTTTTCCTCTCCGGACTAACCGATGGCGATTATGTCCTGGTCCTGGGCGATGACAAAGTGGCGCGGGCTGCGACGATCGATCTCAACGTGACCCAGCAATCGCTGACGCAGGCGCTCTGGCTGACATTGATCGGGGCGATGATCACGCTGGGCATTATTGTCACGATCATGCGTGGAGCGCGGCCATGACCGGCGCCGACGCTTTGCTTGACCCCACAACCGGCTGGCTGCTGCTGGCCGCCTTCAGCGTCCTGTGGGTGGCTCTGGGGTTCTATTGGGGACGTCGCAATAAGAGCTTTGAAGACCACGCGCTGGCGGGCCGAAATGTCGGCCTGGCGTTGGGCTCGGCGACGGCGGTGGCGACATGGGTGACGTCGAACACGACGATGCTGGCGCCGCAATTCGCGCTGCAGCTCGGCATCTGGGGCATGCTCGCCTATTCAACTGCGGCGGTCGGCCTGCTGTTGTTCGCGCCGCTCGCCACCCGCATCCGCAAGCTGATGCCGCATGGCTATACGAGCGGCGACTTCTTCCGCCTGCGTTATGGTCGGGTCGCCTGGGGCATCTTTCTGGTGTTCACGCTGTTCTATTCGCTGACCTGGCTGGTCAGCATGGCGATGGCGGGCGGCATATTGCTCAACGCGCTGTCGGGCATTCCCTATGTTTGGGGCATGAGCGTGATCCTGGCGGTTTGTGTGCTTTATACGATGCGCGGCGGGCTGGCGGCGGTGATCGGCACCGACTTCATCCAGAGCATCATCATCATCATCGGCATCGTGATCGTGGGCTTCGCGGTGCTGAGCAATGTCTCCGTCGACCAGATTCACGCCAATCTTTCCGAAAGCCAGCCTATGCTGGTGACGGTGCTGTTCCCCGCCGCGCTGATGGCGATCTTCAACAATCTGCTGTTCGGGCTGGGCGAAGTCTTTCACAACAATGTCTGGTGGAGCCGCGCCTTTGCCTTTCGCGAAGGCGTTGCCGGGAAGGCCTTTGCCATAGCCGGCCTTGTCTGGCTGCCGATCCCGATTGCCGCCGGGTTCATCGCACTGGCTTCGGGCGCGCTGGGTGTGGGCGTGCCAAGCGCCGACATGGTCGGGCCGCTGGTCATCGCCGAAGTGCTGGGGGAAATCGGCGCAATCGCGGTGTTCGTGATTGTGTTCTGCTCGCTCGCCTCCAGCATCGACAGCCTGCTGGCGGCGACGTCGGACCTCATCACCGAGGATGTCTATCGCCGTATGTTCCGCCCCGCCGCCTCGCCAGAGACGCTCAAGCGCGCGGCGCAGTGGATCACGTTGCTGCTGGGCGTGGGCACCTGGGCGGTGTGTGTGCCGCGTATCGGCACGCTCGCCTCCGTTCTGTTCTTTGCAGGGCCGCTTGTTGGTGCCATGATATGGCCGATCGTGACCGGTTTATACTGGCGCAAGGCCAATTCCACAGGCGCGATCGGGGGGATGCTGCTGGGCGGTGCTTGCGGGCTGGTCGCCTATTTCCAGATCGGCTGGTTCGTTGCCAGCACGGTGGGGACAGCCGTCTCCATGATTTGGGTGCTAGCCTGTGCCACACTATCCAAGTCCAGTTTCGACTGGGCCAGGCTGAAGGAGGCCGTGTAATGTTCACCGCCCAATTCCTCTCGCTGCTCGTTTACGGCTCGCTCGGATGGTGCGCGCTCTCGGCGCTGGCGCTGCTGGTCATGCTGGTGCGTGACTTTGCGCGCGGAGCCATTTGGTGACGATTCCCGCTTCGCGCGTCGATCATCTCGCTGACCAGGGGCGCCTGATGGGGCGGATCGGCAATTGCCCCAACCCCGAAGGCGTGTTGCAATACCAGCCCAAGCTGCGCCTCGATGTGCTCGACCGGCTGCGCTATTCCTCGGTTCTGTCTGCAGCGCAGTTCGACAAGGATTTGCTGTGCGAGCTGATCAAGCTTTCGGCCTATCTCCAGCTGCGCAAATACCCCACGCGCCGGGCGCTGGAGGACAAGATCATGGCGGCCGCCTTCTTTGAGCCAAGCACGCGCACGCGGCTCAGCTTTGAGAGCGCGATGCTGACCGTGGGTGGGCAGACGATCAGCGTGGCCGATGCCAAGACCACCGGCGTCGCCAAGGGCGAGAGCCTGCGCGACATCGGGCAGATGTTTAATTCCTACGCCGATTTGGTGGTGGTGCGCCACACAGAGCAGTCGGCCATTTCCGAACTTGCCGAATATCTGCGCATTCCGCTCATCAATGGCGGCAATGGTTCGGACGAACATCCGACGCAGGCGCTGGCCGACTGGTATGCGCTGCTCAAATGGCGACCCGAAATCGCCTTTGGCAACATTCCCGACAAGTTCCGCCTCAATATCGGCATTATCGGCACACCCGGCAACATGCGTACGGTGAAGAGCTTCCTAAAGCTGGCGCTGCTGTTCCCCGATAACATCAACCACATCACCATCTTTTCCGAGATGGCCGACCCGCTAGGCGAGGATCTGCGCGAGATCTGCGACAACAGCTCCATCGGCATCAATTTCAGCCGCGACCTGGAAGGCAGCCTGGAATATCTCGACGTGATCTACATGAACGCCATCGCCTTTCTGGGTGACGGCTATCGCTTTTATGCCGAGAACTTTCAGCTCAACGCCAACAGCCAGATGAAGCACGATACGGTAATCCTGCACCCGCTGGCGCGCGGGTCCGAGCTATCGACCGACCTCGACCACACGCAGCACAATCTCTATTTCAACCAGGCCGACGGGGCCGTCTGGATCCGCCAGGCGCTGCTGCTCGCCATTTTCGATCGGGTGCGCAACACGCTACCCGACGATTTGCTCATCTGAAGGCCCGATCCCGGCCAGCGAAGGAACGCGAACCTCTATGTGCGGCATTGCCGGGGTGTGGAGCCCCAATACCCATCGTGATGACACAGATGCCATCGTCTCGGCCATGGCCGACAGGATGTATCACCGCGGCCCCGATGGCTGGGGCAGCCATATCGATGCGGCCAATGGGCTGGCGATGGTGCACACCCGCCTCTCGATCATCGGGCTGAACGCCGGCGACCAGCCGATTTTCGGGCAGGAAAGCGACGGGACCGACGGCTATGTGATGACCGTCAATGGCGAGTTTTACGGCTACAAGCAGCTGCGCGGTATGTTGCGTACCGACGGCTACGACTTCACCACGAAATCCGATTCCGAGATCGCGCTCAAGCTGTTCCACAAGCATGGCTTCGACTTCATGGAGCATCTGCGCGGCGAGTTCGCCTTCGTGATATTCGATGAAAAACGCCAGCGCATGATCCTGGTGCGCGACCGGTTCGGCATCCGCCCGCTCTTCTACCATGTCAGCGACAAGGGATTTTTCTGGGGCAGCGAGATGAAGGCCATGCTTGCCCACCCGGATGTGCCGCGCGAAATGTGCCCCAAGGCGCAATTGCACCAGATGATGCAGGTGATGGTGCCGGGCATGACGCTGTTCGAGGGGATCCATGCGCTCAAACCCGGCTACATGCTGGTGGTGCAGAAGACCGACGACGGCTTCGAGTTGGAAGAAAAGCGCTATTGGGACGCCGAATTCCCGCTCGATGGCGAGCATGACGATCTGCCCGATGAGGAGCATATCGAGAATGTGCGCACCGCGCTGGTCGAGAGCGTCGCGCTGCGGCTGGAGGCAGACGTTCCCGTCGCCTGCTACCTCTCGGGCGGCATCGATTCCTGCTCGATCATCGGCATGGCCGCGGCGATCCAGCAATCGCCGGTAAAGGCCTTCACCATAAGCTTCGATGATGTGCGCTATGACGAGGCGGCCATCGCCACAGAAATGGCCGAGAAAGCGGGGGCCGACCAGGACATTTTGCGCCTGAAAGCGGTCGATCTCTACGGCAAGAATTTCGAGGATGCGGTCTTCTATTCGGAGCGCACATTCTACAACACGCTGGGTGTCGCCAAGATGCTGATGAGCCGCCATGTCCGCGATGTCGGCTACAAGGTGGTCATCACCGGCGAGGGATCGGACGAGCTGTTCGGCGGCTATGCGCAGTTCAAGGCCGATTACTTCCTTCACGATCCCGAAATGTCCAAGACGACGGCGGGCGCGGAGATGCGCGAAAGGAACAAGATATTCTCCGGTTCCGTGCTGGCTGAAGAGCAGATTTCTCACCCCGCCTTTGAAGAGGTGATGGGCTTTACGCCGAGCTGGATCCAGCCGTGGATGCTGGTGCTCGAACGGGTCAAGCCGCTGCTGTCCGAAGACTTCAAGGCGAAGCTGGGCGATTACGACCCCATCGCCGCCATCGCCTATTCGCTCGACAAGTCGATGCTCGACGGGCGTCACGTGCTCGACAAGGTGCAGTATAGCTGGATCAAGACCATGCTGGAGGGGCAGATCCTCAACTGGGGCGGCGACCGGGTCGACATGGCCAACAGCCTCGAAAGCCGCCCGGCCTTCCTCGACCATCACGTGGCAGAACTGGCCATGCGCATCCCGCCGCATGTCCGTATCCGCGACGGGATCGAGAAATGGGTGGTGCGTGAGGCGATGAAACACGTCCTGCCCGAAGTGCTCTACAAGCGCGAGAAGTTCGCCTTCATGGCTCCGCCCGCGCATACGGACGAGGCCAAGACGCTTGAGATCAACAAGCTAATCGAGAAATGGTTATCGTCGGAAGAGATCGCCGAGCACGGCATCTTCGACGAGGCGAAGCTGCGCCAGTCGATCGAGGATTACCGCAAGAGCGAAGATCATGCGCAGAACACGCGCAAGGACATCATCCTCAACCACGCCATCGCGCTGCACGCCATTGACGAACTGATCGTCGGTTAGGCCTCAGGCGGTTCGGGAGACCATGCCAGAGGGGCTGGAAGAAGGGCCGACCGGATGCGCACGGTTGCGGCTCTCGTTCCAACACAGCCACGCCATATAGGGCGCGCAGGCAAGGCGCAGGGCCAGGACGGCCATGCCCAGCGCCATCAGTGCGCCCAGTTCAGGCCCGATCGCGCCGCGCAGGGCAAAGATCACGACAGCAAGCAAGATTGCTACGGCCCCCAGAATGCTCTCGGCCCGCACTCCTGCCAGCGCATCGCTGAGCGCGTTTCTCTCTCCGAACTTGGGCGTGCGACGCCATGCCAGCGGCTTGCTTGAAAGGCCGGCCAGGCCCGCCTGCAACACCACATAGCTGAGCGAGGCGCGGGCAATCTCTCCGCGTACCATCGCGCCAATCGCATTACAGCCCGACAGGCGATAGCGGTGCCAGGTGCGCACCAGATAAGCGGCAAGGGAAATCGGCAGCAGGACCCATACGAGGTCGGGCAGGTCGACCGGCGCCATCGCGCCCGAAACGGCGACGACGACGAAGCCGGCGAGAACGACGATGCCGAGTGCGAGCGAGAGCAGGGTCTGGATCGGGGCCATGCAGCGCAGCACCTCCAGCATCTTGGTCCAGCCCGGAAGCGGCCCCGCAAAGGGCTGCGGCAGGAACAACCGCCAGTGGCGCACCAGCTGCTGCACCGGACCGGCGGTCCAGCGGAAGCGCTGCTTGCGATAATCGTCGAAAGTCGCCGGGATCAGCCCGCGTCCGAAGGTCTCGCCAATATAGATGCCGCGATAACCGGCAGCGCGCAGCCGCACGGAGACTTCGGAATCCTCGGTCAGGCACCATTCGGCCCAGCCGCCGACCGTTTCCAGCACATGCTTTCTCAACACGCACATCGTGCCGATGGTGAAGGCCCCGCCATATTCGTGCACGCCCAGCATATCGACCTTGTTGTTGGGCATGTATTCCCAATAGCAGCCGGTCAGATAGTCGCTGCGTTCATAGTCGCGATAATCGTGGGGGGTCTGGACATAGGCGATCTTATCGTCTGCGAAAAAGGGCACCAACCGGGCGAGGAAATCGGGCTCGGAATAATAGTCGGCGTCGATTACCGCGACCAGTTCGGCATCGGGCGCGGTCTCGCCGATCAGGAAATTGAGCGCGCCCGCCTTGGCCCCGGCCAGTGGGGCGACATGGAAGAAGCGGAAAACCTCACGCCCTGCCTCGAGGTTGAGCAGGCGGGCATGGCGTTCGAGAGGGCGCCACAGCGCTTCGTCCTTGGTGTTGTTGTCGCAGACCAGCACTTCGAAATTGTCGTAATCGAGCTCGGCGAGGCGATCCATCGTCGCGCGCACCACTTCGGGCGGTTCGGCATAGCAGGGCAGGTGGATCGATACCTTAGGCCTATATAGGCCGGTTTCGTCCGCCACCGCCTTTGTCGGTTCGCGCCATCGCGCATGGGTGAGCACCGCCTCGCGGGCGATCTTTTCCAGGCTGCGGGCGACCAGCAGCAATTGCGCCATGCCCAGCCCCAGCAGCGCCAGCACCTTGATGGCATTGGGCAGGGCAGTTTCGAGCACGAACAGGCTCGACCATGCCCAGCCGACCAGCAGGCCGAAGAAATCCACCGTTAGCCAGGCGATGCCCGATGTGCTGAAATTGCGGAACGCCGCGCGTGCGATCGCAGCCAGGCCGAAGAACGCGGCAAGCGGCAGCAGCACCCGCTCGAAACCCACCCATGCGCCTGCCAGCATGGCGGTGATGGCGGCGGCGAGCGCGAGACCGGCAGGGCCGTCGAGGCGCGAGTCGCGAAGCATGTGCGAAGCCTTGACCTCGTGCGAAATCCACAAGGATGCGACGAGGGCCATCAAGACGGCAAAGAGCACAAACGGATCGAGATCGGTACGTTCGAGCAGCAAAGCGAAATTTCCTTTAATGGGGAGCGTTTGGTGCGCTGCAATAGATGACAGACACTGATACATTTTGGAGCTTAACGGTTCCTGTCGGCAAGCTCAATTGCGATGAATCGAGCCACTGCGCAGGACGTTCGGCACCTTGCGGCGCAATATTGCCGACACCGCAATCAATACATTGCGAAAGTTATAGGGGTTGAGAAATGGCGGCGGGAAAAATTGGCCTGCAAGCTCGCTCTAACCCGCGTCGGACGAATCGATGGCGAAGCGCCTGCGACTTTTGCCGGTCTGGATATGCGCTAGGCCGCAACCCTCTCGCAGGCGAGTTCGAGCACGCATTCGAGCAGCAATTGCACGCCGCGCTCGCAATCCGACCAGTGCGTCCATTCGTCCGGCGCATGGCTGACGCCATTGACGCTGGGCACGAAGATCAGCCCGGCACGGGTATGGCCGCAAAAGAACTGGACATCATGGCCCGCGCCGGACGGCATGACCATGTTGGAATAGTCCAGCTCCCTGGCCTTCTTGGCGATGAGGGCGACCAGCCCGTCGTCGCAATAGGCAGGCTTGAGCCAGCTCATTTCCTCATATTCGAACTTGAGCTTGTGCTTGCGGGCCATAGCCGAGAGCACCCGGCGGCAGGCATTGGCCAGCGCGGACATCACATCCTCGTCCAGGTCCCGCCCGACGATGGTGAAGTCGACCTCGCCCGGCACGGTGTGCGGGAAGCCGGGCTTCAGCGCGACATGGCCGATGGTGATGCGGCTCTTGTCGGTGCCTTCCTCGTCGATGATCCGCTGGATTTCGTGGGCGAATTCGACCATGCCCATCAGCGCGTCGGAGCGCATGTCCATCGGCGCGGTCCCCGCATGGTCGGCCTTGCCCAGCAGGCGGCAGTTCCATTTGAACACGCCTGAAATGCCCTCGACCACGCCGATCGTGATCTTTTCGCTATCGAGGACCGGCCCCTGTTCGACATGCAATTCGAGGAAAGCGCGGATTTCTTCCGGTCGGCGGAAGGCGTGGAGCGCGTCATGCGCCTTGAGCCCGGCCTCGGCCATGGCGTCCTTCAGCGCATAGCCGTGTTCGTCCTTGGCCGAATCAATCCAGTCGTGGGTGACTTTTCCGGTCATCGCCTGCGCGCCGAGCATGCCGCCGAAGCGCCCCTCCTCTTCGCTGGTGGCGACCACCTCGATCGGAAATTGCAGGGCGATCCCGGCCTCCTGAATGGCGCGAACGATCTCGAGGCCCGCCACCACGCCCAGCACGCCGTCGAAAATGCCGCCCGCCGGGACCGAATCGAGATGCGAGCCGATCATAACGGCAGGCCTGTCGTCGGGGCCGTAACGGCCGATGACATTGCCTGCGCCGTCCATTCGCGCGCTCATTCCGGCTTCGACGAATTTGCCCATCAGCCATTCGCGCGCGGCCATGTCGGCTTTGCTGAAGCCCTGGCGGTAGACCCCGCGATCCGCCTCCTGCAGACCGAAGCGGGCGATGCGAAGGATGTCCTTCTCGATCCGCTCGATATTCACCTTCGCTCTGGACGATTCGGGCGATCTGGACGACTCGGAAGCGGGATCGGGATTGGGCATGGCGTGAAACTAGCCAGAGCCGCAGGTAGAGAGCAAGCCATTCACACCGCACTGGCAGTTCCCCGCCACCATGTGCCACGGGATTCGGTCAGCCGGTCGGCTGGGCAATCAGGCAGGTGCCGTCGGGAGCGAAGTCGATTGCGTCGATTTCCTGCGCCAGCGCACATTGGCCCGGCCTGACGATCTCGCCTTCGACCAGCACATTTCCATCACGCGGGATCACCAGCAACGGCCCTCGATAGCGGGCCGAGATCGATGGATCGGACGGGCCTGCCAGCTGATCGAGGCGAAAGAACGGGCCGTCCACCAGATTGATGTCTGATCCGTGCCCGACATATTTGGTCAGTCCCATGTCGTAGGGCGAGCCGTCGGCGACCTCTAGCCCCTCGTCCAGGTGCAGTTCGCGCGGCCGGCCATAATCGAACAGGCGATAGGTGATGTCCGAATTCTGCTGGATCTCGATGATCGCGCAGCCCGCGCCGATCGCATGGACGGTGTTGGCGGGTATATAGAAGAAGTCGCCCGCGCTGACCTCGTGCCAGACCAGCAAATCCTCGATACTGCCGTCGAGCGCGGCGGCGCGCATGGTCGCCGCGTCGATCGGGTCCTTGAAGCCGATGCCCAGAGTGGCGCCCGGCTCGGCGTGGATCACCAGCCAGCATTCCTCCTTGCCCTGCTTGCCGATCCCCTTGGCCAGCGTCTGCGTGTCCGAAGGATGGCACTGGACCGAAAGCTTGTCGCTGGTGAACAGATATTTGACCAGCAGCTCGGGAAGCTCGGCAGGCGGCTCGAACCAGATTTCGCCAATGCGCTTGCCATCGGGCGCAACGAAGGGGGCAGGCAATTCGTCGCGGCCCCAGACCTTCTCTACAGTGCGGGTTGGTAGCAGCATGGAAGATTCGGCCTCCGATTAACGCTTCAGCGACAGGCTCTCGGAGATATCGACCGTGGCGAACCCCATTGCCTCCTCCGATATATCATAGGGAAAGCACATTCGCGCCCCCACTTGACGCGCTGTCTGCGCATCGGCCCCTTTCGGGACATCGATCGGGGCGTGGTCACCCAATCGGGACGGGTGTGGTGCAGCGCACAAGACTGCAGTGCACAAATTGCGCCGCGCCCCTACCCGTTTCCGGGTGATGAGCAGATAGCCACATCGAAACCCATGTTTCTCGCATGAAAACATAGCACTAATTCGCCATAAGGGTGCCTGGCAAGGCACCTCATTCTTGTAAACGCCTACTAAAGTGCGAATTTGTCGAGCTTTCGGTCAATTCATGACCGTTTTCCAATCAAAAAAGTTTACTCGATTGGACAATTGAGGCTCGACGTAGCCAAAAGGCTTGTTAGTTTGCCGCTCCGTGACGTCACTCCCCGATCTTCTCATGCCGTTGGCTGCACTGCTGCTCGCAGGTGCGGGAGCGGGTTTTGCCGGTGGCTTGTTCGGCATTGGCGGGGGCTTTGTCGTCGTTCCGGCACTGGTATTGCTCCTGCCGATGATCGGCGTGCCGGCGGATCAGATCACGCACCTGGCCGTGGGCACTTCGCTGGCAACCATTATCTTTACCTCGATCAGGTCGGTCCGCAGCCATGCCCTGCGCGGCGCGGTGGACATGGCGGTGCTGAAGACCTGGGCGCCATGGGTGGTGCTGGGCACGGGGTTCGGGACACTGATAGCCGATCGCGTTTCTAGCGAGACGCTGGCCTTGATCTTCGCTCTGGGGGTGCTCGGCTTTGCGGTGCATTTCCTGATGCCGCGCGTGCGCGAGCACGCGGTCGCACAGCCTATGCCCGGCGGCGCCGCGCGCATTGGCCTGGCAGGCGGACTCGGCCTGCTTTCGGCATTGTTGGGCATTGGCGGTGGGACCATCACCACCATGGTAATGACCTTGCGGGGTGCTCCGATCCACCGTGCGATCGGCACGGCGAGCGGGATGGGGGCAATCATTGCACTGCCCGGAACCATTGGCTTCATGATCATCGGTTACGGCGAACCGACGCTGCCCTGGGGCTCGGTGGGTTTCGTCAACCTGCCCGCAGCGATGGTCATCATTGTGACCTCGGTGTTGCTGGCGCCGGTTGGGGTTGCCGCCGCCCACCGTCTCAGCCCGAAACTGCTGCGCATGGTCTTCGGAATTTATCTCGTGGTCGTCGGCGTGACGATGATTCTCGGCAATTAGGCAAAAAAAGGGGAAAGCAAATGGTTACGACACGCAGGACATTTCTCGGCATGGGAACGGCGGCGGGTGTGGCCGCCAGCATGTCTCCCTCGATCGCGCTCGGGCAGGATTCGGTTGCCAGTATTGTGAGCACTTTCGGCCCGCCTGAGGGTCTGGCGCTGCTTTCTCGCAACGAAAACCCCTATGGTCCGGCACCCAGCGCAGTTGAGGCGATCGCCGGAAGTGCGAAGAACGGGTGCTATTACGCCAACCGCGGGGTCGAGCGACTGACCGCGATGATCGCTGAGCGTCACGGGGTCAGCCCCAAGCAGGTGGTGTTGGGCAGCGGATCGACCGAGATCCTGTGTGCGATCGCGCTGGCCTGGGGCGCGAAGGGCAAGATCGTTTGCCCCGGCCTGTTCTGGGATACGACGGTGCAATATGGCGAAAGGCAGGGCGTCGGTGCGATCCGCGTGCCGCTCGCCAGCGACATGTCTGTCGACATTGGCGGGATGGCAGCTGCCTTTGGCGAGGGCGTGTCGATGGTCCATGTATGCAACCCCAACAATCCCACCGGCATGGTGGTGCCTGCTGCCGAGCTGCGCAGTCTGGCGGCCATGGTCACCCCTACCGCCACGCTGCTGGTGGATGAGGCCTATAACGAGCTGACCGACGACCCCGAGGCCGAATCGGTGGTCGATCTCGTGCGCGAAGGCGCCGACGTAATCGTATGCCGCACCTTCTCGAAAATCTATGGCATGGCCGGGATGCGTGTTGGCTATGCGATCACGAGCGAGGCGAATGCGGCGCTGATTTCCGGCTATCTGATGAGCTTTGGTGGCAATGTCTCTGGCCTTGCGGCTGCCATCGCCGCCTACGATGATGTCGGCTTCCTTCAGCAAAGCAAGGCGATGGTGAGCGAGGGACGCGAGATGATCCTCGATGCCGTCGCCAAGGCGGGTCTGACAGCGCTGCCCAGCCAGACCAATTTCGTCTATGTCGTAGTCCCTGATGCCAATGCGGTGCAGGCGGCAATGGCCGAACGCGACATCGCCATTCGCGGCGCTTATGGCCAGTGGACGCAATATTCGCGCGTCAGCTGCGGCCTGATGGAGGACGTCACTCGCTACGCCGAGGCGTTACCAGAGGTCATCGAACAATTGCAGGTCTGATCGGGCGGCAGGAGAGCGAAGATGGGCAAGTGGTATCTGAAGCGTGGCGCGGCATTGTTTGCACTTGCAACGACGATGGGGGCTTCTCCGGTCCTCGCCGATACGCTGGTTGAGGTTGAATCCGAGCGGCTGAGCGAGGTAGTGCCGGTCCCCACGTTCATGGTCGATACCAGTTGGCCTCGTCTGCCCGGTGATATCACGATCGGGCAGGCGCCCGGTCTGGCGGTCGACAAGAACGACACGATCTGGGTGCTTAACCGGCCCAATTCGCTCGGCGGGACCGATATTGGCCTCGACAATGGCCAGTCGGTGGCCTGTTGCAAGGCGCCTCCGCATGTTCTGCAGTTCGACCAGGAAGGAATCCTGATCCGCAGCTGGGGCGGAACCGACCTTGCGCCGGGTGAGAGCACAATCGAGGGCAGTGGCCGCGACGCGGTCGAGACGGGCGATGAACAATGGCCCGCCAATGTCCACGGCCTTTACGTCGATGACGATCTGAATGTCTGGCTGGGCGGCAATGGCAATGGCGACCATGTGGTGCTGAAATTCACGGCGGACGGCGAATATATCTCGCAGATCGGCAGTCGGCAGAACACGGATGGAAACTCCAGCGAGAAATTCCTTGGCAACCCTTCCGATATCGCCGCCGACAAGGACGTGGTGCTGGTCGCAGACGGTTATATCAACAAGCGCATCATCGGCTTCGACCAGGCCAGGGAGTTCGCGTTCTCCCATCTGTTCGGCGCCTATGGCGCGGACCCCGACGCCGCCACGCGCGAGCAGCCGTTCGACCAAAGCCAGGCGACCAGCACCGGCGACGGCGGGGCGAATCCGGAAAGCGCCAGCTTTGGCGACATTGTCCATTGCGTCGTGCGCGGGCCGGAGGACACGGTCTATGTCTGCGACCGGCGAAACAACCGGCTGCAGCTGTTTCGCGAGACGGGCGACGGGGTCGAGTTCGTGCAGGACATCGTTATCGCCGATGGAACCGGCGGCACGCGCAGTGCCTCGGACGTCGCCGTCAGTCCGGACGGCACATATGTCTATGTCGCGGACATGATGAACGGGCGGGTGTGGATCCTGCTGCGCGAAAGCCACGAAGTGGTCGGCTGGTTTGGGCGCAATGGCCGCTATCCCGGCCAGTTCATCTGGCTGCATAGCGTCGATGTCGACAGCCACGGCAATGTCTATACCACCGAGGTCAGCACCGGGCGCCGGGTTCAGCGCTTCGTGATGACGGGAGTGGCACAATAGCGTCTTTGCGCCCGTATTGTCATCGAGCGGCCCCTGAACGCCCTCGTTATCTTGCCATTCACCATAGGCCGCCTACATTGGCAGGGCTGAAAGGAATGCCTGCACGATGAGCGAGAATCGCGAGCCTGAAAACGGCCCCAATCCATGGATGAAGAGCCTCATGATCTGGGGCGGGATATTCCTCGTCCTGCTGCTGGTGGTTTCCGCGATTGGCGGTCCGCCTGAAAAGTCAGGCACCGAGATCAGCTATTCCGACTTCCGCAACAAGGTCGCCGAGGGCTCTGTCAAGGAAGTGACGATCGCTGATACCCGGATTACGGGAACGCTCGGCAACGACACTGCCTTTTCGACAACGCCGGTCCCCGGCGACCCGTCGCTGACCCAGCTTCTGGAGGACAATGGCGTCGAATTTACCGGCGTCCAGCCCGAACAGGGCAATCTGTGGCTGGCGATCCTCGTCAATACGCTGCCGTTCCTGCTGATCCTGGGCATCGCCTTCTTCGCGCTGCGGCAGGTGCAGAAGGGCGGCGGTTCAGGCGCGATGGGCTTCGGCAAGTCGAAGGCCAAATTGCTGACTGAAAAGCAGGGCCGCGTCACTTTTGACGATGTTGCCGGCATCGACGAGGCGCGCGAGGAATTGCAGGAGATCGTTGAGTTCCTGAAGGATCCGCAACGATTCTCCAAGCTGGGCGGTCAGATCCCCAAGGGCGCGCTACTGGTCGGCTCGCCCGGCACCGGCAAGACGCTGCTGGCCCGCGCCATTGCGGGCGAGGCGCGGGTGCCGTTCTTCACCATTTCCGGCTCTGACTTCGTCGAGATGTTCGTGGGCGTCGGCGCCAGCCGCGTGCGCGACATGTTTGAGCAGGCCAAGAAGAACGCGCCGTGCATCGTCTTCATCGACGAGATCGACGCCGTCGGTCGCCATCGCGGCAACGGCATCGGCAATTCCAATGACGAGCGCGAGCAGACATTGAACCAGCTGCTGGTCGAGATGGACGGCTTTGAGGCGAACGAGGGTATCATCATCATCGCCGCGACCAACCGGCCCGATGTGCTCGACCCGGCGCTGCTGCGCCCTGGCCGCTTCGACCGCCAGGTGGTTGTGCCGATCCCCGATATTGACGGGCGCGAGAAAATCCTGGCCGTCCACATGAAGAAGGTGCCGCTGGCCCCTGACGTCAATCCGCGCACCATTGCGCGTGGAACGCCGGGCTTTTCCGGCGCTGACCTTGCCAATCTCGTCAACGAGGCGGCGCTGCTGGCCGCGCGGCGCAGCAAGCGCCTCGTTGCCATGCAGGAGTTCGAGGACGCCAAGGACAAGGTGATGATGGGCACCGAGCGCAAGTCCATGGTCATGACCGAGGACGAGAAGAAGATGACCGCCTATCATGAGGCTGGCCATGCCATCGTCGCGGTCCACGAAGATGCATCGGACCCGATCCACAAGGCCACAATCATCCCGCGCGGTCGTGCGCTGGGCATGGTGATGCGCCTGCCCGAGCGGGACAATTATTCATACCACCGCGACAAGATGCACGCGAACCTTTCGGTCTCGATGGGTGGCCGCGTGGCGGAAGAGATCATTTTCGGATATGACAAGGTGTCTTCCGGCGCATCGTCAGATATCCAGTACGCCACCGATCTGGCCCGCAGCATGGTCACCAAATGGGGCATGTCCGACAAGCTTGGGCCGCTGCAATACGAGCAGAGCCAGGAAGGTTATCTCGGCATGGGCCAGACCACGCGCACCTTCTCGGGCGCCGAGACCAACAAGCTGATCGATGAGGAGATCAAGGCACTGGTCGAAACCTCGCACAAGCGGGCTACCGACATCCTCACCGAGCATGAAGACCAGCTGCACCTGCTCGCCCAGGCCATGCTGGAATACGAGACCTTGACCGGTGACGAGATCCAGGAGCTGCTCGATACCGGCAAGGTCGACCGGCCCGACGTTCCTTCCGGCCCGGTGATAACGCAGCCTACGCATGGCTCGTCGATTCCGAAGTCGGGTAAGAGGTTTGGCGGGGCGGGCGAGGCTCCGCAGGGGGTCTGATCTGCGGGCCGGGATCGGTCGTTATTGATCGCGCTCGGTGCTATTGTGTCAGCTTGCGCTCGATTGCAGTCCAGAGCTGACCGAAGGCGCGCGCCGCCGGGCTGTTCGGGGCGAAATCGCCCACTGGCCGTTGCAACACCGCGCATTGCTCCACGGCACTGGCCTGCGGGATGGCGGGCCATCTGGGGTTCGTTTCACGCGCCTCGCGGTGCAGGTTGCGCCGCATGTCGAGCATGGAAAGAACCGGCAAAATCGGCGGATGCGTTTTTGCGTGACGCTTGATCTCCTTCGTCACCAGATCGAAGGCGCGCGCCGACAGGGGCGAAGGGGGTAGCGGCACGATCACGCAATCTGCCGCGCGCACGACCTGCGCGCTGATCTCGTTCAACACCGGCGGGCAATCGAGGATGATGCGTTCGTAATTCTTGCCGAGCTCTGTGGCGAGTTTTGCCAACCGTTTCTTCTTGCCGAGCCGCGCCAGCAGCGAATCAAGGTCGCGCAGGCTCTCGTCGGCAGGCAGCAGGTCGAGCCGGTCATAGGCGGTATGCTGGATCAACTCGGCAGCGGCCGAATCCTTGCCAAACAGCGAACCGGCACTGGCCCTCTTCCTCGGGTCGAGCCCGTAAAGAAAGGCAGCACCGCCTGCAGCATCGAGATCCCACAGCAGCGTCTTGCGGCACGAAACGGCCGCGGAAAACCAGGCGAGATTGGCCGCCATGGTCGTCTTCCCGACGCCCCCTTTCACACTGTAGACCGCAATGGTCGCCATTATTCTGTCCGCGCTCCTGATGATATCGCCTTGTCCGGCGCCTATGCTACGGTTTTGTTACAGTCCCAAACGCGCCGTTGATGCCGTGCCGGAGCGGGCCACAAGCGCACCGCGATCAAATGTGCCGGCAGTCAAAAGAAGAAGGCCGCGCCTTGCGGCACGGCCCTTTTCACGCCCGACAAGCGGGCTGGCTTGCAACCGGATTCAGCCGTCGTAATCGGCGCCGATCGAGGTCGAGCGCGCCGGGGCGGCAGCAGAAAGGCGCATGGCCTCTGCCGACTGGCTCAACGAACCGATCGCATCGGCTTCATCCTCTTCGTCAGGAAGGACGCGCTGCAGCGACTGCACCAGCGATTCGGACAGGTGCTTGGGCTTCACGGTCTGCTCGGCAATTTCGCGCAGGGCGACGACCGGGTTCTTGTCGCGGTCGCGGTCGATAGTGAGGTCGGCACCGCCCGAAATTTCCCGCGCGCGCTGGGCGGCCAGCAGGACGAGATCGAAACGGTTGGGGATCTTGTCGACGCAATCTTCGACGGTAACGCGCGCCATATGGCACTCCAGAAATAAAAAGTCAGGCTGTACGGAAGGCTTGCAGATTAGGGAGCGGGGGCCGCAAAGTCAAGAAAATCGCTTGTTTCGGGTTGCGCCGGAAATCAATTGTAGTCGTTACCGTATTCGCCCTCGGCGAGGTCGCTGAACTTTGTGATCCGAGCCTCAAAGCGCATCCTGACCTTGCCGGTCGAGCCGTGGCGCTGCTTGGCGACGATCATTTCGGCGAGGCCGTGGACCCGCTCCATCTCTGCCGCCCATGCGGCATGGGCGTCATGGGTCTTGGCGTCGTCGCTGCCAATGGCGACCTTGGGCTCACGCGAGGCGACGTAATAATCCTCGCGGAAGATGAACCAGACCATGTCCGCATCTTGCTCGATCGAGCCCGATTCGCGCAGGTCGGAAAGCATGGGGCGCTTGTCGTCGCGTTGTTCGACTGCGCGGGAAAGCTGCGAGAGCGCGATCACCGGCACCTGCAATTCCTTGGCCAGCGTCTTGAGGCCGCGGCTGATCTCGGAGATTTCATTGACGCGGTTGTCCTGGCTGCGCTTCGAGCCTTGCAGCAATTGCAGATAATCGACGATGATCAGGCCGATATCGTGGCGCCGCTTGAGCCTGCGCGCACGGGTCCGCAAGGCTGAGATGGAGAGCGCGGGCGTATCATCGATAAACAGCGGCAGTTCGGCAAGGCGCTGGCTGGCATAGGAAAGCTGCTGGAAATCCTCGCGGCTGATCTTGCCCATGCGCAGCGCCTCTGACGGAATGCCCGCCTGCTCGGCCAGGATACGCGTGGCGAGCTGGTCGCTCGACATTTCGAGGCTGAACAGGGCCACGCCCGCGCCCACCGATTTTTCAATCCCGTCGCGCCGGTCGCGCAGCAGGCGGTCGGCACAGTTGAAGGCGATGTTGGTGGCCAGCGAACTCTTGCCCATGCCAGGACGCCCGGCAAGGATGATAAGATCCGAATCGTGCAGGCCACCGCATTTGTCGTTGATGGAGGTAAAGCCGGTGGTCTTGCCCGAGACATGGCCACCCGAATTGATCGCGGTCTCGATCAGTTCCAGCGCCTTGGAACTGGCGCCGCGAAAACTCTCAGCGTCGCTGGTGCCGCTGGCGCCCTCGGCAACCTCGAACAGCCGCGCCTCGGCCTCCTCGATCTGGCGCATCGGCTCGACCTCTTCGGAGGTGTCGAGTGCATTTTCCACCAATTCGCGGCCAACGCTCACCAGTTCCCGAAGTAGGGCAAGATCATAGATTTGCTGCGCCAGTTCGCGCGGTGCGAGCAAGCCCTGTCCGTCGGCGGTCAGCCGCGCGAGATAGGAGGTGCCTCCCAGTTCGGCGAGCGCCTCGTCACTTTCGAAATAGGGTTTGAGTGTGACCGGCGTGACCACCATCTGACGGTCGACCAATTGGGTGACCCGTTCATACAGGCGGCGGTGAAGCGGCGCGTGGAAATGGTCGGGCCTGAGTGGCACCGTCAGCTCTTCGATCAGGCCATTATCGATCAGAACAGCGCCCAGAAAGGCGGCCTCGGCCTCAAGGTTGGCGGGCAGGGCGCGCCCGGCAGGCAGGGCAGTGCCGGAATCTGGCGATGAGCGGATCAGCAGGTCTTCTTCGGACATCCGGCCCTGATGGGCGCGCGCTTCTGCACTAGCAAGGGCTGTGACAAATTTGCCGCCCCGCAGCCATGTGGATAGCGGGGATACCCGCAAATTGCAGTTCGCATTTGCACAAGATGCGGGTCTCTGCGAAAAAAGCGTCATGCTTACGGACGCACCGCTCAGCCTCGACCGGATCGACAGGATTACGCTCGACGAGGGCTCGATCATCGCGCGCAATGCGGATGTCGAACAGGAACGGGCCGTGGCGCTGCGCGACCTCGAAGGCGACAACATGTTCAAGCCTTTGCGCGCCCATTCCAATGGTCATCGCGGTCCATGGGGCGTCCATCTGGCAGTTATCGACGGGAAGCTGGCGCTCAATATCAGTGATTACGAGCGTGTGGATGCCGGCACGATCGGGCTGGGCATGGCGCGTATGCGGCGTGTGGTGCGCGAATATTTTGCCATCTGCGATTCCTATTACAAGGCGCTTAGAAAGGCCTCGGCGCAGGAAATCGAGACGCTCGACATGGCCCGGCGCGGCATTCACGATCGCGGCACCCGGCATTTGCTGGAAGCGCTTGACGGCAAGATAGTCACCGATTTCGACACGGCCAGGAGGCTGTTCACGCTGATCTGCGTCCTGCACATCAAGGCCTGACACAGGCTCAAGAGTTTCAAGGACGAAGCGGTTTTTCATGGCGAGACGCAAGGCTGGGTATCGGGCGGGTCGTTCGAAAGGGCGATGGCGCGGGCGGTTCGTGGCGGCGCTGGTGGCGGTATCGCTTGTCACTGCGGGCTTTGCCTGGTGGCAGGCGCGCCACTGGACCCCGCCGCGCGGCCAATTCCCGGTTCAGGGCGCCTTGCTGGGCGAAAGCGACGGGCAGGTTGCGCTGGCTAGTCTGAAGGCGGTGGGCGCGCGTTTTGTCTATCTGGAGGCCAGTACGGGCAGCGAGGGGCGTGACGCCAGTTTCGCGGCGCGCTGGCAAGAAGCGGGGGCGGCGGGCCTGCCGCATGGCGCTGTCCATGTTTTCGCGCCATGCATCCCGGCGCAGGATCAGGCCGCGAATTTCGTTACCATCGTGCCGCGCGACCCGGACATGTTGCCGCCCGTCGTCGCTCTTGAGGAGCCGGCCACAGATTGCGGGCCGCTTGGCGAAGCCGGGATCGAGGGTGAGCTGACCACATTCCTCAACCAGGTGGAGGGGCATACGGGCAAGCGGGCGGTGCTCAAACTGTCGAAGGCTTTCGAGGCGCGCCATGCGCTCGGTCCACGGATTGAGCGCGACCTGTGGCTTGCGGGATTCTGGTTCCAGCCCGATTATGCGGGGCGTCCGTGGACCTTGTGGACCGCCAATCCATATCTGGACACGCAGGTTTCCGAAGGCCCTATCCGCTGGGTGGTGGCGCAGCCCTGAGCCGAGATGGCGGGTGCGCTCAGGCGGCCTCGTCACCCAGCCATTCGAGCAGTGCGGCGAGGCAGTCGCGCGCCAGCATCGCGCTGCGCTCCGGACTCCAGCCCTGCTCCGGATCGGGCAGCGGATCGTGGTCCTTGAAGGGCATTTCCAGCGTCATCGCGCAGGCGCCGAAGCGCTCGGCCACCTGATTGGTGCTCATGGAAAGATTGCCCTTGCCCGGTCGCGCCGTCGGGTAGCCCATCGCGGTCTGGAAGTCGGGTGTGCGCCGTTCGAGAATGCGCAGATAATGGCGGTAACGCTCGCCCAGTGCGTCGGTCATGGAGGGGATGCCCTCGAAGCCGGCGATGAATACCGCCGGGATCGCCTCGTCGCCATGCACGTCCATGGCAAAATCGACGCCGGTCGCGTCCATCGCATTGCGAATCGCCAGCACTTCGGGCGATTCCTCCGCCGTCGGTTCATGCCATTCGCGGTTGAGGTTCACGCCTGCCGCATTGGTGCGCAAATAGCCGCGAAAACTGCCGTCCGGGTTGCAATTGGGCACGATATGCAGGCGACACTTCTGGCGCAAAGCCCGCCCGACCGAGTCCGCCGGATCGCACAGCACGTCCAGGGCGCCCTCCATCCACCATTCGGCCATGCTCTCGCCGGGGTGCTGGCGGCCATAGAGCCATACCTGAACCGGTCCATCGCCCATTTCGAGGCAGTCGATGCTGCGCCCGTCGAGTGTGAGGCCGAGCAAGCGGTGCGTCACGCCTTCGCTGGCGGCAGCTTCAGCGACAAGGTCGTCATGCCGGTCCATCGTGAACGGCGCGAAATAGGCGAACCATGCCAGCTCGCCCGCGGGCTGGTAGCTGATCGTCAGCGTGCCCCCGGCCTCGTCCTTGTCATAGTGTGATTGGGCGCGGCCCCAGAATGCGCGGTCCTCCGATACGCAGGCGCGGTAGTTCGGCCAGCCTGCCGGATATGCCGATTTTCCGAGACCGGTGATCTTCAGTTCCAGTTCGCGCCCGCCGCAATTGGCGACGCGAAAGTGAAACCATTGCGCGAATTGTCCGCCTTCGTCCGCGGGGATGGTCAGCGTGGCTGTCGCGCCTTGAATCGCGGTGACGGCGATATTGCCGCTGTCAAAGCCGCAGGTGATGGCGATGTCGCTTTCAGTGGTGCTCATTCGACCTCAATTGTTTCACCCGATTCGCCGGGGAAACCGCCGAACAGGGCACTTGCGAGCTTCTGCGCGGCGACGACCGGATCGCTCGCTTCGCTGTTGGCGGAGGCGGCGAAGCTGGAGCGGCCTTCCCACAGGACCTCTCCTGCGTCTGTGTCGCGGATACTGACTGACAGGCGCGTCTCGATCCGTTCACGCGAGCCGCCGCCGCCAAGGTTGATGCCGATGCCAATACCTCCGCCCGAACCCCAGGAGCCGACGCCTGCACCGCCGCCCACGCTGACCGGGCCGCGACCTTCCTCGCGCAGCGTGACCTGCCCATAAGCGAGTTGCGCGGTCTGATCTGCGCCCTGTTCGACAACGGAATAGCCAATTGCCGTCAGTTCGGCGGCCACAGCATCTTCATAGAGGCCGAATTCGAGGGCCTTTGCGTCGAGACCCGGAGCAGGTAGAACGCTGATCGACCCGCGGCCCAGCATTGCCGGCACCTGGGCCGGGGCCTGCGCAACGAATCGCGTAACCTCGACCGGGCCGGTATAGGCGGGGGTGGCACACCCCGACAGTCCCACTCCGGCACTACTCACAATGAGGGCCGTGCAAAGATTCCGAAAATGCATCATCACTCTCCCTACGCCTGATGGCTCAACGCTTGAAGGGGCATGCCGTGCCAAAGCGTCAATTATCGACGCGCCCAGCGTTAACCGCTGGTTTTTCTGAAACTGCTAAGAGGCAGGAATGATCGGGAATTCACATCCTTCGGTGCTCGTGACGGGTGGCGCTGGTTATATCGGCAGCCATGCCGTGCTGGCCTTACTCGACCGTGGTTGGAACGTGGCCGTGCTTGACAATTTGTCGACGGGCTTTCGCTTCGCAGTGCCGCCCGGCGCCGCCTTCTATCAGGGCGACATCGCCGATGCAGGCTTGGTTGCCCGGATCGTGGCGGAACAGGGGATCGGCGCGGTGATGCATTTTGCTGGATCGATCGTGGTGCCCGAATCGGTCGAGGACCCGCTTAAATATTATCACAACAACACCGCCAAGAGCCGCGCGCTGATCGACGCGCTGGTGCAGGCGGGCGTGCCCCATTTCATCTTTTCGAGCACGGCGGCTACCTATGGGTCGCCCAAGGATTCTCCGGTGCGCGAGGACAGCCCGACCCAGCCGATCAACCCCTATGGCTGGTCGAAGCTGATGACCGAGCAGATGCTGGCCGACACCGCATTCGCGCATGACCTGAACTATTGTGCGCTTCGCTATTTCAACGTTGCGGGTGCCGATCCGCAGGCGCGCAGCGGCCAGTCCACGGCGGGCGCGACACATTTGATCAAGGTCGCGGTCGAGGCGGCCCTGGGCAAGCGCGACTATGTCGGCGTGTTCGGCACTGATTACGATACGCCCGACGGAACGGGCGTGCGCGACTATATCCATGTCAGCGACCTTGCCGCCGCACACGTGCTGGCGCTGGAGGCGCTGATCGAAGAGCCGAGCCGTTCGATGGTGATGAATTGCGGCTATGGTCGCGGGTTCTCGGTGCTCGAAGTGCTCGATGCGGTTGACCGTGTCACGAACATGAAGATCGAGCGGCGCATGTCGCCGCGCCGCGCTGGCGATCCGGCCATGTTGATCGCCGATCCGGGCAGGCTGAAGGCGGCACTGCCTTGGCAGCCTGCCCATGCCGACCTCGATCAGATCGTCACCCATGCACTGGCATGGGAGCGGCGGCTGGCCGAAATCAGGGAAACCGCCGGTTGACTTTCGCCGCCTTGGTCATTAGCTGCGCGGCCTGATCTGACGGCATCTTGGTCCGGGCTTTTTCTGGACCCTCGATGCCGCTTCTTTTTTACCGGGTAACAGTCATGAAAATCCGCAACAGCCTCAAGTCGCTGAAGAACCGTCATCGCGATTGCCGCGTGATTCGCCGTCGCGGGCGCACCTATGTGATCAACAAGACCAATCGTCGGTTCAAGGCCCGCCAAGGCTAATTCTTGATTCGGTGATGAGCAAAAGCCCTCGCATTGCGGGGGCTTTTTGCGTTTGGGCCTTTGGCGGCTGACACCCTCGTCATGGACGCTGGTGCCGCTTCCACGTTAGTGGAACACAATCAGGCCCGCGGCGCCTGCCTGCGATAGCTTAGCGCCTCTGCCACGTGCACCCGCCCGACCTCGCGTACACCCGCAAGGTCGGCAATCGTGCGCGCCACACGCAGCATCCGCGTGTAGCCGCGCGCCGAGAGCCGCATGGCCTCGGCAGCCTGCAACAACAGCTTGCGCCCCGCCTCGTCGGGTGTGGCGTGTTCATCCAGAGCATCGCCTTCCAGCTCGGCATTGGAGCGGATGCCGCGCGCATTCTGCAGCCTGCGCGCCGCCGTTACTCGCGCGGCGACGTCGGCGCTGCTCTCTGCCGGTGGGGGCAGGGCCAGGTCGGCGGCGGAGACCGGGTCAACCTCGACATGCAGATCGATGCGGTCGAGCATCGGGCCGGAGACACGGCTCTGGTAATCGGCGGCGCAGCGCGGCGCGCGGCTGCAGGCGAGCGCCGGGTCGCCCAGATGCCCGCAACGGCACGGGTTCATTGCCGCGACCAATTGCACGCGCGCAGGGAAGACGACATGGGCATTGGCGCGCGCGATATCGACCTTGCCGGTCTCGAGCGGCTGGCGCAGCGAATCGAGTACCGGGCGCTGGAATTCGGGCAATTCGTCAAGGAACAACACGCCCAGATGCGCGAGGCTCACCTCGCCGGGGCGCACGCGCAGCCCACCGCCTGTCAGCGCAGCCATGCTGGCCGAATGATGCGGGGCGCGGAAAGGTCGTGCGCGGCTGATCCGCCCGCCCTCAAGCTTGCCCGCGACCGAGGCGATCATGCTCACCTCCAGTGCCTCTGCCGGGGTGAGTGGCGGCAAGATAGCGGGCAGGCAGGCGGCGAGCAGGCTCTTGCCAGCACCCGGAGGCCCGGACATCAGCAGATTGTGACCGCCCGCAGCGGCGATTTCGAGCGCACGCTTGGCGCTTTCCTGTCCCTTTACCTGTTTGAGATCGGGGCCGTAATGGGCGTCCTCGACCTCGCCCGATGTCGGGTCGGGAAGCCGGCTGTCGCCCTTGAGATGACCTAACAGGCTGACGAGATCTGGCGCCGCCAGCACTGACACTTCGCTCGCCCAGCGCGCTTCGGTGCCTTGCGCGGCGGGACAGATCAGCCCCTTGTCCTGCTCGCTGGCATGGAGCGCGGCGAGCAAGACTCCGGGCGATGCGGCGATTCGTCCATCCAGCGCCAGTTCGCCAACGGCGACGAAATCGGCGAGCTGTTCGGCATCGGCAATGCCCATGGCGGCGAGCAGTGCCAGCGCGATCGGCAGGTCGTAATGGCTGCCTTCCTTTGGCAGGTCGGCGGGCGAGAGGTTGATGGTGATGCGCTTGGGCGGCAGCGACAGGCCCATCGCGGCGAGCGCGGACTGCACCCGTTCGCGGCTTTCGCCCACCGCCTTGTCGGGCAGCCCGACAATGGCGAAGCGGGGCATGCCCGGTGCCACCTGGCACTGGACCTCGACCGTGCGCGCTTCCAACCCGAGATAGGCGACCGTCGAAACCAGTGCGACCAAAGCGAAAATGCCCTCCTGATCAGCGTGATAATGGATAAGCGGCCGATGTCGAGCGCCCGTGACGGAGTTGCTGCCCTATCCGCGCACCTGTCCGCGCACCTGTCCGCGCAAATGTCCCGGTGCTTGACTTGAGAGCCTGTCGAATATACCTGCGCGACCAACCAACGAGGCCGCCCCAGCGGGCGGCTGTTTCCGTTTGAGAATTTAGGATTACGATAATGAAGCGCACTTTCCAGCCGAGCAATCTCGTGCGCGCACGGCGGCACGGCTTTTTCGCCCGCAAGGCTACCGTTGGTGGCCGCAAGGTCCTGCGCGCCCGCCGCAAGCGTGGCCGCAAGAAGCTCTGCGCCTGATTCTTTGCGCTCACGCATCCGCGTGAGTGTCCGCATCCGCGTGAGCGTCCTCGCGGCTGATCACTTCGTCGGGCTTCGTTCCGGCTGCGGGGCGGCTGCGGACTGCCTTTGGGCTCGCTGGTCGCGCTCCGTTTCAGTACCAGCCTGTCAGCCTGTTTTCGGTTCCTGGTCGCGGCAGCCAGAGCGCGAATGCGCGTCCGCAGCAGCCCCGCAGCGAAGCGGAGGGAAAGCGGCGAAGATAGCCAAGCGGGCCGGATGGCCCGCGCCGGCGCTTGAGGCTATAAACAGATAATGACCCTTTCGGTTCTTACAAAGCGAGCCGATTTTCTCGCCGCCAACCGGGGCTTGCGCGTGGCGAGGCCTGGATTTGTGCTGCTTACGCGACCGAACGAGGGCAAGGGCACGCGCTATGGGATCACCGTCACCAAGAAGATCGGCAATGCGGTGGTCCGGAACCGCATGAAGCGGCGCTTTCGCGAGCTGCTGCGCGCGTACTTGCCGGATCATGGGCTCGAAAATCACGATCACGTTCTCATCGGGCGAGCAGGCGGGGTCGAGCGCGATTTTCGCAGGATGCAGAGCGAGCTTGCCGAGGCGCTGGAACGTGCGGCATCGGGCAAGGGCGACCGGCCCAGACGGCCACCCCAGCGAACCAGGGAGCGCCGGAAATGAAGCGCCTGCTCATCCAGATCGCGAAGCTTTGGCAATGGGGTCCTTCGCGCATATTGCCGCCAACATGCCGCTACCAGCCATCATGCAGCCGGTACGCAATCGACGCGCTCGGCAAATATGGTGCGGTGAAGGGTGGATGGCTGGCGTTCAAGCGTCTAATGCGCTGCCACCCCTGGGGGGGGCACGGATTCGACCCGGTGCCGTAAGACGCACTCAAGGAACGCCTTTCGGGGCCAGACCGCACGGAACAGACCATTGGACAATCAGCGTAATCTCATTCTCGCCGTAGTGCTGTGCGCTGCCCTGCTGTTCGGCTGGGATATGGTGATGAGCCGTCTCTATCCCGAGCAGGAAGCTGCGACACAGATCGCCTCGCGCGTCGATACCCCGGCCCAGCGGGCCGATATCGCCGCCGACGCGCCGGGCGCGCCAGTGGCTACTGTCGGCCTGCCGCGCGATCTTGAGGCAGAACTGGCCAGCGCCGACCGCGTGCCGATTCGCGCCAGCGAGATCGTGGGTTCGCTCAATCCGGTCGGCGCGCGCGTCGATGACATCGACCTCACCACGCACCGCCAGACGGTAGAGAAAGACAGCGGGCCGGTTCGCCTGTTCGCGCCCGCTGGCACACCGATCGAGCAATATGCCCAGTTCGGCTGGGTGGGAGACGGTGTGGCCGTGCCCGATGCCTCGACCGTGTGGCAGGTGGAAGGCGAGGCGCTGACCGAAGCGAACCCGCTGACCATGCGCTGGGACAATGGCGCCGGCCAGCTTTTCGCGCTGACCTTCAATATTGACGAACACTATATGCTCACCGTGCGGCAGGAGGTCGCCAACAATGCCGACGGCGCCGTCGGCCTCAGACCCTATGCTCTGGTCAGTCGCACCTCTGCCACGGCCAGCGAGAGTACCTTCACCGTCCATTCCGGCCCGATCGCCGAGGCCGGGGACGCGGTCAATTTCGGCCTCGATTATGACGACCTGGTTGATGATGGCCCGGCCACGCTGGAGGGCGATACGAACTGGATCGGCTTTACCGATGTCTACTGGATGTCGGCGGTTATCGCCGAAGATGGAGTTGCGGCTACTGGCGCATTCCGCGCGACCGGGGCCGAGACCTTCCGCGCCGACCTGCTTTACGAGCCGGTGATCGTCAATGCAGGCGACACGTTGGTGCGCACGACGCGCCTGTTTGCGGGCGCCAAGGAAAGCGCGGTGCTCGACCAGTACCAGGACCAGGGTATCGCCAAGTTCGGCCTCGCCATCGATTGGGGCTGGTTCCGCGTCATCGCCTGGCCCTTGTGGCAGGTGCTGATCCTGCTGTTCGACCTCACCGGCAATTTCGGCGTGGCGATCATCTTCCTGACGGTAATCGTGCGCGGCCTGATGTTCCCGATCGCGCAGAAGCAGTTTGCCAGCATGGCGCAGATGCGCGCGGTGCAGCCCAAGATGAAGGCGCTGCAGGAACGCTACAAGGACGACAAGCCGCGCCTGCAACAGGAAATGGCCAAGCTCTACAAGGACGAGAAGGTCAATCCGCTGGCCGGATGCCTGCCGATCTTCCTGCAGATCCCGATTTTCTTCGCACTCTACAAGACGCTGTTGCTGGCGATCGAGATGCGCCACCAGCCCTTTGCGTTGTGGATCAGGGATTTGTCCGCGCCCGACCCAGCGACGATCCTCAACCTGTTCGGTCTGCTCGATTTTACCCCGCCCGGCTTTCTGGCCATCGGCGTGTTGGCCGTGCTGCTGGGCATTACCATGTGGCTGCAGTTCAAGCTGAACCCGGCAACGATGGACCCAATGCAGCAGCAGATCTTTATGATCATGCCCTGGGTGCTGATGTTCGTCATGGCACCCTTTGCCGCCGGCTTGCTGATCTACTGGATCACCTCCAACGTGCTCACCCTGGCGCAGCAGAAATATCTCTATTCCCGCCACCCGCAATTGCGCGAACAGGCAGAGAGGGAAGCCGCCGAGAAGGCCCGTTCTGCAGAGCGCGACAAGGCGGGCGAGAAGGCTGGCGGGACCGAGTGACCGGGCAGCCTGAAGAAACGGATGCAGGTCTTGCAGAAGAGGCGCGTCGCCTGTTTGCGGGCAGGGTGGAGTTCCTGCTCTCGGCCCCGCAGCTGAAGTTTCTGCCTGAGCCCGATTTCCCGGAAGTCGCCTTTTGCGGGCGCAGCAATGTCGGCAAGAGCTCGCTTATCAATGCGATTACAGGGCGCAAGTCCATCGCTCGCGCCTCGGTGACGCCGGGCCGCACGCAGGAGCTCAATTTTTTCGAGGTGGGCGAGCCGACCCAGATGCGGTTGGTCGATATGCCCGGCTACGGATTTGCCAAGGCGCCGTTGAAGGTGGTCGAGCGCTGGCGCAGCCTCGTGAAAACCTTCCTGCGTGGGCGCGTGCCGCTAAAGCGCACGCTGGTGCTGGTGGACAGTCGCCACGGCCTGAAAGAATCAGACCGCCAAATGATGAAAATGCTCGACGAGGCAGCAGTCGGCTATCGGCTCGTGTTGACCAAGGCGGACAAGGTGAAGGCGAGCGAGCTGGAAAAAGTGCGTTCCGCGACCGAGGCGGAGGCCCGCAAGCATGCTGCGGCCTTTCCGCAGCTCCATGTGACCAGCGCGGAGAAGGGCATGGGAATTGCCGAGCTTCGCATGGCGATCCTGTCGGATGTGAAGGCCTGAGAGGGCGTTTCACACGGCCCCAAAATACGCCGCCAACGAAAAAGGGCGCCTCGCGGCGCCCTTTTGAAACTCAGTACGGTTTCGTCGACTTAGCGACGGCCACCGATGAGAACATTAAGAATATCACGCATTTGTCGACCTCCAATTGCTTGAGGTCGTTTTGCGTTAACCAAGTTTGTTTGTAAAGCCTAAACCATGTTTTTTAAGCGTTCCGGTGAAGCAACCCTCTGGAATCGTATAACTTCTTCGAATGGGATGGGGCGTGAAATGGCATATCCCTGGGCAACGATGCAGCCCGAATCACGCAGCATGGTTAATGTCGATTCGTCTTCTACCCCTTCGGCGACAACAATGATTCGCAGTTCCCGCCCCATCTGCAGCACGCTGCGCACGATGCCGGCGGCCTTGGGGTTTTCGCGGATCGCAGAGGTAAAGGTGCGGTCGATCTTCAGCTCGCCAAAGGGCAGGCGCTGCAGCGCCTCAAGGCTGGCTGCGCCGACACCGAAATCGTCCATCGAGATCTTCGGGCCGAGGGCCGTGAGTTCGGACAGGATGGCTCCAGCTCGCTCGAAATTCGAAATTCGATAGGTTTCGGTGATTTCCAGTGTCAGGCATTGCGGGTTGAAGCCGGTCTCCTCCAGAACTTCGCTGACCATGGCGACAATGCTGTATTCGTGCACCAGCGTCGCAGAGATGTTTACCGCCACCGTGATCTGCTGCCCGCTATCGTCGAAGGCGACCCCGGCCCGGCAGGCCTCACCCAGCACATGGCGGGTGAGATGCGCCATGCGTCCGGCGCTCTCGCATTGCTTGATGAAGTGGTCGGGCGGAATCAGGCCGCGCACCGGATCGCGCCAGCGCACAAGTGCTTCGACACCGATCAGTTCGCCGGTCTGTACCAGGATCTTGGGCTGATAGACGAGGAAGATCTCGCCATTGCTCAACGCTGCATCGATCCGTGCCTGCAGGGAGATGTTCCAGTACAGGTCCTCGTCGCTCGCCATCTCCGCAATTTCGATCGGGTCATAGGTCTCGTTGGTTCGCTCAGCGGCAGAGACGGCTGCGGCGAGGCGACGCGTGACGTTCGGACTGGGAGTGATGTCCACGCCGAACGTGATGCCGACATCGACCTGTGCGTCACCGACCTGAAGCGGCGCAGAGAACAATGCGCGCAGGCCCTCGAGGTGTTCGCGGATCAGCCCCGGCTCCTTTTCGTCCAGAGTCCAGGCGATCAGGTGGCCGGGACCGACATAGATCGTTGCAGCAGGCTCCGCCGCCTTGAGGCGATCGACAATTCGGAGCAGATACTCGGCATGCAGTTCGGCGGCCAGCGTCTTGCGCACCTCCTCGAAGCGATGGATGCGCGCGACGATGATGGCCGGTCCGGTTTCGGCAGTGACCTTGTCCTTTTCCAGCGCGACGAAACTGGGCAGGTTGGTATCCGCATCAACGAGGCGGAAACTGCTCTTCCAGCGCGCACGGATGCGGAAAAGGGCGTAGGTCAACAGCAGCAGGAGCGCGCTCGCCGCATGGATCTTGATACCCAGCGAGCCGCTGACAAAGACCGCCGCCGGTAGGGACAGGAAGATAGCGGAGTAGGCGAGGTAACGGTACTTTCTCGCAGCAATCCAGCTTGCGACCGAAAGCATCAGCAGAGCAGCGAAAAGCACCATGTAGGGGTTCAGCTCGGACGTATGCCCGGCCAGAAGGGTCTCTGCGGCATAAATCTGGACAATGGAGCGAGGCACATCAATGTGGCCTGGAATGTTCGGAGCATTGTCGTCTTCTCGTCTGGAATACCCGATGACGACCTTCTTGCCGCGCAAGGCTCTCAGGTTATCCGTCTCCGCCCCGAGATTTTTCAGCTGATGGATCGGAATGGTGGCGAGATCGAAAAGATAGTCGACCGGTTGCTCGGCATTTCGGTAAAGCGGTGCATTCGCAAGCCGCGCCGACATGCTTGGCAATTCATCGACCCCGTCACTAACGATGTAGGGAACATACCAGGCATATCCGAGATAGTTCTGCCAAATGTCTGTGCCGACTTCTGGGATATTGTTGCCAACCGAATCGACAGAGGCCTTGAACCGGTCCACCCCGTCAATGCCGGTGGTGTAGTTACGTGCCAGGAAAGCATGCTCGCCAAAGCTGCGCAACGCGGCGTTGATCTGGCCATCGGCCTTAACGGTGCTGGCCTCGTCGAAAACGATGTCGACATAGACTTCTTCGGCGCCTGCCACGCGCATTTCGTCAATCAGGTTGGCGAGCTGCTCGCGGCGTTGCGGGAAATCGGGATCGGCAAGATCTTCGCTCGCACCGACATAGACTATGTCACCCGATGCATCGAAGGAGATGACCTGCTTTTGTGCCAGCCAAACGAACTGGTCGACCAAGGCATTTACCGTAAGGACGCAAAGAACGAGTGCGATCAGACCCGACCAGGCTGCCTGGCGGATGCGTTCGACCGCTTCACTATGTTCCCGCTTTTTGGGCATTAATCCTTTATTCCGTTCACCAATTGTCACCGGACCGCACGGCGTTCGGCTCCTTCTTTGGCACACGATGGTAAACAAAGGTCTCACAAAGCCATTGGCAATTGCAAATCGCTCGAACAGATGGTTAGCGCGCGACCCGGCCCGTTCACGCTCGACAGGCTTTCGCTGAACACCTAGAGGCATGAACGGCAGACAGGGACGCCGCGATGAAGCTGATTATCGGCAACAAGAACTATTCGAGCTGGTCCCTGAGGGGCTGGCTGGCGGCGAAGCAGTCGGGCCTCCACTTTGAGGAGCTGACTGTCCATATCGACGGGGACGACTGGCAGGCGACCAAGCGTGAGGACGGCAATTTCCGCCCCTCAGGCGGCAAGGTGCCGGTGCTGTGGGACGGCGACGTGGTGGTGTGGGACAGCCTCGCCATCCTCGAATACCTTTCCGACAAGGTCGGGCGCGAGCGTTTCTGGCCCAAGGACGATGCTGCGCGCGGCATGGCCCGGGCGATGGTGGCGGAAATGCACTCCTCCTACCTGCCGCTGCGCCGCGCGTGTCCGATGAATATTCGCGGACGCTTCGCCATCCAGCTGAATGAAGAAACGCAGGCCAATATTGTGCGTATCCTCGGCCTGTGGGCGGAGGCGCGGGCACGCTTCGGCAATAGCGGGCCATTCCTGTTCGGCACTTTCAGCGCGGCCGACATTTTCTATGCGCCAATCGTCGCGCGTTTCATCAGCTATCAAGTGCCGGTTCCCGGATTCGCCCAGACCTATATGCAGGCGATCTGGGAGCACGACTGGATGCAGCAATGGGTCGGCGCAGCTCAGGCGGAGGAATGGACGATCTCGCAATTCGAAGTGGCGCAAGAGGCGTGAGCGAAGATGTCGTCGAATTGGCCACCAGGCTGATCGCCTGCGATAGCGTCACCCCGGCGCGCGGGGGTGTGTTCGACGCGCTGCAAGCCATGTTGGCCCCGTTGGGGTTCACGGTAACGCGCTTCGTGGCGGGCGAAGGGCCGGAGGGTAGCGACGAGGCCCCGGTCGAGAATCTGCTTGCGTTACGCAAGGGGCCGACGGGATCGCACCATTTCGCCTTTGCCGGGCATGTCGACGTGGTGCCGCCTGGCGATGGCTGGGCCTCCGATGCCTTTGAGCCGCAAATTCGCGGCGAGTTGCTGCATGGGCGCGGCGCGGTGGACATGAAGGGCGCGATCGCCGCCATGGTCGCCGCCGCTGCGGACATTCCGGCAGAGGCAGGGACGCTCGGCTTCATCATCACTGGCGACGAGGAGGGGCCGGCTCTGCACGGCACCACCGCGCTGATCGAGAAGATGCGCGAGACGGGCGAGATCCCCGACCTCATTCTGGTTGGCGAGCCGACCAGTGTGAACCGGCTGGGCGACATGATGAAGATCGGGCGGCGCGGCTCGGTCAATATACAGATAGATGTTGAGGGCGTGCAGGGCCATGTGGCCTATCCGCATCTTGCCGACAATCCGCTGCCCCGGCTGGTGGCGATACTGGCCGAGCTGGACGCGCTGGTGCTCGACAAGGGCACTGACTGGTTCCAGCCTAGCAATCTGGAAATCACCCAGATCAGCGCCCCCAACCCGGCGACCAACGTCATCCCCGCCAGTGCGAGCGCGCGCATCTCGATCCGTTTCAACGATCTGCATTCGGGTGAGAGCCTGTCGCGCATGGTCGAAGCGATCGCCGCGCGCCATGGCGGCACGGTGCGGCCAACCATATCGGGCGAATCCTTCCTGACCGAGCCGGGCGCGTTCTCGAAAATCGTCGCCGAGGCGGTGGAGGCGGAGACCGGCATCGCCCCCGAAGCCTCGACCAGTGGCGGCACGTCGGATGCCCGGTTCCTCAAGGCGCTGGCGCCGGTAATCGAGTTTGGCCTCGTCAATGCCACCATGCACAAGGCCGACGAGGCGGTGGCAATTGACGACCTTGCCACTCTGTCCGCAATCTACCGGAGGATCGCGCTCGCGGCGCTATCCGCTTGACCTCTTCTCCCGTCATTGCGAGCGTAGCGAGAATCCATCACGCAATGGCAAGAAGTGTCGGCATATCTGGGCATGGATTGTCAATTTGCGTTCGGAAAGCGGCAACGGCCAAGGGGTTTTGATATGAAGTTCTGGTTCGCAATTCCCCTTTGGCAGCGTGTGATTGGCGCGCTCGTGCTCGGTATCATCGTCGGGCTGATCTGGGGACCAGAGGCGGAAAGCATCAAGTGGATCGGCGACTTCTTCATCGAGGCGATCAAGATGCTGGTCGTCCCGCTGATCTTCTTCAGCGTGGTTTCCGGCATCGTGGCCATTGGCGATTTGAGCAAGCTGGGCGCGGTCGGGGGCCGGGCGATCCTGCTGTTCGTGATTACCGGCCAGATCGCGGTTTGGCTGGGGCTGGGGCTGGGCACGATCTTCACGCCGGGCATCGGGCTCGACACTTCCGCCATCCAGATGGGTGAGGCGCCCGCTGGCAGTTTCCCCGGATGGCAGCAGATGATCGTCGATACCGTGCCCGACAATCCCGTGCGGGCCATGGCCGAGGGCGCGGTTCTGCCGCTGATCATCTTTGCGGTGCTGGTCGGCATTGGCATCTTGATGGCGAAGGAGGAAGGTGCGCCTGCGGCCAGGCTGTTCGATAGCGGCTCCATCGTAATGCAGAAGATCACCGCCATCGTGATGGAGCTGACCCCGTTCGGCGTCTTCGCGCTGATCGCCTGGGTCGCCGGAACGCTCGGCCCGTCGGCATTGGCCGCATTGGGCAAGCTGGTGGCACTCAATTATGTCGGCTGTCTGATTCTGATCCTGGTGGTCTATGTGGCGATATTGCGGCTGCTGGCGAAGGTGCCGGTCGTGGCCTTCTTCCGCGGCATGGCCGATGCCATCGCGGTCGCCTATTCGACCGCCAGCTCCAGCGCCACATTGCCAATTACCCTGCGTTGTCTGGAGCGCAACGTGGGCGTCAGTCGCTCCGTTTCCTCCTTCACCGCCTCGCTGGGCGCGACGGTTAACATGGACGGCACGGCGATGTATCTGGGCCTCGCCACCCTGTTCGGCGCGCAGATTTTCGGCGTCGATCTGAGCATTGGCGATTATGTGCTTATCTCGGTGCTGGCGACGGCGGGTTCGATCGGCGCGGCGGGCATTCCGGGCACGGGCCTGATCATGATGACGATGGTTTTTACCGCCGTCGGCGTGCCGCTGGAGACCATCGCCTTCGTCGCCGGGGTCGACCGGATCATGGACATGATGCGCACCACCACCAATGTCACCTCTGATGCGACCTGCGCGACGACGGTGGCGGCGATGGTGGGCGAGCTGGACCGCGAGGAACTGGTCAGCGCGGACGATGTGTGAGGTCAGCTTTTTGGACCGGTGCCAGGCGGCGGATAAAGGATGGCCTCAATCTTGTTCCGAGAATGAGCTGTCGCCTCGGATGTGATCGAAAACCGATGGGTGCAGGGGATCGTTGAACTGCACGCCGACGATTTCTCCCCGGTTCCACATGACCATGGCGTCAATCGGGCCGATGGAACCAATCCTGATTGTGATGTGCTTGCCCCGGGTAAGTGCGGAGCCTTTCTCGACAAACCGACATCCACGTGTCGATAGGTCGCGAAGAACAACCTCCCGCCGGTATCCGGCTGAGCGAATTGTTCCTGGCGCTGCTATCGGATATCGGTCTTCAACTCGTTCCCTTGATTGATCTGGCGGTGTTTCTTCGGGTTCCGTGCCCGGTTTACTGTCCTCGTCAATGTGGTCTGGCCTCGCGGCGATAGTCTGCGAACCTGGCTCTTTTTCAGGCGGCGGAGCACCCTCCTGATCCTGGGCGAATTCCCGAAGTGCCGCGAGAACCACCTCGGTCTCGGCAAGCCTGACCGCCGGCTTGCCGTCCAACCAGCACACCCACACCACACCTCCTCGTTCGACAAAAAAGGGGTCGCTGTCGTTCATTCGCAGGCCTTAAGAGGGACGCCGGTTTACAGGTCACAACACACGGGGCGGGTTATGCGCGTGCACGTCCTCTAGCCCCCAATGTCTGATTCTGGTTTCCCATGGCGTCCGGTCGATCTGCATCAATCAGGACGGGTCGCGGAAATGCCGGTTTGGTGGAAGGTGAACTATATCCAAAATGGAGGCTTCTTCGGTCGCCCGCCTCACCGCCCCTTCGGTTTCTCCAGCACCTTGTTCTTGAAGCTGCACAGATCCACGACCTTGCAGCGCCAACATTCCGGGGTCCTTGCCTTGCACGTATAGCGCCCGTGCAGGATCAGCCAGTGATGCGCGCCGACGCGGAAGGGGGCGGGCACGCGCCTCTCCAGCTTCGCCTCGACCTGTTCGGGGGTCTTACCCTTGGCGAGGCCAGTGCGGTTGCCGACGCGCAAGATATGCGTGTCGACCGCGAAGGTTTCCTGCCCGAACCAGCAATTGAGCACGACATTGGCGGTCTTGCGCCCGACGCCCGGCAGCGCGACCAGCGCCTCACGCGTGTCGGGCACCGCGCCGTCATGTTGGTCGACCAGGATGCGGCTCAGTTCGATGACGTTTTTCGCCTTGGAATTGAACAGGCCGATCGTCTTGATGTGCGTCTTCAGCCCTTCTTCGCCCAGCTCGATCATCTGTTGCGGCGTTTCCACTTTGGCGAACAGCGCCCTGGTTGCCTTGTTGACGCCGACATCGGTCGCCTGCGCGGATAGCACCACCGCGACAAGCAGCTGGTAGCAATTGCCGAATTCCAGCTCGGTCTCGGGCGAGGGGTTATCCTCGGCCAGCCGCCGGAAGAACTCGAAAATCTGGTCCCTGGTCATGCGGAGGTGGTCATAGAGTTGGGGTCAAGGGGTCAAAGCCCCAGCACGTCCTGCATCGTGTAGCGCCCTGCTGACTTGCCGATCAGCCATTCTGCGCCGCGCACCGCCCCATTGGCGAAGATCGTGCGGTCTTCCGCCACGTGGCTCAGAACGATCCGCTCCTGCTCTCCGGCAAAGATCACCGAATGCTCGCCCGCCACGGTGCCGCCCCTGAGCGAGGCAAAGCCGATCGCGCCCTCTGCGCGCGCGCCGGTATGGCCGTCGCGCCCGCTTTCGGCCACCGCCGACAGATGTGATCCGCGCGCGCTGGCCGCCGCTTCGCCCAGCAGCAATGCCGTGCCAGAGGGCGCATCAACCTTCCCCCGGTGATGCATCTCCAGCACCTCGATGTCCCAGTCCGGCCCGAGCCGCTTCGCTGTCTCGCCCACCAGATGGGAGAGCAGTGTTACGCCGAGCGAGGTATTGCCGGTCTGCAGCACTGCCACGGCCTGCGCTGCATGGTCGATGGCCATGTGATGCGCGTCGCCAAGCCCGGTCGTGCCGATCAGGATCGGTATCCCCGCCCCGATGGCGGCGTGGAGATTGTTCTGCAGGGCTGCGGGCGCGGAGAAGTCGACCAGCGCGTCGCTCGCATCGGCAAGCGTGGCGACATCCGCACCCTTGTCAGCGCCGCCCGCAACTTCATGCCCGGCGGCCCTTACTGCCTCGGCCAGTGCCCGGCCCATGCGCCCTTCGCTGCCGATGATCCCGATCCGTGCCATTCTTGCCCCTGATTGCGTCTCGCGCTTCTTGCGCGGCCTTGTTCAGCCCTGCGGCTTCGCTACTTGAGGGCGATGTTCTGCCCTACCGCTCCGCTACTTGAGGGTCTTGTTAGGCCCTATCGCTTCGCTACTTGAGGGCAATGGACGACATTCGCAACATCGTGGTGCTTTCCGGCGCAGGAATCAGCGCAGAAAGCGGCATTCGGACCTTCCGCGCCGAGGACGGATTGTGGGAAAACTATCCGGTCGAGCAGGTGGCGACGCCTGAGGCCTTCGCCGCCGATCCGGTGCTGGTGCAGCGCTTCTATGACGAGAGGCGCGCAAGCGTGCAGGCGGCGCAGCCCAACGCGGCGCATCTGGCGCTGGGTAAGCTTGCGAGCGCGTGGCACGAAGAGGGGCGGGGCGAACTGCTGCTGGTTACCCAGAACATCGACGATCTGCACGAACGTGGCGGGGCCAGGAACGTGCTTCACATGCATGGCGAAGCGCTGAGTGTCTGGTGCACCGCCTGCGATGCGCGCCATCGCTGGGTGGAACCTCTATCGGGCGGACCGGCCTGCCCGTCATGCGGCGCGGCTTCGCTGCGTCCCGACATCGTGTGGTTCGGCGAGATGCCCTACCGGATGGACGAAATCTTCGCCGGTCTGGGCCGGGCAGATCTGTTCGTTTCGATTGGTACGTCCGGAGCTGTCTATCCGGCTGCGGGATTCGTCCAGCATGCGCGAGAGTGTGGTGCCCGAACGTTGGAACTCAATCTGGAGCGCAGCCAGGGTTCGGCATGGTTCGATGAAACGCGGCTTGGCCCGGCGAGCGCGCTTGTACCGCAATGGGTTGCACAAATGCTTCACCTCTAGGCGAAGTTCTCGAAGGAAGAACCGAAGAAGGTTCCTAAGATATTGAAAATTAGTGTATTCAGTAAAGCTGGGGAAAAGTATTGATCGTCTCGACAGACGGTTCGTGCCATAAGACTAAGCGCGAACCAGGGGTGGAGAATCGCCATGTCGAAACAACATTATCAATCGGGCACGTCTTCGGCCCTTTCACGGTCGGCCATGGCCCGCAAGGCGGGTCTTTCCGATCCGAGCCTGCGCCGTCAGGTCTATGGCAAGATCCAGCCGATGGAGCAGCCAGGCCTCTTCGCGCGGCTGTTCGGCCTGCGTCACTGAAAATTGCGTGACCAAGGCGCTGGGCGGCGTCCTTTTCCCTAATGATTGCCGCAGGTCCGGCAGGCCGGGTCCTTCGCTATAATGATTGTCCGCATACCCGGCTTCATCCCGTCGAGCAGGTGCAACCTGCCCGGTTGCGCGTCTCCGAAGCCGCTGACATCTGCGAGTAGCAGGCGCACGGCCTGCATCGCCGCGAAGCTGCCGACCCATCCCGCCATGGCGCCCAGAATGCCGTCTTCGGCGCAGGTGTCGCAATCGTCGGTGTCGAAGGCATCGCCAACGAAGCAGCGATAGCAGGGTTGGCCGGGCGTGTGCCCCCGAAAGGCACCGACCTGACCCTGAAAGCGACCGACGGCGGCTGAGAGCAACGGAACACCCACCGCGACGCAGGCATCCGAAACGGCGAGGCGGGTCGCGAAATTGTCGGTACCGTCGATCACCAGGTCAGCCCCGGCAACAAGGTCGGGCGCGGTCGCTCCATTCACTGTGACATTATGAGCCACGACCGCGATCTCGGAATCAAACTGCGCGAGCCAGCTCGCGGCGGCTGCGGTCTTGTCCGTGCCAATTTCACTTTGCGAATAGATCGTCTGGCGCTGCAAATTCGAAGCCTCGACCTTGCCACTATCGATCAGCGTGAAACGCCCGACACCCGCGCCAGCCAGATATTGCAGCACTGGCGAGCCGATCCCGCCCAGCCCGACCAGCACGACATGCGCCCTTGTCAGCGCGACTTGTCCCGGCCCGCCGATCTCGGGCAGGACGAGGTGCCGGGAAAAACGGTCGAGCCTGTCGGGAGAAAGCGCCATGCGCGCCCCCTAGACCTCTCGCCTGCCAGTGGACAAGCCGAAGTGGACAAGACCGGGCATGACCTGTGCGTGACCGGTGCATCCCTTGTGAAGATCGGGGACTGGCTGTTGGCCAAAGCTGGCCTGCCTGTGCATGTGGCTGTGGACAGACCTAGTCGCAGGCCTGCGGACAAGCCTGTCGACAAAAAGTTCACCCATAGTGCAGAAGCGGCGGAAAACTGGTGGAAAGGGCGGCACGGTCGCCCGCGCCGTCACCTTCCATCCACAGGCTATGCCTTAGTTGTCCAACTGCCTGAGCAGGCTGCGCACATCGCCATCCATGTCGGAATCGCGCTGGCGCAGTTCCTCGATCAGCCGCACCGCATGGATCACGGTCGAGTGGTCGCGGCCACCGAATTTGCGTCCGATCTCCGGATAGGAGCGGGGAGTGAGCACCTTGGCCAGATACATCGCCACCTGCCGCGGGCGAACCACCGCGCGGGCGCGGCGCTTCGAGCTCATTTCAGAGCGGTCGATGCGGTAATACTGGCACACGGTGCGCTGGATCTCGTCGATCGTGATCCGGCGGCGATTGGCCGAGAGGATGTCGGTCAGCTGTTCTTCAGCCAGCTGCAGGCTGACCTGCTGGCCGGTAAGCTGGGCATAGGCGATCAGCTTGTTGAGGCCGCCCACCAGTTCGCGCACATTGCGATTGATCGTGCGGGCGAGGAACTCGATCACGTCGGCCGGAACCTCGAGCGGGGCAAAGCGGGTCAGCTTGCTTTCAAGGATCGAGCGACGCAGTTCGATATCGGCGGACTGGATGTCGGCCACCAGGCCCATCGACAGGCGGCTGAGCAGGCGCGGTTCGACCCCGTCCAGTGCTTGCGGGGCGCGGTCGGCGGCAAAGACCAGCCGCTTGCCCTCGGCCAGCAGCGCATCGATCGTATAGAGCAGTTCTTCCTGCGCGCTGGCCTTGCCAATGATGAACTGGATGTCGTCCACCAGCAGCAGGTCGAAGCCGCGCAACCGGGCCTTGAACTCGATCGTCTCGTTCGACTTCAGCGCCTGCACAAACTCGACCATGAAACGCTCGGCCGAACAGTAGAAGATGCGCGCCCGCGGAAAGGACTGCATGTAGGAGTGGCCGATGGCGTGGAGCAGATGCGTCTTGCCCTGCCCGGTCGCGGCCTTGAGGTAGAGCGGCGAAAATTGCGGGCGCTCGGGCTTGGACATGCGCTCGGCCGCGTTCTTGGCCAGCACGTTTGTGGTGCCCGTGACGAACGAGGCAAAGGTCAGTGACGGATCGAGGCCCACGCTGGAGGTGAAGCCATCATCGCCGATCGATTCCATCGCCATGGTGGCATCGTTGGCGGCACGATGGCCGAAGCCGTCTTCGCCGCGCAGGTCCAGGTCGGCCAGCTTCCGGCGCCCCGGATGCACCTTGATGGCGACGTGGCGCACTTCGCTGCGGGCAATCTTCCACGCGAGCGACAACCGGTCATGCAGATGGTCGTTCACCCAGTTTGCCGAGAAATCGGTGGGCAGGAACAGTTCGAGCATGCCCGTCTGCTTGTCGAAAGTGCCCAGCTGGATCGGTCTGATCCACTGTGCGAAAAGCTGGTGGCCCAGATCCTTTCTCAGGCCCTGGCTGATATCCGACCAATCTGCTGCGAGGTCCAATGCCTCCTGCTCCTCTTTCCCCACTTCATCAACCTTTCGCCCCGCCGAGGAGTTCCGCCCGGTATGCGGTCCCATCCTGATCATCGCAAAAATTCCCGTCCGACTGTAGGCCTGCCCTGGTTTCCCCTGAACCCCGTGCCCCTGAAGGCAATAGTTCCTCGACCCGGAAAGCGTGTGCAAGGCAACGCAATCAGGCTGTGCGGAATGAGGCTCGTCTGTTAATGATCACTGCGATCCGCAGCGACCGTCTGGCTGTTATGGACGGCTGGGAAAATCCAGCAAGAGCGGCTCTGCAAAAAATTTGAAATATACTGCCTTGACTCGCCGCGAGGCCGCAGGCTTGCGTTCAGACTACTGATTTTTAAGCGAAACTTTATGACAGTGCGACGAATCGTTGATTTTCCTAGGGTTACGCCAGAGCGTTAACCACAGGTTGGCGTCTGTTTCGCAGAAGCAAAAAAGGCCGGTGGAAAACCCTCCGGCCTTGTTCTTTTTGTGTTCCGCCGAAACGGAGCCAAAAATGCGAATCAGAGCGATGCGACTCGCTTGGACAAACGACTCAGCTTGCGTGCTGCGGTGTTCTTGTGGAGCACACCCTTGGCGACGCCCTTGGCCATTTCCGGCTGTGCGGACTTCAGCGCATCGGCAGCAGCCTGCTTGTCACCGGTGCTGCAGGCAGTCTCGACCTTCTTGATGAAGGAACGGATGCGGCTCATGCGCGCACCGTTGATCTCGGCGCGGTTGGCATTGCGACGAATGCGCTTTTTGGATTGCGGCGTATTGGCCATGTTTATTTCCGTCTCGCGTTATGTTGGGGCCACCCTCGGGCGACCTGAAATCAAAAATCTTGGTTGTGCTCGAAAAACACAATTATGTTCGAAGAACACTGGCACAATGGACTCGAACACCCCTGCGCCGCGAAGCGGGCCGCTTAGACGCGAGAGGGCCTTGGGTCAAGGCGTTCGGGTGGGCGTGCTGAATTCAACGCTGACATTCCGGGCAGAACCACGTGCTGCGGCCACCCTGCACGATGCGGCGGATCACCCCGTCATCGCAGGCGAGGCAAGCCTGCCCCTCGCGTCCGTAAACGGCAAAACGCGTGGCGAAATAACCCAGCTGGCCGTCGGGCCGCGCATAGTCGCGCAAGCTCGATCCGCCATCGGCAATCGCCTCGTCCAGAACATTGCGGATAGCGGGTACCAGCCGGGCGAGCGAGGGGCCGGACACCTTGCCGCCGGCCTTGCGCGGATGGATGCCGGCGCGAAACAGCGCCTCGCACACATAGATATTGCCCAGCCCCGCCACCACGCGCTGGTCAAGCAGGGCCAGTTTGACGGCTTGCTTGCGGCCCCTGGTGGCGGCGCGAAGGTGTTCTGCGGTAAGTCCTTCGCCCAGCGGCTCGGGGCCTAGCGCGGCGAAAGCCGGCCACAGGTCGAGTGCGGAAGTGTCGACAAGATCGACGAAACCGAAGCGACGCGGATCGTTGAGCGCGAAGGCATGGGCCGCAGTCTCCAGCAGCAAATGGTCGTGCCGGTCCGGCGTTGCCGGGTCGATGCGCCAGCGCCCGCTCATGCCAAGGTGGAAGATCATGCTGGTATCGCGGTCGGTATGGACAAGGCCATACTTGGCCCGGCGCGACAGGCCGGTGACGCGCGCACCGGTCAGCGACTGGACGAGGCCGGCCGGGAAAGGAAAGCGCATGTCGGCGCGGCGCAGATCGACCCGTTCGATCCGCTCGCCATCGAGGTAACGGGCGAGGCCGCGCACAGTGGTTTCGACTTCGGGAAGCTCGGGCATGGTCGCCTGTCATCTAGCCGCGCATGCTGGCGCTTTCCACCGGGCATTGCGATCGCTAATGCGGACGGCAATGCGCTCACTCTCCCGCAGCGAACTTATCGCCTTCGCACTGCTTGTGCTGACGATGCTGCTATGGGCCGGGAACACGATCATCGGCCGCGCCATTCGGGACGATATCCCGCCGCTGATGCTGGCTTTCATCCGCTGGACCGGCGCCTCGGTGCTGTTGCTGCCGTTTGCGCTCAAAGGATTGTTGCGCGATTGGCCCGTGCTGCGGGCGGGCTGGAAGCCGCTGCTATTGCTCGGCCTGACCGGCGTCGCGGCGTTCAACGCGTTGCTCTATTCCGGGTTGCATTACACGCCCGCCACCAATGCCATGCTGCTGCAGGCGGCGATACCGGCAGGCGTGCTCATTGCCGACCGTCTGTTTAACAAGGCACACCATCCGGCGATGCAGAGGATGGGCGTGGCGATCAGCACAATAGGCGTGGTGGTGATCGTGTTCAGGGGCGATACCGACAATGTCCTGGCCCTGCATCTTGGCGCGGGCGACCTGCTGGTGCTGGCCGCCGTGCTGTCCTGGGCGGTCTATACGGTGTGGTTGCGCCGCGCGCCCGGCGTTGCACCGCTCAGCCTGCTTGCCGCGACGTTCCTCATCGGCGTGGCCGTGATGGGGCCGCTCGCACTGGCAGAATATGCCGGCGGTGCCCGGATCGTGTGGGGGCCGGGAAGTCTGGGTGCGCTCGCTTATGTCTGTATCTTCCCCTCGATCATTGCATTTCTCATCTACAACAGGGCCACGCAGGTTCTGGGCGCTGGGCGCGCCGGCCAGGCGATTACGCTGTTGCCGCTGTTCGGGGCCATGCTGTCGGCTGCCTTGCTGGACGAGGCGCTGCATCACTATCACTTTGCAGGCATGGCGCTGATCCTTGCCGGGATCGTTGCAAGCGCGTTTGCGGGGCGTGGCCAAGCCACTGGCGCACGGGAAAAGGCGCCGCTAGAGCAGCGGCCATGAGCACCGAGACAGTCTCCTTCGGATATGAAGACATCGCACCGGGCGAGAAGGCCGAGCGCGTGGGCGCGGTCTTCTCCAGCGTGGCGCGCAAATACGACCTCATGAACGATGCCATGTCGGGCGGTATGCACCGATTGTGGAAGGACAGGTTCGTCGCCCGCGTGAAGCCGCGCGCTGGCGAGTGCGTTCTCGATATGGCGGGCGGCACGGGAGACATTGCCTTTCGCCTCGCCGATGCGGGCGCGCAGGTGACGGTTGCCGACATCAACCAGGAAATGCTGGATGTCGGGGCTGAGCGGGCTCTGGACCGCAAGATTGCCAGCGAGACTGGCAGCCTCGTATGGTCATGCCAGAATGCCGAAGACCTGGATTATGTCGACCGCCAGTTCGACGCCTATACGATCGCCTTCGGGATCAGGAACGTCACCCATATCGACCGGGCGCTGGCCGAGGCGCACCGGGTGCTGAAATATGGCGGGCGGTTCTTCTGCCTCGAATTCTCGACCAACACCTGGCCCGGTTTCAAGGATGTCTATGACGCCTATTCTCACAAGCTCGTGCCGCGGCTCGGCAAGCTGCTCGCCGATGACGAGGACAGCTATCGCTATCTGATAGAGAGCATCCGCCGCTTCCCCGACATGCCGACATTTGAGAGTATGATTGGCGATGCGGGCTTCGCGCGCACCAGGGTGGAGCCGATCATGGGCGGACTGGTCGCGATCCATTCCGGGTGGAAAATATAGGGTGACTCGCCCCGCGACGCATATCTGGCGCCTGCTCAAATGGGGCCGCACGCTGGCGCGGCATGGCGCGCTGCGCGGGATCGAGGCTGACGCCAACACGCCGCCGCAGGTGCGCCGTCTGGTGCGGACAGCACGGTTCGGCACCTGGCAGCCCAGGGTGCCGGACTATGCCGCCGCCTTTCAGGAAATCGGCCCTGCGGCAATCAAGCTGGGGCAGACGCTGGCCACGCGGCCCGACCTCGTCGGCGAGGAGGCGGCGAAGAACCTGCTCAGCCTGCAGGACAGCCTGCCGCCCGTGTCCTTTGCCGCGATAAAGGCGCAGATCGAGCGTAGTTTCGAGCGGCCGCTGGAGGAGCTTTACGCTGAGGTCGACCCCGAGCCGGTCGGCGCGGCCAGCATCGCGCAGGTCCATAAGGGCATCACCAAGGATGGCAGGGCAGTGGCGATCAAGGTTTTGCGCCCGGGTATGCGCGAAAAGTTCGAGCACGACATCGCCACCTATGAATGGGCTGCCGCTCACCTGGAGGCGCTGGGCGGCGAGGCCAAGCGGTTGCGCCCGGCGCTCACCATCGCCAACTTCAAACGCTGGACCAATCGCGAGCTGGACCTGCGGCGCGAGGCGGCCTCGGCCTCCGAACTCGCCGAGGCGATGAAGGGGTTCGAGCGCTATGCCATCCCCGCTATCGACTGGGATCGCACCAATGGCCGCGTGCTGACGATCGAGTGGGTCGATGGCATCAAGATTTCCGAAACCGCCGCCTTGCAGGCTGCTGGGCACGATCTTCCCGATCTCGCGCGGCGGCTGGTGCTGGCTTTCCTGACCCAGGCGATCAGTGCGGGCTTCTTCCACGCCGACATGCATCAGGGAAATCTGTTCGTGCGGCCCGATGGCGAGATCGTCGCCATCGATTTCGGCATCATGGGGCGGATCGACCGGCGCGCGCGGCAATGGCTGGCAGAGATCCTTTATGGCCTGACCACTGGCAATTACCGCCGCGTGGCGGAAATCCATTTCGAGGCGCAATATGTGCCTAGCCACCATTCCATCGACGACTTCGCCAGCGCGCTGCGGGCGGTGGGTGAGCCGATGCGCGGCAAGCCGGTGAGCGAGCTGAGCGTCGGGCAGATGCTGGATGGGCTGTTCGCCATCACCCGCGATTTCGACATGCAGACCCAGCCGCATCTGCTGCTGTTGCAAAAGACCATGGTGATGGTCGAGGGGATCGCCACCCAGCTCCACCCCGAGATCAATATGTGGGATGTCAGCGCGCCCTACGTCAGAAGCTGGATCCGCGACGAGTTGGGGCCGGAGGCCGCGCTTGCCGACCGGCTTCGCAACGATGCCGAGACGCTGCTGCGCCTGCCCGCCCTGATGCGGCGGCTGGAAGACCAGTTCCCGCCGCGCGGAGGCGCACCCGAACCGCCGCCCATGCCGGAGATCGAACTGGTCTGGGAAAGGCGTGCGAACAAACCTCGCAGTTGGGGCGGATATGTGGTGGCAGCGCTGGCGGGCGCGGCTCTGTTCTATGCCGGTACGGTGGCCGGATGGCTCGGTTAGGGACGCGTTCCCCGCCCTGGGATCGCTTCGCCCACTGGGCGCCGGGCGCAGCCATCCTGGCGCTGGCGCTAATCCTTGTGACGCTGGCCGGTGCCGCGATCACCGACCGGTCCGATATTCCTCCGGTTCCGGCTACCACGATCGGCGGGCAAGCGGTCCCGGCGCAGACCGGCATAGATGATGCCGACCTGAAATTGTATGAGCGCGTGGCCGAGCGCGTTGCGGCGGGTGAGAATTATTACGTTGCTGCTGTTGCCGAACATCGCGCCGCCGCCTTCCCGCTGTACCCGCCGCTCACCGTCCGCCTCCCCACGCTTGCCTGGATAAGCGCAATGCTGGGGGAGAACGGGTTGCTGGTGGCGGCAGGGGCGCTGTGGATTGCGCTGCTTGCCGGCTGGTGGTGGCGGCTGTCGGAGGAGCCGGGCGGAGGCCGCCATATCGTCATCGCGCTATTGCTGCTTTTCACCGGCACAGTTGCCGGTCTCAAGCCGCAATATCTCGCATTGCACGAAGTCTGGTCGGGGGCGCTGCTGGCGCTGGCGCTGGCCTTGCATCGAACCGGTGAGAAATCGGGCCATTGGATTGGCGCGTGGATAGCTGCCGCGCTGGCCCTCTCGATCCGCGAGCTGGCACTGCCCTTCGTCTTGCTGATGGGGGTGATGGCAATGCTGCGCCGCGACTGGCGCGAAGCCGGCGCATGGGCACTGTTGGTGGCCATGTTCGCGGTGGGCCTGCTCGCCCATGTCAATGCAGTCGACGCGTTGACGGGCGCGGCAGACGGTGCCTCGGCGGGCTGGCTGGCCCTGCGCGGGCTGGCAGGCTGGACCGGCAACATCGTGCTCACCAGCCCGCTCTGGCTGCTGCCCGGGATGATAGCCGCCCCGCTGGCGCTGTTGCCGCTGATCGGCTGGGCCGGGTGGAAGAGCAAGGCCGGGCTGACCGGCTTCCTGTTCTTCCTCGGCTATGGCGTGATGTTCATGATCGCGGGGAGGGCGGACAATTTCTATTGGGGCCTGATGATCGTCCCGGCCTATTTCTTGGGTCTGGTCCATATGCCGCGTGCGCTGGGTTCGCTGTGGAATTCGGCGCAGGGGCATTGAGGCGCGCAATGAAGGCGAACAGAGCATCGGCCATGCAGCAGTTTTCTGACCCGCTGGGCTGGTGGTGCGCGATGGAGCGGCCGCTCACGCGCCTGCCGCGCCGGGGCGCGATCGCCGTGCTGCTGGGCCTTGTAGCCGCTCTTGTCTGGGCATCGGCCTCTGCCAGCGCGCCGCCGCCGCCGCGCGTGTCCGACGAGGTGCGGTCGGCCACCGACGCGGAGGGCCATAAGCTTTATGGTGACATCGCGCTCTATCACCGGATCAGCGACAGGGTCGCGTCTGGGGAGGATTATTACGCTGTCACCGTCGACGAGCATCGCCAGAGCGATTACCCGACCATCCCCTTCGTCACCGTGCGCCCGCCCACGCTTGCTTGGCTGCATGCCGCTGTCGGCGACAAGGGATTGCAGGTGCTTGCCATCCTCGTCTTGCTGGGCACGGTCATCGCGTGGGAGCGCAAGCTGGCGGATCGCGCCAATCTGGCGGAGCGCGTCGTGGCGGCGATATTCCTGTTCCTGAGCGCCACCATGGTCTTCACGCCGCGCGTGCTGCTGATGCACGACGTGATGGCCGGAATGCTCCTTTCGCTGGCGATGGGGATCTATACCCCCCGGCGCTGGTGGCCTGCCCTGATCGTTGCCGGTGCGGCCATGTTCATCCGCGAGATTGCCGCGCCGTTCGTGGCGCTGTGGCTGGCCTTTGCGCTGGCGGAGCGGCGCTGGCGCGAGGCGGCGGGCGTCGCGGCCTTGCTGGCGGTGTTTGCATTGGCCCTGTTCGTGCATGCAGGCGCGGTCGAGGCGGTGCGTCTGCCGACTGATCAGACCTCTCCGGGCTGGACCGGCATGCTGGGCCTGGGCTGGGTGCTGCAAAGCCTCTCGCGTCTTTCCGCGCTGCTGTTCCTGCCGCCTGCATGGGCCGCGCCGCTGGCCTTGCTGCCGTTTTTCGGATGGCTGGGGCTGGGCGGGCGAACCGGCCTGTTTGCGACCTTGTTCTTCGCCGGAATGGGCCTGGCCATGGCGTTGTTCGCCCGAGAGGTGAATTTTTACTGGGTGATGCTGCTTCTGCCCGTCTATGCGGTGGGGCTGGCGCTGGTGCCGCGCGCGCTTGCCGAGACCTTGTCTGCCGTGCGGTCAAAGGCCACTTAGAGGCAAGCAAACCTTAACCATGCTGTGACATGGCTGGCCAAGGGTATTTGCCGGAGCTAGGCTTGTTGGAGCAAAGTATTAGCCGGGAGGACCGGGACGACGATATGACGAACCCGCGCATCCTGCTGGTCGTGGGCGGTGGTATAGCCGCCTATAAATCCTGCGAACTGGTGCGCCTCGTCCGCAAGGGCGGGGCCGATGTCACCTGTGTGCTGACCGATGGCGGCGCGCAATTCGTCACGCCGATGAGCCTTGCGGCCCTGTCCGGAAACCAGGTCCACACCTCGCTGTGGGATCTGAAGGACGAGGCCGAGATTGGCCATATCCAGCTGTCGCGCTCCGCCGATCTGGTGGTGGTGTGCCCGGCGACCGCCGACCTGCTCGCCAAGATGAGTGCGGGCATTGCCGACGACCTTGGCACGACATTGCTGCTGGCCACCGACAAACCGGTGCTCGCCGTCCCCGCCATGAACGTGCGGATGTGGGAGCATGAGGCGACGCAGCGCAACCTCGCGTGGCTTGCCGATTCAGGTGTGCGCATCATGATGCCCGACGAGGGCGAGATGGCCTGCGGGGAATTTGGCCCCGGCCGCCTGCCTGAACCCGAAATGGTCTGGCTGGAGATTGCCGACATGCTCGGCCTCGATCCCGGCGATGCGGGGCAGAGCGAGATCGAGAAGATCCTGAGGAACCTCAATCAGGACGAGGAACCCGTCGACGAGGATGACGAAACCCCTGCCGACGATCCGCACAAAGGTGCCGGCGGCCTTGGCGGGCTGCTGGCCTCGATCATCCCGCGCTCCAACCCCAAGAAGGTCGAGGACGAGGACGTTCATTATGACGATCTGTCTGACGGCGCGGCTGACGATGGCGAAGGCCCGGTTGGCCCAGATCTGCCCGAACCCGACCTCACCGATGCCGAGGCACTGCTGGCGCGCAAGGGAAGTGCGTCCGCCGCGCCGCCGACTGACCGCGAGGCGATGAACCACGAAGTCAATGCCCGCCAGAGCGCGCCCCAGCCTTTCGAGGGCGAGGAGGCCGCAGCGCCGGTGGGCAAGATGGCGCCCGGTGCGAAAGAAGTGCCTGCCACACCTGCACCTGCTCCGGCACCTGCTCCGGCGCCTGCTCCGGCGATGGCTCCAGCGATGGCGCCCGCCATGGCCAAGGCGGCTTTCGACCCGCTCGCCGGGCAGCCTGCTTTCGATCAGGATATCGAGCACCGCCCGCTTTACGGCAAGCACGTGCTCATCACCGCGGGGCCGACTCACGAACCGATCGACCCGGTGCGCTATCTCGCCAATCGCAGCTCGGGCAAGCAGGGTTTCGCCATTGCCGCCGCCGCCGCCGCGGCAGGCGCGCGGGTGACGCTGGTGACGGGCCCTGTGAATCTGGAAACGCCGCTGGGTGTCGACCGGATCGACGTCGAAAGCGCTGTGGAGATGGCAGCCGAGGTCAAGGCCGCGCTGCCCGCCGATTGCGCCATCATGGCCGCCGCCGTCGCCGACTGGCGCCCGCGCGATTACAAGGGCGAGAAGATCAAGAAACGCGGCTCCGCGCCGCCTGCGCTGATGCTGACCGAGAATCCCGACATCCTCGCCACCGTTGCCGCCAGCCCGGCCCGGCCCGGCCTGCTGATCGGATTTGCCGCCGAGACAGAGCATGTCGTCGAGAACGCCAGGAAGAAACGCAGGAGCAAGGGCGTCGACTGGATCATCGCCAATGACGTGTCGGGTGACGTGATGGGCGGCGACAACAACAAGGTACACATCGTGCGCGAGAAGAAGGTGGATGATTGGGAGCCGATGACCAAGCAGGACGTGGCCATGCGGCTGGTGCTCGAAGTTGCGGACAGGCTGGTGAAGGCGAATGCCTGACCGCCTAAACGTTGCACCAGTGGTGGTGCAGCTCAAGCGTCTGCCGCACGGCGAGGGGCTTTCTGCTCCCTCCTATGCAACGACAGGGGCGGCAGGCATGGACGTGGTCTCTGCCGAGGATGTGACGCTGGCGCCGGGCGGGCGTCATGCGGTGGCAACGGGCTTCGCCATGGCGATACCGCCGGGATACGAGGTGCAGGTGCGCCCGCGTTCAGGCCTGGCGCTCAAACACGGCATCAGCCTGCCCAATACGCCCGGAACGATCGATTCCGACTTTCGCGGCGAATTGAAGGTGATCCTCATCAATCTGGGGGCAGAGGACTTCGCCATCGCGCGTGGCGACCGGATCGCGCAGCTGGTGCTGGCGCCGGTCACGCAGGCGGTCTTCGAAGAGGTCGCCGATCTGGACGCAACGGCGCGTGGGTCGGGCGGTTTCGGCTCGACCGGCGGGCACGCCCAGCTGGGCTAGACCGCCGCCATCCAGCAGCCCTATTTCTCGTTGCGCTTGACCGGCTGATCTTCGGGCGCGACCGAGATCCGCACCGTCTCGCCCGAACTGCCGGGGAAGTCGGTGAACATCGCCTCGACGAGATTGGGCACCAGATATTGCAGCCGGTTGGAGGTGGAGACCGCTTCGGCCTTGCCCTCGAACAGGCGCTGACCGGTCGCCGCATCGTCGATCTTCAGGTCGATCCCGCTGGTATAGACGGTGTAGCTGTCATAGCCGCTGTCGAAGAACGGATCGTACCAGCCATAGCCCCAGGCGCGCGACGGGACGTAGCCAAGGCGCGAGCGATAATAGATCGGGCGATAGCCATACCACGAGCTGTAGAACGGATCACGATAGCCGATGCTGCGCTGGATCTTCTCGCGTCCCTCGTCGACGCCATAATCGAAGCGCACGAGCAGGCTGGCGTCTTGTGGCGCGGTGGCCTGGGTGTAGCCGAGCAACTCCATCTGCTCTTCCACGCGGTCGGCATAGAGCGCGAACTCCAGCCCACCAGCAAGCGCCGGGTCTTCGGCCACCACCGCGAAGGTCTGGCCCTGTGGCGCGGGCAGCTGGCTTTCGAAACGCGAGACGTCGGCGCGAAAGGGCGTGGCGCAGGCGGCAAGGCTTGCGACCAGAATGGGTGCGGCAGCGAGTTTGAGAGCGTGCGATATCAGGCGACTGGCTGTCATGATCTGTTTCTCTTCCCGGTGCGCACAACGGATTGCCCGCACATTTGACCCGAAGCGTGCGCCGCAAGGATGAGTCCCTGAAGGGCGCGTGCGTATGTGTCCACGATGACCCGTGCACTAGCAAGGGCGCGCTGAACCGGTCTTGAACCGATCCGCTCCCTTCACCCCATGAAAACCACCGGATTTAATGGGTTTAGAGTCGACCCTATGGCCTGCCGCGCACCAGTCCGAGCGCCTGGTAGGCAGCGTCCAGCGTCGGTGCCGCGAGCGAGCGAGCCTGCAGCGCCCCACGCGCAAGGATCGCGTCGAGCATTTCTCGGTCCTGTTTCAGCTCCACGAATCGGTCTCGGATGGGGTTGAGCACCTCGACCAGCTTTTCCGCGAGCGCCGGCTTGAAGGCACCGAAACCCTGCCCGCCGTGATCGGCCAGCACGGCCTCGGGCGATGAGCCATCGAGTGCGGCATAGATGGTGACAAGGTTCAGCGCCTCGGCCCGGCCTTCCAGCCCCGCCAGTTCGCTGGGCAGCGGCTCGGCATCGGTGCGTGCCTTGCGAATCTTCTGCGCCATCGTGTCGGCGTCGTCGGTCAAATTGATCCGGCTCATGTCGGAGGCATCCGACTTGCTCATCTTGGAACTGCCGTCGCGCAAGGACATGATCCGCGCCGCCATGGGCGGGATATAGGGCTCTGGCAGGGTGAAGACGGGCTTGTCCTCATTTCCGAAATCATTGTTGAACTTCTGCGCGATGTCGCGCGCCAGCTCCAGATGCTGCTTCTGGTCCTCGCCGACGGGCACATGCGTCGCCTGGTAGACGAGCACGTCGGCGGCCTGCAGCACCGGATAGGCGAACAGTGCGACCGACTGCCCCTCGCGGTTCTTGCCCGCCTTGTCCTTCCACTGGGTCATGCGATTGAGCCAGCCCATCCGCGCTGTGCCGTTGAGCAGCCATTGCAACTCGGCATGGGCGGGCACCTGCGCCTGGTTGAACAGGACGGCCTTTGCCGGATCGATCCCGCAGGCGACCAGCGTGGCGACCATTTCCAGCGTCGCATCGTGCAGCTGCGCCGGAACATGCGGCATGGAGATGGCGTGCAGGTCAGCCAGGAAGATCAGGCACTCGCCGCCCGCTGCATGCGCTTCGTCCTGCAGCTTCACGTAATTGACGATGGCGCCCAGGTAATTGCCCAGATGGGGCGTGCCGGTGGGCTGGATTCCAGAAACGACGCGCATCGGTCAGGGCGCTTTCTTCGATATGAGGCGCGTCATACGCTCCCGGTCGATGGCTCCCAGGGCGAAGGCGGCGCCGAAATAGACGATGACAGCGCAGGCAATCAGCGCCGCCAGAGCGAAAAGCCGCGCGGCAATGCCCGCAGCGTAGAAGCCGGTTAGCATGCCTTGCGCATAGAACAATGCCGCGCCCATCAGCGCGGCAGCGACCAGCTGGCGCGCCACCCGCCCCAGCATTGGCAAGCTGGCCCGGTAATAGTCCCTTCTGACCAGCACAACATATAGAACGCCCGCATTTAGCCAGGCCCCGATTGCACTTGCCGCGGCGACCCCGGGCACGCCGTAAGTGTCCAGAAACACGATATTGAAGGCGACGAACACGATCAGCGCGCACAATGCCGCATAGACGGGCGTGCGGGTGTCGGAACGGGCATAAAAATTGGGCACCAGAACCTTCACCAGCACATAGGCAGGCAGGCCCATCACCAGCATGGTCAGGACCTGGCCGGTGGCTGCGGCATCGGCAAGTTCGAAGCGGCCGCCCTGGAAGATCATCGTCACGAAAGCGGTGCCGCACACGGCCAGTGCAATGGTTGCAGGCAGGGTAAGCAGCATGCCCAGCTCGATCGCGTCGGACTGGATCCGGGAAGCGCCCTCGTGATTCTTCGCGCCCACAAATTTCGACAGGGCCGGCAGGATTGCGGTCGAAAGAGCGATACCGATGATTCCCAGCGGCAATTGGTTCAACCGGTCGGCATAGTTCATGAACGACACTGCGCCGCCTTCAAGCTGGTTGAGGAAATAGAGCTGCACCAGCGTGTTGATCTGGTAGGCGCCGCCGCCGATCGCGGCCGGCAGGGCGATAATGCCCAGCCGCTTCACCTCGGGTGTCAGGCGCGGGCGCATCAGCCGCGGGCGGAAACCAGCGCGCCGTAACCAGAAATACAGCCAGCCGAGTTGCAGGGCCCCTGCAAAAGGCACGGCATAGGCAATGACATAGCCTACGCGCACGACATTACCCTCACCCGGTAGAGCCGATTCGGCACCCAGCAGGGCAGCCATCAGCACCAGGTTCAGGATGATCGGGAAACTCGCCCCCGGAGCGAAGCGCGACACCGAATTGAGCATGCCGGTGAACAGTGTGACCAGGCTGACCAGCAGGATGTAGGGGAACATGATCCGGGCGAAGTCGAGCGGGAAGGCGAATTGCGTTGCGCCCGCGGGCTGATCGGCCAGCAGCCAGATCACGCCCGGCATGGCGATTTCGAAAATCGCGGTCAGGCCGATCAGCACGGGCAGGAAAACCGACAGCACGTCATTGCTGAACGAACGCGCCGATTCGAGCCCGTCGCCTTCGCCGGCTGTACCGTTGAGCCGTTTGGAAAACATCGGCACGAAAGCGGCCGAGAAGGCACCTTCGGCGAACAGGCGCCGGAACACATTGGGCAGGATGAAGGCCTGAAACCAGGCATCGGTGACGTCGTTCGCGCCCAGCACCCGCGCAAAGATCATCTCGCGCGCCATGCCCGCGATCCTGCTGACCATGGTCAGCGAACCGATTGTCCCGACCTGACGGAGAAGGGCCATGCTATCGCCCCGTCAGGCGACGGTCGTCCCGGCGCAGACCGTCAATTCAAGTCGCCGGTGGGCGCTGTGCCCTGTGCGGCGGCGGCTGCATCCTGTTCCTGCTTCTGGCGCAGGTTCTGGATATACAGGCCGTTGAAGTCGATCGGATCGAGCAGCAGCGGGGCGAAACCGGCATCGCGCACCGCGTCGGAGATGATGCGGCGGGCGAAGGGGAACAGGATGCGCGGTGCCTCGGCATAAGCGAAAGCGTGGCGCTGCTCGTCGGGCATGTTGCGCATGCCGACCAGGCCGCAGAACGACAGGTCGACGATATAGGCGATGCCCTGATCGGCCTTGGCGGTCGCCACGACCTTCAGCTCGACCTCGGTGATCTCGTCATTGATCTGGCGCGCACCGATATTGAACTGCACGTCCATGTCGGGCTGGGCGTTCCACTGAAAGCTCTCGGGCGCCTTGGGATTCTCGACCGAGAGATCCTTCACATATTGCGAGATGATGCCTGCCACCGGCTGGGTGTCGGCGCCATTGCCCGCATTCGGGGCGGGCTGGTTGTCGAGATTGGTGAGGACGTCGCCTTCATCGGCCATGGTCTTGCGTACTTTCGGCTGCCTGGGCGCCCCTTAACGGTGCGCATGTTTGATGCGAAGTGGCGCGACTAGCACCGCCTTGGCGTGCCCGCAACGCCGCCATTGGACGGCTCAGCAAGTGCGGCTGACCGCGTCGGGACAGCGTAAACCGGGCGAAAAGACGACAAAAGCGGCCTTCATCTGTCATAAAGGCGTGGTTGCCCATTTGTGTTTGAACACTATCTGGGTCACAATATGAATTTGCGGTCCCCTGTTTCAGGATCGGGCCGCGCCGCGAATCGGGACAAGCCACGTGATCGTCGAAATCGTCATACTCGCCATGATCGCCGCCTTTCTGGGGCTGCGCCTCTATTCGGTGCTGGGCCGCCGCGCCGAGCACGAGGAGGAAATGGTGGCAAGTCGGTTTGAACGGGCAGAGGATGTGCCCAGCCAGCCTGCACCATCCGCCAATACGTCAGAGGCGCCGCGCAATGACAGGGACCTCATCGGCTTCACCCCGGCGATCGAAAACGGCCTGCGCGAAATCTCCGCCGTCGATCGGCGTTTCGACCTGCTGACCTTCTTCGAAGGCGCGAAGGGCGCCTACGAAATGGTGTTGGAGGCATTCTGGCGCGGCGATCGCGACGAATTGCGCGAATTGTGCGACGACGATGTCTATGCCAGCTTCGCCGCCGCTATCGACGCGCGCGAGGAAGCGGGCGAGACGCTCGACAACCGGCTGGTGCGGATTGAGGACACCACCGTGCATTCGGCTTTCATGGAAGGGCGGTTCGCGCGCATCGCGGTACGCTTCGTCGCCGATATTGCCGCGGTTACGCGTGACAAGGACGGCAATATGATCGCCGGTTCGCTCGACGATGCGATCGAGAGCCGCGACATCTGGACCTTCGCGCGCGATACCGGCAGCACCGCGCCAGACTGGCTGCTGGTGGAAACCGACGCATTGTAAGCGCCTGCCGGGCATACTGATGACCGGCTATCCCGAACCGCTGACCCTTTGTCGCGCTTTGGCGCGCGTGCTTTGCATTGCAGGATCGCTTGCGCTTGCGGCCTGTGGGCAGGTCGCGCCTCCGCCAGTCGTGGCGCCGCCCACGCTGGTCCCGGCCAATGCGCTGCTGTCGGGCGTAGCGGCTGGTGCACCGGTGACGGCGCTGGGTCTGCGGCAAGAGGATGCCACCGCCGCGCTCGACGCCTTTGCCGCCAGCTGCCCAGTGGTGACTTCGCGCGACGACCAGAGCGGCCTCACCGCACCTGCCGACTGGATCGGCCCTTGCGATGCCGCCGCCAGCTGGCCGCGCGATGATGCCGCGCGTTTCTTCGCCAGTCATTTCGAGACATTGCGCGTGGGCGACGGCGCGGCCTGCGCGACAGGTTATTTCGAACCGGAGATCGCCGGTTCGCGCGAGCAGCGCCCAGGATATGACGTGCCCGTTTACGGCCTGCCGACAGACCTCGTGCGCGCCTGGCCTGCCGATATTCCCCCCGATCAGCGCGAGGGCAATCCGCCTCTTGGGCGCCACGACGCGAGCGGGGCCTTCGTGCCTTATTACACCCGCGCCGAGATCGAGGACGGGGCACTGGCCGGGCGTGGCCTTGAAATCGGCTGGGCAGCCGATGCGGTCGAGTTCTTCTTCCTTCAGATCCAGGGTTCGGGTCGCCTGCTGACGCCGGAAGGGGAGGTGATCCGTATCGGTTATGCCGGGCAGAACGGGCGCGGCTACACCGCCATCGGCGCGTTGATGCGCGAGCGCGGCCTGCTGGGCGAGGGGCCGGGCCAGTTTGCGCCGAGCATGCAGGGCATCATGGCCTATCTGCGCGAACACCCTGCGGATGGCGGCGCGCTGATGCGCGAGAATGAAAGCTGGGTGTTCTTCCGCGAACTCACGGGCGACGGGCCATTGGGCTCGATCGGGGTGCCGGTGCGAGGGCAAAGCTCGGTCGCGGTCGATCCCAGATTCGTCCCATACGGCGCGCCGGTGTTCCTGGTTACAGACCGTGAGGAGGCGCGCGGGCTGTGGGTGGCACAGGATACGGGCGGGGCGATCAAGGGCGCCAACCGCTTCGACACGTTCTGGGGCGCGGGCGAGGAGGCGCGCGCCATTGCGGGCGGGATGAGCACGCGCGGCGCTGCGCTGGTGCTGGTGCCGCTAGGCACGCTTGAACGATTGGGGGTGAGGTGAAACCACCGCGCGGCCTGACGCCGGACGAGGCGGAATTGTGGGCAAAGCTGGCGCGCAGCGTGACCCCGCTCAAGGGCAAAGCCGTTTCTGCCGCGCTGCCTCAGCCGCCCCCCAACGATGCGCCGCCCGTCGCACCGCCCGCGCGAAAGGTCAAAGGCCGGGTGCCGCCCGCGCGACCAGCGCCGGTGGCAATGCCAGCGCCGCAGAGCGCGACTCCAGGTCTCGATTCGCACTGGGAAAAGCGGCTGGGTCGCGGTGCACTGGCACCCGATTTCACACTCGACCTGCATGGCCATACGCTCGACGCCGCCCATGCCCGGCTCGATTGGGGGCTGACGCAGGCAAAGGCGATGGGCGCGAGGGTGGTGCTGTTGGTGACGGGCAAGCCGCGCCCCGTGGAGGCGGCGGACCGGGGAAGCCGTCGCGGGGCGATCCGCGCCAAGATCGTCGACTGGCTGGCGGCGGGGCCGCACGGCGCGGATATTGCTGCAATCCGCAACGCTCATCGTCGCCACGGGGGTGAGGGCGCGCTCTACCTGGTGCTCAAGCGGCGGCGTTGACGACTGCCCGTTTACTGGTCGCAATTTTCCGTGCAGACCGTCGTCGACGATGGGTTCATGCGCCCGCTCACCTTGATCGTCGCGCCGCTGGCCGTCTTGTAGGAGGCCGCATCGCTGCCTTCGAGTGAGTCCACGCCCGAGGCAATCACCGTGCCGGTCGAGCGCGAGGAGGACGAATTGCTCGCCCGCACCGAGCCATTGCCCCGATAGGTGCCCGCCGTGACGCGCGCCCTGTTCGCGGCGTTCACGGCATTGGCGGCCGAGCCGACGCTGGATCGCACAGCATTGCCGAGCGAGCGCGAGGCCGCACCGGTCGAGGCGCCTGTGCCGCCAAGGATGATCGCGCTTTCCGCGGCTGCCTGGGCCTGAGCAATTCCAGCTGGCGCAAAGCATGCCAGTGCTGCGCCGACGAGGATTGTGTGCTTGATGGTCATGATCCGCCTCCCGGGGATTTCACAGGCTGATATTCCTGCGCTCCACCGAAGCATTTGGCAAGCTGGCCGCCCGCAAATGCCTGTGATGCACCTTCCCGAAATGAAAAGGCCCCCGGAACCTCCATTCGAGGATGCCGGGGGCCTTCCTTGACCCGAAAGGCTTCAAGCGCCCTTACTTGTGGTAATTGGCGTAGCGAAGGTCAAAGCGGTCGGCATTCATGACTTTCGTCCATGCCTTGACGAAGTCGTTGACGAACTTCGCCTCGTTGCCGTCCTCGGCATAGACCTCGCTGATGGCGCGCAGCTGCGAATTGGAGCCGAACACCAGGTCAGTTCGCGTGGCGCGCCACTTGTCCTTCATGGTCTTGCGGTCGATGCCGACGAATTCCTCGTCGCCGCTCTCGTCGACCACCGTCCATTCGGTGCCCATGTCGAGCAGGTTGACGAAGAAGTCGTTGGTGAGGACGCCCGGACGATCGGTGAGCACGCCTACCAGCGAAGGATGATCGGCAGCGCCGCTCACCGCGCCAAGGGCCCGCATGCCGCCCACCAGCACCGTCATTTCAGGGATCGACAGGCCGATCAATTGTGCCCGGTCAACCAGCATCTCCTCGGTTTTCACGCTCGCCTTGGTCTTCAGATAGTTGCGGAAGCCGTCGGCGAAAGGCTCAAGTGGCTCGAAGCTTTCCGCATCGGTCTGTTCCGCCGTGGCGTCGCCGCGCCCGGTCGTAACCGGAACGGTGATTGCATGGCCGGCATCCTTGGCCGCCTTTTCCACCGCCGCACTTCCCGCGATCACGATGGCATCGGCCATCGACAAATCGCCGCGCAGATCGTCGAGCACCGAAAGCACGTTGGCCAGTTCGGCAGGGTCGTTGATCTCCCAGTCCTTTTGCGGGGCGAGGCGAAGATGCGCGCCATTGGCACCGCCGCGGTGGTCGGACTGGCGATAGGTCGAGGCCGAGGCCCAGGCCGCCTTGACCAGTTCGGCAACCGACAGGCCGCTTGCCAGCACCTTGTTCTTGAAGGCGGTGACGGAACCGTCGCTGGCCTGATTACCGGCGGGAACCGGGTCCTGCCAGATCAGGTCTTCCGCCGGGACATCCGGGCCGAGATAGCGGGCCTTGGGGCCCATGTCGCGGTGGGTCAGTTTGAACCACGCACGGGCGAAAGCGTCGTCCAGTGCCGCCTGATCCTTGAGGAAGCGCTCCGAAATCTTGCGATAGTCCGGGTCGCGCTTCAACGCCATGTCGGCGGTGGTCATCATGGTCGGCACCTTCTTGGATGGATCGCGTGCATCGGGCGCCATATCCTCCGGGTCGGGGTTGACCGGCTGCCACTGTTTCGCGCCCGCCGGACTCGTCACCAGTTCGTAGTCATATTTGAACAGCAGCCGGAAATAGTCGTTGCCCCATTGCGTCGGGTTGGGCGTCCATGCGCCTTCCAGACCGGACGTGGTGATATGCCCTTCGTTGATCTGCTGGGCATCGGTCGTCCAGCCAAAGCCCATCAGTTCCAGTGCTTCGGATTCCGGGGCGCCGCTCAGCTGATCGGGCGGAACAGCGCCGTGGCACTTGCCGAAAGCGTGGCCACCGGCGGTCAGCGCCACCGTCTCCTCGTCATTCATGGCCATGCGGGCGAAGGTTTCCTTCATGTCACGAGCCATACCTTCGGCATCGTGGGGATTGCCGCCGGGGCCTTCCGGGTTGACGTAGATCAGGCCCATCTGGATCGCCGCCAGCGGGTTTTCCAGCGCCTTGCCCTCGTCAGGAAGTATGCGCGTGGCGACGCCTTCGTTGACCCACATTTCTTCCGAGCCCCAATAGACGTCGGTTTCCGGGGCATAGACGTCCTTGCGTCCACCGCCGAAACCGAACACCGGGCCGCCCATGCTCTCGATTGCGATATTGCCGGTCAGCACGAACAGGTCGGCCCAGCTGATATGCTTGCCGTATTTCTTTTTGATCGGCCACAGCAGGCGACGCGCCTTGTCGAGATTGCCGTTGTCGGGCCAGGAATTGAGCGGGGCGAAGCGCTGCTGACCGCTCGAGGCTCCGCCGCGTCCGTCACCGGTGCGATAGGTGCCCGCGGCGTGCCACGCCATGCGGATGAAGAACGGGCCGTAATGGCCAAAATCGGCAGGCCACCAATCCTGGCTGTCCGTCATCAGCGCAGTTAGATCGGCCTTCAGCGCGTTGTAGTCGAGCGCATTGAACGCCTCGCAATAATCGAATTCATCGCCCATGGGGTCGGGCGTGGCGCCGTTCTGGGTAAGGATATCGAGCTGAAGCGCGTCGGGCCACCAGTCACGATTGGTACGGCCCAGCAGGCTGCGTACGCCGCCATCGCCGCCAAACGGGCAGCCGCCGCTGGAAAGTGAACCTGTCTTGGCGTCCATGTCGAAATCTCCTCTCGGTTAATGGTCGGCCTGGACCCTTGGCGGGTTTCTAAGCCGGGGACTCAGCGGGTATCAATGCAACCGAGAATGACGCAGGAGGTTTCATTCGTCCAATCGATTAGTTGGCAATCATTGATCGGATTTTGTGGCTGTTGAGCGCGGCGATTCGATCAGGAGACTCAATCCTTTGCGCGCACGCAAAGGCGCCCTGGCCCAGAAGGCAGGGCGCTCTCGCGCTAAAAAATTTCGGGTGGAGAGCCTACTCTGCGGCTTCGGCCAGTTCCGCCGGCGCGGTGTTGCGGATCAGGTAGTCAAAGGCCGATAGCGCCGCCTTCGATCCTTCGCCCATCGCCACGATGATCTGCTTGTAGGGGACCGTGGTGCAATCGCCCGCGGCGAACACGCCGGGCAGATTGGTGGCCGCCTTGTGGTCGATCTCGATCTCGCCGAACTTCGACAGGTCGAGGCCGCTGTCCTTCAGCCACTCGGTATTGGGGACCAGGCCGATCTGTACGAACACGCCCTCCAGAGCGACGCGATGTTCGTCGCCGCTGCTGCGATCCTTGTAGACGAGGCCGTCCACTCTGCTGCCATCGCCGGTCACCTCGGTGGTCTGGGCGTTCACGATGATGTCCACGTTGTTGAGGCTGCGCAGCTTGTCCTGCAGCACCTGGTCGGCGCGCAATTGCGTATCGAACTCGACCAGCGTCACATGGCCCACGATATTGGCAAGGTCGATCGCCGCCTCGACGCCCGAATTGCCACCACCGATCACCGCGACGCGCTTGCCCTTGAACAGTGGCCCGTCGCAATGCGGGCAATAGGCCACGCCCTTGTTGCGGTATTCCAGCTCGCCCGGAACGCCGAGGTTGCGCCAGCGCGCCCCGGTGGCGAGGACAAGGCTGCGCGCCTTGAGCACCGCGCCATTGTCCAGCTCGACCGCGTGATAGCCACCCGGCTGCTCTGCCGGGACCAGCTTCGCCGCCGTGGCCATGTTCATCACGTCGATATCGTATTCGCCCACATGCGCTTCCAGCTGGGCGGCCAGCTTCGGCCCCTCTGTGTAAGGGACGGAGATGAAGTTCTCGATGCCCATAGTATCGAGGACCTGCCCGCCGAGGCGCTCTGCGGCGATGCCGGTCGAGAAGCCTTTGCGCGCCGTATAGATGCTCGCCGCTGCGCCTGCCGGGCCGCCGCCGACCACCAGCACTTCGAACGGGGCCTTGTCCGCCATCTTCGCCGCCGCGCGGGCGGACGCGCCGGCATCGATCTTGGCCAGCAATTCCTCGACGCTCATCTTGCCGCTGGCAAACATCTCGCCATTGAGGAAGGTCGCGGGCACGGCCATGACGCCGCGCTCCTCAACCTCGTCCTGGAACGTGCCGCCCTCGATCAGGGTCGCGGTGATGCGCGGATTATGGAGCGCCATCAGGGTCAGTGCCTGCACGACGTCGGGGCAATTGTGGCAGGTGAGCGAGAAATACATCTCGAAGGCGAAATCGCCCTCGATCGCGGCGATCTGCTCGAGCACTTCGGCCTCGACCTTGGGCGGATGGCCGCCGGCCCAGAGCAGCGCCAGCACAAGGCTGGTGAATTCGTGGCCCATGGGCAGGCCAGCGAAGCGGACCCACTTTGCCGCGTCCGACGCGCGCCGGATGATGAAGCTGGGGCGCCGCTCGTCCTCGCCGTCGAAACTGGCGGAGACCATGTCGTGGAGCGTGGCAATCTCTTCGAGCAGTTCGCGCGTCTGGCGCGACTTCTCGTCATCCCCAAGCGTCGCGACGAGCTCGATCGGCTCGCGCAGATTGGCGAGATATTGCTTGAGCTGCGCGGTCATGTTGGTGTCGAGCATTGGGGGGCTCCAGCTTGGGGGTGATAATCGTAAAAGGCCCGGAGCGCTGCGGGGGGGGAGGGGGCACCCCGGGCCTTCGTGCGACCCGATCGCCCTTTTTGGGCTTTCGGGTGGTCGGCAGGCCGCACCAGGGCGGCCCGCGACGGGTGGATCAGTTTAGGCTGATCAGATCTTGCCAACCAGATCGAGCGAGGGGGCGAGCGTCTCGCTGCCCTCTTCCCAGGCGGCAGGGCAAACCTGGCCGGGGTTGTTGCGTACATACTGGGCGGCCTTGATCTTGCGGGTCAGCTCGTTGGCATTGCGGCCCACGCCCTCGCAGGTGATTTCCATAATCTGGATCACGCCGTCCGGGTCGATCACGAAGGTGGCGCGGTCGGCCAGGCCCATTTCCTCGCGCAGCACGCCGAAATTGTTGCTCAGCGTGTGAAGCTGGTCACCCAGGAAGGCGTAGTCGATCTTGCCGATCTTATCGGACGTGTCGTGCCATGCCTTGTGGCTGAAATGGGTGTCGGTCGATACGGCGAAAACTTCCACGCCCATGCTCTGCAGCATGGAGTACTTCTCGTTCAGATCTTCCAGCTCGGTCGGGCAGACGAAGGTGAAGTCAGCCGGATAGAAGAAAAACACCGCCCACTTGCCGGCAATGTCCGCCTCGGTGACGTCGAAGAAGTCCTTGCCCGCTTGGAATGCGGTGGCCTTGAACGGTTTGATGGTGCTGCCGATGATACCCATGAAAATCTCCTGATCGGGTTTGAAACTCGTGGCGGGAGATAGGGGCCATTTGTGATCGTGAAAGGTGATTGTTGCGATTGCGAAGATTGAAATAATCGATCATAGAGGGGCAACATGCAAATAGTTCAACAGGTGTTGTGTTATTTGCATGGTGAGTTGGCCTCAAGCGCCGGCGCTCGCATCCGCTCGCTTGGCTATCCTCGCTTCCTGACGGCTTTGCCGTCATCGCTGCGGACGCGCGTCGCGCTTTGGCTGCCGCGACCAGGAACAGGCAGTATGCTGGCTGGCTGGCGCAAGTTCGGCGCGCGACGTCAGCGCGCCGCAAGGCCGGATTCGAAGACGTCCAGCGGACAATGGCCGCCCGCAGGTGCCCCGCAGCGCAGCGGAGGGACGGCACCGAGGATGCGGCCCCGGATGGGGCCGCACAATCAACTACATTGCGCCCGGTGCAGCAGTTTCTGATCGGCCAGCACCAGTGCCATCATCGCGGCCACCACCGGCGTGCCGCGAATGCCGACGCAAGGATCGTGGCGGCCCCTGGTGCTGACATCCACCGCCGCGCCATCGCGCGTCACCGACTGGCGCGGTGTCAGGATCGAGCTGGTCGGCTTGAACGCCACCCGGCACACGACTGGCTGTCCGGTGGAGATGCCGCCCGCAATTCCGCCCGCATGGTTGGCGAGGAAATCCGGCCCTTCGCCAGCAACCGAGCCCGGACGCATCTCGTCCGCATTGGCCTCGCCGGTCAGGCGCGCGGCATTCATGCCCTCGCCGATTTCCACGCCCTTGACCGCATTGATGCTCATCATCGCGCTGGCAAGATCGGCGTCCAGCTTGGCATAGAGCGGCGCGCCCCAGCCTGCCGGAACGCCCGTCGCCACACATTCGACCACCGCGCCCAGAGACGAACCGTCCTTACGCGCATCGTCGACCAGCTTTTCCCAGCGCTTGGCCGCCCAGGCGTCGGGGCAGAAGAACGGGTTCTCGCCCACCGCGTCGAGATTGATGGCATCGCGGTCGATCGCATCGCCGCCAATCTCGGTCACATAGGCGGTAATCGTCACCTCGGGGATGACCAGCCTGGCAATCGCGCCTGCCGCCACCCGCGCCGCCGTTTCGCGCGCGCTGCTGCGCCCGCCGCCGCGATAATCGCGCAGGCCGTATTTCGCCTCGTACGCATAGTCGGCATGGCCGGGGCGGTAGGTATTGGCGATCTCGGAATAATCCCTGGACCGCTGATCGGTGTTTTCGATCATCAGGCTGATGGGCGTGCCCGTAGTTTGCCCTTCGAACGTGCCCGACAGGATGCGGACGAGGTCTGGCTCCTTACGCTGGGTGGTGAACTTGCTGGTCCCCGGCCTGCGCGCATCGAGGAAGGGCTGGATCGCCTTTTCATCCAGCGGCAGGCCCGGCGGGCACCCGTCGACCAACGCGCCCAGCGCCGGCCCGTGGCTCTCGCCCCAGGTCGAAAAACGGAAGACCTTGCCAAATGTATTCCAGCTCATGGGCAAGCGCCTTGGCGCAGTTGCGGGAAAGTGTCCATATCGGCTGGACCCCTGCCACGCGCTCGGGCAGAGAACAAAACGCGTTCAAGTAACGAAGTGGTAGCGCGGAAAGAAGCGCGCTCAGGTAACGAAGTGGCAGCGCAGAAAGAAGCGTATGATCGCAAAGCTGAAGGGCCTGCTCGACGAAACCGGCGCGGACTGGGCGGTGATCGACGTCGCGGGCGTGGGCTATCTGGTCCATTGCTCGGCCAAGACGCTGACCGCGCTGGGCGAGGCGGGCGAGGCCTGCACCGTCTATACCGATCTGCAGGTGAGCGAGAACGACATGCGCCTGCTCGGCTTTGCCGATGCGGGGGAGCGCGACTGGTTCCGCCTGCTGACGCAGGTGCAGGGCGTAGGGTCCAAGGTGGCGCTGGCGATATTGTCGGCGCTGTCCACCGCGGAAGTGCGCGATGCCTGCGCGGCGGGCGATGCGGCCAGTGTGGCGCGCGCCAATGGCGTGGGGCCGAAACTGGCAGGGCGCATCGTCAACGAGCTGAAGGACAAGGCCGGGGCGATGCCGGGCGTTGCGGCGGGCGGTGTTGCGGGTGTGGCGACGGCTGCTGCGGGCGGCGCGAGCGCGGACGCAGTAAGTGCGCTGCAGAACCTGGGTTTCAAGCCCGCCGTGGCGGCGCAGGCGGTGGCGCTGGCCCAGGGCGAGCTGGGCGAAGGGGCGGGCGAAAGCGAGCTTATCCGCGTGGCGCTGAAGAAGGCGGCGGGGTGAGACTCCTGGCCTTCGACCGTCATCCTGAACTTGTTTCAGGATCCATCCTGCGTGGAGCGCGGGGCAAGCGGAGGAATTCCAAGGCCTGCCGCAAGGTCATGCCAGTCCGGATTCTCACTCTCGATCAGGTTGATCTTCCATTGCCGGTGCCAGCGCTTGAGCTGCTTCTCGCGGGCAATCGCGGACTCCATCTCACCGAACATCTCGTAGCGGACGAGCATGTGGACGCCATATCGTTTCGTGAAGCCTTCGATTTCCCTGTTGCGGTGCTGCCAGAGGCGCGCGACAAGGTCCGAAGTGACGCCGATATAGAGCGTCCCGTAAGCTGCGCTGGCGAGGATATAAACGCAGGGGTTGCGCTCGAACGGCATGGGCCGGAGCGTGGCCAACAATGGACCCTGAAACAAGTTCAGGGTGACAATGAAGACGCAAAACGTATCAGTCACGTTATGCTGAACTCGTTTGTGCGAGCACAGCTACGCTTCCAGAATCCATGTCGCTGTTACGAGCCGAAACCGAAGTTCCTCACCCCACAGGAGCCACCCAATGAAATCCCTCTCTCTCCTCCTCGCCGCCGCCACCTTGGCCCTCACACCCACTGCGCCCGCCCACGCGCAGGAGGGGACGCGCCACACCGGCCCGGTGTTCACTGAATTCGGCAGTTGGCGGCAGGTCGAGAACATGGCCCCGCTCGACATTGAACAGGAATACAAGGCGATCTTCGATGTCGTCCCCGGATCGAAGGATGGCGCGGTCAATTCCAGGTTCGATTCCGCCGCGCGCTACATGAACCTCATCGTCGCCCATGGCGTGCCGCGGGAGAACGTCCATCTCGCCGTGGTGGTGCACGGCCCGTCCGTCTGGGACGTGACCACGAACGATGCCTATGCGCGCAAGTTTCCGGGGCAGGACAACCCCAATGCCGCGATCGTCGAGACGATGCTGGCGGCGGGCGTGCAATTCCATGTCTGCGGCCAGTCGGCGCTGGCGCAGGGCGTCACCAATGCGGACCTGATGCCGGGCGTCATCATGGCGCTGTCACAGACCGTGGCGACCACGCAGCTGCACAATCAGGGCTATACCAACATTCCGTAAGCATGACCGATCCCGTCCCCCTCCATACGCCCGGCCGCCAGCCCGAAGACCCCGATGCGGCGCTGCGCCCCAAGAGCTTGCACGAGTTCGTCGGGCAGGAGGCGGCGCGCGAGAACCTCGCCATTTTCATCGAGGCGGCACGCGGGCGGGGCGAGGCGATGGACCACGTGCTGTTCTTCGGCCCGCCGGGGCTGGGCAAGACCACTCTGGCGCAGATCGTCGCGCAGGAACTGGGCGTGGGTTTCCGCGCCACCAGCGGCCCGGTGATCGCCAAGGCGGGCGACCTGGCCGCGCTGCTCACGAATCTAGAACCGCATGACGTGTTGTTCATCGACGAGATCCATCGCCTCAGTCCGGTGGTGGAAGAAATCCTCTACCCGGCGATGGAAGACCGCGCGCTCGACATCATTATTGGCGAGGGGCCGTCGGCGCGCAGCGTGCGGATCGACCTGCCGCCCTTTACGCTGGTCGGCGCGACGACGCGGCAGGGCCTGCTGACGACGCCGCTGCGCGATCGCTTCGGCATACCGGTGCGGCTCACTTTCTATACCGAAGCAGAGCTGGAGCGGGTGGTGACGCGCGGCGCCGCATTGCTCGGCATTGCGATGGAGGCCGCTGGCGCGCGCGAGATCGCCCGCCGTTCGCGCGGCACCCCGCGGGTTGCCGGGCGGCTGCTGCGCCGGGTGCGCGACTTTGCGCAGGTTCGGGGGGCGGGCAAGGTCGATGCGCCCACCGCCGATGCGGCGCTGACCCGGCTGGAGATCGATGCGCTGGGGCTGGATGCGATGGACCGGCGCTATCTCACCATGATTGCCGAGACCTATGCGGGTGGCCCGGTGGGGGTCGAAACACTGGCGGCGGGCCTCAGCGAACCGCGCGATACGGTCGAGGACGTTATCGAACCCTATCTGATCCAGCTCGGGCTGGTGGCGCGCACGGCGCGCGGGCGCTGCCTCAATGCGGGCGGTTGGACCCATCTGGGAAAGAGCCCGCCGAGCGACTCGCCGGGCGCACAAAACGGCTTGTTCGATTCGGAAAATTGAAGCTTCGGGGCTCAAACGACATAGATTTGGGCACTTGGCCGTCCCCAATCGGGACGAAACGTAGCTTTCAAGCAATTGGCGACAGGCCATGTCGTCGCTCTAACAGACATTGTCATTGCCATTGGATTGCACCGCGCGGTGACTGTGGCATCTATCGTTGCAGTTCGTCCGACACACATTTGCCATTTGCGACTCGGTGGTGTGCGAAGATGATCGCTGGGGGCCCTTGCAGGGGGACCCAAAGGATTTCGACGCGCTGGGGGGCGCGCCCAAATCATGGGTGGAGAAAGGCGGCCTTTGCGCCGCCTTTCTTTTGCCTGCGATCCGCGCGCCGCAAATGAAAAGGGCGCCGCAGGTTGCCCCGCCGCGCCCCTTTGCATGTTCGAGTTTGGCTGTCCTACGCCGCCAGCTTGCGCAACACGTAATGGAGGATGCCGCCATTGCGGTAATATTCCATCTCGTTTGCCGTATCGATGCGCGACTTCGCCGTGAAGGTGAAGGTCGATCCATCCTTGCGCGTCACCTCGACCTCGACATCCTGTTGCGGCACCATTGTCGCCAGACCCAGAATCGTGAAGGTGTCGTCACCCGTCAGGCCCAGTGTCTGCCGGGTCTCGCCTTCGGCAAATTGCAGCGGAAGAACGCCCATGCCGATGAGGTTGGAGCGGTGGATACGCTCAAAGCTCTCGACGATGACGGCGCGCACGCCCAGCAGGATCGTGCCCTTGGCGGCCCAGTCGCGGCTGGAGCCGGTCCCGTATTCCTTGCCGCCGATCACCACCAGCGGGGTGCCGTTTTCCTTGTGCTTCATGGCGGCGTCGTAGATCGCCATGGTCTCGTCGCCATAGGTGGTGAAACCGCCTTCCACGCCCGGCACCATCTCGTTCTTGATGCGGATATTGGCAAAGGTGCCGCGCATCATCACTTCGTGATTGCCGCGACGCGATCCGTAGGAGTTGAAGTCCTCCTTCGCCACCTGCCGCTCCAGCAGATAACGGCCAGCCGGACTGTCCGCCTTGATAGAACCGGCGGGGGAGATGTGGTCGGTGGTGACCGAATCGCCCAGCACCGCGAGCGGCTTGGCCTCGATGATGTCGGTGACTGGCGCCGGGGTCATGCCCATGCCGTCGAAATAGGGCGGGTTGGCGACATAGGTGCTCGACGGCTTCCACGCATAGGTGTCGGAAGCCTCGACCGTAATAGCCTGCCAGTGCTCGCCGCCCTTGTAGACGTCGGCATAACGGCTTTCGAACATGGCGCGGTCGATATTGGCGGTGCGGTGGTCGTAGACTTCCTGATTGCTCGGCCAGATATCGGCGAGCATGACGTCCTTGCCGTCCTGGTCCTGCCCGATCGGCGTCGTGGTAATGTCCTGCGTCACCGTGCCCTTGAGCGCATAGGCAACCACGAGCGGCGGTGAAGCGAGGAAGTTGGCACGCACGTCGGGAGAGACGCGGCCTTCGAAATTGCGGTTACCCGACAGGACCGAGGCCGCGACCAGATCGTTATTGTTGATCGCCGCGCTGATCGGCGGGGCCAGCGGCCCTGAATTGCCGATGCAGGTGGTGCAGCCATAGCCGACCAGGTCAAAGCCGATCGCGTCGAGATGTTCCTGCAGGCCGGACTTGACTAGGTAATCGGTGACCACCTGCGATCCCGGTGCGAGGCTCGTCTTCACCCAGGGCTTGGGGCTGAGGCCCTTCTCATTGGCCTTCTTGGCGACCAGCCCGGCGGCGATCAGCACGTCGGGGTTGGAGGTGTTGGTGCAGCTGGTGATGGCCGCGATCACCACATCGCCATCGCCGACATCGTGGTTCTTGCCTTCGACGGCCACACGCTCGGGCGCGGTCTTGTTGTAGAGCCTGGCGAGGTCGGTGTTGAACAATTCATCGACATCGGGAAGCGCGACGCGGTCTTGCGGCCGCTTGGGGCCGGCAAGGCTTGGCACGACCGAGGCCATGTCGAGCTGCAGCGTGCTCGAGAAGACCGGCTCGTTCTCAGGCGTGAACCACAGGCCCTGTTCTTTCGCATAGGCTTCGACCAGCGCGATGCTTTCCTCGCTGCGACCGGTCAGGCGCAGATAGTCCAGCGTCTTGTCGTCAATGCCGAAGAAGCCGCAGGTCGCGCCATATTCCGGCGCCATATTTGCGATGGTGGCACGGTCGGCGAGCGAAAGGTTGGCGACGCCCGGACCGTAGAATTCCACGAAGCGGCCGACCACGCCATGCGCGCGCAGCATCTGCACGCAGGTGAGCACCAGGTCGGTGGCGGTCACGCCTTCGGCCATGGCGCCGTCGAGCTTGAAACCCACGACTTCGGGGATCAGCATGGAAATCGGCTGGCCGAGCATGGCCGCCTCTGCCTCGATCCCGCCAACGCCCCAGCCCAGCACGCCAAGGCCGTTGATCATCGTGGTGTGGCTGTCGGTACCCACGCAAGTGTCAGGATAAGCAACCAGCTGGCCGTCCTGGTCGGTGCTCGACCACACGCCCCTGCCGATATGTTCGAGGTTCACCTGATGGCAGATGCCGGTTCCCGGGGGTACGGCGGAGAAGTTCTCGAGGCTCTTGGCGCCCCATTTGAGGAAGTCGTAACGCTCCGCATTGCGGGCGTATTCGAGCTCCATGTTCTTCTCGAACGCCTTGGGGTGGCCGAATTCGTCGACCATAACCGAATGGTCGATGACCAGGTTCACAGGGACCAGCGGATTGATCTTGGCAGTGTCGCCGCCCAGCTTCGCGATGGCATCGCGCATTGCGGCAAGGTCGACCACGCAAGGAACGCCGGTGAAATCCTGCAAAAGCACGCGCGCCGGACGATACTGGATTTCTTCGCCGACGGTGGGGTTCTTCAACCAGTCGGCAATCGCTTGAATATGCTCCTTGCCGACGGTGAAGCCCTCATCCTCGAAACGCAGCAGGTTTTCGAGCAGCACCTTCATGCTGAAGGGGAGCTTCGACACGTCGCCTACGGCCTCCCCGGCCTTGGCGAGCGAGTAATAGGCGTAATCCTTGTCGCCCACACTCATCGTGCTGCGCGTTGCCAGAGAGTTCGAGCCGACCTGCGTCATGTATTTGCCGTCCTTTGCCTGAAGAGGTTATGGTGCGAATCCGGCTGGGGGGTGTGTCCCGTGCCGCCGGTTGTCGGGCGCGACCTGCGCGTTTGGCGCTTTACAGTCAAGACCGCTGGCCTTCTGAACGGGCCAGATTGGATCGAGGAGGAATGATATGGGGCTTGGAAACCCCGTGCGCAGGCGTTCTGCCGTTGGCCTCATCTCGATGGCCCTGGCGCTTGCTGCCGCAGCCTTCGTCGGATCCTCCATGGGCTTTATCTGGGGCCTGTTCACTTCGGAGGAAGAGGACGCAGCTCAGAAAGCAAATGTCGCCGAGCCCGGAGGCTGAGCAATCGAGCAAGGGGCAGGTCAGACAATTACCTGTTCGGGGGACTTTCTCGGCGCGGCGATCCAGCAAGCCACCACGATCAGCGCCGCCCCGGCGAAGGTGGTCGGCGCGACATCCTCTTGCAGCAGCAGCCAGCCGAACAGCGCCGACCAGACGAAGCCCGAATATTCGACCGGCACCAATACCTGCGCCTCAGCGCGGGCGTAGGACCACCCAAGCAGCATCGTGGCACAAACAGAAAGGAGGGCGGAGGCGGCAATGGTCTGCCATATCTCCGGGCCTTGGGGCAGGCTAAGGAAGAAGGGCGCGCCTGCCAGCAGCAGCACGCCGACAACGATGTTCTGCGCCGTGCCGATCTCCACCGGCTGTGCCACCAGCGCTTGCTGGCGTTGCAGGACCAGGTTCCAGGCGTAGAGAAAGGCGGAGACGAGCACGAGACCCACGCCGAGCGCACTCTCGTTCGTGGCCTCTTCGCTGCCGAGCCTTCCGCCGACGATCACGCCCACACCCACAAGGCCGAGCATCGCAGCGAGGATTGCCGACCGACCTATCCGCTCCTTCAACAGCAGTGCTGCCAGCGCCAGGGCGATGATCGGGGCGATGAAGGACAGGGCGATCGCCTCGGCCACGGGCAACAGTACCAGCGCGGAGAAGAAGGTAAGCGCCATCGCCATGCCCACGACCCCGCGAATCGCATGGATGCGGCGCGCCTTGGGGCCTGGCCAGCGCCCGCCGCGCGCCAGAAAAACTGGCAGCATCAGCGCAATTGCCAGCCACGAGCGCAGCAGCAGAGCGCTATAGGCCCCAACGGCGATCGAGGCGCTTTTCATGAACACGTCCATCAGGCTCAGGCCGGCGACGGCCAGCACAGTTATGATAAACGGATAAAGGGCAGTGCGCGGCGCCATCGCGACCCCTTAATCGAGCTCTACCGTGCCGTCACGCGTCAGTTTGAGGGCGAATCTGCCAGGAGCGCGATCGCTGCCCGGCTGGCCTCTGCCCAGCCTCCTTCCGGGCTGGATCGGGCCGCGACGAAGCGCAGAAAGACAGGGCCAAAGCGCCAGTCCTCGCCCTGATGCCAGTTGCGGTAGAGATTTCGCGGCAGGCAAACCGGCGCCGCTTCGTTGGCGATGATGAAGCCCATCGCGCGCCGCGCTCCTGTGTCGCCCGTTTCGTTTGGCCCCGGTTCAGGTAACAGTGCCAGGGCCGCCTCGGCAGTGCCGCGTCCTCCACCTCCCGCCGCGAGCCCGACCAGGCCGCCCCCGGCATCGATGTAATGCCACCGTGCGGCGCTGGGCACGTCGCTGTTGAAGACATCTGCGAAGCTGACAGGGGAGGAATCAGATGTATCGTGCGCAAGTTCGACGAAACTTCGATTGGCGCCGATCGCCGTGGCAATCTCCGGCACGTCGCCAAGGGTCACGCTGTCATGCGAAACGCGCAGCCAGTATTCGCCGAGACGACCGTCGAGCATCACCAGCAAGCTCTCCCACCCCTGGCCCTTCGGGAACGAGCCCATCGGCACGGAGTCGGCGGGAAATATCTGCGGATCGGCGAAGTGATGGGCGAGCACGGCCCGGTCCTCCGCGGTGAGGGTGCCATCGTCGAGCAACGCCACGCGTCCGCGCTGCAAGGGCCGCGCCAGGGACTTTATCGCCACCATTGCGGGCAACAGGCTGGCACTCCCGATTGCGGTGAACAGGACCAGCCCATCCTTGCGCGAAATGACCGGCGGGGTGTCGAGAATGCCCGCGATCGCCTCGGCATGGGCGGCCACGGCATCGCCCTGTCGCCAGCGTTGAGGGAGGAGGCGCGGGGCGGTCATCGGGGTGCCCCGGCGCTCAGCTGCCGATGACCATGCGGTCGCCTGAAATCTCGACCGAACCCAACCCGGCGAGGAAGGACTGACCAAGCAGCGAGACATGCAGCCCCTCGGGGATGACCACCGCGCCGACATTGTTGACCTCGAACCCGCCCAGCGCAACGCGGCGCAGGCTGGTATTGACTCCCTCGACCGGCCCGCCCGCGCCCTGGCCGATGGGGGCAAGGTCGAAGGAATTCCAGGTGACGCCCAGCCTGCGCGCGTCGTCCCCGGTTAGCGCGATCACCGTGGCGCCAGTATCGACCAGCATGTGGAAGCTTTGACCATCGACGATGACGTCGGCGTAGAAGTGACCATCGGGATTGCGATGAAGCGTGACCTCGCGGTTCCAGGAAGATGTCTCCTGCGCGACGTGCAGCTGCGGTTGCGCTGATTTTGACGCTGGATTCGACTTTGCGCCCATGCTCCATGGATGAGACTGCGAGCCTGCAATCTGGGTATCTGAATCACCCACCGTCGCCTCGATGCGCTCGGCACTCTTCATTACGGGCACGGCCAGAATCACCGCACCGACGATGAGAAACATGCTTGACAGGGCGATCCGGGAAATCATGGCCGGTACTGAATTAGGCCATCAGCCCTAACGCGGGGTAAAGCTGGCCCCATCAAAATTAGGGCCCGATCCGGCCGTCAATGCGTTACTCCGCAGCCTCGGCAGACGCGACGTCGGCCTTTCCGGCATCGGTGGTGGCGGCCTCGATCGCAGCGGCCTTTTCCTCGACCAGAGCAACGATATGGTCGAGCATGTCGGCATCGGTCACATGGTGATCGGTCATGCCGGACAGATAGACCATGTGCTTGCCCGCGCCGCCGCCGGTAAGGCCGATATCGGTTTCGCGTGCTTCGCCGGGGCCGTTCACCACGCAGCCCAGGACGGAGAGCGAAATCGGTGTCTTTATGTGGCTGAGGCGATCTTCGAGCGTCTGCACGGTACGGATTACATCGAAACCCTGCCGCGCGCAGGACGGGCAGGATACCACGCGCACACCGCGGGTCCTGAGGCCCAAGGATTTCAGGATCTCGAAGCCGACGCGCACCTCCTGTTCAGGTTCTGCCGACAGCGAGACCCGGATCGTGTCGCCGATCCCGGCCCACAGCAGATTGCCCATGCCGATGGAGGATTTGACCGTTCCGCCGATCAGTCCGCCCGCCTCGGTAATGCCAAGGTGCAGCGGGCAATCGACCGTCTCGGCCAGCGCCTGATAGGCAGCCACGGCGAGGAACACGTCCGACGCCTTCACCGCGACCTTGAATTCGTGGAAATCGTGATCCTGCAGCAGCTTGATATGATCGAGCGCGCTTTCGACCAGCGCCTCGGGGCAGGGTTCGCCATATTTTTCCAGCAGGTCTTTTTCGAGGCTCCCGGCATTCACGCCGATTCGGATCGCGCAGCCATTGGCCTTGGCGGCACGCACGACTTCTGCGACCCGCTCGCTGGAGCCGATATTGCCCGGATTGATCCTGAGGCAGGCCGCGCCCTTGTCCGCCGCCTCCAGCGCACGCTTGTAATGAAAGTGGATGTCGGCGACGATGGGCACATCGGCGGCGCGAGTGATCTCGTCGAAGCGTGCGGTCGATTCGGCGGTCGGGCAGGACACACGGATGATGTCCGCACCCGCCTCCTCGCAACGGCGGATCTGGTCGATCGTCGCAGCCACATCCTCGGTCGGCGTGTTGGTCATGGTCTGCACGGTGATCGGCGCGTCGCCGCCGACCGGCACGGAGCCGACCATGATCTGGCGCGAGGTGCGGCGCTCTATCGTGCGCCAGGGACGAATGGCATTCATAGGTTGAGGAGGCTTCTGCTGGCGTTGGAACAGGACATCGTGCGTTGCATATGCGCGCGATGTTGCGAAATTGCGAGCCTCGAGGGACATATCGGGGCTGGCGCGGGTCAAGGGCGGGCAGGACAGAATGCAGCAGGACGTGCAGAATACCGACGAGACCGAGCTCGATGGGCCGCTGCTGTTCGGGCGTGTACTCGACGGCAAGGGCGGGGCAAGGCGCATCGACTGGCCAGAGGCAAGGAATTGGCAACCGGGGGCGCCCGGCGAAGTGCTCTGGCTGCATCTGTGCCGAACGGTGGAGGGGCTGGAGCAATGGCTGGAAGGCATGGGCATTCCCGAACCCACAGCCGAATTCCTGACCGGCAATGACAAACGCCCGCGTGCCTTTCGCGAAGGCGAGGCGCTGGTTGCCAATCTGCGCGGCATCAATTTCAACCCCGGCGCGCAGCCCGAGGACATGATCGCCTTTCAGGTGTGGAGCGACGGCCCACGCGTCTTCACCCTGCGCCGCCGCCGTCTGCAAAGCCCGCGCGACGTTCTCGCCCGGCTCGATGCGGGCGAAGGGCCGAAGGATTCAGGCCAGGTCGTGACCCGGCTGATCGAGGCGGTAATCGGCCGGATGAGCGTATCCATTGTCGACATGAACGATGCCATCGATGCAATGGAGAAGCAGGACGCGGGCGACGACACCGACAAGATGCTGGAGCGCATCGCCACGATCCGCCGCAATTGCCTGGGCCTGCAACGGCACATGGCCCCCCAGCACGAAGCCCTGGAAGCCATCGCGCGCGTCGCGCCGCCGTGGTTCGAGGATGACGACCGGCGCGAGATCGCCGAGAGCATCGACCGGATGCGCCGCTATCTGGAAGACATCAATATTTCCAAGGAAAGCGCGCTCGTGTTGCAGGACGATATTCGCGTGCGCGCGCTGGCGCGGTCCGAACGCACGAATTACCTGCTCACCATCGTCGCGGCGATCTTCCTGCCGCTGGGCTTCCTGACCGGCCTGCTGGGTATCAATGTGGGCGGCATGCCCGGCGTGGACGATTCTCACGCCTTCTGGTTCGTGGTGGCGCTGTGCGGCACGATTCTGGCGATACAGGTGGTGCTGTTCTGGAAATGGAAATGGCTTTAGTAAGCATCCGGCGCTGACGGGCTACAAAATTTCAGGAGTTCATTGATTTGGAAGACCATGCCGCTGGCCTGATGCTGCGCGACGCTTTCGTCATGCTGGCATTCGCGCTTGGCTTCGTGCTGCTGTTCCGACGGATGGGGCTGGGCGCAACACTTGGGTACCTGGTCGCCGGGGTTGCCATCGGCCCGCAGGTGCTCGGTCTTGTCGGCGGTGCCGAGGCCATGGTCGAATTTGCCGAGCTCGGCATTGTCATGCTGCTGTTCGTCGTTGGCCTGGAACTCAGCCCGAAGCGCCTCTGGCGGATGAAGCACGAAATCTTCGGTCTCGGTTTTACTCAGGTCGCCGCTTGCGGCCTGATCGTGGCCGCGACCGTCCTTGCATTGACGGGCTTCACCTTCGAAGCAGCGCTGGCGATCGGCCTGCCATTGGGGCTCTCTTCGACCGCGCAGGTCCTGCCCATGCTGCAATCGGCCGGACGTCTGCGCACACCGTTCGGTGAGCGCGCCTTCGCTATCCTGCTGTTCCAGGACCTGTCGATTATCCCGCTCATCACCATTGTTGAGGCGATGAGCCGCAATCCGGCCGATACCGAAGGGCCGGCGGGCGTGACGCTCGGCTTGCTCACCCTGGCGGCAGTCGCTGGTTTGATCGCCATGGGGCGCTTCGTGATCAGGCCCCTGTTCCGGCTGATCGGAGGGTTGGGTGAGCGCGAGATGTTCATCGTCGCGGCGCTGTTTACGGTGGTGGCGAGCGCGGCCGTCATGGAATGGCTCGGCCTCTCGCTTGCCCTTGGCGCATTCATCGCCGGCGTCATGCTGGCTGACACGCCCTATCGGCATGAACTCGAAGCGGACATCGAGCCCTTTCGTTCGATTCTTCTCGGTCTGTTCTTCCTCGCCGTCGGGATGATGCTCGACCTGCAGGCCATTGCCGACCGCCCCTTCTTCGTCATCGGGTTCGCTGTGTTGCTGATCTCCTTGAAGACGGGCATCATCATGGGTCTGGGCCTGTTGATGAAGATGCGCTGGCGCAGCGCCCTGGCGCTGGGCCTGTTGCTGAGCCAGGGCGGCGAATTCGCCTTCGTCCTTTACACCACCGCGCAATCGGCATTGCTGATCACCGATGGCGCGGCCAGCGTATTCGGGGCCATTGTCACCCTTTCCATGGCAGCAACGCCGTTCCTGATGATGGCGACGAGTAGAATTCGCAAGGAACCCGAGGGCATGGACGGTGGTGAGGAACGCGAAGGGCCCCAGCCCGAAGGGTCCAGCGCGGTCGTAATTGGCTACGGACGCTTCGGACAGACTGTGGCGCAGGCTCTACAATGCGCCGGTCTGGCCGTGACCATCATCGACACCGACGTGGTACGTATCGACATGGCCGAGGAATTCGGGCGCAAGGTTTATTTCGGGGACGGCACGCGCCTCGACATGTTGCGTCAGGCGGGGGCGGGAGATGCCCAGTTGATCATGTTCTGCATCGGTCATGACAAGGTTGACCAGGAACTGGTCGGTGCGGTCAAGCAGGCTTTTCCAAACGGTTCGATCTATGTTCGCGGGTATGACCGGCGCAGCGTTATCGCGATGGCTGGAAGTCAGGCAGAATATGTCATTCGCGAAATGTTTGAATCTGCCTTGCGCATGGCTTTGATGGCGCTGGAATATGTCGGGCTCAGCGAAGAAGCGATCGATCGCGCCGAAGCCACCTATCGCGAGAATGACCGCAAGCGGCTCGCCGTGCAGATGGAAGCAGGCGATGTTTATGCGGCGAAGGAAATGACCCGCGAGCAGGAGCGTGCCATGCAGCGCGGCGAGGATTGACCCGCTAGAGCCGCATTTGCCAGAGGAACTCGTGGTCGCGGTGGTTTCCCACCCAGAAGTCGATGTCGCAAACGTGCTCGAAGCCGTAACGGCGGTAGAATTTCTGCGCGCCGTAATTCTCGCTCCAGACCGATAGCTGGATCGCGTCGCAGCCGCGCACCCTTGCTTCGGCAATGGCCCAGTCCATCAGCGCCGCGCCGATCCCCTCGCCGGTGCGGTCGGGATGGGTGTAGAGCTGGCCCAGCGCGATGGGGTTCTTCGCGTCGCATTGGTCGGCATACCAGCTGGGGTAACGCAGTTTGCAATAGCCCGATACCGGCCCGTCCTCGCTGTCGGCGGCAAGGCGATGGACGATCCCCGGATCGGCGATTTCCATGGCAACGGCGCCGGGCGAATAGACCTGTTCGAGGAAGGGGTCGAGGTCCTCTGGCGCGTAGAGGTGGGCAAAGGCTGCACAAAAGCTCAGTTCGCCAAGGGCGGCGAGGGTTCCGGCATCTTTGGGTGTGGCGGGCCGCTGGATCATGGTCCAGCGGCCCGTTATAGCATTTTATCCAGTCTTGTAAGGCTCAGGCCTTGGGCGGGCCGTCGCCCGAGCTCTTGCTGGCGGCACGGTCCCATTCCTCCAGCTTGCGGGCGGCCCATTCGCGACCGCCAAGGCCGAAGGCAAGCGCCCCGGCCACCGAGGCGCCGATCACCAGCGCACCAAAGGCGGTTTCGGTGATGATGTCGCCAACCCCGGTATAGCTAAGGCCCATGAAGGTGAAGATCACGATGGTTGCCCAACGCACGATCGTCCCGGCAGTGCTGCCACCTTCGGCCCCACCGATGAGCTTGCCAAGCAGGTTGGCGATCAGGAAGCCAACGCCGATAACCACCGCGCCGAAGATTACTCGCCCGCCCAGTTCCAGCACCTCGTCAAGAATGGCAGTCAGCTCCGGAAAGCCCAGGATGCGTGTGGCGGCAATGGCGAAGAAGAGGATGATGGCCACTTGCGCGATCCGTGCGATCACGCCTGATGGCTGGACGCTGTCGGAGAACAGGCCGGTTGCCGCCAGTGCACGATCCACGCCCAGGCCGGACAGGATCTGGGTCAGAATGTTGACCACGAAGCGGCTGATGAAAAAGCCCAGCCCCAGCAGGATCGCGGCGGCGAGGATATTGGGAATGGCCGCAAGGATCATTCGCAGCATCTCGCTGGCCGGGCCCGAAATTGCGTTAATGTCCAGCACGCCAAGCGCACCGATCGCCACTGGAAGGGCGATCAGGACATACACGACTATGCCGATCGTCTTGCTGATCGCATTATTCCCGGTGACATTGTCGACGCCGCCCATATTCGCTCATTTGTCGAGGTTTACCGTCTGCATGGCCGTTACCACGATGTCGCGCACGATCCCGGCAATCAGCAGGCCGATGAACAATAACAGGCCGCCGCCCAGAAGATTGGGAACAAAGTCGACGATGTTTTCCAGCAGTGAGTTGATCGGGCCGGCAACGGCATTGAGATCGAGTACCTGGAGAATGCCCAGAAGGCCGAACAGCCAGATCAACAGCGATAAAATCTTACCCAGTGAAAGACCAACGCTTTCGCCGCTGCCAGTACTGCGCTGAAGGAAAGGAATTCGGTCCACCAATTTGGCGAAAGCCCACTTGGCGGCCTTGGCGAGCAGCCAGGTGACCAGCAAGATCACAGCTGCAACCAAGGCCTTTTCGAGGACCTGCATCGCAAGCTGTTCGTCGAAGCGGAATCTTCCCATGCTCATACCTGTTCCTTCACTGCGATGACGGAGGCATAGCAAACTTCAGTGACAGCTGCGAGGCGCGCGCGCGATTAAGTCTGATGCTCAGGAAAACTTGTCCTTCTTGCGCCTCCCGAAGCGCATGCCGCGCTCGAGATGCGCGCGCAAGGCTGCATAGAAGGCCTCCAGGAACTCACGCTCGTCGCCTTCGCCGGCGTTCCAGCCGATCTTCCCGGAGATGGCTTTCGCCACTTCACGCAAAGACTCGGGCCGGCCCTGTCGCAGCACCTGTTCGAGCACCTGCAATTCGTGCTCGCCATAAATTGCCAGTTCGGCATCGCCGAAGCGGTAGGCGTCGTTCCGGTTGGCGCTGACCGACATGGCGTCGGCCAGCTTGGCGCGCGGTGCCTCGACCACCCAGGTGCCCGCCACCAGATCGCCTGCACGCAGCCGGTCGCGGTTGAAGAAGGGGAACAGCGCGAAGATGCCCAGCCAACCGGCAGCGGCCCATCCCGACACGCCCAGTCCTTCGCCCATCCCGGCCATCAGGCCCAGCGGCAGGAAGATCTCGATATCGCGCACAAGATTGCGTGCCAGCACTGCCTCTGCCGTCAGGCGGGCCGGACCTTCTCCCGATGCGGGCCGTGCCGCGACGCGAATGCCCAGCAGGCGCTTGCCCGGCGTCGCTCCGCGCGGGCCGAGCTCGAAGAACAGGAAATAGCCGTAACGCCCCAGGAACAGCACCAGGATGATGACGACCAGCAGCAATTCGAGCACCGGGCCCATGCGGCCCCAGTCGGCTTGCCGGAACAGGCCGATGCCGATGGCGCTCATGCCCAGCATGAAGACGAACAGCGCCATGAAGATGATGGTGAAGTCGAGCAGCAGCGCGCCTGCCCGCGCCCCCCGGCTGGCCAGCGTGAGCGGCAGTGACAGACCCTCAGGCGTCACCAGTTCGCGCCGTCCTGCGTCGGGGCTCGCTTTTGGAAAGGAAGGGAACTTCATCGCGGCCCACCCTCCGGCGCGCCTTCTGGCGGGGGCACGAGGATGAAATAGACCAGCCAGAAGGCCAGCATGGCGACCCCCACAGAGGCGCGGCTGATCGCATCGCCCAGCAATTGCCGCGCATACCCTTCGAGCAGCCCTGCTACCACCAGCATCAGCACCACGCCCGCCATGACCACCCCTGCACGCCTGCCGCTTTGCGAGGCGGCGGCAAGGATCGACCTGTCGCCCGAAAAGGCCATGCTGCGCCCCACATGCAGGCCCGCAGCCCCCGCCAGCATGATGGCGAAAAGTTCGGTCGTCCCGTGAACGCTTAGCCAGGCAAGGAATTCGCCCGTGAGGCCAGCGCCAGAAAACAGCCACAGCATCGCGCCCAGCAGGGCCATGTTATGGACCAGCAACAGCAGCGTCGGGATGCCGAAGGCGAAGCCCAGCGCGAAAGCGAGGATGGATACGGTGGCATTGTTGGAAAACAGGGAGGCGGCGAAGTAGGTCAGCCCATCGGCGCTGCTCGTTCCCGCGAGCGTTTCCAGCAAGGCCTCGCGGCTGGCGCCGGGCGTCCTCGAACCGCCCATGCCCTCGGGGACGAGGGCATAATACCAGTCCGGGTCGCTTGCCACCATGACCCAGCCGATGAGCGTGCCGGCCACCATCACCGCCAGCGCAATGCAGATGTCGAGCCACAGGCCGCGCACCGCCGTGCTCCAGCCGCCGCCGAAAAAGCGCCGCAGCCAGCCGAACATGCCGATTCGGGGGCCGTAGACCTGAAACCATGCGCGCCGCACCAGCGATTCCAGAAAAGCGAGGGTGGCGGCATCGAGCGATGTCTCGCGCGCTACGGCCAGGCTGGACGCGGCCTTGCGATAGAGCACGGGCAGTTCCACCAGGTCTTCGTCCGAGATGCGGCCGGGCCGGTTCTTCTCCAATGCGATGACCACATCCTCCAGCCGCCGCCAATCCGCCTCGCGTTCGAGCCGGAAACGGTCGGAGCGCAGGCTTGCCGCCTCGATGTCGGCGGGCGGCGTGACCTCTGCCTTGCGGAAGATATCGACCAGCGCCATCAGCCCACCGCCTCGGCGCGCTTGGTCTTGAGATAGAGGTCGATCAGACGATAACCGATCGCCTCGTGCGGGGCCTCGATCACATCGACGCCCAGCGCGCGCAGGCGCTGCAGAACGAGGGCGCGCTGGCGGGCAAGGCCATCGGCGCTGACCGCCACCGCAATGTCCGCCAGATTGTCGGGCTCGCGCTCGGTCAGGCCCTGCAATTCGCGGTCTTCCATCGTGACGAAGATGACGAGGTGATGGCGCACAAGTCGCTCGACGCTTTCGACCATCAGTTCCGCCGATGTGGGGTCGGCGAAGTCGGAGAACAGCACGATCAGCGACCGTCGACGTAATTTCGCGGTCAGGGTCGCCAGGGCGAGGGTGAAATTGGGCTCGCGCGGGGAATATTCGAGCTCGGCGGCGGCCACCTGCAAGCGGTGGAAGGCCCGCGCATCGGCGGCAAAAGGCGTCATCAGCAGCGGCTTCTCTGCAAAACCGAACAGCGCCACCTTGTCGCCGCCCTTGAGCGCGACATAGGAGGCCAGAAGCGCAGCAGAGATGGCCCTGTCGATACGCGGCAGGCCGTCGATCGGCTCGCACATGGCCTGCCCGCAATCCATTGCGAAAACGATCTGGTTATCGCGCTCGGCCTCGTTCTCGCGGGCATAGAGCGCGGTGTGGCGCGCGCTCGCCTTCCAGTCGATGCGGCGGCGGTCCATGCCCGGCTGGTATTCGGCCAGTGCCTCGAACTGGGTGCCTTCGCCGCGAATGCGCCGCGCGACGATGCCGAACTGGGCATCGCGCAAGAAATTCTGCAGGACGGGTGAGCGCACCGGCGAGAGGTCGGGCCAGACGCGAATGGGCAGGTCCAGCGGACGATAGGCCTGCCGCGCCGCAAGGCCCAGCGGCCCGGTCCAGCGCAACCACAGACCCGTCAGCGACCCAGTGCCGCGGCGTGTCGGGACGATTTTCGCCGTGGCCGCGAACAGACCCTTGGCGCTGCTGGGTCCGAGCGCACAGCTGGCGGTGCCGCCATCGCCAAGGCGCGGGTCGAAGCCCAGCGCGGCCTCTGGTGCGGGCGCCGCGGCAGCGCGGTCGATATGCGCGCTGACATTGATCGCGGCGGGCCGTCCCACCTCGGCATCGGCATCGGCGGTAATGTCGATCGAATGCAGCCTGCCCGCCAGCGCATAATCGAGCACCATCAGCACCAGCAGCGCTGCCCCGGCGGCGGGGGCGACCACCCAGGCGCCGGGCGCGGTAGAGGCGATCAGCAAGGCAAGCACCGCCAGAATGGCGAGCAGCGCCAGCAACCGGGCCGTAGGGACAAGAGGGGTGCGCATCGCCTCGGTCCAGCGCCTAGCGAGGCGCCTCTGTCTGTTCGATCAGATCGGCGACCAGGTCCTCGACCTGCCGCCCTTCGATCTCGGCAGCGGGCGAGAGCAACAAGCGGTGCCTGAGGCATGAGGTCGCCAGGGCCTTCACATCGTCGGGGATTACGTAGTCGCGCCCTTCCAGCGCCGCCCGCGCCCGCGCCGCATTGGCGAGCAAAACGGCGGCACGCGGGCTGGCTCCGCTGGCAATCTCGGCGTGGTCGCGCGTGGCACGCACGAGCGAGACCGCATAATTGATCACGTCCGGCGCCAGCGTCACCCCCTTCACTGCTGCCTGTGCAGCGGCGATCCGCGCGTCGTTGGCAACAGCGGCAATGCCGAAATCGGCGGGCCGGGGCGGGCCGCTCCTCTCGCCGAAGCGGGTGACGATGGCGGTTTCCTGCTCAGCCGACGGGTAGGGCACCAGCAGTTTGAAGGCGAAGCGGTCAAGCTGAGCCTCGGGCAATGGATAGACGCCCTGGCTCTCGATCGGGTTCTGCGTTGCCACGACCATGAAATTGGGGCTGAGCGCATGGGTTTCGCCATCCAGCGTCACCCGCCGTTCCTGCATCGCTTCCAGCAGGGCGGCCTGCGTCTTGGGCGGGGTACGGTTGATCTCGTCGGCCAGCAGCAATTCGGAGAAGATCGGCCCGCGTGTCAGCGTGAACTGGCTGGTCTGGAAGTTGAACAGATTGGAACCGAGTATGTCGCCTGGCAGCAGGTCGGGCGTGAACTGGATGCGCCCGAAATCGAGGCCGGTGGCGGCGGCAAAGCATTGCGCGATCAGGGTCTTGGCGGTGCCCGGCGGCCCTTCGAGCAGGACATGGCCCTGCGCGATCAGCGCGATCAGCAGGCGCTCGGTCACCTCTTCCTGCCCCACGATTGCCTTGGCGATCTCGGCACGGATCCCGGCGGCGAGGTCGCCGGTTTCTTCGAGTGTCATAGTGGTCATGATGGTCGCGATGTCCTTATCTCTGATCGGTCGCGGAGGTCTCGATATGGCGCAATGTGCGGGCTGCGCGCATAAGGTCGGCAGGGTTGTGTGCGGCGCGCATGGCGCTTGCGGCGGCGGCAAAGCTCTGGCCCTGTTCGCCTTCGCCAAAACGGGCGAGAGCATCGTCGATGGCGATTTCGCGCGCCTTGTCGGTGCGGGCCGGCAGGCCCATGCGTCGGGCGAGGCGCGAGGTGACCATTGCGGCGAATGGCGGGCCGAGCAGGTGCCAGCGTTTGGCCCGCGCCAGCAGGCCGCCGCCATTCTCGGCCAGCTGGGTCTTGCCATGCGCCAGTTCGGGGACCCCGGTCCTGGCAGGGCCGAAACGGCGGAAGCCGCGCCAGCCGATCACCATTGCGGCGAGGATCAGGCACAGCGTCGCGGCGAGGAAGGGCGGACGGAAGGCGAGGGTGAGCAGATTTTCGCTGGACCCAAGGCCGTTGAGCGTCAGGTCGAAGGTAATTCCGTCGACGACCTGCTCGCCCTCATGGTCCAGCATGGTCTCAACAAGACGCACGGCCATCTGCGCGCGCATGGCGTCGGCAAAGCCGTAATTGTTGGCCAGGTCGGGCTCGAACATCACAACGACCGGCCAGCGGTCATAGTCGAAGCGCTCTGCATCCTCGTCGAAGAATCGCTCTCCGCTCGCTTCCGCAAGGTCGGGGTAATAGCCAAGGTCGTAGAGCCATGCGGCCAGCAGATCGCCTTCGGCATCGCGCACGAGGGGGTAGAAATCCGGGGCGTCCCCGTCCTTGATGCCCTGCACGCTGTCGGGTTCGGGCAAGGGGCCGGAAAGGCCCATGCCTGACCACGAGGCAGTCTTGCCTATCACCAGTGACAGATCGTCGCTTTCCATGAAGGGCGCAAACCAGCTCGGCGACTGGGCATCGGCCAGCTCGACCCAGCCGCGCTCCGCCTCGATCCGGTCGTCATCGGGAAGCGGATAGACCAGCCACTTCGGCAGGATGACAAGGGTCGGACCGGTATAGCGACGTGCCTCGACCATGTCGTGCAGCTCATCGGCATCGGTATATCGTGGCGGGGTCAGGACCAGCAGGTCTGCCGTGTCGGCATTGGCCGGGCTGCGCGACAAGGTAACCTGATGCCCCCGCCGTTCGAGCATGTCGGCAAGGGCAGAATAGCCGTTCAGGGAGTTGGACACCGCATTGGCGCCGCCATTGCGGTCGGTCCCGCCGTTCCACCCTGCGCCGATGGCATAGAGCATGGCGAGGAAAGCCAGCCCGCCAACCACCAGCATGGCGAGCACGGTCCTGGCGCTGAAGGGGTTGGCATTTCGGCTCATGGCGCGGCTCATGCGGCGCCCGCCTGCGATATGGCGCGGTAATCGAGCGCGAAATCGGCATAGGCGCTGCGAGCGGCCTGCCAGTCGCTTTCATTGAGGGTACTGAGGGCAAAAAGTGAGCGCTCGACCCGCGATGCGATCACGCTGAAGGCCCTGCGCGCGGCTTCGGGCAGGGCAGACAGAACGGCCAGCTCGCGCGCCGTGCTGGCCGGTTCGACCAGATCGGGACGCGCCTCGGCGATTTGCCCGACCGAGCGCTGAAGCAGAAGATGCGTTGCCTCGTCGAAACGGCCTTCGGCGGCCAGCCTGTCGGCCTCCTCCAGCAGAGCGAGCGCAGCGGCGCGTTCGGGCGTCCATTGCTCTTCTGCCTTGGGGCGCTTGCGCCGCCTGAGCAGGTCGGGGCCGATCAGGCGGATGAGAGCGAACAGGACCAGTGCGATGAGCAGCGCCAGCAATACCCATTTCAGCACCGGCCAGGCATCGGTCAGCCAGGCCGAAAACGGTTCGAGAGTTTCTGCCAGCCATTGCTGCAGGCGCACCAGCCAGTCGGGCGGCGGTGCCTTTTCGGGAATGGCGACGCGGGCGAACTGGATGTCGCCATCGCCGCGCAGCGCGCCCCAGTCGCGCGCGAAGTCCTGATCACCCGTGGCCCGTGTCACGCCGCCCTTGTCACACGATGCGGGTTAAGGGGCAATTGCAAGGCTGCAATTATAGAGCATCTGCGGGCCGGAACCTGTCAGCCGCGCGCCCGCGCCTGGCGATAGCTGCCCAGCATTCTGATGTCCTTGCAGTGAAAGGCCAGTTCCTCCAGCGCCCGATCGACCGCCGGATCGCCCGGCGCGCCGAGGATATCGGCGTAAAAGGCCGTCGCGGCGAAGCTGGCGCGCGGCTGGTAGCTTTCCAGCTTGGTCATGTTGACGCCATTGGTCGCAAAGCCGCCCAGCGCCTTGTAGAGCGCGGCAGGCACGTTCTTCACCTCGAAGATGAAAGTGGTCATGGCGGGCTCTTCAGCGAGGGTGGCCGGGTCGAGCGGTTCGCGCGCGAGCACCACGAATCGGGTCGTATTGTCCTCGGCATCCTCGACATGGCGCTCGGCAATGCTGAGGCCATAGAGGTCGGCGGCCAGCGCCGGGGCGATGGCGGCCAGCGCAGGGTCGCCAAGCTCGGCCACGAAAGCGGCCGCGCCCGCCGTATCGGCATGGCTGAGCGGCACCATGCCCCTCTCGCGCAGGAAGACGCGGCTCTGCCCCAGCGCTTGCGGGTGGCTGTAGGCAGCGGTGAAGGGGCCAAGCGCGCCATTCTTTCCGGGCACGCCCATCAACGCGTGGTGAATCGCAAGAAAATGTTCGGCCACAATCGACAGACCGCTGTCAGGCAATAGAAAATGAATGTCGGCCACGCGGCCATGCTGCGAATTCTCGATCGGGATGATCGCGCAGCCGGCCTTGCCCGATGTTACGGCGTCGAGTGCATCTTCGAAAGAAAAGCATGGCAGTGGCAGGGCGTCGGGCGCAAACTCCAGCGCCGCGCGGTGCGAATTGGCCCCGGGGGCGCCCTGAAAGGCGATCGCGCGTAGCGGATCCAGTGCCGCTTGGCTGCGCATTTGCTCGACCAGAGAAAGGGCAGGACCGGGGAAACTTTCCATGGGCGAGGGCGACTAATGCCCCACCTTCGCACCGACAAGCTCTATCTCCCTCTTGCACCGCGGCGAAGCTCTGACTAGAGCGCCCAAAATCTTTATACGCTGACGGACCGCACCTCAATGAGTGACCGCCTCAATACGATTTTCGGCTGGATCCTGTTTTCAGGCATTGTCGCGCTCGGCCTCAGTTCGCTTTCGGGCCACTTCTTCTCTGCTGACAAACCCCACAGCCCGGAAGAACCGGGCTACTTCGTGGAAGCTGCCGAGGGTGGAGAGGTCGAAGCCGGTCCTTCGCTGGCCACGCTACTGGCCGAAGGTTCGGCTGCGGATGGCGAAGGCGTGTTCGCCAAGTGCCTCGCCTGCCACACGATCGACCAGGGCGGTGCGAACGGTATCGGTCCCAACATTTACGGCGTGCTCGGCGAGCCTGTCGGCCAGGGCGCGGGCGGGTTTGCCTTTTCTTCCTCGCTGGCCGAAGTGGGCGGCACCTGGACTTACGAGCAGATGGATGCGTGGCTGAAGAGCCCGCGCGCGTTCGCCTCGGGCACCAAGATGAGCTTTGCTGGCCTCTCGAAGGATGAGGATCGCGCCAATGTGATCCTGTATCTGCGTGAGCATGGTGGCGGGCCGGACCTTCCCGTTCCCGAAGTCGCCGCACCCGAGGGTGACGCTGCTGCCGAAGGCGAAGCGGCAGAGGGCGAAGCACCGGCTGTCGATGCGGGCACCGAAGAACCGGCTGCCGAGAGCGAGACCGCCTGAACCAGGCGCCCGTCGGCCCTTAACTATCCGGCACTTGGCTTTCCCGCACTAAGCTTTCCGGACCCAAACTAACCGGCGCTTTCCTCCTCGCGTGGAGGACCAGAACCACCCTTGAAATTCTGGGCGACCACATACCATTCGGACGAGCCCTTGCGGCTGGCCGGAGGCTTGGCGTGCTTTACCGTGGTGAAGTGGCGCTTGAGCAAGGTCAGCAGATCGTTGTCGGTGCCGCCCGCCAGAACCTTGGCAACGAAGTTCCCGCCGGGCGCCAGATTCTCGGATGCGAACCATGCGGCGGCCTCGACCAGCGCCATCGTGCGCAGATGGTCGGTCTGCTTGTGGCCGACCGTGTTGGCGGCCATGTCCGACAGGATGAGGTCGGCTGGCCCGCCCAGCGCCTTCACGAGCGCATCGGGGGCCGCATCGTCCATGAAGTCCATCTGGAAGATCGTCACGCCTTCCACCGGCTCGGTTTCGAGCAGGTCGATACCCACCACCGCCGCGCCCGGCGCCTTTTTGCGCACCACCTGTGCCCAGCCGCCCGGCGCAATGCCCAGGTCAACCACGCGGCGCACGCCGGAGAGCAGTTTGAACCGGTCGTCCAGCTCGATCAGCTTGTAGGCGGCGCGGCTGCGATAACCGTCTTCCCTGGCGCGTTTCACATAGGGGTCGTTCAGCTGCCGTTCCAGCCAGCGGCGCGAGGAATCCTTGCGCCCTGCCGACTTCCTCAGGCGCTTGCGGTCTTCTGTGCCGGGCCTTGCCATCAGGAAATTCCGTTCGTCTGGCGTTGCTGGAGTGCTGCACGCACCTGCGCGCCGTCGGCGTCGGCACCCATCAGCGAACGCAGGATGCCCTCGCGGATGCCGCGATCGGCGACGCCCAGGCGCGTGGCGGGCCAGATGTCGAGGATCGATTCGAGGATGGCGCAACCTGCCACCACCAGATCGGCACGCTCGCGCCCGATGCAATTGAGTTGGCGGCGTCCCTCCTGCGACAGGCTGGAAAGGCGCTGCGAGATTTCGCGCATCGATCGCGCAGGCACGATCAGCCCGTCGACCGCGCGCCGGTCATATTGCGGCAGGTCGAGATGCAGCCCCGCCAGCGTCGTCACGGTGCCGCTGGTCCCCAGCAGCCGTAAATCGGGCGTGCGATGCTGAGCGAGGCGTTGAGCGAATTGCGCAAAGCTCTCGCGCACCAACCGCCGCATCTCTTCATAACGTTTGAGCCGCGCTACCTCGCCATCGGGTTCATCGCCCACGGTCTCGGTCAGCGAGACCACGCCCCAGGGAACCGAATGCCAGTCAAGGATGCGCGGCACCGGGCCGCCCGATTCGATCAGCACGAGTTCGGTCGAGCCGCCGCCAATGTCGAAAATGACTGCGGGGCCGACCCCGTCCTCGAGCAGGATATGGCAACCCAGCACGGCAAGCCGCGCCTCTTCCTGCGCGCTGATGATGTCGAGCACGATGCCGGTCTCGCGGCGCACGCGCTCTATGAATGCCTCGCCATTGTCGGCCCGGCGGCAGGCTTCGGTGGCGACCGAACGCGCCAGATGCACCTTGCGCTTCCTGAGTTTGTCCGCACAGATCCCCAGTGCGCCCACCGCCCGGTCCATGGCCGCCTCGCTGAGCCTGCCGGTCTGCGCCAGCCCCTCACCAAGTCGCACGACCCGGCTGAAAGCGTCGATGACGACGAAGTTTTCATCGGCAGGGCGCGCGATCAGCAAGCGGCAATTGTTGGTGCCAAGGTCGATGGCGGCATAGGAACTGCGAAAATTGTTGTGCGGGGGGCGTCGCCATGCGCGGTCGTCGCGTTCGGCCACGGCGCTGCGCCGGGCTTGCGTGCTGACCTTGCTGTTACCGGGCGGGCGCTTGGGCCCCTCCGCCTTGGTCCGCGATTTCTCGCGGGTTCGGCCTCGTGGCGCGCCCTTTTTCCTGACGCGCTCGCCCGGCGGAACGGATTCCGCCATGATTGGCACTGCTTTCTTCTGTCATCACCTGACCCAGACGGGACAGGAACCTGACCCAAAACTAGCCCAAGCGGTACAGGTCGGCAAGTTGCGCGGCGCGTGCGTCCCTTTCGGGGGCGATCTTAGCGGAACGGCGCGAGCAGGGCCGGGCCAATGCGCTCGTCGCGCGCCGCCTGCGGATCGTCGATGCCGATGTCGATATCTTGCTGCGCCACGTCGTCGCGGTAGGTAGCATGCAACCGGTCCCAGATGGAAATGCCGCTGGAGAAATTGCTGTCCATTTCGTCGGGGCGCTGGCTGTGGTGGATGCCGTGCATCCTCGGCGTGGTGAATAGGCGCGAAAGGCGCTGATCCCAGCGTGCGGGCAGGCGCAGATTGGCATGGTGAAACAGGATCGAGGCAAGGAAGAATCCTCGCCATGCGCCGAGCTCCCTGGGCCCGACACCGCTCACGCGGACCTGCACAAGACGCCAGGGCAGAGAGAGCAGCATATCGAGAAAGTGGAAGCGGACAGCGGTGGAGGCGTCGAGGTCGGGATCGACATGGTGGACACGGTGGAAACGCCACAGGAACGGCACCCTGTGGGTGGCGACGTGCCATAGGTAGAATCCGTAATCCATCGCCAGGAAGGCGACGATCCTGCCTGCCGGACCGCCAATTGTGTGCTGGAGGCCGCGCCGCGCGGCGACATTGCGGCGGGCCATCGCTTCGGTCAGCGGGGCTTCGCTCGCCATGATCACCGCCTGGCAGGCCGCGCCCATCGCCGCGTTTCGTGCCATGCGCGGCAGGGGCCTGCGGGTCTGCGCTCGCAGCGGACGCGTGCGCTCGGCCACCAGCAGCGCTGCCACGGCGCCGATGGCAATCGAGTAGCCCGCCAGCTTGAGAATGCGCGATGCCATGAGGCATTGCCATGAAGGTTCGCCATCCTCGCGTCGAGAGGCTAAAGCATGGGCGCATGGACGCACTGCCCGAAATTGCCCTGTTCGCCCGCTACCCCGAGCCGGGCGCGGCCAAGACGCGCCTGATCCCCGCATTGGGGCCTGAGCAGGCGGCGCAAACCCACCGCCTGCTGGTCGAGCGGACGCTGGCCACGATGCGAAAGGGCAACCTGCCCTTCAGGCTGCATTTTACCGGGGCCAAGGCGTCGGACTTTGCGGCCTGGCTGGGTGATGACGTGCCGCTGGTCGAACAGGGCGAAGGCGGCCTTGGCGAGCGGATGGCGCGTGTGCCCGCTCCGGCGATCCTGCTGGGCTCGGACATTCCCGACCTCACTCCCCGGCATCTGCGCGAGGCGGCGGACGCGCTGGCGAGCCACGACCTCGTCGTGGGCCCGGCCAAGGATGGCGGTTATTATTTGCTCGGCTTCAAGGTGCCGGTGCATTTCCTGTTCGAAGACATGGAATGGGGAACAGAGACGGTCCTGGCGATTACCTTGCGGCGTGCAAGGGCACGCGGGATGTCGGTGGCGATGCTGGAAGTGCTGGCCGATTGCGACCGGCCCGCAGATTTGTCGCAATGGCCTGATCTGTTGCCGTGAGCGGCCCTGAAGCAAAGGGGCTATCAATCGTCGTCCCCATGCTGAACGAGGAGGCGGCGCTACCCGCGCTGATCGCAGCGCTGCAGCGGCTCGACCCGCAACCGCTCGAAGTGGTCGCGGTCGATGGCGGCAGTGCGGATGGCAGCGTGGCGCTGGCGCAGGGTGCGGGCTGGCGCGTAATCGATTCTCCGCGCGGACGCGGTGTGCAGATCAATTTGGGCGTGGAGGCGGCGCGGGGTGAGCTGGCCTGCGTGCTCCATGCCGACACGATTCCGCCTGCCGACATGATCGCGGTGATCGCCGCGACCTTAGCCGATCCGGCAGTCGCGCTGGCAGGCTTCACCCCGATCATTCGTGGGCCGGAAAAGGTCCGCTGGGGCACCACTGCCCATAATTGGGCCAAGACCTGGTATGCGCCGCTATTCTTCCACCCGGTACGGTTCGCGCGCGGCGCCAGGCTGTTGTTTGGCGACCATGCGATGTTCTTTCGCCGCGCCGATTTCCTTGCCGTGGGCGGCTGCGATCCCGCAGCGAAGGTGATGGAGGAGGCCGATCTGTGTCTGCGTCTGGGGCGGCTTGGCCGGGTCAGGCTGGTGCGGCGGACTGTGATTACATCGGACCGGCGGATCGCGGAGTGGGGTCCGGTGAAGGCCAACTGGATCTACTTCAAGGTCGGGATGCTCTGGGCATTGGGAGCGCGCGCGCGGCTGGAACGTTATTATCCCGACGTGCGCTAGCGTTGCGGGTAGGGTCGGCTGGAAGGTAGCCGCGAACTAGCCCATAGGCGATCAGCCGGTCGAGCCAGTCGCGGTCTGTGGGCGGGCAGTCCAGACCGGTGAGCTCCCGGAACCTGCGGTCATCGAAACACGGTGAGCGGGTGAAATAGGCGCCGAAAGTGGTCAGCATCCGCTCAGCCAGCAAACGCTCGGCCGGGCGCAGCGCGTCGCGGTCATAATCCTGGGGTGCCACCACCAGCGGGTCAGGGAAATGCGCCACGCGCGCCACGCCATGCGCGAGCTCCGCCGTTGCCATCGGCGTCCGGGCGACGAGGTGGTAATGCCCCCCGGCTGCCTGTTCCATGCGCTCGGCGATCTGCACGATCCCCTGCGCCACATGGTCGATGGGCACCAGGTCGAGGGTGGACCCCGGCGCCGCCGGAAACTGTGTCACCTTGCCGCGCGCCATCAGGCGGAAAACATTGCACAGGCTGTGAAAGTCGCGGATCGCGCCCGTCCTGCTGTCCCCCAGCACGATGGAGGGGCGGGCGATGGCAAAGCGCAGGCCACTGTTCTCGACCGCCCGCTCGGCGGTGGCCTTGCTCGCCTCATAGGCATTGGTGAATGCGGCTCCGCCTTGCACCGGGCCTTCGGGGATCGCGCCCTCTTGCGTCCCGCAGACATAGGCGGTGCTGACATGCAGGAAGCTCGCGCCCGCGGCCCGGGCGAGGTCGAGCGCGTTGCGCGTGCCCGCGACATTGATCGCCTGAAGTTCGATCTCCGGCGCATCGAATTGCAGGTTCGCGGCGCAATGAATGACAAGGTCGAAGGCTTGCTGTCCGATGCCCAGCATGGGCGCCGTTACGTCTCCGAGAAGATTGTCGGCCAGCGCGACCATTTCCCCGTCATTGCCGCGCACCTCGCGCGTGCGATGGGTGAGCGCCAGCACCTCGTGCCCGCGCTTCGCCAGATGCGCGCAGACCTCGCCGCCGATCAGCCCGGCGGCCCCGGTAACGAGAACTTTCAGCAAATAGCGGCTCCGTAATTGCGCGCGGTGACAAGCGCCCTATCGCGACAGGGCCTGCTCGCGCTAGAGTGGGGGCGTGTCAAATTATAGCCATGATGTGATCGTGATCGGCGCGGGTGCCGCTGGCCTGACCGCTGCGGGCGGCTGCGCGATGTTCGGCCTGCGCGTTGCACTGATCGAAGCGGGCGAAATGGGTGGCGAGTGCCTCAACAATGGCTGCGTGCCGTCCAAGGCGCTGCTGGCGGCGGCAAAGCGGGCTGCAGTGGCGCGCGTGGAGAACCGCATGGGTGTGAGAATGCCCGCACCGCTGGTCGAATGGTTCGGCGTGCGCGCGCATGTGGACGGCGCCATCGCCGCCATCGCTCCGCACGATTCGGTCGAGCGGTTCGAGGAGATGGGCTGCGAGGTGATTCGCGGTCAGGCCAAGGTGACCGGCAGGAAGCAGGTGCAGGTCAATGGTCGCACCCTGACCGCTCCACGCATCGTCATTGCCACCGGCTCGGCGCCATTCGTTCCGCCGATAGAGGGCATCGACAAGGTGCCTTTCCTCACCAACGAAAATATCTTCGCGCTCGACATTCGCCCCTCGCACCTGATCGTCCTTGGCGGCGGGGCCGTGGGCATGGAGATGGCGCAGGCGTTCCGCAGGCTGGGGAGCGACGTTACATTGATCGCACCGGGCGACCTGCTGGAGCGTGACGACCGCGAATCGGCCGAAATCCTGGTCGCGCAGTTGAAGGCGGAAGGCGTGCGTTTTGCGCAGGGCATGGGCGAGGTGGTGGAAGGCCGCGCTGGCAATATCACCATGCGGCTCGACAACGGAAAGTTCGTGACCGGCAGTCACTTGCTCGTCGCCACCGGGCGCAAGGCGCGGGTTTCAGGCTTCGGTCTGGAGGAGCTGGGAGTCGCGCTGGGCGATAACGGCATTCTCGTCGACAAGAGGCGGCGCAGCTCGGTCAAGACGATCTATGCCATCGGGGACTGCCGTGAAGGGCCGCGCCTGACCCATGTCGCCGGTTACGAAGGCAGCAACGTCGTGCTCGAAGTCGCTCTCGGCGTGCCCGCGAAAGCAGATTTCCGCGCCCTGCCGTGGTGCACCTATACCTCGCCGCAAATCGGGCAGGTCGGTCTGACCGAGCAACAGGCGCGGGAGAAATTTGGCGAGAAGCTGACGGTCATCCGGCAGGGCTTTGACCATAATGACCGCGCCGTGGCCGAAGGCGAGGCAGAGGGCTTTGCCAAATTCATGTTCAAGAGACGCAAGCTCGTCGGCGCGAGCCTGTGCGGCGAGGGGGTGGACGACGTATTGCTGCCGCTGGCGCAGGCGATCACCGGCAAGGGTGGCACCTTCGCGCTGGGCGGGGCGGTCGTGCCTTATCCGACGCGTGGCGAGATCGCCAAGGCCGGGGCCTTCGCCGCGTGGGAGCCGGTGGTCTTTGGCAAATACCCGAAGAAATGGGCGGCGCTGGTGCAGAATTTGCGGAACAGGTTCTGATGGTCGCTCGAACGAAAAGCCGCACCGCGCCCGCGGGCCCGTCGCCCTTTGCTCTCGAAGCCGCGCCATTGGCGCGGGGCAAGTTCACCGATCCGCAGGTGACGGCCGACGGCTCTGCGAGGGCGCATGTGGCGCTGGAACGGCTCGACACGCTGTGGTTCAACACCGGAACGCTGTGCAATCTGGCCTGCGCGAATTGCTATATCGACAGCTCGCCCACCAATGATGCGCTGGTCTATCTCGGCGCGGCGGACGTCACCCGCTTTCTCGACGAAATTGCCGCAGGCGGACGCCCGGTGCGCGAGATCGGCTTTACCGGCGGCGAGCCGTTCATGAACCCTGCGATCGTTGCAATGATCGGGGATGCGCTGGGGCGCGGCCACGAAGTGCTGGTGCTGACCAATGCGATGAAGCCCATGCGGCGGCACGAGGGTGCTCTGCTGGCCCTGCGCGAGCGACATGGCGACAAGCTCACCCTGCGTGTCTCGGTCGACCATTACACCGCCAGTGTGCACGAGGCCGAGCGTGGGCCGGGCAGCTGGGACGCGACGCTGGATGGGCTAACCTGGCTGGCGCGGGAAGGATTCCCTCTGGCGGTGGCCGGACGTCACTTGTCAGGCGAGAGCGAGGAAGAGGCGCGCGCGGGATTTGCGGCGCTGTTCGCTTCCCACGAGATCCCGGTCGATGCGGCCGATCCATCCCGTCTCGTCCTGTTTCCCGAAATGGACGAGGTCGCCGATGTTGCCGAAATCACCGATGCATGCTGGGGCATCTTGGACAAGTCGCCCTCGCAGGTCATGTGCGCCAGCAGCCGCATGGTCGTTCACCGCAAGGGCGAGAGGGCGCCGCGCGTGGTCGCTTGCACGCTGCTGCCTTACGATCCCGGCTTTGACCTCGGCGCGAACCTGTCAGAGGCATCAGGCGCGGTTTTACTCAATCACCCGCATTGCGCGCGGTTCTGCGTACTGGGTGGCGCAAGCTGCTCGGCCTGATCGGGGCACGCGGCGCAATTCGTTCTGACTGGCAGACTTGACCGCATAAGGGGCGCGGGATAGAGGCGCCCGCGCACTGCCCTGTCCTCTAACGGTAAGAGAGCGGACTCTGACTCCGTCAATCAAGGTTCGAATCCTTGCGGGGCATCCAACCTTTTCGGCCAGAAATCGGATCAGCCGCGCGGCAATTCCATTTCAACCTTGGTCCCGCAGGCGCTGAGCGGAGAAATCTGGTCGCGGCTGACCGTGCAGATGAAGTCGCCATTCTCCCAAATCTCGACACTGCGCCGGGCCGGGTCTCCGATCACATATTGCATCGCCCTGACGATATTGGGAGCCGAAAACTCCATCGCCTTTTCGACACCGCTCGCATTGCCGCGGAACTGCAGGCGATATTCGTTGGCTTGATCCGAAGAAGGACCGGGGTTGGAATTGCGTTCCTTGCGGGCCGATGAGAGATGCATTTAACGTGCCTCCATATCCGGTCATCCTAAGTGTTTTGCCGCAATGCACAAACTACTCTTCCGGATTGTCCACTTTCGGGAGGGTGCAATGTCAGCGGCGCCTCGGCACTCGGGCGGGCCTACCCCCATTGCCAGCTATCTGGCTGGCTTCTAGTGCGGGTGTGGCATTATCGGGAGAGAGTGTTTGAGCAGCGGCGGTAACGAGACGACGGATGGCGGCGAAGACGATTGCCGCGATCTGGCCGATTATAAATTCTACCATGCCCATAATGAGGTGGAGTTCGCCGAATCAGACCCCTCGGACACGCCGCAGACGCGCCACCCCGCCTACAAGCTGGCGTTTCGCGACACCGATTTCCTGCTGCGCGAGGAATTGCGCCCGGTCCGTTTCCAGCTCGAATTGCTGAAGCCGGAAATGCTGCTGGAAGAGGCGCGCGTGGGCTCCACGCTGGTCATGTACGGGTCGGCGCGCATCCCGCCTCCAGAATCCGCCGAAACAGCGTTGGAGGGCGCGAAAAACCTGCCCGAGGCCGAACGGCGGGTGGTCGAGAACCTCGTGGCGAAGAGCAAATATTACGCCGAGGCCTACAGGCTGGCGAAGATGGTCGGCGAAAAGGCGATCATCGAGGAGGGCAAGCGTCAGTTCGTGGTGTGCTCGGGCGGTGGCCCGTCGATCATGGAGGCGGCGAACAAGGGCGCCAGCGAGGCCGGGGCGGAGAGCATCGGCCTCAACATCGTATTGCCGCACGAACAGGCGCCAAACCCCTATGTGACGCCTTACCTGTCGTTCAACTTCCACTATTTCGCGCTCAGGAAGATGCACTTCCTGATCCGCGCGCGTGCCGTGGCGGTGTTCCCCGGCGGGTTCGGGACTTGCGACGAATTGTTCGAGACGCTCACCCTGATCCAGACGGGCAAGATGAAGCCGGTGCCGGTGCTGCTGTTCGGCAAGAAATTCTGGGACCGGATCGTGGATTTCGAAGGGCTGGCCGAGGAAGGGACGATCAGCCGCGGTGATCTCGACCTGATCACCTGGTGCGAGACGGCGGAAGAGGCGTGGGCGGCGATCAGCAGCTTCTACGGGATCGAATGAATCAGTCGTTCCGTACGGCTTGATGGCCCATCGGCCCATGGCCTGACCCATAGCCGGGTGCCGCCGACAGAGCCGCGCGCACGAAGGCTCGCGCCTGCTCGACCGCCTCTTCCAGTGAGACTCCGCGCGCCAGTTGCGTGGCAATGGCGCTGGAAAGCGTGCAGCCGGTGCCGTGGGTATGGCGGGTGACGATGCGCGCCTCGTTCCAGATCTTGTCCTCGCTGCCGGGCCGCACCAGCCGGTCTTCGAGCATGGCACCGTCCGCGTCGCCGCCCTTGGCGAGATAGGCGACGCTTCGCTCCAGCATTCCCCGTGCGCCGCCAAGCGTCGCCAGTTCGGCCACATTGGGCGTGGTCAGCGTGGCGATCTCCATCAGCCACTCGAACGCCTCGATCGTCGCGTCATCAGCCAGCATAGAGCCGCTGGTGGCGATCATGACCGGATCGAACACGATCGGGCAGGGCAGGTCCTCCAGCCGGTCAGCGACGATTTCGGCGATGTCGGCGCTGCCCAGCATGCCGATCTTCACCGCCTCGACCCCGATATCCTCCAGACAGGCATCGATCTGCGCCGCGACCAGTGCGGGATCGAGCGTCTGCAATTGCGCCACCCCGCGCGTATCTTGCGCGGTGACGGCGGTGATGGCGGTCATGGCATAGCCGCCGAGCATGGTGATGGTCTTGATGTCCGCCTGTATCCCTGCACCGCCAGAGCTGTCGGACCCGGCAATGGCGAGGATGCGGGGCGGGCGTGAAGGGCGAGGGGGGCTCAAGCCGCCTGCGCCACCGCCGCGCAGACGGAGGAGACGATCTGTTCCACCTGCCCCTCGTCATCGCCCTCGGCCATGACGCGGATCAGTGGCTCGGTCCCCGATTTGCGGATCACCAGCCGCCCGCCGCTGCCCAGTTCGCCCTCGGCCGCGGCGATCGCGCTCTTGACGCGGGACGTATTGAGCGGGTCTCCGCCGTCATATCTGACATTGCGAAGCAGCTGCGGGACAGGATCGAACAGATGCAAAAGCTGGCTGGCGGGTTTGCCGCTGCGGACCAGCGCGGCAAGCACTTGCAGGGCGGCGATCGTGCCGTCGCCCGTGGTCGCATGGTCGAGCAGGATCATGTGGCCCGATTGCTCGCCGCCCACATTGTAGCCGCCCGCTCGCATCGCCTCGAGGACGTAGCGATCGCCCACGCTGGCGCGCACGAGATCGAGTCCTAGGTTACCAAGAAAACGCTCCAGCCCCAGATTGGACATGACCGTTGCGACCACGCCGCCGCCCTTAAGCCGCCCGTCCGCCGCCCAGCCGCTGCCGATCAGCGCCATGATCTGGTCGCCGTCGACGGCCTTGCCCTTCTCGTCGATCACGATCAGCCGGTCGGCATCGCCATCGAGCGCGAGGCCAATGTCCGCGCCTTCCTCGACGACTCGCGCCTTGATCGCGTCGAGCGCGGTCGATCCGACCCCGTCATTGATGTTGAGGCCATCGGGCGCGACGCCCATCGGGATGACCTCTGCACCCAGTTCCCAGATCGCGGTGGGGGTGACCGAATAGGCGGCGCCATGCGCACAATCGACCACGATCTTCAGCCCGTCGAGGCGGCAATCGGCGGGCAATGATTGCTTGACCGCATGGATGTATCGCCCGCGCGCATCGTCGATCCGCCGTGCCCGCCCGATATGCTGGCCGTCCGCGAGCACCGGATCTTCGTCCAGCGCGCGCTCGATCGCTTCCTCGTCCTCGTCCGAAAGCTTGAAGCCGTCCGGGCCGAACAGTTTGATGCCGTTGTCGGCGAAAGGGTTGTGACTGGCCGAAATCATCACGCCAACGTCCGCGCGCATCTCGCGGGTCAGCAGCGCCACGGCCGGGGTCGGCAGCGGTCCGGTCATGACCACGTCCATCCCGACGCTGGTGAATCCGGCGACCAGCGCGGTCTCCATCATATAACCCGAAAGGCGGGTGTCCTTGCCGATGACCACGCGATGCTTGTGCGCTCCGCGCAGGAAATGACGGCCCACCGCCTGCCCGACCTTCATCGCCAGCGCCGCATTCAGCGACTTGCCGTTGGCGCGACCACGGATGCCGTCCGTGCCGAAATGCTTTCGTCCCATGATACCTGCCTAGGCCGCGTGGAAGGGTCTCTCGTTCATTTTCGTGCTTGCAATGGCGCGGTCTGGCTCCAATGTCACGCTCGAGCTCGCTCGGGCATTAAACATGGCACGGCGGGCGGGGAAATTTGCAACCGGTGTGCCTGCTCGCGCGTTGGACCAGCAAACCCTTATGAAACACGAGACGAACAGGAAGGACTGACCCAAATGGCATTTTCCCTTATCGACCTGCCCTATGACAGCGAGGCTCTTGCCCCTGCAATAAGCGCAGAAACGCTGAGCTTTCATCATGGCAAGCATCACAAGGCCTATATCGACAAGACCAACGCCGCGATCGAGGGGACGGACCTGGCGAATAAGGCGCTGACCGATGTCATTGCCGCGGCGCGTGGCAGCAATCAGGGCCTGTTCAACAATGCCGCACAGGTGTGGAACCACGGTTTCTACTGGTATTCGCTCTCGGGCGAATCGACGAGCCCGTCGGGCGACCTCGCCGCCGCCATCGACGATGCCTTTGGCTCGGTTGCGGACCTGAAGATGGCACTCAAGGATCGCGGCGCCGGCCATTTCGCCAGCGGCTGGGTGTGGTTGGCCGAAAAGGGCGGCAAGCTCTCGATCGAAGAAAGCCACGATGCCGACACGCTGGCCGACAGCGGCTTCAATCCGCTCCTGACCGTCGACGTGTGGGAACACGCCTATTATCTCGACCACCAGAATGCACGCCCCAGCTATCTGGGCCAGGTGGTTGACGGCCTGCTCAACTGGGACTTTGGCGCCGAGAATCTCGCACGCGGCAGCGCCTGGGTCTATCCCGGCTAAGCTGGCAAGCACACGAAAACGCACAAAGGGCCCGCCCGTCCATTACGACGGTGCGGGCCTTTTTCATGCTGCTACCGGGTCTTTACTGGGCGCTCGCCGATCCCCGTTCGTCCTCTGAGTCGAACACGTCAGTATTGAACAATGGCTCACCGAAGACGAAACCGATGAGGTTCGGCTTTCCAAGATGCTCGATCAGGGCGGTGATAGTCAGCAGGATCGGCACCGATAGCAGCGCACCCGTTACCCCCCAGATCCAGCTGAAATAGCTGAGCGCCAGCAGGATCAGCACCGGGTTCATGGTAAAGCGCGCGCCCAGCACCGATGGCGTGATCATGTTCGATTCGACCGCATGCAGTCCCAGATAGGCCGCCGCCGGAATCAGCCCGACCAGCGGCGTGTCTGCGGTGCCCAGGCCGAACAGGGTCAGCAGCGCGATCATGACGAAGGGGCCGATATAGGGCAGGAAGTTGAGCAAGGCGGCCAGCCCGCCCCACATGATCGGCGCATCCATTCCCAGGGCCCAGGCCCCCAGCGCAACCACGACTCCCACACCTGCATTGATGAGGCCGACCGTGAGAATATAAGCGGCCACCCGGTCCTGAACCTCGCGCAGGACGCGCGCGGCCTTTAATGTCGACCCGACCTGTTGGCGGCCCAGCAACAGGCGCCGACGATAGCGCACCCGCGCCTCGATCATGAAGAAGGCCATCAGGAAGGTCAGCAGCACCTCCAGGACCACGGTCGGGGTGGCGAAGGCCAATTCCTCCAGCATCGATGGGCCGGCGACGACGACTTCTGCGCCGCCATCCTCTCCCACGATGGCGGCGATGCGTTCGTTGAGCAGCGCCACATAGTCGAGCGCGCCCTGCATGTTGTTGAAGTGCTCGCCGATCCGGTCGATCATCGCCGGAACTTCGTCGAACAGGCTGAAGGCCGGGACCAGCACGACGCTGACCGCCACCGTGACGATTGCCAGAAACAGCAGCAGCGCCAGCAGCGAAGCGAGGAAGTTGGGCAGGCCCCACCCCGAAACCTGGTCGGCGAGTGGCGAGAGCAGGATCGTCAGCATGATCGCCGTGACCAGCGGCAGGAACACCACAGCGCCGATCGACAGGACAAAAGGCAATGCAAGGAACAGGCCGATAGCGATCAGTACGACCAGCGCCGAGATAAGCCGCAATTCCTGGTCGGCGAAGGTAAGCTTGCGCAGCCGTGCACGCTGTGCGGTTTCCTCCTCCGCCTCGACGTTTGGTCCTTCGACCGTCGTGGCCTCGCCCGCATTGTCCTGCAATGTGCTCATCACGCCTCCGCTCTTGTCACCCTTTACCAGAGAGCGAGGCTGATACGATCATCCTGCCATCATTATCTTGTGGGTGTCGCTACACCGCGCCCGGCGGCAACCTCGTCCAGTTCTTCCAATATGGCCCGATGCGCCCCCGGATCGTTGATAGAGCGATCGGGAATGTCGCCATCGTTCAACATGATGGCCAAAGCCGCGCGCGCGCGACCGACCCGGCTCTTGATGGTGCCAACCGCACAGCCGCAAATTTCGGCCGCTTCCTCGTAGGAGAAGCCGCCCGCGCCGACCAGCAGCAGCGCCTCGCGCCGTTCCGGTGGTAGCGTCAGCAGCGCGCGGTGCATGTCGGAAAGGTGAATCGGCTCTTCCTGCCCGGCAGGGGCGGTGAGGATGCGTTCGGCCACCGTTTCGTCATAATCGCCGCGAAAACGGTTGCGGCGCATGTCGGTGAGATAGGCGTTCCGGAGGATCACGAAGGTCCAGGCGCGCATCGACGTTCCCGGTTCGAAACGCTCCTGCGCGGCCCAGGCCTTCAGCATCGTCTCTTGTACAAGGTCGTCAGCCATGTCCGGCCTGCCGCACAGGCCGCGCGCAAAGGCGCGCAGATGCGGGACGACATCGGTCAGTTCGCGCTTGAAGGCGCGTTTGTCCTCAGCACTGCGGGCCGGGCGTTCGGGTGTGGTCTGGGCGCTGCTCATTCGCAGTCGCTATCGTCAAGGCGCGACAGCAGGTTCTTCAATTCGTCTGGAAGTGGCTCTTCCACGACTGAATTGTAAACGTGCTTCAGCCAGGCTCCAACCTGCGGCTCGCCTGATTTCATATTTTTCACCTTTCCGGACGCCTCTGCAACTGGTGGTGTCTCAGGCTGGCCGTCAATTTTTTCATTCATCGGTGTTGTTCATCCGAATATTTGCCCCGCTGCGAACCGATCTGCGGCGCTCGGCGCGCCCATGTGCAGCCAGGTGTGCTGTTCTCTATAAGTCAAAGCCGGAACGAAATGCGAGCCATCAGGTTCCCCTGCATAGCGGGGGTGCGCAACTGAAATGTTTCATGGCGTGTTGCCGATACGCAGATCTTGCCGGTAGGTGAACAGCAACACGCCTTGATTGGCCCTGCGTAATCGGCCCCGCATGCGATCGCTCGCGATGCGGGCATGATTTGGAGAGAGACGGGTTGGAACACAGCAGGCGCAGAAGGGGGAGGACCAAACGCTGGCTCGTGCGTTTCCCGCGGGCTGTCCCTGTCGGCATCTTCGTGCTCATCATGGCGATCACTATCCTCAGCGTCTTTGTTATCCAGCGCGGCGAGGGGCAGCGTCAGGCATCACAATTGCAAAGCCAGGGACTGGCTATCTCCTCGGCCCTGGAACGGCGCGCCAATGCCAGCGCCGCCTATCTGCGCGCCGGTGCGGCACTGCTGGCGACGCTCGACGAGATCGACCTCACTCTGTTTCGCCGCTTCGTCAGCGAACTGCGGCTCGACGCTGACTATCGCGGCGCCGAAGGCATCGGCTGGGCGATGGTCGTGCGGCCTGGAGAGGAGGCAAGTTTCGCGGCGTTGGCCCAGCCGGTCGATGCCGGACAGCCGCTGCTGCATCCGGCGCTCGATGGCAGCAGACCTTTCGCCGTCCCGGTGACCTTGTTGCAGCCCGATACCGAGCGGAACCGTCGTGCCCTGGGCTTTGACATGTATTCCGAGCCGCAACGGCGCGCCGCGATGGACAAGGCCGCAGCCAATGCGCGACCGACCGCCACCGGCAAGGTGGTGCTGGTGCAGGAAGGGAACGACGGCGAAGCGCCGGGCTTCCTTATCTATATGCCGGTTTATGAGGCAGCTCCGGGCGGCCGGAGATTGCGAGGCTTCATCTACAGCCCGTTCAATGCCGAGGATTTCCTGGCATCGGCTCTCGAACTGGAAGATGCGGGTCAATATGGCGTGCGCCTGTTCGATGGGAGTGGAGACGCTGAAAACCTGTTGGCCGCAAATTTTGCCGATGGCGGTGTTGCCCGCGCTTCGGTCAGCGAAACGGTGCAGATCGCCAACGCGCCGTTCATGGTTCAGGTGAGCCTGGCAGAGGATGAAGGTCTGTCCGGCCTGTCCATGGCGACGCTCATCTTCGGCCTGCTGGTTGCCAGCCTGCTGATGTTTGTGGTGCGGATCCTGACGCATCAGGCGCGCGAGGACGAGGCATCGCTCGAATGGTTCGAGGAGCAGGCCTCGATCCGCAATTCGCTGACGCGCGAACTCAATCACCGGGTCAAGAATACGCTTGCCAATGTGCTGTCGATTATCGCCCTGACCAGGCGCCGCGCGCAGGGGTTGGAAGATTTTGCCGACGGGCTGGATGGCCGCGTGCGAGCGCTTTCGGCCACGCACGACCTGCTGACCAAGTCTGACTGGGGAACCACGCCGCTGCGGGCTGTTATCAACGCCGAGCTGATCCCCTATGCCAATGATACCGACCACGAACTCGATATCCGGGGGCCGGACATCCAGCTTGCGCCCAACGATGCGCTGTCACTGGGGCTTGCCGTCCATGAACTGGCCACGAATGCCGCCAAATACGGAGCCTTGAGCCAGAGCGGCGGCAAGGTGACGGTAAGGTGGGAATTGGTCAACGAGACTTTGGTGCGCGTGCAGTGGAAAGAAACCGGGGGGCCGGCAGTGCCGCAGGATCGCCACCGCGGCTTTGGCACTGACCTGATCGAGCGGATCGTGGCGCATGAATTGAAGAACCCGGTAAAGCTGGAATTTGCACCCGAAGGGGTAACCTGCGAACTGTTCATTTCGGTGCGCGAGCCGAGCGAGTTTGCCATGCGCGCGGCGCGGGCTGCGGGGCGGCGGCGGACGCCGGCCGACATGGAACGCTGATTGCCGTCTGTACGCGCCCGTTCGGAACCATTCGCCCGGGCGAAACCAATCGCCCGGTCGAAACCATTCGATTGTCCATGTCAGGTGAAGTGTCCATAGGTTCAGCATATGACCGGTGACAGATGGCAGTTCTGGATCGATCGCGGCGGCACCTTCACCGATGTGGTGGCACGGCGCCCCGACGGCTCGATCGCCACGGCCAAGCTGCTTTCCGACGATCCGGCACGTTATGATGATGCAGCGGTGGCGGCGATCCGCGAGTTTACCGGCACCGCGACCAGCCCCTTGCCTCCAGCAGACATCCGCATCGGCACCACCATCGCCACCAATGCCCTGCTTGAGCGCAAGGGCGAGCGCGTGCTGCTCGCGGTCACCAGCGGCTTTGCCGATTGCCTGCTGATCGGCTCGCAGGAACGGTCCGACATCTTCGCGCGCGCGATCGAAAAGCCCGAGCCGTTGACCCGCGAAGTGGTGGAGATTGTCGAGCGCGTGCGGGCGGACGGCACGGTTGAAAGGCCGCTGGACGAGGACACCGCGCGTGCAGCGTTGCAGGCAGCGTATGATCAGGGCCTGCGCGCCGTCGCCATCGCGCTGATGCATGGCTTCCGCTATCCCGCGCACGAGGTGCGGCTGGCCGAAATTGCGGCGCAGGTCGGGTTCACACAGATCGCGGTGAGCCACCGGGTCAGCCCGCTCGCGCGCCTGATTCCGCGTGCCGAGACCACGCTTGCCGATGCCTATCTCTCGCCGGTCCTGGCGCGCTATGTCGAGGGTTTCACCGCCGCTTTGGGGCCGGGGCAAGCGCCCCTGTTCATGCAGAGCAATGGCGGGCTCACCTCCGGCGCAAGTTTGCGTGGCAAGGATGCGGTGCTTTCGGGGCCGGCCGGAGGGATCGTCGGCATGGCCGAGACCGGCAGGCGTGCCGGTTTCGACAAGGTGATCGGTTTCGACATGGGCGGCACATCGACCGACGTGGCGTTGTTCGCGGGCGCATTCGAGCGCAGCAGCGACAATCGGGTCGCCGGCGTGCGGATAGCCACGCCGATGATGCGCATTCATACGGTGGCAGCGGGCGGCGGCTCGATCTGTGGTTTCGACGGCGCGCGTTTCTTTGTCGGGCCCGAGAGTGCGGGCGCGCAACCCGGTCCGGCCTGCTACCGGCAGGGCGGGCCGCTCGCGCTCACCGATTGCAATCTCGTTCTGGGCAAATTGCAGCCGGCGCACTTCCCCGCCGTGTTCGGTGCCGGGGGCGACGAACCGCTCGACCGCGAGGCCTCGCGGGAACGGATGGCGCAAGTGCTGACCGCGCTCGAAGCGGAGACGGGCCGGAAGATGAGCGCACAGCAAGCCGCCGAAGGTTTCGTCGAGATCGCCGTTGCAAACATGGCGAACGCGATCCGCGCGGTGTCGCTGGCGCGCGGCCATGACCCGGCCCATTTCGCGCTCAACTGCTTTGGCGGGGCTGGCGGCCAGCATGCCTGCCTGGTGGCTGATGCATTGGGGATCAAGACCGTGCTGGTTCACCCGCTTGCCGGGGTTCTGTCGGCCTATGGAATGGGTCTCGCCGACCGGCAGGAGACGCGCGAGGCGAGCATCGGTTTGGCGCTGGATGACCAGGCCGGGATTGCGAAGGCGCGCGAGGCCCTCGGCAATGAAGCAGAGGCGGCGCTGACTTCGCAGGGCGTCGCGGCAGAGCGGATCGAATTTGTGGCCGAGGCGCATTTGCGGCCCGCAAACGGCGATTCGACCATCGCCGTGCCGCTGGCCGGGGCCGAGGCCATGCGCGCGGATTTTGCCGAGGGGCACCGGCTGCGCTTTGGTTTCGATACGCAGGCACCATTGGTGGTCGAGCGGCTGCGCGTCGATGCCGTGGCGCGTGAAGGCCATGCCCCTGCCATGACCAGCCCGGCTGACGCGAGCAGTGCCGAGCCGGTCGAGCGGGTTCCCTGTTTCATGGCCGGAGAAGCTCGGCAGGTGCCGGTCTTCCTGCGCGAGCGCCTTCCGCGTGGAGCCGAAATGGAAGTCCCGGCGCTGGTGATCGACCCGGTGGCGACGCTGGTCATTGAACCGGGCTGGTGCGCGAAGATCGGGGAGGAGGGCATGCTGGTGCTCACCCGCTCCGGGTTAAGCCACACGGCACTGACTGGCACCCACGCAGACACAACCCAGGCACAGCCAACCCAAGCGGATCCTGTCAGACTGGAAATCTTCGGCGCGCTGTTCATGGCCGTGGCCGAGGAAATGGGCGCGGCGCTTCAGCATTCAGCGCGTTCGGTGAATATTCGCGAGCGGCTCGATTTTTCCTGCGCGATTTTCGATTGCGCCGGACAGCTTGTCGCCAATGCGCCGCACATACCTGTCCACCTTGGCTCTATGAGCGCCAGCGTGCGGGCGGTGATCGCCCATCGCGGCGCGTCCATGCGCAATGGCGAGGCCTATGCGCTGAACGCCCCCTATGATGGCGGCACCCACCTGCCCGATATCACCATGGTCAAGCCGGTCTTCGTGAACGGGCAGGAGACGCCGCGCTTCTTCGTCGCGGCGCGCGGCCACCATGCCGATATTGGCGGCATTGCGCCCGGTTCCATGCCGTCGGGCAGCACGAATATCGACGAGGAGGGCGTGGTCCTGGACGACGTGCTCGTGCTTGAGAGTGGCGAGTTCCTGGCGGATGAGCTGCGCGAACTTTTATCCTCCGGGCCTTATCCGGCGCGCAATGTCGAACAGAACCTCGCCGATCTCGCTGCGCAGCTCGCCGCCTGCCAGCGCGGGGCGGAGCGGCTGCTGGGCCTGGTGGGGGATTATTCGCTGGATGTCGTCTCCGCCTATATGGAGCACTTGCTCGACCATGCCGAACAGGCGGCGCGTGATGTTCTTCGCCGCTTTCCCGGCGGCGCGGTCAGCGTGCCGATGGACAATGGTGCGCAGATTGCCGTCGACATCAGCGTCGACCCCGAAACTGGCGACACGGCAATCGATTTCGCCGGGACCAGCGCGCAGCTTTCCGACAATTTCAATGCGCCCGCCCCGGTGGTGCGTGCCGCATGCCTCTATGCCCTGCGCCTGATCGCCGACCTTCCGGTGCCGCTCAACGACGGCTTCCTGCGCCCGGTGACGATCCATGTGCCCGATGGCTCGATGCTCGCTCCGCGCTATCCCGCCGCGGTGGTGGCGGGCAATGTCGAGACCAGCCAGGTGCTTACCGATGCGATCCTCGGCGCGCTGGGTGCGATGGCGGCGAGCCAGGGGACGATGAACAATCTCACCTTCGGCGACCAGACCCGGCAATATTACGAGACGATCTGCGGCGGGGCGGGGGCCGGGCCGGGCTTTTCCGGGGCTGATGCCGTGCAGACCCACATGACCAACAGCCGCCTGACCGATCCGGAAATTATCGAGGCACGCTTTCCGGTTGTGGTCGACCGCTTCGCCATTCGCCATGGCTCTGGCGGGGAAGGACGCTGGATAGGCGGCGACGGTGTCCAACGTTGCCTCCGCTTCCTCGCGCCGATGCAGGTCAACATCCTGTCCGGACGGCGCGTTACGGCACCGTTCGGCCTGGATGGCGGGAGTGACGCAATGGCGGGCGCGAACCGGATCCGTCGCGCAAACGGGGCGGTGGAGTCCCTGCCCGGCACCGCGTCGGCAAACCTGCTTGCGGGCGATGCCATCGAAATCCTTACGCCCGGCGGAGGTGGATATGGCGAAACTTGAGGTGGCGGGCGAAGCGTTTCGCGACCGGGCTGCGACCGGGCAAACATCGGGGCGCCTCTATCCGGAGCATTGGCCAGCCGGACTGGCGAGCAATATTGTTGCAGCGCAATATTTACCTGGCATTGCCCCTTGCGCTCGGACGCCGCAGGCCGCACTTTGCAGTCGTTCTCGACTTTCTGCCGGAGATGATGTGCGATGAGCGACCCGATCCTTCCCGTCACGCGGAGGAGCGTGCTGACCACGTCGGTTGCGACGCTGGCGCTGGTTCCTTCCTCCATGGCTCGCGCCGGGAACGTTGCTTCGGATGGAGCGTCAGTGACAATGCCCGTAACTCTCAATGTCAACGGTTCGGAACGTATGCTGACGCTCGACCCGCGCACGACGCTGCTCGATGCGCTGCGCGAACATCTGCAACTGACCGGGACCAAGAAAGGCTGCGACCACGGCCAGTGCGGCGCGTGCACCGTCATCGTGAATGGTGAGCGCATCAATTCCTGCCTGTCACTCGCAGTGCAACACGCAGGTGACGATGTCACCACGATCGAGGGGTTGGGGACGCCGAACGATCTCCATCCGATGCAGGATGCCTTCGTCGAGCGCGACGGGTATCAATGCGGATATTGCACGCCCGGCCAGATTTGCTCCGCGGTCGCCATGCTGGGCGAAGTCAAACGCGGCGTGCCCAGCCACGTCACCGAAACCCTTGGTGGCCCTATGGAGGCGACGAACACGGAAATCCGCGAACGGATGAGCGGCAATATCTGCCGTTGCGGGGCCTATTCCAATATCGCGGCCGCCATATCCGACGTGGCTGACGCCGACGTGGCAGGAGCCTGAGCGATGCGCAGCTTCACTTACGAACGCGCCATATCGCCCCAGGGCGCCGCTGAGGCGGTCGCCGGGAAACCGGGTGCCAAGTTCATCGCCGGCGGGACGAACTTGCTCGACCTGATGAAGCTCGAGATCGAGACGCCGACGCATCTGGTCGATGTGCAGGACCTCGATCTGGGCGGTATCGAGGCAACTGAGGAGGGAGGCCTTCGGATCGGCGCCTTCGTCAGCAACACCGCGCTTTCCGCCGACCCACGGATCATGGCCGACTATGCGGTGCTGACCCGCGCGATCCAGGCCGGGGCCAGCGGGCAATTGCGCAACAAGGCGAGCACCGGGGGCAATTTGCTCCAGCGCACACGCTGTCCCTATTTTTACGATCCCAACATGCCGTGCAACAAGCGTAGCCCCGGCAGCGGCTGCGCGGCCATCGGCGGCTTCTCACGCCAGCTTGGCGTGGTTGGCGTCTCCGACAAATGCATCGCCACCTATCCGGGTGACATGGCCAACGCGCTTGCGGTCCTCGATGCCACTATAGAGACGGTCAGGCCCGACGGCACGAGCCGCGCGATCCCGATCGGTGAATTCCACCTTCTGTGGGGCGAAACGCCCGAGAAGGAGACGGCGCTCGAGCCAGGCGAACTGATCACCAGCGTCGTCCTGCCCAGGCCGGTGGGCGGCAAGCATTATTACCGCAAGGTGCGCGATCGTGCGTCCTATGCTTTTGCGCTCGTATCGGTGGCGGCGGTGCTCCAGCCCGATGGCAGCGGGCGGGTTGCGTTCGGCGGCGTCGCGCCCAGGCCGTGGCGCAGCGACAAGGCCGACAGCGCGATTTCGCGGGGTGCCAAAGCGGTGGTTGAGGCGGCCTTTGCTGACGCAACCCCGCGCGAGGACAACGCGTTCAAGATCATTCTGGCCGAGCGTACGCTGGCGAGCATTCTGGCCGAGGCGAGGAGCTGAGCACATGAAATTCGATGCCCCTGCCGCCAGGACCATCATCGACGATCCCAAGGTCATCGGGAAGTCGACCAGGCGTATAGACGGTCCGCGCAAGACGACCGGCACAGCGCCCTATGCCTATGAACGCCACGATGTCGCATCGGGACAGGCCTATGGCTACATCGTCGGATCGGCGATCGCCAAGGGGCGGATCGAATCGATGGACCTCGCGGCAGCGCGCGCTGCGCCCGGCGTTATCGCGATTGTGGCCGCAACCGAGACCGACCCTGTCGGCACCAGCAACTACAACACGGCGCCGCTGTTCGGTGGCCGCGACATCGCGCATTATCATCAGGCGATTGCCTGCGTTATCGCCGAGAGCTTCGAGCAGGCGAGGTCTGCGGCGGCGCTGATCCGCACTTCCTATGAACGTGCCGAGGGCCAGTACGATCTCGCCAAGGCAAAGGATATTGCCAAGATCGCACGTGGCTGGCGCTCCCCGGAGGACGTCGTCAAGAACGGCGATTTCGCCAGTGCCTTCGCGGATGCGCCGGTCCAGCTCGATCAGACCTACACCACGTCGGATGAAAGCCACGCCATGATGGAGCCTCTGGCGACCATCGCCGCTTGGGAAGGCGAAAAGCTGACCTTGTGGACCAGCAACCAGATGATCGACTGGAGCAAGCAAGCGCTGGCGGCCATTCTGGGTATGCCGGCGCAGCACATCCGGATCGATTCGCCCTTCATCGGCGGCGGCTTCGGCGGCAAGCTGTTCGTCCGGGCCGATGCGGTCCTCGCTGCGCTGAGCGCCAAAGCCGCTGGCCGCCCGGTCAAGATCGCCATGCAGCGGCCGCTGATGTTCAACAATACGACGCATCGCCCAGCCACCATTCAGCGCGTACAGATCGGCGCAGGCAAGGACGGCCGGATCAAGGCGATGTCGCATCAGTGCTGGTCGGGCAACCTTCCCGGAGGCAGCGCCGAGAATGGCAGCGCGCAGACGCGCTCGCTCTATGCCGGGCCCGATAATTTTACCGCCAGCTACATTGCGGAGCTGGACCTGCCCGAGGGCAACGCCATGCGCGCGCCCGGAGAAGCGCCGGGACACCTCGCGCTGGAAGTGGCGATGGACGAACTGGCCGAGAAACTGGGCATGGACCCCATCGATCTGCGCGTGCTGAACGAGCCGGAGACCGTGCCCGGCGATCCGTCCAAGACGTTTTCGGACCGCCATCTTGTGGAATGCCTGCGCCAGGGCGCAGAACGGTTTGGCTGGTCGGCTCGCAAGGCGAAGCCCGCTTCCGTGCGCGACGGGCAATGGCTGGTGGGAATGGGTGTCGCTGCGGGTTATCGCGGCGCACCGATCACCACCTCGGCCGCGCGCGTGAACATTGATGCCAGCGGCAAGGTCTCGGTCACGACTGACATGACCGACATCGGCACTGGCAGCTACACGATCATTGCCCAGACGGCGGCGGAATGCCTTGGTGTGCCGCTGGCCGACGTCAGCGTCAGTCTGGGGGATTCGCGCTCACCGGTCTCATCGGGATCAGGGGGGCAATGGGGCGCCGCCAGCTCGACCGCCGGTGTTTATGCCGCGTGCGTCGAACTGCGTCAGATGATTGCGGAGAAGTTCGGGTTCGACCCCGATAGCGCCACCTTCGCCGATCGCCAGGTGAGTGACGGTACCCAGGCCAGGCCAATTGCGCAGGCGGGCCCGATGGTGGCCGAATCGGCAATCGATTACGGCGATTTTCAGAATGACTACGACATTGGCACCTATGCCGGGCATTTCGCCGAGCTGGCGGTCAATGCCTATACGGGCGAAGTGCGGATCCGCCGTATGCTCGGGGTCTGCGATGCCGGGCGCATTCTCAACCCGTTGTCGGCTCGCAGTCAGGTGATCGGCGCGATGGTGATGTCCGCAGGCGCGGCCCTGATGGAGGAACTGGTCGTCGACAAGCGCTTCGGCTATTTCGTCAATCACGACCTTGCCGGTTATGAAGTGCCGGTGCACGCCGATATCCCGCAGCAGGAGGTCGTGTTCCTCGACACGCTCGACGATGTGATCAGCCCGCTCAAGGCCAAGGGCGTGGGCGAATTGGGGATATGCGGTCCTGGCGCGGCAATCGCCAATGCGGTCTATAACGCCACCGGCGTTCGCGTGCGCGAATACCCGATCACGCTCGACAAGCTTATCGGGGAACTTCCTGACATAGCCTGAGCGCGATTGCTTGCGCGCGCTCGAGATCTTCGGGTGTATCGACATCGAACAGGCTTTCGTTCAAGGCCGGGCTGAAGCTCTGCGCGCCGGGCCAGGCAAGCGACGCAGCCCCGCGATTGCCGCTGAGTTGCGACAATCTTGGGCCGGATTCTCGGGGAAAGGCTGCGGGAACGCCGTCGCGCCGATCTGGCTGGCGCGAAAAGGCCACGCCCGGCGCTGAGGCAAGCCGCCGCAGATGCGCTGGCTCGATAAAGGGCATGTCGGCCAGGGCCAGAACCATTCTCTCGAATTGGGCCGTGGCGCTGGCGGCAATTCGTACTGAAGAGGCCATGCCTTCGTCTGCTTGCGGGTTCGGGTGAGCCGTCCAACCGGCCGCCTCGCATTCGCGGGTGACGATGGCATCGTTGGTGACGACGTGGATATGGCGCAAGCCAGCCTCCACGGCGCTCTCGGCGGCCCAGCGCCACAGTGGCCGTCCGGCCAGGTCAGCCGTCAACTTGCCCCCGCCGAAGCGGGTGCCCCGTCCAGCGGCCAACAGGGCAAAGGCCGCGTGCAGCTCAGGCTGGGGGCCGGAGGCGCTCATATTCTCCAGCGATTTCCGCCAGCGCCGACAATGCAAGTGTCTGCGGCGTGCGACTACCCAGCAGGGCACCGATCGGGCTCGTCAAACGCGCGAGCTCGGCCGGGCTCATGCCGCGGCGCTGCAATTGCTCGAGCCTCGCGGCCCGCGCCTGAGCACCGCCTTGCGCGCCAATATAGAAGGCATCGCCAGACAATGCCTCTTCGAGCAGGGCAAGCTCCCACTCATGGTCGTGAAACAGGAGCACCACGGCGGTCCACGGATCGGCCTTTTGGCCGCCGCTCGCCCGCCCGAGGGTCAGCGAGCCCTTGTCGACAGCCTCCACGCGGATGGACGCGGCCGCGGCGATCTCGGCGAAGGCGGTCAGCTCGGGCCCTTCTCCAAAAGCCTGCACGCACAAGCCGGGGATATAGGGGCGCTGTTGCAGGAATGCGTTGTCCGGCAAGCGAAGCGCGGCTGGTCGGCGCTGCCGCAATTGTTCCACAGTCGCCACGCAGGCTGCCCTGTCCGGCGTCGGATCGATGAGGATGTCCAGGCCCCCGCCACAAGGGAGGCGGAAGTCGATCGCCGATGCACCGCTTCCGTATCGTTGCACGAACGGCGCCGAAGCCTCGCTGCAATCCCGCACCAGCTGCTGTTCCAGGCATCCGTCCGACAGGCTGCCGATGATTGATCCATCGGCGCGCACGGCAAGCTGTGCACCCAGCCGCCGCGAGAAGCTGCCCTCGATGCGGACGATTGTGCACAAGCCGACGCCCGCCTCGCAGGCGGCGGCGAGTGCAAGTTGGTCCTCGTCATGGGACCTGTCGACTTCGCCGGGGCGTGGCCGATCTGGTGAGAATGGAGAGGCGTTCACTGCGTCCCAAACTGGCGTTCGCGGGCCGAGATGGCAAGAGCCTGGCCAATGGATTGCCCGCCACGTCCCATCGCGTTGGTGAGAATGGCGATTTTGGGAGGGGTGGTGCCGCTTACAGGACTCGAACCTGTGGCCCCATCATTACGAATGATGTGCTCTACCAACTGAGCTAAAGCGGCATGAGCGCCGCCCATAATCATGCAGGCGGGCCACCGCAACGCCCTTCTTTGTGGGCTTCCCACGCGATGCACAGGGAAACGCTCTTGCCTTAACGGCCGCACCTCGCGCGCAAACGCGGCCTTAACCAGAATCGGAAAGCCTGTTCAGCAATTTTAAGGCATTTTCAGCCAATGCTTCCGGGCAGGTGAGCGATGCGCGCGCCAAGAGCCTGTCTCTTACTTCATTTAAAAGGTTTCAAGGCTCCGATGGTACTCACCAAGTGGTTACGGCGAGAGCAGGAAGTGGAACGGGAGTTCGTTCCCGAATCGCCTGTCGCGGCTGCCTATATCAAGACCTATGAGGATCTGGGGCTGGGTGGCTTCTGGTCGACCGACGGAGAGGGGCGGATAACGCATCTTTCCGATACACTCATCAAGCTCTACCCGCAGGGAAACGAAGCAATCGGCCAGCTCCTGCTGGATGTGATGCGTGGCATGCGCTCGACGCAATCGACGCGCACCAACCTATCGGTGGCGATGGCGCGGCGGACGAAGTTTACCAACATCGTGCTTGAGACCGGTTGCGAAGAGGACCGGCACTGGTGGTCCATGTCCGCACAGGCGCGTTTCGATCCGCTGGGCGGCTTCCTGGGGTACCTTGGCCATTGCTGCGACATCACCAGTGACCGCAGTTCGTCAGAGCATAATGCCGAGCTGGCCAAGAAGGACGCGCTGACCGGCCTCATCAACCGCCGACACATGTCCGACCTGCTCGAACGCAAGATCTCGAACTGCAATCTGCGCGACCTGCCCTGCGCGATGATGCAGCTCGACCTCGACCGTTTCAAGCAGGTGAACGATACGCTGGGCCATTCGGCGGGCGATTCGATTCTCAAGCAAGTGGCCCAGCGGCTGACCGCAGTGGTCGGCGACAAGGAGCGGATTTCGCGCCTCGGCGGCGATGAATTCCAGATCGTCTTCCCCGAGAAGGAGGATCGTGGTCACCTTGGCGAGATGGCGCGCTCGATCATTTCCAGCCTTTCCCAGCCTTATTCGGTCGATGGCAATCGCTGCACAATCGGGGCGTCGGTCGGGATCGCGGTGGCTCCGTTCGACGGCGTCACCGCCGAGGAACTGGTGCGCAATGCCGACCTCGCGCTTTATGCCGCCAAGCATGGCGGACGCGGCAGCTTCCGTTTCTTTTCCGGCGAACTGCTCAAGGAGGCTGAAGAGCGCCGCGTGCTGGAGGAGGACCTGCGCGACGCGATGGCCAAGGGCGAGCTGTCTTTGAGTTACCAACCCATCGTCGATGCGAATACCAATGTGGTCAACGGCGTAGAGACACTGGTGCGATGGGAACACCCGGAGCTGGGGGCGGTCTCGCCATCGGTCTTCATCCCCATCGCAGAGGAAACCAATCTGATCGGCAAGGTCGGCGAGTGGGTCCTGCGAAAGGCGTGCGAGGATGCGGCCGGCTGGCCACAGAAACTGCGTGTGGCCGTCAACATCTCGCCTATCCAGTTTGCCGATCCCGGTCTGCCCAAACTGATCGCCAATGTGCTGGCGTCGAGCGGGCTGGAGCGCGAGCGGCTGGAGATCGAGATTACCGAGGGCGTGTTCCTGCGCGAAGGCCCGGCAACCGATGCGATGTTCAAGGCGCTCAAGAAGCTGGGCGTGCGCCTCGCGCTCGACGATTTCGGTACGGGCTATTCCTCACTCAGCTATCTGAAGACCGCGCCATTCGACAAGATCAAGATCGACCAGACCTTTGTGCGCGGCGTCGCCGAGGAGGGTTCGCGCATCAAGGCGATCATCGCCGCGATCGTGGCGTTGGCCGATGCGGTCGAGATGGAAACCACGGCAGAAGGCATCGAGTCGATGGATCAGCTCGCGATGATCCGCGCGCTCAAGGTCAGTCACGTTCAGGGCTATATCTACGACGAGGGAATTCCGAACGAAGATGTGCTCGCCCATCTGACCGATGGCGAATGGAACATCGAGCCGACCGGGCCGGAGCACCAGCGCCATGACCGGCAGGCGATGTTTCGTACGATCGGGGCAGTTCATGACGAGCATTATTACCAGGTAGTGCTCAGGAATTTGTCGCGCAGTGGCGCCATGATCGAAGGGCTGGACGACGTGCCGGTGGGCACGCAATTCGTGCTCGATTTCGGGGAAGGCCAGCTGGTCGTCGCCACGGTGAAGCGGACCGTGGACGAAAAGCAGGGCGTGCAGTTCGAAACCCCGCTGGTGGACGATGGCAATGGCGGGCTCTGCACGCGCCATCGCGTTTCGTCCTATGCCGTCGCCGAGGCGGGCCTGCCGCGCTTCGTGGGGCAGTTTCTTCCCGACCAGAAGGCCCTTTCAGACCTGGGCGCAATCAAGCTGCCGAGCTTTTCCAGCAAACGCGACTGGATGAAGCAGGGGCCATCGGCTGGTCACGAGCCGAAAGGCAGCGAGGCCGCCTGAACCTGGTCGCGGGTCTGGAGATTTCAGTTGTTGCGGGATGGAGGCCCGAGCCGGAATCGAACCGGCGTGCAAGGATTTGCAGTCCTCTGCGTAACCACTCCGCCATCGGGCCGCTCCCGGCCACGCGGAGGTGACGGGAGGCGCGCACCTAGCGAATGCGTCCTACCCTTGCAAATGCTTTCGACCGGGCAACTCTGGGATCGCATCGCGGCGCGGGTCGGGCGAACATAAGGCTGATCGGCGGGCAAGGTTAACCGATAAATCGCAATTAGCGACTAGCGTGAAGCAAGCATAAATCGGGCCCGTGGTAATTTTTGTCAGGACAACCCGATAGCCGAAGGAACATGCATGAGCTCGCAATATGCCTCTGCCCACAGCGGAACACTTACGATCAAGTGTCGCTCGGGCTCGGGCAGCTCGGTCGAGCTCAACGTGGTGGACCTGTCGCAAGGCGGATGCATGGCAGAGCGGCGCAACTGGTCTCCCAATGTCGGCGACCGCGTTCTGGTCCAGCTCCCCGGCCTGGGATTTCAGCCAAGCGATGTTGTCTGGGTTGAAGACGGGCGTGTCGGTATCGGCTTTGAACAGGCGCTCCACGATGCCGTGTTCGAGCATCTGCGCCGCAGCTACGCGATCGCAGACTGAACAGTCAAACCAAGGGCCGAGGGTTCACGCGGCGGAGGAATTGATCCCCATGCTCTGCAGGTAGCGCTTGATGTTGCGCGCGGCCTGGCGAAGTCTTTGCTCGTTTTCGACCATGCCGATCCGCACGAAGCCTTCGCCGTCCTCGCCATAGCCCACGCCCGGTGCCACCGCGACCTCGGCATGGTTCAGCAGCTGGCGGGCAAATTCCAGACTGCCCATATGTTTGAGCTGAGGGGGCAGCGGCGCCCAGGCGAACATCGAGGCTGGCGGCGGCGGAATTTCCCACCCGGCCCGGCCAAAGCTTTCCACCAGCACGTCGCGGCGCTTGTGATACATCAGCCGGTTCTGTTCTACGATGTCCTGCGGTCCGTTGAGCGCGGCCGCCGCCGCGGCCTGAATCGGCGTGAAGGCGCCATAGTCGATATAGGACTTCACCCGGGTCAGCGCCGAGATCAGTGTCTTGTTACCGACCGCGAAGCCGATCCGCCAGCCGGCCATCGAATAGGTTTTGGACAGACTGGTAAATTCGACCGCCACGTCCTTGGCGCCGGGCACCTGAAGGATTGATGGCGTGGGCTTGCCGTCGAAATAAAGCTCCGAATAAGCGAGGTCGGAGAGCACCCAGACCTGATTGGATTTCGCCCAGTCGACCAGCCGTTCGTAAAAGGCCAGGTCGACGACTTCGGCGGTGGGATTGCTGGGGAAATTGACCACCAGCACGGTCGGGCGCGGCACGGTGAAGTTCATCGCCGCTTCCAGCGCCTCCCAATAGCCCTCGTCGGGCGTGGTGGGCACGGAACGGATCGAAGCGCCGGCAATGATGAAGCCGAATGTGTGGATCGGATAGCTGGGGTTGGGCGCCAGGATCGTGTCGCCGGGTGCCGTGATCGCGGTGGCGAGACTCGCCAGCCCTTCCTTGGAGCCTAGTGTGACCACCACCTCGCTCTCGGGATTGAGATCGACCCCGAAGCGGCGCTCATAATAATTGGCCTGGGCCTTGCGCAGGCCGGGAATGCCCTTGGACTGGGAGTAGCCGTGCGCGTCGGGCTTCTGCGCGACCTCGCACAGCTTGTCGATGACATGCTGCGGTGGCGGCTGGTCCGGATTGCCCATGCCCAGATCAATGATGTCTCCGCCCTTCGCGCGGGCCGCCGCGCGCATCGCGTTGACTTCGGCGATGACGTAGGGCGGAAGGCGCTTGATGCGGTAGAACTGGTCGTCCATTATCTTTGCTCTGGGTGGTTCTTTGGTGTTTGCCTGTTTGGCCGAATCGGACCGAAGGTGCAACGCGATCAATCGCCTGTAACACAAGCAGGTGGAGTGGATAGCTATGTCGGGCAAGCAAAAGGCAGGTGACGACCCTGCCAACATCTTCACCGAAATGCTGCGAATCCAGGGCGAAGCGGCACGCGAGATGATGCGTGCGATCGCGCCGGGGGCCGCCGATGAAATGCCTGACAAGCGCGCTACCGACGCGATGGGCGAAGCGATGGTGCAGATGTACCAGCACTGGTTCGAAATGTTGCGGCCCGAAGGCAAGGGCGAGGGCGCGCAGCCGTCGTTGATGACCGACCCGTCGCAATGGCTGGAAGCCATGCAGGCCCTGTCTCGAGACAACCCGCTGCTCGATCCGGCCCGCCAGCAGGACCTGTTGCAGGAGGCCGCGGATCTGTGGCGGCAAGTCCTTGCGCATTACACGCCGGAAGGCAAAGAGGCCGACCTTTCGCGCGATGGCGCCGCCGCTTCCGATCCGCATTTCCCCCGGTTCGACCGACGGTTCGCCAATCCGGCATGGCGCGGGCAGCCCGTCTTTGCGCTGATCCACCAGACCTATCTGCTGTTGGCGGAGCGGATCGGGGAATCGGTCGACCGGCTGGACGGGATGAGCGCGGAAGATCGCGAGCAACTACGCTTCGCCACCAAGAATGTGCTCGACGCGATGAGCCCTGCCAACTTCCCGCTGATGAATCCCGAAGTGCTCGAACGGACTCTGGAGACCCGGGGCAAGAACCTTGTCACCGGGATGGAGCGACTGAGTCGCGACCTGGAAAAGGGGCAGCTTACCCATACCGACGAGGCCGCCTTCAAGCTGGGCGAGAATGTCGCTGCGACACCGGGCAAGGTTGTTTACGAGACCCCCTTATTCCAGCTACTCCAGTACACACCCGTCACCGAAAAGGTCATGGAGACGCCGCTGGTGATCTTCCCGCCCTGGATCAATCGCTTCTACATTCTCGACCTCAACCCGCGGAAGAGCTTCGTGAGATGGGCGGTCGAAAACGGCATCACCGTATTCATGGTGAGCTGGAAGTCGGCGGACGAGAGCCTCGCGGACATCGTCTGGGACGATTACATCCGCGCTCAGATCGAAGCGATCGACGTGGCACGTGAGCGGTGCGGCGTGGATAGAGCCCACACGATCGGCTATTGCGTGGGTGGGACGACGCTGGCTGCGACGCTGGCGATCCTGGCGCGGCGCGGCGAGGCGGACAAGGTCGCCAGTGCCACCTTTTTCACTGCGCAGGTCGATTTCAGCCGCGCAGGCGACCTCAAGCTGTTCATCGACGACGGCAAGCTGGAGTTCATCCGCCAGGCCAGCAAGGGCGGCTATCTCGACGGGCGCTACATGGCGGCGACGTTCAACATGTTGCGCGGTTCCGACCTGATCTGGAATTATGTCGTGAACCACTATCTGCTGGGCGAGAACTATCCGGCCTTCGACCTGCTATACTGGAATTCAGACGTCACCAATTTGCCGGCAAAGTGGCACGCGGCCTATTTGCGCGACCTCTACCGCGACAATTTGCTGATCGTGCCGGATGCCATGGTGGCTGATGGGACGCCCATCGACCTCTCGAAGTTCAAGACGCCTTGTTATGTTCAGGCAGGGCGCGAGGATCATATCGCGCCGCTCGAAAGCGTGTTCAAGCTGAACCAGGCCTTTTCCGGGCCGGTCCGCTTTGTGCTGGCGGGCAGCGGACATATTGCCGGGGTGGTCAATCCGCCATCGGACAACAAGTATCAGTATTGGACGGGCCCGGATCATGCGCCCACGCTCGAAGCCTTTCTGGACGCCGCTGAAGAGCATCCGGGCAGCTGGTGGCCGGATTGGCTGGAGTGGCTGCGCGCGATCGATTCGCAGACGGTCCCGGCCAAGGGCGCGCGCAAGCCGGGCAGCAAGAGATATCCGGCGATCGAAGATGCCCCCGGCCGATATGTAAAGATGCGCTGACAGGAGCGGATATTTCCGCCGAAGCAAATTTTTGTGCAGTGCACAATTTTTGCTTGACTCGCATGGCATCCACCCAATATTGTGCAGTGCAACATGAGGCTGCATTGGGTGCAGCATTGAAATGCGAGGTTTTATGGCCGACTCCCCGGAGAAGACCGACAAGACGAGCGACGCGAGCGCCGAAAAGGCCTATGCGGAAGCCGCTGCGCAGGTGAAGGCTGGTGCCAAGCTTGCCGCAGCCAAGAAAGCTGCGCCGAGCAGGGTCGCTCCTAAAAAGGCCGCTCCTAAAAAGGTTGCGCCGAAGAAAGCTCCGGCGACCAAGGCACCGACCGTAGAAGCTGCGGCCAAGCCGGCTCCAGCGAAGAAGGCTCCGGTCAAGAAGGCTCCGGTCAAGAAGGTTGCTGTAAAGGAACCGGCGACGGCCTCCAAGGAGATCGAAGTCGCCGCCGCGGTGGTCGAGAAGACCGCCGAAGTGGTCGAGAAGACCGCCGAAGTGGTCGAGAAGACCGCCGAAGTCGCCGCCGAAGTGGTCGAGAAGACCGCGGAAGCCACTGCCGAAGTGGTCGAGAAAGTTGCCAATCCGGCATCTCCGGCCGTGAAGAAGCCGGCCGCCAAAGCAAAGGCGCCGCCAGCGCCCAAGAAGGCACCGGCAAGGAAAAAGCCGGCGGCAAAGCCCACCGCTCCAAAGTTTACAACAGCACCGACTATCACTGAATTGAAGGAAATGATCATGGCTACCAAAACTACCGACCTTGCTGACAAGATGACCAAGTCGATGAGCGACGCCGTCAGCGAAATGCAGACCCGGGCCCAGGCTGCCTATGACAAGAGCACCGGCTTTGTGTCTGAAATGGCCGAGCTCGCCAAAGGCAATGCCGAAGCTTTCGTTGAGAGTGGTAAAATCTTCTCGGGCGGCGTCCAGGATCTGGGCAAGACCTTCGCTGACGAAGCGAAGTCGGCCTACGAAGTCGCCACTGCCGACATGAAGGACATGGCTGCAATCAAGAGCCCGACCGAGCTGTTCCAGCTGCAGGGCAAGATCATGCGTCGTAACTTCGACTCGCTGGTTGCCACCTCGTCGAAGAACAGCGAAGCGGCGATGAAGCTCATGAACGACACGTTCGCGCCGATTTCGGCTCGCGTGAACACTTCGGTCGAAACCTTCTCCAAGGTCGCCTGAATACGATTCTATTGAGCGCCGACTCCTCTCTCCCACCGGCGCACGCAGCGGGTCGGACGGTGCAAACCGTCCGGCCCGTTTGCGTTTGTCTGCCAGTGACAGCCTTCTCGTGATTGACTGCCCGTGCTCGGACGCGTTTCTTCTGGACGCGGGAATGGCCGCTGTGTCGCCCGGCACTCTTCCAAATTTCCAGCCAAGCCTGCGTTAACCTGCGTTCACTACAAGGCTGACAACGAACTCAACCTTGCCGTTTGCATATTGCTTACGATATTCGCTGCCTGATGAATCATTATGTCGCCCCCACCCAGCCTGCTCCCTCCTGTCCGCCGATGGGTCTGCCCGTGCATGCCGTGAGGGCCGCCGGCGGCGAAGACGGCAGCGGTGGGACTGGGCAGGGCGACGGCGATGGCAATGTCGGCCTTGCCACAAAGACCCGAACCCGCACCAAGAAGCCCAGTCAGTACAAGGTGCTGATGCTGAACGACGATTACACCCCGATGGAATTCGTCGTGCTGGTGCTCAAGCGGTTCTTCCGCATGGATCTCGAACAGGCAACCCGGGTGATGCTCCACGTCCACCAGCGCGGCGTGGGCGTTTGCGGTATCTTCCCCTACGAAGTGGCGGAAACCAAGGTGAACCAGGTGATGGATTTCGCGCGCGAGAATCAGCACCCGCTGCAATGCACGCTGGAAAAGGCCTGAGCCAAACCGATCCCGTGCGCGGTGCGCGCATACGCGGCGCAAAGGGCATGACCTTGACGACAGTGCACGCTATAGCGTTGCGAATTACCGCCTTCCCGCCCCTTACCGGGCTGCGCCATCTGGCCGAGACGCTGCCCAGAACGCTACCCAGAACGCTGTTCAAGTGAAAATTCTCACCGCTACCGATCGCTATATTGCCAAGCTTGTCATCGTGCCGATGATCGGCGTGTTCGTGCTTGCGGCGAGCCTGCTGCTGCTCGAGCAGATGCTGCGATTGTTCGAGTTCGTCTCGACCGAAGGCGGACCGATAAGCGTCGTGTTCAGGATGCTGCTGAACATGGTCCCCGAATATGCAAGCCTGGCGATCCCGCTTGGCTTGATGCTGGGTGTGCTGCTTGCCTTCCGCAAGCTTGCGCTATCGAGCGAGCTCGACGTGATGCGCGCTGTCGGTCAGTCCTACAACCGGCTCCTGCGGGTCCCCTACATGATCACCGGCGTGCTGATGCTGGTAAATGTCGCCATCGTCGGCTTTATCCAGCCAACGGCCTGGTTCAACTACCAGCAGATGCAGTTCGAGCTGCGGACCGGCGCGTTGGGCGCTTCCATCAAGGTGGGTTCGTTCAACTCGCTCGAAGACCGTATGGCCTTGAGGATCGAAGAGAGTCGCGACGACGGGCGCGAGCTGATCGGGATCTTTGCGCGCGTGGCTGGCGACAATGGACAGGTCCTCTCGATCTCGGCGCGCGAGGGACGTTTCCTGGCCAATGCGGAGGATCGCAACACGATCATCCTGCGGCTCGTCGAAGGCACCATCGTTCACGAGGTTCCAGACGGCACGCCGCGCGTGCTCAGCTTCAGCCAGCACGACATGCCGATCGATCTGCCGGCGCTCGAACGCTTCCGGTCACGCGGCGGCGATGAGCGCGAATATATCCTGCCCGAACTGCTCGACATCGGCTGGAGCGCCGAAAGCCCGCAAGATGTAAGGCAGGCCAGCATTGCGGTTTTCAATTACCGTATGGTGGAGGTGGTGATGATGCTGTTGCTGCCACTGCTCGGGGTGGCGCTGGCGATCCCGCCCAAGCGTTCTACCTCCGCGCTCGGCGTGTTTCTCGCCATCGTGATCGTGGTGGCCTATCACAAGGTCAACCAATGGGGCGCGGAGACGGCCGAACTCGGGCGGCTGGACCCGTTCCTGGCATTGTGGGGACCATTTGCAGTGCTCGCAGTGATGATCGTTTGGATGTATTATCAGGTCGCCTATGTGCCCGGCGGGCAGGCAATCGGTTTTCTCGAAAAGGGCATGGCGAAGATCAAGCGGGGCCTGAAAAAGGTCTTTCGCCGCGGCACGGTCGCCCGCGCACTGATCGAAGACAGCGAAGGGCATAGCGAAACTGGCGGTAGTCTCGCGGACGAACAGGCGGTGACCGGTGCTGCTTGATTTCTTCCCCTCGCGCGCGCTGACCTGGTACATTGCCAAGACCTTCATCCTGCGCATCTTCGCGGTGCTGGCGATGTTGGTGCTGATCCTTTTCATGCTCGACCTGCTGGGCAATTCCGCCAATATTCTTGCCACCCCCGGCAATGGCAACGCCGAATTGTTTAAATATGCGAGCCTGCGCATCCCGCAGCTGATCCAGCGCTTCGTGCCCTATTCGGTGCTGCTGGCGACGATCATCACGCTGGCCGGCTTCAGCGCCAATTCCGAGGTGGTGGCGATGAAGGCGGCGGGGCTTTCGGCGCACCAGATCCTGGCGCCCCTGCTGCTGACCGCGGGCGTGCTGGCGGCCTTCTCGCTTGGTTTCAACGACCGTGTGGTGACCCGCGCTACCGCTACGCTGGCAGCCTGGAAGGCGGTCGATTACGGGGCGATACCCGATGACCCGACGACGCGTGCGAATGTCTATTTCAGCGACGGGCGCGACATTCTGATGGCGCGACAGCTTTCGGGCAGGGGCGAAGACACAGTTCTGACCGGGGTCACCTATTACCGGCGTGACGATGCCGGCATGATCGGTGGCATGGTGGAGGCTTCGCGCGCCACCTGGGCTGCGCCCGGCTGGCGGGTCGAGGATGCGCGCAGATTCGACGTCGCCACCACTCAAACGAGCAATCTGGCACCGGATGTTGTGCTGGCACAGGGCGTCACGCTCGATCAGATCGCCTTGCGCCGTGTGGTTGCCGAGGAGGAGCCGATCGGCCAGCTCGCCCGGTCGATCGAGGCGTTGGACGAAGCGGGCAGCCGAACTGCCGAACTCAAGGCGAAGTGGTGGAACAAGTTGTCCGGACCCCTGGCGGCACTGTTGATGCCATTGTTGGGGGCCGTGGCGGGCTTTGGCCTGGCGCGATCGGGCCAGCTGTTCGCCCGCGCGGTCATCGGAATGTCGCTTGGCTTTGCCTATTTCGTGGTCGAGAATGCCGCGTTGGCGATGGGAAGTTTCGGCGGCTACCCACCGCTGCTGGCAGCCTGGGGGCCGTTCTTCCTGTTCCTGCTGGTCGGCGAAATGGTGCTGATCAAGACCGAGGAATAGGGTGAGGCGTTCCTTTCAGGCGGATGGACGGCCAGTCTTGGCCTGGCCCATCGTGCTCCGCGCGATCTTGCCGAGCAGCGGCATCATGCCGGGATAATTGGCACCGTCGAAGGTCGAACCTGCGCCCAGCTGCGCGGCAATGCGGCGATGCGCCTCGGCCAGCGCGTGATAGGGCAGCGAAGGCAGCAAATGATGGGTGGCGTGATAGCGCAGGCCCACCGGCGCCCAGAACCCGGCAATCACGCGCGGCACATTGACCGAATCCAGATATTGCGCGGTGACGGTCATCGCCTCGCCATCGTTTTCCCACAGATGCGCGACCAGAGTGCGCAGCTGGTTGAAGGTGGCGACCGCCGAGGCCACGCCCAGCGCGACCAGCAGTGGCTTCCAGCCGAGCCAGAAGGGCGTGGCAAGCAGGAACATGGCCCACAGGCTCGCGCCGACTTCCTGCCAGAGGAACCATCTGCGCTGCGCTGCGCTGTCGGGTGCGCGGCGGCGGAAGTCGGGATTGATGGAGAGCGAAGAGCCGCGCTCCCACGAAAAGCGGCGCACGGCGGGAATGACCAGACCTAGCGGCGCGAGCACGCCCCAACGCAGCAGCAGGGCCACCGGGGCGAGCAGCGCGACGAGCACGAAAGCAGGCAGAGACCAGGGCTTCATCAGCGCCAGCGGCAGATATTCCGGGTCCTCAGGCGTGCCGTATTTGGTGCGGGCATGGTGGAGCGTGTGGACCTGTTCGTACATCAGGCTGGGGGTCAGCATCGGAATGCCGACGAGAAGGTTCCACGCGGTGCGGAAGCCTGGCAGGGCGTCGCGGTGGATATGCGTGATCTCGTGGATGAACAATAGCGCGCGGTAGAGCGTCATGACCGACACGAACGCACATAGCAGTGCCAGCCAGGTCTCCCCGGCCAGGATCGCGCCTGCCAGCGCGCCATAGCCCACCAGCGCCGAGACGAGCATGTCAGTCCAGTAAATTGCGGGTCGCGCCTCGGCGATGTCGCGGGTCAGCTCGACCGCGGCACGCAACATTGCCTTGTCGTCGGGGGTCCGCGACTTGCGCAAGGGAGCCTCCGGCGCGCTTGCCGGTCCGGTCGCCCTGTCGGCGGTTTCAAGAGGGCGCGCGGCGCTGGTCATCGTTATCTCGTGCTACGGGTGGCCGAATATAGGCTCATGGGCGCGCTCGACAAGTCGCCGCTGCCTGTTAGATAGCCCGACGCCCTTCGCATGGCTGGGGCTAACCACATCTGAACGGGAAGGATGCGCTCTTGGCTTTGCAGGAAATCAAAATCGACCCCGTTTCCAGCAAGGCCGATTTCAAGGCGTTCATCGATTGTGCCTATCGCCTGAATGCCGATGATCCCAGCTGGGTGCCGCCGCTGCGCACCGAAGTGAAGGAACTGCTCACGCCGGGCAAGAACCCGTTTCACGATCATGCGCGCATGCAGCTTTTCCTCGCCCGCCGTGGGGGCCGGGTCGTGGGGCGAATTTCTGCCCATATCGACGAGCTGGCGCTCGCCACGCCGCCGGAACAGGGCATGGGGCCGGGCACCGGGAACTGGGGCCTGTTCGAGGCAGAAGACGAAGATGTGGCCAGCGCGCTCATCGCTACCGCTGAAAACTGGTTGCGCGATGAGGGCATGACCCGCGTGCTGGCGCCGATCAGCCAGTCGGTGTGGGAGGAGCCGGGCCTGCTGGTGCTCGGTCACGATCACCCGCCGACGGTTATGATGGGGCACGACAAGGCCGAATATCAGGGCTGGATCGAGGGCGAGGGATACGAAACGGCCAAGCGCCTGCTGACATTTGACCTCATCGTCGACGAGGGCTTTCCCGAGATCGTAAACCGCATTGTCGCCTCGGGCGAGCGCAACAAGCGCATCGTCGTTCGCAAGGTCGACAAGTCGCGCTTCGACCAGGAGGCGCAGATCATCATTTCGATCCTCAACGAGGCATGGTCGAAGAACTGGGGTTTTGTCCCCTTTACCGAGGCCGAGAAGGCCTATGCCGGCAAGAAGCTCAAACCCCTTATCCATGAAGGGGGCGTCATGATTGCCGAGGTCGAAGGCGAACCGGCGGCGTTCATGCTCTCTGTGCCTGACCTCAACGAGAAACTGATCGAGATGAACGGCAGACTGTTTCCGTTCAACTGGGCCAAGCTATTGTGGTGGCTCAGGAAACCGCAGGTGCGCAATTTTCGCGTGCCGCTGATGGGGGTGGTGAAAAAGTACCAGAACACGCGGATGGCCAGCCAGCTGGCCTTCATGATGATCGAGTACATCCGCCGTTATGCGGTTGCCGAACACGGCGTGAAGCGGTCAGAGATCGGCTGGATTCTCGAAGACAATCAGGGGATGGTCGCCATCGCCGATGCAATCGATGCGAAGGTAAACAAGGAATACCGGATTTATTCCAAGGACCTGTAGGCAAGCAATCGCATCCTGCACCGGAACCGCATGGTCCCGCCGCGGTTGTTAGGGCAGGGGCACGGCTGAGACCGCGTCCGGATGGAACCATGGACGCGAAAATCACCACCACAACCGACAAGAATGTTCGCGGGGACCGTCCTGCCAGAAAGCCTGCGAGTTCGTTAGGCCGCGTCTTGCTGGTGGAGGACGACGCCGTGCTTGCCATGGCTCTGGAAGATGCGCTGCGTGTGGGCGGGGCGCAGAAGGTCGACATCTGCTCAAGCATGGCGGCAACCATGGCGGCGCTCGACAAGGGGCGTTATGACGCGCTGGTGATCGACGTTCACCTCGCCGACCGCGACGATGGCTGGGCACTGGCCGAGCTGGTCTCGCTGCTCGGCCCCCGGCCGCCGCGCATCGCCTTCTCGACCGGTTCGCCGGAAGCGATTCCGCCTGAAGTTGCCGAAATGGGGCCGGTCTTCGTCAAGCCCTATGACCCTGTGCAACTGGTGACCGAGCTGGCTGGCGGCAGGCGCAAGGGGCTTATCGCTCGCCTGCGCCGCGTCATGGGCTGACCCTTCCCTTTTTTCCCGATCGATCTGCACGGTGAGCCGCGGTGCACCCATGAGGCCAGAAAAAAGGCCTCCGCTCGGGGTAGAGCGAAGGCCTTTCGGGATCGTGTCACCGGCCGCTTGGACGGGAGGGGGGGTCTCGGCGGGTGACATGAAAGTAAATGACTATCTCGGACCGCAGTTCCCGCTCTCTTGATATTTTTCGCAACCGCAGCGCACAGGCGCGTTCGCGCCTGCCTCTGAATGACGTATTGCCTGACTTCTGGTTCAACTTGTGGCCGGGCTGCTGGTCTGACTTTTGCAATTGGCGGGGAACCCCGGCATTGTGCGCGCGTTTACGGGCAATTGTTCAACCGGCAATTGTTCAACCGGGAAGGGAAATGCATGTCCATTGGGGCTGAAGTCGCCGCTCATCTGCCATTTTTACGTCGCTATGCACGGGCCCTCACGGGTTCGCAGACCACAGGTGATGCCTTCGTCCAGGCCACGCTTGAGGCCGCTCTCGCCGACCAGGCGCTTGCCGATAGCCTCAAGGGTGGCCGCGTCCCGCTCTACAGCGCCTTCAACAAGGTCTGGTCGAGCGCCTATCTGGAAGTGGCCGCCGAAAATGATGGCTCCAGCATCCACGAGAACGCCGCGCAGGCTCAGTTGACGCGCATAACGCCGCTTAACCGTCAGGCGCTGTTGCTGACCACGGTCGAGGATTTCTCGCCTGCCGACGCGGGCGCTATCATGGGTGCCGACGCAGGCGAGGTCGAGGCGCTGGTGCGCGAGGCGATTGCCGATATCGAGCGCGAGAACACCACCAGTGTGCTCATCATCGAGGACGAGCCGCTGATCTCGATGCAGCTGGAAGACCTCGTTCGCTCGCTCGGTCACGAAATTTGCGGCACCGCCGCCACCCGCACGCAGGCGCAGAAGGTCGTCGCCGAACATACGCCGGGCCTGGTGCTGGCCGATATCCAACTCGCCGACGGGTCTTCGGGCCTGGATGCGGTGGACGATATCCTCGCCATCGACATGGTGCCGGTGATCTTTATTACCGCCTATCCCGAACGGCTGCTGACCGGCGACCGGCCCGAGCCGACCTACCTGATCACCAAGCCGTTCCAGGAAGACACGGTGCGTGCGGCGATTAGCCAGGCGTTGTTCTTCGGTTCGAGCAAGCCGCTGGGTTAAGGTATTTCGCTGAGGATAAGTCAGGCTGGGGGCGATGCGTCCGGCCCTAAACCCCAGCGACAAGCAGTTTCACCTCGTGCTAGGGCGGGTGCCATGACGAAGATGACCGTCAATGGCCAGCCGGTGCGCATCGACATGGACGGGCAGACCCCGCTATTGTGGGGACTGCGCGAGGCGATGAACCTGACGGGCACGAAATATGGCTGCGGCGTCGGTGATTGCGGTGCCTGCATGGTGCTGATCGACGGCGAGGCCTTGCGCTCGTGCCTCGTCACGCTGGACGAGGCGGAAGGGCGCGAGATCGTAACCATAGAAGGGCTTTCGCCCACCCGCGGGCATCCCGTTCAACAGGCGCTGGTGGCCGAACAGGCGATCCAGTGCGGTTTTTGCACGCCGGGCATCGTCATGGCCGCCGCCGCCCTGCTCGGCCGCAATCCCGACCCGACCGACGCGCAGATCCGTGCGGCGATTCCGAACCTGTGCCGGTGCGGGGTTCATCCGCGCCTGTTGCGCGCCGTGAAGCGGGCCGCGCGCGTGGTTCAACGCCGGGAAACCATCGTTGCCGTGCCCGCCCCCGACATTGCCCCCGAGGAGGCAGCGCTGGAAGTCCCGGCGCTGCGACCCGAGGCCAGGTCAGCCGAAGGCGCCGGGCGGCCCTAGAAGCGCACCCTCGCCCCCAGCGAGGCGTTGAACGGCACGCCGGGCTGGATGTTATTGTCTCCATGGGCCGATGCGTAATAGGTCTCGTCCAGCAAGTTTTCGATATTCAGCTGCACCGAGATGTTTTCGCTCAGCGCCGCATAGATTGCGGCGTCGACGCGCGTGTGCGCGGGCAGCACCACGTTGTTTGACATGGACGCGAACTGGTCCGAGCGGTGGACGAGGCCAAGGCCGCCGCCCAGCAGTTCGTTGAAGTCGTAACGCGCCCAGGCGGTGACGTGGTGGCGCGGTACTTGCTGCAGCACGGTGCCCTGTGCGGCGGAATTGGTGGTCGCGGTGACCTCGCCGTCCAGATTGGCATAGCCGAGGCTGACATTCAGGTTCTCGGCAAGGTTGCCCGCCAGGCCGAGCTCGAAGCCCTGGACCCGGCTTTCGCCGGCCAGAATGACAAAGCCGGGATTCACCGGATCGGGCGCCTGGGTATTATTGCGGGTGAGGCGGAAGATCGCGCCCGTCACCAGCAGGTCGGGATGCGGTGACCATTTCACGCCAGCTTCCAGGTTCTCGAAGGTTTCCGGGTCGAGCGCGACGGTGGTTTCGCTGAGCGAGGTGAACTGGTCGCCCGATTGCGGCAGGAAGCTCTTCGACCAGCTCGTATAGACCGACAGATCGTCCATCGGCTTCACGATCGCTCCGACGCGCGGGCTCCAGCTGGAATCCTTGCGGCTGGCCGCAAAGGAGGCGACCAGGTCGACGCTGGACAGGTCGAACTCGTCGTAACGGATACCGGCGATGAGCTGGAAGATGCCGATCTCCAGCTGTTCCTGCACATAGAACGATAGCGTCGAAAGTTCCGAACTGGTCGCGCGCTGCGGTTCGAGGATGAAGGCCGGGGGATCGATCACGTCCTCCAGGTCGACCGTTACACTGGTGTCCGTGCCGCCGTTGAACAGCGCCCGGTCACGGGTGGAATCGGTGTCCGCATTGGTGAACTCGGCGCCCACCAGCAGCGTATGGGTGGCCGGGCCGGTGGCGAAGTTCGCGATCAAATTGGCCTGGCCGATCAGGTTCTCGCGCTTGGTGGCGCTTTCGTATCCGGACAGGTTCACGGTCGTCGCGGTCGTTCCCGAACCGGGTACCAGATTGGCGTAGAACTTGTCGTAATTGGCATATTGCAGGTTCGCATTGGCGCTCAGCACCGGCGAGAAATCGTGCTCGATCCGGGCGCGGGCGACATGCGCCTCAACGCTGCCCCAATTGTAATCGGGATCGCCGAAGAAGGTCTCGTCATAGCCGGCCAGCGGCAAGCCATTGAAGGCGGGCACGCCGCGATCGGTGACGCGCTCGTCATTGTCATAGGTATAGCTGAGGATCACCCGCGTATCCGGACCGGGGGCGAAAGTCAGCGTCGGGCTGACGCCGATGAAGCGGCCTTCGTAGAAATCGCGGTGGTTGTCGAACTCCTCGTAGGTCGCGTTGATCCGCACGCCCAGAACATCGCTCGCAGCGAGGTTGACGTCCCCGGCAATATCGAAGGCGCCGAACGTGTCGACCGAGGCCGATGCCGCTGCGAAGGGCCGGCTGGGATTGGCGCGCTTGGCCACGCGGTTGACCGCGCCGCCGCCCGCACCGCGACCGAAGATCAGCGCATTGGCGCCCTTCAGCACCTCGACCCGGTCGATATTGTAGAGCGGGCGGTAATATTGCGCGTCGTCGCGCAGTCCGTCGAGATAGAAGTCGGCGGTGGTTTCCTGTCCGCGGATGAACACTTCGTCGCGGTGGCCTTCGCCCGATTCAAGCGACACGCCCGGCACGAAGGCGAGCGCGGCGTTGAGGCTGGTAATGCCCTGGTCCTCGATCTGGTCGCCGGTGATCACGGTCACGCCCTGGGGGACATCGATGATCGCGGTCGGCGTGTGGGTCGCGCTCGAGCCGTCCTGCTCCGCATAAGTGTCGCGATCTGCCGAAACGATGATGTCGGAGGGCAGGTAATCGCGCCGTTCCTGATCCTCGGCGCTGGCCGGGGCGCCGATCGCGATGCCCGGCAAGGCGGCCAGGGCGGCGAGCAGGACGGGGCGGCGGGCAAGAATGGGTGAAACGGTCATGATGCCTCATTTTCTTATTGAAATTGGTTCGCAGAAGCGCCCTCTAATGCGAGTGATTATCAATGGCAACAGTTGATGGCCTTGGCGGCGATTTGCTTGTGGGCTAGGGATCGCAAGCCGGGCGAAGGCGCCCGTAAATGGCCCGTAGATGAGGAGAAACACGCGTGAATGCGACGATCTGGCACAATCCCAATTGCAGCAAGTCACGCGCCGCGCTGGCGCGCCTGCAGGACGTGGGCGGGCTGGAGGTGGAGGTGATCCAGTATCTCAAGCGCCCGCCGACGCGCGCTACTCTGAAGGCGCTTTATGCAGAGGCGGGCATGGCGCCGCGCGAGGGCCTGCGCACCAGCGGGACCGACGCGAAAGTGCGCGGCCTGACCGAAGCCGATGACGACAAGGTGCTCGACGCAATGGCCGCCGATCCGAAGCTGATCGAGCGCCCGCTGGTAAAGACCGGCAAGGGCGTACGGCTATGCCGCCCCCCTGAAAGGATCGAGGAAATCCTCTAGCCGCGCCCCTGCGCAATCATCTTTGCGCGATCATCTGTGCGCGATTACTCGAATGTCTCGCCAACCGCGGCTGGGGAGGGGCCTGCCAGCTGGCGATGGATTGCGGCCAGCACGGCCACGAAGACCACCGTGGTGATCGCGCCCAGAAGGCCCGACAAGAGGCCATTGACAATTACGCCTGCGCTATCGCCCAGCACCGCCAGCAGACCCATGATCAGCATGCCGACCAGCATGGACAGCACAAAGTAGACGACGACGATCAGCATGAAGAAGCCAAGGATTCGCAGCGAATTGCCCTTCGTCAGGCGCCAGCTGCGCCCCAGCACGGCCAACGGGTTGAACACTTTCTCGATGGCGATGACGGGGGCCGACAGCGAAACCTTGATCGAAATGTAGATAATCGCAGCGAACCCGACCATAATTCCGATCGCAGCAAGGCCGGGCGATTGGAGTGCGGCAAGGGGCAGGACCAGCAGCGCCAGCGCGATCCCCGCCAAAAATGCATAAAGCAGGTAAGTCCCGATAGCGGGCAGCAGTCCGACGACTCCGGTCTTGATCGCTTCGCCTACCGTGGGCCGCGCATCGTCGCGCAACAGCGCCAGCAGCGAGAGGTAGCCGACAAGCTGGGTCAGGAAGACGAGCGCTATCAGCCACCAGTAATCGGAATAGAAGGCGGTGATCGTGGCGCTCATGGCCTCCAGATTCTCGGGGTCGAAGGCCATTACCTCGGCCATGTCGGGCGTGGCGATGGTCATCACCAGGCTGGGCAGGAAAAAGAAGATCCCGGCCACCACCAGCAGCACTTCGGCATTTGCGCGGATCATCGCCACCGCCTCGTTCCAGGCCAGGCTCATGTCGAACTTCATTGCCGCTTCCCCCACTCTTGATGCGCGTGCGGGCTTGATAACCGGCTTTGGGGCGGGCAGGCAATCGCGCGATGATCCAGACAGACATATCCTTGCCTGAAGAAGTTGCCGGAATTGAGGTGCGTCGCACTGACGCGCCCGTGCCCTACCGGGAAGCCCTGGCGGAGCAGGAGGCGCGCAATGCCGCCATCGCTGCGGGCGAGGCGCGTGAGCTGATCTGGCTGCTCGAACACCCGCCGGTCTACACCGCCGGGACCAGCGCCGACATTGCCGAGCTGGTTGATCCGCGCTTCGAGGTGGTCGAGACCGGGCGCGGCGGACGCTACACCTATCACGGCCCGGGCCAGCGGGTGGCCTATGTGCTGCTCGACCTGTCGCAGCGGGGAAAGGACGTGCGCAACTACGTCCACGGGCTGGAGCAATGGGTGATCGCCACGTTGGCACATTTCGGCGTCGAAAGCTGGACCGTGTGTGAGAGGGTGGGGATCTGGACCCGTGACGTGGATGGTAGCGAAGCGAAGATCGGCGCCATTGGTGTGCGCCTGCGCCGCTGGGTGAGCATGCACGGCCTCGCGGTCAATCTGACGCCCGACCTCGGCCATTTCACCGGCATCGTTCCCTGCGGGATTGCCGACAAGGGCGTGACCAGTCTGGAACGGCTCGGTATCAGCCTTGCGCCGGGCGAGTGGGACGAGGCATTGCTTGCCAATGCCCCGGCCTTTATGCGCGGGCTTTGTGCCGGAGAGGAACCTGCATGAGACTTCGCCGTCATTCTATCCGTGCCGGCGCCTTGCTGGCGCCAGTCCTGATGCTGGCCGCGTGCGGCGACGAATCCGCCGATGTCGAGGCAGAAGGCAACGGGCTGACGGCGAGCGGCGAAGTGCTTGCACCCACGGTCAGCGACGCGATGATCCCTACCGATCAATTGCGCTCTGCCGCGCCGCGCCTGAGAGAACAGCCAAGGTCAGATACCACGGGTGGCGATGCCGAACCGGGTGAGGACGAGGGAATTGCCGAAGCCGACCCTGGACTGGAGACAGCGCCCGAAGTCTTGGCCGAGCCGGAAGACGACCAGGGCGAGCCTGCCGAGCAATCTACCCCAGTAATCTAACCCAGTAATCTAACCGAGTAATCTACTCAGGCAGGCCCAGAAGAAACGGATATCCGCAGTCATTGGGATTTAAACGCGCGCGGCGGCTTGCGGTGCCTGAAGATGCGCATCAATCCCCGGTGATGCGCCCCAGATCGCCCTGGCCAACGGTGCCGCTGGCCATTTCCAGCATCCGATCGAGGCTCGATTTCGCGGCGAGGCGAAGCTCTTCCTCGATCTCGATGCGCGGCTCCAGATCGCGCAGTGCGGTGTAAAGCTTCTCCATCGTGTTGAGCGCCATGTAGGGGCAGATATTGCAGTTGCAGTTACCGTCCGCACCCGGTGCACCGATGAAGGTCTTTTCCGGTATCGCCTTTTCCATCTGGTGGATGATGTGCGGTTCGGTCGCGACGATCAGCGTGTCGCCGGGAAAGGTCTTGGCGAATTGCAGGATCGAGCTGGTCGAGCCGACATGGTCGGCATGGTCGAGGATGTGCGGCGGGCATTCCGGGTGCGCGGCGACGGGCGCCTCGGGATGCTGCGCCTTCAGTTTCAGCAGCTCGCTTTCGCTGAAAGCTTCGTGGACGATGCACACGCCCGGCCATAACAGCATGTCGCGGTCGAACTTGCGGTTGAGATAGCCGCCCAGATGCCGGTCCGGGCCGAAGATGATCTTCTGGTCCTTCGGGATCTGCTGGAGGATCGTCTCCGCGCTGGAAGAGGTCACGATCACGTCCGACAGCGCCTTCACCTCGGTCGAGCAATTGATGTAGGTGAGCGCGATATGGTCCGGGTGCGCCTCGCGGAAGGCACGGAACTTGTCCGGCGGGCAGCTGTCTTCGAGCGAGCAGCCCGCTTCCATGTCGGGCAGGACGACGATCTTTTCGGGGCTCAGGATCTTGGCGGTATCGGCCATGAACTTGACCCCGCAAAAGGCGATCACCTCGGCATCGGTCTCCGCGGCCTTGCGCGAGAGTTCCAGGCTGTCGCCGACGAAATCGGCGATGTCCTGCAATTCGGGCTTCTGGTAATAATGCGCCAGGATCACGGCATTGCGCTCCTTGCGCAAGGCTTTGATCTCGGAGACCAGATCGGTTCCGGTCGGAATTGTAGTCTGGACGCTCATTGCCTCTCCTTGACGAAAATCCTGCGGCGCTAAATCAGATTACCGCCCAGTTGTCACCTGAACGGCTGACAATGTCGCGGCGTTCCAGATCGAGCAAATGTGCGGTCACGCTCATGCCCGCAGCGGGCCACAGGCGCTGATCGACGCCTCGATACATTTGCGGCACCAGTTCGACGACAGGCTGCGCCCCTTGCCCGAGCAGCCTCAGGATCTGCCGTTCACGCTGGCGGCGGTGGCCGATCATACCGCGCACCAATTGCTGCGGGTTCTCGACCGCCGGGCCGTGCGCGGGGTAATAGACATTGTCCTCGCGCCCATAGAGTTTTTGCAGGCTGGCCATGTAATCGGCCATGTCGCCATCGGGCGGCACGATCACGCTGGTGGACCAGCCCATGACATGGTCACCGGTGAATACCGCGCCCGAGGGTTCGAGCGCAAAGCACAGATGGTTGGAGGTATGGCCTGGCGTTGCCACAGCGGTGAGCGTCCAGCCCGTGCCTTCGATCCTGTCGCCGTCTTCCAGCACCTTGTCCGGAGCATAGGATTGATCGAAAGGTGCGTCCGCGCGCGGCATGTCGCTCTCGATCACCAGCGGGGCGCAGCCGATGACGGGCGCACCGGTATGCGCGGCGAGCGGAGCGGCGGCGGGCGAGTGGTCGCGGTGCGTGTGCGTGCAGGCGATGGCCATGACCCGTGCATCGCCAATGGCCGCCACCAAAGCGTCGATATGGGCCGGATCGTCGGGTCCGGGGTCAATGACCGCCAGCGCGCTGGCATCGCCCACCAGATAGGTTTGGGTTCCGGTATAGGTGAAAGCCGATGGGTTGGGTGCCAACACGCGCGCGACCAGGGGTTCGAGTCGCTCAACCTTGCCGGTCGGCCAATCTTCAGGGGCTTGGGGTTGCGGAGGCATAGCCATGTCTGCACATATGGCGGCTTGCGGGAAGGATTGCCATGAGCGAAATCTCGATACTCGTGCTCGATGAAGGCACAACCAGCACAAGGGCGATGCTGTTCGGCCTCGATGGGGCACCGCGCGGCGTGGCGCAACGCGAACTGACGCAATTTTATCCGCAAGCCGGCTGGGTAGAGCATGACGCAGCCGAGATCTGGGAGGGCACGCTCTCCTGCGCGCGGGCCATGATCGAACATGCTGGCGGAACGGACAATATCGCCGCCATCGGCATTACCAACCAGCGCGAGACCGTGGTGGCGTGGGACAGGCTGACGGGCGAACCTCTCTCGCGCGCCATTGTCTGGCAGGACCGGCGCACCGCAGATTTCTGCGCGACCCTGAAGGATGCGGGGGAAGAGGCTGCGGTTCGCAAGGCGACCGGCCTGCTGCTCGACCCCTATTTCTCGGCCACGAAAATGCGGTGGCTGCTCAAAAATGACGATGCTGTTGCAGATGCGGCTCGGCGCGGAACGCTGGCCTTCGGAACGGTTGAAAGCTGGCTGGTCTGGAAGCTGACCGGTGGCGAGTATCACATTTCCGACGCAACCAATGCCAGCCGCACGCTGCTGCTGCCGCTCGATGAGGCGACATGGGACGCTGGCCTGTGCGACCTGTTCGGCGTGCCGCTGGCCACACTGGGCGAGGTGGTCGATAATCACGGCCAGATCGCCGCCACCAGCGAAAAACTGCTGGGCGCGGCAATTCCGATCACCGGTCTGGCGGGCGACCAGCAGGCGGCGATGATCGGGCAGGCGTGCCTGAGGCCCGGCGAATCCAAGGCGACCTACGGCACCGGGGCCTTCGTGCTGACCAATATGGGCGACACGGTTCCCCACTCGCAGCACCGCCTGCTCGGCACGGTGCTTAGCCAGAGCGGGGGAGAACGTGTCTACGCGCTCGAAGGGTCGGTCTTTGTCGCCGGTTCGCTGATCCAGTATCTGCGCGACACGCTGGGCCTGTTAGAGAATGCCGCCAAATCCGAAGACCTCGCGCGTTCGGTCGAGAGCAGCGGCGGGGTGGTAGTCGTCCCGGCGCTGACGGGGCTTGGGGCGCCGCACTGGCTGCCGCGCGCACGGGCCAGCATCAGCGGTTTCGGCTTCGAGACGGGCAAGGAGCATATTGTGCGTGCCGCGCTTGAATCGATGGCGCACCAGACGAAAGACCTGGCCGACGCCTTCGCCGCCGATGGCGCGCAATGGTCCAGCCTCAGGATCGATGGTGGAATGTCGGCAAACGACTGGATGGCGCAGGATATTGCCGATCTGCTGGACCTGACGGTGATGCGGCCCGACTTCGTCGAGACCACGGCGCTAGGTGCGGCAATCCTGGCGGCGGCGGGGGCGGGGCTTTACGACGGCCTCGCGCAGGCGGCCGCTGCCATGATGGGGCCGTCGCATGATTTCGTGCCAACAATGGAAGGCGAAACGCGCCGCGCACGGATTGCGAACTGGGACGCGGCGGTGGCGAAACTGGGCGCCTGAACTTAGGCGCCGAAGGCTGCCCCCAGGCTGCGATGCAATCGCCCGACCTCGCCACCCGGATCGTTGTCGGCTTGCGCGTCCGCTGAGGCGGGTATGGCCGTTCGTGCTGCTTCGAGCCGCGCCACACGTGCGTAAAGGTGCTCGGTCCGGAGCGCGATCTCGATAATTTCGTCGTTCAGCAGCAGTCGGTGGCCGTCGTCGCGCCCCTTGGGTTCGGCGGGCAGGCGGCCATATTGCTCGACCTGATAGGCACTGAGTTCGCCAGCGAAATAAGCCCGCTGGTTGAGCAGCCAGGCGATGGCGTGCATCATTCGCGTCGTCGTGCGCAGCGCCTCGCATGCCATGGCGACGCGTTCGCGTTCCTCTTCCTCGCCCATCGGTAGGGACGGCGTGGGCAGGTCGAAGACGGCGCGTGCCTCGTCGGCGAGCACCAGGGCTTCGGTGTAGAGCGCCTCGACGATGGCGGCGCTGATATCTTTGGTTGTATTTGTCATCTGCAAGGGGCCTAGCGCGGCTGTTCCCGTGCCGGAAGTGGCGCGACCGCGCTTTGGTCGCGCTGTCCCTTTGAGGCACGAAAATTGACGCCAGTCCGGCTTGAAATTCGACCTCAGGCGATGATGTCGGGCGTCAGGTGGTCCTCGAACATGGAAATCTGGTCCCTCAGCATCAGCTTGCGCTTTTTCAGGCGCGCCACCTGCAGCTGGTCCGGGCCGTCTTTCTCGGTGAGGGCGGCGATGGCGGCATCGAGGTCGCGGTGTTCCACGCGCAGAATGGCCAGGCGCTTTCGCATTTCCGCTTCGGTCACGGTGCCGTCCAATCCAGCCCTGCTCGCACCGGTCCAGTTCCCCTTATTCGCACGCCGCCCCGGGCTGCAGTCATCCCGTCGCAATACGGGTTTGCCGATCTAGGCCTATTGTGTTTTCATGACAATCACGAGGGCACGGCAAGATGCCGAGTCGTCTGCTGTGGCGCTCGCGGGCACCTTCCCATCGGGACGGGCCCACCCGGATGGGATTGGCCCTTCCGGGCTCGCCAAGGAGATGACCATGGAAACTTCGCATGTCAGTGCCCTTCACGCCAAGCATGATGGGCTGGATCGCCGCCTCAAGGATGAGATGAGCAGACCCGCTCCCGACATGGTGAAGATTCAGTTCCTCAAGAAGCAGAAGCTACGGATCAAGGAAGAAATCGCGCTTCATTAGAGCTTCATTAGAGAAGCGCACTCGCGGTCCGGAACGGGGCGGGTCGAGAACTGGCCCGCATGGGCGGAAATTCTCGTCCCGTCATTTCACGGGTCCCGCATCATTCCCAAACGCGCGGCAATCAGGTAGTCGCGTAGAAGATGACTGCCGCCGCCGCCGCCCGTTCGATCCTGACTCGCCTGCATGAGGTCATGGCAGGGCGCAGCCATGCGCAGGCCAAGCTCAACCAGGTCGTGGAGATCATCGGCGATGCGCTGTCGAGCGAAGTCTGCTCGATCTATCTCCTGCGCGAGGGGATGCTTGAACTGTTCGCCACACGCGGTCTCAACCAGAGCGCGGTCCACCTGACGCGGCTGGGCGTGGGCGAGGGGCTGACCGGCACGATCGCGCAAAATATCGAGACGCTGAACCTCGACGAGGCGGCGACCCATCCCGAATTCCAGTACCGCTCCGAAACGGGCGAGGAAAAGTTCCATTCCTTCGCCGGCGTGCCGATCGTGCGCCGGGCGCGCGCTGTTGGCGTGCTGACCGTGCAGCATGTCGAACCGCGCCGTTACGAGGAGATTGAGCTCGAGGCGCTTCAGACCGTCGCGATGGTGCTGGCGGAACTGATCCACAATGCCGGCCTGGTCGACGACGAGGCGATGGGCGAACGTTCCGAGGCGCAGAGCGGTCAGCAAGTCATCGAAGGGCTCCAACTGGTGAAGGGTCTGGCCATCGGTCAGGCCGTGTTCCACCAGCCGCGCGTGCAGATCGAACAGACCGTGGCAGAGGATACTGAGGCCGAGCGTCAGCGCGTTTATCTCGCTTTCGACAAGATGCGCGAGCAGATCGATACCATGACTGGCCAGGCCGAATTCGGCGTCGGTGGCGAGCACGAGCAAGTGCTCGAAACCTACAAGATGTTCGCCTATGACGAAGGCTGGACGCGGCGCATCAACGAGGCGATCGATTCCGGCCTCACCGCCGAGGCGGCGATCGAGCGGGTGCAGCAGCGCACACGGATGCGGATGCGCGAGATCTCCGACCCGCTGCTCGCCGACCGGATGCACGATCTGGAGGACCTCGCCAACCGGCTGATCCGCATCGTGTCGGGCCAGCTAGGCACGGCGGCTACCGCGGGATTGCGCGGTGACGCGGTGCTGGTCGCCAAGAATTTGGGCCCGGCGGAACTGCTCGAATATGACCGGCGGCGGTTGAAGGCGGTGGTGCTGGAAGAAGGCTCGCTTACGGCCCACGTGGTTATCGTCGCGCGCGCCATGGGCGTGCCGGTGATCGGGCGCCTGAGGAACCTGCGCGGGCTGGTGCGCGAGGGTGACCCGCTGCTGGTCGATGGCGATGCGGCCACACTGACCATCCGCCCCCAGACCGGCGTTGTCGAGGCCTTCGAGGCGAGGCTTGCGCGAAGCCGTGAAAAGCGGGCTGCCTATGCCAGGCTGCGCGATGTCGAGCCGTTTACCCGCGACGGTACGCGCATCACCATCATGATGAATGCGGGCCTGCGCGAGGATGTCGCCACCCTGGGCGTGGCCGGAGCGGACGGAATTGGCCTGTTCCGCACCGAATTCCAGTTCCTCGTCTCGCCCGTCCTTCCTGCGCGCGAACGGCAGACGCGGCTCTATCGTGAAGTGCTGGAAGCTGCCGGGACGAAGCCGGTGATCTTCCGCACCGTCGATATCGGCGGTGACAAATCGCTTCCCTATCTGGCCACCGAAGCATCGAAGAATGACGAGAACCCGGCGATGGGTTGGCGCGCCCTGCGCCTCTCGCTCGAGCGCGACGGGCTGCTCAAGGTGCAGGCGCGTGCATTGCTGGAGGGCGCGGCGGGCAAGGATCTCAACGTCATGTTCCCGATGGTCTCTGAACCCTGGGAATTCGACGCCGCCCGCGAATTGTTCGATGGGCAGCTGGCCTTCCTCAAGAAGCGGAAGCATTCGCTGCCGCTGTCGATCCGCTACGGCGTCATGCTGGAAGTTCCCGCGCTCGCAGAAATGCTCGACCAATTGCTGCCGCACGTGTCCTTCGTGTCAATCGGCACCAACGACCTCACCCAGTTCCTGTTTGCCGCCGACCGTGCCAATCCGCTGCTCGCTGCGCGCTATGACTGGTTGAGCCCATCGATTTTGCGCTTCCTGGCGCGCGTGGTCGATACGGTCACCCAGTACGGGGAAGCGACCGGTCACCAGGTCGATCTGGGCGTTTGCGGAGAAATGGGCGGTCGCAGGCTGGAGGCGCTGGCCTTGTTGGGGCTTGGCATTACTCGGCTCTCCATCACGCCGGCTGCGATCGGCCCGATCAAGGAACTGGTGCGCAAGGTGGACATGAATGAAATTGGCGAGGCAATGCGAGGCTGGCTGGCCTCTCCGCCCGCCGATATGCGCCAGACCCTGACCGACTGGGCACGTTCCCACGAGTTAGACATCGAATAAGCCCCGAATGGGCGAGCGCGTGCCTTGACTTGTGAGCCGCGCGCTTCATTCATACGGGTGACAAGCGCTTCCCTCACCCCTAGCGGCATTGCTGCACTTGCCACATTGGCGCATCGACGATGAAACAGGACATGGAACACACGCAGCCCGAGGATTTCCCACCGGAATCGGATGCCGCGCCCGCCTCGCCGCCGGGTGTGGGTCCGCAATTGCGCGCTGCGCGCGAGAAGAAGGGGCTGACGGTCGAGCAGGTGGCGGCACAGACGCGCATCCCCCAGCACCAGATCGAATTTATCGAGGCGGGCCAGTTCTCACGGCTTGCAGGACGCACCTATGCGGTTGGCTTCGCCCGTAACCTCGCCAAAGTGGTGGATCTCGACCAGAATGACGTCGCCGCCATGGTCCGCCACGAACTGGACATTGAGGAGGGGCGCGAAAGACCCGCCGGAAAGACCTTCGAGCCCGGCGATTCCGACCGCGGGCCATCGGGCGCGCTGGTGTGGTTCTCGGTCTTCGCAATACTCCTGCTGCTGATCGGGCTGTTTTTCGCCGCGCGGCTGGTTTTCGCACCTTCCGCCGAGTTGCCCTCGCTGGTCGATCAGCAGCGTGCCGAGCAGGCTGCTTTGGCGGCTGCCGATGACCAGCGACAGGCCGCCGATGAGCCTGCGCCTGCTACTGGACCGGTCGTCTTTACGGCCACCCAGGACGGGATATGGGTGCGTTTCTACACAGGCGACGGCAATCGCCTGATGGAGAAGGAACTGGCGCTGGGCGAGAGCTATACAGTGCCTGCCGATGCGGTGGACCCGCAATTGTGGACTGGCCGGCCCGAGGCGCTGGCGATCACGGTTGGCGGCAGGCAGGTGCCCAGACTCGCCGAAGAAGACCAGGTCATGCGCGATGTGCCGGTGACGGCAGAGGCACTGCTGGCGCGCTTGCTGGCGGCTGAGCCTGACCCTGTGACCGCCGCCGAGCCAGCGGTCGTTTCCTCGCCTGCTGCTGCACCGGCTCCTTCCGCCACGCGCGCTGCGCCCGCGCCGCGCCCCAGCACGGGCCTTGCCTCTCCCAGCTCCGCGCCGACCCGTTTGGCGACGCCGCCACCAGCAGCATCACCGACAGTATCGGGCACGCCGAATATCGACGCGCTCGATCCGCGCGACCCGCTCGATCCCGATACCATACCCGGCGCCGGCGCAAACTAGGCGGATCTGGGTGCGCTGGACTCCAGAGGCCGTCAACACGGCAGAGCGAGTCTGCATGGCGGTGGATTACCCGAACCTGCCGGTGCAGCTTTGCCGTTAATCGTCTATTGCGCTTGAGCCTGCCACCATGCGGCACCTGACGGTTTCGGATTTTCGTTGAAAGGAATGGCTCATATGGCGCGATCGATGGCAAACATGCCGGGCCTGCCGATATTGGCCCCCGCTGGCCAGCGCATCGGTGCGGCGTTGCTGGTAATGGCGGCGCTGACGACAATGGTTCTCCCCGCTCCGGCGCTGGCGCAGAGCAGTATCGAAGGGCGGCTCCAGCAGGTTGAGCGGCAGCTGCGCGCCGTGCAGCGCAAGGTCTTCCCCGGCGGGGACGAGCGCTTCTTCGAGCCTGAAATCACCGCCCAGCCTGCGACGCCTCCCAATGTAACCACGCCCTCCACCAGCGCCCTGACCGACGTGCTGACACGGATAACCGCGCTTGAGGGTGAGCTGGCACGGCTTACTGCCGCGACCGAGGTGAACCAGAACGCACTCGCCCAGCTGGAACAGCGGATCGCCTTGCTGGAAGGCGGGACCACTGGTGGGCCGACCACCATGCCTTCGAGTGTGCCCTCAAGTCTGCCCCCAACCTCGCCCTCGTCAGGCTCTGCGACCACGCTGCCGCCCACTTCCACCGGCGTCCTGGCCCGGCCGTCCGGTCAGCAATCGCAGGCTCGTCCTTCCGGGGTGATCCCGTTGCCTGCCACCGGCTATAATGAGGAAGAGGACGAGAATTCCGCGGAACTGCCGCCGGTCGCCGAAGTGCCGAGCCCGGCGCGCGTCAGTGGCGTGCAGGCAATTGCCAAGCCCGCGACGGGCGATGCTGGCGACGATGAGTATGTCTATGGCTTCCGTCTGTGGGATGCGGGCTATTTCAACGAAGCGCAGCAGCAGCTGGCGCTGTTCGTCGAACGCTACCCCGATCACCGGCGCACCACCTATGGCCGCAACCTTCTAGGCCGCGCCTTTCTGGACGACGGTGAACCGCGCGAGGCAGCGACGCATTTCTATGAAAATTACCGCGACGACCCGCAAGGCGCGCGCGCTGCCGACAGCCTGCTCTATCTGGGGGAGGCGATGATCGCGCTTGGCGATTCGGATCGTGCCTGCATCGCCCTGGCCGAATTCGGCGATACCTTCCCGGCGCTCGCCACCGGCAGGCTGAAGAGCCAGTATGACAGTAACCGGAAACGCGTCGACTGCAGCTGAGGGACCGCCGCCGGAACTGGTCGAACGGTTCCGGGCGAGTCTCGACGGGCTGGCTCCCGAGGGCGCGCGCCTTGGCCTCGCCGTGTCGGGAGGGCCGGATTCTACTGCCTTGCTGCTGCTGGCGCAGGCGGCGATTCCGGGACGTTTCGAGGTGGCAAGTGTTGATCACGGATTGCGGCCCGAAGCGGCGGAGGAATGCGCACTGGTGGTCGCGGCGTGCGAGGCGCGCGGCATATCGTGCGAGGTGCTGCGCGTAGCGGTGACCGAAGGCAATGTGCAGGCACGGGCACGGCGGGCACGCTATGTGGCGCTGGGCGCATGGGCGCAGCGCCGGGGGCTGGAGGCGATTGCTACCGCGCATCATGCCGACGACCAGGCCGAGACGTTGCTGATGCGGTTAAACCGGGGCAGCGGCATTGCCGGCCTGTCGGGCGTGCGCGAGCGGGTGGAGATCGAAGGCGTCGCGGTGCCGGTGATCCGGCCCTTGCTCGGTTTTCGGCGCGCACAGCTGGCCGGGCTGGTTGCGGCGGCAGGCGTGGAGGTGGCGCTGGACCCCTCAAACGCCGATCCGCGCTTTGATCGGGTGCGGATGCGAAATGCGCTGGCCAGGGCCGACTGGCTCGATCCGCTGGCGCTGGCGCTATCGGCGCGTCACCTTGCCGAGGCCAATGAGGTCCTCGAAGAAGCCGCAGAGGCGTATCTCAAAGAAAACCTGCAAGAAGAGGGCGATATGCTTCGCCTTGCTCCACCGGGTAAGCGGGCCATTGCATTGATTGTGCTGGGCAAAGTGTTCGCAAAGCTTGGCAGCACCCCGCGAGGCAGTGAATTGGCTGTTTTGCTGGACAGGCTGGAGGCGGGCCAGGGCGGCAATCTTGCCGGGGTGCTGGCCACTGTCGAAGGGAACCAATGGTGCGTGCGACCCGAACCGCCGCGTCGCTGCGTCTAGCAGCCGGGAGCACTAGCCGTGCGCGCCGAACGTATTGGCGATGGCCGTCGTGATCCGCAGGCTCAACCGATAGGCCTGGTCGATCGGTTCGATCAGGTCGCGCCTGATTGCGGCATAGCCCTCGTCGCCCTTGTCCGGATAGCTGGCTTTCTCGGTCAGGTCGAAATCGCTGATCTTGGGAAACTGCACCGGATAGGCGCGGCGTAGCTGGGCCAGCGCCTCGTCGATCCGAAGGGTGAAGACCATCTCCAGCACGTCGTCGCGGCTGATGTCGTTGGCGCGGCTGAACACCGGCACGCTGACGGCGCGGATGAACATGTGCTGGAACAGGGCCAGGCGCAGCGCCTGCAACACGCCGATGGTGCGGCGCACATCCTCGCGCCCCGCCACCGGGTTCTCGTCGGGCAAAAGGTCGAGCAGGCGGTGGAACTTCATCGCATCGACGCGCAACCGGCTGGCAAGGCGGCGGAACACCCCGACGCGGTCATCCTTGACCAGATATTCGCTCAATGCCCCGCAGGCCTGGGTCAGGTGCGCCTCGGTGCCGCGATAGGGTCGGCTTGCCCAATAGGCTGAATTGAACAGCTCGCCAAAGGCGGCGACGGTCTTGACGCTGGCCAGCGCATTGGCGGCGCGTGCCAGCCGCATCAGCTGCCGTCCGCGCTCGCTTTCGCTCAGCAGCGCGGCGATCTCCTCGTACTGGCCCTCGCAGGCCTCGCCGATCCCGGAGATGATGTTCACCGGGTAACCCAATTGCTGGAGGATGGCATTGTGCGGGATCGCGCGGATTTGACGCAAGCTCATCTCGCGGTCGGCGGAAAGGTCCGACTGGCGGCGACTGACCCGGCTTCCGGTTGGATTGAGCAGTCCCAGGCCGAAGGCGGTGACGGCGCGCGAATAGGTGCGGCTTTCCAGATGTTCGCGCTGGTTGTCGCGAATGGCACGGTAAAAATCGAGGGAGAGGTCGGTGCGCCGGTAGAAGGGGTCTTTCGGCGCGTCGGGGTTGGTCCAGTCGGGCCTTAGCGTTGCGATGCGCGTCAGCGTGGCGAGCGCCAGTTCCTCGGTCGCGAACCACAGATAGCCGTCGCCGCCCTGAAAACTGACCTCCGGCTCCAGCGCGATCCCGGCCCGCATGAAGCGCCGCTTCGACCACGGGCTGAGCGGCCATGTCAGCCGGTCGGACATAGAATCGGGATGTGCACCGCGGCCCATGCTCTCGCCATGGGTATCGAAAATCAGCGCGGCGACATTGGTGATGTCGTTCTTGGCCATCGCCTCGGCCAGCCGCCCCTGCAGCCGCTCGATGGCGAGACTCGCCGGGATCTGCCCGACGAAGCGCCCCGCGTCGGAAAAGCCGGTCTGGATACAGATGCGCCCGCGCGTTCTGGCATAGTCGCGATAAACCTGTTCGCCGAGCAGCTCGTCGAGTAGCCGCCCGCCATGCTCGAGCGCGTTCTCGGTCTCGAAAAGAGGAGAAACGTCGACCTTGTCGGCGATCCCGAACAGCTTGGCGAAATACAGCGCCGAGAGGATCGTCGTCGGCTCCTCGCATTCGGCGATCAGCATGCGGATCGGCGCGTCGGCATCCACGTGTTTGAGGATCTGCGCCATCGCCAGGAACTGGCGGATCGCGGTGCTGGCCTCGATGGCGAGCGAGCCGAAATTGGGGCTGAGCGGCTTCACCTCTGCAATCGCCTTGCGCAGGTGGACGATCGCCCCCTTGCTGGCGAGGTCGAGGCCCTTTTCGCCCTCCAGCCGGCGGCGGATGGCATTATGGAGCTGCTTGGCGTTCACGCGGAAATGGATCCAGCCCATGCCCAGACCATCGGCGCGCATGGCGGCGGCAAGAACTTTGAGGGCGATGGTGCGCTCGCCGTCTTCGGTGGCCGCGGCTTCCTCTTCCAGTGCGGCAATGTAACGCGTGAGGCTGAGCAGTTTGCGCGGGTCACTCGCGGTCAGGCGGTTTGCAGCAATTGACAGTGCGGCAGGATCGGTGAGGTCGGCGGCGAAATCCTCGGCGCGTTCGCGGGCATAGTCGCGCGCAGGGACCAGTTCGGCCAGCAGTGTATGGTCAGGGTCGATCGCTTCTAGCGAAATGACATAGCGGGCCAGCCTTTCGGCCTTTTCGGACAGGCGAAAACCGATCGAGTTCGACCAGGTGATGTCGGTTCGACCGTCCATGTCGTAGCCGACCCAGCTGGCGAAGCGGAACGGCAGCGGGGCGAGCGTAGTCCAGTCGTCGGGCCATGTGTCGCGCGCATGGGCGAGCACGGTGCCGACAATGTCGTCGCGCGCCTCCTGCGCATGGCCGATGGCGCGCATGGCGCGGTCATGCTCGTACAGCAGAGTGATGTCGGGCCGCTCCCCGATTACGCAGGCCGGGTCCACGCCGTCACTCGATGCGGCAGCGGCAGCGACCGCGTCGGTTTGGGCGGGCGTGAGAAGAAAGGTCGGATGTGCGGTAAACACCGCATGCAAAAGGGGTTTCTCCCACCGCTTACGAAAATCTGTAAAGTCGTTTTCGGTGAAGCACTCGGTCAGCGCGGTATCATTTTTCGCAATATCGACCGGTGCGACGAGGCGGCGCAGCCGTTCCGCCCGGCGCCCCAGCGACTGGCATTCGAGCTCGCCAATCATGGCCTTGCAATCGTCCAGTGTCAGTTCGCCTGACTCGAGCATGCGCGACAGGTCGAGCGAAAGCTGGAACACCGGATTGAACAGCGGCGTTTCCGCAGTCGCGCGATGGAGCGATTGGAGGCGGTCGGTTAGAGCGGCGACGGTCTTCATGCCGTCAGCCCCGCGGCCTCTTCTGCCAGCTCGCGTATGGTCGCGGTATCGGTGCCCTTGGGGGCGACCCAGCTGCCGCCCACGCACAGGACCGGGTCGAGTGCGAGCCAGTCCGCTGCGTCGTTGGGGCCGATGCCACCGGTGGGGCAGAATTTGCATTTGTAGAAGGGCGCGGCGAGGGCCTTCAGCGCCGGAATGCCCCCGCTGGCGGCGGCAGGGAAGAATTTAAAATGGTCGAGCCCCAGGTCCAGCCCGCGCATGATGTCGCTCGCATCCGATACGCCGGGCAGGAAAGGCACACCGGCGCGCGCTGCGGCCTTGGCGACCGGTTCGGTCAGTCCGGGCGACACGATGAATTGCGCGCCTGCCGCAACCGCCTGTTCCAGCTCGTCCTTCGTCGTCACCGTGCCCGCGCCGACGATGGCGCCGGGCACCAGGTTCATGCGGCGTATCACGTCGAGCGCGATGGGGGTGCGCAGCGTAACCTCCAGCACTTTCAGGCCGCCAGCCACCAGCGCCTCGGCCACGGGGCGGGCATCGTGGATGTCGTCGATCACCAGCACGGGGATGACGGGTGCCATCCGCATGATCTTGTCGATTTCGCTCATAGATCGTGTTCCCTGACGAAGGCCGCGGCGGCGCCCAGCAGGCCCGGTTGCGGATGGGTGATCAGCTTGACCGGCAAAGAGGCCATCAGCGCCTCGTAGCGGCCCTTGAAACGGAACCTTTCGGCAAAGCCCGAACGCGGCAAACGGTCGCGCAGCCTGAGGCCAATCCCGCCCGCCAGCACCAGCGCCGAGGCGCCGTGGGCAAGCGCATAATCGCCTGCCACGCTGCCAAGGCTCATGCAGAAGCGATCCACGGCGGCGACGGCGAGGCTGTCCCCGCCCGCAAGGCCGGCCGACCAGATCGCCCGGTCGTCGGCCAGGGTGGCAGGGCGCTTCTCGATTTCGGCCAGCACGCGGTAGATGGTGGCAATACCAAGGCCGGAATTGACCCGCTCCGTCGAGACGCGGCGATGCGTCTTGCGCAGCGTGGACAGGATGGCATCGTCCACCGCGTCTATGGGCGCAAAGTCGACATGGCCGCCCTCGGTCGCCTGCACCTGATAGGTGCCGTCGGCGGCGCGGCTGAAATGGGCAACGCCCAGACCCGTTCCGGGGCCGACGACGCTGATCGTTCCGGTCGCGGGAAGCGGCTGCTCTGGCCCGGCGATATGGACGAGGTGTTCCTCGCCTGCATTGGCGCCCAAACTTGCAACTGCGTGAGCGACGGCGGCGAAATCATTGAGGACTGTTACTTCGTCGAGGCCGAGCTGTGTGTCGAGCGCGCCGGTATCGAGCACCCAGCTGTTGTTGGTCATGCGGACCGTCTCACCGTTGACCGGTCCGGCAATGGCGATAGCAGCTACGCGCGGGAGCTTGCGGTTTGCGCGGACCTCGAAAGCTTCCCACGCGGTCTGCAGGCTGGCATGGTCGGAAGTGCCCAGCGTCACCGGCTCACCCAGCGCAATCACGCCGCCCGCGCCGATCGTGGCGATGCAAAAGCGGGCATTGGTGCCGCCGATATCGAGCGCCACCAACTCCATGCTAGAGCCCTGCCGCTGCCAGAATGGCCGAGCCGCCCTTCTCCGCCTCGTCGGCGCCGGTGCGGAACATGGCGAAGAGTTCGCGGCCAAGGCCCATAGCGTCGGCGGGCGCTGTGGCGGGGCTGCGGGCGGAAAGGTCGGCGGACGTGGACAGGGTGCCATCCTCTGCCGAAAGGCGCACAATGTCGCCATCGCGCAGATAGGCCAGCGGTCCGGAATGGCCGGCCTTGCTGGCCAGAGCCTCGGGACTGACATGGATCGCCGCGGGCACCTTGCCGCTCGCGCCCGACATGCGCCCGTCAGTGACCAGCGCGACCTTGAAGCCGCGATCCTGCAACACGCCCAGCACCGGGGTCAGCGCGTGCAATTCGGGCATGCCGTTGGCGCGCGGCCCCTGGAAACGGACCACCACCACCACGTCACGCTCCAGTTCGCCCGCCTTGAACGCCTCGGCCACTTCGTGCTGGTCAGAGAAGACGCGGCATGGCGCCTCGATCGTCCAGCGCTCTTTCTCGACCGCACTGGTCTTGAAGCAGGCGCGGCCCAGATTGCCCTCCACCAGCCGCATACCGCCGTCGGTCTGGAACGGGTCGGTGGCAGGGCGCAGCATTTCGGTATCGCCGCTCTCGCCGACATCGCGCCAGGCCAGGTCATCGCCGTCCAGCCAGGCCTCGCGCGCGTAATCCGCAAGGCTCGTGCCACCCACGGTCATGATATCGCCATGGACGAGGCCCGCCGACAGCAGCTCGCCGATGACATAGCCGATGCCGCCCGCAGCGTGGAAGTGGTTCACGTCGCCCGACCCATTGGGATAGACACGGCTGAGCATCGGCACGGCGGCGGAAAGCTCAGCCAGATCGGTCCAGTCGATAATGATCCCGGCGGCGCGGGCGAAGGCAGGGATATGGATGGCGTGGTTGGTCGATCCGCCCGTCGCCAGCAGGCCGACGGCTGCATTGATGACTGCCTTTTCGTCCACGCAGCGATAGAGGGGCCGGTAGTCATTTCCGAGCGCGGTGATCGCCGCCAACCGATGAATGGCGGCGCGGTCAAAGGCCTGGCGCAGCGGCGTGCCGGGCTGGACGAAGGCGGCTCCGGGCATGTGCAGGCCCATGAACTCCATCATCATCTGGTTGGAATTGGCGGTGCCGTAGAAGGTGCAGGTGCCCGGCGAGTGGTAGCTTTTCGCCTCGCTTTCGAGCAGTTCGGCACGCGTCGCCTTGCCTTCGGCATAAAGCTGGCGGACGCGCTGCTTTTCCTTGTTGGCGACGCCGGACGGCATGGGGCCGGAGGGGATAAAGATGGCGGGCAGCCAGCCGAAGCGCAGTGCTCCGATCAGCAGGCCGGGCACGATCTTGTCGCAAATCCCCAGCATCGCCACGCTGTCATACATGTTGTGCGACAGGCCCACCGCAGTGGCGAGCGCGATCACGTCGCGGCTGAACAGCGACAGCTCCATCCCGTCCATGCCCTGTGTCACGCCGTCGCACATGGCAGGCGTCGCGCCTGCGACCTGCGCCGTGGCGCCCGCCTCTCGCGCATAGAGCTTCAGGCGCGGCGGATAGGCGCCATAGGGCTGATGCGCGCTGATCGTGTCGTTATAAGCACTGATGATGCCGATATTGGCGCCGCTGCGCATGGCGATTGCGGACTGGTCCTCCCCGGCGGCGGCAAAGCCATGGGCGAGATTGGAACACGGCATGGCCGCATTGCGGTCGCCGCGCTTCTCCGCTTCCTCCGCCATCAATTGCAGATAGGCGGCGCGGCTTTCCTTCGAGCGCTCGATCACCCGGTCGGTCACCCTCCCGAGAGTTGCGTCGAGATCACTCATGCCAGCTGACCCCGTCGCGCTCGGCCAGTGCGATCGCCGCGCTCGGCCCCCAGCTCCCGGCGCTGTAGGTTCTGGGCGTCAGGCCTTCTTCGGCCCAGGTCGCGCGGATTGCGTCGACCCATTGCCATTGCGCCTCCACCTCGTCGCGCCGCACGAAGCGGGTCTGATCGCCCTGTATCAGGTCGAGCAGCAGGCGTTCATAGGCGATGCGGTGATGCGTGCCGACAAAGGCGTCGGGCATGGCGATGTCGAGCGGGACTGAGCGCAGGACCATGCCGTCCTGCTCGATACCGGGCACCTTGGCCATCAGCGACAGCGAGATGTTCTCGCGTGGCTGAATGCCGATTACCAGACGGTTGGCCTTCATCTTCGCGCCGGAAAAGATCGAGTGTGGCACGCAGCGGAACTGCACCACGATTTCGGTCACGCGTTCGTGCAGGCGCTTGCCGGTGCGCAGGTAGAAGGGCACACCGCGCCAGCGCCAGTTGTCGACATGGGCCTTCAGCGCCACGAAGGTCTCGGTGCCGCTCTCGCGCCCCAGCTCCTCGTCATAGCCGGGCACGATTTCCCCGTTCACCGCGCCGCCGCGATACTGGCCGGTCACGCTCTCGCTGGCGGCAATCGGGCGCAGCGCACGCAGCACCTTTACCTTCTCGTCGCGCACCGCGCCGGCATCGAATTGGCTGGGCGGCTCCATCGCCACCAGCGCCAGCAATTGCAGCATGTGGTTCTGGACCATGTCGCGCAGCGCACCCGCCCCGTCATAGAAATCGACCCGGCTTTCCAGCCCGACCGTTTCGGCTACGGTGATCTGCACATGCTCGATATAATTGGCGTTCCAGATCGGCTCGAACAGGAGGTTGGCAAAGCGCAGCGCGATCAGGTTCTGCACCGTCTCCTTGCCCAGATAATGGTCGATGCGGAAGATCCGCTCTTCCGGGAAGGCGCGGGCGACGGCATCGTTGATCGCGCAGGAACTGGCAAAGTCCGTACCCAGAGGCTTTTCCAGGCTGATCCGTGCGCCCGGACCGGCCAGCCCGGCGCCCACCAGGCCCTCTATCGTCGGTTCGAACAGGCTGGGCGCGGTCGACAGGAAGATGGCCAGATCGTCACCCCCGCCACAGGCCTTCGCCAGATCGTCGAAGCCTTCCGGCGCGGTCACGTCGCAATCGACATAGCTCAGGCGATTGAGGAAGTCGGCCATGCCCCCGCGCCGTTCGGCGGGCAGGTACTTTTCGAGTGCCTCGCGGGCGAAGTTGCGGAACTGCGTGTCGGTCATTTCCGATCGCGCGGTGCCGACGATGTGAAGTTCGGAATCGAGCAGCTGGTCGGCGGCAAGCGCGGCGAGGCTCGGCAAAAGCATGCGCTGCGACAAGTCGCCCGTCGCACCGAAAAGGAGCAGGGTCTTCGCCAGTGCTGTCATCGACCGGATGCGCCCCCCTTCAAATAGCGGTGATTGCGCCGGCTTGCGTCAACCCCATTATGCTGCGCTGCAAAAGAATTGAAAGCGCTAATGGGAACATTGGTTATAGGAAGGGTCAGGACACTTCCACGATCTTGTCGCCGAAATTGGCCATGCCGAAGGCGGTCATGAAGCTGACATCGGCAGCATCGCGCCCCACGCCGATCTTGGCAGTCTGCGCCGAGTCGGCCATGCCGGTCGCATCGACCAGGTGCCAGGCCCCGCCGCCGGGGATCGACGGATCGGCCAGGAACACTTCTGCGATGGCGTGGAAATCCTGCGGCTCGACACCCGGGGCATAGCAGCTGACGAAGCGTGCCGGAATCGCCGCGGCGCGGGCGAAGGCGACCATCACATGGGCATAGTCGCGGCACACGCCGCGCCGGTCGATCAGCGTGTCGATGGCAGTGGTGGTCGGGCCCGAGGCGCCGGGCGTGTAGGTGAAGTGCTGCGCGATCCAGTCACGCATGGCGACGACCTTCTGGCCGCCCGAATGCTGGCCGAATTCATCCTCGACGAAACCCTGCAACCGGGTGGCAGGGCAATAGCGACTGTCGAACAGATAGGGCACCGCCTCTCCGGGGAGCCTGTGGGTGTCGAGCACCGCGAGATCCCCCAGCTCGGCGAGCATCCGCTCGACCGTCACGCTGGCGGTGTAGTGGATGTGGACATCCCCTTCGCCGCGCAGCCATAGCCGCTCGCCAATGTAGTCCTCCGCCGGGATGCGCGCAGTTTCGACCGCGGCGGGCAATGTGGTGAGACCGCCCGTGACGCCCTGTTCGGGGATCATGGCGACTTCGAATTGCAGCAGCACATCGGTGAGATGCGGAAGGAAGAAGGAGAAACTGGTGTTGATGTTGAGTGCCATATGTCCTGCGAACGCGGGGGAGGTATTTGGGTTTCGGAAATGGGGAGATTAATTCTCGCCGATGATTTGCAGGACAACCTGACGCGTGTGGGGCCGGGCGCGGTGCTCGGCAAGAAACAGCCCTTGCCACGTGCCCAGCATCATGCGGCCACCGAAGACCGGGACCTGCAGGCTGCCTCCTGTAAGTACTGCGCGCAGATGGGCGGGCATGTCGTCCGGCCCCTCATCATCATGCTCGTAATGTGTGCCCTCCGGCGCGACATGCTCGAGCCAGCGCACGAGGTCGTGCTGAACGGCGGGGGCGGCATTCTCGTTGATGAGCAGGCTGGCGGAGGTGTGGCGACAGAAGATCGTCAGCAGCCCCTCGTCGATACCGGTGGAGCTGAGCCACTCAGCCACGTCGCGGGTGAATTCGTGCAGGTCCTTGCCGTGCGTCTGGATGGTTATGGTGGTGGTGGCGATGGGCATCTTGCGCCGCTCAGCTTCCGGTCGGAACCCCGAACAGATCGTGCTCGTCGGCATCCTCGATCTGGGCGTTCACGATATCGCCGGCCTTCAGGCTGGCGGGCACGTTGCGCAGGAACACCTGCCCGTCGATCTCGGGCGCGTCGGCCTGCGATCTGCCGGTGGCACCGATATCGCCATCTTCGTCTACCTCGCCCACCTCGTCGATGATCACCGGCAAAGTGCGGCCCACCTTGGCGGCCAGCTTCTCGGCGCTGATCCGCGCCGACAGCTCCATGATGCGCTGGTACCGTTCCTCCTTCACCGCGTCTGGCACTGGATCGGGCAGGGCGTTTGCCGCCGCACCCTCGACCGGCTCGAAGCGGAAGGCGCCCACGCGGTCGAGCTGCGCCTGTTCGAGCCATCGCAGCAAATATTCAAAATCCGCCTCGGTCTCGCCCGGAAAGCCGACCACGAAGCTGGAGCGAATGGCAATTTCGGGGCAGGTCGCGCGCCAGCTGGCGATGCGTTCGAGCACCTTTGCCTCGTTCGCCGGGCGGCGCATGGCCTTGAGCACGTTGGGGCTGGCATGCTGGAAGGGAATGTCGAGATAGGGCGTCAGCAGCCCCTCGGCCATCAGCGGTATCACCGCATCGACATGCGGATAGGGGTAGACATAGTGCAGCCGTACCCACGGCGGGGCGCCTTCGGGCGTGCGCAGGCTGCCCAGTTCGCGGGCGAGGTCGGTCATGTGGGCGCGGACGGGGCGCCCCTTCCAGTCGCGGCTCTCATGGCGTGTGTCGACGCCATAGGCCGAGGTGTCCTGGCTGATGACGAGCAGTTCACGCGTGCCTGCCGCGACCAGCTTTTCCGCCTCGCGCAGCACCGCGTCGATCCGGCGGCTGGCCAGTTTCCCGCGCAATTGCGGGATGATGCAGAAGGCGCAGGAATGGTTGCAGCCCTCGGAAATCTTGAGATAGCTGTAATGGCGCGGGGTCAGCTTGATGTCGGCAATTTCATCTGCACTACCGCTTCGCTGCCTGGGTGCCGATGGCTGGGGCACAAGATCGACGAACGGACCCTGGCTGGGCGGGGCGGCCTCGCGCACGGCCTCGACCACGTCCTCGTATTGATGCGCGCCGGTAATCGCCAGCACCTGGGGGAAGCGGGCGCGGATCGTCTCCGCCTCCTCGCCCATGCAGCCGGTCACGATGACGCGGCCGTTCTCGGCAATGGCCTCGCCGATCGCCTCCAGGCTCTCCTCCTTGGCGGAATCGAGAAAGCCGCAGGTGTTGACCAGCACGACATCGGCGCCGGCATAGTCGGGGCTCATCGCATAGCCATCGGCGCGCAGGCGGGTGAGGATGCGCTCGGAATCGACCAGCGCCTTGGGGCAGCCGAGGCTGACCAGCCCGACGCGGCGCTGTTCTGGTATAAGGGTTGCCATGATCGCCGCGCCTCTACACCCGCAGCCGCGAATGCGCTAGATGGGGCGGCGAAGGTTCAACGGGAGGCGAAATATGGGCGAGATTAGTCTGCTGAAGGTGGTGTTGTCGACGCTCACCTTTTTCCTGATCGGGGCGCTGTGGTACGGGCCACTGTTCGGCAAGCAATGGCGCGAACTGGTCGGCATCACCGATGAGATGGTGAAAGCGGGGCCGAAACCGGGGCAGAACCCGGTCTGGCTGATCATGGGGCTGGCGTTCCTGTTCGAGATGTTGGTCTCTGTGATGCTGGCGCACACCTATGCGCGTACCTATCCGTCGGACATGGCCAAGCTGATGATCGCCTTCGGTTTCGGGGCGGCGATCATGGCCCCGGCGCTGGGCATCAACTATCTCTACCAGATGCGGCCCGGAAAGCTGTTCGCCATCGATGCGGGTTATTTCGTGGTCGGGTGCACGGCGATGGGAATCATTTACGCGCTGATGGACTAGGCATTCGAGGAAAACTCATCCTCGGCCACCGGAATGTCGGTGGGCCGGATTTCGACCACGATATCGCCTGCCTGCATCACGTTGGCCTCATGCTCCCAGAAGCCGTGCGCGCCACCATCGCGATAGATGCGCAGGCCCCTGCCGCCGGTCGCCAGTTCGGACAGTGGCTTGCCGACCTCTTCGGGGCGTACGGGCCGCTCGACCAGTTGCACCCGTCCCGTAACTGAGGCGAGATCGGCGAGATAATCGGCAATATGCGCGCCCTGCGCGGAACCTGCCAGCAGCAGGCCGGTAAAGCGCACCGGATTGATCACGTTGTCGGCGCCTGCCTGCCTGGCGAGAACCTCATTGTCATCGGCGCGCACCACCACGCTGATCGGAACCTTGGGGGCGAGATGGCGAACGGTCAGGACGATCAGGATCGAGGAATCGTCGCGTCCGGCGGACACCAGCACGGTCTGCGCCTCGGCAATGCGTACGGCCATCAGCGCCTCGTCACGGCTGGCATCGGCCTCGATCACGTTGCAGCCCAGCGCTTCTGCATGTTCGAGCCGTTCCTCGCTCGGGTCCATCACCACGATCTGGCGCGGGTCGGTGCCACGCTCGATCAGCTCGTTCACCGCCTCGGAGCCCGACACGCCGAAGCCGAGCACGACGATATGGCCGGATAGCTGTTCCTGAATGCGCTTCATACGAAACTTCTCCCAGCTGCGCCTGATGATGAAATTATAGGCGGTCCCGACGAATATGAAGATGACCGCGAACCGGATTGGCGTGACGATCACCGCCTCGACCAGGCGCGAGCGGTCGCTGATCGGGGCGATGTCGCCAAAGCCCGTGGTGGTGATGGATATCATGGTGAAATAGACCACGTCGAGAAAGCTGACATGGCCGTCATGTGCGTCGACCAGCCCGTCGCGGTCGAACCAGTGGATCAGCACCACGAGAAAGACCAGCGCCAGAGCGAGCGTCAGGCGAATGCCCAGGTCGCCCCAGACAGGAACGTGAACCGCCCGGCGCAACGGAGCTAAGCCGGGCTTGCGCGATCGCCGCCTGGGTCGCGCGTCCTGCATCACGAAGAGAAGGCCCCGGCGAGCTGGTCGATGGCCGGGTAATGGGTGAGGTCGAGCTGTAACGGCGTGACCGAGACATAACCCTCTGCCACCGCCTCCAGATCGGTGCCGTGGTCGAGCGTATGCTCGATGGCCTCCAGGCCGAACCAGTAATAGGGCTTTCCGCGCGGGTCGGTGCCCTCGACCAGGCTGCCGCGCGCATAATCGTGGAAGCCCTGCCGCACCACGCGCACGCCCTTTACCTTTTCGGCAGGAAGGGCCGGAAAGTTGACATTGACCAGCGTCCGGCGCGCCAGCGCATGGTCCCTGGCCATCTTCACCAGCGGCGCGAGCACGCGGTGCGCCCAGCCCTCGGTCGCATCGAACAGGTGGCCGCTATTGCGGAAAGCCTGGCTCAGCGCGATGGCGGGGATGCCAGCCAGCGCGGCCTCCATCGCGGCCGCCGCTGTGCCCGAATAGGTGATGTCGTCGCCCAGGTTCTCGCCCGCATTGACACCCGACAGGACGAGGTCGGGGCGCTGGTCGACCAGCAAATTGCGCAGCGCGAAATTGACGGCGTCGGTGGGCGTGCCGGTAACGGCGAAGCGCCGTTTGCCATGCTCCTGCAGGCGGATCGGCTGGTGCAGGGTCAGCGAATGGCCAGCGCCCGATTGCTCTTCGGACGGGGCGCAGACCCACACATCGTCGGACAGTTCGGCGGCGATGGCTTCCAGCACCGCGAAGCCAGGGGCATGGATGCCGTCGTCATTGGTCAGCAGGATTCGCATCAGGCCCCTTTTTTCAATTGGGCGGTCCCAGTTTTTCAATCCCGCCCATGTAGGGCAGGAGTGCTGACGGGACGATGACCGAACCGTCCTCTTGCTGGAAGTTTTCCAGCACCGCCACCAAGGTGCGGCCCACGGCCAGGCCCGAACCGTTGAGCGTGTGGACGAAGCGCGTGCCCTTGGCGTCCTCTGGCCGATAACGGGCATTCATGCGCCGCGCCTGGTAATCGCCGCACCAGCTGATCGAGCTGATCTCGCGATAGGCGCCCTGTCCGGGCAGCCAGACTTCGAGGTCGAAGGTCTTCTTGGCGGTTGCGCCCATGTCACCCGCGCACAGCAGCATCTTGCGATAGGGCAGGTCGAGCTTTTGCAGCACCATCTCGGCCGAGGCGATCATGTGGGCATGCTCCGCTTCCCAGTCCTCCGGGCGGCAGATGGAAACCAGTTCGACCTTTTCGAACTGGTGCTGGCGGATGAAGCCGCGCGTGTCGCGGCCCGCAGCGCCGGCTTCGGAGCGGAAGCAGGGGGTCAATGCGGTGAGGCGGATCGGGGCGGAGAGATCGTCGATGATCTGCTCGCGCACCGAATTGGTCAGGCTGACCTCGGCGGTTGGGATGAGCCATCGATCGTCGTTGGTGCGAAACAGGTCTTCCGAAAATTTCGGCAATTGCCCGGTGCCGAACAGTGCCTCGTCGCGTACCAGCACGGGCGGGTTGCATTCGGCATAGCCGTTCTCGCCGCTTTGCAGGTCGAGCATGAACTGGCCGAGCGCACGGTGCAGCCGCGCCATCTGGCCGCGCAGGAAGGTGAAGCGCGCGCCCGACATGGCCGCGCCGGTCTCGAAATCCATGCCCAGCGCCGGGTCGAGATCGGCATGCTCGACCGGATTGAAAGCGAATTCGCGCGGGGTGCCGCAGCGGCTGACCTCGACATTTGCGGCCTCGTCCTCGCCTTCGGGGACGTCATCAGCGGGAATATTGGGCAGAATCGCCAGCAGGTCGTTCAAGGTCGCGGCGGCGGCGCGCTCCTCCTCCTCCAGTGCGGGCATGGCGGATTTGATCCCGGCCACTTCGGCCTTCAGTGCCTCGGCCGTGTCCTTGTCGCCCTTGCCCATCGCTTGGCCGATGGCCTTGGAGGCCTCGTTCCGGCGAGCCTGCATTTCCTGAAGCCTCGTCTCGAGCGCGCGTCGCTCGGCATCAATCGCCACGAGCTGACCAGCAACGGGTTCGGCTCCCCGGCGAGCGAGGCCGGCATCGAAGGCATCGGAATTGTCTCTGATATAGCGCAAATCGTGCATGGGCGCGGGCTATGCCTTTGCCCGAGTGCCATTGTCCAGTAGGCACACGCCTGCCGACGCCGGAAGGGGGCGCGGGAGCGGGCCAAAGGAATGGGCCGGGGGAACGGTTGCGCGCGACGCGCGTAGATTGGCCCGTGGCATTGCCCGCCAGATGTTTGGCGCAATGCGCGACCGATGGGGGGTTAGGTTTGCCTGAAGATGCTATCACGCCGCCACGTCGCACCCGCTTCGTCGATGTGGTGAATTCCAGCGTGAAGATCGGACGCCGTACCGGTTTGATGCAGGCGCCGCGCCTCGAGGTCGAGCCGCTGCTGGAAGAGGCGCGAAGCCATACTGGCCTTTCCGATTTTGGCGATCCGTGGTTCATGGAACCGTTCTCCCGCCTGCTCAACTCTTTGCGCAAAGAGGCGCAGTTGAACGAAGGCGGCCAATGGGCTGCCCATGCGCAGATCCGCAAGGTCCTGCATGACCGGCTGTGGGCCGAGCAATGGTTCGGGCGGCATCCGGAGATACTCGCGCGCCCTTTGCCGCATCCGGTGATCGTCGTCGGACCGATGCGTTCGGGCACCACGCGCATGCACCGCCTGCTGGCTGCCGACCACCGCTTCACCCATCTGCGCAGTTTCGAGACCATCAGCCCGGTGCCGGGTCCGGACTTCCAGCGCGACGCGCGCGATCCGCGCATCGACCTGGCTGCACGCATCATGCGCGTTGCCCGGCTCGCCAATCCGCGCACGCTCACCATCCATCCGACTGGCCCCATGCAGCCGGAGGAGGAGCTGGGCCTGTTCGTGCGCAGCTTCTGGGGGATGAAGCATGACGCGCAATGGTGGGTGCCGTCCTACAGCACATGGTGTGAAGGGCAGGATGCAACCGGCGCTTATCGTTACATGGCGAAGCTGCTGCGGCTGGTGGGCTGGACTCAGCAGACCAGCTCGTTGAAGCCCTGGATACTAAAGACCCCTCAGCACATGCTCGACCTGCCGGCCCTGCTGAGCGTTTTCCCCGATGCACGGGTGATCTTTACTCACCGCGACCCGTGCCAGGTGGTGGGCAGCGCCGCCTCACTGGCCTGGAACCAGACTATCATCTATTCCGACGATGTCGATCCGCTGCGGATTGGCGAGGAATGGCTGCGCAAGACACGGTTGCAGATCGACCGGATGCAGGCCGCGCGGCGTCTGATTGCGGACGAGCGGATGATCGACGTGCATTTCGACGAGATGGAGAGCGAATGGCGCGGCTCGATGCAGCGGGTCTACGACTTCCTCGACCTCGACATGGCGCCCGCAGTGCCAGCGATGGAGGCCTATCAGCAAGGCACGGCGGCGCCCAAGCGCAAGGTGCACGAATACAACCTTGCGGAGTTCGGCCTTTCTGCCGAGCGAGTGCTGGGCGAGCTGGGCGAATATGTCCGCGCCTTCGACATCGCCACGGAAAAACGGCGCGCTGCGACACGATAGCGCGCCCTGGCAAGCTAACCCGCAAGAGTGCTTTTGCACTCGGGCCGCGCGGTGATATGAACTGCGCTCATGAAGTTCGTCCTGCAAGTGACTGTCGTCTTGCTGCTCGGTTGGGCGCTTATCCACTATCTGGCCGGAGACGGCCCGATGGTGACCAACCGCACGTCCGAGGCGATCGTCCAGCAATGGCAAAACTAGGGGGCTGCTGCACGGCGATGGTGGGCGCGGCAAGGATTGAACTTGCGACCCCACCCGTGTGAAGGGTGTGCTCTACCACTGAGCTACGCGCCCGCCGGAATCTGACCCTCGCGGCAGGGGCGCGCCTTTGCCACGAGCGCCCCCGGCTGGCAAGTTTTTCGCTGAATCCCAGGTAAAGTCTGGGGCCCGTGCCGATCAGCCTGTCGATCAGCGGGCCATCAGTGCTCTTATCAACGTGTCGATGCCGCCATTTTCGGCGCGAGGCGCAGACCTTTCCAGTGCCGCGCATTCGAGGCAGCGCGCCTGCCCGCCGCGAAACTTGAGCAGCGCCCCGATGTCGGCCAGCAACCGCTCGGCAAGGGCTGTTTCGCGCGTGGCAGTCAGGGCCACGAGATCGCGCCCGGCCATTGCGTGCGCCTCGGAATCCGGCGGGCCTGACAACATTGCCGCAAGCAAGCCATCAAAGTCCTCTTCGTCCGCGCCGAGAAAAACGGGCTGCCACCCGCCCTCTCTCAGGCCGGCCTTGCCCGCCGCCCAGGCCAGCGCGGCATCCAGATCGCCGAACTGGTCGACCAGCCCCATCTGGCGGGCCGTGCCGCCGTCCCAGACCTGACCCTGTGCCAGTTCGTCGGCACGTTCTCGGGACAAGCCGCGCGAGGCACTGACGATATCGAGGAAGCGCGAATATTGCGCATCGACGCTGGCCTGCAGCAGTGTATCGGTCTCTGTATTGAAGCCGCCGAAAATGTCGGGCTGGCCTGAAAGTGGCGTGGTGCGGATCCCGTCCGAACGAATGCCATATTCGGCCAGCAGATCCTCGAAAGTGGGGATGATGGCGATCACGCCGATGGAGCCGGTGACGGTTTCGGGTTCGGCAAAGATACGGTCCCCCGGGGTGGCAACCCAATAGCCGCCGCTGGCCGCGACATTGCCCATCGATACCGCAATCGGAATGCCCTTGTCCTTGTGCCGCAAAATGGCCCGGCGAATGGACTCCGAACCGGTTACGGTGCCACCGGGTGAATCGACGCGCACGACCAGTGCCGCGAGACCGTTATCGAGCGCTTCGTCGAGCAGCCGACCGATCCGCGCAGCGCCTGCTTCACCCGGTCCATTGTCGCCGTCATTGATCTCGCCGGCGATGGTGATCACACCGATGCGCTTCCCGCCGGTTCCAAAGGGGCCACCCATTCCCCCGTCGGGCGCGATCTCCGCCAGCCACGGATCAAGCGCGGTATGGACGAAGGCGCCGGGCAGGTCGTCATAGGGATCCTCGCCCACCTCCTCGGCCACGCGCACGCCGAATTCCTCGTAAGTGCCGATCTTGTCGGCGATCCCGGCGGCGACGGCGGCCTGTGCCAGATTGCCGTCGCTGCCCGCAATCCAGTCGGCAAGCGAGCCGGTGACCAGATCGATATCGGCCTGCGGCCGCGCCTTTTTCACATGCGCCTGCCATTCCTCCCACAACGACTGATAGAGCGGGGCGAGGTTCGAGCGCGCCTCTTCCGACATGGAATTGCGGGTATAGGCTTCGGCCAGGCTCTTGAACTCGCCCGAGCGATAGACCTTGGCCTTCACGCCGTAGCGCTGCAGCGCATCGCCGTAATAGAGCGAATTGCCGCCCGGTCCGCGAAGCACCGCGCCGCCCATCGGATCGACCCAGACCTCGTCGGCATGGGCGGCCAGCATCAGCGTATCGTCGGCATAGGCAATGGCATGGGCATAGACCGGCTTGCCAGTGCTGCGGAAGCGATCGAGCGCCTCGCCGAGGGCCGCCATGTGCACCTGACCGCCGCCCAGAAACGTGTCGAGGTCGAGCGCAATCGCCGTTATCCGGTCGTCGGTGGCGGCGGCGTCGATCGCCAGGACGATGTCACGCGCGGCATATTCGCGCGTTGGCAGACTGCCCGACAAGATCAGTGAAAGCGGATCGACCCGGCTCGGCTCTTCCACCACCACGCCGTCAAGCGCGAGCAGCAGCGCGCCCTCACGCACCAGTCCGGGGCTGGGCCTTGTGCTCAACAGGACGAACAGGGCGCCGAAGAACAGCAGAAGGAAAAGCAGCGCCAGAGCGTCCTTGATGCCGACCAGAAGCCGCCAGACCTTGCCTGCAAAACTCATCTCATATCCTCGAAAGCGGCCCCGATGCGCGGTTCTAGGGAATGGATCGCGCGCACGCCAGTTCAAGTTTGGCCGAAAGCGCTTGAGCCGATGCCCCCCCTCCACTATGCGCTTGGCTTTAATGACATCGACGCCAGACCAGACACCCGGGGGAACTCCGACTGGGCGCTACCCTGTGGGCGCACATGCCTTCGCGCATCGCGATCTGATCGCGATCGGATCGCTGGAGCGGCACGAGATTCTCTATTTGCTCGACGAGGCCGAGCAATGGGTGGCGCTCAACCGGCAGGCCAAGAAGCATACCGACCTGTTGGCGGGCCTGACCATCATCAACGCCTTTTTCGAAAATTCCACCCGCACGCTGCTGTCCTTCGAGATTGCGGGCAAAAGGCTGGGTGCGGATGTGGTCAACATGCATGCCGCGCAGTCCAGCGTGAAGAAAGGCGAGACGCTGATCGACACGGCGGTGACGCTGAACGCCATGCGCGCCGATGCCATCGTGATCCGCCACGCTTCCAGCGGTGCTGTCGGTCTCATCGCCAGCAAGGTTGACTGCCCGGTGCTGAACGCGGGCGAAGGTAGCCACGAACATCCCACGCAGGCGTTGCTCGATGCGCTGGCGCTGCGCCACACGTTGCGCGAGCGGGGAGAGGCGGCGGAGGATTTCACCGGGCTGACTGTCACGATCTGCGGCGACATATTGCACAGCCGCGTGGCGCGCTCGAATATCCTTTGTCTTACCGCGCTCGGCGCCAGCGTCCGGGTGTGCGCGCCGCCTGCGCTGATGCCCACCGGGATCGAGGCGCTGGGCGCGCAGCCCTTCCTCGATTTCGATGCGGCGCTGGCGAATGCAGATGCGGTCATGATGTTGCGCCTGCAGAACGAGCGGATGGACGGGCAATTCATCCCGTCCCCAAGGGAATATCGCCACCTTTACGGCCTCACGTCAGAGCGGCTGGCGCTTGCCGCGCCTGATGCCATCATCATGCACCCCGGTCCGATGAACCGGGGCGTGGAAATCGATTCCAACGTCGCCGACCTTGCCGGGCGAGCGATCATCACCGCGCAGGTGGAAATGGGCGTGGCGATCCGTATGGCCTGCCTCGACGTCCTGACGCGGCGCGCGCGCGGTGTGCCGGGCTGGGCGGATGGAGAATGGGTGTGAAGCAGCAGCGCCCCATTACCATCACCGGCGGCAGGCTGGTCACCGCCAACGGCGTCGTGGAGGGCAATCTGCGTTTCGCCGGTGGCGAGATCGTGGGCGTCGGCGTTTCGGCGCAGGATGACGACGAAATTATCGATGCGCGCGGCCAACTGGTCGTGCCCGGCCTTGTCGATATCGGCGTGTTCGACATCGACAAGCCCGCCTTCCATTTCGGCGGGATCACGCGGGCCGGGCTGATGCCCGACCAGAGCCCGCCGCTCGACTTCCCCTCGCGGGTGCGCTTTGCCGCGCAGAGCGGAAAGCCCGACTTCTGGGTCCATCCCTTTGCCGCCGCCACTGTCGGGCTGGAAGGCCGTCAGCTTGGCGAGCTGGCGTTGATGCGCGATGCCGGGGCGAAGGCAGTGGCAACCGGACGCGGCTGGATCGCCGATAGCGGCGTGATGCTGCGTTTGCTGCAATATGCAGCGATGCTTGGAATGCCGGTGATCGCCCATGCCGAGGATGGCGGGCTGACCGGAAAGGCAGCGGCAAGCGCCGGGGAGATGGCCACGCGTCTCGGCCTGTCGTCAGCGCCTGCCGAGGCCGAAGCGCTGGCCATAGTGCGCGATGTGGCGCTGGCAGAGCTGGCAGGCGCGCATCTGCATTTGCGCCAGGTCACGACGCGTGCGGGACTGGACCTAGTCAGGCAAGCCAAGAGGCGCGGGCTGAAGGTGACGGCGGGCGTCACGCCAGCCCATTTCATGCTGTCCGACCTTGCAATGTCGGGCTTCCGCACGTTTGCACGGCTTTCCCCGCCCTTGCGTTGCGAGGCGGATCGGCTGGCGGTGGTCGAGGCAATTGGCGACGGGACGATCGACACCATCGCATCGGGCCACGATCCGCGCGGACCGGAGGACAAGAACCTGCCCTTCGCCGATGCTGCGTCGGGCATGGCCGGTGCCGAAACCTTGCTCGCCATGACGCTGACGCTGGTGCGCGACGAGGTGATCGATCTGCCCCGCGCTTTCGACTTGCTGGCGGCGGCACCTGCCCGCCTTCTTGGCGTGCCTGCCGGGCTGCTGGAAGCTGGATACGAGGCGGATATCGCGCTTGTCGATCCAGCCCGGCCATGGGTCGTGGACCGCGAAAGAATGGCGGCGGCGGCAGGTAACACGCCGTTCGACCGGCAGCCGGTCGAAGGCCGGGTCACGGGCCTGTGGAAGGGCGGCGTGGCGGTAGAGACCTAGCCGCCGCTATCGCTGTCAAAAGCAATGGCCCTCACAATAGCAAAGGCGGCCGCCTCCGGGTTCGGAAGCAGCCGCCTCTTTGAAAGCTGATTATGGGTCCTAGCGGCGCGCGAGTTTGACGTCGCTTTCGACCGCGCCGGGAAGCGGGCGCGATTTGGCCCAGGCGATGCAGCCGGTGCTGCCGCTCGACTTCACGCGCGAGCACATGGTCTGGCTGGTCGCGGCGCTATAGCCGCCTGCAGATACGCGCCAATAGCGCTTGCCGCGCACCACGGCCTCGGTGATGACCATGTCATGCCGGGCAAGCTCGGGATAGCGGCTGAGATAGATGTTCCAGGCCCGCTTGGCTCCGGCTTCGCTTGTGAAGCTGCCCAACTGGACCAGATGCGTCCCATCGGTGACGGCCAGATCGGGCGCGGCGCTGCGCGGAGCAGTTTTTGCCGGAGCAGGTGCAGGCGTCTGTGCGCGCGCGGTGCGCACTGGCGCGGCATTCCTGGCGGGCAGTGGCTGCACGACTGGATTGCTGACGAACTGCATGGTGTCGTGACGGACAGGAGCGCCGGTTTCGACCGGAGCCTCGACCTTTGCCGGGGTGCCGACGGCAGGAAGCTCGCTGCCGCTGGCAGGCAGAGCGATCCGCACGACCGGCGTATCGGTGACCGCCGGGTTTGCATCTGCCGCTGCGAACAGCGGCCTTTCGGGGTAATTGGCGAGCGCGAGGTAGGTCGGCATTCCGGTGTCGGGCTTGCCAGCCGGAATATCGAGCAGCGCAGCAACGCGAGCCTGGAATGCGAGCGGGTGGGTGAACTGCGCCCACTCCTCCATGCGCGCATTGAGCTCGCCGGCGGCTACGTCCTGCTCGGCCATCAGCCGTGCTTCGCGCCAGCGACCGGCCAGCGCATAGGAATAGGCCAGGTTCTGGCGCACTTTCACATTGTTGCCGCCGCCGCGGATCTCGTTGCTGAGAACGTGCACGGCGCGTTCGGGCTGACCGGCCAGCGCATAGGCCAGGCCGAGGTCGGCCGTAGCAATCTCGCCCTGCCAGCGATCGAGTGTGGCGACTGCCTCGTCGAAACGGGCGGCACCGGTATAGGCAAGCGCCAGCGACAGTGCGGTGCGCGGGCTGGTCTGGCCCAGTTCGATGGCTTCGTTGTAAGCGGTCGCTGCAGAGAGGAAGCGGCCAGCCTCGAGATAGGCGTCACCAGCCGTGGCGCGATAGGCGCCGTTGCGCGGATCGGCCTCGATCGCGGTTTCGGCATACTGGATCGCGCGCGATGCCTGGCCCTTTGCGATTGCCGTTTCCGCCGATGCAGCGGCGACATTTGCCGACGTTGCGCCCGTGGCGGCGCAGCCCGAAAGCAGGGCGCCGGCCATGGCTGTGGTTGCGGCAAACCCCATCAGGCGCGAATTGCTTTTGGTCGAATACATGGCTTTCCCCTCAGGCCTTGCTGGAGCCGTTCCTGCCGATTTGCGCGGCAAGAGCGTCAAGTTCTGGAATGTCGGCGAGCAGGCGATCGAGCGCCTCGGTGACGATCTGCTGGGCGCTTTCGCCCTTGATCGCACCTGCCAGTTTCAGGCGCAGGTGACGTTCAGAGTCGAGGCGCAGCGTGAAGGCGGCGCGACGGCCCTGTTCCACGGCGCGACGACGTTGTGTCGTGGCACGGTCGTTGGTCACAGATCGCGGCGAAGGCGCATGATCCCGATGTCCGGGGCCCGGCACGACCACGGCCTCCTCGCGATCCTCGCCAAGGTCGTTCCAGCCAAGCAGTGACTGGCTCTTGCTGATGTCCTCGAAATCGTCCTGGACCCCGTTGCAGCGCGCATCGGCATCGATGGCGGCACGCATGGCGGGCTTTGCTCCGCCCTTGCGGGCGAGCAGCAGCGATCCGAGGGAGGCGACAGGCTTGGTGTCGGCCATGATCTGTTCCACCCCTTACTGCGCGACACGGCGGCCGAAGCCGCCCTGCTGTGCATGACCGCCGCGATTGGCAGCGACTTGCGTGCCGGGAGCGGCGAAAACGGTGCGGCGGAAGTTCTTTTCGAGGCGATCGGCAATGTAATGCCAGAGCGCGATGACTTCCTGCGCACTGCGACCCTCGGGCTCGACTTCCATGACTGTGCGGCCGTCGATCATCGAGGCGGCGAAATCGGTGCGGTGGTGAACGGTGATCGGGGCGACGGTGCCGTGCTGCGACAGCGCGACGGCGGCCTCGGAGGTGATCTTGGCCTTGGGGGTGGCGGCGTTGACCACGAAGATGAGCGGCTTGCCTGCACGTTCGCACAGATCGACCGTGGCACCCACGGCGCGCAGATCGTGCGGGCTGGGGCGGGTCGGCACGACGATAAGCTCGGCGACAGAGATTACCGACTGGATCGCCATGGTGATGGCGGGAGGCGTGTCGACCACCGCGAGCTTGAAGCCCTGCTGGCGCAGGATCGCCAAATCGTTGGCGAGCCGTGCGACCGTGGTCTGGGCGAAGGCAGGAAGCTCGGCCTCGCGCTCGTTCCACCAGTCCGACAGCGACCCTTGCGGATCGATGTCGATCAAGACGACAGGCCCGGCGCCTGCGCGCTGGGCCTGTACGGCCAGGTGACCGGCCATAGTGGTTTTACCCGAACCACCCTTCTGCGATGCCAAAGCCAAGACGCGCAACGCTAATACCCCTTATCCAGACGGACCTGTAAAATCGCTATTCTCAAAGTCCTTCGGCAGCCGGGTTCGCAGACTACCGTTTATATCGGGTTAATTCGGCGCGCAGCTTGCGCGACCTGTTCCAGGGGGTAAGCGAGGAGAGGTGAGCGTCGATGCCGAAGAGAATGGCCCCGTATACAGCGATCGCATGAGCGGGCAGCATGTGGCGCCGATAATGGCTGCGCAGCGGATTGCGACGCTCGACATCGTGCGCGCAATCGCGCTTCTGGGCATTGTCATTGCCAATGTGAATGCCTTCGCGCAGCCCGCGCTTGCCTATTACTGGCCACCGGCTTTGCTGGAAGCTGGTCCGGGCCGCGGAAACAATGGCGATGCGTGGTTCTGGCTGGCGCAATTCGCGCTGGTGGATGGCAAGGCGCGGGCGCTGTTCGCCATGCTGTTCGGGGCCGGACTGGTGCTGTTTGCTGAGCGCGCCGCGCAGAATGCGGGCGCGGGCGCAGCGCCCGAGCTCAGGCAGGTGAGGCGGCTGATCTGGCTGGCCGCGTTCGGCCTCTTGCATTTCTACCTGCTGTTCGAAGGGGACATATTGTTCTCCTATGCGACAGCGGGTTTTGTGGCGCTGGCAATGCTTGGCATGCCGGGCCGCTCGCTGCTGGTGATGGGGCTGGCATGGGCCGTTGCGGGCGCATTGCTGAGGATATCCGATTTCGCACCCGCGGCACTGGCTGAGGCAGGCGGCGGCCTTGATGCAGGCGGGCCGCAGATCGAACCCTTGCGCATATGGTGGCGGGGACAGCTAGCCGATGCGGCGCTGCAGGCGCAGGTCTTTTCGCAGGGCAGCTACGCCGACGTGCTCGCGTGGCGCTGGACGGAGGAGAGCGGGCGGCTGGTCTGGGCGGTGGTGCTCAATTTCTACGAAACGATCCCGCTGATTATGATCGGCATGGGGCTTTACAAGATGGGTCTGTTTTCGGGCGCGCTTGCCGGGCGGCGCGCTATCGTTCTTGCCTGGGTGGGCGTCGCGCTGGGCCTCGCGCTCAATCTGGCGGCGGGCTGGCATGTCATGCGCGGCGGGTTCCAGCCTTTTGCCACGCAGCTCAGCTTTTTCGGTCTGTCGATGCTGTTCAACCTGCCGTTTGTCACCGGGGCCATGGTGTTGCTGGCGCGCTGGGCAGCGGAGGTCCAAGACGGTTGGCTGAGCGATCGGCTGGCGGCCATGGGACGCATGGCGTTCACCAATTATATTGGCACCTCGCTGGTGCTGATGCTGGTCTTTAACGGCTGGGCCGGAGGGCTGTTCGGAACGCTCGACCGGGTGGAGATGATTCCGGTCATTGCGCTGGTCTGGGCGATGATGCTGACCGGATCGCGCCTGTGGCTCGGCCGCTACGCCCAGGGCCCGCTCGAATGGCTCTGGCGCTGCCTCACCTATTGGCGGGTGCTTCCCCTGCGAAGGTGAGAGGTAAAATGTGCGAACCCCTCGCAATTGGGCTTGCTAATGCAATCTATTCGCATTAGCTTGATTGGCGCTTGAGAGGGATTCGATACTACCGCCATGTATGTCTGTGTCTGCAATGCTATCCGCGAATGCGAACTGCGCCAGGCCGCGCGGCGCATTGGCGGCGATGCGGAGGGGGTTTACGCGGTGCTTGGCAAGCAACCTCAATGCCGCCAGTGCCTTGACGATGCCGACGCACTGATCTTCGAAGAACGCGAACTTTCCCGCGCCGCAGGCGTCGCTGCCTGAGTGCTCTCCTGCTTCGCATTCGCAAGAGTGTCGATTTCATCGTTCTACTGCTGATTTGATCGGGCCTGCGCCTTGCCAAGTGCAGTCTGCCGCGCGCACAATGCAGGCAGACTGGCAATGGAGGCGGCATATGAAGGGCGACGAAACGGTCATTGAGTTCCTCAACAAGGCACTCACCAATGAACTGACCGCGATCAACCAGTACTGGCTGCATTATCGCGTGCTCGCAAATTGGGGCATTACCAAGCTGGCGGAGTACGAGCGGCACGAATCGATCGACGAGATGAAGCATGCCGACATTCTCGCCGACCGGGTGCTCTATCTCGACGGGCTTCCCAACTTCCAGGCGATCCACAAGCTCAAGGTGGGTGAAAACGTCGAGGAAATCCTCAAAGCCGATCTCGCGCTGGAGATGGAGGCAATCCCGCTGCTCAGGGATGCGATCGAGCATTGTGAGAAGGTCCGCGACTATGTCAGCCGCGAAATTTTCGAACGCATTCTCGAAAACGAGGAAGAGCATGTCGATTTTCTGGAAACCCAGTTCGAATTGATCGAACGGGTCGGGCTGGCAAACTATATCCAGCTCAACAGCTCGGCTGCTGGCGAGAGCACCAGCGACTGAGCAAACACAAACGCGGCCTTCAGGCGGGCGCGCTCACCCGCCAATAGCTCGATCCCTCGCCGGCCTGCGGCTCCAGCCGGGCAATTCGTCGATCGCCTTCCCAGACTTCGGCCGGGCGCCCGCTGGCGTTAATCTCCGCCACAACCAGTGCGGCGGAAATACTCGGCACTTCAAAACACTGCATTTGGTTGTCAGTCGGGTTCAGAGACGCATATTCGAGTCGATATGGGTGCATTTGAACATCTCCCCTCGCCCCCATTGGGTCGGTGCGAGCAAGTGCGGTCTTACTAACCTGCTATTGTTGCACGCTTGCGAAACGGGTCGTGATCCGATGTTCAGCCGAACGGATTTTTCGGGCTCTTTAGCGTGAGCCTTACCGGAACTGCGCCGAAGCCAAGATCGCGCCTGATTCCGTTTAGCAGATATCGCTCGTAACTTAAAGGCAGCTCACCAAGGCGCGTACCGAAGACAACGAAACGCGGCGGGCGCGATCCCGCCTGCGTGATATAACGCAGCTTGATGCGTTTGCCGCCGGGCGCGGGCGGCGGGTTTGCAGCCAGTGCGCGGTCGAACCAACGATTGAGCATGGCGGTGGGTACGCGCGCGCTCCACGCCTCGCGCAGGTCGAAGGCAGCCGCCAGCATCTGGTCGAGCCCCTTGCCCGTAAGCGCGGAAACCGGGATCAGCGGAACGCCTTTCAACTGAGCCAGACCCTCGTCGAGCGCCTTGCGAATCCCCTCGATCAGGTCCTTCCGGTCCTCGGCCACGTCCCATTTGTTTACCGCGATGATCAGGCCGCGGCCTTCCTCGATGGCGATATTGGCGATCTTGAGATCCTGCACCTCCAGCCCGCGCGTCGCATCGAGCAGCAGCACCACGACCTCGGCATAATCGACAGCGCGGCGGGCATCGAAAACCGAAAGGCGCTCCAGCTTTTCGGTGACTTTGGCACGCTTTCTCATTCCCGCCGTGTCGACGAGGCGCACCGCGCGCACTGTGTCCGTCGCGGGATCGGTCCATTCCCAGTCAACCGAGATGGCATCGCGGGTAATGCCCGCCTCGGGCCCGGTGAGCATCCGGTCCTCGCCGAGCAGGCGGTTGACCAGCGTTGACTTGCCCGCATTGGGCCGACCGACAATGGCGAGGTGAAGCGGAGCGGTAGGATCGTATCTTTCCTCGACGATCTCCTCGCCCTCTTCCTCCGCGGTAATGGCCGCTGCGGCGGCATTATCGGCGGCGAGGGCGGCGCGCGCCTCGACCTCGAGCTGCCAGTTCTCAAACTTCTCGCCGATCAGCGGCAGCAGGGCGTTGTAGATATCGGCCACGCCCTCACCGTGCTCGGCGCTGACGGGGACGGGTTCGCCCAAACCCAGACTATAGCTTTCGAGGATGCCGCTCTGGGCCCCATTGCCCTCGGCCTTGTTCACCACCAGCACCACGGGCACGTCCTGCTCGCGCAGCCAGCGCCCTATTTCCTCGTCGAGCGGGGTTAGTCCGGCGCGACCGTCGATCACGAACAAGGCAGCATCGGTGCCCTTGAGCGAAACCTCCGTCTGGGCGCGCATGCGGCCGGGCAGGCTCGTTGCCTCTTCATCTTCCCAGCCGGCCGTATCGACTGCCTCGAACTCAAGCCCCATAATCCCCGCCTCTCCGAAACGGCGATCGCGCGTTACGCCGGGCTGGTCATCGACCAGGGCGATGCGTTTGCCGACCAGGCGGTTGAACAGGGTGGACTTGCCGACATTGGGACGGCCGATAATGACCACTTGCGGTCGTCGGGGTCCTTGCGGACTTTGCGGGGGGCGCGTTGGCTGGCTCATGGGTTCGCTCGGGTGGGCCTGTGCTACGGTTAAGGCAAGCGGCAAGCTGCTACCAGCTGCCGGTATTTTCCATGCTCGCCCACGGCTCCTGGGGCTCCAGATGGCCATCCTGGAGGAGCTCGATCGATATGCCATCGGGGCTTTTCACGAAGGCCATGTGCCCATCCCTTGGCGGGCGGTTTATCGTGACCCCGGCATCTGCAAGCCGCTGGCACGTCGCATAGATATCATCCACCCGATAGGCGAGATGACCAAAATTGCGCCCGTCATCATAGGTTTCGGCTGGGCTACCATCCTCCGGCGGCCAGTTATAGGTGAGTTCGACCTCGGCCACGCCCGCCTGCCCGGGTGCGGCAAGGAAGATGAGAGTGAAGCGGCCCTTCTCGCTCTCCATGCGGCGGACTTCTTCGAGCCCGAGCAGATTGAAGAAGGCTATCGTCGTAACAGGGTCGGTGACGCGGATCATCGAATGAAGGTAGCTGATCATGGCACGGGCCACTCCTGTTGCAGGAAGCCGAGATGAGGGCGGGGCTTGCGGAATCAAGCCAGGAGGGTCCTGCAAAAGCAAGAGGCCCGCGCCGTTTCCGGCGCGGGCCTCCGCGTGTTTCGCTGATGCGAAGTGGCTTAGAAGCTGGCGCCCAGCGTCAGGACCACCGCGTCATCGGTGAACTCGTAGTCGCCGGGTACATAGTCGCCTTCGGCGCCGATGTAAGCAACACCGATCGAAACGACTTCACCCAGGGCCAGGTCCGCGCCAACCGACCAGTCGAAAGCAGTGCCGTCGTTGGTGAAGGTCAGGAAGCCATCGGTGTAACCCAGGTGGCCAGACAGGCTCAGCGGGGTGCCGGGGATGCCGACGCCAATGTCGCCATAGATGTAGAGGTTGTCGGTGCTGCCGAGCGAATCCTGCTCAGGAGCATAGGCAACGCCAACGGTCACGTCAGCGGGGCCGACGCCAACACCAACCGAGCCGTAGACCTCGATGTAGTCGAAGTCGCCCGGGCCGGCATTCGGGTAAAGGTAGGCGAGAACGCCGATATCGGTGCTGATTGCGCCGAATTCACCCGACCAGCCGCCATAGACGTCCAGCTCGGTGTGGCCGAAGCCGACAGTGTCTTCGTCGAGCGACGAACCCCAGGTGCCGACATAGAAACCTGCGGGAAGGGCAGCATCGACGCCACCCTGGATGGCGATGTCGCCACCCGACAGGTCAACGCCGCGGAAGCGATATTCGCTGACGATGGCAGCGTTGCCGGACAGTTCGATGCCAAAATCCTGCGCGGCGGCAGGAGCGGCAACAAAAGCGGAACCGGCGAGAACGGTAGCAGCCATCAGGCTGCGAACGGACGTGAGCATGGGCAATTTCCTCATTGCTTTATTGGAAAACTCTAAAGCCTCGTCCCAACCTGCACACACCAAGTCCGGCCTCTGTTCTGTCGGGCCGGTATCTTCAGTGCATGTATGGAATCTGCACAGGATTGGTGCGGCGCACAAGGATAATTGACGCAAAACTGTCCAAAACGGGCAGGAGTGTGGATTTTCTGCATCACATTCATCAGCGAGCCATGCTCTTTGTGCAACGCTCTGATACTCTGATCGCCGGTGCTTTTGCCGATTCCAATGCCAGGCCGATTGAGATAGAGACCCGTTCGCTACTTATGTTGCAGTTCATCCGCAAACTCTTCGCTGAGGAAATCGAGGGCGGGCGCGCCTGCGTTCCGGCTGGTGACCGCGTCTATGCGATCGGCGATATTCATGGGCGCAGCGACCTTTTCGCCGCGCTGATCGATGCGATCGAGGCCGACGACCAGGCTTCGGGCGAGGCGAACAGCACGGTGATCCTGCTAGGCGATCTGATTGACCGCGGTCCGGACAGCGCCGGTGTCCTGCGGCTTGCGCGAAGCTGGCAGCAGCAGCGCAGCGTCCGAATTCTTGTGGGCAACCATGAGGAAATGTTGCTCAAGAGCCTGAATAGCCTCGACACACTGCGGCACTTCCTGCGCCATGGCGGGCGTCAGACCGCGATCAGTTATGGCGCGTCGCGCGCTGCCTTCGCCGATACCACGGTGGAGGAGGCGCAGCAGATTCTACGCGACACCATCCCCCGGGAAGACCTCGACTATATCGAAGGCTTCGAGGACATGATTCGCATTGGCGACTATGTCTTCGTTCACGCAGGCATCGACCCCGAAGTGCCGCTCGAGACGCAGTCGCGCAAGGATTTGCGCTGGATACGGGAGCCGTTCCTTTCGCATTCCGAACCGCTCGAAGGGGTGGTGGTGCATGGCCACACGATCTGCGAGGTTCCCGAGGACACCGGCATCCGCATCGGCATCGATACCGGAGCCTATGTGACCGGGCGGCTGACCGCGCTGGTGCTGGAAGGCAGCCGCCGCCGCTATATCGAGGCGGTGGAGAACGAGGACCGCACGATCACCGCAGGTCCGCGTGAGGTCAACGCCTAGACAGGCACGGTCTGCGCAGGAAAGGTGTCAGGGGACCTGTAAGCCGGGTTCTGTCCTGCAAGCGGTATGCCTTGCGGCACCTGCCCTGCAGGGGCAGCCATTCATCTGGGCCATGCGTTGCCGCATGACTCGAGCAGCCAACCCGGGCCTCTCGGGACGAAGCGCCCCTGCCGGACAAGCCGGCGCGAGGCCCCTATTTGGCCTTGCTCCGGGCGGGGTTTGCCATGCGGTTTCCGTTGCCGGTCACCCGGTGCGCTCTTGCCGCACCCTTTCACCCTTGCCTGTGCCCCGGACCAGGTCCTGTGCCATCGGCGGTATACTCTCTGTGGCACTTTCCCTGAGCTCGGGCCGCAAAGCCCTCGCCCGGCGGGCGTTACCCGCCGCCCTTGCTTCGTGGAGCCCGGACTTTCCTCGCATCGATAAAGACACGCGGCTGCCCGGCCCCCTGACGGGCTCTATCTAGCGATTCCGCGGTCGCGGTCCAGCAGCAACTGGAACAGGATCGCGCGGATCTCGCCGTCGATTTCCCCATCGATGCGCTCGGGCCGCCAGCGCCGTTGGAACGCTTCGACCGCCTTGTGCCCGTCGGTGATGTCATAGCCGAAGCGTTCGAGCGCGAGGTAGAACGAACCGTCATTGTCGAATGGATCGCCCAGCTCCAGCTTTTCCGGGCGCGGCAGGCACAGCCGGTATTCAGCGAGGCGATCCCAAGGAAACAGCTCGCCCGGATCGATCTTGCGCGCGGGGGCGACGTCTGAATGGCCGACCACGTTGGCGCGCGGGATATTATGGCGCTTCACGATCGCATTGAGCAGCGGGACCAGCGCTTCGACCTGGGCGTCGGCAAAGGGACGATAGCCCAGGGCATGGCCGGGATGGTCCAGCTCGATCCCGATGCTGGCCGAGTTCACGTCCTTGTGTCCGCGCCAGAAGGACTGGCCGGCATGCCAGGCGCGCTTGCGCTCACTGACGAGGCGGATCACCTCGCCCTCTTCGGTGATCATGTAATGTGCAGAGACCTTGGCCGCGGGATCGCACATGCGGTCCAGCGCGGCCTGCGCAGGTTTCATCTCGGTATAATGGAGCACGACCATCTCGACGGGCAGCGTCCGCTCGTCCCAATTGGGCGAGGGCACTTCCCGATGGACGAGCTCATTCTTCATCCAGCGGGCAGCGCTGCGGGTATTACCGCGCCCATCACCAGCGATTCGGGCGTTGCGGCATATTGCAGCCTGCCGCCATGCTGTTCGACGAGCTGGCGGATCATGAAGGCAGGCGCGGTGCGGCCCGACAGCAAATCAGCGTCCAGCGTCCCGTCGAGCGCTTCACCCACCGATTTGTCGAACGCGATCTTGGGGCCGGAGGCGCGCACGGCGATCTCGACATTTGCACCGCTGGTTTCGGTCCCCACGGCCAGAGTTCCGCCGCGCACCAGGGCCTCCAGCCCGATGGCGCCGAGGTTGAGCAACACCTTCACGGCGGGCTTGGGCAGGGTGGTTTCTGCAGTCGCCCATTCGAGCTTCACCCGTTCATTGGCAGAAACGAGCGCAGCCAGCACTTCGCGCGGTTCCTCCACAGCGACATCCTCGCCGAAGCCGCCAGCCGCGCCGAAGGCGAGGCGGAAGAACTTGAGCTTGTTGGCGCTGACCGTGGCGCTCTGTTCGAGCAGTTCGACGCAGCGCTCGCGCATTTGCGGGTCGTCCTCGCTTGCCAGCAGCTCGAGGCCGTTATTGAGCGCGCCAATGGGGCTGAGCATGTCATGGCACAGGCGTGAACACAGCAGGGCGGCAAGATCGAGAGAAGCAGGTGCGGTCATCGGTAAAGGAAATTATCCAACAGAATGGAACACATGGAACACGGTTCTAAACCAGAAAAGACGGGCCTGCACCACCGCTGATCGGACGGGTGCTGGAAAGCGTGCGGTGTGCCGAAAGTCATGGCGCGCGCCCTAGGCCTCTCCACTGAGGTAGGAAAGTGGGTGAAAGCCTTCCGGAGTGTCGCGCCAGAATTTCATGTCGCCATCCTCGCCCACGATTGCCCAGATACGCCCATCGCCCGAGGCCATGTCGCGGTCGGTGGCCGATGGCTGCGCCGGGCCGGCCGGGTGGGAGTGATAGTAACCCACGACCTGCGGGCCACCTGCGCGGGCGGCGCGATGCGCGTCTATCAGCGCCTGCGGGTCGATCTCGAAATGCGTTTCGGGTTTCTCGTGGATATTCGCGGTGGGGAGTATCGCGGTGACGCGCGCGTTCCCCTCCTCGCGCTCGCCGAGCAGAAGTCCGCAGCATTCTTCCGGTTGCGCAAGCATGGCCTGCTGGCGCAACGCGATCAGAACCGAGCTTGTGACTTCGATTGGCATCCTTCACTGCATTAGCATGGAAAGCGCAAAAGCCCTCACCGGATCGCTGACCGCTGCTGGCCGTCTCGACAAGGCCCTGGCCGAGGCGAGCGGTCTGTCGCGTGAACGGGTCAAGGCGCTGATCGTGGCGGGCAAGGTGGAGGTTGGCGGTGCCCCGGCGACCTCACCCTCAACCAGAATTGAAGAAAATACACCATATATCATCCACTTGCCGTCCCCAGGCAATCCACAGGCTTGTCCACAGGACATCCCCCTCAATATCGTGTTCGAGGATGAGCACCTGATCGTCGTCGACAAGCCGGCGGGCATGGTGGTCCACCCGGCGGCGGGCAACCCGGATGGCACGCTGGTCAATGCGCTGCTGCACCATTGCGGCGGTTCGCTGAGCGGGATCGGCGGAGTCGCGCGTCCGGGCATCGTTCACCGCATCGACAAGGACACGTCCGGCCTGCTGGTGGTCGCCAAGAGCGACGCCGCGCATGAAGGCCTCAGCGCGCAATTTGCCGACCATTCGATCGAGCGGCTCTATCTTGCGGTGGTGAACGGTGTGCCTTTGCCGAGAAAGGGTCGGATCGAGGGGCGGATCGGGCGATCGGACGCCAACAGAAAGAAAATGGCGGCGCTGCCCAAGGAATCCTCGCGTGGCAAACACGCGGTGACACATTATAACACGGTGAAGGTGATGGACTCCTGCGCCCTCGTCGAATGCCGCCTCGAAACCGGGCGAACACACCAGGTGCGGGTTCACCTTACGTCAATAGGTCATCCGCTATTGGGAGACCCAGCATATGGACGCGCAAATGCCCGGATCAGGCCGCTTCTCCAGCGGCTTGGCTTCGCTCGCCAGGCACTGCATGCTGCGGTGCTGGGCTTCGTCCATCCTGTGACCAGTCAACCGGTTCGCTTTGTCAGTGAAATTCCCGCGGATATGAGGGAATTAGGCCGCGAACTCGGGTTCAACGCATCTGAGGTTTGAGGCAGAAAGCCTCAGTGTAAGGAGGAAAAGTGCAGGAATATGTCAATATTTCAAGATTTTCCGACGCGGGAACGAGGCTTTCTGGCCAAATGCCGACGGGACGGCCAGATTGCTTCCCTCTCGACCCGAAAGGGCCTTGGCATGGGAACCAACCCGTCCCTGCGGCCCTTTCGAATCGATAGGTTCGCGATTTGGCCGCCTCAGTTGTGTTGAGCCCGGGTTCGCGGCCTTAATCGACGAAGCCAGTCATTCCAATCGATGAAATGCACCCCCCACATCGACTGGATCTGCTAAAAGGGGTTTGTGGCCGCCAAATGATAGGTGCCCAGCAGGGGCCTGCAAGGCGCGGTCGACGTGAAGAAAGGTTAGGGAAACGTGAGCAGCAATCGACCAAGTGTCCCGGCATTAAGCGGAGAGCAGAGCCTCAACCGCTACCTCGCCGAAATCAAGAAATTCCCCATTCTGAAGCCCGAGCAGGAATACATGCTCGCCAAGCGTTATCGTGAGCACGAGGATCCGGATGCCGCCGCGCAGTTGGTGACCAGCCATTTGCGCCTCGTGGCCAAGATCGCCATGGGCTATCGCGGCTATGGCCTGCCGGTTTCGGATCTCATTTCCGAAGGCAATGTCGGCCTGATGCAGGGTGTGAAGAAGTTCGAGCCCGATCGCGGCTTTCGCCTGGCGACCTATGCGATGTGGTGGATCAAGGCCAGCATCCAGGAATTCATCCTGCGCAGCTGGAGCCTGGTGAAAATGGGCACCACCGCCGCGCAGAAGAAGCTGTTCTTCAACCTTCGCCGGATGAAGAAGCAGCTCGAGGCGTATGAGGATTCCGACCTCCACCCCGACGATGTCGCCAAGATTGCCACCGACCTCGGCGTGCCCGAGCAGGAGGTGATCAACATGAACCGCCGGATGATGATGGGCGGCGATGCGTCGCTCAACGTCTCCATGCGCGGGGACGAGGAAGGCGCCGGGCAGTGGCAGGACTGGCTGACCGACGACCGTCCGCTGCAGGACACTGTGGTGGCCGATGCCGAAGAGGCGGCGGTCCGTCGCGAAATGCTGATCGAGGCGATGGGTTCGCTCAACGACCGCGAAAAGCACATCCTGACCGAGCGTCGGCTAACCGACGACCCGCAGACGCTGGAAGAGCTTTCGCAAGTCTATGACGTCAGCCGCGAACGGATCCGCCAGATCGAGGTGCGGGCCTTCGAGAAATTGCAGAAGGCAATGCAGCGGATCGCGGGCGAGCGCCTGGTGCCGCAGCCGGTGGCGTGATCCTCATTTACCTGATTGCCGGGCAGCGGATTTTCCACTGTCCGGCATTTTCTTGCCCGGTTCCCAGGGAACCGCAAGGCAGAATGGCCGTCCCCTTCGGCTGGCCGCTTGCAGCAGCCGCTCAGGACAGGCTCCACCGCTCCGAAGCGAAAGCGTAGGAAAAGCGGCGAGGAAAGCCAAGTGAGCGGATGCGAACGCCGGCGCTTGAGGCTACAGACAAGTTATGACCGCCCGCATCTTCCGTTGGATTGCCAAGGGCCTCGTTGCCTTCATCGTCTTCAGTGTGCTGCTGGTGGCGATATACCGCTTCGTGCCGGTGCCCTACACCCTGACCATGGCAATGGATGAACGCAGCGTCACCAAGGACTGGGTTCCGCTCTCGCGCATTGATCGCAACATGGTTTCGGCCGTGATCGCGGCGGAGGACGGCAAGTTCTGCGAGCATGACGGCTTCGACACCCAGGCTATCGAGCAGGCACTGGAGGAGCGCGCAGCAGGCAAGCGTGAGCGCGGCGCCAGCACGATCAGTCAGCAGACCGCCAAGAACGTCTTTCTGTGGCAGGGGGGATCGTGGTTCCGCAAGGGGCTGGAGGCCTATTTCACCTTCCTGATCGAGACCGCCTGGCCCAAGCGGCGGATCATGGAGGTCTATCTCAATATCGCAGAGACTGGTCTGGGCACCTATGGCGCCGAGGCTGGATCGCAGCGTTATTTCGGCCATTCCGCTGCGCGGCTCACACGTGACGAGGCCAGCCGGATCGCCGCCGTCCTGCCAAGCCCAAAGACGCGTGAGGCGGTCAATCCGGGCGGCTTCACCCGCCGCTATGGCAATATTATCGAATCGCGCATCGCGTCGGTCAGGCGCGACGGGCTCGACGCCTGCGTCTACGAATAGGCGCGCATGGGCCTTCACCATTCCCACAACCACGGCGATGAAACCGGCCATTCGCACAGCCATGCGCACGCGCCTGCCGATTTTGGCCGCGCCTTTGCCGTGGGCGTGGTGCTCAATACCGGCTTCGTGTTGGTCGAGGCGATCTACGGCTTCCTGTCCGGCTCGATGGCGCTGGTCGCCGATGCCGGGCACAATCTGTCGGATGTCCTGGGCCTGCTGATCGCCTGGGGGGCGAGCGTCGCGGCGAAAAAACCGCCCAGCACGCGGTTCACCTATGGGTTGAAAAGCTCCACCATCCTTGCCGCCTTTGCCAATGCGGTGCTGCTGCTGGTGGCCATCGGGGCGATCCTGATCGAGAGCATCCGCCGCCTGATTGAGCCGATCGAGCCGGAGGGCTGGACGATGATCTGGGTGGCGGGCATCGGTATCGTCATCAATACAGCCACCGCGCTGATGTTCATGCGCGGGCGCAAGTCCGACATCAATATTCGCGGCGCCTTCCTGCACATGGCCGCCGACGCGCTGGTGAGCGTGGGCGTCGTAATCGCGGGCGCGGCGATCCTGCTGACCGGCGCCGTGCTGATCGACCCGCTGGTGAGCCTCGTGATCGTGGCGGTGATCGCCTGGGGCACATGGGGCCTGTTGCGCGACAGCGTGAAGATGAGCCTGGCCGCCGTGCCCGACAGCGTGGACGAAGGGGCGGTGCGTCTGACGCTGGCAGACCTGCCCGGCGTCGCTGCCGTCCATCACCTGCATATCTGGCCGATGTCGACCAGCGAGACCGCGCTGACTGCGCATCTGGTCATGCCTGGCGGCCATCCGGGCGACGCCTTTCTGCGTCAGGCTGCCCACAGGCTGGAACACGATCATGCGATCGGTCATGTCACGCTGCAGGTGGAGATCGGGGCAGAGACGTGCGAGGAATGCACATGAGCGAAGAGACGATCCGAGAGGGCGGCTGCGGCTGTGGCCATGTGCGCTACCGGCTGCGCGGTGAGCCGATCATGGTTCACAATTGCCATTGCCGCAAATGCCAGCAGCAGACCGGTTCGACCAGTGTGGTCAATGCCTTCGTCGAGACCGATCGGCTTGAACTTCTCGAAGGCGAGATTGTCGAAGTCAGCATGATAGCGGGGAGCGGCGGAGCGCATGGCATCTGCCGCTGCGCAAAGTGTGGCACCGCCGTGTGGAGCCATTATCCGCGGCTGGGGCGGCTTGGCGCGGGTGTGCGTGTCGGCACGCTCGACGATCCGGGCAGCGTGACGCCGGACGTGGTCATCTTCACCGAAAGCGCGATGCCGTGGGTGGCTTTGCCGGAGAACATCCCGGCCTTCGCGCAATATTACGATTTCCGCGAAGTCCTGCCCGAGGGTCGCCAGCAGCGGTTGCTCGCCCTCGCCCAGCGGCGCAAGGCGGGCGAGGGCTGAGCCCTTGTTACGGCGCGCCGGTCGTGTCGCGCCTCAACGCCAGGCTCCCCCAACCGCGAAGACCTGGCCACATGGCAGCCATCCCCGCCAGAACGAGCGCCAGCAAGGCGCCCCACCAGCTCGACACCCCAGCGCCTTCGATCCATTGCAGCACTGGCACGTGCAGGGCGTAGAGCGGGTAGGACATGGCGCCCAGGAACAGCCACAGGCGCGGCAGTGGCAGCCGGCCCGAGGCCGCGCTCCACACCAGCAGCGGGCAGACCAGCAAGTCGAAGGCGAGCATGGCCGGGATCTTTGCCAGCGCGCCGATGCCGATCAGGATGACGGGAAAACCGGCAACGGCGATGATCGGCGGGATGGCGGGCGCAAGGTCCTGTCGCCGGAACAATACTATGCCGATGCCATAGCAGACCAGCGCCCGGCAGAACGTCTGCGCCATGCCGTTCCAGTATGCTCCGGCGTAGATGATCCCCTGGGCAAAGCCGATCCACGCCAGTGCCACCGCAAGCAGCGCCAGCAACCGCACCAGCGCGCGCGTCGACATATGGGCAAAGACCAAGGCATGCAGCACATTGGCGAGCAGTTCCCAGGTCAGCGACCAGCCCGGCCCGTTATAGGGGTAGAGATATCCGGCGATTGGCGTGGGCAGGAACAGCAAGGCGGGCACAAACAGCGCCAGCACGATGAGCGGCGGGAAATCGGCGTGGAGCAACCAGACCGCACCGACCGTGCACCCCACCGCATAGGCAGGCAGCAGGCGGCGATAGCGCTTCTTCAGGAAGGCGAGCGGTCCCAGGCCAGATTGCAGTCGCGCCTCATAGGTACGCGCCATCACGAAGCCCGACAGCATGAAGAACAGGTCCACCGCCAGAATGCCGCGCGGCAGCAGGCTCTGGTCGACATGGACGAGCAGCACGCACAATGCGGCGATACCGCGAAGCGCGTCGAGACCGACCAGACGTGATTGCGTTTCCCCCATCATAGGTGAGGGAATGCCAGATTGGCGCGAAATTCAAGCGCTGACACATATCCCGTCCGGGAAAGGTGTAGGTAAGCCGGTCGATGTGAGACCCGCCGTCCTGTCGGCAGGGGCAGCAATCAGGCCGCGGCCTCTTTCTTGGCCGCGCCGCTGTCACCATTCATCACGCGGACCGGTTCCTTGCGGCCTTCGACCACGTCAGAATCGACCACGACCTCTGAAATGCCTTCCATGCTGGGCAGGTCGAACATCGTGTCGAGCAGGATACCCTCGACGATCGAGCGCAGGCCGCGCGCGCCGGTCTTGCGGGCGATGGCCCGTTTGGCGATCGCCACCAGCGCATCGTCTGTGAAGGTCAGTTCGACATCTTCCAGCTCAAACAGCTTGGTATATTGCTTGACCAGCGCGTTCTTCGGCTCCCTCAGGATCGTCACCAGCGCTTTCTCGTCGAGGTCGTGCAGCGTGGCGATCACCGGCAGGCGACCGACGAATTCGGGGATCAGGCCGAACTTCAGCAGATCTTCCGGCTCGCACTTTTCGAGCAGCTCGCCGATCTTGGCCTTGCTCGGCTCGTCGACATTGGCGCCGAACCCGATCGAACGCTTCTGCAAACGGTCACCGATGATCTTTTCAAGACCTGCAAACGCGCCGCCGCAGATGAACAGGATGTTGGTCGTGTCGACCTGCAGGAATTCCTGCTGCGGGTGCTTGCGCCCGCCCTGCGGCGGGACGGAGGCGGTGGTGCCCTCCATCAGCTTGAGCAGCGCCTGCTGCACGCCTTCGCCCGACACGTCGCGGGTGATGGAGGGGTTTTCCGCCTTGCGGGTGATCTTGTCGATCTCGTCGATATAGACGATGCCCTGCTGCGCCTTCTCGACATTGTAGTCGGACGCCTGGAGCAGCTTGAGGATGATGTTTTCCACGTCCTCGCCGACATAGCCAGCTTCGGTCAGCGTGGTGGCATCGGCCATGGTGAAGGGCACGTCGAAGGTGCGCGCCAGCGTCTGGGCCAGCAGCGTCTTGCCCGAACCGGTCGGTCCGACCAGCAGGATGTTCGACTTGGCCAGTTCCACATCGCCCGATTTGCCCGAGTGACGCAGCCGCTTGTAATGATTGTGCACCGCGACCGAGAGGACGCGCTTGGCGCGATCCTGGCCGATCACATAATCGTTCAGCGTGGAGCAGATTTCCATCGGGGTGGCGATGCCGCCATCCTTGCGCGCGCCAACGCCGCCCTTCGCCTCTTCGCGGATGATGTCGTTGCACAGTTCAACGCATTCGTCGCAGATGAACACGGTAGGGCCGGCGATAAGCTTGCGCACTTCGTGCTGCGACTTGCCGCAGAAGCTGCAGTAAAGGGTGCTCTTGCTGTCTGATCCGCTCAACTTAGTCATTTTCCCTGCCTAACGCGTCTCGGGCCCTGAATGGTCAGCGAAACCGGTGCCAATTGGCCCGCAAAAGGGGCCGGGCGCCGGAATCGACCTGTCTACTTTAGGACGGCGAGCAGCAATATCAATCACAGCAGTCTTAATATCCCGGTCTTGCGCCAGCCTGAAATGGCAAGGTTGCCAAAATGCTACAGACTTGTGGCTGAACCTTATCCTTACGGAATCGGGCGAAAGACCGGGAGTGAATGGCTGCGATCACTCGGTCGGCGCGCCGCCTGAACCGCTGGCGTCGTGCTCTTCTTCCCCCTTGGGACGATGGGCAAAGACCTTGTCGACAATCCCGAAAGCCTTGGCTTCTTCAGCCTCAAGGAAGGTGTCACGATCCAGCGCCCGCTCGATATCGGTGAGGCTTTGCCCGGTATATTTGACGTAAAGATCGTTCATCCGCTGGCGGATGCGCAGGATCTCGCGCGCCTGAATCTCGATGTCGGAGGCCATGCCGCGCGCCCCGCCAGACGGCTGGTGGACCATGATTCGCGCATTGGGGAGGGCCACGCGCATGCCCGGTTCACCCGCGGCCAGCAGGAAGCTGCCCATGCTGGCGGCCTGGCCGATGCACACGGTGCGGATCTTCGGCTTGATGTATTGCATGGTGTCGTGGATCGCCATGCCGGCTGTCACCACGCCGCCCGGCGAGTTGATATACATCGAGATATCCTGCGCGTTCTCGCTTTCGAGAAACAGCAGCTGGGCGACGATCAGGCTCGCCATATTGTCTTCCACCTGGCCGGTGACGAAGACGATGCGTTCGCGCAGCAGGCGGCTGAAAATGTCGAAGCTTCGCTCGCCCCGGCTGGTCGATTCGACCACCACGGGCACAAGGGCGCCGGTTACGGGGTCGGTAGTGAAACGGTCCTGACGGTCACCGAACAGGTCGAGCATCCAAAATTCCTTCTCGTCGAATTCCCTCTGGCGCAGAGGCCGCGTCTATGTCGCGTCTGCACTTGCCGAGTTCAAGGGCAAGTCACCCGATCATCCCCGGTCACTATCGCGCAAGGCGCACAGATGCGGGCAGCGAAGCCCCCACTGCACGGTTGTTGTGGCAGGATTGCAGGCGCAAAGGCTCGCGCATCTTGCTCAGCTTGACCTACTACTCGGCCTGACCCGCCCGGCAGGCGCGCGGGTTACTCCGCGCCCTCAGCATTGGCTTCGGGCTTGGAGGGAGCCTTCTTCGCGGCGGGCTTTTTCGCAGCAGGCTTTTTGGCCGGAGCCTTCTTGGCAGGCGCCTTTTCCTCGCTCGCGTCAGCCTTCTTTGCCGGGGCCTTCTTGGCAGGTGCCTTCTTCTTCGCGGCGGGCTTCTTGGCTGCCGGCGCGGCTTCCTCGGCCTCGATCGCGGCTTCCAGTTCTTCGCGCGTAACCTCGCGCTCGGTCACTTCTGCCTTGTCGAACAGGAAATCGACCACCTTGTCTTCATACATCGGCGCGCGAAGCTGGGCCTGGGCCATCGGCTCGCTGCGGACATATTCGACGAAACGCTCGCGGTCCTCGGGGCGGTATTGTTGCGCAGCCTGCTGGATCAGCATCTGCATTTCCTGGTTGCTGATCTCGACCTTGTTGGCCTGGCCGATTTCGCTCAGCAGCAGGCCAAGGCGCACGCGGCGCTCGGAAATGCGCTTGTAGTCGTCCTTCTCCGCCTCGATTTCCTTCAACGCGGCCTCGGGATCTTCCTCGCGCGCGGCTTCGGACTGGAGCTGGTTCCAGATCTGTTCGAATTCGGCCTCGACCATGCCTTCGGGCACGGGGAAGTCGTAATCGGCGGCCAGCGTGTCAAGCAGCTGGCGCTTCATCTGCGTGCGGGTCAGCCCGGCAGTCTCCTGCTCGATCTGGCCACGGACAAGACCCTTGAGCTGGTCGAGGCCTTCCAGGCCAAGGCCCTTGGCGAAGTCCTCGTCGATCACGGTTTCCTGCTCGACCTTCACCGCCTGGACGGTGATGTCGAATTCGGCGTCCTTGCCCTTCAGGTTTTCGGCCGGATAATCTTCGGGAAAGGTGACGGTAATGGTCTTTTCGTCACCGGTCTTCACGCCCGTCAGCTGTTCCTCGAAACCGGGAATGAACTGGCCCGCGCCGATCACCAGCGGGGTGTTCTCGGCCTTGCCGCCTTCGAACTCGACGCCGTCCACGCGGCCGACGAAATCGATGATCAGCTGGTCGCCATCGCCGGCCTTCTTCGTCTTGGCCGCGTCCTTGTAGCTCTTCTGCCCCTCGGCCAGCTTGGCCAGCGCCTCGTCCAGTGCCTCGTCAGAGACCGGCACGTTAAGCTTTTCCAGCTTCAGGCCTTCGATCTCGGGCGCCTCGATTTCGGGCAGCACCTCGACCTCGACGGTCAGTTCGGCGTCCTTACCCTGTTCGTAGCCGTCGGCCATGTCGACCTTGGGCTGCATCGCCGGGCGCAGTTGCTTGTCGCGGATCAGCCCTTCGACCGATTCGCGCAATGTGGTGTTGAGCACGTCGGCATGCAGCGCCTCGCCATGCATCTTGCGGACCAGATTGGCGGGCACCTTGCCGGGGCGGAAGCCGGGCATGCGAACCTGCGGGGCGACCTTCTTCACCTCGGCATCGATGCGCGCATCGATATCCTTGGCCGAAATGGTCAGCTGGTAGGCCCGCTTCAGGCCTTCATTGGTGGTCTCGACGATGTCCATGTAATTATGCCTTTACCGACTAGCAGCAGGCCATGTGCGCCGGGAACTGGTGCGGGCGAAGGGACTCGAACCCCCACATCTTTCGATACTGGTACCTAAAACCAGCGCGTCTACCAATTCCGCCACGCCCGCGGCCCGACGATTCGCGCAAGCCCGTGCGGGCCTGCGAAACAGGCCGCCGCCCATAGGGCCTGCCTCAAGGCGTGGCAAGTGTGAGCATGGGGGTAAGCATCGTGGCCGGTCAGGCAACCGCAGCGCAGGCCCGATTGATTTTTGTGCCTACGCCGCTAAGCGCGCTGGCCATGAGTGAAAACAGCCCCCCCGACACCCCGCCCCTGGTCCTCTCGATCGATCCGAAGAGCGAGCATTTCGATGCCGAGATCCTGCGCCGTGGCGTGGCGATCCGCTTCAAGGGGCGCGAGCGCACCGATATCGAGGCATATTCCATTCCCGAAGGCTGGGTGCGTGTCCAGGCGGGCAAGACGGTCGACCGCAAGGGGCGGCCGCTGACGATCAGGCTGAACGGCCCGGTCGAGGCGTGGTTCGAGGATCTGGGCGAAAACGCGCCGGTTGCGAAGAAGGACTGAGCCCCTTCTGGCGAAGCGGCCCAGGGTCACACGATCGGGTCGTTCGGGTCGTCCACTTCTTCATCGTGGGTACTGGTAGCCCGCAGCACGATATAGCCCAGCACCGCCGAGATTAGCGAGCCGGTGAGGATGCCGATCTTCGCTTCGTCTATGAGCAAGCGATATTGCGGGAAGGCCAGCTCACCGATGAATAGCGACATGGTAAAGCCGATGCCGCACAAGATCGTCACGCCCCATATTTCTGCCCAGGTGCAGCCCGCTGGCTTTGGCGCAATGCCCAGCTTCACCGTTGCCCATACGCAGCTGAAAATGCCCACTTGCTTGCCCACCACCAGGCCAGCGGTAACGGCCAACGGCAGCGGCGCGAGCAGCCCGTCAATCCCAAGGTCCGAGATGTCGACGCCAGCATTGGCGAAGCCGAAGATCGGCACCACGATATAGGCGTTCCACGGAACCAGCGCGTGCTCCATGTTCTCTAGCATGGAATGCCCGTCGCGCTTGTGCATGGGGATGGTCAGCGCCGCCAGCACCCCTGCAATCGTGGCATGAATGCCTGAATTGAGCACGCAGAACCAAAGCAGAAGCGCACCGATGAGATAGGGCCAAATGCTGCTTACGCGGGCGCGGTTCATGGCGATCAGTGCCGCCAGCACAACCAGCGAGGCGAGCAGCCAGGGCAGATAGGGTGTCGAATAGAAGATGGCGATGATCGCCACCGCGCCGATATCGTCGACGATAGCGACGGTCAGCAGGAACAACCGCAGCGATGCAGGAACGCGGGTGCCCAGCAGGCCGACTACGCCCATCGCAAAAGCGATGTCGGTGGCGGCGGGGATGGCCATGCCCGCACGCAGGCTGGGATCGCCGCCGGTAACCAGCAGGAACACCAGCACCGGTGCGGCCATACCCGCAGCGGCGGCGAGGACCGGCAGCGTGCGTGCCTTGGCATCGGACAGATTTCCGCTGACGACTTCGCGCTTCACCTCCAGCCCGACGACGAAGAAGAAGATCGCCATCAGTCCATCGTTGATCCACAGGTGGAGCGTGTTGAGCTTGAACGCCGCGCTGTCCCACAGCGCCCCGTGGAACAGTTCATGATAGGCATGGCTGACGGCTGAATTGGCGACGATCATCGCTACGGCGGCGACCGCGATCAGCAACATCCCTTCAAAGGCGTCGCTAACGAACAGGGCTTTCAACTGCCTCAGGGGCGCGGGGAGGTTGGGTTTGCTGGCCATGCGCGGCTCAATTCCGCAAATGTCGCCGCGTTGCAAGCTTTCCAATGCTGCGTTGCAATTTTGTTAAATAAGGATAGTCAATATAGCAACTTTCCTTGGGGGGCAGGAAACGAAATCCGATGAATTTCGGCGATCATAGCCTATGGCAGTGGTTGGCAATGGCCGAGCACGAATTGCTGCTGTTCGCGGCAATCTTCTTTCTGGTGGGCGCTCTCGACGAGTTCATGATGGACGGCGTTTGGGCCTGGCTGCGCCTCACCGGCAGAGCCAGATCGCGCCGGATCAGTCGTGCCGGCCTCACGTCGCGGCCTCTATCTGGCCATGCCGCCATCCTGATACCCGCGTGGCGCGAGGCCAATGTCATCGGACATACCATCGCCCATGCGCTGGACGCCTGGCCGCAGTCGAACTTTACCATCTATGTCGGAATTTATCGCAACGACCCGGATTCGCTTGCGGCGGCGGCGAAGGGCGCGGGCGCAGACCCGCGCGTGCGCCTGGTGGTCCATGGCGAAGACGGTCCGACGACGAAGGCCGATTGCCTCAACCGGCTCTATCTGGCGATGGAGGAGGACGAGCGGCGAACGGGCCGCCCGGCGCGGCTGGTGCTGCTGCAGGATGCCGAGGACATGGTCGACCCGGCCACGCTGGGGCTCGTTGATGGCGCGATGGACCGCGCTGAATTCGTGCAATTGCCGGTGGTGCCGATCGCGCAGCCCAGTTCGCGCTGGATCGGCAGCCATTATTGTGAGGAATTTGCCGAATCGCATAGCAAGGCGATGGTGGTGCGCGACGCACTGGGCGCCAGCCTGCCTGCCGCAGGCGTCGGCTGTGCCTTCGAGCGCGATATACTGCGGCAAATGGCACGCGAACGCGGGCAGGAAGCGCCGTTCGCCATCGAATCGCTGACCGAGGATTACGAACTGGGCATGCGGATCAGGGCGGCCGGCGGGCGCTCGCGTTTTCTCAGGGTGCGCGGCGAGGATGGCACGCTGATAGCGACGCGGGCGATGTTCCCCGCCCGGATCGACCAGGCGGTGCGGCAGAAGGCGCGCTGGATCCACGGGATCGCGTTCCAGGGGTGGGATCGCCTGGGATGGGGCGGCGGTCTGGGCGAATATTGGATGCGGCTGCGCGATCGTCGCGGTCCGCTGTCTGCCATCGTGCTGTTCTGCGGCTATCTGGTGATCATCATCGCCGCAATCGGCATGGTGTTGGGGCAGATCGGGGTGGAACGCGAATGGATGCGCGATCCGGTGCTCGTCACACTGATCTGGGCCAATGTGGTCAGCTTCTTGTGGCGTGCCTTGCTGCGATTTGCTTTCACCGCGCGCGAATATGGCGTGATTGAGGGGCTTCGCGCGGTGCTGCGCATCCCGGTCGCCAATGTCATCGCCATCCTGGCCGGACGCCGGGCGCTGTTCGCCTATGTCCGGACGTTAGGGGGGCAGAAGCCGACCTGGGACAAGACCGAGCATGACGTCCATCCAGCGGCACTGGCAAATAGCAAGGAAGCGAGGGCTTGAGCGCAGGCACTGCCTCACGGGCCCGTCTCCGGGGCGAGCCGCTTGTCGCGCTGGTGCTGGTGGCGGTGATCTGGGTGAGCTTCCGGGCCAGTTCCTGGGCGTTTGAGCTGGCACCAGAGGGTGCCGAAACCGGGGACTTCGAGCCGGCCCCGATGGCGCTTGCTGCCCCGTCGAGCCAGCCTGTACGTCGGGCGGAAGCCGTCGTCACCGAGCCGGCCGAGGCGGAGCAAGCCATCGCGGGCAAAGCCGTGATGCGCCTCGACATGCCGCGATCCGGCCGCATGGCACCCAAGGCCCTGGCTCGCGCGAGGAAGGCCGCACCGGTCCGCACATTTGCAGCGAACCCAGTATCGCAGCAGGCAGCCGGGCAGACGCCGGTGCGCGCGGTCCGTGTCGCCTTGCCGCCAGCGCAAACTGCGGCCCTGGCGCAGCAGGTGACCGGCGCATCCGCTGCCGCAGCTCCGGCGCCCTATCGGGCCCGGTCTGAAGCGGCCACCGTGGATCGCTGGTCCGCCGATGCATGGGTGTTCTGGCGGCGCGGTTCGGACGCCCCGGTCACGCCCGGTTCGCAAGGTTACGGCCGCAGCCAGGCTGGCGCGGTGATTCGGCTGGCCATGGTCCCTGCCAGCGTGCTGCGTCCGCAGGCCCATCTGCGCGCCAGCGCCGCGCTGGAGGGCCCGCGCGAGCGCGAGGTGGCGGCGGGTATCTCGGCCAGGCCGGTCCCCCCTCTCCCGGCGCGCGTGGCGGCCGAGGCGCGCGTGACCGAGACCGATTTCGGCACGGAGGTGCGCCCGGCGGTTTACGCGGTCACCCAGATCCCGCCCTTCGATCTCCCGGCGGGCCTGACTGGCGAGACATATGTGCAGGGCGGCTATGTCGGGGGCACATACGATACGGCCTTTATCGACGGGCAATTGGGCATCGTGCGCGAATTCAGCCAGTCGCACACGAGTCGCTTCCGGCTAGGTGCAGGCATCTGGGGTGGGGCGCAGCGCGGGGCATCACGGCTCGATATCGGACCCAGCGCGCAATTCGCCTTCCGCATCGGCGGGGCCAATGCCCGTCTGTCCGCCGATTACCGCTTCCGTATTGCTGGAGATGCGCGACCGGCCAGTGGCCCTGCGCTCACACTATCCGCGGGTTTTTGAACAAGCTTACGCATTGAACTTCATTCCGACCGGCCCATGGGTTAGGCGATTACATGGACGTCTATCTGCCCATCGCCAATTTGTCGGTGAACGGACTGCTGATCGTCGCGCTGGGCGTGATGACCGGCATCCTTTCTGGCATTTTTGGCGTGGGTGGCGGTTTTCTGACCACGCCGCTGCTCATCTTCTACGGCATTCCCCCGGCGGTGGCGGCGGCTTCGGCTACGACGCAGGTGACGGGTGCGAGCGTATCGGGCGTGCTTGCGCATGCCCGGCGCGACGGGGTCGACTACCAGATCGGGCTGGTCACCGTGGCCGGCGGGCTGGTCGGCGCGCTGATCGGCGCCGGGCTGTTCACCCTGCTCGAAGCGGTCGGACAGATCGATACGGTCATCTCGATTCTCTACGTGCTGCTGCTGGGTACGATCGGCGGCATGATGGGGAATGAGAGCCTGCAGGCGCTGCGCAAGCGCGCCGGTGGCTCGAAAGGCGCGGCCAAGCGTCGCCATCATCCGATTGTCTCGGCGCTGCCGATGCGTTGGCGCTTTTACCGTTCCGGGCTCTACATTTCGCCGCTTGCGCCGCTGCTGCTGGGTGTGGCGGTGGGCATTCTGACCATGCTGATGGGTGTGGGCGGCGGCTTCATCCTGGTCCCGGCCATGCTATACCTGTTGGGCATGAGCGCCAATGTCGTGGTTGGCTCCAGCCTGTTCAATATCCTGTTCGTGACCATGATGGTGACGATGGTCCATGCGCTGACCACCCGCGCTGTCGACATCGTGCTGGCTGGCCTGTTGTTGCTGGGATCGGTCACAGGCGCTCAGATAGGCTCGAAGATCGCGGTCAGTGTGAAGCCCGAATGGCTGCGCCTGATGCTCGCCGTGATCGTGTTGGCGGTGGCGCTGCGCATGGCCTTCGGCCTCGGCATCCAGCCCGATGAAATCTATTCGGCGGTGGCCCTATGATTCGGCTGGCTGCAATGTTCGTCGCGCTCGCCGGACTGCTGGCCGCCGCACCTGCGCAGGCGCAGGGCCGCGATCCGATCCTGGTGACCCAGGTTTCGCAGGACACGATCCGCGTGCGCCAGGGCTTTACCGGGACCGAATTGCTGGTTTTTGGCGCAATCCTCGACCCGCGCGGTGGCCGGTCCGAGTGGGATTACGATATCGTCGTGATCCTTCGCGGCCCGTCTGAGGCAATCGAGCTGCGCGAGAAGGACCGGCTCGAATGGCTGGGCATCTGGGTCAATGCCGAGAGTGCCGCGTTCCGCTCCGTCCCCTCCTTCTTCGCGCTCGCCAGTTCGCGGCCCGTCGATACTCTCGTCGATCCGCAGACTGCGGCGATCTACGAACTGGGACTGGACTATCTGCAACTTTCGCCGACCGGCTCGATCGACCCGGAAAAGCAGGTGCGGTTCACCAGCGGACTGGTGGACCTGAAACAGCGTCAGCAATTGTTCCAGCAGCATGAAGAAGGCGTGAGCATCACCGAAGGCGTGCTTTACCAGGCGCGCATTCCGATCCCGTCAAACGTGGTGGTGGGCCGCTACACCGCTGAAACGCTGGCGATCAGGGAAGGGCGCGTCATTGCCTCGGGCACGTCGCAAATCGAGGTGAAGAAGGAAGGCTTCGAGCGGGTTGTGGCTGACGAGGCGCAGGATCACGGCCTGTTCTACGGCCTGTTCGCGGTAGGCCTGTCGGTGTTCATGGGCTGGGCCGCCGGAAGGCTCTACGCGCTGGTCTAGGGAGCGCCGGTCCGATCTGGACCATCTGGCTATCCTGCCTGAGGCCGGTCCGGGCTCTGGGTTGATAATGGCCCAGGGGCGCCCCCAAATCTTCGGTTGGCGATGAAGTTGCCTGATAGCGTTGACCCGTTCTTAACCGCGCCCCGCCTATGGCCAGAGTATTACGAACTTCGCGGGGACGAGCTTTTCAATGAACGACATGTCGAGGCCGCCATTCAATGCCGCCGGAGCCCATGTGCAGGACCCGGTCAGCGCCAGTCCCCACGGCGCAAGCGCTGCGGCTGCGAGCCATGCCATCCCGCCCGCATCGCCGCCACAGGAAGCGGTATCTCCTGAAATGGGCGAGATCAGCGACAATGCCCGCCAGCCGATCGGCGTGGTGCTCGAGATTGCCGGTTCGGGTTCGCGCATTGCGCTCGACATGCAGCGCCTGACCGAGTGCAGCAAGGACGCCGACCCCTCTATCATGATGGCCGGCGGCGTCGGCAGCCAGGTCAAGATCCAGACTTCCGAAGGCTGGCTGCTGGCCAGCGTGCGCAACCAGAAGCAGGACCAGCGCGACGTGAACGGCGCGGTCATCGCCAATATCGACTTCATGGGCGAGGGGCTGGAAGAAAAGCTGACCGGCAAGATCCACTCTTTCCGTCGTGGTGTCACACGCTACCCCATTCCGGGCGCCTATATCTATCCGTGCACGACGGCCGACATGCGGCAGATCTACGCCGCTGACGGGCGCAGCTCGATCCAGATCGGCACCGTTTACCCCACCAACGACATCCGCGCCGGCGTTTATGTCGATGCCTTCCTGGGCAAGCATTTCGCGCTGCTGGGTTCGACCGGTACGGGTAAATCGACCAGTGCCGCGCTGATCCTGCACCGCATCTGTCAGAGCGCCCCGCAGGGCCATATCGTGATGATCGATCCACACGGCGAATACTCCGCCGCATTCAGGAATACCGGCCGGATCTTCGACGTCTCGAACCTGCAGATGCCCTATTGGCTGATGAATTTCGAGGAACATTGCGAGGTGATCCTGAAGACCTCCGGCTCCGAGCTGCAGGAAGACAAGGACATTCTGGCCAAGTGCCTGCTGGCGGCGCGGTCGAAGAACCGGCTGGCAGAATCCCTCGGCAAGATCACCGTGGATTCGCCCATCCCCTATCTGCTTTCCGACATGACCAACATGATCCAGGACGAGATGGGCAAGCTGGACAAGGCCACCACCTCCGCGCCTTACATGCGCATCAAGACCAAGCTGGACGAGCTCAAGGCCGATCCGCGCTACCAGTTCATGTTCTCAGGGATGCTGGTCGGCGATACGATGGCCGACTTTATCTCCAAGATCTTCCGCATGCCTGGCGATGGCAAGCCGATCTCGATCATCGACGTGTCGGGCGTGCCTTCGGATATTACCTCCACAGTGGTGGCAGTGCTCAGCCGCATGGTGTTCGACTTTGCGATCTGGGGCCGCAACGAGAAGACCCGGCCCATCCTGCTGGTCTGTGAAGAGGCGCACCGTTACGTTCCCAACGAACGCAATGCCGACGGTTCCTCGGTAGGCCGCATCCTGTCGCGGATTGCCAAGGAAGGCCGTAAATACGGGATCTCGCTGGGTCTGATCACGCAGCGCCCGTCCGACCTTGCCGAGGGCGTGCTCTCGCAATGCGGCACGATCGTCTCGATGCGCTTGAACAACGACCGCGACCAGGCCTTCGTGCAGGCCGCCATGCCAGAGGGCGCGCGCGGCTTCCTCGATTCGATCCCGGCGCTCAGAAACCGCGAATGCATCATCTGCGGCGAGGGTGTCTCGATCCCGATGCGCGTGTCCTTCGACAATCTCGAAGAGGCCAAGCGTCCTGCCTCCGAAGACCCCAGCTTCACCGAGCTGTGGCGCGAGGAAGGCGGCGAGGACGAGCAGGTCGAACGCGTCGTCCAGCGCTGGCGCGCGCAAGGGCAATAGTTCGTTTCACGCACCTGTCCGGGTGCGCGTCGTCGGTGCTGTTCCCTCCGCCCTTCGGGCTGCGGGGCACCTGCGGGCGGCCATTGTCCGTTGGACGTCTTCGACTCCGGCCTTGCGGCGCGCTGACGTCGCGCGCCGGATCAGCGCGATCTTCGCGTATCGTTCCTGTTCCTGGTCGCGGTAGCCAAAGCGCGAACGCGCGTTCGCAGCCGCCCCGTAGCGTCAGCGAAGGGAAAGCGGCGAGGATAGCCAAGCGAGCGGAGGCGAGCGCCGGCGCTTGAGGCCCGAAAAACTAGGTCCCTCTGGCATCGCCGAACAGGTGAATGTGCAGCCTGTCCGAGAGGTTATACCCGCGCTCCACGCATAGGGGTGAGAGCCATTTCTCACGGCCACGCAGCGTCTCGCTGTCGGTCCCCTCAGGCATCAGCCAGATCCGATGCGGCAGGATCGCGTGTTTGCGGGCGAGCGCGCCCACCTCGTCCACATCGCCGGGCGCAGCGATCACGAATTTGAACACCGCGCGCGGGTCGGTCGCCCAGCGGTCGAGCATCTTTTCCGGCAGCGCCAGCTCGGTCGGATTGCCCGAATGGGCGAGCTTGGGGCTAACATTGTATTGCACAACGTGGATGTCGAAGCGCGCTGTCGGATCCACTGTGCCGTTGGTTTCGACCTCCACCGCCATGTCCGGCAGATGTTCGAGCATATCGGCGAGCGCGCCCGCCTGCAGCAGCGGCTCACCCCCGGTGATGACAAGCCGGTTCTGGCCAAGGCCCGCTATGCGGCGCGCAGTGTCCTCGGGCGAAAGCGCAATCTGGTTGGCCTTGCGATCAAAGGTTTCGTCCGCGCGGTGCAGCCTGTTATCGCCTTCGAAGCGCCAGCTATAGGCCGTGTCGCACCACACGCAGGCGAGGTTGCAACGCGACAGCCGTACGAAGGCAACCGGCTTGCCTGTGCTCGGTCCTTCGCCCTGTATGCTGGCGAAGATTTCCGCTTCGCCTGGCGCCTGCGTGGCGAGGATCAGGCTCACTTTACCCCAACCGCGCCAGTGCTGCCTGAAGCCGCGCGACCTCGGCGAGGTGATGCGCCTGATCGGCACGCGCCTTTTCGACCGCTTCGGGCTTGGCCTTTTCGACGAATTTGGGGTTGGACAACCGCCCTTCGAGCGACTTGGCCTCTTTCGTGGAGGCAGCCAGCGCCTTTTCCAGCCGTGCCTTCTCGGCGGCGATGTCGATGATGCCCTCCAGCGGGATGAGGAACACGTCTTCGCCCGCCGTCAGCTGCATCGCCGGGCCCGCCGGGGCTTCCGCAAACTCCACCGGCGTGAGGCGCGCAAGCCGCTCGATGGCAGCCGCGCTGCGCTCGACCACGCGCTGGGCGAGATCGGAGGGGGCAGGGCAATAGGCCGCCAGCTTGGCACCCGGAGCAATGCCAAGCTCGTTCTTCGCGGTGCGGGTGGCGGTGGTGAGCGCGATGGTCCAGTCGATGGCGTCGGTCGCGGCCTTGCTGACCGACGCGCGGGGGTTCGGCCACTTGGCGAGGATCAGCTCGTACTGACGATCTCCCTGAGCATGCCACAGCTCCTCGGTGATGAAGGGCATGAAGGGGTGCAGCATGACAAGGATCTGGTCGAGCGCCCATCCGGCGACGGCGCGGGTTTCGGCGGCGGGCATGCTGTCGGGATCGCCGGAGAACACAGGTTTGATCAGCTCCAGATACCAGTCGCAGAACTGGTCCCAGACGAAGTGATAGATGATGTTGGCGGCGGCATCGAAACGCAGATCGGCCATCGCCGCCTCCAGCGCTTCGACGGTCTGCTGAACCTCACCGATGATCCATTGATTGGCCGCCAGCCTGGCCTCCGGGGCCTTGACCGTGGTGCTTGCGCCGATGCCGTTGGTTTGGCAGAAACGCGTTGCATTCCAGAGCTTTGTGGCGAAGTTGCGGTATCCCTCGACACGGCTTTCATCCATCTTGATGTCGCGGCCCTGGCTCTCCATCGCCGCCATGAAGAAGCGCAAGGCATCGGCGCCGTACTGGTCGATCAGGCCGAGCGGATCGACGACATTGCCCTTGGACTTGGACATTTTCTGCCCGTCTGGCGCGCGCACCAGACCATGCAGATAAAGCCGCGGCCATGGGTTCTGCCCGGTAAGCTGCTGCCCCATCATCATCATGCGGGCATCCCAGAAAAACAGGATGTCGAAGCCGGAGACGAGCAGATCGTTGGGGTAGTGCTTGGCGAACAGCGGCGCGCTGGTGTCCGGCCAGCCGAGCGTGGCGAAGGGCCACAGCGCGGAGGAGAACCATGTGTCGAGCACGTCGGGGTCGCGGGTGAGCGCGACGCCATCGCCTGCCTGCGCCTGCGCTTCATCCTCGTTTTCAGCCACGAAGATATTGCCGTTTGCATCGAACCACGCCGGAATCCGGTGCCCCCACCATAGTTGGCGCGAGACGCACCAGGGCTGGATGTTCTCCATCCAGTTGAAGAAGGTCTTCTCCCAGCTTTTCGGGACGATCTCGACGCTGCCGTCGCGCACGGCCTGCATCGGCGCGACCGCGAGTTTCTCCGCATCGACATACCACTGGTCGGTCAGCCACGGCTCGATCACCACGCCGCCGCGATCGCCAAACGGGGTGGCAATGGTGCGCGGTTCGGCATCGTGCTCGACCTCTTCGCCTTCCTTGTTCTTGACGATATGCGGGATCAGATGGCCGCTCTCCTTGAGCATTTCGACCACGGTCTTGCGCGCATCGAAACGGTCGAGACCGAGCAGCGCATCGGGGATCAGCCCGTCCGATGTCTGGCAGACCTTCGCCTCGGCATCGAGCATGTTGAGCATGTCGGCAGGCGCGATCCCGGCGCGCTTGCCCACCTCGAAGTCGTTGAAATCGTGGCCCGGCGTGATCTTCACCGCGCCCGAACCAAGCTCGGGATCGGCATGCTCGTCCGCCACGATGGGAATGCGCCGCCCGGTGATCGGCAGCACCACATGCTTGCCCACCACGCTGGCATAGCGGGTGTCCGTGGGATGCACCGCCACCGCCATATCGGCCAGCATGGTCTCAGGCCGGGTGGTGGCAACCTCGATGTAATCGCGGCCGTCTGACAAAGTCACTCCGTCGGCCAACGGGTACTGAAAGTGCCAGAAGTGACCCTGAACATCGCGCGTTTCCACCTCAAGGTCGGAAATCGCGGTCTTCAGCTTGGGGTCCCAGTTCACCAGCCGCTTGTCGCGGTAGATCAGGCGTCTTCCGTTTGAATCTTTGGCATTGTAAAGGTCGACAAAGGTCTTGAGCACGGCCCTGGTAAAGTGCGGGTCCATCGTGAACTGCTCACGCGACCAGTCCATCGAACAGCCCAGGCGGCGCAGCTGGCCGGTGATTGTGCCGCCGCTTTCTTCCTTCCACTCCCACACCTTGGCGACGAAATCCTCGCGCGAATAATTGGTGCGCTTGTCCTGCCGTTCTTCCAGCTGGCGTTCGACCACCATCTGCGTGGCGATGCCGGCATGGTCGGTGCCGACCACCCACAGCGCATCCTTGCCGCGCAGCCGCTCGTAACGGATCACGATGTCCTGCAGCGTGTTGTCGAGCGCGTGGCCGATATGCAGCGAACCCGTCACGTTGGGCGGCGGGTTGACGATGGTGAAGGGCGTGGCATCGGACCGATCCGGGCGGAAGAGGTTGTTCTCCTCCCAATGCGCGTACCACTTTGCCTCTATGGCTGCGGGGTCGAAGGTCTTGTCGAGTTGGTTGGTCATGAATTTCTTGTGTTCGCTCGCGCTCACTTGCGGTGCCAGCCCGCTCCCCCTCCCGACCACCCATGGGTGATATTTGCGGTGGCCGGGAGGGGGAGCGGGCCGGTGCCGTGAATTTGATATGGCCGCCTTTGCCAGTGCCCCGGCAAGAGGGCAATCGCCTTTGGGGCAGAGTCTTGGCCTTGCCGCGCGCACCTTTTGCCCGCATAGCCTCGCCGCAATATGGGCGACATGCCGGTCTATACCATTGAGGGAGAAGGCGGCCGCACCCGCGTGGTGATCGCCGGGCCTTTGCTTGTCTCGACCATTTCCGGGCTCGACCGGGACCTGCGCGCGCATGAAGATGCGGTGCACGAGGTCGATATTTCTGCCGCCCAGCCGATGGACACGGTCGGCGCATGGGTCGTCCATCGTTTCGCGGCTGCGCACCATGCCGACATCACCGGCGCGGGCAGGGACGCGAAAGTCCTGCTGGAAGCGGTGGCGCATGCCGAAAGCACGGCTGCCATAAAGCCCGAGCCTGCGCCTTTACTGCAACGCGTGCCCGAGACGGTCGGTGCAACGGTTATCGAAATGGCCGTCGGCACCCGGCGCATTACCGGGTTTCTCGGCTCGATCATTGTCGCTCTGGCCAGTTCGCTCTTTCACTGGCGGCGTTTTCCCATACGCTCGCTGGTCCGGCAGATGGAATTGGTGGGGGTCACATCGCTGCCGATCATCGGGCTGATGAGTTTCCTTGTCGGCATCGTCATCGCGCAGCAGGGGGCGATCCAGCTGCGTGAATTCGGCGCGGAAATCTACACGATAAACCTCACCGGTCGCCTGTCGCTGCGCGAACTGGGCATATTGATGACCGCGATTATGGTTGCAGGCCGTTCGGGCAGCGCCTTTGCCGCGCAGATCGGCACGATGAAACTGACCGAAGAGATCGACGCGATGCGCACGATCGGCGTTTCTCCGGCCGGGATGCTGGTGGTGCCGCGCGTCATGGCAGCGATGCTGATGATGCCACTTCTGGGGTTCTATGCGGCAATCTGCTCGATCATTGGCGGAGCGGTCATTTCCGACTTGCAGCTGGGTATTCCCTTCCTGACCTTCCTGTCGCGTATCCAGGAAGTTGTGCCGGTTTACGACCTGTATGTCGGCATGGCCAAGGCACCGGTTTTCGGCCTGATCATAGCCATTTCCGGTTGTTACCAGGGCATGCAGGTATCAGGCAATGCCGAGGAGGTGGGAACGAGGACCACCAAGGCGGTGGTGCAGGCGATCTTCATGGTGATCGTGCTTGATGCCTTTTTCGCGGTGTTCTTCACCGAGATCGGCTGGGGATGAGCGAGGAAACGGAGCCTTTCGATGCAGGCGTGGCCGGACCGTCCCATGATGGCGAGTTTCCCATCCGCATCCGCGGTCTTACCAATGTGTTCGGCGATTTCGTGGTCCACGAGAAACTCAACCTCGATGTGCGGCGCGGAGAGATCCTGGGCGTGGTCGGCGGTTCGGGTTCCGGCAAGTCGGTGCTGATGCGCGCGATCATCGGGCTGCAGGTTCCGCAGTCCGGATCGATCGAGGTTTTCGGGCGCAACATTACCGAAGCCGAGCCGGACGAGGCAATTGGCGTTCGCAACCATTGGGGCGTGCTGTTTCAGGGCGGCGCGCTGTTCTCGACCCTGACGGTGGCAGAAAATGTGCAGGTGCCGCTCAAGCAGTTCTATCCTGAGCTCGACCAGGTGCTGCTCGACGAGATCGCCCGTTACAAGACGGTACTGTCGGGCCTGCCCGCCGATGCGGCGAGCAAATATCCGTCCGAACTGTCGGGCGGCATGAAGAAGCGTGCCAGCCTCGCGCGGGCGCTCGCACTTGACCCGCAATTGCTGTTTCTCGACGAGCCGACAGCGGGCCTCGACCCGATTGGCGCGGCCAAGTTCGACGAGCTGACCCGCGACCTGACCAATACGCTGGGCCTGACCGTATTCCTGATTACCCACGATCTCGACACGCTCTATGCGATCTGCGACCGCGTGGCGGTGCTGGCCGACAAGAAGGTTATCGCGGTCGGGACCATCCCGGAACTGCTCGAAACCGACCATCCGTGGATACAGGAGTATTTCAACGGGCCGCGTTCCAGGGCCGCGCAGGCTTCGCGCGAGCGTTCTCACCCAAGGGACGCGGATGCGGCGTCAGCCATGGACAAGACCGGCGATAGCGAGGCATAGGGCGAGGGTAATATCATGGAAACACGCGCCAATCATGTCTGGGTAGGGGCCGTAACCCTCTTGCTGCTGCTGGCTTTGGCGGTGTTTTTCGTGTGGCTGGCGCGGCTGGGTAATTCCGACCGCAAGGAATATGACATCTTTTTCCAGCAATCGGTGGGCGGACTTGCTAGTGGTTCGCAGGTCGCCTTTGCCGGCGTTCCTGTCGGGCAGGTGAGCCAGATCCAGCTGTGGGACAAGGACCCGGAATATGTTCGTGTCCGCATCCGCGTTGGCAATGAGGTGCCGATCCTGGTCGGCACCACGGCGGCGATCTCGTTCAGCTTTACCGGGGTTTCGACCCTCAACCTGGAGGGGGCGCGCAAGGGCGCCCCGCCGATCACCTGCGAGACCACTGCCTGTCCGGAAGGCGTGCCGGTCATTCCGCCCGCCGGCGGCCCCATCGACGAGATATTGTCTTCCGCGCCGCTGCTGCTTGAGCGGCTGGCGACGCTGACTGACCGCCTGACCCGTGTGCTCGACGACGACAATCAGGAATCGATTTCAGGCATTTTGAAGAACACCAACGTGATCAGCGGCGAGCTGGCCGAAGCCGCTCCGGAGTTCAAGGCGACGATGCGCGAATTGCAGGCGACGCTGGCCCAGTCGACCGAAACGCTGAATGCCTTCGAGGGGACGCTGGAATCGGCCGATGCCCTGCTCGAACAGGAGGGGCAGCCACTTGCGGCGGATCTGCGCCAGACGCTGAACTCGGCGAAGGCGGCGGCGGACTCGCTCAAGGCCACGCTCGACAATGTCGAGCCGCTGACCGCGCAGCTCAACCGCGACACGCTGCCCGCTGCCAATGCCGCCTTGCGCGACCTCAAGCAGACCAGCGAGAGCCTGCGCAATATGACAGAGACGGTCGAGAACCAGGGCGCCGGGGCGATCGTTTCGGGTCAGAAGCTTCCCGACTACCAACCGTGAGCACCGCGGTGATGAGGAGAGCGCGAATGTCGCGAATTATGGCATCAGCAGCACTGGTCGCAGCCGCCATGCTGGGTGGGTGCGTGAGTTTTGGCGGGGCCGAGCCTCCCGAAAAGCTGCTGACGCTGACGCCCGCCGCAACATCGCCGGTTGGCGCGCTGGCCGGGGGCGATCTGTCGCAGGCGCTGGCCGTCTCGATCCCGTCGACCGGGCAGAAGCTGAGCGTGACGCGCGTGCCGGTTCAGGTCGATGCTTCGTCGATCGCCTATCTCAAGGACGCGGTGTGGGTGGAAAAGCCCGCCCGCCTGTTCGCCAGCCTGCTTGCCGAAACGATCCGCGCGAGCAGCGATCGGCTGGTCATGGGAGAGGACGAGCTTGGCTATGCCGCGAGCACGAAGCTGGGCGGTGAGCTGGTCGAAATGGGTTACGATGCGCGTACCGCCAGCGCAACAATTCGCTATGACGCGCTGCTGCAATTGTCTGATGGCCGGGTGCTGACGCAGCGTTTCGAGAACAGCGTAAGTGGTATCCCCGCCAATGCGGGTGCGGTTGGCCCGGCGCTGAACCAGGCGGCTAATGCGGTGGCGGCGGAGGTCGCGGCCTGGGTGAACGCCTCGCTCGGTTGACTGGTTACTGGTCAGCCTGCGCAGCGCGGATGAACTGTACTGCGCGGGCAAACGCCTCCAGCTTCGACGCGCGCGCCTCCTGTGCCTCGGCATCCCAGCCCCAAAGCTCGGCCTGCCAGTCCTCCTCGCAATGGGCGGCGGCAAACAGCGCCTCATGGTCGACATCCCGGTCGAGCGTGGCCAGCGCCACCACCAGGGATGCGGCGAGCGAGGCCAGTGTTGTCACGCCGGCGAGCGCAAAGGGGTCGAGCGCATCCAGCTCTGCGCGCAGGGCCTCCAGCGTTTCGGGCGGCTGCGGGTGATGGACAATGCCGCTGACCCGCGTGAAGCGGGTGCCAAGCCGTGCCTCCGCCCCGGTCAGCAGCGGCTCCCACACCTCCTGCTGGCGGGTGAAGAGCGGCTCGTCAGGGTCGGCGCGATAGCACAGCGTATCGGTCTCGGCGAATGGCAGGATGGAGGCGATGGCATCGTCGCGGCCCGGCCCGATCCGGTCGATGGCAAAATCGGCAAGGTCGCGGTGGAAGAACAGTTTGGGATCGACATTGTCACCTTGCGCGGCCCACTCCGCCGCCAGCAGCTCTGCCAGATTGCGGGCCGGCACGATCTGCGCGCCGCCGCCTTGCGTGCGCAGCGGCCTGCCGTCCAGCGTGACCTGCCAGCCGCCATCCGCCTGCTCGATATCGACAGCTTTCCAGAAACGCTTCATCGCCGCCCGTCGTGTCCCCTGTCGGCATCGGTGTCGGAACCGGGCATGGGATTGGGGCCACGGGTATCGGGGCCACGATTCCTCGTGCTCCACATCCGCGCGAGGATCTGCGGGGTGATGAAGGTCTCCACCAGGCCCAGCCCGATCAGCACATAGGCGACTATGGGGGGCAGGCCGAGCAGGCCGTTCAGGACCGCAATGCCGAACATCACCATCAGCACGCCGCCAAATCGCATGGCGTTGATGATCATGAAGCGCCGCCGCGCTGTCGCCTCAATATCGGGCATGTTTGCCATCCATCATCTCCCGCAAGATCTGCGCATCGCTGGCGACCGCGCTGGCACCCGCGGCCAGCAATTCCCCGGCCTCGTGATAGCCCCAGTCGACGCCCAGCGCACGCACACCGCCCGCTTTTGCCATGTCCATGTCATAGACCGTGTCGCCGATCACCACTGCATTCGCCCGCTCGGCCAGCGTCTCTGTCAGACAGGCCTCCAGCATCGCGGGATGCGGTTTTGAGGGGTGGCGGTCGGCGGTCTGGAGGCTGGAGAACAGCCCCGCCAGCCCATTGGCCTCCAGCGTGGAGGCAAGGCCGCGATCGGACTTTCCGGTGGCAACAGCAAGCGTCCAGCCTTCTGCATGCAGGGCGTGGAGCAGATCGGCCATGCCGGGAAACAGCGGTTCGTGCAGCGAGCCATCGGCCCGCGCGGCGCGGAACGCCTGTTTGTAGGCTTCGACCAATCCCGCCTGTATTTCGGCGCTCGCATCCGATGCCAATTGGCGCATCGCCTGCGGCAGGCTCAGGCCGACCATGCGGCGAACCTGGTGCAAATCGGGCGGGGGAAGTTCTTGCGCGGCGAAAGCGGCCACCATCGCGGTGCAGACGGCGGCCTGCCCGTCGGACAGCGTGCCGTCGCAATCGAAGACCGCCAGACGAACTGTCATCTGCCGCCTCTCATCGCAGCCACCTCAACTTCCAAGCACCCGCATCAGCTGCGCAATGGCCCCGGACCCTTCCTCGGTCAGCGCATCGGCGATCCGCTCGCGGTCCTCCTCCGACATGTTCTGCGACAGCTTGAGCGTCGGGCGCCATTGCTGCACTTCCAGCTCGAAGCCGGTAATGGCCCCGAACATTTCGGCCCATCGATCGGCTGGCAGGTCGCCAGGCGTCCACGGATTGGCGCCGCCCAGCCGGGTCTCGTTGCGCTTGCCCAGCGCGCCGAGCAGGTCGGCCAGCCCCTCGGGCGCCATGCACTGCACGCGGCCTTCCATCTCCAGCGCAACATAGTTCCAGGTCGGCATCTGCCCCCGATCCTCGTACCAGCGCGGGCTGACATAGGCGTCCGGCCCGTTGACGAGCAGCAGCGCCCGCGCCCCGTCCAGATGCGGGGACAGCACATCGTCCTTGGCAAGGTGGAACTGCACCATGCCGTCATCGCTCAAATGTAACGGCGCATGCGCAATGCGAGCGCCGTCTGGCGTGGTCAGGAACACCACGCCGAAACCCACTTCGCGCAGCAGCGCTTGGCAAAGCGCACGTTTGTCGGCCTCGAGGGGAGCGTCGGTTTGCATCAGCGTTTCTTCTTTGCGGCAGCGCGTGGGGATTTGCCACCCAGCTTGCTGCCGGGCTTGCCGCCTGACTTGCCACTCGGCTTTCCGCCGGTTTTGCCGCCTGAGGGCGCCCCACCGCGTGCGCGGCGCTCGCCCCGCCGTTCCTTGCGGTAGAGCTTGGCGTGGGCCTTGGCGGCCTGCTTTTTCTCGGTGCGGTTCCGTTCTGGCGGAGAGGTCGCCACCGGGCTCGCATCGCTGGCGCCTTCGTCGAAACCCAGGGTCTCCATGCTGGCGGCGAAGTGTTCGGGCAGGGGCGCGGTGACATCGATCGTGCCGCCGCCCGGCTCGTCGATGATCAGGCGGCGCGCATGCAGGTGCATCTTGCGGCTGATCGTGCCGGTCAGGAAGGATTCCTGCCCGCCATATTTGCCGTCGCCCACGATCGGGTGGCCGATCGCCGCCATATGCGCGCGCAGCTGGTGGGTGCGACCGGTCAGCGGCTGCAGCTCCACCCATGCGGTGCGGTTGCCCGCCTTCTCGACCACGCGGTAGAGCGTCCTGGCAGGCTGCCCGCCCTCCATGTCGACATGCATCTTTTCGCCGCCCGTGCCCGGCTGCTTGGCCAGCGGCGCGTCGACCGTGCCTTCCTTGACGTCGGGGATGCCGACCACCAGCGCCCAGTAGATTTTCTTGGCTGACCGACCCGCAAAGCGTTTCGAAAAGAAGGCCGCGCTGCCCGGCGTGCGGGCCACCAGCAACACGCCGGACGTATCCTTGTCGAGCCGATGGACCAGGCGCGGGCGCGGTTCGTCCTCGTTCGCATAGGCGTCGAGCAGGCCGTCGACATGGCGCGTGGTTTTCGTGCCGCCCTGCGTGGCAAGGCCGGGGGGCTTGTTCAGGATCAGCGCCGAATTGGTCCGCTCGATCAGCATGGCCTCCGCCTCGGCCTCGTCCTCAGTCGTCAGTTCACGGCGCTGTCGAACCGTGCCGGGCCGCGCCTCGCCGCCGGGTGGAACGCGCAGCACCTGCCCGGCCACCAGCCGGTCTTCGGGCTTGGCGCGCTTGCCATCAACGCGAATCTGCCCGGTGCGCGCCCAGCGCGAGATCGTGGCAAAGCCGATCTGCGGCAGGTGGCGCTTGAACCACCGGTCGAGCCGGACGCCATCATCATCGTGCACGATTGTGAACTGGCGAACCTCGGTGCTGGTGTCGCTCCTGCTCTTGCTCTCGTCGGCGGGATCGTAGGCCTTGCCGCTCATGCTTGCAGGCGCATGATGATAAGGCCGACGTAAAGGGCGGTAAGGCCCGCCAGCACCGAAATCGCCGCATAGAGAAAGGCGTAGCTGGTCTGGCCGCGCTCGGTCAGCAGCATGAGTTCGAGGCTGAAGGCGCTGAATGTGGTGAAGCCGCCCAGCAGGCCCACGCCCACGGCAAGGCGTATCTGTTCGCCGCCCTGGCCGAAGCGGGCCAGATATCCGGCCAGCAATCCCATGGCGAGGCTGCCGAGCACATTCGCTGTCAGCGTGGCCCACGGAAAGGTCATGACTGCCTTCACGCCCAGCATGTGGGTCATGAAGCGGCCGAGCTGGTAGCGCAAAAGCGCGCCGACGCCGCCGCCGACCGCGACCAGAAGCGAGGCATAAAGTTGTGGAGGTCCTTGCATGGCGGCCTCCCTTATACACCTCGCCGCGCCGGTGAAAGTGCATGCTGCCCATTTCCGCCATGTGAAGTCATCATCGGGCCAGATCATCATAGGACTGTGACCGATGTTACAGTCTTGGCGGTGGTGGCCGCTCTAGTCACTCGTCCCGCGCAATCACGCGCAGCAGGAGTTTGCGACGATGAAGCTGTTTATCGATATCCACGATGCCGCGAATGGCACGCTTCCCGAAGGCCTGACCGAAAGCCAGTTCAAGGTGGTGTACGAGAAATATGTCGAGGCGTGCCGCGAAGAAGGTGTTACCAGCCTGCGCGCCAGTGCCGGTCTCGACCAGGGGCGAGTGTTCTGCTTTTCCCTTGCCCCTGATGCGGACGCGGTGCGGCGCGCGCATGATCGGGTCGGCCTGCGCTATGATTCGATTACCGAGGTGACCGATTTGTCGTCCTTCAATATGCTGGTCGGGCCACAGGCCGCCTGAAGGAAACCATGTCGACACGTCCGGATGCTTTGCAGGGGAGATTGCCCTTCTATTCCACTCTGGGCGAAGAAGGGCGCAGGCTGCTCGCCAGGGGTATCCGGACCGTCCATGCCGCGCCTGGGTCTACGCTGCTCAGCCAGGGCGATCCGGTTGCGGGTGTCTATTTCATCGAAGCGGGCGCGGTGCGCGTACATTATCTCGATGCGCAGGGGCATGACGGCACGCTCTATCGCCTCGAACCGGGCGAGGCCTGCGTTCTCGCGCTCAATTGCGTCTTTTCCGAATTTGCCTATCCGGCATGGGCCGATGCCGAGGAGGAGGGGGCCAGCCTGCTCGTGCTTGACGGACATGTCGCGCGCGAACTGGCGCGGGTCGATCCGGCCTTTCTGAAGGCCCTGTTCACGCACACCGCATCGCGGCTCTATCAGGTGCTGGTTACGCTGGAGCAGGCATTGCGCCTGCCGCTGGAGGCACGGCTGGCACGGCTCCTGCTCGACCTTGCGGGCGAGGGGAGCGAGGTCTGCCTGCCGCATGAACGGCTGGCTAGCCATCTGGGTACGTCACGCGAGGTGGTTTCGCGGATTATCCGCGCCCTTGCGAAGGAAGGACTTGTCGAAAGCCATTACGGCAAGGTCACCATTCGCGCGCCTGAATTGCTGGCGGCCCGTTGCCGTTGAGGTTGTCTATAAGCTTGCCTTGGCGGTGCATTTCGCTTATCGCGCGCCCCAATGGGCCGGTCCGCTCACGGATTCGGCACGCTTTTCATTAGCAGGCAGGAGGGCGTCACCCGCGCCGATTATGCGCGGGGTCGGCAGCTTTTTCGCCGCAAAGACAGATAGATAAGGTGGTTCAGGTTTATGCAGATCATCGTCCGCGATAACAATGTCGAACAGGCCCTGCGCGCGCTCAAGAAGAAGCTGCAGCGCGAAGGCGTCTATCGCGAAATGAAGCTGCGTCGCCATTACGAGAAGCCGAGCGAGAAGCGCGCCCGTGAAAAGGCCGCCGCCATTCGCCGCGCCCGCAAGCTGGAGCGCAAGCGCGTCGAGCGTGACGGCGCTCGCTAAGCTTGAACCTTCCGCATCGTTAAGCCAAAGGGGCGTGGGCCGGTAAGTCCCGCGCCCTTTTCTTTTGTCCGCCAGTCACGGGTTTTGGCCCGAGGCATACAGACCAGCGCAGATACAGGATCGATCATGGCCGAAGTTACCCGCGTGCCCCTGCAACCTATCGCCAGCGGATCGCTGTCGCGCCTGTGGATCGGCCTCGTCGTGCTGGCCGTGCTGGCCGCTCTTGCCGCGCTGTGGACGCCGCGCCCTGCCGTTGTCGAAGTGGAAGAGCTGAGCGCGGGCACGGGCGCCTTTCCGAGTGAAACCGACGTGGTCTTCGTGAACTACACGGGCACGCTGGACGACGGCACAGTGTTCGACGAATCGCAATCGCCCGGTTGGCCGGTCCCCGGCATCCTGCCCGATGCGACGCCGATGGCGCTCGATCAGGTTGTCCCGGGCTTCCGGGAGGCGATATTGAAGATGCAACGCGGCGGCAGCTACAAGATCAAGATCCCTGCCGAAAAGGCTTATGGCGACGCCCCGCCACCGGAATCCAAGGTTCCGCCGGGCGCCGACCTCAATTTCGACGTGACTGTGATTGAATTCATGACCCGCGAAGAGGCCGAGCAGCGCTATGCGGCGATGATCTCGGCGCTCGGCCAGATGGAAAACCCGAACGGCGCCGCTCCGGGGCCCGTGCAGTAAGGCCCGAGGGCGACAAAAAGCGCACTCGCCGAGCATCCACTCTGCCGAGCGCGCTTGAAGCGCCCGGCTCGCCCCGCTAACGCGCGTCCCATGTCAGTCACCCGCGAAGAAGTTGCCAAGATCGCCGCGCTGGCGCGCATCCGCATGGATGACGAAGCGCTCGATCACATGGTCCCCGAATTCAACGCCATCCTTTCATGGGTGGAGCAGCTGGGCGAGGTCGACACCTCCTCGGTCGAGCCGATGACCGCAGTGATCGCACAGAAGCTGCGCCTGCGCGATGATGTGGTCGATGCCGACCCGCTGACCGGCGGCGGCAAGCGTGACGCGGTGCTGGCCAATGCGCCCGCTGCCGAGCACGGCTTTTTCGGCGTTCCCAAGGTGATCGAATAGTGACCGGGAACGCAAACCCCGTAACCCAGCTGGGCGTCAAGGCTATCCGCGACGGCGTGGCCACGGGCGACTTCAGCGCGCGCGAAGTGGCCGAGGCCTTTAACGCTGCCGTGGCTGGCGCGGCGCAGCTCAACGCCTTCATCGTCGCCACACCCGAACTCGCGCTGGCTGCTGCTGACAAGGTCGACGCCGCGCGTGCCTCTGGCGAGACGCTGGGGCCGATGGCGGGCGTGCCCATCGGCATGAAGGATCTGTTCGCCACCAAGGGCGTGCAGACCACCGCGGCGAGCCACATCCTCGAAGGCTTCGTGCCCGAATATGAGAGCACCGTTTCACAGAAGCTGTGGGACGCGGGCGCGGGCATGCTGGGTAAGCTCAACCTCGACCAGTTCGCCATGGGCAGCTCGAACGAGACCTCCTATTTCGGCAATGTCGTCTCCCCGTGGAAAGCCAGGGATGGCGGCAATGCGCCGCTGGCGCCGGGCGGAAGCTCGGGTGGTTCTTCTGCCGCGGTGGCCGCGCGCATCGCGCCTGCCGCGACCGGCACCGATACCGGCGGCTCGATCCGTCAGCCCGCCGCCTTTACCGGTATTTGCGGGATCAAGCCGACCTATGGCCGCTGCTCACGCTGGGGCATCGTTGCCTTTGCCTCGTCGCTTGACCAGGCCGGGCCGATGGCGCGCAGCGTCGAGGATTGCGCCATCATGCTGGAGGCGATGGCGGGTTTCGATCCGAAGGATTCCACCAGCCTCGACGTGCCCGTTCCCAACTGGGCGGCCTCGCTCAACGCCGACCTCACGGGCAAGACGGTCGGCATTCCGCGCGAATACCGGATGGACGGCACCGATGCGGAAATCCTGAAAAGCTGGGAGGATGGCGTCGCCTGGCTAAAGGATGCGGGGGCGAAGGTCGTCGATATCAGCCTGCCGCATACCAAATATGCGCTGCCCGCCTATTACATCGTCGCGCCTGCCGAGGCGTCGAGCAATCTCGCGCGCTATGACGGTGTGCGCTACGGCCTGCGTGACCTGCCAGAAGGCGCCGGGCTTCAGGACATGTATGCGGCGACCCGCGCTTCGGGCTTCGGCGACGAGGTCAAGCGCCGCATCCTGATCGGCACCTATGTGCTCAGCGCCGGTTTCTACGACGCCTATTACACGCAGGCGATGAAGGTCAGGACGCTGATCCGGCAGGATTTCGATGCTGCGTTCGGCACCTGCGATGTCGTGCTTGCGCCGACCACGCCGACCGCCAGTTTTCCCTTGGGAGACAAGCTGGACGATCCGCTGGCCATGTATCTGAACGATGTGTTCTCGGTCCCGGCCAGCCTGGCGGGCCTCCCGGCGATGAGTGTTCCGGCGGGGTTGAACGCGGCGGGCCTGCCGCTGGGATTGCAGATCGTCGGCCCGGCCTTTGGTGAACAGGCGGTGCTCGATGCGGGCCTCGCCATAGAGCAGCGCGCCGGCTTTGACGCGCAGCCGGACAAGTGGTGGTGAGCCTGCGGGGCTGATACCAGCCCGGACCTATTGCGCGCCCTTGCCGAAATAATGCCGCAGAACATGACGAACCCGGTCGGTGACCGGCGGCACCACGTCCCCGCTTCCGGGGCGCTTGCGCCATTTCGTCGTGTGCGGAAGGCGCAAAGCATCGGGCGCGGTATAGTAATAGAGCGCGATCGAGCGGCGGGTGACGTCCTCGGGCGCTTCCAGCGGGTCGGGATGGCCGTGATAGCTGTCCGAATCCGTGTTGAAGATCACCGCGCGGCCAAGGTCGGGCGTCACCGATTTGACCTTGTGCGTCATCGCCTTGTCCCACAGTTCCAGCCCGCCGCCCCAGTCCGGGTTCCAGTCCTCGTTCAGGAACAGGATCAGATTGAGGCGTCGCCGCAGCTTGGTGATCGGGTGGAAGTTGAAATCGGCATGGATCGACAAATGCCCGCCACGGCGCGTCTCGTGCAGGCCGCCGCCGGTAAAGCGCGGGTCCGAAACCAGCCCCTTGATGCCGGTCATCTTTTCCAGAAACACGAGAAAGGCGGCAGAATTGAGCGCCGAGAGCAAATCCTGGATATAAGCGCTGCGGATCTTGTCGAGGATGTATCCCGTCTTCAGATGCGACCAGGAATCGTCGAAGCGGCCCTTTTCGGGCTGGGGGAACTGGCGGTCGACCTCGCGCAGGACATCGAGATCGAGAAAATTGTCGAGCACGATATGCGGGAAGGGATCGCCGTTGCCATAGGCGCGCGTCAGGCCCTCGCCGATGGTTCTGGCCGCGGCGCGGTCGAACTCGAAAAAGCCGTCCTTGCGCGAAATTGGCAGGATCGGGGCGGGCGTGGCCTTTGCGCCTTGCGTCGTTTCGAGAATTTGCGCGGGCTGCGTCATGTCTGAACCTTCACGGGGCGGCCCGTTACAAAGCCTCAGGGAACATACCTATGCACTACACGGCTCGCCAGTGCTTTGTGGACTTGCGAAAAGAGCTGGAGACCGGCCTGACGTGCTCGCCAACCGGCCCATCCTTGGTTATTGCGGGCACAAGGCGAATTGAAAGAAGTTAGCGAGCGACAATGTCCAATTACCGCATCCACGGCGCAACCGGCGATTGGGAGGTCGTGATCGGCCTCGAGGTCCATGCGCAGGTCACTTCCAAGGCCAAGCTGTTTTCGGGCGCCTCGACCACATTCGGGGCCGAGCCCAATGCGCAGGTCAGCCTCGTCGATGCGGCGATGCCTGGAATGCTGCCCGTGCCCAACCGCGAATGCATCCGCCAGGCGGTGCGCACCGGCATGGCGATGGAGGCGCAGATCAATGCGTGGAGCCGGTTCGATCGCAAGAATTACTTCTATGCCGATCTGCCGCAGGGCTATCAGATTTCGCAGCTCTACCACCCGATCGTGGGCGAGGGGAAATTGCTGATCGAGGCGGACGAAAAGGCGGGCATCCCAGAGGACAAGGTGATCGGGATCGAGCGCATTCATGTCGAACAGGATGCCGGCAAGCTGATGCACGACCAGCATCCGACCATGTCCTATGTCGACCTCAACCGTGTCGGCGTGGCGCTGATGGAGATCGTCAGCCGCCCCGACATGACCTCGCCCGCAGAGGCCGGCGCCTATGTTCGCAAGTTGCGTGCGATCCTGCGCTATGTCGGTTCGTGCGACGGCAATATGGAAGAAGGCTCGATGCGCGCCGACGTCAATGTGTCCGTGCGCAAGGTCGGCGATACCGAACTGGGCACGCGGACCGAGACCAAGAACGTCAATTCGGTGCGCTTCGTCATGCAGACGATCGAGCATGAGGCGCGCCGCCAGGTCGATGTGCTGGAGGACGGCGGAAAGATCGTGCAGGAAACGCGGCTGTTCGATCCGGGCACCGGCACCACGCGCTCGATGCGGTCTAAGGAAGACGCGCACGATTATCGCTATTTCCCCGATCCGGACCTGCTGCCGCTGGAACTGGACCAGGCCTTCCTCGACGAATGCCGCGCGTCACTGCCCGAATTGCCCGATGCCAAGCGTCGCCGCTATATCGAGGTGCTGGGGCTGTCCGCCTACAATGCGCACGAACTGACAAGCGAGGTCGAGACCTTCGCGCGATTTGAGACGCTGCTGGCCGAAACCGCGCGGGCGCTGGGCAAGGCAGAGGCCGATATCGCCACGCAGGTTGCCAATTGGGCGCTCTCGGTTGCGCCGGGCGTGATAAATGCTGTGGGCGAACAGGGCGATCCGGCCAATGCCACGGCTGCTTCGCAGGCAAGCATCCTCAAAATGCAGGATGCGGGCGAGATTTCGGGCGGTCAGGCCAAGGAACTGTTTGAGATCGTGCTGAAAACCGGGCGCGAACCGGCGGAAATCGCCGAAACGGAGGGGCTGAAACAGACCTCTGACACTGGCGCAATAGAGGTAGTGGTCGACAAAGTTCTTGCCGATAACGCCGAAAAAGTGGTCGAATACCGCAGCGGCAAGGACAAATTGTTCGGATTCTTCGTCGGTCAAACGATGAAGGCCATGCAGGGCAAGGGAAATCCGGCCGTCGTAAACAAGGTTCTGCGGGAGAGACTCGACCAGGGCTGACACGCTCCGCGACGGGAGCTGATGGCAGTCAGGTCGAAGCGTGAGTTCGGGCCATTGGCCCGGCGCTACAGCTCGTCGGCGTCGAGATAGCCGACCTCCATCCCGGTGCTGGCGAGCTGTTCGTCGATCAACTCGCGATCGCCCACCACGACAATTGTCATGCCATCGGGCTGCAGATATTCGGCAGCTGCGGCCTCTATCTGCTGCGCGGTGATGGCGCGGTAGATTTCGGGCAGGCGTTCCGGGTAATCGGCAGGGCGCCCCAGCAACTGGTTGGCGGCGATGGTGCCGAGCACCTGGTCATTGGTCTCGAAGCCGATGGGCAGGGCGCGGATATTGCCATCGGTAACGCGCTGCAATTCTGCCGGGGTAACGGGCGCATTGGCCGGATAGGCCTTCATGATGTCGATGATGGCGCGGATCGAATCGCCGGTGCGGTCGGCCTGCACCTGCGAGGCGATCAGGAACGGGCGTGGCCCGATGCGTGTCGGCATGTAGGAGTAGATACCGTAGGTCCAGCCCTTGGTCTCGCGCAGATCGTCCATCAACCGCGACAAAAAGCCGCTGCCCAGCACTTCGTTGGCGAGTTGCAGATCCTCTGCGGAACCTTCCACGCCGGTGAGCGGCAGGACGCGGCCCATGACGATATAGCTGGACGGTGAATTGGGCCGGTCGACCACGACAAGGTGCGATTTTTGCGGCGGGATGGGCGCATCCATGTGCTTGGTCGCGGGCGCGGCCTCAGGTGGCTGCCAATTCCCGAAAACCGCCTCCAGTGCGGCGACCAGTTCGTTCATCGTCACGTCGCCCACCGCATTGATCCGCGCCTTGCCCGGCCTGATCCAGCTATCGTGCTCGGCGCGCATGTCGGCGGGCGTGAGCTCGGCGATAACAGTTGGATTGCCGCTAGAGGCCGCATGGGCATAGGGGTGGTCCGCGCCGAACAGGGTTGGATAGAGGGCGCGGATCGCCAGCGGTCCGGGGGAGGCGCGCTCCTGCTCGATCCGGGCGAGGCGCTGCGCCTTCAGCCGCGCGAAATCGCCATCGGCAAAGGCCGGGTTGCGCACGACGTCTGCCATCAGTTCGAGCGAGGGACCCAGGTTCACCGTCAGCGCGTCGAGCGAGACAGTGCTGGTGTCGATACCCGAATTCGCGGTGAGCGAGGCCCCCAGGCTCTCGGCTTCGGCAGCGATGTCCTGCGCGGAGCGGGTGGTGGTGCCTTCGGACAGCATGTCCATCATCATTTCGTGCCGGCCAGCCTCGCCGGGCGCATCGGCGGAGGAGCCTGCGTCGAACACCATCGACAGGGACAGCGCCGGAATGGCGCTGCGCCGGGCCAGCGTGACTTCGATCCCGTTGGAGAGCGTCTTCGTCTGGATCGCGGGCAGTTCCAGATCGCCAACAGGCGCCACGGCAGGCGCAGTGCGCGCTTGGCCGTCTTGCGCCTGGGTTTGGGGCTGCGCCACGCCGCCGCCTGCATCGGGCGCAGGAGGCGGGACCGTTGCCTCGTCTCCCCAGCCGCCCATCGGGCCGCCATCCAGTGTGCGCGTCCCCGGCACCACCGCCAGCGTCAGCGGCGGCCGCGTCAGCCAGCGCTGCATGGCCGCATGGACCTCTTCAGGGGTCAGCGTCGCCAGCCGCTTCAGCCGCTCAATCTCGAAATGGGGGTCGCCGGTGTAGAGCTGCCCTTCGGCCAGCACCGCGCCCTTGCCGCCGAACTGGCCGACCTGTTCCATGCCCTTGACGGGATTGGCGATCATCTGCGTTGCGGCGCGGCGCATCTCGTCGGCGGTTGGTCCCTCCGACACCATCCGGTCGATCACTGCGTAGAAATCGCTTTCGGCCTGTGGGCGATCCTTGCCCGGCGCAATGTCCATGTAAGCGTTGGCAAAGCCGACCTGCTCGTAGCTCGCGTAATAGCCGACCACGCGGGTCGCCACTTCCTTGCCCCGCACCAATTCGTTGTCGAGCCGTGAGGAGGCGAGGCCCCCCAGAATGTGTATGCCCACTTCCAGCGGCAAGGCGTCGGGGTCGTTCATGCCCGGCCCGGTCCAGTAGCGATAGATGCGGGTGGCGGGCACCTGGTCGGCGATCTCGCGATAGACCGGCGCATCCAGCGTCACCGGACCCGCGGGGGCAAGGGTTACCTTGGGGCCCGAGGGAATGTCGCCGAACCAGCGTTCGACCATCGGGCGGGCGGTGGCCGCGTCAATATCGCCGGTCAGTGCCAGCACGACGTTGTTGGGCGCATAATTGCTGGTGAACCAGTTGCGCACGTCTTCCAGTGAGGCGGCGTCTAGGTCAGCCATCGAGCCGATGATCGAATGACGATAGGGGTGGCCGACCGGAAACAGCTCGGAATTCACGACATAATTGACGAGCCCGTAGGGATTGTTGTCGCGCTGCCGCTTCTCGTTCTGGACGACGCCGCGCTGGTTATCGAGCTTTTCCTGCGTGACCGCACCGAGCAGGTGCCCCATGCGGTCGCTTTCGGCGAACAGCGCCAGATCGAGCGCCCCGGTGGGCACGGTGACGACGTAATTGGTACGGTCGTAGGAGGTCGAGCCATTGGTGATGGTCGAGCCAGCGGATTCGAGCAAAGCGTCGAATTCGGCCACGTTCTCGCTGCCGCCGAACATCAAATGCTCGAACAGATGGGCAAAGCCGGTGCGGCCACGCGGCTCGTGCTTGGCGCCGACCCGGTAATAGAGCGTGACGCCCACGACCGGCGCCTTGCGGTCGGTATGGACGATGGTGACAAGGCCGTTGGGGAGCGTGAAGCTCTCGTAATCGAGTTGTATGCCGTCGACCAGCGAGACCAGATCGGCATTGATGTTCGCGGAAGCGGCGGGCGTTTCGGCTAACGTTGTCTGGGCGAGTGGTGCGGCGCATGCCGCGAGGAGCAGCGAGACAGCAGCGGCGAAGGTAAAGCGGATCGGGCGCATGGCGCTTTCTAGCACCGCGCGGGCCCGATGCCAGCGCCGCTGCGCGTCACTTGTCGATTGTCATCAACGCTTCGCCCATGCGGATCTGCGAGCCGGTTTCGAGGCTTTCGACCGGGCGGCATTCGGGTGGCGCGATGGCAATGATGGTGGAGCCATGCTCGAACCAGCCCATTTCCTCGCCCTTGGCAAATTGCGCGTCGAGGATTTCGGTGCGTTCACCTGCGGAGCGGACATTGGCGCTGGCGTCGTACCAGGGCAGTTGGATGCTGGCGACCAGCACGGCGGCGACCGGGACCAGCACCAGCCGGTGGCCGCTCGCATCCAGCCGGACGGCGATCGGCGCACGCTCGTTCTTGCAGAAGAGCCGTTCGATCCGCTTGAGTGCGATCGGGTTCACGTTCCAGGTGTCGCCGGAGATATAGCGCAATTGTTCCACGGTCAGGTCATGCGGGGCGTGGAAGCGGTGATACATCCCTGCGGTCAGCCGCAAGGTGACGAACCAGCCGCCCTCGAGGGCCTCGGCCTCGTCCGCTGAGCCGAGCAGCTCGCCGAGCGGGTAGGGCGCGCCCTTGATCTGGAGCGCGGTGCCGTTTTCGACGCGCCCGAAGGCGCCGACGATGGCATCGCAGGGGCTGGCGATCACGCGCGGGTCGGGGTCGATCGTGCGCGCGCCTTCGTGCAATTCGCGGATGAAAGCGGCGTGCAAGCTGGCGAACCGGCTTTCTTTCGCATCGGCCATGTCGACGTCGCAAAAGAGCTTCCAGGCGGCGATGCTGGCTGCGCGGACGGGTGGGAACTCGACCTTGCTGAACCAGCCCATGAAGCGGGTGAGCGCGTGGCGCGGAATGCGATTGGTCAGCAGGAAATTGACATTTTCCTGACCTATAAATGTCCGAAAGGAATGCCCGAGCGCCATCGGGCGCTGCTTAGCGACGGGATTTGGACAGACGTATGACATCGGCAACCTTGAAGGGCGCGAAGTGGCTGGCGCGCGCGGCTGGCGCGCTGGCGACAGCGAAACTGGCGCGCGACCGGCTGCGGCTAAGCCGGGCCAAGCACAAGGGGCTGACGGGCCATGTCCGCATGGCCAAGCGAATTGCCGGGCTGATCCCCTTCTACGATTTCGACCGCGACCAGTTCTTCCGCGTCGATGGCGCACCGGATGACGTTGTAGCAGCGCGCGAGGCAGGCTTTGCGCGGCTTTCTGTGCTTTACCACCAACGCTTCGCGCTCACTGCCGCCAAGAGCGCGGAAATGCGGAACTCGATCCCCGATCTGGCCTTTACCAGCACCTATCGCGTGCCGTTTCAATTCAGCCGCGTGGTAAGAGAGGCCCTGCCTTCCGGCTCTTTCTGGCAGTCCTGCGAAGGGGTCATGCTGACCGATCTGGACGGTAATTCCTTCTACGACCTCACTGGCTCTTACGGCGTGAACCTGCTGGGGACCGACACTTACAAACAGATGGTGGCGGACGGCATCGCCACCACCGCCGCGCTCGGCCCGGTGCTGGGCGGGCTGCATCCGGTGGTCGCCGACAATGTCGAGCGCCTGAAAGCCATCAGCGGCATGGACGCGGTCAGTTTCCACATGTCGGGCACCGAGGCGGTGATGCAGGCGGTGCGGCTGGCGCAATATCATACGGGGCGCAAACGCATCGTGCGGCTGGCCGGGGCCTATCATGGCTGGTGGGGCGATGTGCAGCCGGGCATCGGCAATCCCGTCCCCGCCGATCGCACGCTGACCCTTGCCGACATGAGCGAGCGCACGCTGGAAGTGCTGGCGTCACGCCGGGACATTGCCTGCGTGCTCGTCAACCCGCTGCAGGCCATGCACCCCAATTCGGGCGCACCCGGCGATAGCGCGCTGGTGGATTCCAGCCGCAAGGCCAGCGTCGACCGGGAGGCCTATTCCGCATGGCTGGCAAAGCTGCGCGCGGTCTGCACGAAGGCTGGCGTGGTGATGATCGTGGACGAGGTGTTCACCGGATTCCGTCTGGCGCGGCGGGGCGCGTGCGAATATTTCGGCATCACGCCCGACATGGTGACCTACGGCAAGACGCTGGGCGGCGGCCTGCCCGTGGGCGCGTTGTGCGGGCGCGCACATCTGATGAAGCGTTTCCGCGATGACCGGCCCGGCGACATCTGCTTTGCGCGCGGGACCTTCAATTCGCATCCTTACGTGATGGGGGCGATGGACGCCTTCCTGAACTGGCATGGCAGCGCGGAGGCTGCAGCGGCCTATGACGGGGTGGATGAACGCTGGAACGAGCGCGCAGCCGGTCTGAACGCGCGGCTGGAGGCGGAGGGCCTGTCGCCCCGCCTGGCCAATCTGGGCACAGTATGGACGGTCAGCTACTCCCGCCCGAGCCGCTACAACTGGATGCTGCAATATTACCTGCGCGAGCAGGGTCTGGCGCTGGGCTGGACGGGCACCGGGCGCTTCATCTTCAGCTTTGCCTATGGGGACCAGGAATTCGCCTCAGTGGCCGACCGTTTCGTGGCCGCCGTGCGCGTGTTCGAGGCCGACGGCTGGGCCTGGGGCGAGCTGGGCGTGAGCGACAAGACGCTGAAGCGGCAGGTGCTCCAGGAAATACTCGGCCGAAAGTTCGGCTAGGAACGGCGGCCGAGTGATGTAATGTGGCCCCCTGCCAGGCAAGGGGAAGTCGCAATATGATGCTGAGGATCGCGGGTGCAAGTCTGGCTATGGGAATGGCAGTGATCGCCTGCTCCCCGGCTGCAGTGCAGGATTCTGCCGAGAATACATCGGAACCTGCCATCCCCTCAGGATCTTTGGTTCCGGCGGATTTCGAGGTTCCGGTGCTGGTCGAAGGTCAGGCAGAGGGTGGCCGCTTCCAACTCGTGCCGCTTGGCCCGGAATTGGTGAAGGTGGATTTTGACGCCTACATGTCCTCGATCGAGCACCTCCAGCAGACTTTCACGCGCAGCACTGGCTGGCCGCACGAGGGCATCACCGACGAGGACGCCATGCTCGACATGGAGACCGAGCAGGGCCGCTTCCAGCGGCGCGAGAGCTTTGCCTATGGTGTGCTGACGCCCGATGGCAGCCGCGAGCGCGGCAGCGTCTATGTCCGCCCAAGCCCGGTAGAGGGCTATGATGCGGTGGTCATGTTGTGGGTGACCAAAGCCGATTACGATGCGGGCTTCGACGCCGAACTCTATGGTTGGGTGACCAACTGGATTGCCACGGACTGGCCGTTCCAGAGCGTAGCCTATCCCGGCCGCGCCATCGCCTGGGAAGACTGGGATGCCGAGGTTGCGGCGGCCGAGGCTGCGGACGCTGCGGCAGAGGATCAGGGCGAGTAGTATCTGATCGCGCGGCCCGGTTACCTCACCCCCGGCGCGCGGGGCGCCAGTCTTTCGCCGCGCGGGCGCATTGGCCCGGTGCGCGGAAATACATCTTCATATCGTGGAACGGGTCGGTGATGATCTTGGTCGCCCACACGATACCGGTTTCCACATCGCGGATGAAGAACAATTGCACCGTGCGAAACAGCAGCGCGCCCGCGCCCAGCGCCAGCCAGATCATGCCCAGATTCTCCAGATACATGCGCAGGCTGGTGAACGGCTCTGCAAACAGGCCGAAGAAACTGGGATAGAAAAACAGCACCACCGGCGAGAGGCCCCACAGGCCCATCAGCACCACCTTGCGCGCAAGGTTGTAGCCGACCTTGATCTCCTCCTTGTATTCGTGGGTGGCATCGTTCTCGTAATCATAGCCCTTGGGCTCGAAGAAGAAGTGGCCCGCCTGCCGGCTCGTCATGGCAAAGCCCCAGGCCAGCAGCGCGGCCAGCCACGGATAATTCCATAAAAGCGCATAGCTCAGCACGAAGGTGCAGGCGCTGAAGAAGTGCAGTGCCTGATTGATGATGGAGTGATGGTAATAGCGGTGGTCGTCCCAGCGCTGCTCGGCCAATTGTGCACGAAAACGGCCCATGATTGTTACTCCATCCACTTGGCTGCCTGTCAGGCAGGTTTCTTGCGGTAAATTAGCAGCGAAAAATGACCGAGCGGAGGCAATGGGCGGTTCTCGACCAGCTCCACCTTGCCACTGTTTCGTGCCCAGTCTTCGTAACGCGAAACCGGGAATTCGGTGCGAAAGCCCAGCCGCGTGGTGAGCGGCATCAGCGCCTTCTCGATGGCCCCGCGCAGCCCGATATTGGCGCCGATCCGGGTGGCGATGACGATCTGTCCGCCGGGCCTCAAGACCCGCACGAACTCGTCGAGCGCTGCCTCCGGGTCGGGGACCGAGGTGATGACATATTGCCCCACCACCACGTCGAAACTGTCATCGGCGAATTGCATGGCCTCGGCGTCCATAACCGCCAGCTGCTCGACATTGTCGAGGCCCAGCCGCGTGGCCCGTGCACGGGCCTTGCCCAGCATGGCGGCGGAAATATCAATCGCGGTCACGCTGGTGGAGCGGGCATATTGGGGCAGCGAAATGCCGGTGCCCACGCCCACCTCCAGCACGCAATTGGCGCCCGGCGATATGGCCGCCTCTGCCGCCAGGATCGCATCGCGACGCCCCTGCGTGAATACCTTGCCAAAAACGAGGTCGTAGACCGGCGCCCAGCGATCATAGGCGGCCGCGACGGACGCGGTTCCCAGATCGGCGGTCATTGCTCTGCTTGCCATAAGCAATGCGCTATGAATCGCGATGATTGCGCGCGTGAGACGATCATGTGACCGTGTTGTGTCAGGCGGTTCGGTTCTGGTCTTCTTCCTCCGTCGCCCCAGCCGGGGCTATCTCAGCATCGCGCATCAGCATGGTAATGCCAAGTACTGCGTAATTGGTCGCCTGCTTGAGCAATGTCACGGCCACGAACATGGCTGCCAGCGCCGCCTCGCCCACCCCGATGCGGGTGGTCAGTTCGACCCCGGCAGCAAGGAACAGCAGATCGCGATTGGGCACGAAGGGCAACTGGTTGATGAGCATCTGCACAGCAATGAACAGCAGCCAAGTCTCGAACGGGACCAGCGGAAGGACAATACTCCATTGTGTCAGTTGCACCAGATTGACGAGGCAGATGCGCGATATGTTTATGCCGAAGACTTTGATCGCCGTGGCGCGCTCGATCCACAGTGCGCGCCCGCCGAAGCGGACCACCAGCAGTGCGATCAGCACGAAGGCGGCAAGGCCAAACCACAGATCCGCCTGCCCGCCCAGACCTGCGCTCTGCGCGAGCGTGTCGCTATCGCCGCGCAGTACGAAGGCCAGCACCACCAGCGCGGTCAGTACCATTGACGCTGCACCCGAGAGCAGCCCTGCGTCCTTGATCCCGGCCAGCAGCCTGCGGTCGGGAATGCCCAGCCGCATCCGTGCCCACAGTCCGAACCAGACATCGCCCGAATAACCAAGCACAACGTCATTGAGCACGCGCTTGCGCAGGAAGACACGGAACGGCACGCGCGGTGCGGCTGGCCAGATGCGCCGGTAGATCTGTGTCTCGCTGGCGGGCAGGATGCAAAAGCCTGCCCAGTAGAGCAGGTAGAAGAGCGGGTTGGTGGGTATCTCGGCGGCCAGCGCGCCGGGCCCGATCTGCCATAATTGCCAGGCAATAAATCCGATCATTCCGGCCATGAAGACCGCGCGGATCGGCAGCTTCCAGCGCGCTAGGAAAGCGCCCATGGCAGACACGACCGCCCTCGTGCGGTTGTCAGGCGCCGCCTGCCCCAGGCCCTCCGGCTCAGGCACTGGTCCGACGGGGCTCGGGTTCCCATGCGCGCTGGCGCAGCACCGTGTCCCTGAGGCCGCGTGCGGTAAATCTTCTGGCGAGGAAGCTGTAAAAGAACCAGTCCTTCGCGGCGTGAGGCGTGAAGTGGTAAAGCAGCCGCTCGGGAAGTGTCCAGCGAACGCCGGTGCGGTTGGCGCGCCGCGCTGAGGAGGTGCACCACAGATCGGCATCCATCGCCGCGAAGCCCAGTTTCATCACCCGGTGTGCGAGTTCGTGATCCTTTAGCACATAGGGCCATTTCGATGCGTCATAGCCACCCGCGCGCCTCAGCGCCTCGGTGCGAAAACATTGCGCCGCCCCGCTGGTGTGGTTCTGGCGCGGCCAGATCCGCGCCACAGTTAGGCGGTGCCGCATGGCGCGGGCGGCCCTTGCGTCGTTGGCGCCCTCGGGCCTCAGCCACGCGCAGGCCATCACGCATAGCGATCCGCGCGTATCGAAAACATGTGTGGCGGCATCGAGATAGTGCGGCGGATAGACTGTGTCGGCATCGCAGATGGCCACGAATTCGGTCCCGACCCTGGCGATACCGGCTGCGAGAGCATGGACCTGGCCTGGGCGCGGCTCGTGCAGAATTTCATGTGAGACCCCGCATACGGCCAGCTGTTTGCGCGCTGCCTCGATACAGCCATCGGTAGATCCGTTGTCCACAACGATCAGATGAAATGGCCGGGATTGATCAGTCAGCGACGCAAGGGTTGCGGGGAGGTAGTCGGCCTCGTTGAAGACGGGTACCACCGCCGTCCAACGCGGTTCGCCGGAATGTCCCGGTTCCGGTTCTGGTTCCGGTTCTGGCGTCATTTGGGTCTGTCCCCAAGGCCTGCCTCGGCCAGCGGCTTGTGGCCCAGCAGACGCAGCGCAATGTTCCGCCCGGTGCGAAGCGGCGGGTAAAGTACCTTGGCCCGCAATGGCGAGCGGAACGCCCATGCATGCAGGCGATTGAACAGCCCCGCCTCGCTGCTCATCATGGCGATCATGTGCATCACCTGCCCACCGTGATAGAAGCGGCCGCCCATCTTCATGGCCATGCCCTGATCGAGGTCGAAGCCCTGCGCCATGACCTCCTCAACCACAGGTCCACCTTCGCGCGCGTCGACCAGCCGCACATCGCCCAGCGCCTGCTTCAGCCGCACCATGCGGACATAGGCCGAGCAGAGCGGGCAGGCGCCGTCATAGACGATCCACACCGTATCCTTGTTGTCGGCGTCCTTGTTATTGGCCGTGTGTGGCGCGTCGGTCACTGCAACACCTTGTCGCTGTGCGGCTCGTAAAGCGGCCACACGTCGCGCTTCATTATCTGGCGTTTCAGCTCGCCATTATCAACCGACAGGCAAACCGATTCCAGCACCAGATCGTAGCGGCGCACATCGCCCGGATCGGCCTCGGCAAAGGGCTCGGCGAGGAACGGGCTGGGCATGTGGTGGTGGGGCAGCAGCCGGTAATCGAGCCAGCGGCGCTCCATCGCCACATGCTGAAGTTGGACGAATTCGGCGGCATTACGCAGCGTGCCATAGCTGCCGTCGGGCGCGGCCCTTGTCGCAGGTTCGCGGCATTCGCGCCCGGCCATCAGGTCTTCATGCGTCAGCACCGAGCCCCAGATCGAAGGGTTGAAATGCCCCTCTGCCTCCTTGCCGTCGGGCCAGAATATCCGCCCCTGCGAAACCTGATAGCTGGAGGAGAGGAACCAGGCATTGGGAACGCGCATGGTGCGGCCATCGGACAGTTCGGCCTGGAAATAGGGCGAGGCAAATCCCGGCGTGTCGTACCAGGCGAGCGTGGCGATACGAAACACCAGCGGCCCCGCCAGCACGAAGACCAGGCAAATACGGCGGCAGGCGACGGTCCAGTCCTTGTCCGAAAGGCGGGCCAGCGTGACGACGATGATCGTGTTGACTGCAATCCACTTCCAGAAAAACAAGCCGAGTGCGACATAGACGGCGAGATGAAAGATATCGTAGCCGATCGTCGTCCAGATCAGCCAGCGGCGGCGCTGAATGGCTACCGGAACCGCAAGCTGCAAAAGCAGGGCTGCAACATTCATCGGCAGCCATAGCAGCCGCATCGTGTCATAGAGGGCCTGTGTCAGTACCGGCGATCCGGCGGTAATCAGCGTACCCTTCTCCATTGCGCCGGGAATGCCGTCATAAAGGCGATTGTCGAAGACCCAGGACAAGACCCCGCCATCCAGAACCAGCTTCGCCAAACCCGAGAACAGATAGTTGCCGAGATGCGCACCGATGGCCGCCGCGATCACGAACATGGCCGCCTTCTCGCAGGTATGCCGGTCGAGACCGAGGGCGGTCCGCCAGCGCGCCCTCGCGGCCAGACCGTAGGTGAGCCCCAGCCCCAGCGTTACGAAAACGAAAGTCTCGTATGCGGTGCGGATGTCGAGGGTCGAGAAATAAAATCCTGTCAGCGTGGTCTGCAGCTCGCGCATCATCCACAGCAGTGCCGCCGAACCGAACAGGCCGCCCAGACGCCACCAGCCCAGCACCGCCAGCGCGCAGGCGATCCATCGTGCATGGGCGTGGAACTGAACCGCCGGGTGCTCGGGCGGCATCGCCGCATAGGGCACCGCGAACGGCTCCAGCGCCATGTACAGCGCCATGAACACCGCCGCCCCGCGCACGAAAATGCGCGGTCCCGTGGCAAGTGCGGAAATGCGCAATCCCGTCATCGCGGCAGTAATGAGTGCTACCGCACCCAGCCAGACAAAGACCAGTTCGGGCGCATCATGGGCAACAAGGTCTGTGCCTTGTTTGATCAGGACCAATGCGAGCGCGGCTCCGATCAGAGACAATAGCGCACTGGCAAGTGGATTGTTCGAGACCGCCTCGTCCGGTCTTTCCATTGCTGGGGAAATGGTCGCCACGGCCAGCGCTTTTGCTGATCGGTCCTGCCAAGTCTACTCGAAACGCGCGATCGGGTACCTTGTGTTGTAAAAATGTCACCCTATGTGGCGATAGAAGGAGCAAGACCCCGATGAATCTCGAAAAGTTTACCGACCGCGCCAAGGGTTTCCTCCAGGCCGCGCAGACGGTCGCCATCCGCATGAGCCATCAGCGGATTTCTCCCGAGCACCTGCTCAAGGCGCTGCTCGAAGACAATGAAGGCATGGCCGCGGGCCTGATCCAGCGTGCGGGCGGCGATCCGACGCGCGCCGTGGACGAGGTCGATACGCTGCTGGCGAAGGTTCCGGCCGTGTCGGGCGGCGGGGCGCAACAGACCCCCGGCCTCGACAATGATGCCGTGCGCGTGCTCGACCAGGCGGAACAGGTGGCCGACAAGGCGGGCGATTCCTATGTCACGGTGGAGCGGCTGTTGCTGGCCCTCGCGCTCGCCAAGAGCACCAATGCGGGCAAGGCGCTGGAAAGCGCAGGCGTCACTGCAGAGGCGCTCAATGCCGCGATCAACGAACTGCGCAAGGGCAAGACCGCCGACACCTCCAATGCCGAAGCGGCCTATGACGCGATGCAGAAATATGCCCGCGACCTGACCGAGGCGGCGCGCGACGGCAAGCTCGACCCGGTCATTGGGCGCGACGAGGAAATCCGCCGCACCGTGCAGATTCTGGCGCGACGGACCAAGAACAACCCCGTCCTGATCGGCGAACCGGGCACCGGCAAGACCGCCATTGCCGAGGGGCTGGCGCTGCGCATCGCCAATGGCGACGTGCCCGACAGCCTGAAAGATCGCGATCTGATGGCGCTCGACATGGGCAGCCTGATCGCGGGCGCGAAGTATCGCGGCGAATTCGAGGAACGGCTGAAGGCCGTGCTCGACGAGGTGAAGGGTGCGGAAGGCCAGATCATCCTGTTCATCGACGAGATGCACACCCTGGTCGGTGCGGGCGCCAGCGAAGGCAGCATGGATGCCAGCAATCTGCTCAAACCTGCGCTGGCGCGCGGCGAGTTGCACTGCATCGGTGCCACCACGCTCGACGAATATCAGAAGTATGTGGAGAAGGACGCGGCCCTGCAGCGCCGCTTCCAGCCTGTCTTCGTCGATGAACCGAGCGTGGAGGACACGATCAGTATTCTGCGCGGCATCAAGGAAAAGTATGAGCTGCATCACGGCGTGCGCATCACCGATGCGGCGATCGTGGCGGCGGCGCAGCTTTCCGAGCGCTACATCTCCGACCGCTTCCTGCCCGACAAGGCGATTGACCTGATGGACGAGGCCGCCAGCCGCATCCGCATGGAGGTGGAGAGCAAGCCCGAGGAGATCGAGGGGCTCGACCGGCGCATCATCCAGCTCAAGATCGAGGAGCAGGCGCTGGGCAAGGAAAGCGATGCCGCATCCAAGGACCGCCTCGAAACCCTGCGCGAGGAGCTGGCCAACCTCGAACAGCGCAGTTCCGAACTGACCACCCGCTGGCAGAACGAGCGCGACAAGATCCACGCAGAATCGCGGCTCAAGGAAGAGCTGGACCAGGCGCGGATTGAACTGGAACAGGCGCAGCGCGCGGGTGACCTCGCCAAGGCTGGCGAGCTTTCCTACGGGCGCATCCCGCAGCTGGAGAAGCAACTGGCCGAGGCCGAGGGCCAGACCGAGAATGCGTTGCTGCGCGAGGAAGTGACCGAGGATGACATCGCCAATGTCGTCTCGCGCTGGACCGGCATCCCGATGGAACGGATGATGGAGGGCGAGCGCGAGAAGCTCCTCAAGATGGAAGAGGTGCTGGGCGAGCGGGTGATCGGGCAGGAGGATGCGGTGACGGCCGTGTCCAAGGCGGTGCGCCGGGCGCGTGCTGGCCTGCAGGACCCGAACCGGCCGCTCGGCAGCTTCCTGTTCCTGGGTCCGACGGGCGTGGGCAAGACCGAGCTGACCAAGACACTGGCGCAATTCCTGTTCGACGATGACCGCGCGATGGTCCGCATCGACATGAGCGAGTTCATGGAAAAGCACGCGGTCGCCCGGCTGATCGGCGCGCCTCCGGGCTATGTCGGTTATGAAGAGGGCGGCGTTTTAACCGAAGCGGTTCGCAGGCGCCCCTATCAGGTGGTGTTGTTCGACGAGGTCGAGAAAGCGCATAATGACGTCTTCAACGTGCTGTTGCAGGTGCTCGACGATGGTCGGCTCACTGACGGGCAGGGCCGCGTGGTGGATTTCTCCAACACTTTGATCATCCTGACCAGCAACCTTGGCAGCCAGTATCTGTCGAACATGACTGACGATCAGAAGGTTGAGGATGTCGAGCCGCAGGTGATGGAGGCTGTGCGCGCCCATTTCCGGCCCGAATTTCTCAACCGGCTGGACGAGATCATCCTGTTCCACCGCCTGAGCCAGGAACACATGGCCCCGATCGTCAAGATCCAGCTGGAGCGGGTGCAAAAGCTGCTCGCTGACCGCAAGATCACGCTCGATCTGACCGAGGCGGCTTTACGCTGGCTGGGCCGGGTGGGCTATGATCCGGTCTATGGTGCCCGGCCATTGAAGCGGGCGGTGCAGCGGTATGTTCAGGACCCGCTCGCCGACATGTTGCTCGCCGGCGAGATCCCCGACGGCAGCACCGTAAAGGTGGACGAGGGTGACGGCGGATTGAACATCACGGTGGTGTGACGTTTCCGCGCGACGGCATGAAAAAAGGGCCCCCGGAAATCCGGGGCCCTTTCTATATGGATTGGGACGAGGCTCGCCTCAGAACGGCAGGAAGTCCGTTCGCAGCTTCAGGCCGGCATAGAAATAGCGGCCGCGCCAACCGGTCGGCGTGTTGACGAGGCCGATCGCCGGTTGTTCGTTGGTGAAATTGTTGACCCCCGCGAAATAGGACCATTGCTGGCCGGTGGTCGTATATTGCACGCGCAAATCGTGCATGATGACGCTGTCGATCACCAGATATTCGGGGGCGACGATGTCGGGATCGGCAGCGATCGCATCGATCTCGTAGCGTAGCTGGTCACCGATATACTGAAGACCGTAATTGACTGTCCAGTTGTCCAGGCTCCAGTTGATGTCGGCAGTGCCGTTCCACTTGGGCGCGCCAGCCTCGCCGCGATCCACGTCGACCACGCCGCCATTGGCGGGCAGGAAGTTCAATTTGTCGAGGTAACCTGCCGTAGCCGTCACGCCGATCGCGCCCATAGCGCCGAGATCGTGACTGTATGCCACGACAATGTCGGCACCCGCCGTTTCGAAGAAGGCGACGTTCTCGGGCCGCAGGATGTAGTCGTTGATGTAGCCGGTTGTGGCCGAGCGGCTCGTGTTACCGCAAAACACATTGTCCAGCGTAGCGGAATCGACGCAGAATTCGGCGGTTTCCTGCAGGCTGGCGGTGTTGATCGCGTCCTTGATGGTGATGTCGTACCAGTCGAAGCTTACGGTCAGTCCGGGCACTATGCGCGGAGCGATCACGAAGCCTGCGGTCCAGGTCGTGGCCTCTTCCTGGTCGAGCGTGTCATTGCCCACCGAAAGACCGCCAATGCTGCCACTGGCCTCGATCGAGGATTCAAAGTCAAAGCTGTCGTAATCGACACCCAGGCCTTCGATCAGGGCGCGGCAATTGTCCATGCGGTATTGGGTGCCCTGATTGACATTTGTCGGGCTGCACGGGTCGCTGAGGAAGGCAAAGGCTCCGGAGGTCGGCGCAAACAGCTCGGTAATGTTGGGTGCGCGCACCGACTTTGAATAGGAGCCGCGGAAACGGACATCGCGGATCGGCGCATACTGGCCCGAGACCGACCAGCTGGTGGAAGAGCCGGTGGTCGAATAATCGGACAGGCGGATGGCCGCGCTCACTTCCAGCAGCTCGGCGCCCGGCATGTCCGACAGGACCGGCAGGCGCAATTCAGCAAAGGCTTCCTTGACGTCAAAATTGCCGGTTTCATTGGCAAGCAGCGCAGTGTCGAGCAGCACGCTTTGATCGGGGTAGAAATCGACTGCCTGAGTGGAAATCGGATCGGGCGTGAACTTGCTGCTCTCACGGCGATATTCGGCGCCGATGGCGAAGCCGACAGGGCCACCAGGCAATTCGAAATATTCACCGAAATCGCCCGAGACATAGCCGGAGACGACATGCTGGTCGATCGCGTATGTGTTGACGAGATCGGCCGTTACCCAGTCGATGGCCGCCTGGCTGGCATTGCCCTCGCCAAACAGGTTGAGCGGTTGGCAGGTACCATCGCCCGGCGTGAAGGTCTGCGGGAAGGGGTAGGGCTCGCCATTGGAGAAGACGCCGGAAATGTTGAACGGTTCGATGAAGCCAGCGCTCAGATCCGAACGGCAGACGATATTGCCATTGGGCGTGCCGGTCAGGAACTGCCCCTCGTCCACGGTGTCGAGGGCGGCGTAATAGCGATCCCAGATGCGCGCATTGTTGTTCCGATAGGTCGTTTCATTGCGGCCATAGACATAGCTCAGCTCGAACGTGGCATGGTCACTGACATTGCCATCAACACCGGCAACACCGCGCCAGACCGAGCGATCGAGCGTTTCGTCACGCACGCCCAGGTCGAAATTGTCGCGGCTGAAGGCAACGCCGTCGGGCAGGCCGAAGAAAGCGAAATTGCCGGGAAAAGTCGCGTCGAGGATTGGTTGCGGGATGAACGCATTGTCGATCGGCAGCCAGGTGTAGAAGTCGAAGCTCGGCTGGTTTTGCGTGTAATTGTTCGAATCCACATATTTGCCCTCGGCAAAGAAGCGAATGTCGGGCGCCAGCTCGTAGCTGACATTGAGGTTGAAATTGTGGTGCCGCATCTGCGGCTGCAGGTCGCCAGAATAGCTGGCCACCGGCGTATTGTCGCCGCCAACGGCGAGGAAGCCGGATTGGGGCAGGAACTGGCCCGGATCGAACGGGCTGCCATCGCCATTGAAAAAGGGAAGCAGGAAATCGTCCGTGCTGACCGCGCCGCCCGGCGCGCTGTCGGACCAGCCGATGTTACGCAGCGGAATGAAATCCGGAACGTTGGGATCGTCGGGAATGTCGTCGGGATTGCGGACGAACACATAGGCGTCGTCGCGGCCATTCGGGCGGTCGGCATATCTGACACGCTCGTCGCGGCGGAATTCGTAGGACAGGGCGATATTGCCGCGGCCATCGGCGAAGTTCTTGCCCGCCGTGGCGGAGAAATAGGTGTTCTCGGCATCGCCGAAATCGGAAATGCCTTGCTGCGCACGGACATCCAGTCCTTCAAAATCGCGCTTCATCACGAAATTGACCGCGCCCGAGACGCCGTCCGCACCGTAAATCGGCGAAACGCCGCCGGTCAGGACGTCGATGCGATCGACGAGTGCCAGGGGTATGGTGTTGATGTCGACGCCCGCCTCACCGGCAATGCCGGAGACATGGCGACGGCCATCGACCAGCACCAGGGTGCGCGCCGCGCCCAGATTGCGAAGGTTCAGCAGGTTGACGCCGGCACCGCCATCGCGGGCATTGGACCCGGCGGCGGCGAAACTGCCTTCCGATCCGATCAGGGCGGGCACCTGTCGCAACGCTGCGGTCAGATTGGTAAGGCCCGAATTGGCGATCGCGTCTTCGGTTACGGCGACGGTCGGCGCGGCGCTGTCGAATTCGGAACTGCGCGGAATGCGTGACGAGGTCACGATGATGCGGTTGTCGGCTTCGCTTGTCGCTGTTGCGTCGCTATCCTGCGCCAGTGCCGGGGCGGCCATCAGCGCCGCGCACAGCGCGAGCGGTGCGGCCGCGGTAGTCAGTCCAATGCGCGATCCGCGGCACTTGGTCTTGGTGTTTGTCATCATTCGACCCTTTTAAACCCGCAAGAATTTGTGCGGCGACGGGCACATGTGTCCTGTACCTCGCCACGTCCTGTCCTGCTTTATAGCGGCCGGCGATCACCATATGGTTAATTTTCGCGCGTATCCGCGGGCGACAAAGTGACGTGCGGACGGGCGATCGCGCGAAAAGGTTGGCAGGGGTCGACAGGATTGGGCGCAACGTCCATCTGCCGCATTGCAAGAGTGGGGAAAACGACGTGGCGGATTGGCATATCGGCGTGATCGGCGGTTCGGGGCTGTATGAACCCGGTGCCCTCGACGAGGTCCAGGAAATCGCTGTGAAAAGCGCCTTTGGCGATCCCTCCGGCCCGATCGTGACGGGCATGCTGGAGGGCGTTCGTTTCACCTTCATCGCGCGTCACGGCAAGGGCCATGTCCTGGCGCCGTCGCAGGTCAATTACCGCGCCAATATCGATGTGCTGAAACGTTGCGGGGTGACCGACATCCTGGCGATCAGCGCAGTTGGATCGCTGCAAGAAAAGCTGCCACCCGGCCAGTTCGTCACCGTCGACCAGTTCATCGATCGCACAACGCTGCGCGAGCGCAGTTTCTTCGGCGATGGGGTGGTCGCGCATGTTCCGCTCGCCGACCCGACCTGTCCGCGGTTCACCGATCTTGCCGCCAAGGCTGCGCGCAAGGCCGGGGCGAAGGTCACGGCGAAGGCCTGCTATGTCGCGATAGAGGGGCCGCAATTTTCCACCCGGGCCGAGAGCGAGCTCTTTCGCAGCTGGAAGGCCGACGTGATCGGCATGACCGCGATGCCCGAGGCGCGTCTCGCGCGAGAGGCGGAGCTGCCCTACGCATTGCTGGGGATGGTTACGGATTACGATTGCTGGCGGGCGCCCGATGCCGATGTGGACGTCGCCGATATCTTGAAGGTCATGCGTGAAAATGCTGAAATTGCGCGTGCAACGCTGGGTCACCTTGCGTCTTCACTGCCGAAGCAACGGACCGTCAGCCCAATCGATACAGTCCTGGACACCGCTATAGTGACCGCGATGGACGATTGGGGGGCATCTAACCTACTGAGACTTGACGCGATTGCTGGCCGCATGCTTAAAAAGCTGCCGGGACGAGGGGCTTGAAGAAACTGTGTTGCTTTTCGCGTCTTGCTCTTGCAAGGTAGTAACAAATGCAACCTAATAGCCCTCTGGCGCATTTCTTACCCTATCGGCTGTCGGTAACCTCGAACGCGGTCAGCGGCCGTATCGCACAGGAATATCGCTCCCGCTTCGGCCTTTCAGTGCCGGAATGGCGGGTCATGGCTGTGCTGGGAGATTCAGGATCGCTGACCCAGCGCCAGCTTACGCGCCTCACGTTCATGGACAAGGTTGCGGTCAATCGTGCCTGCAAGGTGCTGGAGGAACGCGCGCTGGCGAAGCGCAGGCCCAACGCCCAGGACGGGCGTTCGCACCTTCTCGAACTGACGAACGAGGGCAAGGCCATGCATGTCGAGATCATGCCGCTGGCAATGGAGATGGAAAAGCGCATCTTCGACGTTCTGAGTCCGGCGGAAAAGTCCCAGTTCAGTTACCTGCTGGGTCGGGTGATGGAGAAGATCAGCGACCTCGACGTAGACGTGCAAAGTGACGGTTTCGGCCTGGACTGATACAAGGTCTGGGGGGCCGCGCTGATTGCGCAGCGCCGCGACCGCCTCCCGTGATGTGCGAACAAGGCTGCTGCAAAAGGGGTCTTTTCAAAAAGGAAGCCCCGCCCCCCGGGGGAGGGGAGCGGGGCAGTTCCGGCTGCAGGCCGGTTATGGTTTTTGTTCTTGTTCGTCAGTAGTTGATCGTCAGTTGTTCACCGCGCCGTCGGGTGCGAAGGCATCGGCGATCGAACAGGCCGCCGGGCCGAGAATGACGATGAACAGCACCGGCAGGATGAACAGGATCAGTGGCACGGTCATGATGGCGGGCAGGCGTGCGGCCTTTTCCTCGGCGCGCATCATACGCTCGTTGCGGAACTCGGCCGACAGGACTCGGAGCGCCGAAGCGAGCGGCGTGCCGTAGCGTTCTGTCTGCACCATGGTGGTGACGACACCTTTCACCGCATCCAGGTTAACACGATAGGCAAGGTTGTCGAAAGCCTGTTTGCGCTCGGTCAGGAAGGACAGCTCGATCGCCGTGAGGGCGAATTCCTCGCCCAGTTCGGGATAGGCGCGGCCCAGTTCCTTGGCGACCCGATTGAAGGCGGCATCGACGGTGAGGCCCGCCTCGGCGCAGATTACCAGCAGGTCGAGCGCGTCGGGCAGACCCTTCTGGATCAATTTGGTGCGCTTGGTCGACTGGTTGGCGAGGAAGATCTCGGGCCCCTTGTAGCCCAGCACGATCAGAGCGGCGAAGGCCATGAAGCGCTTGAAGCTACCCCAGTCGGGGAACATGTCGGACCAGTATAGCACGACGATGCCAATGAGGCCGAGGACGATCGGCAGGACCATGCGCAGGCCGATGATGAGGACTGCCAGTTCCTTGTTGCGATAGCCGGCCTGGGCAAGCTTTTGCTGGACGATCTTGACCTGGCTTTCCTGCAGAACCTTCATGTTCTGCAGTGCGCCCTTCATTTTTTCGGTCGTGTCGGTCTTGCGAACCACGCTCTGGCGCTTGCGCGACCCTTGCGTGAGCATGCCTGTCTTCAACTCGGCACGGCGCGCATTGAGCGATTTGACCCTCTTGGCCATCGGGTCCTTGACCGTGACCGCAGCGTAGATCGCGGCCATCGCGGCGAGGGCGGCAACGGCAGCCAGCAGCGAGCCGACAAGAACGATATCGACGCCGAGCAGGGTGGGTCCGGGGGCGGGCGCAATCATGATCTTTCAGCCTTCCTCGGTCAGATTTCGAAGCTGACCATCTTCGCCATGATAAAGGCGCCGATGCTCATCCAGACCAGGCCACCAAGCCCGGTCACGATCAGGCGATCATCAATAAAGAAGCCGCCGATATAATTGGGGTTGATCCAGTAGATCATGCCGAAAACGATGAAAGGCAGGGCGCCGACGATATAGGCCGATGCCTTGGATTCCGAGCTCATCGCCCTGATCTTCAGTTTCATCTGGGCGCGTTTGCGCAGCACGTCGGAGAGGTTCGACAGCGTTTCTGCAAGGTTACCGCCGGTTTCGCGCTGGATCGCCAGCGTGATGACGAAGAACTGGAATTCGGCAGTGCCGAGCTTGTCGGCGGTTTCCTGGAGCGATTCCTCCATCGTCCGGCCGATCTTGATGCGTTCGACCGCGGCGCGGAATTCGGCGCCGACCGGCCCCGGGACTTCGCTGGCGACCACCGCCAACGTTTCGGCGACCGGCAGGCCCGACCTCAGCCCGCGCACGAGCAGTTCGATTGCGTCGGGAAATTTGGCGGTGAACTTGTTGATACGCCTGGAGATGGCCTTGTTCACGATCCAGTGCGGCAGGCCCGCGCCGACCAACAGGCCGATCCCGAGTGAGAGCATTGCGGCACCGCTCTGCAGATAGATAAGCCCAGCGATGACGACCGCCAGGCCGATCGAGACATACATGTACTGGCTTACCGTCCAGCCCATGCCGGTGCGCTTAAGGCGGACCCGCAGCGCATCCGCGCGCGAGCTCGATCCGGCAGCACGGTGCATCTTGGGTTTGCGAGCCGCTATCGCCTTTTTCAGCTGCGATTCAACCTTGGTCGTGGTGCTTTCGGAATGCCGATACCGCAGCGCCTGAAGGCGCCGGTTGCCAGCCTTCGCGGAGGACGGGGTCATGAAATAGGAATATCCCACAACTTGAAGGCCCATAAGGGCTGCGATGATCAGGACTATCTGGAGGATGTTCATATCCCGCCTTCACTTACCCGTGTTGCACTTCGCGGCAGCTGGCACGCCCTGAACAAGGGCGCCCCATTGCCAGTTCATTCCGCTGGTTCGACGGTCGCCGGCGATTTGACCTTTTTCGAGGACATCATCGACTTCAGATCGAACTTGCCCAGCAGCGAGGTTTGCTGACCCGCTTCCTGCAGGCTTGCGCCTTCCTCGCCGGCAGCGCTGACAATCGTATCGCCGATTGACCGGATTGCTGCGGCGGCTTTTGATGGGCGGTTGGCCTGGGCGAATACCTGGCCAAGTTTTGCGGCATTGGCCGCCGCCTTGCCATCGAATGGCACGGTGAAGTTGATATTGTGCTCGATCGATGCCTCGAAATCGGCCTTGCTGATTTCTGCGAGGCCCTGCTGGACCTTGCTGGCGATCACCAGCGGCTGGGCCGACGGCGCATTGGCCTTGAGCCAGGACAGCATGCGGATCGTGTCACGCGCTGAAGCAAGCGTCATTTCCGCGACCACGCCCACCACATTGGTTTCGGCGAGCAGATGCGGGAAGTTGATCAACATGTTGCGTGGCAGATCGACCACGGTCATCTCGAAGCCCTGGCGGAACTCCTCCTGCAATTGCAGGAAGGCGGAACCGTCGGTCATCAGCGGTGAATTGAGCGGGGCCTCTGCCGACATGATCGCCAGATTGTCCTGCGCGCGGACCATGGCCCGTTCGATGAACAATCCGTCGATGCGTCCCGGATTCTCGATCGCGTCGATCAGGCCGCGGCCCGGTTCGAGGTCGAGCGTAAGAGCGCCAGTGCCGAAATGCACGTCGAGGTCGAACAGCGCCGTCGAACGCTTGTGTTCGGTAGCGAACAGCCATGCCAGCGAGGTGGCGATGGTGGAGGCGCCGACGCCGCCGCGTGTGCCCACGATGGTCGTGGTCAGATGTGGGCGATCGCCCTCGCTTTCGCTGCCGCGCGGTGTGGCAAAGACAGCTTGGGCCTGAGTGAGGGAATCGCGCAGCTGGCCAGCCGAAAGCGGCTTGAGCAGGTAGTCGTGAATGCCGCTCGACAGCAGGTCGCGGTAAAGGCGCACGTCGTTGACTTGGCCGACCGCGATCACCACGGTGCCCGGTTCGCAGACCTCGGCCAGCGCGTTGATGTCGTTGAGCGGGTCGCCGCTCTCGGACAGGTCGACCATCAGGATCGCCGGGCTGGCCGAGATGGACAGCGACTGGATCGCGTTCCTCAGGCCACCCTTGTTACATTTCTCAGGCTGCCAGCCCATCTCGATGATGACCGGGCGCAGGACATCGAGCGCGGCCTCGTCGCAGATGTAAGCGGCGAAGACGTCACGATTGCTCGCAATGGCGGATTTGAAACCTGCAGACATCTTATTCCTCCCCCGCGCTGGTACTGGCCACTGCGCTGACCGAGCTTCCGCCGCCACCAGTGGGCGCGGCTTCACGATAGGTCTGAATGGCCTTGGTCGAACTCATCACGACGGTCTCGCCGGTGCCTTCCGCGCCCTTCAGCAGGTGCTCGGGATCGGCGACCATGGCAGCGATGTTGGAATTCACCGCGCAACCGAAATTGTTTGAGGTCTCGTTGCCCAGCGTATGGGCAAACTCGTCCGAGAAGTCGGGGCAACCCGGAACATAAGCGGTCGAGCGGCTGACGACGATGCGGACATTGCCCGGATCGACATAGCCCTCGGTCACCGGCGCGGCATCGCTCACGATGATGCCGAAGCGGCTGGCCACGGCGGATACATCTGCGCGCACGGCGGGGCTGGCCATCGGATCGTCGACAAAGACGCGGTCGCCATAGCCCAGATCGAGCGTTTCGAACCAGGCTGCCAGCCGGGCCTGCTCAGGCACGGACAGGCCGGAGGCACCGGTGGAAAGGTCGAGCGTGTAATTGGCCCGGCTTACGACCGGCTGCTTCACCGAATAGAGCGAACGGTTGTGCTGGATGTCGCCGCAGGCGGCGAGGCCCAGCCCCAGCGAAAGGGCGATGGCCGAGGCGGCAGCGCGTTTCATGGCGTTGGTCATTGCTATCACCTTCTTCACTTGAGGCTGAAGCCCGGCCGGGCGGCCGCAGCATTGCTCTGGTTGGCGGCCAGCGGCGCGCCGGACTGATCGGAACGGCTGATGCCGGGGGTACCCGTAGCGGGCTCGGCGGCCTGCGGCATGGGACGTTCCGGCATGGCCTGGCCATCCACTTCCTGGGCGAAGAAGAACTGCTGCGCCGCGCTGGTGGCCGAAAGGCCATCGGTGGGCAGGCGGATCTCACTATCGTTGACCGGCTTGACCAGATAAGGTGTCACAACGATCACCAGTTCGGTCTCGCCGCGCTGATAGCTGGTCGAGCGGAACAGATTGCCCAGCACCGGCAGGTCGCCGAGGCCCGGTGCCTTGTCGATCGCGTTCTGCGACGTGTTCGACAGCAGGCCGGCGATCATGAAGCTCTGGCCGGAACCCAGTTCGATGGTGGTTTCCGCCCGGCGCGTAGTGAGCGAGGGGACGTTGAAACCTTCGATCGTGATCGAGTTCTGGCTCGAAATCTCCGAGACTTCCGGACGCACGCGCATCGAGATGCGGCCGTTGGAAAGGACGGTCGGCGTGTAGCTCAGGCTGACGCCGTATTTCTTGTATTCGATCGTGGTGGTGCCCAGACCCTGGCTGAGTGGGATCGGGAATTCGCCGCCAGCAAGGAATTCGGCGGTTTCGCCGGAAAGCGCGGTCAGGTTGGGCTCCGAAAGCGTGGTCACCAGGCCTTCCCTTTCGCCAAGATCGAGCGCGCCGGCCAGGTCGAGGCCGAGGAATTTGCCTAGGCCGCCAAGGGTCGTGCCGGGGCTGCTTGGTGTGATGCTAGTGCCGGTCGCGTCGATAAACTGACCGGGGTTGTTTGGATCGGGTATCAATCCGGTTGGTATGTTACCCACTCCAAGCGCATCGAGCATACCGCCCTCGACAAAGCCGGTGCGTCCTTGTCCGATGCCGAACTGGAAACCGCCGGTGCTATCGATCGACGTCAAATTCATGCCCAAATTGCGGCTCAGCGAGCGGCTGACTTCGGCGAAGCGGACGCGCAGATTGACCTGCAACGGCGTCGCCATCCTGAAGCGGCTGACCACATTGACGTCTTCGCCGACAAAGGCGGAGACGAGGCGTTCGGCCTCGGCAGCGTCTTCCGGGGCGACCACGGTGCCGGTCAGCAGAACGGTGTTGGAACCCATCGTGGCGACGTTCACCTTCGCCTCGGGCATGGCCAGCGCCAGCATCTGGTCGATCGAGTCGATGTTGGAGCCGACGCGGATATTGGCCGACCATACGATGTCACCGGCAGAGTTGCTGGCGTAGATCGTGGTCTCGCCGCCCGAAAGGCCGAAGACATAGAGCTGACGCTGCGACTTCACCTGGACGTCGGCAATGGAGTTGTTGGCGACGAAGACGTCGGCCATCGAACCAGGTACGGTGACCAGCTCGCCGCGACCGATCGACAGGACGATGTCCTGTGCCGGGCGGACGGTCTGGGCGCTGGCGCTCCCAACAGGTACCGCGATGGCCAGCGGCGCGATTGCGCAGGCGGCGCTGAGCGCGGTCTTGATCAGGCCTTTGTGCATTGCCTTGCCCCTTGCTTGAATGCGTTTGGCGTGGGTTTCGGGTTTCATGTTCGTATCCGTTGCGATGGTCATGGCTGTCAGAAGGCCATCATGCCGGTGGTGCCCGAGGTCACTTTGCCGGAGCTCGTCATGCTCCGGCTCTGGCGGTCGAGCAGTGCCCCGGCACCGGCCTTGACCGGAACCTCCGAGGTGTTGTTGCCACGGGTGATACGGACGGTCGGCCCCGAATAGGTGCTGGTGGGCATGCCCATCGTGGCCTGCGCCTGCGCGCCATCATTGCTTCCGCGAGCAGCCGGCATGGTCGAGCGCTGGAAGCGCGAGACGTCGCCGCCGGTCACATAGGTGGTCGCACCGTCGATCGGCTGGGCGACGGCCTTGCGCAGCAGGCGTTCTTCTTCCTGCGGAGTGGCGTCGTCGGGGATCTGGACCGAACCGCTGGCAATGGCGCGATCGAGTTCAACCTGGTTGTCGGCAATAGAGCGCAGTGACAGGCTGAGCGTGCCGATGGTTTGCGCAACGGCGATTTTCTCGGCGATGCGCGGCGTAACTTCGAGCGTCACGTTGCGGAACTCGCGGACCACGGTCTGACCGTCTTCGGTTGTGGTGGTCTCGGTTTTCTGGTCCGTGGCCAGCACCCGCAGGTTCTGCAGGATGGTTTCCGAAGCCTGGAGCGATTCGGCGCCATCGCCGCCGACGGACTGAGTCAGCACCAGGTCGACGCGGTCGCCCGGGAAGACAAAGCCGGCAACACCGGTCTGTGCGGACGCGGGGACGGTAACGGCACGCATGCCCGGGCCAAGCGCGGCGGCGAGGAAACCCCGGTCGCCAGGCGCGACGAGCGAACCCTGGGTGACCGGCTCACCGGCAGTGATGTTGTTACGCACGACTGTGCCCAACAACTGATTCATGTCAGCCTCGCCGTCGATGAAATAGGCGTCCTGCACCATCTCCTTTGGCCACAGCTGGTAAGTCACGGCGTCAGCGGTGATGATGGTGCCGACCGGCAGGCTGCGCTTGGCAACCAGGACCTTGGGTCCCTGCGGCTCTGCAACGGCGGCTTCGGCCTCGGGTGTGGAGGCGCCTGCGAACATGCTGCGGGCGGCAAGCGCGGTACCGATCGCGATGACCAGCGCTCCAACCAGCAAAATCAGCTTCTTCTTGTCCATGGCTTGATAGCCCCCTCGATGGAACGTGTAATAAGGTTGATGTCGGATAGTCCGTCAGTAGTTAAAATCAGGTTCACTGCGGGATTTGATTTGCGGTTGTTGCCGTGTTGGCGGGCGTTGCGCTGGCAGCGGATACGGCAGCGGATGCAGGTGCATAAGCAGTGCCGATGACCCATAGGCCGGCCAGCGCGATGGCTACGCCATAAGGTATGGCGATGCGGTCCTTCTGGCGGCGCATGACGTGCCAGGCACCGAAGGCCAAGGTCAGCACGCCGCCAAGCAGCGCCATCATGATCAGCAATTGGAGATAGGGTTGCGGCGCGATCCACAGCGCCAGCGCGGTCAGCAGCTTCACGTCACCGCCGCCCATCGCCTTGAGCGCGAAGAGCACGGACAGAACCGCGAAAGTGGCGAAGGCCAGGCCCAGCTGAATGGCAATGTCAGGCCAGAGCGAAAGACCGCTCGCCCACCAGAAAACGGGTGCGCCAGCGGCAATGGAAAGGTTGAGCCAGTTGGCAATCCGGCGGCTCTTCAAATCAGTAGAGGCAGCGATAACCAGCGCGATTGCCAATGCGGCAAGCAAGCCGTACCTGATCGGATCGTCCAACATTAAAAAAGCCCCCCGGGTTACCCCTTGAAGGCTGCTGACTAGCGGCTACGGCTTACCAAAAAGTAACCAAGCGCAGGAGGCCGGGATTAGTCACGATCAACCCCACGCGGGCGCGGCATTCGATCGGCGCGCCATTCCGGCGGCTGCGCATGAAAGCGTGTGGCAAACCAAAGACGATCTGGCGGTGCGGCGGATTGACTGGCCGGTGCCGACCGGAAAGTCAGGAGGCGCATGTGGCGCGATCTTGTTCATGTGTGGGCGCGGCGACCATTACGAGAAATATCTGGAGGTGCTCGACCACTGGCATCGCCTCGGCTGGGCGGTCACGGCAACGGACTGGCGCGGGCAGGCAGGATCGGGGCGGCTGGGCGCCGACGACCTCACCGGCCATATCGACAGTTTCGACATCTGGACTGCCGACCTTGCCACCTTCTGGAGCGAATGGGTGCGTGAAGTGCCTGGACCGCATATCCTGATGGGCCATTCGATGGGCGGGCAATTGGTGCTGCGTGCCGTAGGTGACAATGTCCTTGATCCCGTGCCAGATGGTCTGATCCTGTCTGCGCCAATGCTCGACCTGTTCCCTGACAAGGTGCCCCTGGCGATTCGCCGCGCGCTCGCATGGCTGATGTGCAAGATCGCCGATCCGCGCCGCCAGGCATGGAAGTGGAGCGAGAAGCCGGGAGAGTTTCGCCGCGAGCGGCAATTGCTGCTCACCCACGATGCAGACCGTTACGAAGACGAAAGCTGGTGGCGGCAGCAGCGGCCCGAACTCAGGATGGGACCGGGCAGCTGGGGCTGGGTGCGCGCGGCGCTGCAATCGGTGGCGAAGTTGGACAGTACTGGCTATCTGGAAGGTGTGGAAGTTCCGACCCTGCTGCTGGGCACCGATGCCGACAGACTGGTCAGCCCCGGTGCGATCCGGCGTGCGGCGCGGCGTATCCCCGGTGCCGAACTGATGATGTTTGGTGAAGAGGCCGCGCACGAATTCCTGCGCGAGGTCGATCCGGTGCGTGAGCGGGCCTTGGCGACCATCGACGCTTTTCTTGCCAGGGCGGCGTCAGCATGAGCGAGCTGTTCGATATTGCCGTGATCGGCGCAGGAATTGCGGGTGCCAGCATTGCCGCTGAACTCGCGCCCCATGCGAAGGTCGTGGTGCTGGAGGGTGAGGCGCACCCTGGATACCATACGACCGGGCGCTCGGCAGCATTCTGGGAAGAATGTTATGGCGGGCCGGGTATCGTCCCGCTGACATTGGCGTCGCGCGCGGCGCTTGAATCGCTCGGCGCCCTCTCAACGCGCGGTGCGCTCTATATTGCGCGTGCCGAGCAGGAGGAGGCGCTCGATACCTTCATGGCCCAGTTTGCCGGAACCGGGGTGACGATCGAGAAAGTTGCCGACCGTCAACGCCTGGTCGACATCATTCCCGGTCTGCGACCGGAATGGACACTGGCGGTTAGCGAACCTGCCTGCGCCGATATCGACGTGGCCCGCGTCCACCAGCATTACCTTTCGAACGTGAAACGAGGCGGGGCGCAATTGCGCGTCAACGCGCAGGTCCAGGCGATCGAGCGTGAGGGCGGTCAGTGGCGGCTCGACCTTGGCAAAGCGGGCGAAATGCGCGCCGGCATGGTCGTGAATGCCTCCGGGGCATGGGCCGACGGCATCGCGCAAATGGCAGGGGCCAGGCCGCTCGGCATCCAGCCGTTCAGGCGCACCGTGGCGCAGCTTCGCGTCGATCCGCCCGCTCCCACCGACCTGCCAATGGTACTCGACCTCGCGGGCGAATTCTATTTCAAGCCGGAGAGCGGGCGGCTGTGGCTCAGCCCACATGACGAGACGCCCAGCCCACCGTGCGATGCCGCGCCCGAAGAGCTCGACGTGGCGCTCGCTATCGATCGTATGCAAGGCGTGGTCGACTGGCGCATCGCCGCAGTTGAGCGCAAATGGGCTGGCCTCAGGAGCTTTGCGCCGGACCGGTTGCCGGTCATCGGCTTTGCTAGCCACGAAGAAGGGGCTAGCGATTGTGAGGGGCTCTTCTGGTTTGCCGGGCAGGGCGGCTTCGGAATCCAGACCGCGCCAGCGGCTGCGAGGCTGGGGGCGCAGGTGCTGCTGGGGCATTCAGCGGATGAGATGACTGCGTCCATCGACCCGGCGGCCTATTCGCCAGCGCGTTTTGGGGCACGCTTTGGGTAGCCAAGCGCGTTTGTCGTGCTAGGCTGGTCGTCCATCTTCATTTTCCCTGAACACGACTGGAGGATTCATGGCGCATCGTTTCGAAATTCGTAAGAACAAGAAGGGCGAGTTCGTCAGCTACTTCGTCTACAATAGCGAGAGCATCTGGTGGACCGAGGGCTACAGCTCCAAGGCGAGCGCCAAGAATGCCATCGAATCGGTGCTGAAGAACGGCCCCGCTGCCGAAGTGGTCGATACGACCGTCGAATAAGCGAAAATTGCTGCGGGTCAGATTGCCGCGCTGGCAGCATCGCTGGCGAGGCGATCGACCCGTTCGTTTTCCGGGTGGCCGTTATGGCCGCGCACCCAGACCCATTCGACCTGATGGGGCGCCGCTGCCTCGATCAGCTCGTGCCATAGCTCGGCATTGCGCACCGGCTTCTTGCTGGCGTTGATCCAGCCTTTCCTCTGCCACCCCGCAACCCATTTGGTCATGCCGTCGATAACGTAACGGCTGTCTGAATGGATGGTGACTTCGCACGGTTCGATCAGGGCGGTAAGGCCGCGAATGACAGCGGTCATCTCCATGCGGTTGTTGGTCGTGTCGGGATCGCTGCCCGACAGCTCCTTCTCGTGCGAGCCCATGCGCAGCAACACGCCCCAGCCGCCCGGGCCGGGGTTGCCCTTGCAGGCCCCGTCGGTAAACAAGTCCACCCTTTTCATGAGATCTGACCTAGCCCAGCCTTTTCACAGGGGAAAGGCCGCTTGCGCCGTATCGCGGTAGAATTGCAGCCGACGCGTGAAATCGCGCGGATCCTTCTTGGCCACCAGCGCATCGGCGGGCGTGTTGATCCAGTCAAAGGCGCGGGTCGAGATGAATCGCATGCAGGCGCCGCGCGCCAGAACGGGAAGCGCGTCAACCTCGGCAGGCGAAAGGCTGCGCCGGGACTGGTAACCGGCCAGCAGTGCTGCGGCGATGTCAGGCCGGAATTGCGCGCCGCCCTTCTCGAAGCACCAGGCGGCATGGGTTACGGCCAGATCGTAAGCGAAGAAATCGGTCGCGGCGAAATAGAAGTCGATCATGCCGCTGACTTTCTCGCCCAGCATCAGCACATTGTCTGGGAACAGATCGCAATGGCACACGCCGCTGGGAAGGCCGCCGGGCCAGCTTCCGGCGAGGTAGGACAATTCGCCGAACGCGATTTCGGGCAGCGCAGGGTCGATCGCCGCCATTTCGGCTTCCCCGCAATCGTGGATCAGCCGGTCCCATGCGGCAAGGCCCATGGTCTGCACGCGGCTCTGTTCGAAGGTGCCTGCAGCAAGGTGCATCTCGGCCAGCGCCGCCCCGACGCTGCGCGCCTGTTCAGGCGTGGGATGGTCGACCGAAACGCCGGGCAGGAATTCGATCAGCGCCACCGCCTTGCCTTCGAATGTCCGGAAAGCCGCATTGTTACGGTCATGGATCGTGCGCGGGACCGGCGCGCCATGCGAGGCGAGGTGATCGAGCAGGCCGAGGAAGAAGGGCAGGTCGTCCAGCTCGATCCGCAATTCGTACATGGTCAGGATGAAGCGCGTGCTTTTATCCTTGCCCCCTGCACCTTTTCGGCGCGTCTCGATCAGCCAGTTGGAGTTCGACACGCCCTCGGCAATGCCCTTGGCCGAAACCAGTTCGCCGACATCGTATTGCGCCACGATCTCGCTGAGCTGTTCTGCCGAAAGCTGCGTATAGACTGCCATTGTGCGGATGAACCTAGTCGACGAGCTGGCGCGGCAGCTTGAAGACCATCTTTTCCCGCGCCGTCTCGACCAGCCGTTCTTCCACGACACGCCATTCGCCCAGCTTCTTCAACACTTCGCGCACCAGCTCTTCGGGTGCCGAGGCCCCGGCAGTGATCCCGATCGTGCCCACGCCTTCGAGCCATGCCGGCTCGATCTCGCTGGCGCGCTGGATCAGCCTGGCATCGGTGCCGCAGCGCTCGGCCACTTCGACCAGCCGTAACGAGTTGGAGGAATTGGGCGCGCCGATTACCAGCACCAGGTCGCAAGAAGGCGAAATCTCCTTGACCGAGGCCTGCCGGTTGGAGGTGGCGTAGCAGATGTCCTCCGCCTTTGGGGCGAGGATCTGGGGGTAGCGCTGCGTCAGCGCGGCGATGATTTGCGCCGTGTCGTCGACCGACAAGGTGGTCTGGGTGAGATAGGAGAGCTGCGCATCGGGCGTGAAATCGAGCGCGGCGACATCCTCCACGGTTTCGACCAGCGTGATCTGCCCCGGCTCGACCTGGCCCATCGTACCGATCACTTCGGGATGGCCCTTGTGGCCGATGAACAATATGTGCCGCCCCGCTTCGATCTGGCGTTCGGCCTGGCGATGAACCTTGCTGACCAGCGGGCAGGTGGCATCGACATAGACCATGTTGCGACGCTCGGCCTCGGCAGGGACTGCCTTGGGCACGCCATGCGCGCTGAACACAACCGGCATGTCGGGTGGGACTTCGTCCAGTTCCTCCACGAAGATGGCACCCTTGGCCCTGAGCCCGTCGACAACGTAGCGGTTATGCACGATTTCGTGGCGCACATAGACCGGCGCGCCAAACCGTTCGATGGCGCGCTCCACGATCTCGATCGCCCGTTCCACCCCGGCACAAAAGCCGCGCGGAGCGGCGATGAGGACCATCAGCGGGAGGGCGCCTTGCGGAACGGCGGGATCTTGAAAGGGAGCGTTCATCGTCCTGCCTCTAGCGGTTGTCGGGTGCGGGCGAAAGGTCTAGGGCACAGCACCTCGAACGGCATTTTCGATGAAGGACACCAGGGCTCGATGAACAGGGCATATATCGCGGCTACGGCCATTGTCGCCTCTCTGGCGCTCGGCGCCTGCAAGAAGGAAGGCGAAATTGTCGTCGAGCAGGGCGTGGGTATCACCGCGCTTCGTTCTGCCTGTCCGGCTGTGGGCATTCCCGATCATACCGGAGATGTTACCCTGTTCTCGCCCGCTGGTGCACGAACGGCCGATGCGATCGACGTGACCGCGACCATTACCAACGTGCGCACTTCGTGCGATGACGCCGGGCCGGAGGTCTACGCGACCGCCAATTTTGACGTCTATGCGCAGCGCCGCAATACGGCGGGCGCGCGCACGGTCGATCTTCCCTATTTCTCTACGGTAATGCGCGGTTCGTCCTCGGTGGTGGCCAAGCGCATTGGCACGGTGCGGTTGCAGTTTGCCGACGGTCAGGCGCGTGCGCAGGCGACCGGTCAGGCCGGGGCGGTGGTCGACAGGGCGGCGGCCACTTTGCCTGCCGACATTCGTGAGCGGATCACGAAACGTCGTCGTGCTGGCGATGACGATGCGGCAGTTGACCCGCTTAGCCAGCCCGATGTGAAGGCTGCGCTCGACCGCGCAACATTCGAACTGTTGGTGGGTTTCCAGCTTAGCGAGGATCAGCTGGCCTATAACGCCACCCGCTGATTGTTCGCCTGGTCGCCCTGAACGCGGTGTCCGTGCAATCAGGGTGGCCTGCAATGCGGGCGGTGCTTTTCCTGCCCCGGCAAACAGGCTAACGGCGCGGGCCATGTCCGACACTGATCAGGTTCACACGCTCTACGCCGCCTTTACGGCCCGGATTCACGCCGTCCTCGATGCGCTCGAGCATGAGGGCGACCTGCCTGCGGGCACGGTGCGCGCCAATGTCAGCCTGGAGCCGCCGCGCGACCCCAGCCATGGCGACCTTTCCACCAATGCCGCGATGGTTCTGGCCAAGGCGGCCAGGACCAATCCGCGCGCACTGGCCGAGAAGATCGTCGCGCATCTGGACAAGGACCCGATGATCGAGAGCGCCGGGATCGCCGGGCCGGGTTTCATCAATCTGCGTCTCACACCGCAAAACTGGATCGACGAAATTCACGCCATCGCCAGGCTGGGCGATGCCTATGGCCGCTCTGACATCGGCGCGGGCGTTCGGGTCAATGTCGAATATGTTTCGGCCAATCCGACCGGCCCCATGCATATGGGCCATTGCCGCGGTGCGGTGGTGGGCGACGCGCTGGCCAGCCTGCTCGAATTTGCCGGGCACGAGGTCACCCGCGAATATTACGTCAACGATGCGGGCGGTCAGGTCGATACGCTCGCGCGGTCGGCGTGGCTGCGATATCGTGAGGCGCTGGGCGAGGATATCGGCGAAATCCCCGCTGGCCTCTATCCGGGCGATTACCTCAGGCCCGTGGGCCAGCAGCTGGCTGACGAATTCGGCGAGCAATATCGCGATGCGCCCGAGACGCAGTGGCTGGTGCCATTTCGCCAGCGCGCGGTTGCCGCAATGATGGAGCAGATCCGCGCCGACCTCAAACTGCTGGGCATTGCGCATGATACATTCTCTTCGGAGGCCGAATTGCAGGCGGCTGGCAAGCCGGAGGCGGCGGAGAAATGGCTGCGCGCACATGACCTGGTCTATGATGGCGTTCTCGAGGCGCCCAAGGGCAAGGCCCCGCCCGAGGATTGGGAGCCGGTCGAGTTGCCGCTGTTCCGGTCCACGAAATATGGCGACGACCAGGACCGCCCCATCCGCAAATCGGACGGCAAGTGGACCTATTTCGGCGCCGACCTGGCCTATCATATGCAGAAGGCGGAAAGCGCCGATGCGCTGATCGACATCTGGGGCGCGGACCATGCCGGCACCGTCAAGCGGATCAAGGCAGCGGTCGCGGCGCTCAGCGAAGGGCAGGGAACGGCGATTCCCTTCGACGTGAAGCTGGTGCAGATGGTGCAATTGCTGCGCGACGGCGAGCCGGTGAAGATGTCCAAGCGGTCGGGCAATTTCGTCACCATCGCCGAGATGGTCGAGGAAGTGGGCAAGGACGTGGTGCGTTTCACCATGCTGACCCGCAAGCCTGAGGCGCAGATGGATTTCGATTTTGCCAAGGTGGTCGAAGCCTCAAAGGATAACCCGGTCTTCTATGTCCAGTATGCGCATGCGCGGATTCGCTCGATCCTGCGGCGTGCGGGCGAAGAGGGGCTGGAAGTTTCCGACGCGCATCTGGACCTGTTGGGCGAGGACGAGCTGACGCTGATCAAGCAGGCCGCGCAATTCCCGCGCGAGGTCGAAGCGGCGGCGCGGGCCCGCGAACCGCACCGCATCGCCTTTTATCTCTATGATCTTGCGGCCGCCTTCCATGCCTTCTGGAACCTGGGGAACGACGACCAGCAAAAACGGATCATACTGGCACAAAAGGATGATCTGACCGGGGCAAGGCTTTTCCTTAGCGTTCAAATCGGGCAGGTTCTACGCGTTGGTCTGGCCCTTCTGGGCGTGGAGGCCGTCGAGGAGCTTTGAGACATGGACTTGCCGCGCGACGGCGAGGATGAGGCAGGGCGCATGACCTTCTCTACGGAGGAACAGCTGAAGCTGTCCGACGAAGACGAACGCCTACCTTGGCTCGAATCGGATGAAGATTATCAGGAACCGGGCATCGACCCGTCGCGCATTGTCGCCTTCGCGCTGATCGGCGTGCTGGCACTGGCGCTGATTGGCGGCGCCGTATGGTTCGTCACGAACAGCCGCGAGCAAGGGTCCATCCTTCCCGATGGCAGCACGATCGCTGCACCGGAAGAACCCTACAAGACCAAGCCTGAACAAGCAGGCGGGGCCGAGGTGGCCGGCACCGGCGACACCAGTTTCGAACGCGCCGAAGGTATCGATTCCGAAGGCCGCATCGCCGCCACCGATACGCCCGCCCCGTCCAGCAGCGCGCCTGCACAGCCCACAGCTGCCGCTACCGCTTCACCGGCCGCGGCCGTTTCCGGCGTGCCCGTTCAGGTCGCCGCTTATACCAGGCGCGATCAGGCGGAGCCCGGCTGGAACACGCTCGCGCGCCGCTATGATGTCCTGCAGGGCATGAAATATCGGGTTGTCGAGGGCATTGTCGATGGCGCGACCGTATATCGGCTGCAGGCCATGGCCGGAACCCGCGCGGAGGCGGACAATTTGTGCCGGGCGATCAAGCAATCGGGCGGCGACTGCCAGGTAAAGGGCTAAAGCCTCTTCGCTTTTCCCCCGGCCTGCGGAAGTCCCAACTTGCACGGGTCGGCGCTTTCCGTCAGCCTTTCGGGCAATGATTCCGGCGATTTTCAGTCCTTCGGGCCTTGCCCTCACCGATGCAGAGCGCGGATTCTTCGCCGAGGCCGATCCGGCGGGCTACATATTGTTCGGGCGCAATGTGGAAAGCCGCGAGCAAGTGCGCGCGCTGACGGACGAATTGCGCGGGATTCATGGGCGCGACGACCTGCTGATCTCGGTCGATCAGGAAGGCGGACGGGTCGCGCGGATGAAGCCGCCTGTGTGGGATGCCTATCCGCCCGGCGGGACCTTTGCGAGCCTGTGGGATATTGCCCCTGCCAGCGCGATCGAGGCGGTGCGCGCCAATGCCGAGCTGATCGGCCGCGACCTGGCGGATGCGGGCATCAATGTCGACTATCTGCCGCTGCTCGACGTGCGTCGGCCAGAGGGGCATGACGTGATCGGCGACCGCGCGCTGGGCCACGAGCCACGTCAGGTCGCTGCGCTTGGCCGCGCGGTGCTGGACGGGCTGGCCCGCGCCGGTGTGACGGGGTGCATCAAGCACATTCCCGGCCATGGTCGCGCGCTGGTCGACAGCCACAAGGATCTGCCCGTGGTCGAGGCGAGTGAGGACGAGCTGGCTGTCGATATCGCCCCCTTTGCCACGTTGTGCGATGCACCGATCGCAATGAGCGCGCATGTCATCTACACCGCCTGGGACGCGGAAAAACCGGCCACCCAGTCGCCTTGCGTGATCGAGGAGATCATCCGCGGGCGCATCGGTTTTTCGGGCCTGTTGCTGACCGACGATATCGACATGGAGGCGCTCGATGGCTCGGTCCCCGAGCGCGCCGAAAGGGCCATTGCGGCGGGCTGCGACATCGTGCTCAATTGCTGGGCGAAGATGGACGATATGGAGGGGATTGCAGCGCGGCTGCCCGCCATTTCCGACGTTTCAGCGGCGCGGCTGGTCGCTGCGCTGAGCGGGACCAAAGCGACACCGAACGGGCCTGAGCGGGGTGAATTGCTGGCCATCCGCGACGCTCTGCTGGCGCAAGCCGGGCACATGGCATGACCGAGGAGCATCTCCTTGTGAGCGGGCAGGAAGCGCCCGAAGCGAGCGACGCTGGCGAGGAGTGGGACGGCATCGCCGCGCGCCCGAGGGACGACGATGCGCTCTATCTCGAGCTTGAGGTCTGGGAAGGGCCGCTCGACCTGCTGCTCGACCTTGCGCGGCGGCAAAAGGTCGATCTGAAGGCGATCTCGATCCTGTCTCTGGTCGACCAGTATATCCATTATATCGAGCGGGCCGAGGCGCTGAAGCTGGAGATTGCCGCCGACTATCTGGTGATGGCGGCGTGGCTCGCTTTTCTCAAGTCCTCGATGCTGCTCCCGCGAGAGGAACAGGAAGACCCCTCTCCCGAAGAGCTGGCGCTGAAGCTGCAATTGCGGCTGCAACGTCTTGGCGCGATGCGCGAGGCAGCGGCGCGGCTGATGGCGCGCGACCGGCTGGGCCGCGATGTCTTTGCCCGCGGCGCGCCCGAAGGGTTGAAAGTGCTGCGCAAGAACGCCTGGCAATGCGAATGGCTCGATCTGGTGCGCGGCTACGGGCAGGTGAAACTGCGCGGCGAGCCGGTGGTGCACATGGTGCGCGATCGCCCGGTGATGACGCTCGACGCTGCGATCGACCGGGTCTCGGCCATGCTGGGCGTGACGCTGGAATGGCTGGAATTGCGCAGTTTCATGCCCGGCGGGGCGGAACCGCGCCTCAAACGCTCGGCGCTTGCTTCCAGCTTTGTCGCGGCGCTCGAACTGGCGCGGCAGGGCAGGGCGGAACTGCGGCAGGAAGAGATTTTCGGCCCTATTCACCTGAGAAGGTCTAAGTCGTGAGCCCCGAACAGCCCGCCGCACACCCCGACGCACAGCCCGCCGAACAGCCCGACGAACAGCCCGACGAACAGCCCGATGATCTGCTGCTGCGCGCGGTGGAAGCGACCCTGTTCGCCGCCGAGGAGCCGCTGACCGCCGAACAGGTGAGCGCGCATCTGGGCGGTGCCGAAGTGCGCGAGACCCTGCGCGAGCTCGCAGCTCATTACGCGGGGCGCGGCGTTCAGCTGGTCGAGCTGGGGCGGCGCTGGCAGTTCCGCACCGCGCCCGACCTTGCCCATTTGCTCCGGCGCGAGAAGGAACAGGTCCGTTCGCTCAGCCGCGCCGCGACCGAGGTGCTGGCGATCATCGCCTATCACGAGCCGGTCAGCCGCGCCGAGATCGAGGCGATTCGCGGCGTCCAGACGTCTTCGGGCACGCTCGATGTGTTGATGGAGGCGGGCTGGGTGCGTGCAGCCGGTCGGCGCGAAGTTCCGGGGCGCCCGGTAATCTTTGCCACTACGCCCGATTTCCTCGTCCATTTCGGGCTGAAAAGCCGCCGCGATCTGCCTGGTATCGACGAATTGAAGGCCGCCGGCCTGCTCGACCCTGTCGACGATGCCTTCGAAGCGCTGGTGGGGGAGCGCGAGACCGAAGCGACCGGCGTTGCGGCCCGCCACACGACCCGCGACACGACCGAACCACCGCCTGCCGGGACCGATAACGATACTTCGCTGGAAAACCCGCAGCAAAGCGCCTAGGTAGCAGCGGCAAATCAACTCGGAGAAGCCCTGTGGGTAGTATCGGACCGTTTCAGATCATTATCATTGCCGTGGTGATCCTCATCCTGTTCGGACGCGGACGCATTTCGGAAATGATGGGCGATTTCGGCAAGGGCGTGAAAAGCTTCCGCAAGGGGCTGACGGACGAGGAAGAGCCGAGCAAGCCAGCCGCGCAGATCGCGCATGAGAATCAGGCGCCGGCGGCGGCAGAATCCGTCGACAGCGCCGAGAGCGAGAAAACCTCCGGCTGACCGCGCTGACCGCTGCCGCGGGCACCGGTTCAGCCTCGAAAGGCACCGCCAATGCCCGATATCGGCGCCAGCGAATTACTGCTCATCGCGGTGGTGGCGATACTCGTCATCGGCCCCAAGGACCTGCCGCTTGCGATGCGCACCGCAGGCCGCTGGATCGGCAAGATGCGCAAGCTTACCAGCCATTTCCGCACCGGTATGGACGCCATGATCCGCGAGGCGGAGATGGAGGAAATGGAGAAGAAGTGGGCGGCGCAGAACCAGCGGATCATGAGCGAGCATCCGGACGGGGCGCCCGCAGGTGCAGAGCAGACCGGCGCCTATCCTTCCGGCACTCCAGCGCCCAAGGCTTCCGAACCTTCCGCAACTTCCGACACGCCCGGCGCCACCGGAGCGGATGACGCGGCGCAATCCGGAACCGTGACCGATCCAGCCAGCACGCAGGGCGACGCGCCGTCCGGCAAGACCGCCAGCGGGGGCTGAGCACTTGGCTTTCAAGATCAAGGATCTGGACGATTCGCAGGCCCCGCTGCTCGAACATCTGGTCGAATTGCGCAAAAGGCTGGTGCGCGCGGTGCTGGCGCTGGCCGTGTGCTTCGGCGTGTGCCTCTATTTCGCCGACGATATTTTCGGCCTGCTGGTCCGTCCGCTGACCGAGGCCTTCCCCGAAGGGGAGGGGAAGCTTGTCTATACCGCGCTCTACGGCGCGTTTTTCGTCGAGATAAAGGTGGCGCTGTTCGCCGCCTTCTTCATCAGTTTCCCGATTATCGCCAATCAGCTGTGGGCGTTTGTCGCGCCGGGTCTTTATGCGCGCGAGAAGAAGGCCTTTCTGCCGTTCCTGATCGCCACCCCGGTGCTGTTCACGCTGGGCGGATGCCTTGCCTATTTCGTGGTCATGCCGCTGGCCTTCCCGTGGTTCCTGGGCTTCCAGGGCGAGCTTGGCGGAATTCAGGCCGAGGCACTGCCCGAAATGGGCGAATATCTGAACCTGGTGATGCGCTTCATCCTCGCCTTCGGGATCAGCTTCCTGCTGCCGGTGCTGTTGATGCTGCTGAACGTGGCGGGGCTGGTGACGCGTGACCAGCTGGCGGGTGCGCGCCGCTATGTCATCGTGGGCGTGTTCGGCGTGGCGGCGGTGATCACCCCGCCCGACGTGATCTCGCAATTGCTGCTGGCGGGGCCGCTGCTGGTGCTGTTCGAGGGCTCGATGGTGCTGATGCTGCTGGGCGAACGCAAGCGCGCGAAAGAGGCGGCGAAGGCTGAGGCGGAAGAGGCTGCCGGGGCCGAGGCGGCGGAGAAGCCGGTGCCGCAATTTGGCGAAGTGCGCGAGGATTAGGGCGCAACCATGTCTGGATGCAGGGCGCCATTGCGCATCCACCAAAAGAAAACGGGGCCACTTGGGCCCCGTCCACTCAATCAGTGTCCACTCAATCAGTTCTGACCGCCCGGTCCTACGGGCTGGCAGGCTCCGGATCCTCGGAATCGTCTAGTGCGATGACGAGTGCGGCAACCACGGCCGCAAGAGCCAGCAGGCCAATGATGAGGCCGGCACCGCCGCCGCCGAAGCCTTCTGCCTGCTCAAGCTCGGTCGCCTGGCGGGCAGCCGGCGCTGCATCGGCCGACGCGGCCTGCGCCATTACGGGTGTCGCAACCATACTTGTGGCGACGATAGCGGTGGCAAATTTCTTCAGCATCACGCGTGACACTCCCTGAACGAGTTCCTCCCTGCGCCCTAACCGGTGCAGGTTTCAATTACGCGACACACTTATTGCATGAGCGAAGCAGACTTTCCAAGTTTTTTCAAACACTGTTGAATTTCAAGGCTGCCGACATCGCAATCGCGCAACAGTTTCACTGGCTGCGCGCATGGACGCGTTGACCTGCGACCCAGGTTTCCAGCACGAGGATATCCCGCAAACTGCCGGGCGCAGCGGCGAGCGGATCGGCGTCCAGGACGACAAAATCGGCGAATTCGCCGGGCGCGAGCGCGCCGAAATGGCCCTCTGCAAAACCGGCCCAGGCGGCACTGGCGGTCCATGCGGCGAGCGCTGCCTCGCGGCTGATCCGATCTGCGGGAAACCAGCCGCCCGTCGGCTCGCCATTGGCATCGGTGCGACTGATCGCTGCTGCAATCCCGGCGAGCGGGTCGGACGGCTCGACCGGCGCGTCGGACCCGAAAGCAAGCGTCGCCCCGGTCTGGGCGATGCTCTTCCAGGCATAGGCGCCCGCCATTCGGCCTGGTCCGAGTCGCGCCTCGGCCATCAGCCGATCGGAAGTCTGGTGGAGCGGCTGCACAGAGGCGATAATGCCGTGCTGGCCGAACATGGCGATGTCGGCAGGATCGACAATCTGCGCATGTTCGATGCGCCAGCGCCGGTCGCCGCCGTAATCTCCGGCCAGCTCGTCGATGGCCAGCAGCGCCTCTTCGTTCGCGGCATCGCCGATGGCGTGGATGGCAAGCTGGAAATTGTCGAGCGCGGCGCGGCTCATCAGATTGCGAAGCTGAGTGCCGGAAATTCGCGCCAGGCCTCGATTGCCCGGATCGTCGGCATAACCGGTCTTGAGCAGCGCCCCGCGGGAGCCCAGCGCGCCGTCGAGCACCAGTTTGAGCCCGCCCATTCGCAAGCGGTCGCCATAAAGCCACAGCGTGGGGCCGGTGCCGCCAATCAGCAGCATTTCCTCGACGCTGTTGGCGTAGGACATGATGCGCAGCCTCAACCGCCCCGCATCGCCCGCGCGGCGGTAGGTCATCCAGTCCTCGATCGTGGTCCCCATGTCCGCCACCGCTGTCACCCCGTTGGCAAACAGCAGCTCCTGCGCCAGGTGCAGGGCAAGGTCCCGGTCCTCGGCGAGCGGCGGGGGAACGGCATTATCGACCAAGGTGGCAGCCTTGTCGACCAGCACGCCTGCAGGTGCGTTGCTGCCGACGGCGCGGATGATGCGACCGCCCGCCGGGTCCTTGGTATCGGCGGTGATGCTGGCGGCGGCGAGCGCCCGTGAATTGGCCCAGCCCGCGTGGCCATCCACGCGCGTCAGCCAGACGGGGCGGCCCGGCACCACGGCGTCGAGCTCGGCGGCGGTGGGAAAACGGCCCAGCCCCCACGCTTCATGGTTCCAGCCAAAGCCGACAATCCATGGGCGGTCCGGATGGCGCACGGCATAGTCGGCAATGCGCGTCAGGGCGTCGTCGAGCGAGGTGGCGCCGGTCAGGTCGAGCGAGAGCTGTGCGAGGCCCAGATCCATCAGATGTACATGCGAATCGATGAAGCCGGGGACCACGACCCGGCCCTTGCCATCCTCCCGATAGTCGATCTTGACCGTGGGTTTGTCGCCGAAGTCGAGCAATTCGACCACGCGGCCATCGTCGCCGATAACCATCGCGGCGAAGCGGTCGACCTTGCCGTCGCGCCGCACCGAAATGCCCTCGACATTGTCGATCAGGGTGGTGGCGCTGGCCGGAGAGGCTGCCATGGCCATTGCGACGAGCGCTGCGAAGAGACGGATCATGCGCGCCACCTGCCCGCTGGTTGGTGAATAAGCAATGATGGCCTCGCGCCACAATGTGCCCTGCCGCAGGTGCAAATGCGGCGAAGGCTTTTCATCTCGCGCCGTTTCCGCGATAGGCGCTGGCGATGGCCGATGATCCTGCCCTGACTGCTGCGTTGACGATCGACGACGTGCGCGCCGCCGCCGGGCGGATCGCCGGTGCCATCGTGCGCACGCCGACACTGCATTCCACGACGCTGTCACAGATCACCGGCGCCGAGGTTTACCTGAAGTTCGAGAACCAGCAGTTCACCGCCGCCTACAAGGAGCGCGGGGCGCTGAATGCGCTGCTGCTGCTGACCGAGGAACAGCGCCAGCGCGGCGTGATCGCGGCAAGTGCGGGCAACCATTCGCAAGGGTTATCGTATCACGGCACGCGCCTTGGTGTTCCGGTCACGATCGTCATGCCCAGGACCACCCCGACGGTGAAGATCATGCAGACCGAATCGGTGGGCGGCAAGGTCACGCTGGAGGGTGAGACTTTCGACGAAGCCTATGAATATGCGCGCAGCATGGAAAAGCAGCTGGGCCTGACCTTCGTGCACCCGTTCGACGATCCGAACGTGGCCGCGGGGCAGGGCACGGTCGCGCTGGAAATGCTGGAAGATGCGCCCGATCTGGACATGATCGTGGTGCCCGTGGGCGGCGGCGGGCTGATCTCGGGCGTCGCCGTGGCGGCCAAGGCGATCAGGCCCGATATCGAGATCATCGGCGTGCAAACCGCCGAATTCCCGGCGTTCTATTCGCTCGTCACCGGCAAGAAACTGCCCGGCGGCACGGTCACGCTGGCAGAAGGCATCGCGGTCAAGGAACCCGGCCAGTTCACCCGCACCATCGTTTCCGACCCCGCGTTCGTCGACGAAATGCGGGTGGTGAAGGAATATGCGATCGAGGATGCGATCAGCCTGCTGCTCGATATCGAGAAGACCGTGGTCGAGGGCGCTGGCGCAACAGGTCTGGCGACGCTGCTGCCGCCGTCCAGCGGTGCGGCGCGCGAACGCTTCAAGGGCAAGAAGGTCGGGGTGATCCTGACCGGCGGCAATATCGATCAGCGTTTCCTCGCCAATGTGATCCTGCGCAATCTGGTGCGCAGCGGGCGGATCGCGCGGGTCAGTGTGATGCTGGATGACCGGGCAGGCGCGCTGTCGCGGCTTGCCGAGATCTTCACCGAGCACAATGCCAATATCATCGAGGTCAACCACCAGCGGGTGTTTGGCAACCTTTCGGTCAAGAGCACCCAGACCGATATCGAGTTCGAGGTGCGCGACCTGAAGTCGCGCGACCGCCTGCTCACGGCGCTGGAAAAAGCGGGCTATCGCTTCGACCTTATCAATTTGCAGGGCAATAAGGGCGACCGCTTCAATCGCGTCGGCGCCGAAGACTGAGGGTCGCGTTAGGCTCGCAAACCTGTTGCAGGCCATGCAATCTGACCCACTATGGGGCGACCTGCCGCACGTGAGGCTCGATTGTGCAAATTAACCCTGCATTCCTCCACAATTGTGGTTAATAAGGTTCCACCGGGCGATTCCAGTGGCCATATAAAGTGCATGTGGCCCGCAGGCAAAAGGGTCCGCAGGCGAAACCGTTAAGAGCATAAAGGGGACGAGCGCGCGTGACGGCTCCGGTGAGATTTCCGCGATTTTTCGTCACGAGCCCGGCGCCGTGCCCTTATCTGCCGGGCCGCACCGAGCGAAAGGTGTTTACCGAGCTCAAGGGCCCGCATTCCGAACAATTGAACGAAGCATTGGGGCGGATCGGCTTCCGCCGCAGCCAGACTGTCGCCTATCGCCCGTCATGCCTTGATTGCCGCGCCTGCGTGTCGGTGCGCGTGGTGGCGAGCGAGTTTGCGCCGTCCAGCACCCAGAAGCGCCTGAGCAAGCGCAATGCCGACCTTGTCGTCAGCGAGTGCCGCCCCTGGGCGACCGCCGAACAGTTCGACCTGTTGCGCCGCTACCTCGCCAGCCGCCATCCCGGCGGGGGCATGGCCGCGATGGACGAGGTCGATTATGCGGACATGGTGGAACATACGAGCGTCTCCACCTTTGTCATTGAATACAGGGAACCTTCAGGTGAGGATGGGCAGCCGGGGCGCTTGGTCGCGGCCTGCCTGACTGACCGGCAGGGCGACGGGCTGTCGATGATCTACAGCTTTTACGACCCTGACATCGAGGCACGCAGCGGGCTTGGAAATTTTGTCATTCTGGACCACATACGCCGCGCCCGCGAGGTGGGACTGGCCTATGTCTATCTCGGCTACTGGGTCGAAGGCAGCCCGCGCATGCAATACAAGGTGCGTTATCGGCCGCTCGAACGACTCGGCCCCGAAGGATGGAGCCGGATGGCAGAGGAGGAGCAATCCTCGCTCATTGCCGGACTGTCAGAGAAGAAGCGCGACCGCGCACCCGACGGGACCAGCAAGCACGGCGCTCCGGGCGAACAGAAGCAATACGACATCGCCTGATTCGGCGCTGCGCGCACGGCAGGTCCTTGCAGCCATCCGCCCGGTCCTGACCTCTGTTCTGGCGCTGGCCGTGTGCCTGGCAGGCACCGCGCCGCTGGCCGCGCAAGAGCGAAGTGCGCCTGCCACGCTCGAGGATCTGATCCCGGATTCCGCCATCGACAACGCGGAAGAATGGGCTTCACAAGGGAGCGACGGGCAGGCCGTAACGGCTGAGCAAGACGATACGCCGCTGCCCGAGGCGGACGCCGATACGCTGCCCGACATGCCGGAAATCACCCTCGACTGGCCCGATACGGGTGCGGACATTGCCAATGCCAATGCCAATGACTCTGTCGCTCAGGTCGAGCCGATCGAGAGGGTCGAAAGCGACGGTGAGGTAATCGAGTTCCAAACCTTCGAGGACACGATCCCGCCGCTTCCCGAAGGCAGCGAGGAGAAAATTTCCAGCGAGCTGGTGCTGGTCTTCCCGAGTGAAAAATCGCTGTTTCCCGAGCGCGACGAATTTCTCGACCGTTTCAAGGCGCTGTCCACCGTCAGGCAGCTGGATGATAACGACAACCAGGCCGTGCTGTCCGCGCAGGCGCGTGAGGATGAGACGCTGCTGCTGCGCCTCCTGCGCATCTATGGCTATTATGATTCGCAGGTGATCCGATCGACCGGCAATTTTGAGCAGAGCACGGATGTCGCGCTGGACCAGCCGGCGGCGCGTTTCGACATAATTCCCGGGCGCCGATACACGGTTGGCGACGTCGATCTCGGCAATCTCCACAGCGCCACCGCCGATTATGAAGGCCTGCGCGCCAGCTACGAGGTGTTTCCCGGCGACTATATCGACCTTGACGCGATCGAGAGCGAGCAGTTCGACCTCGATGTCGCGCTGGGCGAGAGCGGCTATCCCTTCGCCGTCATTGATGCACCTGAACTGCTGGTCGACCACGACCGGAGCGAGGGCGATGTCACGATGGAGGTCGAGCCGGGCGGCAAGTACAATTTCGGACAGATCACCAGCAATCTGCCGCGCTTCATGTCGGCCCACCACCTTGGCGACATCGCCCGGTTCGAGGGCGGACAGACCTACAAGCGAAGCCAGGAGATGGATTTGCGCCAGGCGATCCTGGCCACCGGCATTGCCGGCTCGGTCAGGCTAACCCCGGTCGAGGCAGAGGCGCCTAGGGGCGACGCGCCGGGCACGGTCGACATCGCCGTCGAGATGACCGAGGCGCCGCTGCGCACGATTGCCGGCGCCCTGGGTTACGGAACCGAGGAAGGCTTCAAGCTGGAGGCAAGCTGGGAGCATCGCAATCTGTTCCCGCCCGAGGGATCGTTGAGGATTCGCGGGATTGCGGGCACCAAGGAGCAATTGCTGGGCGCGACCTTCCGCAAGAACAATTTTCACGGGCGCGACCGTGCCCTGTCGCTCGACGCCTTCGTCAGCACGATCGATTACGATGCTTACGATGCCCGCACGGCATCGGTGATCGGCACATTCGAGAAAACCAGCACGCTGCTGCTGCAGAAGCCGTTCTCATGGTCTGTGGGTCTCGAATTGGTGGCTACCCGCGAGCGCGAGCGCAATGCGGATGGCAGCTTCCAGCCGTTTGAGACCTATTTCATTGGCGCCGTGCCGCTCTACGCCCAGTTTGACAGGTCTGACGATCTGCTCGACCCGACCGAGGGTTTTCGCCTTTCTGCCAAGGTCTCGCCCGAAATCGCCAGCGCCAATGGCACGCAATATTTCTATGCCAGAAATCAGGCTGATTTCTCCTATTATCAGGGCCTTGGTGACAGCGACAAGGTGGTTCTGGCGGCGCGCGCGCGGGTGGCGAACATCACCGGTGCGCCGCTGGACGGCATTGCGCCGTCGCGTCGTCTCTATGCAGGCGGCGGCGGTTCCGTGCGCGGCTATGGCTATCGTGAGATCGGCCCGCGCGACACGGATGGCGATCCCACTGGGGGGCGCTCGCTCGTCGAACTCTCGCTGGAGGCGCGGATCAAGACCGGACTGCTCGACGGGGCCCTGGGCATCGTGCCCTTCCTGGATGCGGGCACGGTGGGCACCGGGAGCGTGCCGAGCTTTGACAACATCCAGTTCGGTGCGGGGATTGGCGCGCGCTATCTGACCGGCTTCGGCCCGCTCAGGCTCGATGTGGCGGTGCCGCTTAACCCCGGACCCGATGATGGCTGGATCGCGGTCTATGTCGCGCTGGGTCAGGCCTTCTGATGAGCGGGGACGACGCAATCGAGGAGCGGGTTCTCGAAACTGCGAGCCCGCGCCGCAGGCGAGCTGGCGCTGTTGGCATAGCCCGCTGGGTGGGAATTGCCGGGGCGGTGCTGCTGGGACTGCTCCTGGCATTCGTCGCTTTTCTTCATACCGGTCCGGGGCGACAGCTGATCGTCGACGAGATCGGTCGATTTGCGCCGGCCTCGGGCCTGTCGGTCGAGGTCGGCAGCATCGAGGGGTCGGTGCTGTGGAGCGCCACATTCAACGCGGTGAAGTTCCGCGATGCCGAAGATACTCTGTTCCTCGAAGTGCCCGAGATCGACCTCAACTGGCGGCCCTATCGCTGGTTCACAAGCGGGCTCGACATTCGTCACCTGGTGCTGAACGGCGGCACGCTGCACGCGCTACCGGTGCTCAATCCGGGCGATCCCGAGGCGCCCATCCTCCCTGATTTCGACATTCGCATCGATCGGCTGGTTATCCACCGGCTTAATGTCGACGAGGGGATTGTCGGCGAGGCGAGGGTGATCGACTTTTCGGCAAAGGCCGACATTCGCAACGGGCGCGTGCTGGTCGATGCCGAGGGCGCGCTGGGTGGGGCGGATAATTTCTCGTTGTTGGTGGACAGCGAACCCGACCGGGACCGCTTCGACCTCGACGCCAGCTGGAGCGCGCCAGCCGGCGGGCTGCTTGCCGAAGCGGTTGGCGCCGAAAGCGATCTGGTGGTGCGGCTGGAAGGCGATGGCAGCTGGTCGCGCTGGCGCGGCGATCTGGTGGCGGTGCAGGACGAGGCACAGGTGGTCGATCTCGATCTTATCAACGAGAGTGGACAATACCGGATCGTCGGCACGCTCAGGCCCGCTGGCTATGTCACCGGTCTCGCCGCGCGGGCGCTGGGCGAACTGGTCGCGGTCAATATGGAAGGCACGCTGGACGACAGCGTGCTCGAAGGTAATTTCGTCCTGCGCGGGGCGGCGTTCGATGTCGATGGCGGCGGCGCGGTCGACCTGGCAAGCAATGCGTTCCGGGACTTCACAATCAGCGCCGACCTGCTCAACCCGACCCTGCTCGGCGAAGACTTCGTGATGAACGATGCCCGGTTCGAGGCAAGGCTGGACGGGCCGTTCCAGGATCTTTCCGTTCCGCACGAGATCAGCATTGGCGAGGTCGATGCGGGCGGGGTGTCGCTGATGAACCTGGTGCAGAACGGCACCCTGACATGGGATGGAAGCCGAGCATTATTGCCGCTCGACATGCGCGTTGCACGGGTCACAACCGGCACCGATCTGATCGATCCGCGGCTTGTTGGCGGAGTGTTGAATGGGTCTGTGACCTATACCGGGGCAGAGCTGCTTTCGGACAATCTTGCACTTCGATACCAAGGGCTTGTAGCAAATCTCAAGTTAAGAGGAGATTTGGCCGACGGTGCCTATGAACTGGCCGGTCCGGTGCAGTTGCGCGACCTTGTGCTGGACGATATCGGCCAGATGGATGCGCGCGCCAATATCCGCCTTGCCATAGGCAGCGAGGCGCCGTGGCGGCTGACTGCGCAGGTGGGTGGGCAGGTCAACAAGGTCAGCAATTCAACCATCGTCAACCTCGCCGGTCCAGCCATCAATTTCCGTGGCGGCCTCGCCACCGGCTCCGCTGTGCCGATCGACTTCAACGGTTTCACCATGACGTCGCAGAAGCTGGAGGTGCGGCTCGATGGCCGGGTCGATGACGGCACGACGACGCTGGCGGGCACTGGCCGCCATGTCGAATACGGGCCGTTCACGGTGGAGGCGCAGGTCGCCGATGACGGCCCGCGCGCGACTCTGGTCCTTGCCGATCCGCTGCCTGCCGCCGGTCTGCGGGATGTGCGTGTGGCGCTGGCCCCTTCCGACGAAGGTTTCAGGATAGAGACCTCGGGCGGTTCGATGCTCGGCCCGTTCGACGGGTTGGTCGATCTGGTCATGGCCCAAGGCGGCGACACCACGATCGGTATTCAGTATCTCGACATTGCCGCGACGCGCATTTCGGGCGACTTGCTGCTTGTCGAAGGCGGGGTGGACGGCACGCTCGAATTGGCGCGCGGTGGGGTCGACGGACAGGTTGTGCTGGCGACACGCAATGGCGGGCAGGGTTTTGATGTCGCACTTCAGGCGCGCAACGCCCGTTTCGGAGAAGGCCAGACATTGATCGCCATTGGACGCGGCCAGATCGATGCGACCGGCTTTGTCGCCCAGGGATCTTCCACGATCAATGGCAAGATGACCGCGCAGGGCCTGCAATATGGCTCGCTGTTCATCGGCCGGATGGCGGGTCAGGCGGCCATCCAGGATGGTGCGGGCACTTTCGACGCGGTTCTGACAGGCGCGCGCGGCACACGTCTGGAATTGCGGCTGAACGGACAGGTCTCGTCGGAACGGATCGCCGTGGCGGCCCAGGGCAATTACGAGGGCCGCAAGATTGCCATGCCGCGTCGTGCGGTGCTGGTAAAGACCGGGGATGGCGGCTGGCAATTGCAGCGCAGCCAGCTTTCCTATGGCAGTGGCTATATTATCGGGAGCGGGCGCTTCGGCGGCACCATGCCTGCCGAGGGCCGCGTGAGCCTGGGCGATATGCCGCTTTCGCTCGGCGACATCGTGGTGACCGATCTTGGCCTGGACGGCACGGTTTCGGGTGTGGTCGATTTTGCCACCGGGGCCAATGGCCTGCCTACCGGGAAGGCGCGGCTGAAGGTGAACAATCTGACGCGGTCGAGTACACTGCTCTCCTCGCAACCGATGGATATCGCGATCGTCGCCGAGCTTTCCCCCACCACCGTGCAGGCGCGCGCAATTATCGAGGACCATGGCGGTGCAGACGGGCGGCTGCAGGCGCGCATCTCCAACCTGCCACAGGCGGGCACGTTGACCCAGCGCCTCTATGCTGGGGCCCTGCGTGCGCAGCTTCTCTACGAGGGGCAGGCGGCGGCGCTGTGGCGGTTGGCAGCGATCGACCTGCTCGACATCACTGGCGAGCTGAGCGTTTCCGCAGATGCCACCGGGTCGCTGGCCAACCCGCAGGTCAGGGGCACGATGGGCGGCGATGCACTGAGGATCAGGAGCGCGCTGACCGGCACCGATATTCGCAAGGTCAAGGCGCGCGGCACCTTCTCCGGATCGCGTCTGCAGCTTGTCAGCCTTGCCGGGAGTTCGCCCAATGACGGCCGGGTGAGCGGTAGCGGTTTTGTGGACCTTGCCGGGATGACTGGTGGGCGGGGGCCGCGGATCGATCTGCGGATGGCGGCGCGCAACGCCGAAATTCTGGACCTGCCAACCATGGGCGCGACCGTGACCGGGCCGCTCAGGATCGTGTCGAACGGCATTGGTGGCACGATTGCCGGGCGGCTGGACGTGACTGCGGCGCGCTGGCGACTTGGCGGCAGCGAGGCCGAACAGAATTTGCCTGACATCAAGGTGACCGAGATCAATCTGCCCGCCGATGCGGCACCCGCGCCTGCCGCCGCCTCGCCGTGGCGTTATCTGATCGATGCGAGCGCCAACGACAATATCAAGGTCGATGGGCTGGGACTCGACAGCGAATGGCGTGGCGACATTCTGCTGCGCGGGACGACGGACGATCCGCGTATCGGTGGTGGTGCGCAGGTCGTGCCCAGGCAGGGATTCTACTCTTTTGCCGGGGTGCGGTTCGACATTACGCGCGGCGAGATTGATTTCGATGAGAAGGTGCCGATCGACCCGCGCCTCAATATCCTGGCCGAGACGCAGGTTGACGATCTGTCGGTGCAGGTCGCGGTGCGCGGGACAGCCAGCCAGACCGAGATCACCTTCACCTCTATCCCGGCCCTGCCCGAGGAGGAGCTGCTGGCGCGGCTGCTGTTCGGCGGCTCGATTACCGACCTGTCGGCTACAGATGCCCTGCAGTTGGGCGCTGCGGTCGCCTCGCTCAGGGGCGGGGGCGGGCTGGGCCCGATCAACAAACTGCGCGATGCGATCGGGCTGGACCGGCTGCGGATCATCAGCGCGGACCCGGCGTTGAACCGGGGTACCGCGGTGGCGCTGGGCAAGAACATCAATCGGCGGCTCTATACCGAAGTCATCACCGACGGGCAAAGCTACAATGCCAGCGAGCTGGAATTCCGCGTGACGAGCTGGCTGTCGCTGCTGGGTTCGGTAAGTTCGATCGGACGGGCGAGCGCGGCGGTCGAAGTCAGCAAAGACTACTGAGCGAGGTCTCTCAGCTTGACCGATAAAGCGCGGCCTCCGCAGCGCGGCGCTTCACCAGCCCTTGCAGAACGCGGCCGCCGGCATGGACCCAGCGGTCAAACTCGCGGGCCGCCCCGGCGTGATCGCCCGCGACATGTTTGCGGGTCAGGGTCGAGCGGCCAATAGCACCGGTATTGTAGTGGAAGCTGACCAGCGCATCGAACTGGTTCTGGGTGGTTGGTGCACCGCCCAATGCAGCGGCGACCTCGGCGGAATAGAGCGCCAGATCGGCGGAGAGGCGCGCATCGCATTGTGCCTGTGTCCAGACAGTGCCTTGGCTGATGCCCGGCCCGGTAGCGCCCCAGCCGATGGTCCACGGCTCGGCCCCGGTGCCCGGATCGGGATAGGCTTCGACCAGACCATCCTTGCGCCGTTTCGCGCAGCCCTCGAAACTCTTGATCAGCGCAATTCCAGCCGCGCCGATGGTGATCGGGTTTGCGGGTTCGTCCGAGGTGGATGGAACACATGGAACACGGTCCTGCTCCAAATCGTCAAACGCATCATCAAGCGCATCAACCTCGCGCTGACTGAAGCCGCGCCCCAGCAGGCGGCGGATCGTTGCGAAAACAGGTGTGCGGTTCATGTCTCGTGCCCCTTGGCGTGATGAAATGACGCCGGGCTAGGAAGGGGGCGCAGCTGTAGGAAAGGGGTGGCAGCGGAGTTTGCGAGTGGTCCAATTCTAGGGGCGCTTTTGCGCGATGTAGAAGCCATAACTGACGTAATCCGCATGGCGTTCGTAAAGGTCAATTTCGGCCCGTTCGGCCTGCACGATAGCCTGTGCACGCGCGCTGCTGCCATGGCGTTTAAGGAAGTGGTCAAAGCGGTCACGCAGCGGGTCATAATAGTTCTGCAACCAGCATTCCTGCGGTAGCGGGAAATACCCCCTGATGGTGTACCCGGCGGCCTCCAGCTGAGCAATCTTGTGCGAAGCCGTGGCCGTTTCGGGATATTCGCTGTCCCAGTGCTGCTGCAGTTCCTCGGGACGCTCTGCCGTGAGCCATGTCAGTTCGGAAACGGCGAGGATCCCGCCGGGCCGCAGGTAGCGTTTCCAAGCGTTGATGCCGTGTTCGAAACCGATATTGTAGATAGCCCCTTCGGACCAGATCGCATCGAGGCTGGCGTCGGCGAAGGGCATTGCGTCCATCGAGACGGCTTGCGTATCCAGGCGGGCCGACAGTCCAGCGGCTGCGGCATTGTGCTTAAGCACGTCCAGAAATTCGGGGATGAGGTCTATTGCCGTGATCTGCGCGTCAAGTTTCCTCGCCAGCAACATGGTCGATGCACCGGTCCCGCAGCCGATGTCGGCGACCTTGAGGTTACGCCCATCGGCGAGGCCAGAAAGCGCCAAGGCGAGCGCCGTCTGCGCGTCCCCGCCGGGTCCGAGCCGTTGGCCGTCGATGTGGAGGTCTATCAGCAGTTGCAAATTGTCCATGATGGCCCGGACTTATGCGATGCCCACCCGCCCAACAAGCTGGCGGTTGAGAATGCTGTCGCTGGTTCAAGCAAGTCTTGGCACAGATGTTGGCACAGAAAAAACAGGCCGCCCGGTTTCCCGGACGGCCCATTTTGCTGCCCTATCGCGTTGCTGCCTGAGGGCGGGGGCGAGGGACCGGATGGCCCCTCGCGCCCAGATCAGCTCGAATAATACATGTCGAATTCGACCGGGCTGGGCGCCATTTCCCAGCGATAGACCTCTTCCCACTTGAGTTCCATGTAGGCGTCGATCTGGTCCTTGGTGAACACGCCGCCTGCAAGCAGGTATTCGTGATCGGCGGTCAGCGCTTCGAGCGCTTCGCGCAAGCTGCCGCACACGGTCGGAACCTCGGCCAGCTCTTCCGGCGGAAGATCGTACAGGTTCTTGTCCATTGCGTCGCCCGGATGGATCTTGTTCTGGATCCCGTCGATACCGGCCATCAGCAGTGCTGCCGAGGACAGATAGGGATTGGCCAGCGGATCGGGGAAGCGGAATTCGACGCGCTTGGCCTTCTCACCCGCACCGTAGGGAATACGGCAGGAGGCAGAGCGGTTGCGGGCCGAATAGGCCAGCAGCACCGGCGCTTCGAAGCCCGGCACCAGACGCTTGTAGCTGTTGGTGGTCGGGTTGGAGAAGGCGTTGATCGACTTGGCGTGCTTGACGACGCCGCCGATGTAATAAAGGCAGGTTTCCGACAGGCCGGCATAGCCGTCACCGGCAAAGGTGTTCTTGCCCTTGTTCCAGATCGACATGTGCGTGTGCATGCCCGAACCGTTATCCTCACGGATCGGCTTGGGCATGAAGGTCGCCGTCTTGCCATAGGCATGGGCAACCTGCTGCGTGACATATTTGTAGACCTGCGTGCGGTCGGCGGTCTTGACCAGCTCGCCAAAGGTCATGCCCAGTTCGTGCTGAGCGGCAGCGACCTCGTGGTGTTGCTTGTCCATTGGCAGGCCCATTTCGAGCATGGTCGAAACCATCTCGGCGCGGATATCCATGCACGAATCGACCGGCGGGACGGGGAAATAGCCGCCCTTGGCACGCGGGCGGTGGCCCATGTTGCCGCCTTCATATTCCTTGGCGGAATTGCCCGGCATTTCGATATCGTCGATCTCGAAACCGGAACCGGTATAGCTGTCGAAGAACCGCACGTCGTCGAACATGAAGAATTCGGGCTCAACGCCGACATAGACGGTGTCGCCCAGGCCGGTGGTCTTCAGATAGGCCTCGGCGCGCAGGGCGGTCGAACGAGGATCACGCGCATAGAGCGAACCGTCGCTCGGCTCGACGATGTCGCAGATCACGATCAGCATCGGTGTCGCACTGAACGGATCGACATAGACCGCATCCAGATCGGGCTTCAGGATCATGTCGGATTCGTTGATGGCCTTCCAGCCTTCGATCGAGGAGCCGTCAAACATCATGCCCTCTTCGAGCATGTCTTCGTCAACGACGCCCGAACACATCGAAAGGTGCTGCCACTTGCCCTTGGGATCGGTGAACCGGACATCGACCCACTCGATCTCCTCTTCCTTGATCCGTTTTACGATATCGGATGCTTTCGACATGTCTTTTCCTTCCTTGGTCGGATGAACTTAAATAATTGTCTTGTATTTGAGGCCGGGTTTCAGATGGCGTCGTCGTCCTGTTCCCCGGTGCGGATGCGCAGGGCGGATTCGACCGGGCTGACGAAGATCTTGCCGTCGCCGATCCGTCCCGTCTTGGCGGCAGAGGCGATCGCTTCGACCACTCGCTCGGCCTGGCTGTCGGTCACGATGACTTCGAGTTTAACCTTGGGGAGGAAATCGACGACATATTCGGCGCCGCGATAAAGCTCTGTGTGGCCCTTCTGCCGTCCGAAGCCCTTGGCCTCGGTGACGGTGATGCCGGAAACGCCAGCTTCGTGCAGCGCCTCCTTCACCTCGTCGAGCTTGAAGGGCTTGATGATCGCTTCGATCCTTTTCACGTTTCCCTTTCCGGCCTTTCGCCGTACGCCCGGCCGTGTCCGGCCAAATTCCTGTGCGGCCTAATCGCATTCGACCTTGTAATGATGCGATTGCCCCCCTGTGTATGCCAGACCCCCTGACCTGACCATTTGACCTGACCCCAAGCCTGACCCCCGGCCTGACACCGCGCAGGGCAAAACTTGCCGTGAAATGTCCGACCACAGGCACAGATTACAAGAATCGTGCCAAGCCTTGAAACGTAGGCCTAGCCAATCGCTGGGCGTTGAGAAAGGACGGAATTGCAGGATTCGCGCGGGCGGAGCGATATTTCGCGCACATTCCGCAAATCGCGTCCTGTTGGCGTCATATTGATTATTGCGTGGGCAGGTGATGCTTAAAAAACGGGCAATGGTTAATTGGTTGCTGCGCGTGGGGAACGGGGTCGGCGTCAGAGCGACAAACCCGCTTCCTGCGGCAGACCGGCCATCAGGTTGAGATTCTGCACTGCTGCACCGCTCGCGCCCTTGCCCAGATTGTCGAGCACCGCCACCAGCCGCGCCTGTGTTCCGTCTGCGGAACCGAAGACAAAGAGGTCGAGCCGGTCGCTGGCCGGCGCCTTGGCGCGCAGCAACAATTCGTCCAGTTGGTCGACCTGTACACTGACGATATTGCTGTCCGTATAGAATCGCGCCAGCTCTTCACGCAGGGCATCGGGCGCGGCGGCGCCTGGAATCGCGGCAAGCGGAAGCGGTATCTCCACCACCATGCCGCGAAAGGCGGGGACCACCGAGGGCGCGAAAACCGGCGGCAGGTCCAGCCCAGCATGCGCCTGCATCTCGGGCACGTGCTTGTGCCCAAAGCCCAGCCCATAGGTCCGATAGGCGATGTCCGCCTCGTCTTCGAACCGGGCGATCAGCGCCTTGCCGCCGCCCGAATATCCGGACACGGCATTGCAGGTGTAGGGCCAGTCGGCAGGCAACAGCCGCGCCCGCACCAGCGGGGCCAGCAGCGCGATGAAACCCGTGGGGTAGCAACCGGGATTGGAGACGCGTGCGGCATTGGCCACAGCCTCGCTGCCGACCACCTCGGGAAAGCCGTAGGTCCAGCCGGGCGCCACGCGATGCGCAGAAGATGCATCGATGATGCGCACGCCTGAACCTTCGGCCAGTGCCACCGCCTGGCGCGCGGCGTCGTCGGGGAGGCACAATATGGCGAAGTCCGCCGCGTTCAGGGCAGCGCGGCGCGCGCTTTCCTGCTTGCGCTCATCCTCGGCCAGCACCAGCATCGAGAATTCGGGCCGGGGGGCGAGCCGTTCGGCAATCTCGAGACCGGTCGTGCCGGCGCCGCCATCGATGAAGACATTGTGGGCCATCAGGCATCGCCCGGAGAGGCGCCGGGAACCGGCTCGAGCAGGTCGATATGCATATAGCCCACCGGTCCCTCCAGCGAGAGGCAGCCCCAGGCCCATTGGCCGGTAATGTCGAGCAGTTCGAAACTGTCGCCTTCCATCAGCACGCAGATCTCCTCGGCCCCGGTTTCGGGCGCAACGAGCAGCGGCGCACCGCCGGGCATGACGCTGCGCGGCTGGGGCACGGCATAATGCGGCACGAAATAACGGCCTGCGAGGCCGATATGGGCGATGTCGCCGCGCACGGGCGTGGAAAGCGGATCGGGCTTGGCGACGGGGCCCGCAAGTGCATACAGGGTATGCCCGTGGCTCTTCGCCACCGGTGCCATTGCCGTTCCAGCCTTTTCGCTCTTGTCCGACTTCGTCATGCAGGGCCGATAGACACCGGCCAGACGCTCGGCAAGTCACGGGACAGGTTGCGTGCCAGTTCAGGCCCCGCCAATGCGGCCCTGCAACATGTGGAAAGCGGCGCGCAGGCCAAGCGCGGCCCCGCCCTTCGGGCGACCCGGCTTTGGCGTCGGGCGCCAGGCGAAAGTGTCGAAATGTGCCCAGTCGATGGGAGTCCCGTCTTCCCTGGCCCCGACAAACTTGTCGAGGAACAGCGCGGCGATGGTCGCCCCGGCCATGCCGCCGCTCGGCGCGTTGTTGGTGTCGGCGATGTCCGACTTTAACATCTCGGCATAAGTGCCTTCCAGCGGCAGGCGCCAACACGCATCGTCATATGTCTTGCCCGCTGCCAGCAGCGCCTCTGCGGTCGCGTCCTCGCGGGTGAAGAGGCCGGGCAGGTCAGGGCCAAGCGCCACGCGCGCGGCGCCGGTCAGCGTGGCAAAGTCGATGATCAGTGCGGGCTCGCTTTCGCTGGCATAGGCGAGCGCGTCGGCAAGGACCAGCCGCCCCTCGGCATCGGTATTGCCGATTTCGACCGACAGGCCCTGGCGGCTGGCCAGCACGTCGCCGGGACGAAAGGCATTGCCCGCAATGGCATTTTCCACCGCCGGGACCAGGCATTGCAGCCGCACCTTCATGCCGGTCTGCATAATCAGGCCCGCCAATGCGAGGGCGTGGGCGCCGCCGCCCATATCCTTCTTCATCAGCAGCATGCCGGAAGACGGCTTGATGTCGAGCCCGCCCGAATCGAACGTCACGCCCTTGCCGACAATGGCGATGCGCGGGTGAGCGTCGTCCCCCCAGTTCAGTTCGATGAGGCGCGGGGCATGTTCGCGCGCCGCAGCGCGGCCCACCGCATGGACCATGGGAAAACCGGTTTCGAGTGCATCGCCGCGCACCACGTCCAGCTTTGCGCCATGCGCCCGGGCCAGCTTCTCCGCCTCGGCTTCCAGCCCGGCCGGGCCCATATCTTCAGCTGGCGTGTTGACCAGATCGCGCACCAGCGCGACGGCCTGCGCCTCTGCAATGGCGAGATCGATCGCGGCGACATCGCAAGTGAGCAGTACGCGCGCGCCCTCGGGCTCGTCATCGTGCAAATAGCGGGAGAAGCGATATTGTGCGGTCTGCCAGCCATGCAGCGCCGGGCCGGGCTCGCCGCCTGCGCGCCGGTATGTGCCTGCGGGCAGCGATTCGGCCAGCTTGGCCATGCACCAGCTTGAAAGGCTATCCGGATCGGCGACGCCGCCAACCGCAAACCAGCCGGCGCCTTCCTTCGAATCCTCGGGAACGATGGCGGTCTCGTAGCCGCCGCCGCTGAACCGCTGTGCGGCCAACGCGTTGCGCTGCGGGCCGCTCAATCCCTTGGCGAAGTCTGCGAAGCCCTGTTTGTTCACAAGGTGGATCGCAATTGCATCCTGTCCGCGATCAGGTTGTATAAGGTCACTTGCTATAGGCATGCGAATCCGCTTGCCCGTTCGCTTCGCATTTGGGAAGGCCGTGCGCGATGACCGGAAAGGTTTGCCGCATTTTGTTTGGCCAGGCACTGGCCGGGCTGGCACTTGTCGGATGCAATGATGCCGATATGCCGGTCGCGCAGCCGAGCGCGCGCGCAACAGCCAGTGCCACCGCGACCCCTTCGCCAAGCGCCACACCAATTCCCGCCGGCGCGCGCAGTATCTCTGACGAGACGGACGATTTCCTGTTCGAATATTCCTATCCGGCGGAGGCGGGCAACATTCCCGAATTCGCCGCGCTGCTCGATTCGCGCCTGACCCGCATGCGCGATCAGCTGGCCAGCCAGTCGGCGCAAGCGCGCGAGGATGCGCGCGGCAACGGCTTTCCGTATAACAAATATTCGATCGGCATGGAGTGGCAGACAGTTGCCGACATCCCCGGCTATCTCAGCCTCTCGGCCGAGATCTCCAGCTATACGGGCGGAGCACACGGCAATTTCGGCTTCGATTCGCTGGTCTGGGACAAGGAGCGCGCCATCGCGCTGGACCCGGCGGCCTTCTTCACCTCTCCCGAGGCGCTGGATGCGGCGCTGAAGGAACCATTGTGCGAGCACTTGCAGGCCGAACGTGCCAAGCGCCGGGGTGAAGAAACGGAAGATGCGGCGCGCGGCATGTTCGACGAATGCGTGGCGCTGGCCGACACCACGATCCTGCTGGGTTCCAAGGGCGGCGGCAAGTTCGACCGGATCGGCGTGCTGATCGGCCCCTATGTCGCCGGGCCATGGGCGGAAGGCACTTATGAATTCACCCTGCCGGTAAATGCGGCGGTGATGGAGGCGGTGGCCGAACCCTATCGAGAGGCGATGTCGGACCGCTAGGCGCTCCGGCCAGAATCGATAGCCGTTCGCAGCGGAAAGCCTTTCGCTTCGTATCTCTCGCATTCACGCCGCTTAATCGCTACAATCGTCGAATGACCGAATACCAGACAGTCACCGCCGATACCTCCGTCTACCGCGACGGCACGATCAAACTGCACGGGGAAGGCGGCTTTGCCGGAATGCGCAAGGCCGGGCGGCTTGCCGCCGAAATCCTCGATGCACTTGCCGACAAGGTCGTGCCCGGCGTCAGCACGGAGGATCTGGACGCGATCGTGCGCGAGATGACGCTGGATGGCGGCGCGGTTCCGGCGACGCTGGGCTATCGCGGCTATACGCATAGCTGCTGCATCTCCATCAATCATGTCGTGTGTCACGGCATCCCTTCGGACAAGCGGCTGAAGGACGGCGATATCGTCAATATCGACGTGACCCCGCTGCTTGACGGGTGGCATGGCGATACCAGTCGCATGTTCCTGGTCGGCGATGTTTCGATCAAGGCGAAGCGGTTGGTCGACGTGACCTATGAATGCCTGATGCTGGGGATCGAGAAGGCGCAACCCGGTGCGCGGCTGGGCGATATCGGTGCGGCGATCCAGGCCCATGCGGAAAGCCATCGTTATGGCGTTGTGCGCGAGTTTTGCGGACACGGGCTGGGGCGGCTGTTTCACGATGCACCCGAGGTCGTCCATGCGGCGCGGGCCGGGACCGGGCCGGAGCTGAAACCCGGCATGTTCATGACCATCGAACCGATGATCAATCTTGGCCGTCCGCAGGTGAAACTGCTTTCGGATGGCTGGACCGCAGTGACCCGCGACAAGAGCCTGTCGGCGCAGTTCGAACACTCGATCGGCATTACCGAAACGGGCAATGAGATCTTTACGAAAAGCCCGACGGGCCGCGACAAGCCGCCCTATTAGGGCCGCACGATTGATTGTTGCCCGTTGATCTGACGCAAGCGTTCTTGCGCCGGGGCTGGTAGCTCTCTGACGAGATACAAGGAGCCTTTCCGATGTCGCCTGTTCTGCGTGTGCCAAGCCTTCTGCTCCTGCCGCTGGCTCTTGCCGCGTGCCAGGGGTCGAGCGGAGGCGAAACCCTCGCAAGTGCGGGTGAGGCCGCGCCCGGCAGCGAAGCCCATGCGCTGGCGCAGGCAGCTTGTGGCGGCTGCCATTCGGTCGAGCCTTACGGCCTATCGCCGGTTGCCGCCGCGCCCGAATGGCCGGTGATTGCCAATATTCCGGGCCTGACGCGGGAAACGCTCACCACCTGGCTTAGCGATGCGCACAATTACCCCGAAGACATGGATTTCTATCTCGACGATGACGAGACCGCGATGCTGGTCGACTATATCCTGTCGCTCAAGCGCGAGGGGTTCGAACCCTCGGTCTGAGGATCACGTTACAGGCTGAGCAAATGGGCGGCACAGGTCCGGCAATCGCTGCTGCCGAAACCTGCGACCGGCACGCGCGCATCGCCCTGTTCCAGTACCCTTTCGACCAGCGCACATTCCGAACCGCCGGGAAAGCTGAGCGCGGCGGTTTCGCGCGCGGCAAGGGTGAGCTGGTCGACATGCCAGTGCGGTGCCTTTTAGCGGCGCAGGTGCCGGGCTACGCGCGCAGCGATCCCGCCGGGTCCGCGCGCCGAACCGGCATAGAAATACAGACCGGGCGGCAGGGTGAAGGCTCTATGACGGATTGTTCCGCTCAGCGCCTTGTCGAGGTCGATGAGGAGCAGGTAAGCGCCAGCTTCTTTCGGCAGATGCGGGACAGCCTCTGGAAACAGCGCGCGCACCTGGCCCGCCCCGATGCCCGTCCCGATGCCCGTCCCGATTGTCACCCTTCGCGGCTCGCCCTGATCGCCGCGCCGCCGGCGAAGGGGGCGATAGCGACCAGCACCAGGCTGATCGCGCCCGCCAGCGCCACGCCGCCTTCACCCCCGGTCGAGAGCGCCCCCGCGCCGAAGATCAGCAGCGGCACGGCCAGCGGTATGGCCAGCAGCCCGGCCAGCGCCGCGCCGCCGCGCAGCCCGGTGGTGACGCTGGCAATGATCAGGCCGATTGCGGCGAGGCCCGGCGTGCCTGCCAGCAGGCCCAGTTCAAGGGTTCGCAAGGTCGATCCGTCGAGGCCAAGCAGCGCGCTGGCGGGCAGAGCGGCCAGCATCAGGAAGGGGCCGAAGCTGAGCCAGTGGGCCAGCAGACGCACCGCCAGCACCGCCTCTTCCGCCAGCCCTCGCAAGGCCCATTGATCGAAGAAGCCCTGCTCCAGATCGCTCGTCACCAGCCGGTCGAGCGGCAGGATCGCGGCCAGCAGAGCGGCGATCCAGATCACTCCGCCGCCGGTCCGCGCCAGCAGCTGCGCATCGGGGCCAACCGCGAACGGATAGAGCATGGCGACGGCAAGGAAGAACAGCAGCGGCAGCAGGCTCCCGCCGCCGCCCGCTCCGGGCAGCAGGCGGGACAGATCGCGCATGAGCAGGGTGCCGAGCGGCTTCATTCGGTGTGCTCGGGGGCGAATTGGGGCAGGTGGAGCACCTTCACGCCGGGTAACGCAGTGTCCTGATGCGAAGCGATGATTGCGATCCCGCCGCCTGCGCAATGTTCGGTGATCATGGCGCGGGCCAGTTCGGTCGCTTCGGTGTCGAGGCCGTTCAACGGCTCGTCGAGCAACCACACGGGTGCACGCTGGCCTTGCAGACGGGCAAAGGCTGCGCGTTTGCGCTGACCGGTAGACAAATACCGCACCGGCACGTCAAGCAGGTCAGTCAGCCCCAGATTGTCGCTGATGCTTTCGCGCGCAAGAAAGCCGACGCCGTCTATCCCGCACCACATGGCGAGAGCCTTGCCGAGAGGCAAATGCTCGTCCAGCGCGGGGCGCTCATCCAGCAGCGCCGCCGTCCCCAAACGCGTCACTTCGCCCGCAAGGGGCCGCAGCAGGCCGGCAAGAATGCGAATGAGGCTGGATTTGCCCGATCCGTTCGGACCGGTCAGGCGCATTGCCTCGCCCGGCGAAAGGTCGAGATCGAGCGCCCGAAACAGCAGCACGTCGCCGCGACGGCACGCAAGATCCCGGGTGGCGAGGCGGCAGGCTTCCATGGAGGCTTGCGTTAAGGCATGACTGGTAGACCGACAAGGATGCCCGATTTCGGTGTGCTGGGTTTGGACGTGGCGGGGGTAAGATTGATGGCCGTGAAGCTATTGACCGACGAGGAACGTGACGATGCCGTTTCGCGGCTTCGCCACTGGCAGCTTCGTATCGACCAGAAGGCGATCACGCGGCGGCTGGAATTTGCCGACTTCAAGGCGGCGTTCGACTTCATGACCCGCGTCGCCATGCTGGCCGAGCAGCAGGACCACCATCCTGACTGGCGTAACGTCTATAACCGCGTCACGATCACACTGATGACGCATGATGTCGACGGATTGAGCGAGCGCGACATCAAGCTGGCGCGGGCCATCGACGATCTGGCGGAAAGATAGGCCAGGCTGGGTGCCGCCCGCTCAGGCGGTTTCGGCCATTCCCTTCACATATTCCTCGCCCGTCACGATCTGCGCGGTCGATGCGTCCAGCACCTTGCCCAAAGCTTCGGCACGCCCGCCGAGGCATTCGGCGAGGAAGTTCTCGGCGATCGCATTGAAGGCGATGTTGTTTTCCGGGCGGTGGAAGCCGTGCCCCTCATCCGGGAAGAGCACGTAGGTCACGGGGATATTGTGCCCCTGCATGGCGGCCACGATCTGGTCGCTCTCGGCCTGCTTGACGCGTGGATCGTTCGCTCCCTGTCCGATCAGCAGCGGGCGGCGGATCGCGGAGGCCTTGTGGATCGGGCTGCGCTCCTGCAGCAGTTTCTTGCCCTCCGGCGTTTCGGGATTTCCCATCCGGTCGTGGAACTGGCGCTTCACCGGTTCCCAATAGGGGGGTATGGTCTCCAGCAGGGTCTCCAGGTTTGACGGGCCGACGATATCGACCCCGCAGGCGAAGGCCTCTGGCGTGAAGGCGAGGCCGGCCAGCGTGGCATAGCCGCCGTATGACCCGCCCAAGATTGCCACTTTGTCACGGTCCGCAATGCCTTGCGCCGCCGCCCAGTCCACCGCGTCGAGCAGATCCTGATGCATCTTCGCGCCCCATTCCAGGTTGCCTGCATTGAGGAAGGCTTTTCCGAAACCGGTTGAGCCGCGAAAATTGACGCTCAGCACCGCATAGCCGCGATTGGCGAGCCATTGATGCGTGCCGTTATAGCCATAGCCATCGCGCGCCCACGGCCCACCATGCACCATCAGCACCATCGGCACCGGGCTTTCGGGAATCCCGTCTGCGTTCCCGCCGCTGGCGGGCGGCAGGGTGAGGAAGGCGGTAAGCGTCAACCCGTCGGACGCGGTGATCTCGCGCGTGTGCATGGGCTGGAGCGGCTGGCCATCGAGCCGCGGCTTGGTGACGTAGAACTCCTCCAGCGTCATCGCCTCGCGGTCGAACAGCAGGCTGCGGATCGGCGCGGTGAGCGGGTCGTTCCACACCAGCCATTTCGTGTCGTCGTCAGTGCGCGACATGATGCCAAAATCGCCCTCCAGCCGCTCGGCCAGCCAATTCCAGGAGGCCTCGATGTCCCTGTCGAAAAACACGTGCTCGCTGCGCAGATAATTGGCCGACCAGCCCTGCACCACGCCTGTGTGCGGATGGCGTATCGTTCCGCCGATATCGGCCTTGTCGTGTTCGGCGATCAGCGTGCGATCACCGGTCGCGACGTCCTCGGCGAATAAGGCGGCGGTGTCGCGTTCGCGGCTGTCGAGCCAGTAAAGCGTCGCGCCATCGGTGGTGTAGCCGCTCATGCCGGTGGTGAGCGAATCGTCCATCGCCACCACTTCGCGGGGGGTCTCGGCAACCTTGCCGTCGGTAATCTCGTGCATGTCGATACCGCCCGCCACATTCTGGCGAATGGCCCAGCGCAGGGTCAGGCTGTCGTCCACCTCGAACCCGGCCCAGCCGTCATCGTTCTGGAAGACCAGCTCCAGCGTGCCGGTGTTGAGGTCGAGCATGTGGACATCGTGCAGGCGCGGATCGCGGTTGTTGATGCCCACCAGCAGCCGATCGCGCATGGTCTCTGACGCGCCGATCAGCTGGACGCGGGTATTCTCGAACGGGGTCAGGCAGCGTTCCTCGCCGCTGACGACATCGACCTGGTAGAGCAGGAAATTCTCGTCGCCCGCCTTGTCGCGGATATGCAGCACGCTCTTGGAATCGGGCGCCCAGAAATAGGACGGGATGGGCCGGTCGGTGGCATTGGTCATGCGCCGTGCGGCCTCGGGATCGCTCCACGGGGCAACGAAGACGTTCATCACCCCCTCGTGCGGGGCCATCCAGCTCAGCCACTTGCCGTCGGGGCTGATCTTGCCCCCGGCGCGCACCGGATTGCCGAACAGCAGGTCGCGCGGGATCAGCGGGACATTGGCGAGGGCAGTGGCGACGGACGGGCTGGCGGTCATGGGGACTCCTCAAGGGGCAGGTAGACCCGACAATTAGGGGCCAACGGACGACTTTTCAAAGCGTCGTCTCACATCGCCGCATTGTTATACGAATGCCAGGTCAGGATCGCGACCGCGCCACGATGCGGGCGCCAGTCTTCGGCCAGCGCGCGGGTGGTCTTCTCGTCCGGCCTTTCGGCATGCCCCAATATCTTGCCGATGCCGGCCATCACCGCCAGATCGCCCGCGGGCCAGATGTCGGGGCGCCCTTCGGCGAACAGCAAATAGATTTCCGCCGACCAGCGCCCGATCCCCTTGATCCGCGTGAGTTCGGCAATCGCCGCCTCGTCATCCTCGGGCAAGGCGGTCAGGTCCAGCGCGCCGCTTGCCACCAATTCGCACAAGGACCGCGCATAACCCTGTTTCTGCCGCGACAGGCCGCAAGCGCGCAAGGCGTCGAAATCGGCCGAGAGCAAGATGGCCGGGACCATCGCCTCTCCCAGCTCGGCCTGCAGCTTGCGCCAAACGCTTGCGGCGGCAGCGACCGAGACCTGCTGGCCAACAATCGTCCTGAGCAGCGTGCGATAGCCCGGATCGCGCAGGCGCGGTTCGGGATAGCCGACTGCGGCGAGCGCGCGCGCAATCGCCGGTTCGCGCTCTGCGACCGTGTCGAGCGAATGCTTGATCTGTGCTGCGTTCAATCCCATGGTGGGGCACTCTCCTGATCTTGCGCGACAGCCGCTTGCATTGCGGCAGGCAATTGCCTAGCAGTCGCCGCCACTTCAACCAGGGAATATCCGTCCATGCCCAAGCTTGTCGTCGTCAACCGCGCCGGAACCGAAACCACCGTAGAGGCGGAAGAGGGCCTTTCGGTCATGGAAGTGATCCGTGAGAGCGGGTTTGATGAATTGCTGGCGCTGTGCGGCGGGTGCTGCTCGTGCGCGACCTGCCACGTCCATGTCGACCCGGCCTTTGCGGACAAGCTTCCGCCCGTTACCGAGGACGAGAACGATCTGCTCGATTCCTCCGATCACCGCGACGAGACTTCGCGCCTGTCGTGCCAGGTCCCGTTCACTGCGGAACTGGACGGCCTGAGGGTCACGATCGCCGAAGAAGACTGAATTAGCCCGCGCGAAGAGCAACTGCGTTGCCTCGCGGGCGCTGAACCATTATCGCCCGGGCCATGCCTAATTCTATGGCCATGACTGCGCCACCAATCCGCAAGGACATGATCGACCTGATCGGCAACACGCCGATGGTCCGGCTTGCCGGGCCAAGCGCCGCAGCCGGCTGCGAGATCTACGGCAAGTGCGAGTTTCTCAATCCCGGGGCCAGCGTGAAAGACCGCGCGGCCTGGTGGATCATCCGCGATGCCGAGGCGAGGGGCGAATTGCAGCCCGGCGGCACGGTGGTTGAAGGTACTGCGGGCAATACCGGGATCGGCATTGCACTGGTCGCCAATGCACGCGGCTACAAGACGATCATCGTTATGCCCGACAACCAGAGCCAGGAGAAGATGGACACTTTGCGCGCGCTGGGCGCGCAGCTGGTGCTGGTGCCGCCAACAAAGTTCGCCGACCCCAATCACTTCGTCCACACCTCGCGCCGGCTGGCAGAGGAAACGCCGGGCGCGGTCTGGGCCAACCAGTTTGACAATATCGCCAATCGCCGCGCCCATATCGAAGGGACGGCGCCGGAAATCTGGGCGCAGATGAAGGGGCGCATCGACGGCTTCACCTGCGCGGTGGGCACGGGCGGAACGCTGGCGGGCATCGGCATGGGCCTGAAGGCCGAGGACGAGAATATCCGTGTCGCCCTCACCGATCCCCACGGTGCGGCGCTGTTCAATTATTACGCACATGGCGAGCTGAAGGCCGAAGGGTCCTCGGTCGCCGAAGGAATCGGGCAAGGCCGCGTGACCGCCAACCTCGAAGGCGCGCCGGTGGATACGCAGTTTCGCATTTCCGACGCGGAGGGGCTGGACTGGGTTGCTCGCCTGTTGCGCAATGAGGGCCTTTGCCTGGGCCTGAGCTCGGGCATCAATGTTGCAGGTGCGGTGGCGCTGGGCAAGGAACTGGCCGCAGAACGCGGCCCCGAAGCGCGCGTTGCCACGATCCTGTGCGACACTGGCTTCCGCTATCTCTCGACACTCTACAATGCCGAGTGGCTCGCGGCGAAGGGCCTGCCGGTTTTCGACTGGCTGCGTTAATCTGCCTGCGTTATCATCCAGGCCATGGCCATCGACCCTAACGACCCGACCGGTGCCCGGACAATGGACGCCGACAGTCCGCAAGCGCCGCTGGGCGGTACGCGGGGTGAGCGCATGCAGCGCCTGCAGATCGGCTTTCTTGGGCTGGGGGCGATGATCCTGCTGGTGGGCCTCGCCAATATCATCATGAACAGCGCCAAGGAGAGCCAGGCCTCTGCCGTGCCTGCCGACTTGCCGACAATGTCTGCGGCCGAAACGCCTGCCCCCGCGCGCGACCCGCTCGCCGATGCCGGCGTCGTGCCCGATCTCCCTGCCGAACCGGCGCCACCACAGGGCGAAAACGTGGCGCCCCCCGATTTTGAGCGGCTGCCTCCACCCCCGGCAGCGCAACCCTGACATGCGTGCCCTGACGGGGTTGCTGGCAATGTTGACGGTTTGCGCCCACCCGGCGGTGGCGCAGGACGATCAGGATGGCAGAGGCAGTCGCCCGACCCAGCCCATCGGGCTGATGGGAACCGTTCCGCTCTATTGGGGCGAAGCTGCGGGGATCGACGAATTGCTGGACGGTGAGGCCAGGCCGCATTGGGCCCGCCCGGTGATCGCCGAGGCCGGCGAGCCGGTTCCGCTCGATTTCCTTACCGCCGATGCGCTGGACCATTTCGGGCAGCTGGTGCTGGCCCAGCCGCGCGCTCTGGCGGGCGAGGAGAATGTCGCGCTCGACGCCTGGGTCAGGGCCGGGGGCAGTCTGCTGCTGTTTGCCGACCCGCTGATGACCGGCAAATCGCGCTTTGGCCTCGGCGATCGGCGGCGCCCGCAGGACGTGGCCCTGCTCTCCCCGATCCTCTCGCATTGGGGGCTGGAGCTGCACTTCGACCTCGCCCAGCCCGACGGCCTGCAGATGCGGGAATTTGCGGGATCGGCGGTGCCGGTGGCGATGGCCGGGACATTGCTGCCGCTGGGTGAGCCGGACGGGTCGCCAGCCTGCACGATGGAAGCGGGCGGGTTGGTGGCGCGCTGTGCATTGGGCGCCGGGCACGCGCTGATCGTGGCCGATGCTGCAGTTCTCGACATTGCGGGCCCCTATCCAGGCGCCGAATCGGGATTGCGAGCGCTGCTTCGCGCCAGTTTCGGGGATTTCCTGCACGCGGGCGAGTCGCATTCTGAAGACGTGCTGGCAAACACCGGTATTTACAGCGAAACCACCGAAGATCAGCGGAGACAGCAAGACCAGCGACATCACTAAAAAGGTCATATAAACAATATATTGCGCCTTCATCCCCGAATGAAACGCAATTTCCCCTTCCATCCCTCCCGCCCGCGCGCTAAGTGTCGGGGCCATCGGACATGACGCCCGTTTTGCATCTCGCCCTTGTGGGTTGGGTGACCGGGCCGCGTATGCGCGCGGCACGGGACGGGGGTGCTGTGTTCGGTGAGGTTCGGGCTCCGAGCGAGGTGTGGGGGACGTGGCGCAGCGGCCAGCAGGCTATAATGGACAGGGTCTCTCGCTTCGCGGCGAGAAGGGCCGCTACGTCCTGCCGCCGGCCTTTCGCAAGTCGGTTGCCGAAGCATCCGAGGACCGCATTCTGTGCATCGCCAAGCACGATCGCTGGCCCTGCCTGACTGGCTTCGGTCGCTCCCGCACGGAAACTTTCGATGAACAGCTCGACCGCGAGCAGGAGGCGGCCCTGCGGCTGGGGCGCGATTTCGATCGCGAAATGCGCGAATCGCAGCTGTGGAACTTCGTTGAAATCCCCTTCGATGCGAGCGGGCGTTTCGTCATGCCCGAACACTTTTCCAGCCTCGTCGGGATTGGGGACGCGATCTATTTCCAGGGTGCGGGCAAGGCGATCACCCTGTGGAATCCCGAAGGTCTCTATGAAATGGGAGAGGGTTGGGACAGCGCCCAGGCGATTTGCCGCGCGCTGGTCGCCGAGGCGGAGGCGAAGCGCAAGTGACCCGTCCGACCGAACACGCCCCGCACATACCTGTATTGCTCGACGAAGTGCTCGCCGCATTGGCGATCCGGCCAGGCGACGTGGTCATTGACGCGACCTTCGGCGCGGGAGGCTATACCCGCGCCTTCCTCGATGCGGGCGCGACGGTCCATGCCTTCGACCGCGATCCCGATGCCATCGCCGCGGGCCGCGAATGGCCCGAGACGCGTGGCGAACCGCCCCGGCTGGTGCTGCATGCGCGCCGCTTTTCCGAAATGGTCGAGGTCATGGCCGAGGCTGGCGTGGCCCGCGTGGACCGGATCGCCATGGATATCGGCGTCTCCTCGATGCAGCTCGACCAGGCCGCGCGCGGCTTTGCCTTCGCGCTCGATGGGCCGCTCGACATGCGCATGGACAAGGGCAGGCCAAATGCCGCCGACTTCGTAAACGAGGGTGACGAGGCCGAAATTGCCGACGTGCTCTGGCGTTATGGCGAGGAGCGGCAGTCGCGCCGTGTCGCACGTGCCATCGTCGCCGCACGGCCGCTGACGACGACCGGCGAACTGGCCGAGGTCGTGCGCAAGGCGGTCGGTTACCGGCCCTTTGCCAAGAAGGGCGGGGCCGCCAAGGATCCGGCTCCTCGAAACTTTCAGTCCATCCGGATCCATTTGAACGGTGAGCTGGACGAACTTCAGCAGGGCCTTGCCGCCGCCGAGCATTTGCTGGGTGACGGCGGACGGCTGGCCGTGGTCAGCTTCCACAGCCTGGAAGACCGGATCGTCAAGAATTTCCTTCGTGAAGCCGCCAATGCTGTCCCCGGCGGCTCACGACACCTGCCGGAGGCCCGGCCATCCACCCGGCCGCGTTTCGGGCAGGTTTCCAAGGCCATCCGCGCATCGCGGGCAGAGACCGAACGCAATCCGCGCGCCCGCTCTGCGACCCTGCGCGCCGCCATCCGCACCGCCGAACCGCCACACCAGCCCAAGGAACACGCCGCATGACCCAGTCTGCCCGCATCAGCCGCATCGGGTGGTTTGCCGCGCTCGCCATTTGCACGGCGCTCTATCTCGGCCTCCACTTCAAGGTGCAGTCCGTGGCCAGCGAAGTGGTGCGGGCCGAACGTGAGATCGTGGCGTTGGAAAAGCGCAACATGCTGCTCGAGACCGAATTTCTGTCACGTTCCAGCCAGACGCAGCTGGCGGCCTGGAATCGCGTCGACTTCGGCTATGTCGCGCCCGCGGCCGAACAGTTCATATCGGCAGAGCGCCAGCTGGCCATGTTCAGCGAGCCGCGCCGGGCCGATGCGCCCGCGCCGATCCGCCTCGCCAGCATGACGACGAGCGAGGAAAGCCCGCGTTTCACCGAACTGGTCTCTCCGCTGACCGGCGAACCGGTCGATCCGGCGCTGGTCGATCCCGCCGCAGTGATCGACACGCGCCGCGTCAGCCGACGCTCTGGCGCCAGCACGGCGCAAGGTCCGACGCGGATCACGCTCAGCGCCGTGGCCAAGGCAGGCCTACCGTGAAGATGCTGACCGCGCCGGGATTTGCGGGCGCGGGACGCGCCAGCCTCGGCGATGTCCGCCGCCACGCGCTGCTGACAGCGCGGCTTCGGCTGTTGGCGATCGCCCTTGCCTTTGTTGTCATCACCGCGATCGCGCTTGGCCGCATAGCGTGGCTGGGCGTGGTCCAGCCTGCGCCCACGCGGCTCAGCCTCGCAACGGCCCTGTTGCCTGAGCGCGGCGAGATTACCGACCGCAACGGCGTGCCACTGGCGCGGGCCTTCCCCGCTTATGCCCTGCGCTTCAATGCCGAAGCGATGGACGATGGCGGGCCGCCGCTGGTCAAGCCAGCCGAACAGCTCGCTGACGAGCTTCTGGCCATCTTCCCCGACCTCGACCGTACCGAAACCCTGGCCGTGCTGCGTTCCGGCAAGTCCGGATATCTGCGTCGCCGCGTCGTGCCCGAAGATGCCAACAAGGTCATGGCGCTGGGCGAGCTGGCGCTGGAGTTTCCGCCCGAGGACGACCGCTATTACCCGCAGGGACCGCTCGCGGCGCATGTCCTTGGCTATGTGAATGCCGACGGGCACGGCAAGGTTGGAATGGAGGATGTGCTCGACGATCGCCTGCTCGACCCGGTTCGCCGCGCGAGTTCTGCGGCGCTTTCGATCGATGTGCGCGTTCAGGGCGCGCTCGAGGACGAATTGCGCAGCGGCATGCTGGCGGTGAATGCCAGGGGCGCGGCAGGCATCGTGCTCGACGTCGATACGGGCGAGGTGCTGGCCATGGCGTCCTTTCCCGAATTCGATCCCAATGACGTCACCCGGGAAGACCAGATCCGCACTCAGGCAATGGTCGATGCGGGCGAAATGCCCGCTGTCTTCAACCGGGCGACCAACCAGGTTTACGAACTGGGCTCCGTGTTCAAGCCACTGACTGTGGCGGCGGCCATCGATGCGGGCGTGGTGACCGACCTGTCGAAGCGTTATCAGGCGGACGAGCGTATCGCCGTGGGCCGTTTCAGGATCGGTGACAGCCACGATCTGGGCGCCAATCTCAATGTCGCACAGTCGCTGATCCACTCGTCCAACATCGTCACCGCGCAGATCGCCGACGAGATGGGCGGGTCAACGCTCAAGAAATACTTCGCCGATCTGGGGCTGGGCGAGGCCCCTTATATCGAGCTGCCCGGCCGGGGTGCGCCGCTGAGCTTTTCAGGCAACTGGCCGCGCGGCAAAACCATGACGGTGAGTTTCGGCCACGGTATCTCGGTGACGCCGCTAAATCTCGCCAGCGCCTATGCGGCGATGGTCAATGGCGGGATCTGGCGCCCGGCGACGCTGATGCGGGTCGAACCCGGCCATGCCCCGCGCGGGCGCCGGGTGTTCAAGGAAAGCACCAGCGCGCGGATGAACCAGCTGATGCGCATGATCGCGGTTTATGGCACCGGCCGGAGCGCCAATGCGCCAGGATTTCGCATCGGTGGCAAGACCGGCAGCGCGGAAAAGGCCGGCAAGCATGGCTATGATCGAACCCGGCTGGTTTCCACCTTCGCCGCCGCTTTTCCGATGGACCGTCCACGCTATGTGGTCATCGCCCTGCTCGATGAACCAAGGGGCACCGTCGCCAGTTCCTATCAACGGACCGCAGCGTGGAACGCTGCGCCGGTCGTGGGCAATCTGATCCCGCGTATCGGCCCGCAGCTTGGCGTCTTGCCCGACGCCGACCGCGATATCGACCTGAGCGATGTCGCCCCGCTGGTTGGTAAGGGGGAGACGGGATGAAGCTGGGTCAGCTGGCTCTCGCGGCAGGTCTGGATACCGGTCCCCTTGCCCATGCGTCTTATGCCGATGCTCAGGTGACGGGCTTTGCCATCGATCACCGCAAGGTGGCGCCGGGCACCGTGTTCGGCGCCTTCGAAGGGGCCAAGGTCAATGGCGAGGATTACATCCCGGCGGCGGTCGCCTCGGGCGCGATTGCAGTGGTCGCACGGCCAGAAGCGGCCGTAGAGGGCGCCGCCCATTTCGCTGATCCGGTGCCGCGCCGTGCCTTTGCCGGGCTTGCCGCGAAGTTCTTCCAGCCGGTGCCCGACCATGTGGTCGCGGTGACTGGCACCAACGGCAAAACCTCCACGGTGGAGATGGTGCGGCAGATCTGGCGGCTGTGCGGGATGCGTGCGGCCAGCATCGGCACGCTGGGCGTCACGACGCCAGAGGGCAGTGTCTCGACCGGGCTGACCACGCCCGACATCGTCACTTTTCTTGCCAATATGACCGGTCTTGCGCGCGAAGGCGTGACCCATGTCGCCTACGAAGCGTCGAGCCACGGGCTGAGCCAGTATCGCAACGAAGGCCTGCCGGTCATGGCCGGCGCGTTTACCAACCTCTCCCACGACCACCTCGATTACCACAAGGGCATGGAGGACTATTTCGCCGCCAAGATGCGGCTGTTCCGCGAGGTCGTCAGTGAGGGCGGCACGGCGGTGATCTGGGCCGACGATGCGTGGTCGGCGCGCGCAACGGACGTGGCGCGGTCACGCGGCCTGCAGATCATGACGATTGGCGACGCGGGGAATGCGATCCGTCTCGTATCACGTGAGTCCAGCCAGTTGGGGCAGAGACTTATCATCGAGTATCAAGATAACCAGAGGGTGATCGACCTGCCCCTGATCGGAGCCTACCAGGCCGCCAATGCGCTCGTGGGCGCAGGGCTGGCCATTGCCAGTGGGCTGGAGGCAGGCGCGGTGTTCGAGGCGCTCAGCCGCTTGCAGCCGGTCCGCGGGCGGCTGGAGCGCGCGGCCATCACCGCCACCGGCGCACCCGTCTATGTCGACTATGCCCACACGCCCGATGCACTTGCCGCTGCCATCGCGGCGTTGCGACCGCATGTGGCCCAAGGTGGGAAGCTGATTACCGTATTTGGCGCTGGCGGCGACCGCGATGCAGGCAAGCGTGCGCCCATGGGCGAGGCGGCTGTCCGGGGTTCCGACCTCGTAATTGTGACCGACGACAATCCGCGCGGCGAGGATGCCGCCGCCATCCGGGCTGCGGTGCTCTCCGGGGCGCCGGGGGCCATCGAATTGGGCGAGCGCCGCGAGGCGATCCGCGCGGCCATTGCCCAGTCAAGCGGCGGCGACATCGTGCTGATTGCGGGCAAGGGGCACGAACAGGGACAGATCGTGGGCAGCGGCGCGGACATGCGCGTGCTGCCCTTCGACGATGTGAGCGTGGCGCGCGAATGCGCCGCCGAACTCTTGGGGAGCGCGAAAGCATGAATGCATTGGCGAACATGATCCGCTGGCCCAGCGGCGGCAGGGAGCGGTTGAGCGGTGCCCTATGGACCGCCGACGAGATTGCACGCGCCACGGGGGGCATTGCCAGCGGCCCCTTCGAGGTCGCTGGCGTCGAGATCGATTCGCGCGACGTTCGCAGCGGCGATTTGTTCGTGGCCCTCAAGGGGGAGGCGATGGACGGCCATCAATTCGTCGCCAAGGCTTACGCGGCGGGCGCAGCAGCGGCGCTGGTCGACCGTCCAGTGGACGGCCCCCATGTGCTGGTCGCCGATACGTCGAGCGCGCTCGAAGCGCTGGCGGCGGCGGCTCGCTCACGCGCCGATGCGGTGCGGATCGGCGTGACAGGCTCGGTCGGCAAGACCGGGGTCAAGGAATCGATTTTTGCAGCGCTCCAGCGCGCCCGAGGAAGTGCTGTGGGCAATTGGGCGCATCGCTCGGTCCGCAGCTACAACAACCATGTCGGCGTACCGCTCAGTCTTGCGCGCATGCCGGCGGACAGCCGCTTTGGCGTTTTCGAGATGGGTATGAACCATGCGGGCGAAATCACCGGGCTGACCGCGCAGGTGCGCCCGCATGTTGCGGTCGTCACCACGATTGCGCCCGCCCATATCGAGAATCTCGGCTCGATGGAGGCGATTGCCGCTGCCAAAGCGGAGATTTTCAGCGGGCTTGTGCCCGGCGGCACGGCAGTGATTCCTGCCGATAGCGAGCATTTTGAGCAATTGCGCGATGCCGCACTGGCGAACGGGGCGAAAATTCTTTCGTTCGGGTCGGCGAGCCATGCCGATGTGCGGCTGCTTGACGTCGTTCAGGGCAATGAGGGCGGCTCACTGGTCACTGCCATGCTGAGCGACGGACGCCGTCTGTGCTATACCGTGGCAGAGCCCGGCGCGCACTGGGTCGCCAATTCGCTGTGCGTGATGGCAGCCGTTCACGCCGCAGGCGGCGATGTCGGTGCGGCAGGCCTGGCGCTGGCCGAAATGGGCGGGCTGAGGGGGCGCGGGGCGCGCCGCAAAATCGCCGTGCAGGGCGGTCAGGCGTTGCTGATCGACGAAAGTTACAATGCCAACCCGGCCTCTATGCGCGCCACGCTGACGCAGCTGGGCCAGACCCCGGCGCTGCGGCGCATCGCAGTGCTGGGTGCGATGAAGGAACTGGGCGATTTCGGCAGCAGCTTCCACGCCCGGCTGGCCGAGCCTATTGGGGCGGCAAAGGTCGATTTTGCCGTGCTGGTGGGCGAGGAAATGGGCGCTCTTGCGCGCGTGCTGGGGAAAGAGGGTGCCGAAGGCATTGGCAAGGCCTGCCGCTTTGCCCATTGCGAGAATGCGGGCGAAGCGATTGCGGCACTCGAAGAGTTCGGTCTGCTCGGCGGTGACGCAATCCTGGTGAAGGGATCGAATTCGGTGGGTCTCGCCCGGCTCGTCGACCATTTTGCCGCCAGAGAAGGCTGACCGTCAGGCATGTTCTATTTTCTAGCCCAATTGCTCGATTTTGAAGGCGTGCTCAACCTCGTCCGATACCAGACATTCCGCGCGGGTGCGGCGATGATGACCGCTCTGTTCATCGGGCTGGTGATCGGCCCGCGCTTCATCAGCATGCTGCGCGTGCGGCAGGGCAAGGGGCAGCCGATCCGCGAGGACGGGCCGAAGACGCATCTGGCCAAGGCCGGCACGCCGACCATGGGCGGGCTGATGATCCTGATTTCGCTGCTGATCTCGATCCTGCTGTGGATGGACCTTTCCAATCCCTTCGTCTGGGCGTGTCTGGCGGTGACGTGCGGCTTTGGGCTGATCGGCTTCATGGACGATTACGACAAGGTGACGAAGCGTAGCCACAAGGGTGTGTCGGGCCGCACGCGCCTGCTGGCGGAATTCGTGGTGGCAGGGATCGCCGCGTGGCTGATCGTGGGCGAAATCAGCACCGACCTGTACGTTCCGTTCTTCTCGGACCGGGTGATTCCGCTGGGGCCGTTCTACTATGTCTTTGCTGCCACGGTGATCGTTGGCGCGGGCAATGCGGTGAACCTGACCGACGGGCTGGACGGCCTCGCCACCATGCCGGTGGTGATCGCGGCAGGCGCCTTTATGCTGATCGCCTATCTTGTCGGGCGCGTCGACTATTCGGCCTATCTGGGCATTCCCAACGTCCTGCCTGCGGGCGAGTTGGCGATCCTGTGTGCGGGCATCATGGGCGCGGGCCTGGCTTTTTTGTGGTTCAACGCGCCGCCTGCCGCCGTATTCATGGGTGACACCGGTTCGCTGGCCCTTGGCGGAGCGCTGGGCGCGATCGCGGTCGCCACTCATCACGAGATCGTGCTGGCCATTGTCGGCGGGTTGTTCGTGCTGGAGGCGGCGAGCGTCATTATCCAGGTCTTCTGGTTCAAGCGTACCGGCAGGCGGGTGTTCCGCATGGCCCCGATCCACCATCATTTCGAGCAGCTCGGCTGGAAGGAATCGACGGTGGTGATCCGCTTCTGGATCATCTCCATCGTGCTGGCCGTGATCGGCCTCGCCACGTTGAAGCTGCGATGATCCGGGCTGACGTTTTCTCAGGCAAATCCTACGCCGTTCTAGGCCTTGCGCGGACTGGCCTCGCGGTTTGCGAAAGCCTGCTGGCGAGCGGCGCCAAGGTTACGGCCTGGGACCGGCGTCAGGAACCGCGCAAGTCGCTGGAGGGGCGTGCACAGATCGCCGATCCGCTGGAGGCGGACCTTTCCCGTTTCGATGCCATCGTGGTTTCGCCCGGCGTGCCGCTCAACACCCACCCGCTCAACCAGAAGGCGCATGCAGCCGGTGTGCCGATCATCGGCGACGTCGAGCTTTTCGCCCTGGCCCGGCCCGAGCTTCCGCCGCACCGCGTCATCGGCATCACCGGCACCAATGGCAAGTCGACCACCACCGCGCTGGTTCATCACCTTCTGGAACAGGCAGGCGTGCCATCGCGCATGGGCGGGAATATCGGCCTGCCGATCCTGGCGCAGGAGCCGTTGCAGCCCCTATCTGACGGGACGCGTGGTGTTTATGTGCTGGAACTGTCCAGTTACCAGATCGACCTCACCGTCAGCCTGGCCTGCGATGCGACGGCGCTGACCAATATTACGCCCGACCATCTCGATCGTTACAGCGGCTTCACCGAATATGCCTTTGCCAAGGCGCGGCTGTTTGCGCTGCAGGGCAAGGATCAGTTCGCGGTGTTCGGCTGCGCGGATGCTCCTACCTGCGCAATCCACGAAGCGGAGCTGTCGCGTCGGCAGCAGGGCAAGGTGCGTCGCGCCGATACGAATTTGTGGGCCCAGCATCAGGCCGACTGGCCCAGCCTGCAGGGGCCGCACAATCTCCAGAATGCTGCCATCGCCGCCGCGCTGGCCGAGCAGATGGGTCTGACGCGCGAGCAGATCATGGCCGGGCTCGCCACGTTTGCCGGCCTTCCGCATCGCATGGAACGGGTGGCGACCTGCCGCGGCGTGCTGTTCGTCAACGACAGCAAGGCGACCAACCCGGATGCCACTGCGCCCGCACTCGCCGCATTCCCGCCCGCGCCGGACAAGCGCATTCACTGGATCTGCGGCGGCCTGCCCAAATCCGACAATCTGGATGAATGCGCGCCCCATTTCGGCAATGTCGCGGCCGCCTACACAATCGGCGAGGCGGGAGGCTACTTTGCCGAACTGCTCGAACCGCACATGCCGGTCGCGCGGTGCGAATTGCTGTCCGAGGCGCTGCGGTGCGTCGTTGCGAATGTGAAGCCCGGCGATGTCGTGCTGTTCAGCCCGGCCTGCGCGAGTTTCGACCAGTTCCGTGACTATGAATTGCGCGGCGATGCCTTCCGCAAACTGGCGATCGAACTGTGTCGTGACGGTCCCGCGCATGAAAGCGAAATCGAAAGTCACGGCAGGAACGCCGCGGGGTCGGCAGAATGAGTGCGCCGTCATGAACACGGCACGCTTGAACACCAAGAGGCCCTATATCCCCGGTAGCGAATCGGGGAGCGCACCGGGCCTGGCGCTCCGTCTCGACCGCCGTCGGCAAATGCAGATCTGGTGGCGCGAGATTGATCGCACTCTCCTTGCCCTTGTCGTGGTGCTGGCCATTTGTGGCGTTATTGCGGTGGCGCTGGCGTCACCGGCGAGTGCGCGGCGCCTCTCCACCGATGCGGTGGAATTGAGCGATTGGCACTTCTTCGAACTTCATCTGGGGTGGCTCGCCGTGGGCGCCAGTGTGCTGCTGGGCACGTCCATGCTGCCGCTCGAAAAGGCACGGCGCGCGGCCATCCTGCTGGCGGCAGCGATGCTGGCGGCGCTGATCCTCGTGCCGTTCATCGGGGTCGAGCGCAATGGCGCGGTGCGCTGGCTCTATATCGGCACGACCGTGCAGCCATCAGAATTTCTCAAACCGGCCTTCGCAGTCACCCTCGCCTGGGTGCTGTCGTGGAAGCAGCGCGATCCCGGCCTGCCGGTTATCGGCGCGAGCGCCGTGATGCTTGGCCTGATTGTGGCGCTGCTCATGCTGCAGCCCAATCTTGGTGAGGCGATCCTGTTTTTCGGATGCTGGTTCGTCATGGTCTTGCTGGCCGGATTGCCGCTGCGCAATGTCGGCATCCTGCTGGGCGGCGGGGCGGGACTGATCGCGCTCGCCTATGCGTTTTACGACAATGCCCGCAATCGCATCGATTCCTTCTTCGACGGCGGCACGGCCTACGATCATGTCGATCTGGCACGGCGCACGCTGATGGGCGGCGGCTGGACCGGCAAGGGGCCGTGGCTGGGGCAGGAGAAGATGCGCCTTCCCGAAGCGCATACAGACTATATCCTTTCAGTGATCGGCGAGGAGCTGGGCCTGGCCGTGTGCGGGTTGCTGGTGCTGCTCTACCTGGCCATCGTCCTGCGGGTGGCGATGCGGCTGCTCGATGAAGAGCGGCTGTTCATCGTCCTTACGGCAAGCGGGCTGATTGCGCTGTTCGGCGGACAGGCCTTCATCAATATTCTGGTCAATCTGCAGCTGTTCCCCAGCAAGGGGATGACGCTGCCGCTGATCAGCTATGGCGGGTCTTCGCTGATCGCCCAGTGCTTTTCCATCGGCCTGTTGCTGGCGATCACCCGGCGTAACCCCTACCTTGCGCGCAACGCCTACGATTTTGGCGGTGCGGATTCGGGAAAGGGCAGGTCATGAGCTCGGTTTCACGGCATTATGTGCTCGCTGCAGGTGGGACGGGCGGCCATCTGACGCCGGCCTTTGCTTTGGCGCAGGAGCTGGAGCGGCGCGGGCACCACCTTGCGCTCATCACGGACGAGCGCGGTGCGGCCATTCCGGGCAAGCCCGATTTCCTGCCTGCCCATGTCATTCCCGCCGGGCGTTTCGGCAAGAACCCGATCAAATGGCCAGCCGCCATCGGCAAGGTCTTGGAAGGGCGCGCCATGGCCATGCGCCTGTTCGAGAACTTTGCGCCCAGCGCGGTGATCGGCTTCGGCGGATACCCGGCGCTCCCGGCATTGCTGGCAGCAAGCAGCGCAAAGATCCCGACCATTATCCACGAACAGAACGCGGTGCTGGGGCGCGTCAATCGCTTGCTGGCGGGCCGGGTCGATGCGATTGCCACTTCCTATCCCGAAGTTGCCCGCTTCAAGGCGAAATATTTCGACAAGACGCATCTGGTCGGCAATCCGGTGCGTGCCGAGGTGCTCACCCTTCGTGACGAGCCGTTCCCGGCCTTTACCGAAGACGGGCTGTTCCGCGTGCTTGTGACGGGCGGCAGCCAGGGCGCGCGGGTCCTTTCGCAGGTGGTGCCCGATGGCCTTTCGATGCTCCAGCCTGCGCTGCGCAGCCGCTTGCAAGTGACGCAGCAATGCCGCCCGGAAGATCTTGAAGCGGTGCGTATGCGCTATTCCAACCACGACATTCCGGCAGAACTGGGCACCTATTTCGAGGACATGCAGGCACGGCTGGCCGATGCGCATCTGTTCATCGGGCGCGCGGGCGCCTCGACCATTGCCGAGCTGACGGCGGTGGGGCGCCCGGCCATCCTGATCCCGCTGCCGATCGCCACTGACGATCACCAGGCCGCCAATGCGCGCGAAATGGCCAAGAGCGGCGGCGCGCGGATGATCCGCGAGACCGGCTTTAGCGCCAAGGAACTGGCCAAGCAGATCCAGGCCATGGCGCAGCATCCCGAAACGCTCGCCAATGCGGCGCATGCGGCGTGGAATTGCGGGCGACCCAAGGCGGCGAAGGACCTGGCCGATTTGATCGAGAGCTTTGGCGCCGCGCCGATCCAGGACGTGATCCGCATGAAGCCTTCTCATGCCCGCCCGCATGGTGCGGCGGCCAGTGAAAGTGCAGCGAAGGAGCGTGCCGAGTGACAGGCGTTCCCACCGATATCGGCACGATCCATTTCGTCGGCATTGGCGGGATCGGCATGTCGGGCATTGCCGAGGTGATGCGCAATCTGGGCTACAAGGTACAAGGCTCTGACATTGCCGAGGGTGCCGGGGTCGAGCGGCTGCGCGCGCGCGGCATCGAGGTCTTTATCGGCCATGACGCGGATAATCTGCGCGATGCGGCGGTGGTGGTGACCTCCACCGCGGTCAAGCGCACCAATCCTGAAGTCGCCTCGGCGCTCGAACGCCGCATCCCCGTGGTACGCCGCGCCGAGATGCTGGCCGAGCTGATGCGTCTCAAACGCAGCGTCGCGGTGGCGGGCACGCATGGCAAGACGACCACCACCAGCATGGTCGCCGCGCTTCTGGATGCCGGCGGAATCGACCCGACCGTGATCAATGGCGGGATCATTGAAAGTTACGGTTCCAACGCAAGGCTGGGTGCGAGCGACTGGATGGTGGTCGAAGCGGATGAGAGCGACGGCTCCTTCCTGCGCCTCGACGGGACCATCGCCGTTGTCACCAATATCGACCCCGAACATCTCGACCATTATGGCGATTTCGACGCGGTGAAGGCGGCCTTCGTTCAGTTCATCGAAAACGTGCCCTTCTATGGTCTGGCGGTGCTTTGCCTCGACCACCCCGAAGTGCAGAACGTGATCGCCCGCGTGCGTGACCGGCGGGTTATGACCTACGGCCTGTCGCCCCATGCCGATCTGACCGCCGAAACCATCGCCAGCGACGGTTCGACCTCGCGCTTCGATGCGGTGTTGCGCGACCGGGACGGGGACGAGCGGCGCATTGAGGGCATCACGCTGCCCATGCCGGGCAGGCACAATGTCCAGAACGCGCTTGCCGCGATCGGCGTGGCGATCGAGCTTGGCTGTTCGGACGCGATGATCCGCGAAGGATTTGCGCGCTTTTCCGGCGTCAGGCGGCGCTTTACTCTGGTGGGCGAGGCACTGGGGGCGCGGGTGATCGACGATTATGCGCACCATCCGGTGGAAATTCGTGCGGTGCTGAGTGCGGCACGTGATGCCGCGGACGGCAGGGTGATCGCCGTGGTGCAGCCGCATCGCTATACGCGGCTGCGCGATTTGATGGCTGATTTTCAGGGCGCCTTTACCGACGCCGACATCGTCTATGCAGCTCCCGTCTATCCGGCGGGCGAAGAGCCGATAGAGGGCGCGGATGCCGCTGCGCTGGTTGCCGGGATGAAGGCGCGCGGGCACCGCCATGCGGAAACGGTGGAAGGGCCGGAAGACCTTGCCCGCCAGCTCGCTGCGCTTGTCGCTCCGGGCGACATGGTCGTGTGCCTTGGCGCGGGCGACATCACCAAATGGGCGGCGGGCCTGGCGCCTGCCATGGCAGAGGCGGGGGCGCGGGTCTGATGCCGAACCAGCCGGGCGATTTCGATTTCTGGGAGGGCGCGCCGGGGTCCGCCGAGGAACCGGGGACGGCGCAGGCCGTGCCGGGCGATGTGCGCGGCACGCTGACCCGCGATGCGCCGCTCGCCAAACTGGTCTGGTTCAAGGCGGGTGGACCGGCGGACTGGCTGTTCGAGCCTGCCGATCTCGATGATCTGGTGCGCTTCATCTCCTTGCTCGACGATGGAACGCCGGTAATGGCGCTGGGGCTGGGCTCCAACCTCATCATCCGCGATGGCGGCATGCCGGGCGTGGTGGTGCGGCTGGGCAAGGCGTTCGCGACGGTCGAGGCGCGACGCGACAACGTGCTCGAATGCGGGGGCGGGGCGCCGGGGATCCTCGTGGCCTCCGCGGCGCGCGATGCCGGTATTGCGGGGCTGGAATTCCTGCGCGGCATTCCCGGCACGGTGGGCGGTTTCGTGCGCATGAATGGCGGCGCCTATGGACGCGAGGTGGCCGATATCCTGGTGGATTGCGATGTGGTGCTGCCGGGCGGCGACTGCGTGAATGTGCCCGCATCGGACCTGCGCTATTCCTATCGGCATTCCAGTTTGCCCGATGGCGCGATCGTGGTTTCGGCCCGCTTTGCCGGGACCAGGGGTGATCCGAAGGAAATCGGCGCGGAAATGGACCGGATCGCCGAGCAGCGCGAGCAATCGCAGCCGCTTCGGACCAAGACGGGCGGATCGACCTTCAAGAACCCGCCGCTCGGCCCCAATGGCCCCAAGGCGTGGCAATTGGTCGACGAGGCCGGGTGCCGCGGCCTGACCATGGGCGGCGCGCAGGTTAGCGAGAAACATGCCAATTTCCTCGTCAATACCGGCCACGCCACCAGCGCCGATATCGAAGGGCTGGGCGAAGAGGTGCGCCGCCGCGTGGCGGACAAGACCGGCATGATGCTGGAATGGGAAATCAAGCGGGTGGGACGGCCCTGAACGCAAGATGATGACGCTGCCTGACAACATCCATATCGTCGTCCTGATGGGCGGCTGGGCGAATGAGCGCGAAGTCTCGCTGATGAGCGGCAAGGGCGTTGCCGATGCGCTCGAAAGCCGGGGCCACCGCGTGACCCGGCTCGACATGGATCGCGCCGTCGCCGCGAAGATCGCCGAGGCCGCGCCCGACGTGGTGTTCAACGCGCTCCACGGCGTTCCGGGCGAGGATGGCACGGTGCAGGGCATGCTCGACCTGATGGGCATCCCCTATACGCATTCGGGCCTCGCCACCTCGGTCGTCGCCATCGACAAGGAACTGACCAAGCAGGCGCTGGTCCCGCATGGCGTGCCGATGCCCGGCGGGCGGATCGTCAAGTCGGAGGAATTGTACGAACGCGACCCACTGCCGCGCCCTTATGTCCTCAAGCCGGTGAATGAAGGCAGCTCGGTCGGCGTTGCCATTGTCACCGACCAGAGCAATTGCGGCAACCCGATCCGCCGCGATGCCAAGGGGCCGTGGCAGGAATTTCCCTCGTTATTGGCAGAGCCCTATATTCGCGGGCGCGAGCTGACCACCGCGGTGATGGCCGGGCCGGACGGTCCGCGCGCATTGCTGGTCACCGAACTGGTGCCCAAGTCGGGCTTTTACGATTTCGAGGCCAAATATACAGACGGCATGACCGAGCATGTCTGCCCGGCGCACATCCCGGAGGACATTTCCCGCCTGTGCCTCGAATATGCTTTGCAGGCGCACACATTGCTGGGCTGCCGGGGCGTGAGCCGGTCGGATTTTCGCTGGGATGACGAGCGCGGCGAGGACGGGCTGTTCCTGCTGGAAACCAATACCCAGCCGGGCATGACCCCGCTCAGCCTCGTGCCCGAACAGGCCAGGCATTCCGGTATCTCCTATCCCGAACTGTGCGAGCTGGTGATCGAGGACGCCCTGCGGCACTTCGGAAAGATCGAGGAGGCGGGCTGATGGCGCAGACGATCCGCCGCAATTCCTCCACCGGCGTTCGTCGCCAGGCCCGCGCGGCCGGGCGCAAGGGCAATGTCCGCAAGGCGCAGGCCGGCGGCAACGCGCTGCTGGGCTGGATTCGCGACAAGCTTCCCTTCACCGACGAGCAGCTGCACCGCGCCCTTACCGCGCTGATCCTTGGGCTGGTTGCGGGTTTCGCACTGTTCCTGGCGCATATCTCCGGGGTCACGGCGGTCGTTGGCGAGCGGTTGGCGCGCTTTGCCGGTGATGCCGGATATGAAGTGCACTGGGTGGAGGTGCGCGGGACCGAGCGGATGAACGAGATGCGCGTTTATGAACGGGCGCTTGGCCAGCGCGACCGCGCCATGCCGCTGGTCGATCTGGAGGAATTGCGCGCGTCGTTGCTCGACATTTCATGGGTCGCTGATGCCCGCGTCTCGCGCCAGCTGCCCGATGGTCTGGTGATCGACATTGTCGAGCGCGAACCGCACGCAGTCTTGCAGAAGGCTGACCGGCTGGTGCTGATCGATGCCGAAGGTATCGCGCTCGAGCCGATATCCCGGGCAGATGCCGAAGACATGCTGCTGATCGAAGGCATGGGCGCGCAAGGCCAGGTCGGTGCGCTCGATACGCTGCTCGATGCCGCGCCCGCGCTGCGCCCGCAGGTTGCGGCGGCCGAATGGGTGGGCAACCGGCGCTGGAACATTACCTTCGTCACCGATCAGAGGCTGGCCCTGCCCGAGGGGCCGGACAGTGCGGCGGCGGCTCTGGTCAGCTTTGCGCAGGCCGATGGCGTCCATCGCCTGCTGGGCGGGGAGGTCGTGTCCTTCGATATGCGCAATCCGCCGCGCATGTATCTGCGCGTGCCGGGCCGTGCCGACCGAGAACTGGCAACCAAGTCGGCCGAGGGGGAGACCTGATGGCGTCGCAAGCGCGCAATATGCGCCTTGTGGGGGCGGTGAATATCGGCTCGTTCCGCATATCCGCGCTGATCGCGGGCGTGGACGAGGATGGCGAGCTGCAGGTGCTGGGCAGCGGGCATCGCGCCGCCAAGGGGATCAAGCGCGGCTATGTCACCGACATGGCGGCGGCCACGCATGCGGTGCGCGACGCAATCGAACGCGCCGAGAAGATGGCGGGGGTGGCGATCAATTCGGTGTGGATCGGTTGTTCGGGCGCGGGCCTCGCCAGCGTCGTGACCCCGGTCGAAATCGAAATCGGCGGCAGACGTATCGAGGACGAGGACATCGAGCAATTGCTGGTCGCGGCGCGCGGCGCACTGGCTGCGGACGGACGCACCGTGCTGCATGCCCAGCCGGGCTGCTACGTGCTCGACGGCGCCGATGGGGTCGTCAATCCGCGCGGGCTGCATGCCGAACGCCTTGGCGTCGATGTCCACCAGGTGCTGGCCGAGGGCGCACCGATGCGCAATTTGACGGAGACGGTGCAGAACGCCCATTGCGATGTCGATGGCGTGGTCGCGGCGCCGCTCGCCGCGGGCTATGCCTGCCTCACGCCGGAGGAGCGCGAACTGGGCGTGGCCCTGATCGAGATGGGCGGCGCGGTCACAAATGTCGCAGTCTTCGCCGGCGGCATGCTGGCGGGCCTGACCTCGATCCAGCGCGGTTCCGATGACATTACCAATGCCGTCGCCTCCTCGCTCGGCATCAGGGTGCTCGAGGCCGAGCGGATCAAGTGCGTCTCCGGCTCGGCCATGGCGAGCCCTGCCAATGACCGCGAAATGGTCCGCATCGCCGGAGCCAGCGAGGCGAGCGACACCGCCGTGGCGCGCGGTGCCGACGACAGCGGCCATGTGGCGCGCTCGGAATTGGTGGGGATCATCGCAGCAGAGCTTGAACCGCTGATGGACGAGATCACCCGCGCGCTGAAACACATGGGTTTCGCGCCGGGGAAGGGCGGACGGGCACGGCCCGTGGTGCTGACCGGCGGTGGCGCGGAACTGCCGGGGCTGGCCGATTATGCCCAGAGCGTGCTCGGCATGCCGGTGCGCATCGGCAAGGCGGCGCCGTTGCGCGGCCTGCCCGAAGCGCATTCGGTGCCCGGATTCTCTACACTGACGGGCCTCGTTCTCTACGCGCTCGACGATCCCGTCGACATTCGCGCGATTGGTTCGCGCTTCACTTTCGCCAGGCGCAGCAGCGGCGTGGCGTCGTTGGAAAACCTGTGGCGGGCGATGAAAGCGTACTTTTAACCGTCTATGGCGCAGGAATCGTGCTTGTGGATACTATTTAAGCGGCAATTCACGCACCACTGAGCTTTATGGCACAACCCTGCCGCAGATCGGCCCAAACCGCACTTCAGGAGTGCACGACAATGAGCATCAATATCGGACCTCCCTCGGTTGAGGAACTTCGCCCCCGCATCACCGTGATCGGTGTCGGCGGCGCAGGCGGCAATGCGATCGCCAACATGATCGAGGCTCAGATCGACGGGGTCGACTTCATTGTCGCCAACACCGATGCCCAGGCGCTCAACAATGCGCTGGCCGAACATCGCATCCAGCTGGGGCCGGACATCACGTCGGGACTGGGCGCAGGCTCGCGGCCCGAGGTCGGGCGCGCTGCTGCCGAGGAAACAGAGGCCGAGATCGAGCGTGCGCTGGAAGGCGTGAACATGGTCTTCATCGCTGCGGGCATGGGCGGCGGCACGGGCACTGGCGCCGCGCCAGTAATCGCAGAAGTCGCGCGCAAGAAGGGCATCCTTACCGTCGGCGTGGTGACCAAGCCGTTCCAGTTCGAGGGCACGCGCCGCATGCGCGCGGCCGATTCCGGGATCGACGAGTTGCAAAAGCATGTCGACACGCTGATCGTCATTCCGAACCAGAACCTGTTCCTGGTGGCCAAGGCCGAGACGACGTTCAAGGAAGCCTTCCAGCTTGCCGACGAAGTGCTGCAGCAGGGTGTGCGCTCGATCACCGATCTGATGGTGATGCCAGGGCTCATCAATCTCGACTTTGCCGACGTGCGTTCGGTGATGAACGAAATGGGCAAGGCGATGATGGGCACGGGCGAGGGCGAGGGCGAGAACCGCGCGCTGGAGGCGGCGGAACGCGCCATCGCCAATCCGCTGCTGGACGGCGTGTCGATGCAGGGCGCCAAGGGCGTGATCATCTCGATCATCGGCGGCGAGGACATGAAGCTGCTCGAAGTGGACGAGGCCGCAAACCACATCCGCGACCTGGTCGATCCGGAAGCGAACATCATCTGGGGTTCGGCCTTCAACCCGAACCTCAACGGCAAGCTGCGCGTATCGGTCGTTGCCACCGGTATCGAGCAGAGCGCCGAGCAGATGCAGACGGCCAGCCGCCCGATTGACCTGGGCGGTGCGCGTGGGCCGAAAAGGCCGGTGCTGCCCTTCGGCTCTGACACGGCGGAGGAACCTGCGGCGTCCGTTGCGCAAGACGATGTGCATGACAATGCGGGCGCCGAGGCAGCTTCCAATGCCGGTGCCGCCGAAGCATCAGGTGAAGGTTCTGGCGAAGGGAGCCATATCCCCGATCCCGCAGATGACAGCACTTACGGGGTCGGCGCGGAAACGGGCTTTGCCGAGGACGGTGCGGGCGAAGATTTCGACGATCTCGGCGAACTGGACGACGATGAAGGCGATATGCTCGACCTGACCGAGGCCGAAGAAACGCTCGAACTGGATGACGAGGATGGCCCCGTTGCCGCGATGCCCGAAGTGTCCAATGATGACGCGCCCGCAGGCGATGAAGGCGCTGACGAACTGCTTCTCGATGCCACACGGCTTGCCGACGCTGACGAGCCGGTCGGTGCCGAGCCCGCCGTGAGCCGCAGGCGCAATATGTTTGGCGGCGGCGCTGAAGCCAGCGGTGAAGCCGGTTCAGGCGGTGAAGCCGGTTCAGGCGGTGAAGCGGGTGGCGGCGGTGAATCAGGTGGTGCGGGCGCCGGCGCCGCTGCCGAGACAGCTGCGGGCAGCACACTATTCGAGCGCATGGCCAATCTCTCGCGCAGTGCGGGCGACGACAAACAGTCGGTGGAAGACGATGATGACGATGATGGCGGCGCCATCCGCATCCCGCGATTCCTGGGTCGCCAGAACAATCAGTAGGCCAATCAGTACGCCGATAAGTGCGCGGGCCATTTTCGCGCGGTTAAGGCTCGAAGGTTCAGAGCACGGTGATGTCTCGCCGTAGCTCCGGTCCTGTTCGCGGGGTGAAGGCACTGGCCTTCGCATCCTTGCCGCTGTCGCTTGCAACTATGGCTGCGCCGCTCGCTGCCCAGGCGGTGGTCCAGGCGATGCCCGATCCGGCGGCAGCAGATCTGCGTATCGCCCTGCAAAGGCTCGGCGCCGATCCCAGGAACCTTGCCGCGTTGCTGGCGGCGGGCCATGCCTCATTGAAGCTGGACGATGTGGATGCAGCCGAAGGGTTCTTTCTGAGGGCCATGGATGTTGCATCAGGCAATCCCGACGCGATGATCGGTCTGGCGCTTGTATCGCTGCGCCGCGAGGATGCGCGCGGTTCGTTGACGCGCTTTGCCGAAGCGGGGGCGGCGGGCGGCGATCTTGCGCCCTGGTCGGGAGAACGCGGTCTCGCCTTGGACCTGGTGGGGGCAAATGCTCTTGCACAAAAGTTCTACAAGCAGACGCTGGCAAGCGGGCCAGATGACGAGATCGTCCGGCGACTGGCGTTGAGCTATGCGATCACCGGTGACGGTCCTGCGTCCGAGGCGATGCTGCTGCCATTGCTGCAGCGCCGTGACCTTGCCGCTTTTCGCGCGCGCGCCTTTTCGCTGGCGATCCTGGGCCGCGAGGAGGAATCTCTTGCTATTGCGAAGACCATGTTGCCCGCACGGGTGGCGAACCGATTGACCCCGTATCTGCGCTACATGCCGCGCCTTACACCCGCCCAGCAGGCCGCCGCGGCCAATCTGGGCGTGTTTCCCGAGGCCGGGCGGATCGGGCGTGACGATCCTGCCCTGCTGGCCTTTGCGGAAGGATCGTCAAGGACCGCAGGTCCGTCGGCTGAGCCCGCTTCGCCGGGGTCGCGCCCGGTGCCCGGCGGCGACCCGCTCGGCTCGCAGGGGGGCGCGGATCGGGCAGTGGCCGCGCAACCGCAATCCGGGCCAGTGTTGCCGCCGCCCGCGCCAGCGGCGCCTGCACGGGCTGCCTCGGAACCGGTGCCGCCGCCAATACAGCCGGACCCGGCACCCGAACGCGACCAGGCTCAGCCGCCCGACGCCAGGCGCTTTGCCGAAGCCTTCGGAATTTACGGTCCGGTCGACGAATCCGTCCAATCAAGGCAAGCTCCTGCAGCGCAACCGCAGTCGCAGCCCGCAATCCAGGCTGGCGCAGCCGACGCCGTGCCCGCACATCCGGCGCGATACTGGGTGCAGCTGGGCATCGGGCAGAACATATCGGCATTCGCCCATGACTGGCGCAAGCGGGTGCGCGAGGCGGGCGGCCTGCTCGATTCCATGAAGCCCTACCGCGCGCCTGCCACCGGCACGAACCGCCTGCTCACCGGCCCCTTCGACAGCGCCGCAGCGGCCGGCGAAATGGTCACCAAGCTGAAGGCTGCCGGGGTGGATGCGCTGCGTTATTCCAGTGACGAGGGCGAAGAGGTGGTGCCGCTGGGCTAGGCCCACTGGCCATTGTGCGGCGCTGGAATCCCCTGCGCATCCACGCCATGCCCACATCTTTCCCACACCTTGCCAACAGGCTTGTGAAGTTTTGCCCGGCTGCGAAGGGGGCTCGCATTGCGCCGCCGCCGCACTCCGTCGCATGGGGGCGATGCGTAACAACGCGAAGAACGGGACACTAAATTATGGATACCGGGCGCGAACCGGTCGAGGTCGCAGAAGACGCCGCTCCCATGGAAATGCTGGTCGCGCTGTTCACAGCGCACGGCTGGGCCTGCGAAACGATCAGCGAAGACGAGATAAGCGGCGAGATTCCGGGGAGCTGGACCACCTACCAGCTTCGCGCGATCTGGCGGCGCGAGGACCAGGTGTTGCAATTGCTGTGCCTGCCGGAGGTGCGCGTTCCAGACGACAAGAAGCGCGCCGCCTACGAATTGATGGCACTGGTCAACGAGCAGATGTGGCTTGGCCATTTCGACATCTGGTCGCAGGGCGGGGTGCTGCTTTATCGCCATGGCTTGCTGGTCGGTGACGATGGCATGCTGAGCCTGTCGGTCGCCCAATTGGCGGTGGAAAGCGCGGTCAGCGAGTGCGACCGGTTCTACCCCGCCTTCCAGTTTGTGCTGTGGAGCGACAAGTCCCCGCGCGAGGCGCTGTCGGCGGCGCTGGTGGATGCGGCTGGCGAAGCCTGATAGCGCTGGCGACCATGTTCGATTCGATGCTGATAGTGGGCTGCGGCAACATGGCCGGGGCGATGATCGAAGGCTGGCTGAATGCCGGTTTCGATCCTGCACGCTTCACGCTGGTCGACCCTGCGCGGACAGAGGGGCCGCGCGGGTTGCCGGTTCTGACCGAATTGCCGCAGTCGGGCGAATTTGACGCCATTCTTCTGGCCTTCAAGCCGCAGCAACTGGCCCAGGCCGCGCCGCCGATCGCGGCGTTATCCGGGGGCGGAACGTCAATCTTCTCGCTGCTGGCAGGGGTTGAACTCGCCACGCTGGCCGAGCGTTTTCCCCAGGCCGGGGCGCTTGTGCGGGTCATGCCCAACCTCGCCGCGGCGCTGGGCAAGGCGCCGGTGGCGCTCTCCCAGCAGGGCCTCGACGAAGCGGCTTGTGCGCAGGTCGTGCGTCTCTTCGCGCCGCTGGGAATGCCCGAGTGGGTTGGCGAAGAGGATTTCGACCTCGTCACCGCGTTGGCCGGCAGTGGCCCGGCCTTCGTCTATCGGTTCATCGATGCACTGGGCGCGGGCGCGATCCGGCTGGGCCTGGGCGAGGCGCAGGCGCGCTCGCTGGCGCTGGCTATGGTGGAAGGGGCGGCGGCGCTGGCCGCACGGTCTGAACATTCACCCGGCGCGCTCGCTGACATGGTGGCCAGCAAGGGTGGAGTGACCCGGGCCGGGCTCGACGTGCTCGACGATGGCGAGGCGTTAACCCATCTTGTGGAACATTGCCTGAGGACGGCGCGCGAGCGCAGTGCTGAAATGGCCCGCGAAGCTCGGGAATAGGCCAGGCAATTGAAAGGCAAGTGAGTTAATGTGTCTTAATGTAGCACCTGCCGGTTTTGCTTGAAAAATCGGGCGCAAACCCCGATATTCGCATCACCCGGCCCGCAATGTGAGGCCGTGCAAAGGAGTTTTAGAGACAATGGCAAACTGGAACGACAACCGCACCCGGCAGGGCTTCGGAGTGTCGCCGAGCCAGGCGGGCGATGTCACTGGCCGCAGCACATTCGATGCCGGCCTGCGCAAGCACATGCTGTCGATATACAATTACATGTCCTCGGGCGTGTTGCTGACCGGCCTTGTTGCGTTGCTGACCGCGCGCTCGGGACTCGCGATTCAGTTCGCGCAGGGGCCGCTGATGTGGCTGGTGGCGCTTTCGCCACTCGCCATCGTCTTTGCGATGAGCTTTGGCCGCAACAAGTTCTCGACCGGGACATTGCAGGCGATGTTCTGGGGCTTTGCGGTGCTGATGGGGCTGTCGCTATCGACAATCTTCCTCATCTATACCGGGTCATCGATTGCGGCGACGTTCTTCGCCACGGCCGGTGCGTTCGCGGGGCTGAGCCTGTTTGGCTACACCACGAAGAAAGACATTTCGGCCTGGGGCAGCTTCCTGATCATGGGGGTGATCGGCCTGATCATCGCTTCGCTGCTCAACGCATTCCTGATCGGTTCGCCCGGTCTGGAACTGGCGATCTCGGCGCTTGGCGTGCTGATCTTCGCTGGCCTGACCGCCTATGATACGCAGCGCCTGAAGCACGAATATCTGGCCATCAACCAGGCCAAGGTGACCAACCCGGCCATGGCCGCTGCCTATCCGATGGGCAAGCTGCAGATCATGGGCGCGTTGAGCCTGTATCTCGACTTCATCAACATGTTCCTGTTCCTGTTGCGCTTCATGGGCGCGGCGCGGGACTGATCTGGGAATATCCCCCGGTTCCATCGGGACCGTGGGTAGAATGTTCGCCGAACACGATGCCCGGAGTGCACCGCAGCGCTCCGGGCATTTTCTTTGTCATTTGCGGCAGGTATTCAGGTAGTCACGAGGGATTCAGGCGCTTTCGCCCAAGAGGGCCTGATGAGAGAGAGGCGCCGCACTTCACAATGCTGAAAATTCACTGGAAACCCACTGGCGCAGCACTTGGCTTGGCAATCGTCGCAGGTTGCACTCCGCCGCCACCTCCGCCCCCACCTCCACCGCCGCCTCCGGTCGTCAAGGCTGAGGCGACGCCCTATCGGCCGCTGCCGCCAGTCGGTGCCGCTTACAGGATGGACGTTCCGCCGCTTGCCAGCGACGGTGTCCGGCTAAGCATCAATTATGGCCTCGATGAGATCGAGACTGTCTGGCATTTCCGGTCGGGTTGGAATGTTGCAGCGCTCAATTGTCTGAATGCCTCGGACACTGCGATCGTGGAGGGTTATGGTCAGTTCCTGCGCAAATTCCGGCGCGAATTGTCTTCGACCAATACCGAGCTGGACCGCCGTTTCCGAAAGCAGACCGCCACCGCGCGAGAGGCCATTGCCTTGCGTGAGGTCCATTCGACGCAGGTCTACAACTACTTCACCATGCCTGCCGTGCGCAGTGACTTTTGCGCGGTTTCGCGGCTGATTGCGGAGCAGTTCATGACCGCCCCGCCGGGCGACCTGGCGAGTTTTGCGGCTGTAAACCTTCAGCTTTACGAGAATACTTTCGCCAGATTCTTCGGCGAATATGAACGCTATCAGCAATTGTCAGCCGACTGGGATCGCCGGTTCGGCGACCTTTACGGCTATTCACAGCCTGGTTGGGTGGCCGTTCACCGGGGCCGCGTGGGCATGGGCAATGCCGATACCGTCGTTGGCCCGACCGAGCCTGTGGTCACCGGCATCGTCACCGATCCGGAAAGCGGAGAGCATGTGCCCATCGTCCCGGTGCCCGAAGGTATGGTTTCGATGCCCGTGGTCCAGCCGATTGCCAACGGCCAGATCGGGGGCGGGCGCTGACGTCCGCAACCGCCGCCGTGCCGCGTCTTTTCGCTTTGACGGCAGCATCGGGTTCGCTAATAGCCGCCCCTTCGCGTTGCAGGGCACAGGCGTTTCTGCGCGCGGACAAGACTGGAACGGGGCCGTAGCTCAGTTGGGAGAGCGCGTCGTTCGCAATGACGAGGTCAGCGGTTCGATCCCGCTCGGCTCCACCAGTTTACTTCCGTCCGCCCATCCGGGCGTACGATCCTCGCTGCTAATCCCTGTGCTTGGCTTCGCCTTCGCTTCGGGGCAGCTGCGGGCGCACGTTCGCACTTGCGGCCCTGCCGGGCCAAATCTTGCCCGATATGGGTAGAATGCTTTAGACCGGTCGGTGACCAGCCGATTGCAAGGCCGACTGGCCGCCCGCAGCGTGGGCAGCTTGCCTGCCCGTAAGCGAGGAAAGCCAAGGGGCCGGTTGGCCCCGCCGGCGATTGAGGCCAAACATACGATGCATTTTCTAGACCAGGCCAAGATCTTCCTGAAATCGGGCGGCGGGGGTCCGGGCGCGGTCAGTTTCCGGCGCGAGAAGCACATTGAATATGGTGGTCCTGATGGCGGCGACGGGGGCAAGGGCGGAGACGTGATCCTGCGCGCCGTGGCGGGCCTGAACACTTTGATCGACTTTCGCTATACTCAGCATTTCAAGGCCCGGCGTGGCGGCCATGGCATGGGCAAGAACCGCACCGGCAAGGGCGCCGACGATCTCGTGATCGACGTGCCCGTGGGCACGCAGGTCTTCGACGAGGAGCGCGAGGAACTGCTCGCGGACCTGACCATGGTGGGCGAAACTGTAACCCTGCTCGAGGGCGGGATCGGCGGGCGCGGCAATGCCAGCTACAAGAGCGCCACCAACCGCGCCCCGCGCCAGCACCAGCCGGGTATTCCTTCGCAGGAGATATGGGTGTGGCTGCGGCTCAAGCTGCTTGCCGATGTGGGCCTGCTGGGCCTGCCCAATGCGGGCAAGTCGACCTTCCTCAACCAGGTCACCAATGCGCGGGCCAAGGTGGGCGAATATGCCTTCACCACATTGGTGCCCAAGCTGGGTGTGGTGCGCCACAAGGGCCGTGAATTCGTGCTTGCCGACATTCCAGGCCTGATCGAGGGCGCGGCGGAAGGCGCGGGGATCGGCGATCGTTTCCTGGGCCATATCGAACGGTGCCGGGTGCTGATCCACCTGGTCGACATTTCCGGCGAAGATCCGGCAGCGGCGATGCAGACGGTCGAGGCCGAGCTTGCGGCCTATGGCGAGGAACTGGCCGACAAGCCGCGCATGGTGGCCCTCAACAAGGTCGATCTGGCCGACGCCGAACTGGTCGCGGGCTTTGCCGCCGAACTGCGCGAAGCGGGCGCGGGCAAGGTCTTTGCCATATCGGGGGCGACCGGTGCCGGGGTGGAGGAATTGCTCGACGCGGCGCTGGGCTTTTTGCCCGAACGCACGGCGACCGAAGGGCACCCGAGCGTGGCCGAACAGGACGGAGAGGGCCTTGTGAGCGATGACGAGGACAGCGAGCCGCCCGAATGGTCGCCACTCGATTGAATGATCTCCATTTTCTGCCGAGATTGAACACCAGGACTTGCCCGCGCTCGCGCTTGCGCTAATCCCCGCGCGCATGACCGTTCAAAGCATATCCGACCTTCTCGACCCGAAGCTGACCCCGCGCCTGGTGATTAAGGTTGGCTCGGCGCTGCTTGTCGGGCGCGATGGTCAGCCGCGGCGCGACTGGCTGGAGAAGCTCATCGCTGAAATTGCCGCCGCGCAAGATCGTGGCCAGCAGATCATTGTGGTGAGTTCCGGCGCGATTGCCCTGGGTGCGGCGCGGCTGAAACTGGCGAAGGGGGGACGCACGAGCCTGGCCGAAGCGCAGGCGGCGGCAGCGGTTGGCCAGATCGGGCTGAGTGGATTGTGGGCCGAGCTGCTCGATGCACATGGCATCACTGCCGCACAATTGCTGGTGACGCTGGAAGATCTCGAAGGGCGTCGTCGCTATCTCAACGCCGCGGCAACAATCGGAAAACTGCTCCAAGCAGGCGCGGTACCCGTAGTGAACGAGAACGATTCGGTCGCCACCCATGAAATCCGCGTTGGCGACAACGACCGACTGGCCGCACGCGTCGCCCAGGCCGCAAAGGCCAATGCCGTGGTGCTGCTCTCCGACATTGACGGGCTGTTCGACCGCCATCCCAGCGATCCCGACGCCCGCATGGTGGAGCGCGTCAAGGGCGTCACCGCCAAGATTCATGCAATGGCCACTGACGGTTCCGGTTCGGGGATGGGCTCGGGCGGGATGACCTCGAAGTTGCAGGCCGCCGAAATTGCCGAACGGGCCGGGATCACGCTGGCCATCATCAATGGCACGGATGATTCTCCACTGGAGCGCGCGAGCAAGGCCAATCTCGGGACGCTTTTCCTGCCCAGGCGGCGCGACAGTGCGCGCAAGGCGTGGCTGGGCGGGCGCATGCGGTTGAAGGGCTCGCTGGTGGTTGATGCAGGTTGCGCGACGGCGCTTGGCGAGGGCAACAGCCTGCTCGCCACCGGCATTGTGGCGGTCGACGGCAGCTTTTCACGTGGTGACGCGATCGCGGTGCGCGATGGCGAGGGGCGCATGATTGCCAAGGGGCTGGTTGAATATGACGCCGCCGAGGTATCGTCCATCGCGGGCAGGCGGCGTGAAGAACAGGAAAGCCTGCTGGGCTATGCGCCGCGATCGGCGGTGATCCACCGCGACCATATGGTACAGCTGTGACGCTCTGCCGGACACTGGCGATAACCGGCGCGACCGGCTTCGTCGGCCAGGCGGTGATGGACGAGGCGGCGAAGCAGGGGATTGCCCGTGGAATAACCCTGCGCGCCCTCACGCGACGGGACCAGCCTGGGGTCGAGGGCGTCACCTGGATTCGCGGTGACCTGGCGGACGAGGCGGGCCTTGCCCGGCTGGTCGAAGGGGCCGATGCCGTCCTCCACATTGCCGGGGTTGTGAATGCCCCAAGCATGGCAAAGTTTGTCGCTGGCAATGTGGTGGGGACGCAAAAGGTCGTGGCCGCAGCAAGGGGGGCGGGCGTGCCGCGCTTCGTCCATGTTTCCTCCATGGCGGCGCGCGAGCCGGGCCTGTCGGAATATTGCCGGACCAAGCGGCTGGGCGAGGAAATCGTGCAAACCAGCGGGCTGAACTGGGCGGCAGTGCGGCCACCGGCGGTCTACGGTCCGCGTGACACCGAGATGTTCGAACTGTTCAAACTGGCCAGACTTGGTCTTATCCCGGTGCCGAAAGGCGGGCGGACCTCGCTCATCCATGTGGGCGACCTTGCGCGGTTGCTGCTGACGCTGGTCACTGCTGACACGCCTTCGGGCGTCATTTACGAGGTCGATGACGGGCGCGCCATTGACGGGCAAAGCCGTGGCTGGGCGCATACGGAGCTTGCGCTCGCCATCGGCGATGCGGTGGGCAAGAAGCCGCGCGTGGTCGAAATATCGCCGCGCCTGGTCCATCTGGGCGCGCGAATCGACCGCCTCGTGCGGCGTGGCGGGGCCAAGCTGACGCCCGACCGCGCACTCTATATGTGCCATCCCGACTGGGTCTGTGATCCGCAGGCGGCGCCGCCGCCAGAATTGTGGGTGCCGCAAGTGCCGACGCCCGCAGGCTTGGCGGCGACAGCGCAGTGGTATCGCGATTCAGGCTGGCTCTGAGCCTTCGTAAGGAAAAGCGAGCTCAAGAAAAAAGGCCCGGTTGTTGCCAACCGGGCCTATGAAGTTTGGGAGAGGATGCCTGAAAGGCACGCCCCTTATGGTGCGATGCCGCGATTTGGTAAAACGTGAAAAACGCACGAGGTGTTGCGTGGTTTGCAACTAAGGTTTCGAGCCGAATTCGTGCGGATTCACAGGCGGTTCATCGCGTCGCCAGTGTCATCGTGGGGCCAGAGGTTCAGAAGACCGGTTCGTATCCCGGCGGCAGCTCGCCGCCGCCATCGCCGCCATCGCCGGGTGAACCGGGCGTGTGAATGCCGCATTCGGTCTTGTCCCAGCCACGCCAGCGCCCGGCGCGCGGGTCTTCGCCCGGTTTGACCGTGCTGGTGCATGGCTCGCAGCCAACCGAGAGATAGCCTTGCGCCTCCAGCGGGTGGCGGGGCAGGTCATGTTCGGCGAAATAGGCATCAAGATCGCCCTTGTTCCAGTCGCCCAACGGGTTGATCTTGAGGCGCCCGTCCTCAATCTCGAAGCGCGGCAGGTTCTCGCGGGTGACCGACTGGAATGCCTTGCGCCCGGAAATCCATGCATCGAGGCCCTGCTTGGCGCGTGCCAGCGGCTCGACCTTGCGAATGTCGCAGCACCCGTCCGGGTCCCAAGACCATCTGAGGCCATTTTCGTCCTTGGCGGCCAACACGTCCGCATTGGGTGTGACCGCATGCGAATTGGCAATGCCGAGATGGCTGACAATCTGCTCCCGATATTCGAGCGTCTCGTCGAACATCTTGAGCGTATCGACGAAGATCACCGGGATCGACCTGTCGGCCCCGGCGACAAGGTGCAGCAGAACCGCGCTCTCGGTGCCGAAGCTGGAGACCACGGCGACGCGGCCCAGGCTGCCTTGCGCGAACAATTCGCGCAGCATGGTCGCGGCGTCAACGCCGGCAAAGCGGGCATTGAGCGCGTCGGCATCGGCCTGCACGAAAGCGGGCGCGGTATCGATCACGTCGCGGCGGCGTGCCGCTTTTGCACTAGCCATCGCGCCCCCCTTTCGCCGCGCCGCCATGGCGCAGGTTCCAGATCGGCACGCATTCGTCGGTCGTGGCCTGATAGACTTCGGGCCAGCGGGAGAATGCGGCCTTGGCGTCAGCCTCGTCGATTGCCGTGTCGGGTGCGAAAGAATCAAAGCCGCAGCGGCGCATGAAGGCGATCTGGTCGACCAGCACGTCTCCAACGGCGCGTATCTCGCCGGTATATCCCGCCTCGCGCAGGATGCGGGCAGCGGAATAGCCGCGCCCGTCGCCAAAGACGGGGAAATTCACCTCGACCAGGTGGATGCGATCCAGATGCGGCAGCAGGTCGCGGGCATCGTCGCCCGGCTCGATCCGCACAGCGGCGGCATTGGCCTGATCGACGAAGGAATCGACGGTCACCGCCGGGTGATCGACGGGTTCGTCGCTGCGGAAGCGGAACTGCACTTCGTCGCGCCCGGTGCCCAGAGTGTTGCCCTGTGCGGTGTTGGCGGAATCAGCCATAAAGCGCCTCCTTGAACGTCTCCATGCCGACGCGGCGATAGGTGTCGAGGAAGCGTTCGCCATCCTCGCGTTGTGCCAGATAGAGGTCGGCAACCTGTTCGACTGCATCGACAATGCCATCCTCGTCGAAACCGGGGCCGGTGATCTTGCCCAGGCTCACGTCCTCGGCCTCGCTGCCGCCGAGCAGGAGCTGGTAATTCTCCGTGCCCTTCTTATCGACGCCCAGAATGCCGATGTGACCGGCATGGTGGTGGCCGCAAGCATTGATGCAGCCCGAGATCTTCAGCTTCAATTCGCCCAGCGCCTCAGTCTTTCCCGAGGCGGCGAAGCGTTCTGAAATCTTCTGCGCCACCGGGATCGATCGGGCATTGGCAAGGCTGCAATAATCGAGACCGGGGCAGGCGATGATGTCCTCGATCGTGTCCAGATTGGGAGCGCCCAGACCGGCGGCCTCCAGCTTGGTCCACAATTCGTGCAGGCGGGCAATCTCGACATGCGGCAGGACGATGTTCTGCGTGTGCATCACCCTGCATTCGTCGAAGGAATAGTCCTTCGCCAGTTCGGCCATCAGGTGCATCTGCGCCGAGGACGCATCGCCCGGAATGCCGCCCACGGGCTTCAGGCTGATTACCGCGGAGACATAGCCTGGCACCTTGTGGGGATGGGTGTTGCGCCGCGCCCAGAGGGCGAAAGCAGGGTCCGTCTCGTCAATTGCATCGGCCAGGCCCGCCTTGAAGTCGGGATCGGCGAAGAAGGTGCGGATACGCTCCAGCTCGGCAAAGGGCGGTTCGACGCCCTGGCCCAGCAGGTGGGCGAATTCCTCTTCCACCTGGCGCGCATATTCCTCCGCGCCAAGTTCGTGGACGAGGATCTTGATCCGGGCCTTGTATTTGTTGTCGCGCCGACCGTAGCGATTGTAGACCCTGAGGCATGCCTCGGCATAGGTCACCAGCTGGTCGAGCGGCACGAACTCGCGGATCAGCGGGGCGACCATGGGCGTGCGGCCCATGCCGCCGCCGACATAGAAGGCCGCGCCAATCTCGCCGCTGTCATTCTTGACGATGTTGATGCCGATATCGTGCAGGCGCATGGCGGCGCGGTCGCGCTCACCAGCGATCACGGCAATCTTGAACTTGCGCGGCAGGTACATGAATTCCGGGTGGAAGCTGGACCACTGGCGCAGGATTTCGGCATAGGGACGCGGGTCCACCGCCTCGTCGGCGGCGGCGCCGGCAAAATGGTCCGAACTGATGTTACGGATGCAATTGCCGCTGGTCTGGATAGCGTGCATCTCCACCGCGGCCAGGTCGGCGAGCAGGTCGGCGGCCTCGTCCAGCTTGATCCAGTTGTACTGGATGTTCTGGCGGGTGGTGAAATGGCCATAACCGCGATCATATTTGTCGGCGATGTCGGCCAGCGCGTGCATCTGCGCTGAACTCAGCGTGCCATAGGGCACCGCGACGCGCAGCATATAGGCGTGGAGCTGCAGATAGAGGCCGTTCATCAGCCGCAAGGGGCGAAACTGCTCCTCGGTGATGCGGCCTTCCAGCCGCCGCTGCGCCTGGTCGCGGAATTCGGCAACGCGGGCATCCACCATCTGCTGGTCATATTTGTCGTAAAGATACATTTCAGATCACCCGGTTCAGATTACCCAGTCCCAGCCCTTGGCTTCGGCGGCATTCGGTACGCCAAGGTCGGGCCGCACCGTCGGGCCGAGTGCACGCACGCGGTCCTTGATATGGGCAGGGCGAACCCCGCCATCGGCATCGCGTGTCGCTTCGATTGCATAGGGCACGTTGACGTTTCGCGCAGCTTCCTCGCGCGCCATGATTGCCTCGGCCTCGTCGCCTGCATCGGCGGCATCGTTGATCGCAGGCGACCAGCCAGCGCCGTCCCACCAGACCACCAGGCCCGATTTGAGGTCGTTTCCTGTAAGGATCTTCAAACTTCCAACTCCTGCGCCATGGTGGCGATTTCACTGTCGGCCAGCGCGGTGACGCTGCCGATGACGATGAGGGCGGGGCTGACGACGCGGCTGCGCTCGACCAGTTGAGGCAGGCCCGCGAGCGGCGTGCGCAGCACGCGCATGTTCGGCCTGGCGCCGTTCTCTATCACCGCGACGGGCGCATCGGGAGCGAGGCCGTCGGCCATCAGCTTTTCCGCGATTCTAGCGGCGGTCTTCACGCCCATGTAGATCACCAGCGTGCGGCCCGGCCCGGCAAGCCCGGCCCAGTCCTGCTCGGCAAGGCCCTTGCACTGACCAGCAACGAAGGTGACGATGCTGGCATGGTCGCGGTGGGTCAGCGGGATCTGCGCCGCCGCCGCTGCGCCGTTCGCCGCCGAGATACCTGGGACCACTTCGACGCGGATACCGGCGGCGCGAGCAGCTTCGGCCTCCTCGCCGCCGCGCCCGAAGACGAAGGGGTCGCCGCCCTTCAGCCGCACCACGTCATGGCCGGCGAGGGCCTCCTGCACCAGCAGGGCGTTGATCGCGTCCTGCGGCAGAGTGTGGCGGGCGCGGCTCTTGGCCACGCTGACCAGCCGCGCATGGGGATGCGCGAGGGCGAGGATGGTCGGATCGACCAGCCCATCATGCACTATCAGCCGCGCGCTTTCGATCAGCCGTGCAGCGCGCAGCGTCAGCAGGTCCGGATCGCCCGGTCCCGCGCCGACGAGATAGATGGTGCCAGCCTTTGCCATGATGGCCAGATGGCCGTTCCGGAGATATTGCGCCAGCGAGAATGGATTGGGGCGGGCCTAATCTATCTTTAGCGTCGCCGAGCGCAGATCATTCCTTCGCCGAGACTCTTTGCGATATTGCCGCGACAAGCTGCTGAAATTGCTCGTTATCACGCAGATTGAGGTCGCGCTGCGGGAACGGGATCTCGACGCTGTTCTCCTCGAACAGGTCCCACAGCCGGTTGAGCACGTCAGAACGCACATTGCCCACCCCCATTTCCGGGTCGGTAATCCAGCAGTGGATGACGAAGTTTACCGAGCTGTCGCCATATTCGTTCATCCAAACGGACGGTGGCGGGGTTTCGAGCACGCGGCTACTGGCCTTCGCAGCCTGCAGCATCAGTTCCTGCGCCAGCTTCATGTCGCATGTGTAGGAGACGCCAACATGGACCTGCATGCGCACGTTGCGACTGGAATAGGACCAGTTCTCCACCTGGTTGATCATCAGGTTTTCGTTCGGAATCAGATATTCGCGCTCGTCCCGCGTCGTGACCGAGACCGCCCGAATGCCGATCTTGCGGATCTGGCCAAAGGTTTCGTTCCCGGCCTGGTCGGCGATGGCGATGACGTCGCCTGGCTTGATCGAGCGATCCATCAGCAGGATGATCCCGGCAATCAGATTGCCGAAGGTCTTTTGCAGGCCGAAACCGATGGCCAGGCCGAAGGCGCCCGAAAACACTGCCAGCGCGGTGAGGTCGATGCCCAGCAGGTCGATGCCGATGAAAATGGCCAGCGCCCAGACAAAGACAGTGAGCAGCTTCTCGCCCAGCAGGCGCTGCGCGATATCGAGCCGGGTGAAGCGTTTGAGCCCGCCATGCGCCAGTTTGCTGCCCACGCGGGCGAAAACGATTACGCCGACCACGACGCCAACGACGACCAGCGCGGTCCAGACCGAGAAGCGCGTATCGGCGACGGTGAAGCCCCAGGAATCGAGCCGATCCACGACGCTGGCGACGGTCAGGCTCTGGTCTGCAACCACGTCTCTCAGCGCTCCGGCCCCGGCGACAGCCTCGCTACCCGCGTCGCTTGGCGCGGGTGTCGGAGTGGGGGTGACGGCGTCGGTGACTGCTCCCCCGCCACCGGTGACGGCGTCGCTCTCGACCGGGACCGGCGGCGCGTCGGGAGGGGTTTCGGAGCTGGCTGTGGTCATATCTGGTCCATTGCGGCGAGGGCCTGCGCCAGATCGTGCCGCAAATCGGTCTCGTCTTCCAGTCCGATGGAAAAGCGAATGCCGAGCCGGTCTGGCGGGCCCCACCCGGCAGGCGGCCATTGCGTGGCACTGCGGGCGCGTTCAGGGTCAAAGGGGATGGCGAGGCTTTCAAACCCGCCCCAGCTAAAGCCGATACCGAAGTGATGGAGCGCGTCGACGAATGCCGCGCGATGTTCGGGCGTTCGGCCTTTCAGCACCACGCTGAACAGTCCGCAGCCGCCGGAAAAGTCGCGCGTCCAAAGATCGTGGCCGGGCGAGCCGGGCAGCATGGGGCACAGGACATGGGCAATCTGATCCTGCGTGTCGAGCCATTCGGCGAGCGCCAGCGCGGTGGCGGCACAGCGTTCGAGCCGCAGGGGCATGGTCCGCAGCCCGCGCAGCACCAGCGCCGCATCGTCGGGCGAGACGACGTGGCCCAGCAATTGCGCAGTCATGCGCAGCTTGCCGTAAAACTTCCCCCCGGCACTCGCCGCGCCCATCATCACGTCCGAATGTCCGCCAGCATGTTTGGTCAGGCTGGTAATGGCGATGTCGCAGCCGTGCTGAAGTGCCGGAAAGCCGAGCGCGGTCGCCCAGGTGTTGTCGACGAGGCTCACCGCGCCCTTCTCGCGCGCGATCGCTGCCAGCGCGGGAACGTCGCAGACCTCCATCGTCAGGCTGCCCGGACATTCCAGCATGACGGCCCTGGTCCGATCGCAGAACTGGCCAGCAAAGCCATCCTTGTCGAGCGGGTCGAAGAAGCGCGTCTCGATCCCGCGCGGGGCGAGCAGGCGATTGGCGAGCACGCGGGTGGGTTCATAGGCATTGTCGGTGACGAGCAGGACGTCGCCAGACTTGAGCACGCTCAACAGCGCCCCGGCAATGGCGGCGACGCCGCTGGGATAGAGCACCGTGCCCGCCGCGCCCGGTTCCAGCTCGGTCAGCGCTTCGGCCAGCGCCCATTGGGTCGGCCCGCCGCGCCGTCCGTAGTAGAAGTGCCCATCCTCGTTGGGACGGCCCTTCGCCAGATCGGCGGCATTTTCGTAAAGATGCGTGCTGGCGCGCCAGATGCCGGGGCTGACCACGCCGCCCGGCTGGCCAGGAACGCTGGTCCATTCCCTGCGGCGTCCGGCCTCCACGGCGCGGGTCGAGGGACCGGTTGGCGACGTGGGTATGTCTTTGCCCTTGTTCCTGTCCGTCATCGGCGCCCTGTCGCTTTTGGCGTATCGGGATCGGCACCCCATTCGCTCCAGCTGCCGTCATAGAGCGCAGTGTCCGGCTTGCCGATCAGGTCGAGCGCGAAGAGCAGGACCGAGGCTGTGATGCCGCTGCCACACGACGTGGTGACTGGCTGCGAAAGGTCGATGCCGGCGCCTTCGAACGCGGCCTTTATTTCCTCGGCGGTTTTGTAAGTGCCGTCTTCGTTGAGAAGTTCGCCGAAGGGCAAATTTCGGGCGCCGGGAATATGACCCGAGGCGACGCCGGGGCGGAAGTCGCCCGCTTCACCGGCAAAGCGCGCGCCATCGCGGGCGTCGACCAATTGCTCGGCTTCAATCCTGGGGCGTTCCAGATTGGCGAGTATGTCCGCCTTGGTCCGCACTTCGCCTGCCCCGCCGCTGGCCTCGAAGCTGGTGGGCACGATGCCGGGACTTTCGCTTTCCAGCGCAAGGCCCTCGGCACGCCACTTGTCCAAACCGCCGTCAAGCACGGCAAGCCGCTCCATCCCGCACAGGCGGCAGATGAACCACGCGCGCGCAGATGAGCGCAACTTGGAGCCGTCGTAGAATACGAGTTGAGTCCCCTCCTCGATGCCCAAGACGCCCATCGCCTGCGCGAACAGGGCGCGATGCGCGTCCGAGCCCAGCGGTGCGTCTGGCGTCGGCCCAATCGCCTTCAGGTCGAGGAAGCGTGCACCAGGAATGTGCGCCGCCTCAAATTCCCTGCGGGCGTCGCGCCCCGCGTCGGGCAGGTGGATCGAGGCATCGAGCACGACGAGCCCTTCATCGAACAGATGATGCGACAACCAGTCTGTGGTGACGAGCGCGGGCATGCTGGCCGCTGGCGTAGCTGCCGGGGCGGAGGCTGGCAATGCGGCTTAGCCGATCTGCCGGGCCAGCAGCAATTCGTGAACGCCGGGCCCGCGCGAAAGGTCGGTCGGTTCGATCGCGGCGACCCGCGCGCCGGGCTGGTGGCGGGCCTTGCCGATGACCCAGGCGCTGATGATGGGCGAGAGATTTGCGGCGAGCACGCGAAAGCGCACAACCGCGACGACCGGATCGCCTTGCGGGTCGCTGCTGTTGTCCAGATCGACGGTGAGCGTCCCGGCTTGCTGATGCGCCTCACCGGGATCGAGGCGGGCAAGGTGGATCGGCGCGCTGTCATCGACCGGACCAGCAAGATGCGGCCCGAGCCGTTCGGGATCGCTCTCACCGCCGACGGTCACCAGCTCGATATGGGCGCGCAGAGAAACGAGGGGCTGGTCAGCGCAATTGTCGAGCGCAAGGCGGTAATCGACATGGACGCGGCCGGGTTCGACCCGCAATTGCGCCGGGACCAGTGTGACCGCGAGCAGATTGTCGGGCAATGCGGTGCCTTTCGTTTCGGCGTCCGTCGTTGCTGTGACCGGTTCGTGCGATGCATGCAGCGCTTCGGACGGCGGCCTGCCATCAGCGCGGCGCCTGCGGGCGATCCAGACAATTGCGGCGAGCGCTGCGGCCGCGACCAACAGCCCCAGCGCGATCAGCGCGACATTGGTATTTGGCGGCATTATTCTTTTTCAACCCATGGAACTGCGACCCGGAAAGCCTGCGCTTGCCAGCCTGTGCGAAAATCGCCATCACCGCCGCCGATGAGTGAAACCACCCGTTCTGGCGACGACAGTCGACCCCTGCATCTGGGCCGGCAAAGCGCGCTACCTGCCTCGCCCGAGGAGGCTTCGCTCGACTATGTTGTCAATCCGCGCAAGGGGGAACTTTACCTGGTGCGCTTCGCCGCGCCCGAATTCACCTCGCTCTGCCCGGTCACAGGCCAGCCCGACTTCGCCCATCTGGTGATCGATTATGCGCCCGGTGACACGATCGTGGAATCCAAGAGCCTGAAACTGTTTCTTGCTGCGTTTCGCAATCATGCCGGTTTCCACGAGGATGTGACCGTTGGCATCGGCAGGCGGTTGGTCGACGAGATGCGCCCGAAATGGCTGCGGATCGGTGGCTATTGGTATCCGCGCGGCGGCATCCCCATCGACGTCTTCTGGCAGAGCGGCCCGCCGCCCGAGGGGCTATGGCTGCCCGACCAGGGCGTGCCTCCCTATCGCGGGCGCGGCTGAACTTGCCTGAATCGCGCTCCGGGTTGTAGGAGGCGCGCGTTCGGCCCCGGCTTCCTTGCCGCGGCCCGCTTCCAGTTCCGGACCCGAAGGAATTTTGCATGCGTATAGTGATGATCGGCACCGGCTATGTGGGCCTCGTTTCCGGAACGTGCTTTGCCGATTTCGGCCACAAGGTGACCTGCGTCGACAAGGATGCCTCCAAGGTCGAGGCGCTGCTGGCGGGCCGGATACCGATCTTTGAGCCGGGGCTGGATGCACTGGTGGAAAGCAATGTTGCTGCCGGGCGTCTCGATTTCACGCTCGCGCTGGCAGAGGTGCTGCCCGATGCCGATGCGGTGTTCATCGCGGTGGGTACGCCCTCGCGGCGCGGCGATGGCCATGCGGACCTGTCCTACGTCTATGCCGCCGCCGAGGAAATGGCGCCGCATCTGCGCGACGGGGCGGTGGTGGTCACAAAGTCGACCGTGCCGGTGGGGACGGGCGATGCGGTGGAGCGGATCATCCGTGAGACCTGCCCCGACCTGAAATTCTCGGTCGCCTCCAACCCCGAATTCTTGCGCGAAGGCGCCGCGATCGACGATTTCAAGCGTCCTGACAGGGTGGTGGTCGGTGTCGATGACGAGCGCGCGGAGAAGGTGCTGCGCGAGATCTATCGCCCGCTCACGCGCAACGAATCCCCGCTCATGGTGATGAGCCGCCGTGCTGCCGAGCTGACCAAATACGCCGCCAACGCCTTCCTCGCGACCAAGATCGGCTTCATCAACGAGATCGCCGATCTGTGCGAGAAAGTGGGCGCCGACGTGCGCGACGTGGCGCATGGCATCGGCAGCGATACGCGTATTGGTCCGCGCTTCCTGCAGCCCGGACCGGGCTATGGCGGGTCGTGCTTTCCCAAGGATACGCTGGCGCTGCTCAAGACCGGGCAGGATTACGAGGCGCCGCTGCGGATCGTGGAATCTGTCGTGAATTCCAACGACCAGCGCAAACGCGCGATGGGGCGCAAGGTCCTTCAGGCGCTGGGCGACGATCCGCACGGCAAGACCGTGGCGTTGCTGGGCCTGACCTTCAAGGCGAACACCGACGACATGCGCGATTCGCCGGCCATCGCCATCGTCCGGGCGCTGCAGGATGCGGGCGTTTCGGTGCGCGCGCACGACCCGGAGGGGATGGAGCAGGCAGCGCTGGTGATTGACGACATCACCTATTGCGAAGATCCCTACAGCGCGCTCGACGGCGCCGATGCGGCGGCCATCGTGACCGAGTGGGACATCTTCCGTGCCCTTGATCTGGGCCGCGTGAAGGAGCTGCTGGCCCAGCCGCTGCTCATCGACCTGCGCAACCTTTACAGTCGCAGCGAGATGGAGCTGGAAGGCTTCACCTATGTGGCGGTGGGGCGTTGACTGGGCCGGGCTTGGGTGGTTGCTGCGTGTAAACGCTGCCATGCGCTCAAGTAGCCGAAGGCGGTTGCGCAGAAAGGGTGGCGGTGCTTTAAGTCTTAAAGGCACTCGTCTCTGATTGGCGCAATTGCAGCACAGTCGTGTTTGGCCTCAAACAGCGAAAATTTGCCATTCAGCCAATGTGGCTGCTCTCTTGATCCGTGTGACAGCACTTGACGTGATTGCGCCATTATACCTGCCTCTGGTCCGATGGTAGTCACGACCCGGTCCTGAAACCTTCAAGCAAATGCCCAATTAGAATCCTACCCATAGGCCCGCTTGGGGATTCGCCTGACCGCGATCCTCTCAAATTTCTTTGCATGCGCGCAGATCGCATCGAGAAGGGGGTTAAAATGGTAGCCGGTTCAAGCAGCACGATCTTCATCAACGAGCTTCACTATGACAATGACAGCTCGGACACGGGTGAATTTATCGAAATCGCCAACCCGACCGGAGCTGATCTGACCGGATGGAGTGTTGAACTATATAACGGCAGCGGCGGCGGAACCTACGGCTCGACACTGAGCCTGTCTGCTTTCTGGACTACCAGTATCGACACCCTTGTGACAATTACGTTGCCAAGCAACGGCCTGCAAAACGGCGCGCCAGATGGCCTCGCACTAGTCGATAATGGCGGCGCGGTGGTGCAGTTCCTTTCCTATGAGGGCGTTATCTCGGCTACAGATGGCCCGGCAGCAGGCCTGACCAGCACCGATATCGGCGTGGAAGAAACCCCGCCGCCTTTGATCGGTAACTCGCTGCAACTGAGCGGGGCCAATGGCTCGGTCTATGGCGATTTCACCTGGCAAGCGCCGGATACAGAAACTCCGGGTGCACTCAATAACGGGCAGAGCTTCGCCGCCACTGTTCCGAGCTTCGCGATCAACGAATTTAGGATTTCTGCCTCGGGCGCTGACGACAACACCCTTAACTTTGTCGAATTGGTTGGCGAGGCCGCCACCGCCTTGACCGGTCTCACCCTGCTGTTTGTTTCGGGTGAATTCGAGCCGGGTAGTATCGATATCGTAGCCGACCTTTCGGCCGGTTCCACTGATGCCGATGGGATATTCCTGCTGGCGCAAACTGGCGCACCCTTCATGCTGGATGCGGGCGATCTGACACAAACTTTCGATCCGTTTGGTTCGCCGCAGACCATCCTGCTTGTCAACGGCTTTACCGGTGTCGCAGGAGACGATCTCGATACCGATAATGACGGTACTTTCGATGCCATGCCCTGGAGCGATGTGATCGCCTCGGTCTCAGTTATCGACGGTGACGGTACGCCGGATGTGAACTATGCGGCCGAGACGGTCGGCCCCGATGGTAATTTTGCCGCTGCGGGCGGTGCACGACAACCCGATGAAACCGGTACATTTACCCAGCTGATATTCGGTGACACTTCAAGTGACACACCTGGTGCTCTGAACGCGCCAACGCCAACACCGACGCCCACTCCTACACCAACCCCGACGCGCGATGAGCTTATCATCAACGAATACCGAATTTCGGCAGGCGACGATCCGGCAGGCGATTTCGATTTTGTAGAACTGCTTGGCACGCCCGGTGCTGCGCTTGACGGGCTCACGCTAGTGGCAGTTTCGGGCGAAAGTGCGCCAGGCGAAATTCGCGCCGCGATTTCCCTCGCGGGGCTGGTGATTGCGGGCAATGGTATTGCTCTTATTGCCAATTCAGCAGCGCCGTTCGCCGTGCCACCGGGATCGTTGCTGGTCGATGGGCTGAATTTTGACAATTCGTCGCTCACACTGTTCGTGGTCGAAGGCTTTACCGGCAATGTCGGCGATGATCTCGATACCGATGACAGCGGCACGTTGAACACAATGCCATGGAGTAGCGAAGTGGCTTCGCTTTCGCTCGCAGCAGCGGGCGTGGTTGGCAATTATGGCACCGAGACATTCGATCCTGACGGAGACAGTTTCGTGCCCGCCAGCGGCGCGCGCAATCCTGACGAAACCGGAGATTTCGAACTGCAGGGCTTCTTCGCCCTTGAAGAGCGCAGTCCCGGTTTCCTCAACGCGGTCACGCCTGGTCCGGATGTGGTTATCAATGAATACCGCGCTCGCTTTGACGGCAATGACATCGCCACGCAGGGCGACTTTGTGGAGCTGCTGGGCGAAGCGGGCGCTTCGCTTGACGGCTACACCTTGCTGGAAGTGAACAGTGACAGCACGCCCGGCACCATTGCCAATGCCATTTCGCTTGATGGCGGCGTGCTCGACGATGATGGTATTGGCCTCATCGCCGCAGCCGGGACCGAAGCCCTGGCGCAGACAGGGGACGTGGTTGCTGCTGGCGTGGATTTTAACGCCGGCAATGGCGATTCAACCAGCTTCCTGATTGTCCAGAACTTCACCGGGGCAGCCGGGACCGACCTCGACACCAATGATGATGGTGTCTTCGATGTCGTGCCGTTTGACCGCATTGTCGCTTCGGTGACCAATATCGATGCATCAGGCACGCCCTATTCAAACAATATTGTCGGGCCGGATTCAGTATTTACCCCGGGCGGTGGTGCACGCCTGCCTGATGGCATTGGCGAATACAGCCAGCTCGAATATTTCAGCCGGGGCCTCGATACGCCGGGGGAACTGAACGATGCCGGTGCCAGCGGGTACTCGCCTGTGATTGGTGAGAACGCGGGCGATCTGCGGGTTGCTAGCTACAATGCCTCACTGTTCCGCAATGCCGAAGGCGAGCTGATAGCCGACCTTTCAGATCGTGATGATGCACAGGCGCAGGCAGTTGCAGAGATCATCCAGAAGGCCAATGCCGATGTTATCCTGATCAACGAGTTTGACTATGATCCGAACGGAACGGCAGCTGACCTGTTCCGCGACAATTATCTCAGCGTGCCGCAATCGGGCGATGCGCCGCAAATCGACTATCCCTACGTCTATGTTGCGCCGTCCAATACCGGGATTGCGTCTGGCTTCGACTTCAACAATGACGGCAATGTCGGAGGGGGCAATGATGCCTTGGGCTTCGGGAATTACGAGGGGCAGTATGCTTTTGTAATTTATTCGAAATATCCGATCGTCGAAGATGGTATCCGTACCTTCCAGGAATTCCTGTGGAAGGACATGCCGGGCGCACTGCTGCCGGACGATCCCAATGATGCCGATGGCAATGGCGATACCGAAAACTGGTTCACCCCTGAAGAGCTGGATGCGTTTCGCCTCTCCTCCAAGAACCATGTCGACGTGCCGATCGCAGTGGGTGGCGAAATTGTCCACATCCTCGCCGCACATCCGACCCCGCCGGTGTTCGATGGCGATGAAGACTTGAATGGCCGCCGCAACTTTGACGAAATTCGCTTCTGGGCCGACTATGTCGATCCCGCCAAGAGCGAATATATCTACGACGACAATGGCGGCACAGGTGGGCTTGGGGCGACTGAACGCTTTGTTATTGCGGGCGACTATAACGCCGATCCATTCGATGGCGACAGCCGGACCGAAGATGGCGTGCCCGCTGCGCAACAATTCTTCGATAGTGAATTTATCCTCGGCTCTGCGACCGATCCTGCCCTAACCCCGACTGGCGAAGGCGGCGGCGGCGATGATACGCACACTGGCAATGCGGCCTTCGACACCGCCGCCTTTGTCGGCGATTTGCGCGTCGATTACGCGCTGCCGAGCATGTTCGGTCTCGAATTTGTCGATGGCGACGTCTACTGGCCGGTTCCGCCGCATCCGGATGCCTCGCTGGTAACCGCGGGCGAATCTTCGGATCACAATCTGGTGTCCGTCGATCTCACCCTGGTCGATATCGACATTGCCTCAGGCTTCGGCACAAGCGCCGGTGAAATGCTGCTTTGGGCAAACAGCAATGTGGCCGGCGCGGTGATCTTTGAAATCGCTACCGATGCAGCCTTCAGCAATATTGTCGCCAGTGTTCAGGGCGAGATTGCAGGCAATCTTGATCCACTCAAGGTCTCGGTGGATGATCTGGCAGCCGGGACAACCTATTATTATCGCGCCACCCAAGGCGCGACCTGGGAAGATGGCACCTTTACCACTGCTGCCGCAGCAGATGCTTTTCATGGCCTCACCTTCGGTGTGACCGGCGATTGGCGAGGTGAGCAATCGCCTTATCAGGCGGTCAGCAATGTTGCCGATAAAAACCTCGATTTCTTCGTCTTTGAAGGCGATACGATCTATTCCGATTTCGATACCGCTAACCCGGTGGTCCAGCCTTACAACGATCCGGCCGCGATGCTGGCAGGGACCGGTGAAGGTTTCTTCGCGAAATCGCTGCTCACCGTGGGCGAAACGCTCGACAATGGCTACCAGCCGGTCGGTATCCTTGACGGTATCGGCGCCACCGAGCTTGACGCCAACACCGTGCGCATCTTCGTAAATCATGAGCTGGGCACCACCGCAGGGCGCGAATTTGAAGTCGATGGCATTACGCTGACGGGCGCGCGCATTTCCTACTTCGATATCGACAAGGGCAGCCGCGAAATCATCGATGGCGGTCTGGCGATTGAATCAATCTATGATGCAGCGGGCAACCTTGCCACCGACACCAGTTTTACATTTGAGGATGCGCCGGGTTTCAACCGCTTCTGTTCGTCGGTGCTGGTCGAAGCGCTGCAGTTTGGCGATGGTCGCGGTCTGGTCGATACGATTTACTTCGCCGGGGAAGAAACCGGCGGCAATTTCTCAGATGTCGGCGGCGGCGAATGGGCGCTTGATATCGAGACCGGCGACATCTGGGCGGTGCCAATGATGGGCCGCGGTGCATGGGAAAATGTGACCGAAATCGATACCGGCACCACCAGCCACGTGGCCTTCCTGCTGGCTGATGACACCGCGCCGTTCGATCCCGATGGCGATGGCCAGAGTGAAGGCGCGCCGCTTTACATGTATGTTGGGGTCAAGGACACCAGCGACGGCGCAGGCTTCCTTGAACGCAACGGCCTTGCCGACGGCAAGCTCTATGTATTCGCGCCCAATGGTGGCGAGACCGATCCAAGTGACTTCACCGGTGCAGGCAATGTGCTGGATGGAAATTGGGTCGAAATCGATAATGCGCAAAATCCGGATATGGGCCAGTGGAGCGAGGATGGCTCAACCGGCTTTGATGAATTCGGTTATCCGGTTCAGTCGACCTTGTGGTCGCGCGCCGAAGACCTTGGCGCCTTCCAGTTCTCGCGCCCTGAAGATATTGCCGTAAACCCGCAAAATGGCTCGCAGGCCGTGCTTGCTTCCACCGGTCGATCCGGCCAGTTTGACGATGCCGATGTGGTTGGCGAAATTTACATTGTCGATGTCGATTTCACCAATATCGATGCCCCGACCGGCGCGCTCAATGTGCTGTATGATGGCGATGGTGATGCGGCGCAGACGCTGCGTTCGCCCGACAACCTCGATTGGGCCGATGATGGCAAAATCTACGTTCAGGAAGACCGCGCTGTGGACGGTATCTTCGGCGATGGCGCGGCAAACCCGAATGAAGCAGGGATTGTGGTGCTTGATCCGGCAATCGAGGGCGGTGACCCCGTTCGCATTGCCAATATCAATCGCGATGCCGTGCCTGCCGGACAGACAGACGGTGATCCAGATGACGTGGGTGACTGGGAAAGCTCTGGCATTCTCGATATCTCACACCTGTTCGGCGATCCGGCAGGATCGTTCTTCATCACCTCGGTGCAGGCCCATTCGCTGCGCGATGGCGTGATTGAAGAAGATGGCCTCGCCCAGGGTGGGCAACTCACCTATCTGTACACGGATCAGGCCGGTGGCGGCAGCTTCCCGACCTTGCACAACCCTGATGGCTCGCCGCAAGTTGGCCTGCGCAACGATCCCGATGCCATGCTCAAGGCGGTCGAAGGCTCTGGCTTTATCGCCGACCCGATCTTTACCATCGGCGAGACGATTGGCGACTACACGCCAACGGGTATTCTCGATGGCCTTGGCGCCTATGCACTCGACGACAACACAGTTCGGGTGTTTGCCAATAGCGAGCTGGTAAGCGGCGATGGCTATGCCTATCAACTGGCCAACGGTCTGGAAATGACTGGTGCGCGCATCCACTATTTCGATATCGACAAGGACAGCTTGCAGATCGTTGACAGCGGCCTTGCTTATGACACGGTCTATGATGCGAATGGCAATGTGGCGAGTGATATTGGCTTCCTTGCCAATTCGCTGCCGGGCTTTAGCCGTTTTTGTTCAGCGGCGCTGTTCGAAGCCGATACGTTTGGTGCCGGCAACGGCCTGGTCGACACGATCTTTTTCGCTGGCGAGGAAGACGGCGGAAACTTCAACCCCGTAGGCGGCGCCGAATGGGCGCTTGATGCGGCAAGTGGTGAATTGTGGCACTTGCCCGCCTTTGGCCGCGGGGCGTGGGAAAACGTGACGCAGCTGGACACCGGCACCACCAGCCATGTCGCCTTTATCCTTGCGGATGACACATCGCCGTTCAACGCCGGTGATGACGACGCCAACGAGGCCGCTCCGCTCTACCTCTATGTCGGTGAGAAGGACCCGTCTGGCAATTTCGTCGAACGCAACGGACTTGCCGGTGGCAATCTGTATGTCTGGGTGCCTGATGCCGGCGCCACGGCAGATGATCCCAGTGAGTTCACCGGAACCGGCAACAGCCAGCCTGGCAGCTGGGTGCTGATCGACAACAGTCCGAACCTGGCGCAGGCCAGCGAGGACGGCTCGACTGGCTTCGATGAATATGGCTATCCAACCCAGAGCAATCTGTGGCTGCAGGCCGAAGCCGCCGGTGCCTTCCAGTTCTCGCGGCCCGAAGATGTCGCCACCAACCCCGATGACGGCAGCGAATTCGTGCTTGCCTCCACCGGTCGCCAGAACGATTTCGGCGGTGACGATCTGGTTGGCGAAATCTACACGATGGATGTCATGTTCGACTTTTCCGGCGGCACCTTCAACGGTGCAACCGGCGAGTTGGTGGTGCTGTATGATGGCGATGACGATGCGGCGCAGACGCTGCGTTCACCCGACAATCTGGACTGGGCGGACGACGGTCTGATCTATGTGCAGGAAGACCGTGCAGTGGGCGGTATCTTCGGAGAAGGCGCGGTCAATCCCAATGATGCCGGCGTGGTGGCACTCGATCCCGGCGTGGCCGGTGGCAACCCGACACGGATCGCCAATATTGATCAGTCGGTCGTGCGGCCTTTCGGTGCGGTTGAGGAAAATGTTGCCGCCACGGGCGAAAACGATATCGGCGATTGGGAAAGTTCGGGCATTCTCGATGTTTCCTCGCTGTTTGACCGTCCGGCAGGCTCGCTGCTGCTGTCCACCGTGCAGTCGCATGGAATCGATGATCAGGACCGCTTCCCCGAAACCGAAGGCACGCCAGCTGCACGCCTGACTGACGATGATCTGAAGGAAGGCGGCCAGCTGCTGTTCCTGAAACGAGAAGATGGCGCGTTCGACGAATTGGCGCAGCAATTCGCCGAGAAATATGAAGAGGTCTATGGCGGCGGCCTGGGCGTCGACTATTTTGCCGACATCAAGGAATCGACTGCGATCTTCGCCACGATCGACGATCATGAAGTCATCAACGATTTCGAAGGCGGCGCCCTGGCCAGCAGCGATGGCCGCTTTGCCGAGAGCGAAGGCCTGATCAACGATACGGCGCGCTACGAAGCGGGCATCCAGACCTTCCTCGATTATCACCCGATTGCCGAGGAGACGTATGGCGATACCGGTGATGATCGCACCGCGGGCGAGGTCAAGCTCTACAAGTCGCAGACCTTTGGGCTCGATGCCCAGCTGATCGTGCTGGACAACCGCTCTTTCCGCGACGAGGCACTCGACGAACCCAGCCCGGTTGATCCGGATGGCCAGGTAGCCTTCCTGACGCAAAGCCTGACCGAAGATCGCACAATGCTGGGCGATGCGCAGCTGGATGATCTTAAGGCAGACCTGCTTGCCGCCCAGGATGCTGGCGTGACATGGAAGTTCGTGCTGACCGCCGAACCGATCCAGAATCTATCACCGGCATTGGCACCATCGGACCGGTGGGAAGGTTACGCGGCTGAGCGCAACGAAATCCTAGCCTTTATCGACGCGAACGAGATTGACAATGTCGTGTTCGTTGCCGCCGATATTCACGGTACGCTGGTGAACAACCTCACCTATACCGGCGCGCAGGGCCAGCAAGTTGCCACCAACGCCTTCGAGATTACGACCGGCTCGGTCGGTTTCTACGAACCCTTCGGTCAGACTGTTGCCGATGCCGCCCGCGCTGTTGGTTTCATCGACGAGGCAACCTACGGCTTCTACGAAGGCCTGCCGGTCGCCCCTGACAATGATGGTGCGCTCAACGACAAGGACGGTTTCCTGGCCAACCTTATCGACGGTGTTCTGGCGCAGTTCGGTTACGATCCGCTTGGGCTGGATAACAATCTGGCGTTGGCTGACGGGCTGGTTGACGCCGAATTGCTGCAGGGCGGATATACTGCGACGCATACTTACGGCTGGACCGAGTTCGACATCGATCCCGAAACACAAGACCTCACCGTCACCACATATGGAATCGATCCATATACCTACGACACGGTGGTGTTTGATGGCGAAACCTTGCTGGAAACAGAGCCGGAAATCGTTAGCCAATTTGTGGTTCATGCACAGATCGACTTGAACGAGGCACCCGAAGCTGCAGCAGATTATCGCCGCACAATTGCCCCCAACCCGGTCATCATTGACGTTCTTGCCAATGATACCGATGCGGATGCCGAAGATGTGTTGGCCGTTTCGGACTTCAGTGATCCTGCGGGCGGTGCAGTCATTGCAAATACCGATGGCACGCTGACGTATACGCCCGCTGCCGGTTTCACTGGCATTGACACCTTCGCTTACACCGTCAGCGACATTGCCGGAAACAGCGATACTGCCACGGTGACGATCCAGGTTGCGGCTGCAGATCAGGGCGAAGGCATCGCTGGTGATGCCGGTGACAATGTCCTTGTCGGCAATGGTGATGGCGAAGACGATTTCATCGATGGCGGGGCTGGCAGCGACTTTATCGCAGGGCTGAGCGGGGCAGACATCATCCTTGGCAGCGATGATCGCGATTATCTGCTTGGCGGGGCAGGCGATGATATCATCGTTGGCGGCGGCGGCGCGGATGTTCTGTATGGCGGCGCGGGCATTAACCTGTTGGTGTTCGGCGAAGGCGACTTGTCGGCCGATATCACCGCCACCGACTCGATCACCTCGTTCAACCAGATTGGCACCGATACGCTGGACTTCAGCCAGATTGACGCGGTTGACGGTGGCGAAGATGATGCCTTCACCTTTATTGGTGAAGATGCCTTCTCCGGCACTGCCGGTGAATTGCGTTACGAAGTGAACGGCGCTTACACCGATGTCTTTGGCGATACCGATGGTGACGGCGTCGCCGATATCGCGCTACGCATTTATGGCGAAGTGGCAATCGACAGCAGCTCAATCGTCGGCTAATCGTCACAATCGGGGCTGAAGGCCGAGTTCGCCTTCAGCCCCAGATTACCCACGAGATCATACCCGAGTCCCAGTCATGCAACATTTGTCACATCAATTTCACGGGTGAGCCGCATAGGAATTTGGCTCCGGTGACTAAGGGGGTCTCTGGTGTGATTCTCGCCTGTATCCAGCACTTTTGCTGGGTGATGGGTGCCCCCCGGCGATGTATTTTGTAATGCGAATTCCAGCTCGATTTTTTGTGTTCAGCGCTTTGCTGGCCGTGACCGTTGGCGCCACTGCACAGGAGGCTTATGGCCCAGTGCCGCAAGATGCCGCGCTGGAGCGGCTCCCGGCACCGGTAGCCATTCCCGATACGCTTGATCTGGCTGCGGCAATTGCTGCCGACACCCATCCGTTAGTCGAAGCGGCGGATGCCGAATATCGCGCGTTGGATTCCGAATATCGGGGAGCGCGCTGGTTGCGTTTTCCCAGCCTTTCAGTCGAAGCCCTTGGTGCAACGGGTGGTTCCAGCGTCTCAGATCAGGATGGGATCGCCCTGAATGCCGCGATCGAGCAACCGATCTGGGCAGGAGGCCGTATTGGCGGGGAAATCCACCGCGCCCGCGCGAGCCGCTCGGCAGGTGCAGATCGCGTGAGCGAAGCTCGCCGAGAGATTATTCTGCTTGTGGTATCTGCCTATTACGATTTTGTGCTTGCGGCAGAGCGACATGCAGTCCTGACTGACAGTCTGGAACAGCATAACCTGTTGCTTCAAGCCATTGGTCGCCGGGTCAGCCAGGAGGTTTCACCGCGCGCTGATCTTACTCTGGGTCGCTCGCGCACCGCGCAGGTGGAACTTGACCTGGCCGGAGCGCAGGAACTGCGCGAAAGTGCCCGCCTGCGGTTGCTTGAACTGACCGGCGGGATGAGCATCGATCCGATGTTGCCACCTTCGGGCCTTTCGGATGTTCTCCCGGAAGAGGAATTGGCGCTGGGCGAAGCGCTCGCATGCAGTCCTTCGCTCGATGCCTTAACCGATCTCGTCGAAGTGGCTGAGGCGGACAAGGACATCGCCCGCGCGCAGCTGTTCCCTCAAGTCCTGCTACAACTTTCGCAAAATGAAATAACCGGCACGCGCGCGGCAGTGGTGTTGCGCGCGCAAACCGGTAACGGCCTCTCGCAACTTGCAGCAATCGACAGTTCCGATGCGCGTATCCAGCGTGCAATGGCCGAGTTCGGTGAGGAGGAGCGGCGGCTGCGAGAAGCCTTGCGACGTGACTATATTCTCAACCGGGCGGCCCGTCAGCGGATTGAATCTGGCGTGCTTGCAGCCGATGCCGCCACTCAGATCATTGCCAGTTACCAGCGCCAGTTCATCGCCGGGCGACGCAGCTGGCTCGATGTCATGAACGCGGTGCGCGAAGCAGCTTCGGCGCGTCTTTCTGAAAGCGATGCCCGGGTTGCGACGGCGGCCAGCACCGCGCGTATCCTTGCTTTGTCATGCCGCTGGCAACCCGATTATGGAGCAACCCGCAGTGAGTAATGGCAGTGTCGAACGCGCAATAGCGAATTACGCTCGCGCCAGCGCCAAACCGCTTTCGCCGCACTGGCAGGCGGAATTGCGCGAGGTAGAGCTGCCTGATGGTGTTGATGCGCTGGCAGGGCTGATTGGCACGCTTGGCTGGCAGCCGGCACGTCGACTGGAAGCGCGCCCGCGCGCCGATCAGTTCCCGCTGCTCGTGTTCGACGATACGGTCGGCTGGGCGGTGGTGCAGCAATGGGACAGCAGCGATGTGATGACGCTTGCTGGGGAACGCGGAGTGCTTCCGTGGAATGACCAGCAGCGGTTCTTCACCCTGACCCTTCCCGATCCCTTGGCAGCCGATGGGGGCAAGGCTTCCAGCGTATTCTGGCGCGCCATCCGCCGTCGCAAGCAGCCGTTGATCATGGCTGGGCTGGCGACCATTTTTGCCAATCTGCTGACACTGGCAACTTCGCTCTATTCGATGCAATTGTATGACCGGGTGATCCCGCTGGCCAGTTTCGATACGCTGATCGTGCTTACGGTCGGGGTCGCCTTTGCGCTGTTACTCGATCTGTGCCTGCGGAGCCTGCGCGCCCTGCTGATCGAGCGGGAGGCGCAGGATATCGACGCCGAAGTGAGCGAATACTTCTTCGCCCGCTCACAGGCGATCCGTCTCGATGCGCGGCCGCCGGGTATTGGCACCATGGCGGCGCAATTGCGGGGTCAGGAACAGATCCGTCAGGCCATGTCCTCCAGTTCTCTGTTCCTGATGGCCGATTTGCCATTCGCTTTGTTTTTCATTGCCGTAATTGCCATGATCGGCGGGCAGCTGGCGCTGGTGCCAATCATCAGCCTGCCCGTCGCACTGCTGTTGGCGCTGTTACTGGCACGCATCATCCGCAAGGGAACTGACCGCGCGCAGGTGAGCGGCAATCGCAAGAATGGCATGCTGGTGGAATCGCTCGATGCGGCGGAAACTGTAAAAGCCAATCGTGGCAACTGGTTCATGATGGGCCGTTGGAACAGCCTGATCCGTGAAATACATCATTACGAAGATCCGGTGAAGAAAGCCCAGTCGGTGGCTGGTTCAGTATTTTCCACGCTGCAACAGCTTTCCTATATTGCGATCATGGGCTGGGGTGCCTTGCTGGCCGCGACAGGAGAGATCACCACCGGCGCATTGCTGGCTTGCTCGATCATTTCTGGCCGCATCAACGGGCCGCTAGTGGCGCAATTGCCAAATCTGATTGTTCAATGGGGCTATGCCCGCAGTTCTCTGAAAGCCCTCGATGCGATCATGACCCTGCCGCTGGATCCCGCCGCCGGAGCAGGAGCCCTGCGGCCGGAGAAGCTTGGTGGAAGTTTCGAGATCAAGGACGCAGTCTTCCAGTATGCCGGGCAAGGACGCCCGGCACTGGTGATAGAAAAACTGAGCATCGAACCTGGAGAACGGATCGCGGTAATCGGCGGCATAGGTTCAGGTAAATCGACCTTGCTTAAATTGCTCTCGGGGATCTACGCGCCGCAGGCTGGCTCGGTCTTGCTCGGCGGACTGGACCTAAACCAGGTGGCAGAAGATATCGCCCGCCAGCATATTGGCTATGTCCCGCAGGATGCGCGGCTGGTGAACGGCACCTTGCGCGACAATATCGTCATGGGTCTGGGCGATGTACCTGATGCGCAGATCATGGAACTGGCTGCTGCGACAAGGCTCGATGGAATGATTGCCGCTCAGCCTGATGGCTTGATGCGACAGATTCAGGAAGGGGGCCGCGGGCTATCAGGTGGGCAGCGCAGCCTGGTTGGGATTACCCGGCTCCTGCTGGCCGATCCGAAGGTCTGGTTGCTTGATGAGCCGACTGCCTCGCTTGATCAGAACACCGAGAGCGCGGCCCTCGAACAGATTGAGAAACGACTTGCCGATGGTGCCACGCTGGTGATGGTTACGCACAAGCCGCAATTGCTGACCCGGTTCTCGCGCATCATAGTCATGGCTGGTGGCAAGATTGTGCGTGATGGGCAGGCCGCTGACATTATCCGCGAAATGGCGCCAAGAGCGGTCGGCGGGAATATCCGCCAGACCAAGGCAGGGACCAACACAGGGACCAACACAGGGACCAAAGCGGGCGAAAACCAGCGAAAGCGTGCTGCTAGCATGGTCACCACCGCGATTAGAAAGAAAGAAGCGTCATGAGCAATCGGGCATCATGGGCGCTCAAACCGGGGCACTGGATCATCATCGCGATTTGTGCGGCGCTGGCCGGATTTGTCGGTTGGTCGAACTGGGCTGAGCTTGATCAGGTGACGCGCGCGCCGGGCAGGGCCATTCCCTATGCCCGGGTACAGATCGTGCAAAGCGAGGAAGGCGGCGCGATCAGCGCAATCCATGTGCGCGAAGGCGATGTGGTGCAGGCCGGTGACCTGCTGGTAGAGCTCGACACCATCAAGCTGGAATCCGCAACCGAAGAAGCCCGGGCGAAGGTTGCGGCGCTTGAGAGCAGGATGGCGCGAATCGATGCCGAATTGTTCGACAGGCCGCTGCGCTTTCCAGCCAGCCTTGACGGTTATCCCGATTTTACCGCCAACCAGCAGCAATTGTTTGTTCGCCGCAACCAATCGCTGGCGAGCGAACTGAACAGCCTGCGTTCAATGGCTGACCTGCAGTCGCAAGAGCTGGCGCTGAACGAGCCGCTGGTGGAAACGGGCGATGTTGCACGCTCTGAAATCATCCGCATGCAGCGTGCGATTGTTGAAACGCAGGGCCGCATTTCGAATTTACGGGCAAGCTATGTCCGTGATCTGCAGACAGAGTTTACCCAGACCGAGGAAGAACTGGTGACTGCCCGGCAGGTTCTCACGCAGCGTGAGGACAGCCTGCGAAGCGCATCGCTGATCGCGCCGACTGACGGGATCGTAAAGAATGTCCGCCTGACGACGGTCGGTGGTGTTTTGCGGCCAGGCGACGAAGTGTTGCAGATCGTACCGACCGGCGAGCGGTTGATTGTCGAAGCGCAGGTGCCACCGCGCGATATTGCTTTTCTGCAAACTGGCCAGCGCGCGCGTGTCAATTTCGATGCGTTTGACTCGGCCGTCTACGGATCGGGCGATGGCGAGGTAGTCTATATCAGCCCCGACACGTTGAGCGAACAGCGCGAGGATGGTTCTTCCAATGTGTATTATCGGGTGAATCTGGAAGTTGATACCAGCACAATGCGCCCGCGCCGTGCTGATGAAGTGATCGATTTGCAGCCGGGGATGACAGCGACTGCCGAAATTCTCACCGGCTCGCAAACTGTCTGGCAATACCTGACAAAGCCAATCCTCAAGACAACCCGGCAATCATTGCAAGAACACTGACGTATTGCAGGGCCTGTGACACATTTGATGTGCGCCTGTCACACCAGTGTCCTGCGAAGTTCTTGCAACATTAAGATTTCTGAAATCGCCCGGTCATTCCAGCGTGCGAATCCCTTTCATCGTTATCGTTCTGCCTGAACGCGGAGCGTATTGATTCGCTTAGAGGGGGAATTCGATGTCTTTGATTATCCGGGTAACTTCAGTTGACAACAGCAAGACTTTCACTCGTCGACTGGAAGGGGCCGACCGCATCGAGATTCCCCGTGATGCCAAAATTGCAATTGTCGATGAAGCAACCGGCGAAATCGTTCCCGTAAAGCCCAAGGCTATCGTCAATGATGCTGGCGAGCAGATGCTGGTGGCCAGGTTTGAAGCCGAGGGCGAGGAAGTTGAGATTGCCCTGGTCGAGGCGCAGGTCTGGCCGGTCGATACCATTGTTGCCACGAACGAAGGCCTGGAAGCGCTTGCTGCGGCAGAGCCTCTGCCGATCGAGGAACTGACCCGTGAAGGCTCCTCGTTTGACATTGGTGAAGCCGTTGGAGGTATCGGCACCCTGGGCTGGGTTCTGCTTGGCGTAATCGCAGCTGGCGGTATTGCCGTGGCGCTCAGCGATGACGATGACGACGAAGACGAGGACATTACACCGCCGACTGCACCGACAAATCTTGACCTGGACGCGGCCGATGACAACGGCACCAGCAATCAGGACGATATCGTGAGCGAGGGCGATAATCTGACCATCAACGGCAATGCTGAAGCTGGTTCTGCCGTGGAGCTGTTTGCTGCTGGCGCTTCGCTGGGGACTGTGACTGCAGATGCTGGCGGAGAGTTCAGCATCGACGTTACCTTGCCCGAAGGCGCCAATGAAGTGACCGCCACTTCTACCGATGCGGCTGGCAATGTCAGCGCTGCATCGGCTGCGCTCACGATTACGGTCGACAATACTACGCCTGCCGCGCCGGTTCTCGACCTTCCGGCAGAATTCGACACCGGCACGGCCAGTGATGACAACATCACCGATCTCAACGATGTATCGATTGTCGGCACCGCCGAAGCGGGTTCTACGATAGAACTTTTCCGCGATGGTGTCAGCCAGGGGACTACGCTTGCAGCCGGAGACGGTTCGTTCGGCTTCGCCCAGTCGCTTGCCAATGGCGATCACAGCTTTACCGCTACAGCGACCGATGCTGCGGGCCTTACCAGTCCAGTTTCGGGGGCGCTCGATATAACAGTTGGCCAGCCGCCACAGGCGCTCAATGCCTCGATCGATGGCGCCGGAACAGTCGTCACAGTTTACTTCGATGAACAGCTTGATCCCGGCTCTGTCCCTGCAACCGATCAGCTGGCAATTACTGATGATGGTGGCACTGACCTTGCCAATGTCACGCGTGTCATCTTCAACGGTACGCGCGCCACGCTCTATCTTGATCAGCCAATTTCCGACGCTGACGGGGCTTTCCTGAACTTCACTGCCGCGCCAGGTACGGTCACGGACCTGGCAGGAAACGCCGCCGAAAGCGGTGCGGGCATTGCGCTCACCAACGATACGTCGCCCGAAGCCAGCAATGCGATCAGCTTTGGTCAGCGCAATACGATTGCCCTCGACGGTGCGGAGATCGTTGCCTTCGACCCGGAAAGCGATCGTTTCTTCGTCACATCTGGTGATGGCCTGCAGGTGATCGAAGTTGATGAATATCTCAACTTCACTCTTCTCGGCACGGTCGATGTTGGTTCCAATGACATCACCAGCGTCGCTGTCAGCAACGGACTGGTGGCAGTGGCCGTGGCGGCCGAAACCAAGACCGATAATGGCAGCGTATTCTTCCTGGATGCCGATGCAGATGTCGGCCCGGGCATGGTCACCGGAGAGGTTGAGGTTGGCGCCTTGCCCGATATGGTTGCCTTCACGCCTGATGGTCAGACTGTCCTCACCGCCAACGAAGGCGAGCGCACCGAGCTGGACGATGTCGAGGGCGGTGTCCCCTTCGCCGATCCCGAAGGCTCGGTCAGCGTGATCGATATTTCGGGTGGCGTGGGCAGCGCCACTGTCCGGACGGCAGGCTTTACCGCCTTCAACGATAAGCTGGCCGAACTGGCCGCGGAAGGCGTTCGCCTGTTCGCCGGCACGCCGGGCAATGAAGACATTACCGTGGCACAGGATGTCGAGCCGGAATATATCGCCGTCTCTCCTGACGGCACCAAGGCGCTGGTGACCTTGCAGGAAGCTAATGCAGTTGCGATCCTCGACATTGCTTCGGCCACCATCACCGACATCCAGCCGCTGGGCCTCAAACCTTTTGACGAATTGCTGTTCGACCTGTCGGACCGTGACGGCGGCATCAACCTTGGCGAAACGCCGGCTCCGGCCAATGCCGAGACTTCGATGATGAAGGGTGAGAACGGCTTCTGGGCGCAGGATTTCTTCACCATCGGCCAGACCATCAGCGACACCAGCGGCGCGCTCAACGCCTCGACTGCCGGTGACTATACCCCGGTCGGCGTGCTTGACGGCCTGGGCGCTTATGAACTGGACGATGACACGGTTCGCGTCTTTGCCAATCATGAGCTGCTGCACTTCCGCGGCAATGAATACACGGTTGGCGAAGGAGACGACGCCTTCACGCTGACCGGTGCCCGGATCAGCTATTTCGATATCGACAAGGAAACGATGCAGATCGTTGATGGCGGTATCGCCTATGACACGATCTATGATGCGCTGGGCAATGTCGCCACCGATGACAGCTTCACCAGCCTGCCCGACTTTGGCGGCTTCTCGCGCTTCTGCTCTGCCGTTCTATTTGAAAATGACACTTTCGGTGACGGCAATGGCCTGGTCGACACCATCTATTTCGCTGGTGAGGAAGATGGCGGATTCTTCAACCCGGTAGGCGGCGCCGAATGGGCGCTGGATGTTGCAAGCGGTGAAATCTGGCAGATCCCGATGATGGGCCGCGGGGCATGGGAAAACATCACCCAGCTCGACACCGGCACCACCAGCCATGTCGCCTTCATCCTGTCCGACGACAGTTCGCCCTTCAATTTCGACGATGATCCCGAGGATGAGGCGGCACCGCTGTATCTTTATGTCGGCAAGAAGGACACGGCAGACGATGCCGACTTCCTGTCCCGCAACGGCCTGTCCGATGGCGATCTCTATGTCTGGGTAGCGAGTGCGCCCGGCGTCGATTCACCTGAAGAGTTCACTGGCGCCGGCAGCTCGCAGGCAGGTGACTGGGTTCTGGTCGACAACAGCCGCAACGAAGCCATGGCTTCGGATGATGGCTCGACCGGTTTCGACCAGTTCGGCTATCCGACACAGGGCAATTTGTGGAACCAGGCCGAAGCGGCTGGAGCGTTCCAGTTCTCGCGACCGGAAGACGTCGCCACCAATCCTCACAACGGTTCGGAATTCGTCCTTGCCTCGACCGGTGTAGACACCTTCGACAACCAGTCGGATCAGTGGGGCGAAATCTACACTATGGATGTGGAGTTCAGCTTCGCCGATGGTGAGTTTGTGGGCGCTACCGGCACCATGAATGTGCTCTATGATGGTGACGAGGATCCGACCCGCGCGCTGCGTTCGCCTGACAATCTCGACTGGGCCGACGATGGCAAAATCTACGTCCAGGAAGACGAGGCTGAGGAAGACACATTTGACGGTTCGGAAGTGTTTTTCGGCGAAGGCGCGGCCAATCCGAAGGAAGCTGGCATTGTTGCGCTCGACCCGACTGTGGTCGGCGGCGATCCGGTGCGCGTTGGCACGATCGACCGTTCGGTCCTGCCCGATGGCGCTGTCGATGCGGACGCAGGCGCTGCGGGCGAATGGGAAAGCTCTGGCATCCTTGATGTTTCTGAATTGTTCGACCGTCCGGCCGGTTCGCTGTTTATCGGCAATGTCCAGGCGCACGGCATTGAAGACCAGCTCGACAATGGCGTGACCGAAGGCCCGGCTTCGCGCATCAATGACAACGACCTGGTAGAAGGCGGACAGCTATTCTACCTTTACAACGAGGATGCCGTGGCTGACCGTGCCAATGTCTTCGGCCAGTTCATGCCTGACACCATCGCCTCCTACACTGGTGCCGACGGGGAAACCTACTACGTCATCGCCAATGAAGGTGATGCGCGTGACGACTTCTTCGAAGATGTTGACGGACGCGGGGACGATCTCAACCTTGATCCCGACGTCTTCCCCAATGCAGACTTTATCCAGAGCGATGACCAGCTGGGTCGTCTTGAAGTGACTTTGCAGGAAGGCCTTAACGGCGATACAGATGGTGATGGTGATATCGACCAGATCCTCGCTTATGGCGGGCGGTCATTCTCGATCCTCAACGCGCAGGGCGTAATCGTTTACGACAGCGGTTCGGTAATTGAGGAATTTGCCGCGTCACTAGGCGAATTTATCGGCGATGACTTCCCTGATACCGGCGTGCTGAATGATAGCCGCTCTGACGCCAAGGGGCCTGAGCCAGAAGCCATCACAACCGGCGTATTTGGTGACCGCGTGCTGGCCTTTGTTGGCCTCGAGCGTGGCGGTGGCGGTGTCATGGTGTTCGATGTGACCCACCCGGGTGATGTTTCCTTTGTTTCCTATATCCGCGAGGCGAGCACGCTGGCACCCGAAGGCCTGGTTTACATTCCGGCAGAAGACAGCCCGACCGGTCGTGTCGTTCTGGCAGTTGCGACCGAGGGTGACGATCCGATCGATGACGATGTCGGCATGGGGCTGACCGTCTTCGAAATCGCACCGGAAGACACTTACACGCTGCAATTGCTGCACTTTGCAGATGGCGAGGCGAAGAGCCTGGCGATCGAAACTGCCCCGAACCTGGCCGCGCTGGTCGATGCGTTTGAGGATGACTACAATAACTCGATCACGCTTTCGGGTGGCGACAACTTTATTCCGGGCTTGTTCTTCACTGCCCAGAATGACGACCTCGTCGAAGGTGCTCTCGGCTTCAGCGGTGGCCCGAAGGTCGATATAGCCATTCACAATGCCATTGGCGTTCAGGCATCGACTGTGGGCAACCACGAATTCGATCGTGGCACGGGCACATTCGCCAGCGCCATAGCTGCTTCAGGTGCTTATGATGGCGCGCTCTTCCCGTATCTTTCGGCCAATCTCGATTTTGCCGGTGACGGGGCACTCTCCGGGCTGTTTACCGAGACTTTGGGAGGCGGGCTCGACTTCGCTGACCAGCTGACTAACGCCATCGTGCCGTCAGCGGTGATCGAGGAAAATGGAGAGCTGATCGGCCTCGTGGGGGCCACCACGCAGGTGCTTGATGTACTGACTTCGACAGGCGGGGTTGACGTGAAGGGCACTACCGAGAACGACATGGAGCTGCTGGCCGCACAGCTGCAGCCCTATATTGATGATCTGATCCTGCAGGGCGTGAACAAGATCATCGTCATGAGCCACCTGCAGCAGATCGCTCTCGAACAGGCGCTTGCGCCGCTGCTCGAAGGCGTGGATATCATCCTTGCCGCCGGGTCCAATACCCGCCTGAGCGACGATACTGACGAGCTGGTCGCTTTCACCGGCCATCCCGCTACCAGCCAGGGTGACTATCCCATCCTCACCGCTGGTGTGGATGGCAAGCCGACGCTGATCGTCAATACCGATAACGAGTTTACCTATCTGGGCCGACTGGTTGTCGACTTCGATGCCAATGGCGAGATCATTCTCGACAGCCTCGATGAGAATGTGAACGGCGCCTATGCCGCCACTGCTGAAATCGTGGCCCAAGCCTGGAACACCGAGGTTGCGAATTTGGATGAGACGGCGTTTGCGGACGGCACACGCGGTGCAGAGGTCCAGTTCCTGGTCGATGCTGTCAATTCAGTGCTGGCAACGCAAGGTAGCAATGTCTTCGGCTTCAGCGACGTGTTCCTGGAAGGCGCGCGCGTTCCCGGTGTCCGTACAGAGGAAACCAATCTCGGCAACCTCACAGCAGATGCCAATGCCGATGCAGCGCGCGAGGCGGCCGGGCTGACGCCCGACGATGTGGTCGTTTCGTTCAAGAACGGCGGCGGCATCCGTGACTCGATCGGAAGTCTGACCGGTGTCGGCAGTGACGTTGTTCAGGGCCCGAATGAAGGCGGAGTGATTACCGAGCTTGATGTTGGCGCGGTGCTGGCCTTCAACAATGGTCTGATCGCTTTCGACACCACCCCTCAGGGCCTGCTGAACATTCTCAACAGTCCCAATGTGTTTGAGCCTGCCAATGGTGGCTTTGGTCAGGTCAGCGGGCTGGAGGTCAGCTATGACCCGGATGCCCCGCAAGGTGACCGGGTGGTCGATGTGGCGCTGGTCGATGGCAATGGCAACAAGACAGCATTGGTGGACGATGGTGTGGTGGTTTCCGGCGCGCCAGCCTCGATCAAGATGGTTACGCTGGACTTCATCGCCGGCAATGACGGTGACGGAACACAGATCGCCGAGAATGGCAGCAACTTCCGCTACATCGTGGTCAATGGTGACGGCTCTTACGCTTTGTCAGATGAGCTGGGCACGCTCGATACAGGAGGAGGCAATCTGGTAGTAAACACCGGCGCCTTTGCCGGTGACAATGACCTGGGAGAACAGCAGGCACTGGCCGAATATCTGGGCGAGTTCCATGGAACGCTGGAAACTGCTTTCGACGAGGAAGATACTCCGCAGGAACTCGACGAGCGTATCCAGAACATCGATATACGCGACGATACGGTGCTGGACAGCATTGCCCCGCTGACCACATTGGTCCTTGAGGAAAGCTTTGCCTGACCACAATTGGCTGAATGAAAACGGGGCGTTGGGACACAAGTTCCGACGCCCCGCTATGTTTGATTGTTCCCCCTCAGCGTTCGTGAGACAGATTGAGGTGATTGGATAGATTGGGCAATTGAAACACCCTGCTTTTTGGGCGGGTGTTGGTATGGGCGCTGCTATGCTGGTTATCGCGCTTCGATCTCGATTTCATTCCACGTAAAGCGATAGGTCTGCGTCTCCATGTCTCTGCCCTCCAATTGGGTATGGGTTGCTCATGCAACCCTGCCTCGTGGCGAACAGGGGGTGTGCAAGCGGAGACGAAAAACCGGCGGCGGGCGCAGGCGCAGCCGAGCCTCGGGAGACCGCTTGTTTTGCGCGAAGCGCGCCGAGGACGCTGCCCTTGATTTGCCATGGCGCGGGCACGAACCGGGCGACAAGCTGCCCCTGTGCGCGGCCATCGGCCTGGATGACCCCGACGCGCCGATTTCCGCCGCTGTGGACGCTACCGGGGCGGGTTCGGTGGACCTAGACGCCGTTCCGCTCTTGGCGGTCCCCCTGTGGGCAATGTCGCCCAAGGAACGCGCCCAAATCGAAGCACGGTTGCCTTTCCAGCCATCCAGTTAGACGGGGCGTGTCCCGCGCGCGCAGATTCAATCTGCAACATTTTGTGGGGTGCTATGGGGACAATCGGGCGACTTGAGAAAAAATGTCCATTTATCAATGTGTTAGTCAGAAAGGTGGCGGAGACGGAGGGATTCGAACCCTCGATACCCGAATAGGGTATGGTTCCTTAGCAGGGAACTGGTTTCAGCCACTCACCCACGTCTCCGGATCGCCGCGGCGAACCGGGGCCTATAACGGCCATGTCCTGACGCGGCAAGTAGCGCAGCTTGTCTTTTGCCTGTGGACGCACACGACCGAAATCCTGTGACTCGTTTCACCGCATTTTCGATTCGGACCGCCGCGCATTCATTGCTGCTTCAGGCGCGAGGGATTCTTTTAAGGGAGAGACATTCCGTCCGTCCGATCGAGAGGATCAAACCGTGTTGCAGTTGGCGAAGACATCATGGCGCAAGCACCTTGCGTTGTTCGCAATCGGAGCAGCCGCAGGCCTGAGCGCAGTGCCTGCGGCGGCGCAGATCCAGACGGTCGATCCCAGCGTGGTGATCGATGGCGACCTCCAGCAGGGCACTACCGCGACGCCGAGCGAGGTTAATCGTTACGGCCAGGGCACCGCCAGCGGGACTCAGGAACTGCCGCCAACGACACAGCCAGCGATCCCCGCATCGTCGTCGGCAACCACGCAGGGCGCAACCTATCCGGACCCCTACCAGAGCGACGTTGCGCCTGCCGCTGATCCTGCCGCCAACCCTGCGGCTGGCGCCGCTGGCACGGTCGAGCCGACTGTCGCTTCCGATACGACCTACAAGGAAGACGATCTGATCGGCGCCGCCGAGGGGCTGTTCGGCAAGGGGGCCGAGGGGCTGGCGCGCCTGATCGAAAGCATCCTCAAGGATCAGGGCGAGCCCAACGCCTATATCGTCGGGCGCGAGGGCGGCGGCGCGCTGGTGATCGGCGTGCGCTACGGATCGGGCACATTGCATCACAAGATCGAGGGCAATATGCCGATCTACTGGACCGGCCCTTCGATTGGCTTCGATGCCGGTGCCAATGCGTCCAACACGTTCGTGCTGGTCTACAACGTCCTTGATACCGAAGAACTCTATGAGCGCTTCCCGGCGGGTGAAGGCACCGCCTATTTCGTCGGCGGGTTCAATGCCAGCTACCTGCGCAAGGGCGATATTGTACTGATCCCGATCCGCGTCGGCGCGGGCCTGCGGTTGGGCGTCAATGCCGGTTACATGAAGTTTTCGCACAAGCAGAACTGGCTGCCGTTCTAGGTTCGTGGGCCTGGTCGGGAGAAAAGTACGGGGCTGCGTGCAATAGACGCTTGAACCGAGCGCGTGGCAGCGGCATGAGCGAAGCTATGCTCGACACACTTGACCAGCAACCGCCCGACGCGCTGCTCGCGCTTATCAAGCTGTTCGAGGCCGACCCGAATCCCGACAAGATCGATCTGGGCGTTGGCGTTTATCGCACCGCCGATGGCGCCACTCCGGTGTTCGCCGCGATCAAGGCGGCCGAGCGCAAGCTTGCCGATACGCAGCCGACCAAGGCCTATCTCGGGCCGGAAGGCGATATGGGTTTCGTGCGCGCGCTGATGCCGCATATCTTCGGTAGCGATGACCCGGCCAGGAATGGCCGCATCGATGGCATGCAGACGCCCGGCGGTACCGGTGCGGTGCGCCTCGCGGTGGCGCTGGCCCAGCGCGCGGGTGCCAAGCGTATCCTGATGGGCACGCCGAGCTGGCCCAATCATGCACAGATCATGACCGATCTGGGGATGGAATTTGTGACCTTCCGGCATGCAGCGGAAGATGGCGGCGCCGACATCGCCGCGCTGCGTCAGGCGCTGGAGAATGCGGGGGAGGGTGATGCGGTGTTGCTGCATGGCTGCTGCCACAACCCGACCGGTATCGATTACACGCCAGAGCAATGGGACGAGATCGCCGCCTTGTTGAAAGCCTCTGGCGCGCTGCCCGTGCTCGACCTTGCCTATCAGGGCTTGGGTCTGGGCATGGAGGACGATTCCTATGGCGTGCGCAAAGTGATTGCCACCGTGCCCGAAGCGCTGGTGGCCTATAGCTGCGACAAGAACTTCGGCCTTTATCGTGACCGCGTCGGCGCGCTGTACGCGATGGGCAAGGACGCGAACACCACCGCCCGTATCATGTCGAATGGCTGGGCGCTGGCGCGCGCCAACTGGTCGATGCCACCTGATCATGGTGCCGCTGCGGTGCGGCTGGTGCTGGAGGATGCAGAGCTGACCGCCTCGTGGCTGGAAGAGCTCGAATCCATGCGGGCGCGGATCAATCAGGTGCGCGAGAAGCTGGCCGGGTCGCGTACTGCCGGGGCGATCAACCTCGCCCCGCTGGGCCAGCAGCGCGGCATGTTCGCGGTGCTTGACCTGTCGAAGGAACAGATCCTGTCGCTGCGCAACGATCATGCGGTCTACATGGCCGGGTCGGGCCGCATCAACGTGGCGGGCCTGACGATGGGCAATATCGACACATTCGTGGGCGCGCTCGCGGCGGTTTCGGGCTAGAGGTTGCGCAAGCTGGCCATGCGTTGCAGGTAACGCGCGACCACATCGATTTCCAGATTGACTTCACCGCCCTGGCGCAGTTCGCCCAGCGTCGTCACATCGGCGGTGTGCGGGATGACGTTAAGCCCGAAATGCACGTCGCCCTCTGGCCGGTCGTAGACCGAGTTCACCGTCAGCGACACGCCGTCCACCGTGATTGAGCCCTTGGCGGCGATGAACGGGGCCAGTTCGGCACTGGCGGCGATGGTGGCGCGCATCGAGCCGCCTTCTGGCTGCCAGTCATGCACAATGCCCACCCCGTCCACATGGCCGGTGACGATGTGTCCGCCGATCTCGTCGCCGATCCTGAGTGAGGCTTCGAGGTTGAGGCGGCCGCCTTCGTCCCACATGCCTTTGGCGGTGCGCGAAATCGTCTCTGAGGAAACATCGACGGCGAACCACCCTTCGCCCTCCTTGCCGCCGCGTTCGACCACGGTCAGGCACACGCCCGAACATGCGATCGAGGCACCGATGGCAATATCCTCGGGCGCCCAAGGACAGGAGATCGCAAGACGCAGATCTCCGCGCTCCTCGCGCCGGATGATCTTGCCGATGGCGGTAACGATGCCGGTGAACATTCAGGCTCCCAGATTGCGCGATTGATTGGCCGGTTTATTGAACAGCGGGCGATAGACCGACAGGCTGTCTTCGCCAAGCCTGCGGGTATCGATGCAGCGCCATGTGTCTGCCAGCAAGCCCTCCATCGCCGGGCCGATGCCGCCGAACCCGGGAATTCCTGCGCCCAGTTCGCGCGGCGCGCGGTACAGCATCAGACGGTCGACCAGCCCGGCCAGCATGAAGGCCTCGGCAGTCTTGCCGCCGCCCTCGACATAGATGTGCTGCAAATCGGTGAGCGCGGCAATTGCGCTTGGCGCAGCGACTCGCGTCCAGCCGTCAGGCGCGGGCTCGGCACTCAATACGAAGCGTTGTGGAGAGCGATCCTCCAGCCCCGGCAGTCTCACGTCCAGCCGCGGCATATCGCCGCGCAAGGTCGCGCCGCCCACCAGGATCGCGTCGCACCGCGCCCGTTCGCGGTGGACATGGGCGCGGGCGATGGGGCCGGTGATGGTGACCGGCTCGCCCGAAAGTGGTGCGATGAAGCCGTCTGCCGAAACCGCCAGCTTGAGGGTGACGAACGGGCGGGCGAGTTGCCTTCGCACCAGATAGGGCGCCAGTTTCTCGCCGCTCGCTTCATGATCGAGGATGGCGACCTCGGCCCCCGCGTTTCGCAACCTTGCCGCCCCTTCTCCGGCAGTGCGCGGATCGGGATCGCCCACGCCTACCACCACGCGCGCCAGCCCCGCCGCCGATGCCAGATCGGCGCAGGCCGGGCCGCGGGTGCCGCGATGGGCGCAAGGCTCCAGCGTCACATAGAGCGTCGCGCCTGCTGCAAGCTCGCCTGCCTGTTGCAGTGCTACCGCCTCGGCATGCGGGCGGCCGCCGGGCTGCGTCCAGCCGCGCCCGACCACAATGCCATCGCGCACCAGGATTGCACCAACGGGCGGATTGGGGAGGCTTGCAGGAATTGCGCGTTCGCAAAGCGCCGCGGCGGCATCGAGCCACCGCGAGTCGGCATGCTCACTCTCCACCGGCGCCCGCTCGGCCCGCCTGTGCGTTGCCAATGTCCGCCTGCGCATCCCGCCTGTTCGTTGCCGGTTCATCGGCAGATGCCTCGGCCTGGATCTCGGCCTCCATCTCGTCCACGTCGATGAAGGTCGCACGCCCCAGCGCCCGGTAAATGTCCTTGCGCAGTTCCGCGCGCTTTTCGAGAAGCTCTTCGCGTTCCTCCTTGCGCCGCTGGTTCTCCAAATTGGAAGCGATGATTTCCGCATCCGTCCGATCAGGCGCCCAGCTGGCGATGTAGGTGACTTGCGGAGGGCGCGGCTCGATCCGCTGGCTGTCGGGAATGAACAGCATGAAGATGGCGAAAGTCGCCGCAATGGCGACCCCCAGCAGGGGCCAGCGATGTTCGGTCGGCTGCTGCCAGTGCCCGACGAAGTCGTGGACCGCCCTCCTGGGCGATATGCGGCGAAAAAAGTCTCTCATTGCCCGGGCAAGATAGGGACATGCGGCGCGCGGCGCCAGTGCCGCTGCCAAACGCGTTCAGGCGAAGAGTGCGTAGAGCCGCGCGCCATTGGCCTTCAGCCAGCCATCGGCCGTGGCGATATCGTCCTCGAACAGGTCGCCAAGCAGTTCGTGGAAGGCAGGTGAATGGTCGAAATGGACCAGATGCGCGACCTCATGCGCGACCACCGAACGACGCACCGCGTCGGGTGCCATGACCAGCCGCCAGTTCACGCGGATACACCTCTTGCCGGAGCAGCTTCCCCAGCGTCGCCGTGCGCGCGAGAGCCGCAGTTCCGGCACGTCGAGACCGGCGCGGGCACAATAGTGATCGAGGTCGGCGCCCGTCAGGCTGAGCGCCTGTGTTTCGAGCCAGCGGCGCAACCGGCCATCAAGCGCGGGCAGAGGGCCGCCGCAGGCGAGGCTGTCACCCTCCAGCCGGGGGCGCCGAGCGGCACTTGCCTGCCAGTCGATCCGAATATCCCGGCCCCGGTAAGGCAATGTTGCGCCGGGCACGATCGCCTGCTTTTCCGGAACCTTGCCCAGCTGCTCGGCCAGCCAGGCGGCACGCGCATGGGCAAAGGCCAGTGCGTCGACCGTGCGCCCCCAGCGCGGCATGGTAACGCGCACCTCGCTGCCATCGGGGGCGAGGCGCATGGTCAGCCGTTTTGCCCGCGCATTGCGGCGGATCGCCAATGGCAATTCGCGGCCCGCGATCTCAACGCTGGGATCTGAGATTTCCTTGCGGAGCCAGTCGATCATTGCAGCTCCCAATCGACGATATGTTGCTCGACTGGCCCGGCCACCGTCTCGTTGATGACGCGGCCAGCAATGCAGGCGCCTGCGCGCAGCATGGCGTCGCGGCTGCCGGTCAGCAGCGGGTGCCAGCGCGGCAAGGGCTTGCCCTCGGCGCGGCGGCGATAGGCGCAGGTCTTCGGGAGCCACGGCACTTTCTTCACGAGTTTGAGCGTCAGGCGCAGGCAATCGGGGACGAAGGCCTTGCGATGCCGATAATCGCGGCATCGCGCCGTGCCGGTATCGAGTAGCTTGCAGGCGATATTGGTCTCGATGATTTCGCCGGTATCCTCGTCTTCCAGCTTGTGCAGGCAACAGCGCCCGCAGCCATCGCACAGCGCCTCCCATTCCGCACGGGACAAAGCGTCAAGCTCGAGCTCCCAGAAACGGTCTCTCAGTTCACCCATTTTTGCAGTTCCGCAGCGACCGCCTCGCCCTGGTCGGCCACTTCTACTGGCAGCAGCGCGATCGGTTCACCCTGGCGGCCCATCAGATAGGCAGCGCGGCTGTGGTCGACCAGATAGCCGCCTTCCTCGTTTGCCTCACCCTTTTCATAATAGATGGCGAAGGTGCGCGCCGCAGCGGCAATCTGTTCCGGCGTGCCGGTCAGGCCGATCAGCTTGTCGGAAAAGTTGGTGGTGAACGTGCCCACGATCTGGGGCGTGTCGCGTTCGGGATCGACGGTAATGAAGATCGGCTGGATATCAGCGGCCAGCTCAGGCTCGGCTTCGGCAAAGCGGTTATAGCCCAGCATCATGCGCTGCACATCGAAGGGGCAGACATCGGGGCAGAAGGCATAACCGAAGTAGACGATGCGGTATTTCCCGTCGAAGTCGCTCCAGCGGACGGTCTGGCCATCCTTGTCGACAAGCTCGAACGCGCCACCGATCGCGGCACCTTCCAATGGCGGCGGCGTGGCCTCGCGTGGCCCGCAACCCGCCGTCAGCAGTGCTGCGGCAAAGATTGCGGCAAAGAAGCGGGCCTGTTTTCCTTGCGACATGACAGGCCGGTTCATGCTCTGCTAACGCCATGTCGGCAAGGGCGAATCCCTCCGCAAGCGGGGAATGTCCGCAGCAAATTGTTCAAGGAGCGAATGGCGTGACACGGGGCGCGAATACGAATGCGATCTTCGCGAGGTTGGGGGCGGCGATCAGGGCAGCGACCAGGATGCCGGCCAAAGCGGGGATCGGGACCATTCTGGCCTGCTGTGCGATCGCATTCGCAAGCCCGGCGTCGGCGCAGCTGTATTCCGACGGCTACAAGTTTCTCAAGGCCGTGGAGGACAAGGACGGCACCGAGGCCACCAAGATGATCGAGGAGCCGGGAAGCACCATTATCAATTCGCGCGATATTACGACGGGCCGCACCGCGCTCCATATTGTTGTCGATCGACGCGATGCGACCTGGTTGAGCTTCCTGCTTGGCAAGGGCGCGAACCCCAACATTGCCAGCAAGTCCGGCGATTTTCCGCTGACCTCCGCGATCCAGCTCAACTTTGTCGAAGGCGTCCAGCTGCTGCTGGACGGTGGCGCGCGTGTCGATGTTGCCAATTCCGCTGGTGAGACGCCGCTGATCTCGGCTGTTCATGCGCGCAATACCGCATTGATGCGGGTTCTGCTGGAGGCAGGGGCCGACCCTGATCGCTATGACAATTCGGGCCGCTCGGCCCGCGATTACGCCCGGCTCAGCGTCGACGGTGCAAGTTTGCTTTCGGCGATAGAGCGTGCGCAGCGCCCGGCAGCGGAACGTGCCGGGAATAACGGCACCTACGGCCCGAGTTTCTAGATGGCCGGCGCACAAACACAGGCTGATGCGCATGCAGACGCGACGCTCGACGAATTGCGAGTGATACTGGCACCCCAGATTGCGCAGGCGGCGGTCTTCGATGGCTGGAGCGAAGCGGCGCTGCTTTCTGCCGCCGAACACGAAGGGGTCGATCCGGCGGTGGCGCGGCTCGCTTTTCCGTCCAAGGGGCCGCAGGGCCGGGCGATGGAGATGATCTGTGCATGGATCACCTCGGTCGATGCGGCCATGCTCGCCCATTTTGCCGACGGGCGGCTGGACACTATGAAGATCCGCGATCGTATCCGCGCTCTCGTGACCTTCCGCCTTCATGCCTCCGCAGGACTGGAGGAGGCGCTCAGCCGCGCGCTGGCAATCCAGGCGATGCCGCAAAATCTGGCGCGGTCGCTCAAGACCGGCTGGTCCAGCGCAGACGCGATGTGGCGGCTCGCCGGCGACACTGCGACCGACTACAACCATTATACCAAGCGGGCGCTGCTCGGCTCGATCTATGCCGCGACGCTGGCGGTTTTCGTTAGCGACGAGAGCGAAGCCAAGGCCGATACGCTGGCCTTTCTCGATCGCCGGATCGAAGGCGTGATGCGCTTCGAGAAGACCAAGGCCCAGTTGCTGCAACAGCGCGAACATTTCGACGTGGCGCGTTTCCTCGGTCGCCTTCGCTACCCGCAGGCTTGACCGGCGGCGTTTTTCTATTGCGAGGCAGTTGCAATTAGCTTCCACCTCTGGCACCGGAGCGCGCGTGGAACAAGGCTCGACACTCGACCATCTCGGCAAGCGCGAGAGCGCGGAAATTCTCAGCGTCGACTGGGATCGCATTGCGCCCGATGAAGGCAAGCGCCTGCGCGCGCTCGGCATCGATGCCGGTGCCATGGTCACCATTGCCCAGCGCGGTATTTTTGGCGGACGCGATCCGCTGGCAATAGAGGTCGGCCGCACCATCGTCGCCCTGCGCCGATCCCATGCCCGCGCTATGCAGATCGCGCCGCGATGACGAGGCAGCGGACCGCCGCGCTGGTCGGCAATCCCAATTCAGGCAAGAGCGCGCTGTTCAACGCACTGACCGGCGCGCGCCAGAAGATCGCCAATTATCCCGGCGTCACGGTGGAGCGACGCTCGGGCCGCATGGTCCTGCCAACCGGAGAGCCGGTTGAGCTGATCGATTTGCCCGGCTCCTATGCGCTCGACGCCGCCAGCCCTGACGAAGAAGTGACCCGCCGCGTGGTGCTCGGCGAATTTCCCGGCGAGGCGAGGCCCGACATCCTGATCCTGGTGATCGATGCCGCCAACCTCGAACAGCATCTGGTCTTCGCGCAGGAAATGATCGAGCTGGGGCGGCCGACCGTGCTGGCGCTTAACATGGTCGATCTCGCCGAACGCGACGGGCTGGTGCTCGACCCTGCCGCATTGAGCGCGGCGCTGGGCGTTCCCGTCATCGACACTGTGGCCGTGCGCCGCAAGGGGCTGGAGGCGCTGGGCGATGCCGTGGCCAGCCTGTCTGCCGAGGAGCGGCATGAGCCGCGCTTCGATCACTTGACGCTTCCCGAGCGGCGGCTGATGGCTCGCAATATCGCCAATGGCGCTATCCTGAAGGAGACGCCGCGCCACCGCCTGCACGCGCGGCTCGACCAGGTGCTGTTACACCCTTGGCTTGGTCCGCCGATCCTGTTCGCGCTGCTGTTCGTCATCTTCCAGGCCGTGTTTGCCTGGGCGACCCCCTTTGCCGATGCGCTCGATGCCGGGGTGGGGGCGCTGATCACACTGGCGAACGACACCCTGCCCGCCGGTTTCCTGCGCGACCTTTTGACCGAGGGCGTGCTGACCGGCGTCGGCTCGGTCGTCGTCTTCCTGCCCCAGATCATCATCCTGTTCGCCTTCATTCTGGTGATGGAGCAATCGGGTTACATGGCCCGCGCGGCCTTCATCATGGACCGGCTGATGGCGGGCGTCGGCCTGTCGGGGCGCAGCTTCATCCCGCTGCTCTCCAGCTTTGCCTGCGCCATTCCCGGCATCATGGCGACCCGCGCCATCGCCGACCCCAAGGACCGGCTGACCACGATCCTGATCGCCCCGCTGATGACCTGCTCGGCGCGTCTGCCGGTCTATGCGGTGATCATCGCGGCCTTTATTCCGGCAACGAGCGTGGGACCGGGCATCGGGTTGCAGGGCCTTGTCATGTTCGGCCTCTACGTCGCCGGAATCATTGGCGCGATGGTCGTCGCGCTGGTGCTGCGCCGTTCCGTGACCAAGGGCGATGCCTCGGGCTTCATCATGGAACTGCCCAAATACCAATGGCCGCCCATGCGCGACCTGATGATCGGGCTGTGGCAGCGGGCGTGGGTGTTCCTGCGCCGTGCGGGCACCATCATCTTCGCCGCCACCATCGTCTTGTGGCTGCTGCTGAGCTTCCCCAAGGCCGAGCCGGGCGAGAGCCAGGTCGATGCCAGCTTTGCCGGCACCATCGCCAGCGGGTTGCATGTGCTGGTCGAGCCGATCGGCTTCAACCGCGAGATCAGCCTGGCACTGATACCTGCCATGGCCGCGCGCGAAGTGGCGGTATCGGCGCTGGCGACCACCTATGCGGTCGATGCCGATGACGAGGAGCAGGAGGCCGAGCGGTTGATCCCGCAATTGCGGGCCGGGTGGAGCCTGCCGACCGCACTGGCCTTCCTCGCCTGGTTCGTGTTTGCGCCACAATGCCTGTCGACCATCGCGGTTGCCCGGCGCGAGACGAATGGGTGGAAATGGCCCGCCTTCATGCTCGCCTATTTGTTCGGCCTCGCTTACCTTTTTGCGGGGCTGACCTATTGGAGCGCGGTGGCGTTGGGGCTGTAGCCCCCTCGGTGGGGATAAAACCCCCTGCCTGTGGCGACTCACCCGCCCATTCGATAAGCCCTTCCTTCACCAAGACGAGGAAAGAGATTCGATGGCCGGCAGCCTCAACAAAGTCATGCTTATCGGTAATCTGGGTGCCGACCCGGAAATCCGCAGCTTCCAGAACGGCGGCAAGGTCGCAAATTTGCGCATCGCCACGTCCGAGCAGTGGAAGGACAAGAATACCGGCGAGCGGCAGGAGCGCACAGAGTGGCACACCGTCTCGATCTTCTCCGAAGGTCTGATCAGCGTGGTCGAGCGTTTCCTGCGCAAGGGATCGAAGGTCTATGTCGAGGGGCAATTGCAGACCCGCAAATGGCAGGACCAGCAGGGCAATGACCGCTATTCTACAGAGGTCGTGTTGCGCGGCTTCAACGGCACGCTGACCATGCTCGACGGCGCGCAAGGGGGCGGCTCCGGCGGTGGCGGCAGATCGTCCGGAGGCTCAGGCGGCGGCTGGAATCAGGGTGGCGGCGGCGCGCCGTCTGGTGGCGCTTCCGGAGGCGGATCTTCGGGCGGCGGGTCCAACTATGACGATCTGGACGACGATATTCCGTTCTGATCGGACCAGTCTGATCTTCGAACAGCAGCGAGCGGGGCGGCATTTGCCGCCCCTTTTGCTTGGGGCTTTGGGCATGCAAACCCTACAGGATGGAACACATGGAACAACGTCCAGAAGGGGAAAATCTCGGGTCTTAGAGTCTGCGAATTCAGCCGCTTGGTGCCGACTCCTGCGAGCATGAATCAGTACTCAGGCACAGGCCAGTGGAATCGCGGGGATTCACTGCGCGTGAGAGAATTTTGACCTATCGACGATTGCAAGGAGCCGCAGCGAGCCGAAGGGATTGGCGCGCATGTAGGAAAGGGGTGCGGGGGCGGCATCATTCCCCAGCTTCCATTCTTGTCATTCCCGCCTTCACGGGAATGGCTGCGGGATAGTGTAAAGCTGTTCCGCACTCAGCCACTGAATCGCCCTCACACGCCCGGGGCGCCGCTCCACACCCACCAGGCCAGTGCCAGGGAAATGGCCGCGCAAGCTAACCCGCGCCATGCAGGCACCTTGCGGATGCCCGCTACGCCGCCCAATGCCTCGCGTTCGCCGGTCACCATGGGCCGCACCAGATCCTCACGCTTGATGCCTGCGTAAAAGGCGATTGCCAGCAGGTGCAGTGCGACCAGCGCCAGCACCACGTAGAAGAAGGTGTGGTGCCAGTCGGTCAGCATGTCGGCGGTCATCACCCCGACCATTTCGTTCAGCGGACCGGTTGCGCCATCATAGGGGTCGCCCGCGAACAGGCCGAAGATCACCTGCGCAAGCATGGCGCTGAGCATCGCGACGACGCTCCAACCGCCTGCCGGATTGTGGCCGATTGCGCTGGCTGGCCATTTGGTGCGGCCGACAAGATAGGACAGCACCTTTCCTGGTCCGCGTATGAACTGCACGAAGCGGGCGGTCGAACTGCCTGCAAACCCCCACAATATACGGAAGACAAGCAGCGCCAGCAGCACGATGCCCAGCCGCATGTGCCACCCCATCTCGCCATTCTCGGCCGTCCACCACATGGCAGGAACCAGGATTGCGAAGCTCCAGTGGCAGATGCGGACCGGCAGGTCCCAGACCCTGATCCTGGTCGTCAACACTGCGGCGCGACCTCAGTCTTCATCGAGACGGACCGATCCTATTCGTCATCGAGATGGCCCGATCCTATTCGTCATCGAGACGGCCCGATCCTATTCGTCATCGAGACGGAAAGTGTCGTGGCAGTTCTTGCACGACGCGCCCAGACCCTTGACCGCTTCGCCCACGGCCCCGGCATCCTGCGACGCAGCCGCCTCGACCAGCACGGCGCTGGCATCAACGAGGCGCTGATGCGCGGCCGTGAACTCCTCGGGCTGTTCCCAGATCGTGGGCAGCGCTTCGGTGTCGGCGCCCGAATCGACGCTCGTGCCTTCGGGGAAGAAGCCTGATATCTCTTCGGCGTTGGTCTGGATTGTCTCGGCATTTGCGGAAATCAGCGCAAAGTCGGGGCTGCCGCCTTCAAGCTGATCGCGGATGACCTTGAAGGCGTCGCTGATCCCCTCGAAACCGTCCTGGCGCGCCTCGATCACGGCCATGTCCTCTGCCGCGAGCGCTTCGAGGCCCGCGTCTTCTTCGCTGGTTCCGCAGGCCGACAGCGCAGTTGCAAGAGCGACGACGCTAAGGGTTCTGATCGCAGTTCGGCCAAGGCGCATGGGGCGTGGTCCTTTTGAATGTGGGGAGGGGGACAGGATCAGGTGAAACTACCCAGCCACAATTCGCTGTCAAAACAAAACGGCCGTGGCAGCGGGATTAGTCGGCCTTCAAACCCTTCAGCGCCGCGAGCCCTGCCGCCAGTGGCCCGCTGCGATCCTTGTCCAGCAGGCCTGCATCGCGTCGCGCGGCTTCGGCATTGGGGCCGGTGGCGAAAGGATCGACAGCCAGTGCGAGGCTCTGCGCCACCGCCTCGCCAAGGTCGAAGGACATGCCCTCATAGGCGATCTCGTCGAGCTCGTGCTCTTCCAGTTCCACCTCTTCGGGCAATTGCTGCACATTGGCCTCGGGCACGAACACCAGCGCCAGCGGTTCCGATATTGTCACATGCAGATCGTCGCCCGAAACCGCGCAACTTTGCACGATTTCAGCTTCCAGAACGCCATTCGCGTTGATGGTCTCGCCTTTCCCGGCAAAGGTGAACCTGGCCCCCAGCGATCCGATAGAGACCAGCGCGAAGCGGTGGGCCAGCGCCGCGCGCTCGGCTTCGTTCGCCTCCAGCACCACTTGTGCGCCGGGCAGGTTGCGGCGGTCGAAGACCCGCGAAAATTCCAGATTGCCAGAACCGTCGCTCATTGGAGGAACCTGCCTGCGAGAATGTCGGCATCGGAGACCTGCGAGAGATGGTCGCGCAGGGCAGCGATTCGGCTTGCCAGTCCCGCCGGATCGCCGCCCTCATCGCCTTCGGCAAAGGTCACGTTGCTCTCCAGCGCGCCGCGCAGGGCATCCTCTTGCCCGCTTCCTGCCAATTCCTTGAAGGCCTCGCGCAGCGCCCCGAGCCTGCCGCCCAGCACGCCCATCAGCTTGCCCATATGTTTGCCCACGGCCAGGTCGCCCACACCGCTTTCGCGCAATTGGCCGTCCATGTCCTCTATGAACAATTCGGTAAGATAGGCGCTCTTGCGATTGAGCAGCATGCTCTTCTCCATGCGCAGCAGCACCACCGACAAGATCACCGTGACCATGTCGAAGCGGCCCTCCAGCGTGTCGGCGACACGGCACTGGGCATAATATTCGCGCAGCCGGCTCAGCTCGACCACTTTGTACCACAAGGGGCGCAGGGCATCGCGCGGATCGGTGCGAGAGCCGAACAAGCGGGAGAGCAGCGACATCTTCGTATCATCCTGTTCAGGCGGGCCTGGTTAAGCGGGCATTCAAGGGTTGTGGGCAAGCGCATTGCGCGTGTCCGGGCGAAGCCTTAAAGGCTTTGGCCCAGAAGCATATAACCGCGCGCGGCGCTGCCGCAATGCACCGACTTGCAGGCCCAGTGGCTTGCAGGCCCAGTGGCCCGCAGCGCGCGATCGAAGGACAGGTGAACATGGTTTCGGCGTTTCGCAATATGGGCGTGAGGGTATCGGGAGCAATATTGGCACTGGTTATGGTGTCAGGCTGCGCGTCGATCACCGACCATCGCGGTTACCTGATGGACGAGACGCTGGTCGCCTCGGTCCTGCCCGGCGTCGACAATCGCGAGTCGGTGCGCGGCACGCTCGGTCAGCCCACGCTCACCAGCCAGTTCGGCGATCCGGTGTGGTATTACATCTCCAGCCAGACCGAGCAGGCGCCCTTCAACACGCCCGATATCGACCAGCATAACGTGCTCGAGGTGAAGTTCGACGCGGCAGGCAATGTCGTTTCGGCAGAGCGTACAGGTATCGAGAGGATCGCCCGGATCGATCCCGACGGCGACAAGACCCCGACCCTGGGCCGCGAGCGCGGTTTCTTTGACGATCTGTTCGGCAATATCGGCCGGGTCGGCGCGGGTGGCCTGGGCGGCGGAGGCGGCGGGCCCGGCAGCTAGGCTCTGCCGATACGCGCCGCTTGCTTGACGCTGGCGGGGCGGCACCCAATATCCCCGACCATGAACGACGGACGGGCGAGCCACGGCCTTATCGAGTGGCACGGAACCACGATCATCGGCGTGCAGCGCGGAGGAAAGACCGTCATCGCTGGTGACGGGCAGGTTTCCATGGGCAACACGGTGATGAAGCCCAATGCGAAGAAGGTGCGCCGCATCGGCAAGGACCAGCAGGTCGTGGCCGGATTTGCCGGTGCCACCGCCGACGCCTTCACCCTGTTCGAACGGCTGGAAAGGAAGCTGGAGGCGCATTCCGGCCAGCTGCTGCGCGCCGCGGTGGAACTGGCCAAGGACTGGCGCACCGACAAATATCTGCGCAATCTGGAGGCGCTGATGATCGTCGCCGATGCGGAGGTCATGCTGGTCCTGACCGGCAATGGCGACGTGCTCGAACCCGAAGGAGGGATCGCCGCCATCGGTTCAGGCGGGAATTATGCGCTCGCCGCCGCCCGCGCCCTCTCCGATTACGAGACCGATGCCGAGAAGATCGCCCGCCGGGCGATGGCCGTGGCCGCCGAGGTCTGCGTCTTCACCAATGACCGCGTGACGCTCGAAACCGTCTGACCCCGACAAGTCGCAACGAAAGAGATCATGGACAACCTTACCCCCAAGGCGATCGTCGCCGCGCTGGACGAACACATTATCGGACAAAAGGAAGCAAAGCGCGCTGTCGCGGTCGCCCTGCGCAACCGCTGGCGCCGTCAGCGCCTGTCGCCCGAATTGCGCGACGAGGTAACGCCCAAGAACATCCTGATGATCGGCCCCACGGGCTGCGGCAAGACCGAGATCAGCCGCCGTCTGGCGAAGCTGGCCGAGGCGCCCTTCGTCAAGGTCGAGGCGACGAAGTTCACCGAGGTCGGCTATGTCGGGCGCGATGTCGAACAGATCGCCCGCGACCTGGTGGAGGAAGCGATCCGGCTGGAGAAGGACCGCCGCCGCGAGGCCGTGCGCGAAGCTGCCAGCGCCGCCGCGATGGACCGGTTGCTCAACGCGCTGGTCGGCGAGAGCGCCAGCGAGGCGACCCGCGCCAGCTTCCGCCAGCGCATTGTCGAGAACGCCATGAATGACACCGAGGTCGAGATCGAGGTGGCCGAGGCGCCGAACATGCAGATGGACATTCCCGGCCTTGGCGGCGGGGCGACCATGATCAACCTCAGCGAAATGATGGGCAAGGCATTCGGCGGTCCGCCGAAGAAGCGCCGTAAGCTGAAAGTGCCCGAGGCGTGGGACAAGCTGGTCGATGAAGAAGCCGAAAAGCGCATGGACCAGGATGACGTGGCCCGTGTGGCGCTGCAGAATGCGGAGACCAACGGCATCGTCTTTCTGGACGAGATCGACAAGATTGCCGTGTCCGATGTGCGCGGCGGATCGGTCAGCCGCGAGGGCGTGCAGCGCGACCTGCTGCCGCTGATCGAGGGGACCACGGTCGCCACCAAATATGGCCCGATGACCACCGACCACGTGCTGTTTATCGCCAGCGGTGCATTCCATGTCGCCAAGCCGTCCGACATGTTGCCAGAATTGCAGGGCCGCCTGCCGATCCGCGTCGAGTTGAGTTCGCTTACCGAGACGGACTTCGTCCGCATCCTGTCGGAAACGCGCGCCAATCTGGTCAGCCAGTACAAGGCGCTGCTCGGCACCGAAAAGCTGACCGTCGAAATGGATGACGAGGCCGTGGCCGAAGTGGCGAAGATCGCCGCGCAGGTGAACGAGAGCGTCGAGAATATCGGCGCGCGCCGCCTGCAGACGGTGATGGAAAAGCTGTTCGAGGAATTGAGCTTCGAGGCCGAGGACCGCCAGGGCGAGACTGTTGCGGTCGACGCCGCCTATGTCCGCGGGCGCCTGTCCGACCTCGCCAGCGACACCGATCTGAGCAAGTATATTCTTTAGATTGTCGGCAGTCGCTCTTGTGGGCGTCGGCCTTCACATCCTTCCACCCTTGGGATAGCTTTGGTCAGGTAAGACAGCCGGACTAATCGAGGAAACCCCATGGGCAGATATTGCAGGTTCCTGTTCAGCCTTTTTGGCATGGCGTTTCTCGCGGTCGCGCAGCCGAGCATGGCAGAGGACTTCTGCAATGCCGATGCGGGCGCGCTTCTCCCGCAATTGTCGGGGCAATGGCGCGTAAACCACGGGCCGGGCGCATTCAGCGCGGCCGGCACGATCATGCCTTACAAATCCCCCAAGAGCGCCACGATCGACTTTGAATATATGGAAGAGATCGGGGTGGTCTTCGCCACGGGTGTGGACCAGGTGGGCGAAATGCTCGTCGTTCCGGCGCCTTCAAGCGTTCAGGATCTGGCCAATGCCGCCGTTGGTACCGCTCAAAGCGCCAGCGGGTGCGACTGGTCGCAATTGCCGGTGCTGATCGGCACGTCCGAATACCCGAATTGGGAGCAGGAGAGCGTCGATTATGGCCCGACGGCCTGCCAGAAGCTGCAAAATTATGCGCAGGTCTTCGACTTTCTTACCGGCGGCTCGATCCTGGCGCCGCTGGGCCCCTACATTTATGGGGAGTGCCCTGCGCAGGACACGGGTAACATGCTCGGGTCGGCAGGAATGACCATGACCATGGTGGTGCGCTTCTCCAGTGCCGATTCCGGCTCTGGCTACCTGCTTTTTGACGGGCAGTCCGACGGGCACAATTTCCAGGCCTATACGCCGGTCACGCTCAGCCGGAACTAACGTTTCGGCTGCATTCCCATTGCCTTCAATGGCACCTCAAGGATGGGGCGCGAGGCCGATCTCCACGCCGGTCTTGTCGGTCAGCGCGAACTTGTCGACCAGATCCGCGCTCGCCTCGTTCAGCCCGACAACCTGCACGCTGCGGCCGTTGCGGCGCATCCGCTCAACCACCTTGTCGAGCATGCCGACGCCTGAAATGTCCCAGAAATGGGCCGCGCTCACGTCGATCACGACATGGTCGGCAGGGTCCGGGCGCTCGCTCTCGCGGCCGAAGGCGCGGCTGAACCGATCGACGCTGGCGAAGAATATCTGCCCGGTCACGCGGTAGATCGCCTTGTCCGCCTCGCGCCGCCGCTCGACCGAGAACATGCCCATCACCTTGTGCGTGAAGAAGATGCCCGACAGCACCACGCCCACCAGCACACCCAGCGCCAGATTGTGCGTGGCGACCACCACTGCCACGGTCGAGACCATGACCACGCTGCTCTGCCACGGGTGACGGCGCAGGTTGGGGATCGAGTTCCAGCTGAACGTGCCGATGCTCACCATGATCATCACCGCCACCAGCGCGGCCATCGGGATCTGGCCCACCAAAGGCCCAAGCACGGCCAGCAGCACCAGCAGGAAGAAACCGGCGACAAAGGTCGAGAGGCGTCCGCGCCCGCCGCTGGTCACGTTGATCACCGACTGGCCGATCATTGCGCAGCCGCCCATGCCGCCCACCAGCGCGGCGGCTATATTGGCCACTCCCTGTCCGGCGGCCTCGCGTCGCTTGTCGCTGCCGGTATGCGTCATGTCGTCGACGATCTGAGCGGTCATCATGCTTTCGAGCAAGCCCACCGCCGCCATGGTCAGCGAGTAGGGGGCGATAATGCGCAGCGTCTCCCAGTTCAGCGGCACATCCGGCAGCACGAAATAGGGCAGGCCCTCGGGCAGTTCGCCCATGTCGCCGACCGTATTCACATCGAGATCCATGCCGATGGTGATGAGGCCGACCGCAACGATCGCTACCAGCGGCGAGGGGACGGCGGTGGTCAGGCGCGGCAGCAGATAGATGATCGCCAGCGCACCCGCGATCAGCGGATAGGTGATCCACGGCACGCCGATCAGTTCAGGCAATTGCGCCATGAAGATCAGGATCGCCAGCGCATTGACGAAGCCGGTAATGACCGAGCGGCTGACGAACTGCATCAGCAGGTTGAGCCGCATCAGCGCCGCGATCCCCTGGATCACGCCCATCAGGATCGTCGCGGCGAAAAGGTATTCGACCCCGTGGTCGCGCACCAATGGCACCACCACCACGGCCACCGCAGCGGTCGCGGCAGAAATCATGCCCGGTCTGCCGCCGGTGAAGGAAATCACCATGGCAATCGCGATCGAGGCATAAAGGCCCACGCGCGGATCGACGCCAGCAATGATCGAGAAGCCGATAGCCTCGGGGATCAGGGCGAGCGCGACAACAATGCCGGCAAGGATGTCGGCACGTGGCTGGGCGAGCCAGTCGCGGCGTAGCGCGCCGGTATTTATCATGGTTTGATGTCCGTGTGCTGGGCACGCCGCATATGGCGCGCCGGGGTCGGCTGGAGTTTCAGTTTGGCGGCCCCGTGCCTCATTATATCGCACAATTCAAGGTGCAGGCCCGGCAGGTCGGGGGCCTGAGGGACGCCGGAGAGGGGCGGTTCTGGCCCTATTCGGCGGCCTCGATCCCAACGGATTCACCTGCCGCATCTTCCTCGACAAGTTGGCGCGCCCACATTTCGGCATAAAGGCCGTCAAGCCGGAGCAGGGTGCTGTGGCTGCCCCGCTCGACGATGTGTCCGTCATCGATCACGCAGATGAGGTCAGCATCGGCAATGGTCGAGAGCCGGTGGGCAATGGCGATGGAGGTGCGCCCGCGCGAGACATTGCGCAAGGTGGCAAGGATGTCCTGCTCGGTACGCGAATCGAGCGCGCTGGTCGCCTCGTCGAGCAGCAGGATCGGCGGGTCTTTCAGCAGCGTGCGGGCAATGGCAACGCGCTGCTTCTCTCCGCCAGAAAGCTTAAGCCCGCGTTCGCCCACTTCGGTGTCGAGTCCCTGCGGCAGGCTGTCGATGAAGGTGGCGATGGCTGCGCCCTGCGCGGCCCGGCGGATTGCCGCCTCGTCCACCGCCACGCCGTCGGGCGCGCCATAGGCGATGTTGTAGCCAATCGTGTCGTTGAACAGCACGCTGTCCTGCGGGACAATGCCCAGGCTCGCGCGTAAGCTTTGCTGCGTGACCGCCTTGATGTCCTGCCCGTCGATCAGGATGCGGCCCTTTTGCGGGTCGTAGAAGCGGAACAGCAGCCGCCCGATCGTCGACTTGCCCGCGCCGGACGGGCCGACCAGCGCCACATGCCCGCCAGCCGGAACCTCGAAGCTCAGCCCTTTGAGGATCTGGCGGTCGGGCTCATAACCGAAATGCACGTCCTCGAAGCTCACACTTGGCCGACGCACGATCAGTGCCGGGGCGCCCGGAGCGTCCTTCACCTCAATCTCGGTGTCGATCAGATTGAACATCGCGGCCATGTCGATCAGGCCCTGGCGGATCGTGCGATAGACCCAGCCGAGCATGTCGAGCGGACGGAACAGCTGCGCCAGATAGGTCTGCACCAGCACCAGATCACCCGGCGTCAGGTTCCCCTTGCTCCATTCCCAGACCGTATAGGCCATCGCACCTGCCATCAGCAGGTTCATCACCAGCGCTTGCGCGATATTGAGCATTCCGAGCGAATTCTCGCTCTTGACCGCAGCCTCGGCATATTGCCGTGCTGCACCGGCATAGCGGGACTGTTCGCGCTTTTCGGCGCCGAAATACTTGACCGTCTCGTAATTCAGCAGCGAGTCGACCGCACGCGACAGCGCCTTGCCGTCCAGATCGTTCATCTCCCTGCGCAGCTTGGTGCGCCATTCGGTGATGACCCGCGTCATCCATATATAGGCGATGACGGTCACTGCGGTCGCGGCGACGACTATCCAGCCGAACTTCACCCAGAAGATCACCGCGACCACCAGCAATTCGATGATCGTGGGCGCAATGTTGAAAAGCAGGAAGTAGATCATCGAATCGATCGACTTGGTGCCGCGCTCGACAATCTTGGTGACCTCGCCCGTGCGGCGTGCCAGGTGGAATCGCAGTGACAGGCGGTGCAGCCGCTCGAACACATCCTCGGTCAGCGAGCGGACCGCGTCCTGCCCGACCCGCTCGAAGACGATGTTGCGCACATTGTCGAAAGCGACCGAGGCAAAGCGCCCGGCGGAATAGGCCAGCACCAGCCCCAGCGTGACCGCCAGCATCGGGTTGCCGTCGGCGGCCATCGTGTCCACGGCCTTGGCATAGGCAAGCGGCAGGGCGAGGATGACGCCCTTGGCCATAAGCACGAGCAGCGCCGAGATGCCGATGCGCCAGCGCAGGCCGCTGTTTCCGGATGGCCAGAGATAGGGCAGGAATCGGCGCATCGTGCCCCAGCTGGCATGTTGGTTTTCGCTGGTGGCACTTGTTTGGAAATCACGCATCGCGGCACAAAGTGGTAGCTTTCCGGCCCCGCGGCAAGGGGAGGGAGATGGCGGGATTCCGGACTGGCCCTAGCGGCTCCCGCGGCGATTGGCGTGGCGTATGCTGCCCGGCATGTCGAAGAGCAGGCGTCGCTTCTCGAAATCGACGGCGACCCGGTCGAACAGGCTGAGTTCGCTCATTCCCAGGATGATCGCAGGATCGTCGGCGAGGTCGAGTGCATTGAATGTCGGCGAATTGGTGAAGCTGACGAGCACGTTGCTGAGCTTGGCGTGACCGAAGCTAAGCGACCGCGCAATCAGAACGGGCGCGGAAATGCTGACTCCGTTCACGTCGGTCAGGATCGAGGCACCGCCGGTTTCCGGCTTACGCAGACGGCGCATCAAAGCCATGTTGCCGGTCGTTCCTTGTGCGCCCGTGTCGATCATCACCGCGACCTGGACCCCGTCCAGCCGGGCATCGGTGATGATGAGCTGCCCTTGGCGACGCCTGGCGCGCACGACGATCTCGAAGCCGCGTGTCCCGCCCAGATCCTTAGCCGGCGCCACGGCCATGCGGTTGTTCTCGAAATCGAGCATCACGCGCTGGTCCTGCAGGCTGTCCAGTCCCAGAATGCCGTCGATCCCGCCCAGATTGTCCCGCGCGAGCAGAGGGGCGCCATACAAATCGAATTCGCGCGATCCCAGCTTCACGTCGGGAACGTCTGCGATTTCGACCTGGCGGCTACTGTTGAGCGCCACCAGCTTGCCCGGCCTGCGATCCTCGATGGCCAGCGCGTCGGCAAGCTCCCGTGAGATCACCGAGACCTGCGCGCCGGTATCGACAATGAACGCGAACGGCCCCTGGCCCATGACAGAGACGGGAACGGTCATTCGTTCGCTCGCCTCGGATTCGAGCACGATGATCTCGCTACCGGTCTCTGCAATGATGGCTTCGACCGAAGCGGTATAGACCTGCTGTCCCATGCCAAGGGCAGTTAGGGCCGACAAGGTGCCCCAGGCGCTCATCCTCTTCTCCATACCTTTCGCCACGTTTCCGGTCTGGCCGGGTCTGGCGATCGCCGGAGCCACGCTCCTGTACCGGTCATAGCACCGGGGCAGGGCTACCGCAAAAGCCCCCGGACCATGCGCGCCGCCGCCCCGCGCTGTGGGTAATCGCGCAATATATCTGCGCAGTCTCGCCTGATGGGCTTGAAATCTTCCCCTCCGTCCTCATATCTCCATGAATTAATGAGGGTTTATGGGGCATTTCGCAGCAAGCGAAATAAAATTGCAAAAAGGCGTTGACCCGACTCAAGGCCCCCCATATATGCCCTCTCACCGCTGCGGCGCTGCCGGTTTTTAACTGGCTCCGATCGTGACGGTCGCCAACATTAAACGGATAGCCGGTCCCCCGGTGTAAATCGGGGAGCCTTTGCTGTCCGCTTCTTTTGTTGAGTGGCTCTTTGACATTGTTGGTTTTTGATGAAGGGACATGTGGGCGACGGCGCCCGGTCCGGGGGTTTTAAGGCTCCGGATACCGGTTAATTTAAGCCGAAACCACATCCTGCTGGTCACCACGACCAGTTGTGATGATGCATGTCCTTCGTATCCATTACGTTTGACAGTGCAGGTATCGGCTCCTTGAAGCTCATGCTCTGCAGGTTAGCGGATTTCGATCCGTGCCTGCTTGGTATGTGACACAAACTTGAGAGTTTGATCCTGGCTCAGAACGAACGCTGGCGGCATGCCTAACACATGCAAGTCGAACGAGACCTTCGGGTCTAGTGGCGCACGGGTGCGTAACGCGTGGGAACCTGCCCTTAGGTTCGGAATAACAGTGAGAAATTGCTGCTAATACCGGATAATGTCTTCGGACCAAAGATTTATCGCCTTTGGATGGGCCCGCGTTGGATTAGCTTGTTGGTGAGGTAATGGCTCACCAAGGCGACGATCTATAGCTGGTCTTAGAGGATGATCAGCCACACTGGGACTGAGACACGGCCCAGACTCCTACGGGAGGCAGCAGTGGGGAATATTGGACAATGGGCGAAAGCCTGATCCAGCAATGCCGCGTGAGTGATGAAGGCCTTAGGGTTGTAAAGCTCTTTTACCCGGGATGATAATGACAGTACCGGGAGAATAAGCTCCGGCTAACTCCGTGCCAGCAGCCGCGGTAATACGGAGGGAGCTAGCGTTGTTCGGAAATACTGGGCGTAAAGCGAACGTAGGCGGCTTAGCAAGTCAGGGGTGAAATCCCGGAGCTCAACTCCGGAACTGCCTTTGAAACTGCTTCGCTTGAATCCTGGAGAGGCGAGTGGAATTCCGAGTGTAGAGGTGAAATTCGTAGATATTCGGAAGAACACCAGTGGCGAAGGCGACTCGCTGGACAGGTATTGACGCTGAGGTTCGAAAGCGTGGGGAGCAAACAGGATTAGATACCCTGGTAGTCCACGCCGTAAACGATGATAACTAGCTGTCCGGGCTCACAGAGCTTGGGTGGCGCAGCTAACGCATTAAGTTATCCGCCTGGGGAGTACGGTCGCAAGATTAAAACTCAAAGGAATTGACGGGGGCCTGCACAAGCGGTGGAGCATGTGGTTTAATTCGAAGCAACGCGCAGAACCTTACCAGCCTTTGACATCCTCGGACGACTTCCAGAGATGGATTTCTTCCTTCGGGACCGAGTGACAGGTGCTGCATGGCTGTCGTCAGCTCGTGTCGTGAGATGTTGGGTTAAGTCCCGCAACGAGCGCAACCCTCGTCCTTAGTTGCCATCATTAAGTTGGGAACTCTAAGGAAACCGCCGGTGATAAGCCGGAGGAAGGTGGGGATGACGTCAAGTCCTCATGGCCCTTACAGGCTGGGCTACACACGTGCTACAATGGCATCTACAGTGAGCAGCGATCCCGCAAGGGTTAGCTAATCTCCAAAAGATGTCTCAGTTCGGATTGTTCTCTGCAACTCGAGAGCATGAAGGCGGAATCGCTAGTAATCGCGGATCAGCATGCCGCGGTGAATACGTTCCCAGGCCTTGTACACACCGCCCGTCACGCCATGGGAGTTGGTTCTACCCGAAGGTAGTGCGCTAACCCGCAAGGGAGGCAGCTAACCACGGTGGGATCAGCGACTGGGGTGAAGTCGTAACAAGGTAGCCGTAGGGGAACCTGCGGCTGGATCACCTCCTTTCTAAGGATTTCCACGAAAGCGCCGGGTCTAGCATCCGGAAGTGCTTCGCGGATTTCTAAAGAACATTGCCGTCGTCCTCATGTCCCTTCATCACTGGAAACTTTCGCGGGGTGTATTGCCCCGCGTTGGCGTCTGAGCTGGCCTACGCCGCCTGCGGCCCAGAGCCTTCCCTTGTGGAAAGCCCGGCCTGCACAGCGCGTGGGCCTGTAGCTCAGTTGGTTAGAGCGCACCCCTGATAAGGGTGAGGTCAGAAGTTCAAATCTTCTCAGGCCCACCATCTTTTCAGGCTTTTAGGGGCCTTAGCTCAGCTGGGAGAGCACCTGCTTTGCAAGCAGGGGGTCATCGGTTCGATCCCGATAGGCTCCACCAGCACTCGGTCAGAGTGCACTAGCCAAGATTTCCAGGGATGAAGAAACGAAATCCGGTCCGGATGAAAGTCCAGGGCCCGGTAGTGCGGGGATTTGCCCTGCGCGTCTTTGACATTGTGAATGGGTTTTTTAATCGATGCCGTGACGCATGGCAGTCGATCTGCGCATTTTTGCGTGGTTCGTCGGCAGTGCGTTACAACAGATAATTATCTGGCTGAGATAAATTCCTCCGCGCCATCGCAAGGCGAACAAGCGTTATGCAGGCTTGTCGTTGATGGTGTGGATTCTCAAGCGTGAGGTAAGAGCATTTGGTGGATGCCTTGGCATGTACAGGCGATGAAGGACGTGGCACGCTGCGATAAGCGTCGGGGAGTTGTGAGCAAACTTTGATCCGGCGATTTCCGAATGGGGAAACCCACCTTCACCATTTCTTCCGTTGGCTGGCCCAAGCAATTGGAACCAGTTATCGGGTGAGGTGGATAAGGTATCACCGAAGTGAATATATAGCTTTGGTGAAGCGAACCCGGGGAACTGAAACATCTCAGTACCTGGAGGAAAAGACATCAACCGAGATTCCGTTAGTAGTGGCGAGCGAACGCGGACCAGGCCAGTGCCTTTTATTCAACTAGCAAAACACTCTGGAAAGTGTGGCCATAGCGGGTGACAGCCCCGTATGCGAAAGTGATGTAAAAGGACTCGAGTAGGGCGGGACACGTGAAATCCTGTCTGAACATGGGGGGACCACCCTCCAAGCCTAAATACTCGTACATGACCGATAGCGAACTAAGTACCGTGAGGGAAAGGTGAAAAGCACCCCGATTAGGGGAGTGAAACAGTACCTGAAACCGAATGCTTACAATCAGTTGGAGCCCCTTTAGGGGGTGACAGCGTACCTCTTGCATAATGGGTCAGTGACTTAATCTAACATGCGAGCTTAAGCCGTTAGGTGTAGGCGCAGCGAAAGCGAGTCTGAATAGGGCGACTGAGTATGTTGGATTAGACCCGAACCCCGGCGATCTAGGCATGACCAGGTTGAAGGTGCAGTAACATGCACTGGAGGACCGAACCGTTTAATGTTGAAAAATTATCGGATGAGTTGTGTTTAGGGGTGAAAGGCCAATCAAGCCGGGAAATAGCTGGTTCTCCGCGAAATCTATTGAGGTAGAGCGTCGGATGTATGCCGTTGGGGGTAGAGCACTGGATGGGCTAGGGGGTCGCGAGATCTACCAAACCTAACCAAACTCCGAATACCAACGAGTCTTATCCGGCAGACAGACGGCGGGTGCTAAGGTCCGTCGTCAAAAGGGAAACAGCCCTAACCTACAGCTAAGGTCCCCAAGTCATCACTAAGTGGGAAAGCATGTGGGATTTCCAAAACAACCAGGAGGTTGGCTTAGAAGCAGCCATCCTTTAAAGAAAGCGTAACAGCTCACTGGTCTAAATAAGAGATCCTGCGGCGAA